>ERZ1673812.2-NODE-2-length-391832-cov-24.183431_pt1 | contig 391832 bp, 362 predicted proteins | sample MGYA00580150_ERZ1673812 | MGnify/ENA primary metagenome ERZ1673812 (study PRJEB41219, sample SAMN04549591) | soil metagenome | isolation source: soil | place: USA: Texas, Big Bend National Park | collected 2009-03-17 ... | reverse complement strand
GAAAAAATGAGGGGCTCCAAAAAGTCAGTTACCCTGACTTTTTGGACAGCCCCATTTTTTTTAGCCTCCAAATTGATGCCTTTAAAAAGAAATTTTCGGTTTCTGTCAACCTCTATTAAAGACTTTTCAACTTTTTTGGTACCTCTTTGATTTTTCAAGCCCAGCAGTTTTTTAAGCTGTTTCTCCAGTTATCAAATCATTTCGTTTTTCATTATTTTGAATTACGAGACATGCAGATCTAACCCCATGGAAGATTATCTGGCTTGTTTCTTAAACGTTACGGTATTGTGAATAAGTGAAAAGTAGCGAAATATTGTTATGAACATGTGGATAAGTTAAAATAATAAATTAGATAATTTTTTTTGTGGATAAACATTGTGCTTTTCTTTTTTCTAGACTATATGGTATTTTTAAACTTTGGTGAATGAAAACAACTGCCGGATTGGTTTATGATAGATCGCAACAAAAAGCGAGGTGAGACAATGGAATTTGATACAATAGCAGCAATTTCCACCCCGATGGGAGAGGGAGCCATTGCGATTGTCCGATTAAGCGGCGATGAGGCGGTGGACATTGCGAATCGCATTTTTCAAAGCCCTGCAAAGAAACAATTAAAAGATGTTCCAACCCATACGATTCATTATGGAAAAATAATTGATCCCGATACGCAAGAAATGGTTGAAGAAGTGATGGTTTCTGTCATGCGGGCGCCTAAAACATTTACAAGAGAAGATGTTGTTGAGATCAATTGCCATGGAGGTCTCGTAACAGTTAACCGCGTTTTGCAGCTAGTTCTTAAGCACGGCGCTCGTTTGGCGGAACCAGGAGAATTTACGAAGAGAGCATTTTTAAATGGAAGAATTGATTTGTCTCAAGCGGAAGCTGTGATTGATTTAATTCGGGCTAAAACCGATAAAGCAATGAATGTTGCTCTTGGGCAAATGGAAGGCCGTCTTTCAAAGCGCATCAAACGGCTGCGTCAGGAAATTCTTGAAACGCTCGCACATGTTGAAGTCAACATCGATTACCCCGAATATGATGATGTCGAAGAAATGACACATAATATGTTAATTGAAAAAGCTTCGTACGTGCGAGACGAAATTGAAAAACTGCTTTCAACTTCTAACCAAGGGAAAATATTGAGGGAAGGCTTATCAACCGTTATAATTGGGCGGCCAAACGTTGGCAAATCTTCTTTGCTCAATGGACTCGTTCATGAAAATAAAGCGATTGTAACTGATATACCAGGAACGACAAGGGATGTAATAGAAGAATATGTCAATGTGAGAGGTGTTCCTCTCCGTCTTATCGACACGGCTGGAATTCGTGAGACGGAAGACATTGTAGAAAAAATCGGTGTGGAACGATCCCGACAGGTATTGAAAGAAGCTGATTTAATTTTATTTGTGCTAAACTATAACGAAGAGCTCTCGGAAGAAGATAAAAAATTGTTTGAAGCCGTGAAGGGAACGGATTTTATTGTCATTGTCAATAAAACTGATTTGCCGAAGAAAATCGATATGGATGAAGTGAAGAAGCTTGCCAATGGACATCCAATTGTGACCACTTCCTTAAAGGAAGATAGAGGGATCGATGAATTGGAACAACAGATCAGTTCTTTGTTTTTTAAAGGGGATCTTCAAGCAGATGATTTAACTTATGTTTCCAATACACGCCATATTGCGTTGTTATCTCAGGCCAAAAAAGCTGTTGAAGAGGCTATAGAGGGAATAGAACAAGGCGTCCCAATCGATATTGTTCAAATCGACTTAACAAGAACGTGGGAACTCCTCGGCGAAATCATTGGCGACAGTGTACATGAAAGCTTAATTGATCAGTTGTTTTCGCAATTTTGCTTAGGTAAATAGGAAAGGGTGTGAATTTGATGCGATATCAAGCCGGTGAATATGATGTAATCGTGGTTGGCGCAGGTCATGCGGGCTGTGAGGCGGGTCTTGCGGCTGCAAGGCTTGGTGCTAAAACATTAGTAGTGACCATTAATTTGGATATGGTAGCTTTTATGCCATGTAATCCTTCAATCGGCGGGCCGGCAAAAGGAATTGTCGTCCGTGAGATTGACGCGCTTGGCGGAGAAATGGGAAAAAACATCGATAAAACATATATTCAAATGAGAATGTTAAATACAGGAAAAGGACCTGCTGTTCGTGCACTTCGGGCACAAGCCGATAAAGTTTTATATCAAAGGGAAATGAAAAAGACGCTGGAGCAGGAAGAAAATTTAACATTGCTTCAAGGAATGGTCGAAGAATTAATTGTAGAAGACGGTATATGCAAAGGGATCGTGACGCAGACAGGAGCCGAATACCGTTCGAAAACAGTTGTTTTAACAACAGGGACGTTTTTGCGTGGAAGAATCATTATCGGCGACCTTTCTTATTCAAGTGGACCAAACAATCAACAGCCGTCCATTAAGCTGTCAGAGCATTTAGAAAAGCTTGGATTCGAACTTGTTCGTTTTAAAACAGGGACACCTCCAAGAGTCAACAGTAAAACCATTGATTACAGCAAAACAGAAATTCAACCTGGAGACGAGGAGCCGCGCGCATTCTCCTACGAAACAACGAAATATATTACCGATCAGCTTCCTTGTTGGCTGACGTATACAAGCAGTGAAACTCATAAAATCATTGACGAAAATTTGCACAGATCGCCCATGTATTCTGGTATGATCAAAGGGACAGGACCTCGTTATTGTCCGTCTATTGAAGATAAAATTGTCCGTTTCCATGATAAACCGCGCCACCAAATCTTTTTGGAGCCTGAGGGCCGTAATACGGAAGAAGTCTATGTTCAAGGTCTTTCTACAAGCCTGCCGGAAGATGTACAGCGCCGTATGATATCTACCATTCCGGGGCTTGAAAATGCACAAATCATGAGAGCTGGATATGCCATTGAATATGATGCGATCGTACCAACGCAGCTATGGCCGACGCTAGAAACGAAAAAAGTGAAAAATTTATATACGGCAGGACAAATTAACGGAACTTCAGGATATGAAGAAGCAGCTGGTCAAGGAATTATGGCCGGTATTAATGCCGCTAGAAGAGCGTTGAATAAAGAAGAGATCATTCTCAGCCGTTCTGATGCTTACATCGGTGTATTAATAGACGATTTGGTGACAAAAGGAACGAACGAACCATACCGTCTTTTAACATCAAGAGCCGAATACCGTCTTCTCCTTCGCCATGACAATGCGGATTTGCGTTTGACAGAACTCGGATACAAAATCGGTTTGATTAAAAAAGAGCGGTATGAAAAGTTTTTGGCCAAAAAAGAAGCGATAGAAAATGAGAAAAAACGCCTCCGTTCCATCATTATCAAGCCGAATGAACAGACTCAAAAACTGATTGAAGAAGTCGGAGGAAGTCCGTTAAAAGACGGCATCCGTGCCTCAGACCTTTTGAAGCGTCCAGAAATAAATTATGAACATATAAAAATGCTTACCGAAAGTGAAGCTTTGCCTAAAGAAGTGGAGGAGCAGGTAGAAATTCAAATCAAATATGAAGGATATATTGAAAAATCGTTGCAGCAAGTAGAGAAATTAAAACGCATGGAAAACAAAAAAATACCAGAAGACATTGATTATGACGCTATCAATGGACTTGCAACAGAAGCGCGGCAAAAATTAAAACAGGTTCGGCCGATATCAGTTGCACAGGCTTCACGCATATCAGGCGTCAATCCGGCGGATATTTCTATTTTACTTGTTTATTTGGAACAAGGCCGTATCGCCCGCGTGTCTAATGAATAAAGAGATTTATTACAAATGGAGACGAAAGGATAGAGCGATGGATAGTATTCAGTTTCAAACGTTGCTGGAGGAAAGAGGGATTTCACTTTCCTCACAAGCATTGGAACAATTTGAAGCATATTTTAAGCTCCTAACGGAATGGAATGAAAAAGTGAATTTGACGTCCATAACGGATCGGACAGAAGTGTATATCAAACATTTTTATGATTCTATTTCGGCTGCTTTTTTTTATGATTTTAACAGACCTCTTTCCGTTTGCGATGTTGGAGCGGGTGCTGGTTTTCCCGGCATTCCGCTGAAAATTTGCTTTCCTCATTTGCAGTTGACAATCGTTGACTCTTTGAAAAAACGAATTACGTTTTTAGAGCATTTAACTGCTCAACTAAATTTGGAAAATGTCTTTTTATACCACGATCGTGCGGAAACGTTCGGTCAAAAGAAAATATTTCGGGAATCTTTTGATATCGTGACAGCTAGGGCTGTAGCACGATTATCCGTACTAAGTGAACTTTGTATCCCGCTCGTGAAAGTAAATGGTGATTTTTTGGCATTGAAGGCTCAATCGGTAAAAGAAGAATTAAAAGGGGCAAATAAAGCGATCTCATTATTTGGCGGACAAGTCCAGACGATTCATTCCTTTCAATTGCCCATTGAAAAAAGTCAGCGCAATATCATTGTGATTCATAAACATCGTGCTACTCCGAAAAAGTATCCTAGGAAGCCCGGCACACCAAATAAAATGCCTATTGAGTAACTTGTTTGAAAATAATATTTTTTGTTTGTCATTTTTAGCAGGAAATTTGTCTAGAAAACGAGAAATTTAATAAATGCTGGTAGTTTCTAAAGGTGGTGTCAGCATATGAAGCATCCTTTTTCTCGATTATTTGGCTTTGGGGAAAAAGATGTGACGGACTTTGAAGAAGAAAAAGATGTAAAAGAAGAAATTTTGCATATTCCTGTTGATGAGATCGTCCCTAATCCATTTCAGCCGAGAACTGTTTTTTCTGAAGATAAAATTGATGAATTGGCGCAAACAATCCGAACTCATGGCATTATACAGCCGATTGTTGTCAGAAAAACGGATGAACGGTATGAAATTATTGCCGGGGAAAGAAGATGGAGAGCTGTCAAAAAACTTGGATGGATGGAAATTCCGGCTATAGTAAAAAATTATAATGATAAAGAAACCGCTTCAATCGCCTTAATTGAAAACTTGCAGCGGGAAGAATTATCAGCCATTGAAGAAGCAGTTGCTTATGCAAAATTAATTGAACTCCATCAGCTGACTCAAGAAGCGCTAGCTCAAAGGCTTGGAAAAGGACAATCGACGATTGCCAATAAACTACGTCTGCTGAAGCTCCCAAAAGAAGTTCAAGAGGCATTGTTAAACAAATCCATTACGGAACGTCATGCGCGAGCACTTATCCCTTTAAAAGATCATGAATTGCAAATTAAATTGTTAAACGAAATTATTGAAAAACAGTTAAATGTTAAACAAACAGAAGATCGCGTAGTTAAAATGTTAGACCAAAAAGAAGAAAAGCAAAAACCGAAAAGAAAAGCTTTCAGCAGAGATACGAGAATTGCTTTGAATACGATTCGGAAATCTTTGACTATGGTGGCTGAAACAGGAGTTAAAATAGATTCAAAAGAAGAAGAATTTGAAAACTATATACAATTAACGATCAAAATTCCAAAATAACTCTTCACACTTTTTCGTGAAGAGTTTTTTATTATAAAAAAACTTAGCAAAAAGACTTGGACAGAATGTTCGACAGCAACAAATTATTTTCCGGGAAATACGACAATATTTTATTTTTTTGAAAAAAGAATGAATTCCTAGCATTTCCACCTACAAAAGAAAAAAGTTTGTGAAACATCCCCAAAGATATCACCTACATTTAAGCATTTTCGTGATAAAATAAAATACAATAGAACATTTGAAGTAGGAGAAAGCAGGTGACACCGTGTGTAAGATCATTTCCATAGCGAACCAAAAAGGCGGCGTTGGAAAAACAACAACTTCCGTTAACCTCGGAGCTTGCTTAGCATACACAGGAAAGCGGGTTCTATTAGTCGATATAGACCCTCAAGGTAATGCGACAAGTGGGGTTGGTATTGAAAAAGCGGATGTCGACCTTTGTGTGTATGATCTTTTAGTAGAGGATGCAGATGTAAAAAAAGTCATTAAAACAACACAGATTGAAAATCTTGATGTGATTCCAGCAACTATTCAACTTGCAGGTGCTGAAATTGAATTAGTTCCGACGATTTCCCGTGAAGTCCGATTAAAAAGAGCGCTTGAACCAGTGAAGCAGCAATACGATTACATATTAATTGATTGCCCGCCTTCGCTCGGACTTTTAACACTCAATGCGCTAACGGCTTCGGATTCGGTCATTATTCCAGTTCAATGCGAGTACTATGCTTTGGAAGGATTAAGCCAGCTGTTAAATACTATTCGGTTGGTTCAAAAACATTTGAATTCGGATTTGATGATTGAAGGTGTATTGCTGACAATGCTTGATGCGCGGACTAATTTAGGCATTCAAGTAATTGATGAGGTAAAAAAATACTTTCAAGACAAAGTGTATCAAACCATTATTCCACGAAATGTGCGGCTTAGTGAAGCACCGAGCCATGGACAGCCTATTATCCTTTATGATTCAAGATCCAAAGGGGCAGAGGTTTATTTAGAATTAGCAAAGGAAGTGGTGGCAAATGGCTAGAGGATTAGGGAAAGGAATTAATGCACTTTTTGCCAATTTAGAACTGAATAAGGAAGAAGTGGTGCAAGATATTAAAATAGGGGATTTACGTCCAAATCCTTATCAACCGCGAAAAACATTTGACCCTGGTTCGATTGAAGAGCTTAAGCAATCCATTTTGCAGCACGGAATTTTACAGCCGCTGATAGTCCGAAAGAGCATAAAAGGCTATGAAATTGTAGTCGGTGAACGCCGTTATCGAGCAGCAAAAGAAGCGAAGCTTAAGACAGTTCCGGCAGTTGTGAAAGAGTTGACAGATGAGCAAATGATGGAAATCGCTCTATTAGAAAATTTGCAAAGGGAAGATTTAACCCCGATCGAAGAGGCGAAAGCGTACCAATCGCTTTTGGAGCATTTGAACATTACACAAGAAGAATTGGCAAAACGTCTTGGCAAAAGCCGTCCGCATATTGCCAATCATTTGCGGCTCCTAAGCCTTCCACCGTTCGTCCAAACATTGATATCTGAAGGCAAGCTATCAATGGGGCATGGGAGAACATTGCTTGGCATAAAGAAAAAAGAGAAACTTGAATATTTAGTGAATAAAATTTTAAAAGAAAATTTAAATGTCCGGCAAGTAGAACAGTTAGTGCAGCAGATGAATGAAAGTGTTTCACGTGAAACAAAGAAAAAGATAGAGAAAAAAGATGCTTTTATACGTGAACAAGAATCGTTTTTGCGAGAAAAATTTGGAACATCCGTTTCCATTAAGCAGCAAAAGAAGAAAGGTAAAATAGAGATTGAGTTTTTTTCGAAAGAAGATTTGGTGCGTATTTTAGAACTGTTGGATGTAAAAGTATCATCTTGATGTTGAAGAACAGCTAAAATTCAAACCCTCTTCGAAATAGTGATACGTTTGATTGTTCAGATTCCCTTATAGAATTGAAGGTATTGATCAAACTTGCTGAGATGACGTCAGCCATGCTCATAACAAGATGGAGCCTCGTATTTTGCAAAACAAAAAACTCCATAAAGCCGCTGACATTAACGATTCCGGTGATGTGCATGTCTCCGACCGCCGGAAGAGATTTATTGACAGCTGCACCTGGCTTTAAGGGACCTTCCGCTACTTGAAAAGAACCAATGTTTTGATAGAGACCTAAACAAGCATCCACAGCAATGATGAAGGGATGTTCGAACTGATTGTTTATTGTCTCAATCGTTTCTCCTAAATTGACAGCATGAACCGGAGATTTCAAAGTCCCAAATATATGAACATGAGTTAAATTTTGTTCCATTAGCTTCGTTCCGACTATCGGACCTAACGCATCTCCTGTTGAACGATCTGTTCCAATGCATAAAACGACGATGGAATCTTGATGTTCTTTTGGTATAAGACTTCCAATTTTTAGTGATAATTTAGTAACAGCATCTGTATGATGATAAAAGATTCTTTCTTTTTCTTTTTTATAAGGGAAAAAATTTGTTTTTACATTCATCGGCCATTCACCCCCTGAAATAGTATTACCAGTATACGGAATATTTAAATTTTCTATACCTAAAAATGAATAGTGTTTATACCTTCAAACGTGATTGGCTTGATGAAAGGTACAAATCAAATACAAAACTTGTTAAAATAAATCTATCATGGCGCCATCTAAGTATAGATGGCTTTTCGCTTTAACTAAAAAGATATACTGTATGTTTGCTATAAATGGAATATTTAAGGAAGGGATGATGACGGCTTAGATGGTTAACAAGGAATTTGACCTTTATGATATTGTTGAAATGAAGAAACCTCATCCTTGCGGAGAAAATCGCTGGAAAGTGATCCGAATGGGAATGGATATCCGTATTAAATGTGAAGGTTGCAGCCATAGTGTTCTCATGCCGAGAAAAGAATTTGTAAGAAAGATGAAAAAAGTCATTGAAAAACATAGTGAGAAGCAACAATGAAAGACTGCTGCCTTAAATCGGCAGTCTTTTTTTTTATAGAGCTGATCGATTTGGAGGATGAAAGCTTGTCATTTTTCTTGTTCCTATCTATAATGGGTGAAGATTAGTTGATGAGATAGTGTCCGTACAAAAAGAGGAGTGGAAAATTCATGGGATTAACTGCTGGTATTGTTGGTCTTCCGAATGTTGGAAAATCAACGCTGTTTAATGCGATCACACAAGCGGGGGCCGAGAGTGCGAACTATCCGTTTTGCACCATTGATCCGAACGTAGGAATTGTTGAAGTGCCTGATTATCGCCTGCAAAAGCTTTCAGAATTATTTAAGCCGAAAAGAACGGTTCCGACAACATTTGAATTTACTGATATCGCAGGAATTGTCAAAGGGGCAAGCAAGGGAGAAGGCCTTGGCAATAAATTTTTGTCTCACATTCGCCAAGTGGATGCAATTTGCCATGTTGTTCGCTGTTTTGATGATGAAAATATTACGCATGTTGACGGAAAAGTGGATCCGATTGCAGATATTGAAACAATTAACATCGAGTTAATTTTGGCCGATTTGGAAACAGTTGATAAACGGATCGATCGCGTTGCCAAAATAGCAAAACAAAAAGACAAGCAAGCTATGTTTGAATATGAAATTTTAATGAAGTTAAAAGAAGCGTTTGAAAATGAAAAGCCCGCCCGTTCTGTTTCATTCACGGAAGAACAGATGAAATATGTAAAACAGCTTCATTTGCTCACCATTAAACCTGTACTTTATGTAGCAAATGTTAGTGAGGAAGATATATCCTCTGGAAGTAATGAATATGTGGAAAAAGTGCGCAAATATGTTGCTGCGGAAAATGCCGAAGTAATTGTCGTATGTGCAAAAATTGAATCTGAAATGGTCGAGCTTGATTCGGAAGAAAAAGAAATGTTTTTGCAGGAGCTTGGAATTCAGGAATCTGGTTTAGATCAATTAATTAAAGCATCTTACAACTTGCTGGGACTCGCCACATATTTTACTGCTGGGGAACAAGAGGTTCGGGCATGGACGTTCCGCAAAGGAATGAAAGCACCTGAGTGCGCAGGCATCATTCATTCTGATTTTGAACGGGGATTTATTCGGGCCGAAACAGTTTCCTATACAGACTTAATTGAGGCAGGTTCGATGGCTGCTGCAAGAGAAGCTGGAAAGGTTCGATTGGAAGGAAAAGATTACGAGGTTCAAGACGGAGATATTATTCATTTTCGATTCAATGTCTAATGTTGCGGGATCAATAAAATTTTGCTATAATTTTGGTTTGTGAGTAATGATAATTACTCCTTGCCCGAATTGGGCCGTCAAGACCAAAAGGAGGTGTAAGAGAATGAGAAAATACGAAATTATGTATATTATCCGTCCAAATATTGAAGAGGATGCTAAAAAAGAGCTAGTTGAGCGTTTTAACGGCATTCTTGTGAACAATGGTGCGGAGATTACAGAGGTGAAGGAATGGGGAAAACGCCGTCTCGCTTATGAAATTAAAGACTTCCGAGATGGTATTTACATGATTTTAAACGTTCAAGCTTCACCTCAAGCGGTTGAAGAATTTAACCGTTTGGCAAGAATCAATGAAGATATTTTACGTCATATCATTGTTAAAGAAGAAGAGTAATTTGTTCCAATATACGTGTTAAAATGGTAATATCATCTTAAAAGACATTTTAGGAGTGGTTCTGAAATGATGAATCGTGTCGTTTTGGTCGGTCGGCTTACAAGAGATCCCGAATTACGATACACGCCCAGCGGTGTAGCCGTTGCAACCTTTACATTGGCAGTTAATCGAAATTTTACAAATCAGCAAGGGGAACGCGAAGCAGATTTTATCAACTGTGTCGTTTGGCGGCGTCCTGCGGAAAACGTAGCCAACTATTTAAAAAAAGGCAGCCTTGCGGGTGTTGATGGCCGTCTTCAAACACGCAGCTATGAAGATCAAACGGGAAGAAGAGTATTTGTAACAGAGGTTGTGGCGGACAGTGTTCAATTTTTAGAACCGAAGAGTGCCGCAGTCGGGAATAATTCGGGATTTTTTGCAGGAAATCAAGGAAATGCAAATCCATATGGCGGTGCACCATTTGATCCAAACCGGAATAATCAGAACCACCAAAACTTTGACGATGATCCATTTGCTAATGATGGACAACCGATTGATATTTCAGATGATGATTTACCATTTTAACCGATTGTACGCCTAGATAAATGTAAAGAAGGGAGGAATTGTAATGGCTGGACGCAGAGGCCGCGGTAAACGCCGGAAAGTGTGCTATTTCACAGCAAACGGCATTACGCACATTGATTACAAAGATGTTGATTTGCTTAAAAAATTCATTTCTGAACGCGGAAAAATTTTGCCTCGCCGTGTAACAGGAACGAGTGCAAAATATCAACGGAAATTAACAGTTGCCATTAAACGGGCCCGTCAAATGGCATTGCTTCCTTATGTTGCAGATGATAAATAAGAAATTTCAAAGGCAGCAAGGTGAATCCCTTGTTGCTTTTTTCTTGTCCGTTAAATGAAACCATGATTTGATTGTTTAAAAAGTCTAGATTAAAATAATGGTATGAGTCTTGATTGAGGTGAGTCTGTGAAACGTACGAATGTTTTAACAGAAGGTGCTATATTCGTTGCTATTTATACCGTTTTTCTATTAATTACTTTATATGTTCCGATATTAAGCGTTATATCAATATTTTTCCTTTCGACGCCGTTTATTATTTTCGGTATCCGCCACGGAATCAAGCAGTCTTTTGTTTTATTATTAGCATCAATCGTGATGACATTTTTGGTCGGCTCCATCGTTTCGCTGCCGATTGGGCTCATGTTCAGTGTGACAGGTATCATAATGGCATACTTTTATCGTCAAAAACGGCAGCTGTTTGCGTTAATAGGCGGCACCATTTCATTGCTCATCAATTTCGTTCTTGATTATGCGTTATCAATTGTTTTTTTGGGCGTTGATCTTTTTAGTGATGTTATACAACAAACCAAGTCTTCAGTAAGGGAAACATTAGCCGCATTCCCTTCAATGGATGAAGAAATGAAAAAAACAATGATGGAGCAAATGAACGAGCAGTTTGATTTATTAATGAACTTGCTTCCGAGCATGTTTGTCATTGTGTCATTTATGTTAGCCGTGATTATACATATATTGAACATTGGAATTATAAAAAGATTAAAATTGAATGTTGGAACAATCACCCCTTTCCGCGACTGGAAATTTCCAAAAAGTATTATTTGGTATTATTTAATCGCCACTCTCCTTATGCTTATCAATTTGCCTAAAGAATCTTTCTTAAATATCGCGCTTTACAATATTGTGTTTGTTTTACAGACTGTGCTTTTAATTCAAGGGTTTTCCTTTATTTTTTATTTTTGTCATGTGAAAAAACTTTCGAAAGCAGTGCCGGTATTAATTGTAATTGGAACATTTATTTTGCCAATTCTTCTTTATCCAGTACGAATATTGGGAATCATTGATTTAGGGTTTAATCTCCGCGAAAAAATACGTTAGGCCTTGGTTCGTTCTTTTTGCAAGGAGCTGAATAAAATGCCGAGTTTTTTTGAAAAACCTTTATTCTTTTACCCGTTATACGCACTCATCGGCGTAATAGCGGCAATGATCGGTTTTCTGTTATTTTATAATTGGGTGATTGGCTGTATTAGCGCAATCGTTGCAGGTTGTCTGTTGTTTTTTTTCTTTTATGCTGTTAAACGATTGAAATTGGAATTGGAACATTCTATTTCTGATTTAACGTTTCGTTTGAAAAAAGCTGGCGATGAAGTTTTTATGAAGATGCCGATTGGCATTATGCTTATCAACGATCAATTTGCCGTGGAATGGGTCAATCCATTTTTAGCTTCATATTTTAAGAACGACAAGCTGGTCGGTCGTCCTCTTGACGAAATTTCTGAAACATTAAAAGTGTTATTTCAAAAAGGGATAGATTCCGATATCGTGACTCTTCAAAACCGTAAATTTCGCGTCATTGTCAAAAAAGAAGAAAGGCTTCTTTATTTTTTTGATGAAACGGACCACACGGAACTAAAAAAGCAGTATGAAAGCGAACGGATTGTTTTAGCTTATATATTTTTAGATAATTATGATGAAATCGCACAAGGGCTCGACGATCAAAAGCGGAGCAATTTAAACAGTCTTGTGACATCCATATTAAATAAATGGGCAGTCGATAACGGTATTTTTTTAAAAAGAGTTTCCTCTGAACGTTTTATTGCGGTTTTTAATGAAAAAATTTTGGCTGAGCTTGAAAAAACGAAATTTTCTATTTTAGATGAAGTCAGAGAAAAAGCGGTTATTCAAAATGTTTCTCTCACCTTAAGCATCGGGATTGGAGCCGGCATTAAAGATCTGTCTGAATTGGGGCATCTGGCGCAGTCGAGTCTAGATCTTGCTTTAGGCCGCGGAGGAGACCAAGTTGCTATTAAACGGGGAAATGGCAAGGTTAAATTTTACGGCGGACAAACAAATCCGATCGAAAAACGCACACGCGTTAGAGCTCGAGTGATTTCTCATGCATTAAAAGAAATCATTCGTGAAAGTGATAAAGTATTTATTATGGGTCATAAAAATCCTGACATGGATTCAATTGGTTCAGCAATTGGAATATTGAAGGTGGCGCAAATCAATCATAAAGAAGGTTTTATTGTTGTAAATCATGAAGAATTCGGCCAAGGACTTCAAAAGCTTGTGGAGGAAGTAAAGAAGGACGCTGAGTTATGGTCCAGATTCATCACTCCGGATGAAGCCCTGAATATTGCAACAGATCATTCTCTTCTCGTGATTCTAGATACGAATAAACCTTCAATGGTGGCTGAACAAAAATTGCTGAGCGAAATTGACCATGTAGTAGTCATTGACCATCATCGCAGGGGAGAAGAATTTATTCAAGATCCACTGCTTGTTTATATAGAACCTTATGCATCATCTACATCTGAACTTGTTACGGAAATTTTAGTATATCAGCCTGCAGAATTTAAAATGAGTACAATAGAGGCAACTGCATTGTTGGCAGGTATTACGGTAGATACAAAATGCTTCACGCTTCGAACAGGCTCTAGAACATTCGATGCGGCGTCTTATTTGCGATCAAAAGGAGCGGATACAATCCTTGTCCAAAAATTGTTGAAAGAGGATATTCAACAATTTGTTCAACGTGCCAAGTTCATTCAAAACACAGAGATTATGAATAATGGGGTTGCAATAGCAAAAGCAGATCGAGAAGATGAATATTACGATCAAGTGATCATTGCTCAGGCAGCTGACACTCTTTTATCAATGAACGGCGTATTGGCGTCGTTTGTCATTGCGAAGCGTGATGAACATACAGTCGGTATTAGTGCTAGATCATTGGGCGATTTTAATGTTCAATTAATAATGGAAGCACTTGGAGGTGGAGGGCATTTAACAAATGCCGCGACCCAGCTGGAGCATGTTACGATAAATGAAGCAGAAAAACGATTAAAAGAAGCTGTTCAACAATATTTAGAAGGGAGAAATGAAGAATGAAAGTGATTTTTTTACAAGATGTAAAGGGGAAAGGGAAAAAAGGTGAAGTAAAAAATGTAGCTGACGGCTATGCCCAAAATTATCTTTTTAAAAAAGGTTTGGCTGTTGAAGCGACGAGTGCCAATTTAAAACAGCTGGAAGCGCAAAAGAAAAAAGAAGAAAAAGAGGCAGCGGAAGAATTAGCGCAGGCAAAAAAATTAAAAGAACAGCTTGAAAAAATCACGGTTGAATTAAAAGCGAAAGCCGGTGAGGGCGGAAGATTATTTGGTTCCGTAACAAGCAAACAAATTGCTGATCAATTAAAAAAAGCACATAATATTCAAATCGATAAACGGAAGATTGATCTTCCAGATGCGATTCGTTCTTTAGGCTATACAAATGTTCCGATTAAGCTTCATTCGGAAGTGACGGCGACGTTAAAGGTACATGTTACAGAAGAATAATGGCAAGGAGCAATGTGGTATTATGGAAAGAAGTTGATCTTGAAGTAATGCCACATTTCTCTTTATACTTTTTGGAGAAAAAATTTATGTGTCCACGGTAAGGCGGTGATCATCTTGAATGATCTTCTGGTCAGTGATCGAATTCCACCACAAAATATAGAAGCAGAGCAGGCAGTGCTTGGGGCAATTTTTTTAGAACCTGAAGCGCTTATGTTAGCTTCCGAAATATTAGTTCCTGAAGATTTTTATCGATCCAGCCATCAAAAGATTTTTCAATCGATGTTGAGGCTTTCGGAAAAAGGAGAGCCCGTCGATTTAGTAACTGTGACAAAAGACTTGGCGGATGCGAAAATTTTGGAAGAGGTTGGCGGGGTTTCTTATTTAAGCGATTTAGCGGGATCCGTTCCTACAGCAGCAAATATCGAATATTATGCGAAAATTGTTGAAGAAAAATCGATATTGAGAAGACTTATACGAACAGCAACGGCTATAGCTCAAGAAGGCTATAATCGGGAAGACGATGTGGAAACACTTTTAACAGAAGCCGAAAAAAGCATCATGGAAGTGGCGCAGCGGAGAAAAGCCGGATTGTTTCAAAACATTAAAGATATTCTTGTTCGAACATACGATAAAATTGAAATGCTCCACAATCGCAAAGGGGAAATTACAGGAATTCCTACAGGCTTTTCCGAATTGGATCGTATGACGGCCGGCTTTCAGCAAAATGATTTAATTATCGTAGCGGCCCGCCCGTCTGTCGGTAAAACTGCATTTGCCTTAAACATCGCTCAAAATGTTGCGACGAAAACGGACGAAAATGTAGCGATTTTTAGCTTGGAAATGGGTGCGGAACAGCTTGTCATGCGTATGCTTTGCGCAGAAGGAAACATAGATGCCCAAAATTTGCGAACGGGAAATTTAACCCCGGATGATTGGGGAAAGTTGACGATGGCAATGGGGAGTTTATCAAATGCCGGCATTTATATTGATGATACACCTGGCATAAGAGTGAGTGATATTCGCGCCAAATGCAGACGGTTAAAACAGGAAAAGGGCCTTGGTTTAATTATCATAGATTATTTGCAATTAATTCAAGGAAGCGGGCGGAATCGGGAAAACCGCCAGCAGGAAGTTTCGGAAATATCAAGATCTCTTAAGGCTTTGGCACGTGAATTGGAAGTGCCGGTCATCGCATTATCCCAGCTATCACGAAGCGTCGAGCAGCGTCAGGATAAACGTCCGATGATGTCAGATATTCGGGAGTCCGGTAGTATTGAGCAGGATGCAGATATCGTCGCCTTTTTATACAGAGATGATTACTACAATACGGAATCAGAAAACAAAAATATTATTGAAATCATTATAGCCAAGCAGCGGAACGGCCCTGTAGGAACTGTTCAGCTTGCATTTGTAAAAGAATATAATAAATTTGTAAATCTTGAAAGGAGATATGAAGACGATCATATTCCTCCTGCTGTCTCTTGATGAGGCAGTTGTTTTTTTGTAAGCATCTTATATAACACGAACAAAATATTTAATAATAAAGTGAACGTTCGGATTTTATTGACTCTACTTGCTACAATTGGTAGAATAAACTTGTTTCTTTGTATTGGATTTTTGGTGAACACGGAGGTGCACACATGTCATCAGTTGTTGTTGTTGGTACACAATGGGGGGATGAAGGAAAAGGGAAAATAACCGATTTCCTTTCTCAAAATGCGGAAGTGATCGCCCGTTACCAAGGTGGAAACAATGCTGGCCATACAATCAAATTTAACGGTGAAACATATAAACTGCATTTAATCCCATCCGGTATTTTTTATCAAGATAAAATTTGTGTCATCGGAAACGGAATGGTTGTCGATCCTAAAGCGCTGGTAGAAGAGTTGAACGGTTTGCATAAACGGGGAATTCAAACAAATAATCTGCGAATTTCCAACCGCGCTCACGTCATTTTGCCTTATCATTTAAAATTGGATGAAGTGGAAGAAGAACGAAAAGGAGCCAACAAGATCGGGACGACGAAAAAAGGAATAGGTCCAGCCTATATGGATAAAGCAGCCCGTATTGGCATCCGCATCGCCGATTTATTGGATCGTGAAGTCTTTGAAGAAAAATTGAGAAGAAATTTAGAAGAAAAAAATCGCCTGTTTGAAAAAGTATACGAAGTTGAAGGGTTTAAACTGGAAGAGATTTTAAATGAATACTACGAGTACGGCCAACAAATCAAACAATATGTATGCGACACATCTGTTGTGCTGAACGACGCGCTTGATGAAGGACGCCGTGTTTTATTTGAAGGCGCTCAAGGTGTTATGCTTGATATCGATCAAGGTACATATCCTTTTGTTACATCTTCCAATCCAGTAGCAGGCGGTGTGACAATTGGAGCAGGTGTAGGTCCTACGAAAATTAAACATGTTGTCGGCGTATCAAAAGCTTATACAACTCGTGTAGGAGACGGTCCGTTTCCGACAGAGCTCCACGATGAAATTGGCGATCAAATTCGTGAAGTTGGACGGGAATATGGCACAACAACAGGACGTCCGCGTCGAGTGGGCTGGTTTGACAGCGTTGTTGTTCGCCATGCGCGCCGGGTAAGTGGAATAACTGATTTATCTTTAAATTCCATCGATGTATTGACAGGAATCGAAACATTAAAAATATGCATCGCCTACAGATACAAAGGTGAAATTTTAGAAGAATTTCCAGCAAGTTTAAAAGTACTTGCACAGTGCGAACCTGTCTATGAGGAATTGCCGGGTTGGAAGGAAGACATTACGGGGGCAAAAAGCTTGGACGATCTTCCTGACAATGCACGCCATTATGTTGAACGGATTTCCCAGTTAACAGGTATCCCACTTTCCATCTTTTCAGTTGGTCCAGATCGTTCACAAACAAATGTTGTCCGCAGTGTATACAGTCCAATATAATAAACTTGGAGGGATCGGCTGTTCCCTCTTTTTTTTTGTGAAATTAAAAAAAATCGTTGTTTTGTCCCTCTAGAAATGATATTATTATACACGTCTTGAGAAAAATGAGCGTATTGGCTCCGAACTGTTCGCACAATGCATCCATCATCCTCGAAAAAGCTAGAAGAGGAAGGGACATCTGACAAATTTTAAAATGGGTTAGATAGAAAAAATTTTTTTATGAGCCATTAGCTCAGTCGGTAGAGCAACGAGCAAGGCTTCATCGAATAGGCGACGAGTTGTCCCGACGCATCCATCATCCTCGAAAAAGCCGGAAGAGGAAGGGACATCTGACAAATGAAAAATGGATTAGAAGAAAAAAAATTTTATGAGCCATTAGCTCAGTCGGTAGAGCATCTGACTTTTAATCAGAGGGTCGGAGGTTCGAATCCTCCATGGCTCACCATTACAATCGAGAAATATTATACAAGCTGCCTCACATTCGAGAATCCACATATATGAAAGGCTTGAGAGAGGGAAAAAGAGTTCGCATTCTTGAAAACTTTATACGGCTCGGTAGCTCAGTCGGTAGAGCAAAGGACTGAAAATCCTTGTGTCGGCGGTTCGATTCCGTCCCGAGCCACTTCATACGCACGGTTTATCCGTGCTATTTTTGGCTATAAGTAAGTTAAACCAAAATTGGTAACATTTGTGGTTGTAAATAGAAATTTGATTTCTCATCTCAAGCTGTTACAATAAGATAAAAATTGATATAATAGGTTTGATAGGAATTTACAGGGGTTTACTCTAAGTTCCAAAACCTATTGAATTTAAGACCTCTAGCAATAGCTAGGGGTTTTCTGCTTGTTTTTTCCATTTGTATTGAAAGTTGATGATGAGATGAATGTAATCGTGGTAAAGTAAAGTTAATAGATCAAAAGGGGAGAAAATGATGGAAAATAAAAAAATATTAGTTGTTGATGACGAAAAACCAATTGCAGATATATTAGAGTTTAATCTTAAAAAAGAAGGTTTTGATGTATACTGTGCTTATGATGGAACAAGCGCGATTGAAATGGTGGAAGAAATTAAACCTGACTTGATATTGTTAGATATTATGCTTCCCAGCAAGGATGGAATGGAAGTGTGCCGGGAAGTTCGAAAAAAATATGAAATGCCGATTATTATGTTGACTGCGAAAGATTCAGAAATCGATAAAGTGCTTGGTCTGGAGCTTGGTGCTGATGATTATGTGACAAAACCATTCAGCACAAGAGAGCTCTTGGCAAGGGTAAAGGCAAATTTACGAAGACAGCAAACAAATGCTGCAAGGGAAGCGGCTTCTGAACAGTCGGAAATTCAAATCGGCTCTCTCGTTATTCATCCTGATGCATATGTCGTTTCAAAACGGGGAGAAACGATCGAGCTTACTCATCGTGAGTTTGAATTGCTTCACTATTTAGCGAAGCACATTGGACAGGTCATGACCCGAGAGCATTTGCTGCAAACCGTTTGGGGATATGACTATTTCGGAGACGTCAGAACTGTAGATGTCACGGTTAGAAGACTTAGGGAAAAAATTGAAGACAACCCAAGCCATCCAATATGGATTGTGACAAGAAGAGGGGTAGGTTATTATTTGCGCAATCCTGAACAGGAGCAGTGAACATGTATAGCAGTCGAGTGAGTTTTTTACGTTCGATACATTTTAAAATTGTGCTGATCTATGTGCTTCTGATTATTTTGGCTATGCAAATCATCGGTATTTACTTCGTTAAGGAATTGGAATCTTCTCTTATAGAAAATTTTAAATCTTCCCTTTCGCAGCGGATTGATTTGCTGGCTTACCAGATTGAGCAAGCGATGACGAATGAAGAAGTGGACGAATCATTGAATATGGAAGATGAGATATCTGCTATTTTGCAAGATTTTAAACGGGAGGAAATTCATGAAGTTCGCGTAGTGGACCAAGATGCGCGTGTCATCGGGACATCTGATTACAACAAAGATGTGATCGGGAAAAGAACAACTGAAAATATGATTAAACGGACTTTAATCGTCGGTTCGCCTGAAAGCAATATTTTGCTTGATCCGCAAACGAAGCATCGAATGTACGTATCAGCGACTCCGATCGTCACAGATTATAAACGAGAAACAATTGGCGTTGTTTATGTCGTTGCCTCAATGGAGGAAGTTTTTTCACAATTGCGGACGATTAACAAAATTTTTGCAACAGGCACAGGGATGTCCCTTCTTATTACCGCGGCGCTAGGAATTTTTCTTGCCCGCACTATAACCCGTCCGTTGTCAGATATGAGAAGGCAAGCGTTGGAGCTGGCAAAAGGGAATTTTTCCAGAAAAGTAAAAGTGTATGGAGAAGATGAAATTGGACAGCTTGCATTAACATTCAATCATCTCACGGAAAAATTGGAGGAAGCACAGGAAACAACTGAAGAAGAGCGCAGAAAGCTGGCGTCTATTATTACTCATATGACAGAAGGTGTCATAGCCACAGATCGGCATGGAAAAGTAATTGTCATGAACAATCCGGCCCATGAAATGTTGAATGTTTCACGTGAAACAGCCTTAGGAAAATCAATTGTGGAGCTTTTAGATTTAACGGATGAATGTACTTTTGAAGATTTAGTGAACCAGCAAGAACCGATGCTGTTAGATTTCAGCACAGAGGAAAAACCGTATATATTACGAATCAGCTTTTCTACGATACAAATTGATGAAGATCATATTAACGGATTGATTGCAGTAGTTTACGATGTAACAGAGCAGGAACGAATCAACCAAGAGCGGCGTGAATTTGTCGCAAACGTTTCTCATGAGCTGCGGACGCCGCTTACTACAATGCGCAGTTATTTGGAAGCATTGGCGGAAGGGGCTTGGAAAGACGAAACGATCGCGCCAAAATTTTTACAAGTGACGCAAAACGAAACGGAGCGGATGATTAGGCTGGTTAATGACTTGCTCCAGCTATCAAAACTAGATAGTAAAGATTATCAATTAAATAAAGACATGGTGAATTTCACAGACTTTTTCCACAGAATTATTGACCGTTTTGAAATGTCTAAGCAGCAGCATGTCACATTTGTACGAAACATTCCGAAAAAAAGCCTTTATGTAGAAATTGAACCCGATAAAATTACGCAAGTGCTCGATAATATTATTTCCAATGCATTGAAATATTCTCCTGAAGGCGGAAAAATCTCTTTTCAAGTAAAAGAACAAGTTGACCATATTGAAGTCAGTGTAAAAGATGAAGGCATTGGAATTCCGAAAGAAAGTGTGAAAAAAATTTTTGAACGTTTTTATCGTGTTGATAAGGCTAGATCACGCAAAATGGGCGGAACCGGTCTAGGTCTTGCAATTGCAAAAGAGATGGTGGAAGCACACGGAGGAGAAATTTGGGTGGAAAGTGAAGAAGGAAAAGGCACGACTGTATTTTTCACATTGCCATATGAACAGAACCAAGAGGATGATTGGCTATGAACCGGGAAACGATAAAATCCATTATTTTAACATTTTTAGTGCTGACAAGTTTATTCTTCACCTGGAATATTTGGACATATCAGCCAAACTACGGGGAAATTTCGAACTCCAACTATATTGAAAACAACCCGTTAAGCAATGTAACAAAAAAGCCTTATGAAGTCGTGCAGCCGGATCATATTATGATTCATGAAAAAATAAAACATTACGCAACTTATGACGAAATCGTCATCGAAAGAATTTGGAAGGATATCCGTCAGTGGGAGCTAGAAGAATTCAAAAATATTTCTGGAGAGATTGAAAAGCAATATGGTTTTAATCAATGGATAAACAGGGAAATACATAATTCAACCCCTAACTTTGAAGTTATTTTTAACGACTCGATTCCGATGTCAGCCCTCTTATCAATAACCGACTGGACGGATGAAGAAGATTTCAATATAGAATTTGATCGGATTTACATTCCTCTGACAAACGAGAAAGCGAACCGAAAGCTTTATTTAGTCGACTACGAGCATAAATATGTTGTAGAAGCACAGGTGAAAACCGCTTTAAGCAATTTGTGGACGGAAGTGTATAAAGAAAAAGAAAGCTTTGAAAGCTACGTGTTTTGGAACGGATTATTTTTGCCTGAAAAGCCGTTTCCGATTCATCGCCTTCAATATTTTACAAAATCAATGAGCGGTGAGCAGTTTAAAAATGCATTGTTTAGTGATCCAAGTTATGTAAAACGGGATGTCAATGCTTCCGAATTTGTGTATACAGACAGCTCCCGTCAGCTTGTCATCAACGAAGATAAAGAAAGGGTTGTTTACGTTAATCCGACAATTGACCAGTCTTTAACGACGGAAAAAGGAAAATTGATCTTGCAGAGCATTGATTTTTTGAACAAACATGGCGGTTGGCTGTCAGGATTAAATGATTATCGCTTCGAAAAAACGGATCAAGAACAGAAAATTTATTTTCGTCTAACGGTTCGAAATTTGCCAGTATTTTCGTTCAGCGATTCGCATTATTCGATCACGACGATTATGCAAAGCTGGGGAAAGAATGATATTGCCTTATATCAGCGTCCGTTATTTTATTTGGATGATTTTATCCGGGAAGATAAAACGACTTTACCTGGAGCAGCAGATATAATTGAAGCTATTAAAGATAATCCAAGCATTGAAGCCGACAAAATAAAACGTATTTTTCCCGCTTATGACATACAACAGTCGTCACGGCAAAATATCGTAAATTTGGAGCCGATATGGTGCATTGAACTCGAAAACGATAAATATCAAAGGCTGAATGTGAAAAAAGCGGGTAAAGGAGGGGAAGGTATTGGATTGGAGTAAAACGAAAACGGTGTTTATTATTGCCTTCCTGATCCTTGATATTTATTTAGCTTTTCAGTATGTTGAAAAAATCAAAAGCTCCAAATATGATATGATCACGAAAACGACGATTGAAGAGCAGTTTGCAGCGGAAAATATACAATTTGGGAAGCTTCCAAAAGAAGTAATAGAAGGTTCTTATATAACGGCAGAAAGCAAAATATTTAAGGAAGAAGAAATTGAACAACTGAAAAATCAAAAGCCGATGCTGCCTGATGAGGAGTTGACTCGTTCGGTAACAAAGCTTCGGATGAGTTTTGACAAACCGATTCCAATTGTAGGAGAAAGTATCGAAAATAAGATCAAGCAAATTTTAACAACACAAATCATTGCGGGCAGTCAATACAAGTTTTGGCGCTACAGCAAAGAAACAAGGGAAATTATTTGTCTGCAGGAATACAAAGGAAAAATTATTTTTCAAGATGTAAGTGATGGAATCGGTATGATTGTCTTTTATTTAAATGATAAAAATGAAATTGTGTCTTATCAGCAAACATTGCTAGAAGATATAAAAGAATTGGAGAAGCAGGAAATATTGCCTGCGATTAAAGCATTGGAAGCTCTTTATGAAAAAAATGATTTGAAATCTAACAGTAAAGTAACCGATGTAGAATACGGATATTACACACAATACCCGCTGTCGGAACAGCAAATTTTGGCTCCGACATGGCATGTAGTTGTCAATAAAACAGAAGATTATTATGTGAATGCATTGGAAGGTCAGGTCATTAAACCGGAGAAAGAGAATAATAATTTGGAGTGAGTGAAGGAAATGAGCCTTAATTTCAGTGTTCTTGCGAGCGGCAGCACAGGGAATGCCATTTATGTAGAAACAGATGAACATTCCCTGTTAATCGATGCAGGATTAAGTGGTAAACAAATGGAAAATTTGTTTCAAGAAATTCAACGGGACATAAAAAATTTAAGCGGTATATTAGTCACCCATGAGCATAGCGATCACATCAAGGGACTTGGAATTTTAGCGAGAAAATACGAAATTCCGATTTTCGCGAATGAAAAAACGTGGAAAGCAATGGAGAGAGAAATCGGCGAAATTCATTTAGAACAAAAGTTTACTTTTGAAATCGGCGAAACGAAATCGTTTGGAAGTTTAGAGGTTGAATCATTTGGCGTTTCCCATGATGCAGCAGAACCAATGTTTTTTGTGTTTCACCACCGTGGAAAAAAACTAGCGTTAATTACTGATACTGGATATGTAAGCGACAGAATGAAAGGGATCATACGCGGTGCAGATGTTTTTATTTTTGAAAGCAACCATGACGTAGAAATGCTGCGAATGTGCCGGTATCCTTGGAATGTAAAACGAAGAATTTTATCTGATGTTGGACATGTTTCAAATGAAGATGCTGCACTTGCTATGGCTGATGTCATTGGCGACAAGACGAAACGAATTTATTTGGCGCATTTAAGTAAAGAAAATAATATGAAAGAGCTCGCACGAATGTCTGTCCAGCAAGTATTAGAGAAAAAAGGATTCGTTGTCGGAGAACAATTTGAATTATATGATACAGATCCAAAGAAACCGACGCCTCTCGTAGCTGTTTAAATGTTTGAATTTCCCCATCGTTGGGTATGTTAATGTTGTCATATATTTTTCCTGCCAGCTCGCGTTATACTATAATAATGTAGATAAAATCATTCGTCATCGGAAAGGAATGATGAGGCGATGGGATATTATGATGATGATTTTGAACGGTATAATAACAGAAAACAAAGGGGAAACTGGGGCGGATCATTATTGGCTGGGTTAATCGGAGCCGTGTTAGGCGCGTTATTAGTTATTTTCTCCCTTCCAGCATTAGCACAATTCAATATTCTTCCATATAATCTGAACATCAGTCCAGAGCAAAATGAGGAAGGGGAAACAGGAAATGTCCAAGGGCCAGTCAAAACAGTAAATGTAAATGTGAATTCAGCAGTTACAGAAGCAGTTAATAAAGTGAGTGATGCGGTTGTCGGAGTCGTCAATATTCAGCAAGTAAGCTTCTGGGATCAAACACAAGAGGGAGAAGCAGGAACAGGATCAGGGGTCATCTACAAAAAGGAAGGCGATAAAGCCTATATTGTAACAAATCATCATGTTGTAGCCGGAGCGCATCAATTGGAAGTTGTATTAAACGACGAAACACGCATTCCCGCTGAACTTGTCGGCAGTGATCAGCTGATGGATTTAGCAGTATTGGTTGTGGATGCAAAGCATGTTAAGAAGGTTGCTGAATTCGGCAATTCGGACACAGTCAAACCGGGTGAGCCGGTGTTGGCAATCGGAAACCCGCTCGGCTTGCAATTTGCTGGGTCTGTTACACAAGGGATTATTTCTGGAACAGAACGGACCATTCCTGTTGATATTGATGAAAACGGAACAGTGGATTGGCAGGCGGAAGTGCTGCAGACGGATGCCGCGATTAATCCAGGAAACAGCGGCGGAGCACTTGTGAATTTAGACGGGAAAGTAATTGGAATTAATTCCATGAAAATTGCTGAATCCGCGGTGGAAGGAATCGGACTGTCTATCCCAATTAACATTGCAATTCCGATTATTAATGATCTTGAAAAATTCGGCGAAGTGAAGCGTCCATATATGGGAATCGGTCTTCAGTCTCTTGAAGACATCCCAAGCTATTATTGGGAAGAGGCATTAAATTTGCCAAAGGGCGTTAAAAACGGCGTGATTGTGATGAGTGTTGAGCCGATGTCGCCAGCTCAACGCGCAGGTTTGAGAGAGAAGGACGTAATTATAGAGCTTGCTGGGAAAAAGGTTGAAAATGTTCTCCAGCTTCGAAAGCAGCTATACAGCCAAAAGGTTGGAAGCACAGTGGAAGTAAAATTCTATCGAAATGGCGAGTTGAAAACAGTGAAGCTGAAGCTCGTTGAACAAAAATCTTTTTAAAGAACAGGAAGGCGGAATCAGCTTTCCTGTTTTCATTATGGGGTAGGAGGATTATAAATGTATTGCTGCGAGGATCATATTGATTTAGCAATCGACATGTATGTAGACCAGTATGAAACAGCACCAAATATTCAAAAAATTAAATTTAATCACAGCTTATCCACAACCTGTGAATTGTGCAAAAAAACCGCAGTATATATAGTTGGGAACTGATTTTCGGGCACGAAATATAGAGGTGTTCATCCACAATTGTGGATAAAATCTGTGGAATATTTGTTATTTTGTGTGGGAAATAGTTATCAACATGTTGATAAAATAAAAAAGGGGAAATATGAAAGTTGAACATTCAAATTATAGCGATTGGGAAGCTGAAGGAAAAATATTTAAAGCAGGGAATCGACGAATATTTAAAGCGTCTTTCATCGTACGCAAAAGTTGACATCATTGAACTTCCTGATGAAAAGGCTCCTGAACAAATAAGCCCGCAGGAAATGGAACTAATCAAAAACAAAGAAGGCGAACGAATTTTAGCCAAAATCCCGTCCGATGCATACGTCATCGCCCTTGCCATTGAAGGCAAGATGAAATCCTCGGAAGAGTTCGCACATAGTATAGATAAACTGGCCACATACGGAAAAAGCAAAATCGCCTTTCTAATCGGAGGCTCTCTCGGCTTAAGTAAAGAGGTAATGAAACGGGCGGACGAAGCCCTCTCCTTTTCCAAAATGACCTTCCCTCACCAGCTCATGCGTCTCATTTTGCTCGAACAAATCTACCGTGCTTTTCGCATAAATAGGGGAGAACCGTACCACAAATAGTGGTAAAGCAGAAAGTTGAAGTTGTGCTTGATAAAAAATGGTTGGCGAAAATAGTAAAATAACAGACATATAGTACCGATTTATCAAGGATATCCTTTATAAACATAGCTAAATATTATTGTCGAAAGAGATGGACAGGTTGTTATAACTTGTCCTTCCTATCTCTCATATCTATTTAATATTCACCAAAAAATTGCCTTAAATTGCTCCTAGAATTGGAGTGAATCAAAAAAGTATGATTCATCACTACTTTTGGTGATTTTGGCAAAAAAGAAGAAAACACTTACGAAAACCTGGCAATAATGTTAGCTACCACACAAACATAAGGAGGTTTCGTAAGTGCTTTCTATATCACTAGAATTACCAGAATTTGAAGTGATTAAACAACTTTCTTTCTCAATGAAACTAGAAGGATACCGTTTTTCAAAAAATGGAATCCTTGTGAAAGTAATTGTAATCTTTTATTCACTTTTATGCGCCAGGATTGTTTATTGGTAATTTTACTTTTATTTCCGTACCTTCTTTAGGTGAACTTTCAACCTGTATATCACCTTTATGCATTTCAATGATTTTCTTTACGATAGAAAGTCCTAATCCACTCCCGCCATTTGATCTGTTTCTTGATGGATCGGCTTTATAGAAACGCTCAAATATGCGCATTTGAACCTCTTTTGTCATCCCAATTCCCGTATCTTTAATGATTACCGCTATACTATCCGTATCGTTTTTCAATATTTTTACCGTTATTGTCCCATGATTTGGCGTAAATTTAATGCTGTTATGGATTAAATTAATCCAAACTTGATCCATCAAGTCTTCATCAGCTCTGATGGTCATTTTATTTAGTGAAACATCCATTTCAAGGTCTTTATTTCTCCATTGTGGTTCCATCGAAAGGATCACTCTGCGTAATTGTTGGTCTAGACGATAAGTTTTTGGTTGAAACGGCGGATGAGCTGACTCTAATGAAGTCAGCTTTAACAGATTTTCGCTTAGCTTTGACAGCCGAATACTTTCTACCTCAATGATTTGCAGGTATTGTCTGCGTTCTTCAGGAGATAAATGGTCATTTTTTAAGGCATGAGCAAATCCTGAAATGGATGTTAAAGGTGATTGGATTTCATGAGAAACATTGGAAATAAACTCTTGGCGCATTTGTTCCATTTCGCCAAGCTGCTTTGCCATATGTGTAATACTTTCTGCTATTTCATAAAAAGGATGATTTCGATTCCCAATCTCTTCTTTGTAGAAAGAAAGATCAATATTAAAATTCCCTTGAGCCATGTTTTTCATGGCATCAATCATAGGACGGAAAAAAAGGCTCTGCTTTTTTTGAATAAAGCCAATTTTAGAAATACCGTACATGATAAGGCCAAAGAGGAAAAATCCTAAAAATGAATCAATAATATACCTCGCATAGAAAGATATACGATTAATTGAAAAAATATGGAAAAGCGATGAGGTGATGAAAAACGACGCTGTCCAGCATAAAAATAACAGGAGTAAAATGGCTAAAACCTCGCCGCTTTTTTTTAAAAACTTGATGATTTTCATTTTTTCACCTCTAAACGATAACCGAGCCCGCGAATCGTCGTAATTTTAAAAGGATAGTTCTCATCTGAAAAACGCTGACGAAGACGTTTAATGTGAACGTCTACAGTTCGCTCATCCCCTTCGTAGTTATACCCCCAAATATCCTCTATCAACTGCTCTCTTGAAAAGGTTTTACCAGGATGTGCTACAAGCTTATATAAAAGTTCAAATTCCTTAAGTGGCAGTGTGATCTCGTTCCTGCCGTCAAACACTTGGTATGTAGAGCGATCAAGCTCAAAATTTCCAATATTCACCTTATTGGAAATAATGATTTGGTAACGTTTGAGTAATGCCTTTATTCTAGCAAGCAATTCAGCTGGATGAAATGGTTTCACCAAATAGTCATCTGCCCCAAGATTAAAGCCTTTTACTTTTTGGGCTGTTTCTCCCTTTGCAGTCAGCATCAAAATCGGAAGAGAATCAGAATAATAAGTTCTAATGTTCTCGCAAAGGTCCCAGCCATCCATATTTGGCATCATGATATCAAGAATGATGAGATCGACTTTTTCTGAATCAAGCAAGGATAACGCATCTTTCCCGTCCTCAGCCTCAAGAATCGTAAAGCCTTCATCGGACAAGATAACCCGAATCAATTTACGAATATGAGGGTCGTCGTCTACAATTAAAATTTTTGCCATGACTTTTCACTCCTTTTTCAAAGTGATGATCAATTTTACGTCCTTAAAAACTATTTAATTTTTATAGTATACTCCTTTTTTATGAACTAAATATGAATAAAAGAGTAGAAAGCCTTTTGATTTGAAAGTTTATATTCAGTTCATAAATGACTGTTACTATGGATGCAGTTATAGAGGAGGTATGTGGAAATGAAGCATTTACACCGAACATTGCCAGACAATGTTGATTGGGCCATTGAAACGCACGGACTCATTTAAAACTTTTGGAGAAAAATGTGCGGTTGATGGCGTAAATTTGAATGTGCGCGCTGGTACAATCTACGGCGTGCTTGGGTTAAACGGGGCAGGTAAGACTACCATAGTCGGAATGCTGCGACTTTATTGCGGCCGGACGTAGGTTCGATTGTAGATGTTTTAAACATTTGCATTTGGAATAAATGAAAGATCTTCAAAAGAGGTGGTCTAGGGGAGTTATTTTCCTCAATGTGAATATATGTAGTTATAATCAAATAGACAAGCCATTCAATATTTTTTATAACTTGTCTTTTACTTTTCTTACGACTATCGAAAATCAGTAATACAGATAGATAGAGGAGAGGTTAAGCTCTACTCCGTAATTTTAGTTGACTTCATTAAATTATTGTATAAACTCTTTAACTTTTTATTTTTTTACAAAAGTAAATGTCGATCACTAGCTGTAGATGTATGGCTAAAATTTTCATTTTATAAAATAGTAAGTTTAGTCGTCCTCATCACTTTTCATCTAGTTAATTATTATATTTTTATATTAAATTTTAAAGATTATCTAACCCTCTTATTCCTTCATAAATGATTTTCTCCTTTTTATTATTACTTTACTCGACATGTCTCAAAAGTTCATATTTTTTTCATATATATTGTGAAAAATTTCACAAATAGATGTTATACTAACTTTGTAAGCAAAATAAATAATTTAGGGGGAGGTTGTAATACATATTGTGAAATATTTCACAAAATCATTTCATTGATTTTAAAGTAAGGGGCTGAACAAGATGCATGTATGGGAGCAAGTTTATAATCCATTGGGAAATATATGGCTTTCAGCTATTATAGCTGCCGTTCCGATCATCGTTTTTATTGTTTTGCTGACAGTATTTAAATTAAAAGGCTATATAGCAGGGCTTTTCAGCATAATTGCTGCAGGCATTTTTGCCGTCTTTATTTATAAAATGCCTGCAATCTTAGTTTTGATGTCTGCGATATATGGAATTTTAGTCGGTTTATGGCCAGTAGCATCAATCGTATTTGCTGCTATTTTCCTTTATAAAATAACAGTAAAAACCGGAAAATTTGCCATTATTGAAAAAAGTATTTCTTTTATTACAGTGGATCAAAGATTGCAAGTTCTTATTGTGGCATTCTCATTTGGGGCATTTTTAGAAGGAGCTGCAGGATTTGGAGCACCCGTTGCCATAACGGCAGCCATTTTAGTAGGGCTTGGATTTAGTCCGTTATATGCAGCTGGTCTTTGTTTGATTGCAAACATAGCAGGCGGTGCATATGGAGCAATGGGGATTCCGGTAACTGTTCCCGCCCTCCTTACAAATTTGGATGGTCTAGTTGTGGGAAGATATACAGCATTGATCCTTCCTGCATTAAGTATTGTCGTAGCATTCCTGCTGATATTTATCATTGATGGATTCAAAGGAATTAGACAAACCTTCCCAGCCATTTTAGTAAGCGGGGGTTCATTTGGGCTTACACAGGCACTTGTTCTCACTTTTTTAGGGGCAGAACTAGCAGACATCTTTGCAGCGATTGTGAGCTTAGTAGTATTAACTTTATTTTTACAAGTATGGAAACCTAAAGAAATTTACCGTGTAAATAGAGAGAAAGCGGTAGATAAGCAAATTAAGTATTCTTTTGGGAAAATCGCTTATGCTTGGCTGCCATTTGTATTTTTAACCATATGTGTTACTTTGTTTAATCTACCATTTTTTAAAAAATTATTTCTCCCAGGCGGCCTTTTAGAAAAGCTAGTGTTGTTGTTTCCAATTCCAGGATTGGACAACTTAGTTATAAAACATGCACCAATTGTGACGCAAGATGCTCCAATGGCTGCGGTATTTAAGTTGGATTTATTTTCATCTACGACAACAGCGATTGTAATGACAATCATTGTCGCAAGCATTCTTTTTCGCTGCAGCAATAAGCAGCTTAGAGAAATCGCAAAAGAAACTTCAAAAGAATTAGTATCACCTGTTCTAACCATTTGCAGTGTACTTGCTTTTGCTTATATTTGTACTTACTCTGGCATGTCATCAACATTAGGCTTAGCATTTGCTTCAACAGGTAAGGTATTTCCTTTATTCTCGCCAGTGCTGGGGTGGTTAGGAGTATTTTTAACAGGATCTGTTGTAAACAGCGGTTCCTTATTTGCTCCACTTCAAGCTGTCACTGCTTCACAAATTGGAATAGCACCTGAAACGATGGTTGCTGTCAATGTAATGGGTGGTACAATGGCTAAAATGATTTCACCTCAATCAATTGCTGTTGCAGCTGCGGCAGTTGGATTAGCAGGAAAAGAAAGTGATTTATTTAAAGTGACAATAAAATATAGTTTATGTTTGCTTGCTGTAATTGGATTAGTTAGCTGGCTACTATTTTAATCATATAACATTTTAAGGAGGATGTATAACTATGAATAAAGAAAAAGTAAATCGTGTTGTAATCGTTGGAACAGGAGCTGTAGGCTGCAGTTATGCCTATTCACTAATTAATCAGGGGGTCGTTGAGGAATTAGTTTTAATTGATATAAATGAAGCAAAAGCTGAAGGCGAGGCGATGGATCTTAATCATGGAGTGCCGTTTGCACCTTCGCCAATAAAGGTATGGAGCGGTTCTTATCAAGATTGCGCAAATGCGGACTTAGTTGTTATTACTGCGGGATTGGCACAAAAACCAGGTGAAACCCGATTGCAATTAGTTGAGAAAAATACGCGAATATTTAAACAAATTATCAAAGAGATTATGAAAAGTGGATTTAATGGCATATTTTTAGTGGCAACAAATCCGGTAGATATCTTAACTTATGTCACTTGGAAGGAGTCAGGACTGCCAAAGGAACGCGTCATTGGTTCAGGAACAGTCTTAGATTCTGCACGTCTAAGATTTGAATTAGGGAAGTATTTCAATGTGGATACAAGAAATATTCATGCAATTATCATAGGGGAACATGGAGATACCGAGCTTCCAGTTTGGAGCCATGCCAAGATCGGAATAGAGAATCTTGATGATGTTTTAGAGAGAAAGAAAGATTTAAAGAAAGAATGTTTAGAGGAAATCTTCGTAAACGTCCGTGACGCTGCTTATCATATCATTGAGCGAAAAGGGGCGACATACTATGGAATAGGAATGTCCCTTGTCCGAATTACAAAAGCAATTCTTAAAAATGAAAATAGTATCCTGACAGTATCTTCCTATCTAGAAGGTGAATATGGACAAAATGATGTATATATTGGAGTACCTGCCAAACTTAATCGTAACGGTGTTCAAGAAATAATCGAAATTGAACTAAACGAAAAGGAAAAAGAACAATTTAATTATTCCGTTTCAGTGCTAAAAGAAACGATAAAATCTGTCATTTAATCCAGCGACATGCTCTGTAGTGACCCTTGTATCGGGAACGTTTAGGAAACAAGGATTGGGAAAACCAATTTACGATTACTAACTGCTGCGAGGCTTGTTAGGATGAAAAACTCAACAGCTTTCCAAGGATATGGGATGGTCATAATGACCGCGTTTTTCTAAGGCTTGCGGTGTTGTAAAGCTATTTGAAGGGTGATCATTACTCAGATACAAAGAACAAAATCGCTGCCTATTGTTTTTGAATGTTTGCTTTTTCTATTGAATGTGCTCTTGCATGGAGTTTCTCCTTTCAAATGTTGGATCGCATTTTCATTTTAACGGAGACCCTCTATGCAAGGGCTATTATTTTGCGAATTGCCTCTGATTTTATTTACCAACACAGTATTGTATATCACCAAAGCTTCTATACCATTCAATATACCCCAAATTCTACCTTATTTTTCCTCAGTAACTTTATCTGTTGCGAAGCACCAATCTTGGCTCGATCATTCTTTTAAAGATGATAAATGGCAGGTTCCTTCATATAAAGCTTCTGCATATTTATTTCCTATAAATATACATATATTGGATAAATAACACGGATCATTAAATTTTCTGATGAAAATTACTGCATTTGTTGCCACGTGACTATATTAGGCGAATTATATTTACTAAAAAAATATTTTTATGGATAAGCAGAGAGAAACAATAACGATCTATATGATATTGATGACAAAAGAAGAATGTCTATTGTTGTTTATGGACGCGACACCGATCCATTTAGGATGAACCACGTCCATAAGCGGTATAAAACTGATTCATGCTTTTGCCGGGCAAATTTCCAGCATTAACATGTTTCATCATGGGGATTCATTGTTCATATTCAGTTCATAAAGAGGTGTTACCATCACCAATGTACTTAGTTGCAGAGGAGGAAATGAAATGGGACATAGATACCAAACAGTGTCAAGCAATGGTGATTGGGCTATTGAAGCGCACGGACTCGTAAAAACTTTTGGCGATAAACGTGCGGTTGACGGCGTAAATTTGAATGTGCGCGCTGGGACAATCTACGGCGTGCTTGGGCCGAACGGGGCAGGCAAGACCACAACAGTCAGAATGCTGGCGACTTTATTGCGACCAGACGCAGGTTCGGCATACATTTTTGGTTATGATGTGGTGAAGGAGCCGCAGATCGTGCGTCAGTTGATTGGTGTGACTGGCCAATATGCATCGGTTGACGAGTCACTCAGCGCGATCGAAAATCTAGTCATCTTTTCTCGGTTGCTAGGGTTGAGCCGTACCGAGGCAAGGCGCAAAGCTCTGGAGTTGTTGGAGGAATTTGGTTTGACAGAAGCGGCGAAGCGCCCGTTGAAGCATTTCTCCGGCGGTATGCGGCGCCGGCTGGATCTGGCAGCAAGCCTTATTGCACAGCCGCCGCTCATCTTCTTAGACGAGCCGACTACAGGACTGGATCCACGCACGCGCAATCAAATGTGGGAGACGATCCGGCGATTGGTCAAGCAGGGATCAACCGTACTGTTAACAACTCAGTATTTACAGGAGGCTGACGAACTAGCTGATCGAATCGCGGTGATTGATCGCGGCCGAGTCGTTGCCGAGGGAACAGCGGATGAGCTGAAAGCGTCGGTAGGCAGTTCGTCACTGCAATTGAAAATCCAAAATGTAAAAGATATCGAAAATGCTCGGCAAATTATTGAACAGGTGCTCAAAGTCCGGTCCAATGTGTCGTTGGAAACAGGAAAGATTACGGCACCGATGGCGGACGCCGACCGAGTTACGGATTTGCTGATCGCTCTTCGCGAGGCAGGGATCCACTTGTCTGAATTGAGTGTTCAGAAGCCGACTCTTGACGAAGTCTTTTTAACCATTACTGGTCATAGTGTGAGGGAGGACACAACAGAGACATTCGATGAAAGAGAGGAGGAAAGGATATGAAAAATGCTTCTAATCAGCTAGTTGCAAAGCGTCAACTAAAAAACAATACAAGCTTTGGACAGGCAGTGCGCAACTCGTTGACGATGGCCTACCGTGGTTTACTGAAGATTCGGCGTACGCCTGAGCAATTATTTGATGTTACGCTTCAGCCAATCATCTTCACCTTAATGTTTTCCTACATCTTTGGCGGGGCGATCTCGGGAAATGTGCATAGTTATTTGCCGATCATCATTCCTGGTATCCTCGTGCAGACTGTTATCGCGACATCTGTTGTGACCGGAATCCAACTGCGAGAGGATATGGATAAGGGCGTGTTCGACCGTTTTAAGTCGCTGCCAATTGCCCGCATTGCTCCGTTGGCGGGCGCTCTGTTGGCAGACACCATCCGATATACCATTGCAACAGTGCTCACGTTTGTGATGGGGTATATCATGGGCTATCGTCCAGAAGGAGGACTGGGGTACGTCGTCATCGCTGCGGTTTTTGTCATTGTATGTTCTTGGGCAATCAGCTGGATCTTTGCTTTTTTTGGCGTGATTGCGCGCACGGCTTCAAGCGTACAAGGAATCGCAATGCTTTTGCTGTTTCCGCTAACGTTTCTTTCTAATGCTTTTGTTCCAGTCAAGACGATGCCCGATTGGCTTCAATGGTTTGCGAAGATTAATCCAGTTTCGCATATTATTACTGCCGTCCGTGATCTGATCAATGCTGGAACTATTGGCTCGGATTTTGCTGTCTCTCTCATCGGGGCTACTGCCATTGTGGCAATCTTTGCGCCCATCACCGTCCGTGTATATATGCGCCGGGCATAAATTGGATATTGTGTATTGATCTGTTCGCGATATCCTAGTAAAAAAGCTTTTACCGAAAAATTACGGAACCTTGCTGCTTACAGAACTTTTAACACATCATATATAATTTCACATGTCTGATATAATTATTTCAGTCACTGCTGACATCCCTTCATTACCTTCCATTAAACAAGTTGCCTAACTCGGAGTATGGTATTGAAGGGATGCTGGCAAGTGGTTTTTTATATCATATATGGCCGTTTAATGACAGTGATACATTTCAGACACCAGACCAGTTTCGTGTTAACCCGGGATCTGAAGGAAACTACCCGGCGCAACGTTCTGTAAAAAGGGGCTCGGTTCGCCTACACTGTAAAGCTGCAAGTAATGCATAGCCCGGGTGCAGGCGGTGTAGAACAATCTGCGCAGGCTCTCAACGCCGTATACGTGCGATGAAGCGTTATAAATGATGACGGCGTCGAATTCGATGCCCTTCGCCAAATACGCCGGTATAACGACAACACCTTGTTCATATTCGGTAGAGCCGCTCTTCACAAGTTTTATATCTTCAACTCTTTTCAGTGCTTCGTATGCGGCGGTGCTTTCCGCAGCAGATTTACATATAATCGCGATCGTATTATATCCCCGTTTCCGCAAGTCCGCGACTTTGGAAGCAATACAGCGGTGCAGTTCAGCTTGATCGGACACTCTCGTCAACACAGGCTTATCGCCGTCGCGTTCAAAAGCAGTGATCCGTTCGCCATCGGGTACGAGTCCGCGCGTAAATTCAATGATCTGTCTTGTGGATCTGTAACTGCGGGTCAAGGTGATCGAATCCGTTTTATCCGGTCCGTATAGGCTGGTAAGCGTGTGGAAATCGACTGTTTCACTGGCATGAGCGAATATCGCTTGGTTAAAGTCGCCGAGCACAGTCATCCTCGCCGAAGGGAACAAACGCTTCAAAAATTCGAATTGAAACGGAGAATAATCTTGCGCTTCGTCTACAAGCACGTGTTTGATCGAGACGTTCGTCTGAAAGCCTTGAATCAGCTCTTTCAAAAATAAATACGGAGTTGCATCTTCGTAAAACAGTTTGCCTTCGTCTAGCGTTTTTACAGTCAATCGGCAAATATCCTCCCACTCCTCGGGTGTTTCCCCTTCCATCCACTGTTTGACCCGCGTTGGATCGGCGAAAAGCTGCTTGTATACTCCCTTCATGTCGATGAAACGAAGCGTTCGGATCCGTTTGCGCAACGGTTTCAGCTTCTTGCGAACGATCAATTGGCCCAGCGCTTCGATCTCGTTCTCATAGTTGTTCAACGTTTCTGCTTTAAAGCCGTGTTTTTTCCGTAAGAGAGTATGAGCTTTATGATAATCCTCGTTGCTAAGCAGCTCGATTTCTTCCTGCACCCATGGCTTAGTCCGTTCAAGCTTCTCCGCTTCATCGATTTGCTTGTTTAGCCAATCTGCCAGCTTTTCAAGTCTGCTGTGAAAACGGAGCGAGGTGTCGCTGCTATAAAACCTTTCTGTGATTTGTTTGGCGGTGATGATCGGTTTTCCTCTAAATAGAATATCTTTGAATAGCATGCCGGATAATTCCAGCGACTTACAGTATGTTTTAATCGTCTCGAAGAAACGGGTTGATGCCTTGAATCGGATGCTCGCAGTTCTAGTCCGGTATAAAGAGTCATCCGCTTCAGTCAACATATATTCCAATTGCTCGTATGGATCCTCGATTTGAAATTCTTTGCTCAGCCGATATTCCAAATATTCCTGGAAGGTGACCTGCTGCATATTCTCTTCGCCTAGTTCGGGCAGCACATTGGATACGTAGCTGTTAAACATCGAATTAGGTGAAAATAAAATGATTTGATCGGCTCTCAGCTTATCCCGATACTTGTAGAGCAAGTAAGCGATCCGCTGCAGGGCAGCCGATGTCTTGCCGCTGCCGGCGGGTCCTTGCACGATGAGCAGCCGCCCGCGATCATGACGGATGATCTGGTTTTGTTCCCGTTGAATGGTGGCCACGATGTTGTGCATATGTTTGTCTGTCACTCTGCCAAGCACCTGCTGTAAAATGTCGTCTCCAATGGTGAGACTCGTATCGAACATCGACTTGATAACGCCGCCGCGGATGATATATTGCCACTTTTTCTCCAGCATGCCGCGGACTGTGCCTCCAGGAGTAGTATATTCGGCCGGGCCGGGCGCGTAATCGTAGTAGACACTCGAGACCGGCGCCCTCCAGTCGTAGATCAGTATGTTCTCTCCGCTTGTATCCGTGAGCGTGGAGATACCGATATAGATTCGTTCAGCAGCTGAAGTCCCTTCCTCAATGAAATCGATTCGACCGAAATAAGGCACCTCCTGCATGCGGCGCAGGGTGGACAACCTCTTGAAGGCTTGTCTGTGGGTGCTTTGGCTCACGGACAGGTTCTGCGCCTGTTGTCTCAAGGCGATGATCGTCTCAAGATAATCGTCGAACGTATCAGTATTCACCTTGACGTCATCCCAAAAATGTTTGCGGAAATCAATCACTTCTTTTCGACGCTGGGAGGTTTCGTTTTCCAGCATGCCGATTTGCTCCACAATGATCGCCATTATGCTGTCCAATCGTTCTTGCTCCTGCCGAAGTTCTGTATTCATATTAAGCACTCCTTTAAAAAATAAAAATGGGGATTGACTGAAGAGGATTTATGTTTTATAATTATAATAGGGATACTATTTTTATAATTTAAACAAAATGTGTTTCTTTACTAATTTATCATAGTTTCTCAATTTTTTCAATGTATTTAACGCTGTCGTCGATATTATAAACAAGTTGAAATTGTATGTGATGAAGATAAAAAGTTACTGTAAGGCCATTAATTAAAGTATTTCTCATGGAAGAGAACCGATGGTTTTCTTTTAGACCGTCTAATAAAGTTTGCAAAATCGTGTTATAAGTGAATAAGTTTGTTAATATAAACAGTCTAACTAGATTAGTTAGGCTGTTTTTTTTTGTTTTGTAAAAATTCTTAAATAACTATGAAAGAAGGAAATTGGAATATGTATAAAGTTGATTACAAAGATTATCCTTTAATCAGAAGTTGGAAACAAAATTTAATGAAAAATCAATTATTGTCTATTTCCGTGTAGCATGCGAATTTTATCGGATAAATCATATAAGCGGATAAATCGACTATATAAAAGGATGTGACATCCTTGAATACAGGTGAAACTGATGGGGAGACATGTTCCAAAGTTGATACTGTAACTAAAACGAAAGCTGGATCTTATCGTGAAAGAGTAGAGGGAAAGAAACAATAATTTTTAGACAAGCCCATTGTGCTTGTCCATTTTAAATGCGAGGGGGAGATTTTATAACCGAGCAACATTCCGGAACATTTTCCTCAACACTTCAGCTTCATGTACGTATTCTCATGTATGTATACATATTGACGGACTGCACCTGTAGAAAATTCAACTCCATACTTGCGTTATTGCCGCTTTGCGGCCTGAACTCATCAGAGTGATGTTATGTCTCAGAAATTAAACTGTACGCAATCAGGTGATGGAAGATTATATACGGACTTTGATGATGCCTCTGCTGTTCTTGCGTATCCTAAACGCTGCGAAAACCGCTTGAGACTTACCGAGCGTGTGGAACAACTCATTGAAGAGATTCGTATTTTTCCAAACCGTGAGTCCATCCTGGTGATTGGGCTGTCTTTCGAGAAATCGATGAACAACCTAACATGACTGAATACTAAGAGCGGCGCAAAAGCACTGGAACATATCAGATAATGGCAAATAAGCTACGCTTAGAGCTGCAGTGAGTGAACAAGGGAAAACGTTTAGGAAAGCCTGAGCTCTCGCAGCAGGTTCAGCCGATAAAGGGCTTAAATTTTCTTTTAACGAGAAAGCGAAGAAATAACAGTTAAAAAGAAAAGTAGAAGCCATGACCCAAAAAGTCACGGCTTCTGAACTAGTTATTTGTGTTTAGATCTGTTTGTGGCAGCATCTAAAGTTCCTTCAGGGAAACTAGGAGTTACTTGTGTAGCTGTAGTTTGAAATTGTTGAACTTGTAATAATTTCACAGTAAGATCTAAGACGATTTTTTCGCGCAATGTTTTAAACTGGCCTTCAGGTCCTACTTTAACTGGTGAGAAATCAAGTTCATAGAAGTTTGCGGCTATTAATTCACCGTATGGTTGTTCATTATATTTGACGAGATTTTGGAAGAAATATTTATCCAAACGAGGAACAAGGTCATTTTTCTCATTTAAGAAGAGAGCTTTGCTTTGATCAGAAATTCCTATTATTGGGAAAAGAAGGAAATCTCCGGTTGGAGCAGCGTCTGCAAGTTCTGTAAAACCAGAGAACGGAACGTCTGCAATTCTGTCTTGAAGTGCTCCATTGCAGTCTCTGGAAGCATATTCAATATCTTTGCGAATAAATCCTGATACAAATAATTTCGCTCTAGTTACTCTAAAATAGTCCGTTGTACCAATACGTGTAAATCTAACAGGTACTAGTTTCGCTTGTTCCAAAAATACGTTTTTTGTCACTCTCTTAATTTCAGTTGCTGGCGGATCAAGTGGAATATCTGCCTCTACTACAACTTGAATAGTTTTTTCTGCTAATACAACTGGAGTTTTAAGAGTTACAGTAACATCTGGTGTAAGAACTAAATCGGTATTTTCATTTGATAATGGTACTTGTTCTGTCGATTTTACTGGGCAAGCTGGGATTTGATGATCGTCTTTACTCATGAAAAATCCACTCCTTAATTTTTTTTGAGTTTTCCAAACTCTGCATTAATACAATATGCAGCATTCATTTTTAAGTTTGGGCTTTTCACATAATCATTTTTCTCATTTTTAAATCAAAGAGTGGATTTCGTATACATTCGATGATCTCTAGATTCCATTGCTAGCATAACTGACTCGAACTTGTTGTACTTGTAATAAATGAACGATTAAATCCAATATAATTTTTTGGTGCAATTGACGATAGTAAGGTACTGATTCATTTTGTTTGGAACCTTCATTTCCGTTGTCTGCGGCAGTGTACTCAATATTTTGTGATATATATCCTTTTATAAATAAATTTCCTTTCAGTGCTGTACATGTTCCATTATCTAATGATGGGGAGAATTGAGTAGGTACGAATTTACAATTTGTTAGTACGACCTCTTTAGAGATTTCTTTAACGCCCAAAATCTCTTCTTCAAATACAACATCTTCTTCTAAAATTATTTCCATTTTGTATTCCCCTGCTACAACTGGAACTCTAATTTGTATAAAGTCATGAGATGTACAAGTTTTGTTATCTGTTTCGCTTGTTTTCGCAGCTTTTGAGTCATGCAGGGGAACTGCAATAGATTGATAATGATTGTTTTTATTATTCTTACTATAACTGGAAACAGTGTCAGTTAAAGAGATCATTTCATGAATTTTAGAGCAAACTAAACGGCAATCAGGCTGTTCAGGATAATAAGTTGTAGTATTGAGTAATTTTGTGTTTAATTGAGGAGTTTGTTTATTGTTTAAGTCAAGAAATTCAGCTGAATTTTGAACTATACTGCTAAAGATAGGAGAATGAAGAAAGTCATCTATTTCTACAAAAGTCGAAAATGGTCTTTTTATAGTCATCGAACATGTTTTTCCATATTTGATAGATTCATCTGCATTATCAAAATTAATAGCTTTTTGATCATTCGTTCCATCCGATTCGGATGAAGGATGAACAGGCTCAAAAACAGAATCGGTCGGAGATTTTTTATTTATCTCCTGTTCAGCATGAGAAACCTCATCCGTTTTCACAGTATGCTCAACATCAGCTGAGGAAATTTGTTCAGGAACGACACCATCCGACGAATGATCCGGCTCAACTTTATGGTCAATAAAATTGGTTTCATGGATATTTTCTTGATCATTTATTTCATCCGGGCCGGATAAAGCAGGAACAGGTTCAAAAACTGAATCGGTTAGAGCATGATCCTTTATATCCTGTTCAAGACCAGCAGCATGAGGAGTTTCATCCATTTTCGAAGCACGAACAACATCTGTTGTAGGAACTTGTTCAGAGTCGGCAATATCCAATGGACGAGTTAGTTCGACTGTATGGTTAATAAAATTGATCTTAAAGACATCTTGATCGTTCATTTCATCCGAACTGGATGAAGCATGGGCAGGTTCAAATGCTGAATCTGCTGGATGATCCTTTTTATCCTGTTCAAGATCAGCATGAGAAGCCACATCCGTTTTCACAGCATGTTCATCAACAGCTGAAGGGGATTGTTCAGGATCAGCTCCATCTGATAAATGAACCGGCTCAACTGTATTGTTAATAAGATGGATTTTAAAGATATCTTGATTATTTATTTCACCCGAATTGGGTGAATCATGGGCAGATTCAAAAACGGAATCGGTTGGAGGATGATCCTTTGTCTCCTGTTCAAGACCAGCATGGAAATACTCATCCGTATTCACAGCATGCTCATCAACAGCTGGAGGAGATTGTTCAGGAACGGCATCGTCCGATGAATGAACTGGCTCAACTGTATAGTCAATAGGATTGGTTTCACTGATATTCTCTTGATCATTTATTTTATCTGAGCTGGATGAGTCATGGGCAAATTCAAAAACGGAATTGGTAGTAGATTGATTATTTGTCTCCTGTTCAAGATCAGCATGGGAATACTCATCCGTATTCACAGCATACTCATCAACAGCTGAAGAAACTTGTTCAGGAACGGCATTGTCCGATGAATGAACTGGCTCAACTGTATAGTCAATAGGATTGGTTTCACTGATATTCTCTTGATCATTTATTTTATCTGAGTTGGATGAATCATGGGCAAATTCAAAAACGGAATCGGTTGGAGGATGATCCTTTGTCTCCTGTTCAAGACCAGCGTGGGAATACTCATCCGTATTCACAGCATACTCATCAACAGCTGGAGGAGATTGTTCAGGAACGGCATCGTCCGATGATGAATGAACTGGCTCGACTGTATAGTCAATAGGATTGATTTCACGGATATCCTTATGATTGTTTATTTCATCCGAGCTGGATAGAGCATGAACTAGCTCAAAACCCGAATTGGTTGAAGGTTGATCATTCGTCTCCTGTTCATCAAGACCAGTTAGAGAAATCTGCTTAATATGAGAAGACTCATCCGTATTCACAGCATGCTCATCAACAGCTGGAAAAACTTGTTTAAGATTGTTTTCATCCAATAAATGAGCAAGCTCGACTGAATAATCAAAAGAATTGGTTTCAAAGTGACCCTCTTGATCATTTATTTCATTCGAGCTGGATGCAAAGGTATACACAAGTTCAAAAACTGAATCCATTGAATCTTGATCGTATTTCTCATGATGTTCAAAATCAGTTAAAGAAATACGCCTAACATGAGAAAAACCATCCATTTTCAAAGTATGATCATTACTAGCGAAGAGAACTAGTTCAGAATTGGTTCTATTCGATGATGAATGAGCGGGCCAGACTGAATGATCAATAGGATCAGTATCAAAGTCATCCTCTTGATCATTTATTTCATCCGAATTGGATGAAGTATGAACAGGCTCAAGAACCGAATCGGTTGGAGGCTGATCCTTTGTCTCATGGTCAGGGCTAGGTAGAGAAATCTGCTTAATATCATGGAAAGAACAATCCGTTTTCAAATCATGATCAGCATTAGCTAAAGGCATTAGTTCAGAATCGTTTCCATCCGATGATGAATGAGCTCTATCGACTGAATGATCAATAGGATCAGTATCAAAGCCATCTTCTTGATCATTTATTTCATCCGAATTGGATGAAGGATGAACAGGCTCAAGAACCGAATCGGCTGAGGGATGATCCTTTGTCTCATGGTCAGGGCTAGGTAGAGAAATCTGCTTAATATCATGGGAAGAACAATCCGTTTTCAAATCATGATCAGCATTAGTTAAAGGCATTAGTTCAGAATCGTTTCCATCCGATGATGAATGAGCTCTATCGACTGAATGATCAATAGGATCAGTATCAAAGCCATCTTCTTGATCATTTATTTCATCCGAATTGGATGAAGGATGAACAGGCTCAAGAACCGAATCGGCTGAGGGGTACTCCTTTGTCTCATGGCTAGGGCTAGGTAGAGAAATCTGCTTAATATGGGAATCATCCGTTTTTAAAGTGTGGTCATCAGTTGAGGAAACGTGTTCAGGATCAGTCGTTCTATTCGATGGTTGAGTAGGACCACAGATGCTGCCTGTATGATTTCCTTTAGACATATTATACTTTTTGTATAAATTCATCAGTTTGGAAACATTATTTTTATTTTTGTTTAGTTTGGTCACCTTTTTTATACCGTAATTTTCATGTGAATCATCTGCTTCTGCTGTATCAATGCGATTTGGCACAATATCTGATTTGTGACTATCATCATCTTCTTCTGTATGCTGAAAATTGGGACATACAGATTTTTTTTGAACTCTTGAAGATTTAAAAATGTTCATTTGTTTAGAACGTATTTGCTGCATCCTCTCATGGTGAATCCATGGAGTTTTCATGACACCTCACTCCCAAATTAACGAATTTTTACTGTATTTATTTATGCTTTATTTCCCGCATTTGTCCCTGTACAATTCAGGAAATTTCAAAAATAAGCTCTATGTAGCATTTTTCTCAAATCAGATGATTTGCCTGTTTCTCTTCAAAAATTCGATAAATGGGGATACTATGCCCGCTAATCTTTTTATAATATTGATATGGAATATAAAAATAAATGATTGCATAGATGAATGAAATGAAAAGTTTTTAGATATAAGAAGGGGAACTTGAAGGATTAAAAGAGGACAAAATTAGAGCTTTTTATTTCCGAATAAGATACTTCCATTGTTGAAATTAGCGTAATTAAACACAAAAACACAAGGGGCTGTCTAATTAATGAACTGCCCTAACAAGAACATCAAGATTTTATGCTTCGCCTATTTAATAAAACAAATTTAAAGCGCTAAAGTGAAAAGTGTGGTAAACTTTATTATCATTAAAATGTAATAGGGTGTTTGATTCAATTGGAAATTAAACAATTGAAGTGTTTTCTTGAGGTTACACGTACCGGCAATTTTACCACTGCATCTGAGAATCTGTTCATTACGCAGCCTGCTCTCAGCAGAATTATCAAATCATTGGAGGATGAAATTGGAGCACCGCTTTTCATACGTACTAGAAAAAAGCTGATATTGACGGATGCAGGCCGTATTTTAAAAAAACATGCTTTAAAAATTGAAAATCAGCTGCAGCAATTGGATGCAGAACTTGATAAAATGTTTATGCAAAGAAAACGACAAATTCGCATCGGGCTACCTACGATTACGAATTCCATTTTCTTCTCAAAATTGATTGCATCGTTTCATGAAGAATATCCAGAGGTGATTTTCCTACTAGAAGAGGATGGTTCCAAACCAGTTGAAGAGAAGGTTCTTAATAATTTATTGGATTTTGGGGTCGTTGTTCTTTCTGAGGAAAATGAAAGTCTTGACAGTATTATATTTGTGAATGAGAAATTAAAACTAGTTGTCTCTTCGTCTCATCGTCTGGCGGGAAAACAGGAAGTGTCTTTGCAGGAGCTAAAAAAAGAGGACTTTATTATGTTCGACCGGGATTTTGTGCTAAGAAATCTTGTCATCAATTCTTGTAGAGAAGCCGGTTTTCAACCGAAAATTATTTCGGAAACATCACAACTGGAGTTTATTCAAGAATTGGTTGCCTACAATATAGGTATTACTTTGCTGCCTGAAAGTACGTGTATAGAACTAACAGATGATTTTAAAACGATCACCGTCACTAATCCGGAAATCGAATGGAATCTGGCAATGATTTGGAGAAAGGATGCAAGCTTATCACAGATTGCGCAGGAATTTGTACGATTTGCAAAAGAAAAGCTGTCGACAGCTAATCCCGGACAGGATTCTAAATCCGATTGAGTCAACTATAAGAAGGCTTCCTTTTATGAAAGGGAAGCTTTTTTTACTTGAAGCAGAAAAAAGAAGAAAGTGTCTTTTTTGTGTGGAGCCGTCTCTTGTACTTAAGTAGGGGTTAGGAAGGATTCATTTGAATATCATGTTTCATATGTTCGTGGAAGCGGCCGCTATCTTTTCATGAAAAATAGATAGAGGTTCTAGATGTCCGTTGATTTCCTGCATCTACAAACGATTTTCATAGATAGCTTGAAGAAAGACGGATGTTTCCAACGGTTAGAAACCGTCTGGGACTTGCTCTCGTTGTGCGAATGCGAGACAGTGGTCCGACCGTCCATAAACAATACGAGCTCTATATGGTGTAAACATTTTTTTCAATAGACAATCACTGTTCGTTGTAAAAGAGGTAAAAACAATGTATATTTAATTGAGAATGATAATCATTTACTGAGTTCTAGGAGAGGTGGAAATAGATGAAATATGACGAATTATACGATGTGACGATTATTGGCGGCGGACCAGCGGGGTTGTATGCGGCATTTTATAGCGGATTGCGGGAAATGAAAACAAAGCTGATTGAGTATCAGCCGCAATTGGGCGGCAAGCTTCATGTTTACCCGGAGAAAATGATTTGGGATGTTGGAGGACATGCACCGATTACAGGAGAACAATTAATTAAGCAGCTTGTCAAGCAAGGATTAACATTTAATCCTACAGTGGTACTAAATGAAAAGATTGAATCGATGAAACGAAAGGAAGATGGCACTTTTATATTGCAGGCCGCTTCTGGACGGCAGCATTTTTCCAAGACGGTCATTGTCGCAGTGGGAAGCGGTATATTGAAGCCGCAAAAACTGGAGATCGAGGGTGCAGAAAAGTTCGAGGTGGCTAATCTGCATTATACAGTGAAATCGTTAAAGCTCTTCAAAAATAAAACGGTCATCATTTCAGGAGGAGGCAATGCGGCTATTGATTGGGCGAATGAATTAGTGCCGATTGCTAAAAAAGTGTATTTGACGTATCGAGGGGAGATGTTAAAAGGTCATGAATCGCAGGTGACGCAGCTTCTAAACAGCTCGGCTACTTGTTATTTTCATACAACGATTACCAAATTGATTGCCAGCGAGGACCATGAACGGATTGAACGAGTTGAGCTAACAAACCGTGAAACAGGAGAGATCACCTATTTACCGATTGATGAAGTAATTGTGAATCATGGCTATGAGCGCGATTCCTCCTTGCTGGAAAAAAGCGAGCTGAAAATTCAAATGATTGACAATCACTACATTGCGGGCAACGCCCATAGCGAATCTTCTGTACCGGGACTTTATGCAGCGGGGGATATTCTAAAATACGATGGGAAATTGCATTTGATTGCGGGGGCCTTTCAGGATGCCGCAAATGCGGTAAATAGCGCTAAACAATTTATTGAACCTAAGGCTGATAAATTTGGCATGGTATCATCCCATAACGAAATCTTTAAAGAACTCAACCGAGAATTGATAAAGCAAATGATGAAATAAAAGTTTATTTGGAATAGAATGTAACACACGACCAAGCTCAATGATACGATCCCTTTATAGTAGACAGGAAAAAGAAAGCCTGTTCATCTGTCTATTATGGAGGGATTTTTCTATATGTGCTTTTTTATTCCTGTCTACTTGACTGGGGACAGCTCATCACACGGGTGGTTTTTTGTTTAGGTTAAAGAGCGCTTCCATACTATTTTGTTATGAATTGTATATAGGATTGGCATTGTATCTTTGCAAACCAGCTATATTATAATTCTCTTTGTAAAAATTCTAATACGGATGAAGCGTACGCTTCAAAAGTATTTTTATACGTAAGGTGATCATGATGGAAGCAAAAAAAGTTAAAGAAACACGTGTTGTTCAAACAGATCAAGTGCTCATAAATGATTTGAACAATTATCATACATTATTTGGCGGAGTTTTAATGAAGAAGATGGATGCATGTGCGACGCTTTCCGCCCGCAGACATACAAGGGTAAAGGAATGTGTTACGGCGTCGACCGACTCCGTTAATTTCCTTGAACCGATCCGGGTAAGTGATTCGGTTTGTATTGAATCATTTGTTAGCTATACAGGTAAAAGATCCATGGAGATTTTCTGTAAAGTGATTGCAGAAGATCTAGAAACTGGGAAACGAAGAATTGCAGCTACTGCATTTTTCACTTTTGTTCCCTTGGATGAGAATAAAAGACCGTTGGAAGTACCGCCTATTATTCCAGAAACAGAGGAAGAAAAATATCTCTACGAAACAGGAAAAGAACGTGAAAGCATTCGCAAGTTAAAAAGACAACAAAATAAAGAACTCGTGTCCAGACTTTCACTGAATAAACCGTGGGATTAATACGGAACAAAGGAATGATATAGTGTGATAATAGACTCTAGTTACGATGAGTTGAAAAATGCACAAACCGCTATCGAAAACTTAAAGGCAACAACACCAACTATTTATCGGAAATTTTTAAATATCGTCCATTTGACTCGTCAATTACAATATGGATATCAATATATGGGCTCTTTACTAATGGATGAAGACCCGGATCGATTCCAACCGAAATTTCAGGATGATTATGTATTGTCTATCTATCATCAGGAAATCGAAAAACTAAAAAAAGATAAAAGATTTCCGGAATTAAAACAATTGCTACAATCATATAAACATATTAGCTATACAAACATTAGCAAGCTGGCTTTAGGGGAAAAACCAGCAGCATTAATTGGTCCAGCCGTGGTCCATTAATTGTTCGAAGGAAACTGAAAAAATTTAATTGGGTGGATCGAACTTTGATTCGATTCACCTTATTATTTTTAAAGAGTGTTAAAAGCCCGCTTTCTCAGACCATAAATTCCTTGCATTACAAACAGCTGTCCGAAAAAGATATAAACGTTATTTTTATTTGAAAAAGGGGCGCCTCTTAGCTGAAAAATCAGCTTGAGACAGCCCCCACACTACCAACGGTTATTCTAAGGCCTTACTCCTTTTTAGTCCATTCACCGACAAATTCGATTTCGTTATAGGAATAGAAGTCTTTCAATATCTTTTCGCGATCATCTAAGAAAAGCTGATCTGCTACTTCTGATACGAGCTTGCGTATACCGTATTTCAAGCCGGAAAGAGCAGCTGCTGTAATGCCACAGCTGATCAAACCCGAATAGTTGAAAGCGAAAATTCCGTACAGAAGCTTTTTGCCCTTTTCATCGCGGCTTATAAAAGCGAAACCAGGGCTGAGATAAGGATGGGCATCAAGCATTGGATTGGCCAGCTCCTTCGGGGGATGATAGCGGTCTCCCCAACGAGCAATGTGGCTTTCGACAAGTTTCAGCTCCGGACGCAAAGCAGGATCAGTGACGAGTCCGGTGCAGATGATCAGAAAATCGAAGGTGAACTTGCCCTGAGGTGTGGTCACTACTGCACCTTGATCTGCAGCTTCAACATCAAGCCATGGTGCTCCTAAGTGCAGGTGAAAACCGGGCCATGAGGCTGCGCGTCCGAAGGTATCGTTGGTCGGCGGCTGATTATATTTAAAGAAATGAGCGATGATTGCATATTTATCAGCGTCCGATAGAGCTTGGAAACGTTCAATTAGACCGGAAACTTCCATATAGCGGATCGGATTGATACGCTGCAATTTCTTGCGGCGGACAAAGACATGAACTTCGGCCGCCCCCTCTGATAAGGCAAAATTGGCATTATCAAAGGCAGATGCGCCGCCGCCCAAAATTCCGATCTTTTTCCCTTGTAGTGCTTTAAAATCAATTGTTTCTGAGGAGTGGGCATAGAGATGATGCGGCAATTTTTCAGCAATGAAAGGAGGAACATGCCATTCGCCACCGCCTTGAATTCCCGTGGCTAAAATAACCTTTCGTGCGAGCAATATGTCAGATGGTGCACCCGTTCCTTCCATATGAAGCCGATGAATCCCTTCATCAGTCGGCTCTATCAACTTCAACTTTACTTCATTGATGACGGGCAGATTGAGAACTTTCCGAAACCAGCGCAAATAATTCATCCAATCTCCCCGAGGAATTTTGTCTAGCGCTTCCCAGCCTTCCGGTCCGAATTGTGCTTCCCACCAAGCGCGGAAGGTTAGGGAAGGAATCCCAAGGTCGATGGAGGTCAAATGTTTAGGTGTTCGCAAGGTCACCATACGGGCGTAGGTTTCCCACGGTCCTTCCCAGCCCTCTCGGTTTTCATCAATGACAAGAATGTTGGATATCCGTTCGCGTAGAAGACCGAAAGCCGCACCTAAGCCGCTTTGGCCGCCGCCGACGATCACGACATCGTAGACATGCCCTTCAGGTTTTTTTAGCGTTCGCACCCAGCTTGGACCTCCGAAGGCGAGATAGGAAAGATCGGTTTTCACTTGTTTGTTTAATGCCTCTAAGCTCATCCTTTTTCACTTCTTTCAACTGTAAGATTTGAAAGTCACATATGTCAGCCTTATCCGTAAACAGAAATCCGCATGAGAAGAATTATTATATTGAATCAATCATTATTGTTTTTACAGTACCACTTGCCCATATAGTATCACTTCAACCATTTTTATTGAATGTGTATTGTATCTAAAATCTCCTTTAATCGTTATGTAAAATAACTAAAAATGCTTGTTTAATTTCTTCTAAGGAACGAATACCAAGGCTATCTTCATCTAGTCGTTCCTGTAAAACACTCCTAATGAGCCAATAGCTAACCGATTGCCCCGATTTCTCCAATGGGCATAATTTGTGCAAAAAAGCGCATCTTCTGATGTTCATTCCTCAGTCAATTTGTGTGGATTTTTTCTAGTTCAGATGCTTATTGTTGCTTTTTGTATAAATCCGCAGCGGTCAGCTTTTTTAAGACGATAACTATTAAAGCCGAATCTGTTTAAAAAATTTTTTCTATCATTTACAAAAAATGAGTGATTACTCACTTCACAAAATTCGTTTGCACAACTATAATGTATGTGAGTACTCACTCATTTTATACGAAAGGAAGGGAAAAAATGGCCTCAATGATTATTGTCCGTAAAGCTGCGATTTCATTTGGGAAGGAAAAAGTGCTAAAAAATATTGATTTGGACGTAAATGAGGGAGAGATTTTCGGGCTTCTTGGTCCATCTGGCTCTGGGAAAACGACGTTGGTCAAAATGATCACAGGAATTTTAGAGGGAGATCAAGGAGAAATTTTCATCAAAGATCAAAAGGTCCCTTCACTCGAGCTAATGAAATCAATCGGTTATATGGCGCAATCGGATGCTCTTTATCAGGAGTTGACCGCTAAAGAAAACCTGGAATTTATAGCCGCCATTTACGGGCTAAAACGCCAAGAACGGAAGAAAGCGATTCAGGAAGTTTTGGAAATTGTCGATTTAACTGATCATATTGATAAAGTTGTCAGGGACTTTTCAGGTGGGATGAAAAGGCGGTTGTCTCTAGCTGCTTCGCTCATGCATAAACCGGATCTATTAATTTTAGACGAACCGACGGTTGGAATCGATCCAGTGCTTCGCCAATCGATATGGAGTGAATTAAGAAAACTAAAAAACAACGGGATGACCATTTTAGTTACGACACATGTCATGGATGAAGCGGAAAAGTGTGATCGTCTGGCCATGCTAAGAGACGGTTATATCATTGCTTGTGACACGCCGGAAAAGCTAAAGGAAAACCAAAAGGTCGATTCACTTGAAGAAGCATTTTTAGCATACGGGAGGAATGAGAAATGAGAGTAGGAGCTGTTGTCATCCGAATTATAAGACAGTTGTTAAGGGATAAACGGTCGATTGCTTTATTGATCTTTGCGCCGCTTTTAGTTATCACTCTTGTATGGCTTGTATTAGACGGCGACCCATACGAACCGAAAATAGCAGCAGAAAATATACCTGCGCCGCTTGAGCAAGTATTGCAAAATGAATTGGAGAAAGATGTTGTTCAAATGTCCGAAAGTGAAGCGAAGGAGGCTTTTCAAAAAGAGGATTTAGATGCATTTATAACGATAAAAAATCATGTTCCGTATGTTTTGCTGGAAGGAAGCGACCCGACAGCCAATTCAGCGGTTATGAAGGTGATTCAAACCGCCTTCAGCTCCCTGTCAGACCAAAAAAATATTCAGCCTGATGTCGAATATTATTATGGCTCTGACAAAATCAATCTTTTTGATCAGACGGGTTCAGTACTAATCGGTTTTTTTGTCTTTTTCTTTGTTTTTGTGTTAGGCGGCATTTCATTTTTGCGGGAAAGAACACAAGGAACATTAGAAAAATTGCTGTCGACGCCGATTAAAAGATGGGAGATTGTAACAGGCTATTTGCTAGGATTTGGCTTATTCACGATTATTCAATCGTTCGTTATTGTCACGTATTGCGTATATGTACTTGATATTTGGATGGCAGGGGATTTTTGGCAGCTGTTAGTAGTTACATTTTTATTAGCCATCACTGCGCTGGCGCTTGCGACCCTTTTATCAGCCTTTGCAAATAATGAGCTGCAAATCATGCAGTTTATTCCGATTGTCATTATTCCACAAGCATTTTTTTCGGGAATCTTTAACTTGGAGACATTGGCAGAGTGGTTGCAAGTGTTGAGTAAATTTATGCCGCTTACTTACGGAGCGGACGCCATTCAAGAAATCATGATTAAAGGAAAAGACTTGGCCGATCTTTGGCAGGATTTGCTAATATTGTTCGGCTTTGCGCTGCTTTTCTATGTCTTAAATATATTTGCATTGAAAAAACATCGCAGGTTATAACAATAAAAGAGAGAAATAAGGAGGAAAGTGTATGGACCAGGAAAATTTTATGGACGAGTTCATGAAGGCAGCGAATCAAGATTTAACGCCAAAGCAGGCAAAAATTCTTCAAGCGGCAGTCGAAATTTTCGCCGAAAAAGGGTATGCTGCGACATCCACGAGCGAAATTGCGAAAAGAGCCGGGGTAGCGGAAGGAACGATTTTTCGCCATTATAAAACAAAAAAAGATTTGCTGATATCCATCGTTTCACCGATCATTATAGAATTTGCCGTTCCCTTATTTGCTGAAAGGTTTATCAATGAAGTTTTCCAGGATCAACGACTTGATGATTTTGAAGATCTGTTAAGGAAAATCATCCGCAACCGCTATCAATTTGTCAAAAACAATGTCCCATTGTTAAAAATTTTTTTTCAGGAAATGGCGTTCCATGCAGAAATTCAAGAAAAATTTAGCGCGGTTTTTACTGAAAAAGTTTTGCCTCAGTTTATAAAAGTTGTCAACCATTTTAAACAAAATGGGCAAATAGGTGATTTTCCCACCGAGACTGTCATACGTTTAACGATTAACGCGATCGTTGGTTTTTTCATTACCCGCTTTTTGGTCATTCCGGATTATCCATGGGATGACGAGAAAGAAATAGAATACACGATCCAATTTATTCGGAACGGGTTAAAGGGGATTTGACGGCTTAATCAATCATCAAAGATACATGATTTTTTGCAGGATAGTCTGCCCTGAAGGAAGACTATCCTCTTTTAATTAAATTGGAATTAACCAAGCGGTCTTCGAAATTTAGCAATTATATTAGCAATACCAGCGGCTTGTTGAATCTTATTTCATTTACCCTCGTTTTTTCTCATCAAACTGCTGATTGTCAAATTTGTTAATGCATTATCAATCAACCACCACTACTTGTTGGCTGCCATATATCTTTTTAATGTTAGGACTAATATTTTCTGTTATTAAGTATGTTAAATCTTTAGTAGGACATACAATGTGATTGGAAACAGTGCTTAATTTATCAGATGTTGCCATCCCTAATATTTCAGAAGAGATGGAAGCCATTTTCCGCTTTACTAATGCTTCTGATAAGCTTGGGACGCTGATTCCTATATAAGGATCAATTTTGTAAATTCCCATGATATATAAATCTGCTCTCATATTACTTAAAGATTCGACAGTGTCTATTCCTAAATTAACCATTGATTGTTTGAATAAAGTTCCGCCGATCATAATAACATCAATATGTTGATGATTAGTCAGAGCCATAGCGATTGGCGGGCTGTTTGTAATGACGGTGGCTTTTAATGTTAAAGGTAATTGGTTTACTAGATGTAAATTAGTCGTTCCTCCATCAATTAATAAAACCATGTCTTCTTTTATAAAGGATAAAGCTTTTTTAGCTAATTTAATTTTAACTTCATTAAACATGTGCTGCCTTGTTGAAAAATCAACAACAGGAGGCCCTATCCTCAAGGCTCCGCTATGAACCCTTTTAATAAGTCCGCGGTTATCAAGCTCCTTTAAATCTCTTCGAATTGTATCCTCCGAAACTGACAAACGTTTACTTAAATCGCTTGCAATAACTTTATGTTCTTCATTTAAAATCTGCAAGATTTTTTGTTGACGTTCTTCCTTTAGCATAGTGACTTTACTCCTTTAAGTCTTTCTTATAGTTTATCATAATTTCAACAATTGATCAAAACGCATTCGCGCAAATAATGGCACAAAAACGCAAAAACATGCTTTACTTTTCATTGTATGCGTTTTATAATAAAGGAAAACACGCAAACACATGCAAATGGAGGCACAAACATGCAAAATAATAAAAAAATAACGATTGCACCTTCTATTATGTGTGCTGACTTATGTAATTTAGAAAAAAGTGTAAAAGAAATTGAGAAAGAAGGATTGGATACTTTACATATTGATATTATAGATGGACACTTTAGCCCTAGTATGCCATTGGGAATAGATACTATTAAGCAATTACGAAAAATAACTGATATGAATTTTGATGTCCACATTATGTCCAATAATAATGAATTTTTTATACAAGAGATGATCAAAATTGATGTACAACAAATATCATTTCACTATGAAACGAGCACTCATATTGATCGATACATTAACTTAATAAAAAACAATGGAATTAAAGCAGGTTTAGCACTCAACCCAGCAACTCCCCTGTCTGTCCTGGATTATATTTTGCCGAAGTGCGATACCATTTTGTTAATGTTAATCAATCCAGGCTTTGCAACTGATGAAAATGAAAAGCAAGTTTCTTATGCAATAAAAAAAGTAGAAGATTTGGCGCGATTAATAAAAGAAAAAGAATTGGATACAAATATTGAGGTTGATGGCAGAGTATCTTTAGACACAATACCAAGCTTAGTAAAAGCTGGGGCCGACATACTAGTTGCCGGGAGTACAAGCTTATTTATTCGAGACAAAAGTTTAGCTGAGAATAAAAAAGCGATGGAAAAATGCATCATAGAAGGTTTATTGTGAAAAGAGGGGAAATAATGGTTAAGTACTATGATATTGTAAAGGAAATTACAAACGAACTCACCACTACTTTAAACCAAATTGATATGAATGAAGTCAATAAATTGTTAATCGAGATAAAAAAAGCAGATAAAGTATTTTTTGTCGGGGTTGGAAGAGTTCTATTATCTTTGAAAGCTATCGCTAAACGATTAGCCCATCTTGGTATTAAAACTTATATTGTCGGCCAAATCACTGAGCCTGCAATAACTGAAAAAGACTTGTTGATAGTGGGATCGGGAAGCGGAGAAACGGCTTTTCCATTAATCATTGCAAAGAAGGCAAAGCAATTTAAAGCAAAAGTTGCTCATATAGGTGCAAATCCAAATAGCTCAATGAATGAGTATTCAGATTGTTTCGTAAGGATACCAGTAGGTACAAAACTACAGCTGCCAAATGAAGTGAAATCTGTACAACCAATGACAAGCTTATTTGAACAAAGCTTATTGTTATTAGGCGACGCGTTAGCCTTAATGATGATTAGAGAGCAAAATATTGATATGTCTAGTCTTTGGCAATATCACGCGAATTTAGAGTAAAAAGTTAATAGCTTCGCTGGATTGGATATTCTTTGATAAAGAGTTTTAAGTATTGTAAAGGGAGATAATATTATGCTAGCGTTGCATTTTGGTGCAGGGAATATAGGGAAAGGTTTAATTGGTTACTTATTAAACAAAACTGGGTATGAAGTTTGTTTCGTGGATATAAATCAAAAAACGGTTGATAAATTTAACAATTACAATAGTTATCAGGTTGAGATATTAGATGATAATCATACGATAGAGACTATCTCTCCGGTTTCAGCATTAAACAGTGTAACACAAGAAGAAGAAGTGATCAATGCTATTGTGAATGCAGATTTAATTACAACATCTGTCGGCATCAATAACATACCTAAAATAGCTAATATATTATCTCAAGGCCTTTTGAAAAGAGCAAAAGAAAATAAAAAGAAGATCGACATTATCGCAAATGAAAATGCAATTAACGCTTCTTCCAGTTTGAAACGTGAGATAAAGAGATATGTTTCAAATAAAGAAATGGAAAATATATGTACTTTTGTTGGCTTTCCTAATTCAGCTATTGATCGCCTAGCTTTATCAAAACATAGCGAAGGGGGTGAGAGTGTTCTTGTAGAACCGTTCTATGAATGGATCATTAACAAATCAGAAATCGTTAATGCAGATTCGCCTATTATAAAAAACGCAATCTATGTTGAAGATTTACAGCCTTATATTGAAAGAAAATTATATTTAGTGAATATGGGTCATGCGGCAACTGCTTATATTGGGTTTTTAGCAGGAGAATCTACAATACAGAGCGCTTTGAGAAATGCAAAAATTGAACATCTTGTACGGGAAACGCTAAATGAAGCTTCCCAATATATTTTGAGGAAATTTAATATGGATCCAAAAGATATGAGTGATTTTATTGAAAGAATTATAAAGCGCTTTAAAAACAAAAATATTAGCGACTCGATTTTGCGAGTAGGAAGATCGCCGATTCGCAAACTGGGCTATAATGAACGATTAATTAAACCCACTAGAGAACTTTTTGATTTAGGACTTTCAATAGAATATTTATCAGTTGCCGTTGCTGCTGCATTTTTATTCGATAACCCTGATGATGAAGAGTCTGTAATTTTGCAAAACTACATTTGTGAAAATGGGATCGAACAAGCCATTTTACATTTTACAGAGTTAGAAAATAAAACAATTAGAGAAAAAATTAAAGAAATTTATTATCAACTAAAAATACAGAAATGGTAGTGTAAATAGAATCATGAAGAAAGGTGAAACGGTGTGTTAAGTGAATATTTAAAAGGTAATATAAATTTCTTGAATAGAGTATCTTCATGGGAGGAATCTATAAGAGTTGCTTCCGATCCTTTATTAAAAAAAGGTAATATTACTCCTAAATATATTCAAGATATGATTGATAATGTCAATAAAAATGGTCCATATATAGTAATTGTTCCGGGAATTGCCATGCCGCATGCAAGAAACGAAGGAGGAGTAATCAAAACAGGCATTTCTTTTTTGAAATTACAAAACAACGTGCAGTTCCCAGAGGGAAAAGAAGTGAATATTATTATCGTCTTAGCGGCTGAAGACAATTCAAGTCATTTAGGTTTGCTATCCGACTTATCTTCTATACTAATTGATGAAGATGTTGTAAACAAGTTTAGAAATTCAAGCAATGAAGAAGAAATAATGAATGTTATTAAAATGGTAGAATAAAAAATGTTTTTTTGATTAAATTTAAAATTTAAACATCGTTTTTTTTCAAAAAAGTATAAAAATTTCTTCTATAATATTGATATGAAGAAAGGGTGTTATACATGGAAAATGTAATTAAAGCCAAAACTCCATCTTTTCGTGCACGCATCCAAGCTGTTGGAGGATTCTTGACCAATATGGTTTTGCCGAATATTGGAGCTTTTATTGCATGGGGGTTATTAACAGCTTTGTTTATACCTTCTGGCTGGTTTCCAAATGAGAATCTTGCTAGTATAGTTGATCCGGCAATCAAGTATTTATTGCCTTTGCTTTTAGCAAGCACAGGAGGGAGAATGGTTGCCGGCCAAAGGGGCGCTGTAATGGGTACCATCGGAGCCATAGGGCTAATAGTTGGATCCGATATACCAATGTTTTTAGGCGCGATGATTATTGGTCCTTTGGGAGGCTGGCTTATAAAGAAATTTGATAAATTGATAGATGGTAAAATACCTGCAGGATTTGAAATGATTGTTAATAACTTTTCAATTGGTATTTTAGGCTTCTTTCTAATGATTTTCTCCTTTTATTTTATAGGACCGGTTATTGAAGCGGCAAATAATGTTGTTTCATCCGCTATTAAATCTCTAGTGGATACAGGGTACTTACCATTATTATCTCTTATTAATGAGCCAGCTAAAGTATTGTTTTTAAATAACGTCATTGATCAAGGAATATATTATCCTTTAGGTATGCAAGAAACGCTTGAAGCAGGAAAATCAATTTACTTTACCGTTGCGTCAAACCCAGGACCTGGTCTTGGATTATTATTAGCTTTTAGCTTTTTCGGCAAAAAGGCTGCTAAGCGGACTGCTCCGGGTGCTATAATAATTCATTTCTTCGGAGGCATTCATGAGTTATACTTCCCATATGTATTAATGAAACCATTAACAATTTTAGCAATGATTGCCGGCGGGATGTCAGGTATTACAACTTTTTATCTTTTCGATGCGGGTCTTGTAGCTGGACCTAGTCCGGGATCCATAATATCTTATTTAGCTTTAACCCCTAAAGGTAATTTCCTAGGAATCATTTCAGGTGTAATCGTAGCTGCGGTAGTATCCTTCATCGTTACTGCAATAATATTAAAGTTTGATAAAAAAACAGATGAAGAAGATTTTACAAGTTCAATCGAAAAGTCAAAAGCAATGAAATCTGAAGGGAAACAAATTTTAAATCCATCTAATGAACTGTCTAATACAAAAATAAGTAAAATTTCATTTGCTTGCGATGCAGGTGCCGGCAGCAGTGCATTAGGTGCAACCACATTTAGAAAAAGACTGCAAAAAGCAAATATTGACGGTATTGAAGTAAAACATTATAGAATAGAGGATGTTCCAGAAGACACTGACATTATCGTCGTTCATAAAGATTTATTAGAAAGAGCAAGATTATCTCATAAAAACAAAAGAATTATCACTATAGAAAATTATATAGAAGATCCTAATTTATTAAAATTAATTGATGAATTAGGGAAAAGGTAAACAAATGGTTTTGTGTAATTGGAGATTCCTTGCTTGCAAACGTTATCAACAATTTTATAGATATTAGTATTAAAAAGAAAAATAATCATTAGGAGATTAGAGATATGAAAACAGTACTCCCTTGAGATTTAGCTTTTGTGGACGTGGTGTTTTTGCAAATGGCGCAAATAAGGCAATGCTCATTTTTGCAATCGCGGACGGCTCACCACGTCCACTATTCAAAATTAGATTAAACAAAGGTCCTAAATTATATAAGTTAAATAGCCTAAGATACATAAATTTAATTTACGGTTTTTCTAATCTGAAATGAATTGAAAGCAATGGAACTCCTGATTTATCTTTTTAAAAATATGTTCAAAGTTTTTTAAGTTTCTATCTCTCTAATAAACGAAGAAGTTGTTTTATGGTAATTTTGCAAAATTAAGCGATACACCAATTATTTCAGATTCGGCTATTGTGATTTCGTGTTGAAGACAACAAGAAAATAATAAACATCCGTCCACTATAAAATTATTAATTTTCACTTTTTCACACGTGCCTATTTCTAAGTCTTTCTATATAATACTTGAATTTGGAAACAGTTTCAAGTTTTATTTAATAATCATTATAGGTGACACCTTTTTTTCGAGTTTGAGCTGTCTGCTTATTCTTGTGAAAAATCATTCTACATGCGAAAAGCTTTTTGGGAAAGAATTGCACTTTGGAACAAACAAAGATAAAGAAATAATAGGAAATGACAGAAATGATGGAAAATACGCTCTGTTTTTTCTTAACGTTTAACTATGTAGAAAACGATCAAGATCAGAAATATCATCTTTACGAATGAATCTAACAAAGCTGTTGAAATCATTATCTTCAATCTATAGCAAAAACCGGAATGGTATCATAACCACTCCGGCTTTTTGATTGCAAAGTTTTTGGAATTATATCGGTTATATTAAGCTGCGGATTGCTTATTATTTTTAAAAGAATTGATATATGAAATAGCTTTTTCAACATCGAACTGACCTTCCCATTTAGACATAACGACAGCGGCTAATGAATTTCCAATGACATTGACCACTGTTCTAGCCATATCGAGAATACGGTCAATACCTGCGATAAATGCAAGACCTTCAGGCGGGATGCCTACTGCTCCCAGCGTAGCCAACAGTACAACAAATGAAACGCCTGGAACGCCTGCAATTCCTTTTGAGGTCAACATTAATACTAGCACCAATGAAATTTGATCAGCGATGGACAAATCAATGCCATACATTTGTGCTATAAACAGTGCTGCTAATGCTTGGTATAGGGTTGAACCATCTAAGTTAAAGGAATAACCTGTTGGAATGACAAATGCTGTAATGGATTTTGGGCATCCAAATTTCTCCATTTTCTCCATTATTCTTGGCATAACTGTTTCTGAGCTTGAGGTTGAATAGGCAAGGATAAGCTCTTCTTTAAGTAAACGGATGATGTGAAAAATGTTTAGACCGACTAATTTTGCAACAAATCCAAGAACGACGACAACGAAGAATAACATTGTTCCATAGCCGACAATTACTAATTTACCCAACGGCACCAATGATTCGATACCGAATTTAGACACAGTCACACCGATAAGGGCAAACACACCAAATGGTGCAAATTTCATCACTTGGTTCGTCACCCAGAACATCGTTTCAGCTGTACCTTGGAAAAAGGCAATGATCGGTTTTCCACGCTCTCCGATGGCTGTGACTCCAAGTCCGAAAAATACAGAGAAGAAAATGATCGCCAGCATATTTCCTTCAACAAATGCCTGGAAAATGTTTGGTGGAACAATGTTGACAAATGTATCAGCTATTCCGTGGCTTTCAACTGCTTCTGCCGTATCGACATAACTATGAATATCTGTTTTCTCTAATGAGCTCATATCGACGCCGGAACCAGGCTGAAAAATGTTAGCTGCTAAAAGTCCGACAATAATGGCGACAGTTGTAATAATTTCAAAATACAAAATTGTTTTTCCGCCAAGCTTTCCGAGCTTTTTTGTATCACCTACACTTGCAATACCGACAATTAAGCTGGAAATAACAATTGGAATGACGATCATTTTAATTAATCGTAAAAATATATCCCCAATTGGCTGCAAAAATTTCGCAACATCTGGGTTACCATAAAAAATAGTACCAACAACAATACCTAGTACAAGACCTATTAAAATTTGCCAAGCCAAGCTTATTCTTTTCATCATAGCACCTCTTTTCTTTTATAATTGCCTCCAAAACGAATGGATGACAAAATTGATTATCATTATCTTTTAAATGATTACTCGTCGAAATAATAAGCTATAATAATTAGTAGAGTTGTTTGCGAGAGCGCTTACGAGTTATCTCATCTAATTTAAAATTGAAACTACAAGATCAGACGATAAATCTACAAAATTCTACAAATTGATTATTTACTTCGTTTTTAAAATTCTAACTTTTATTCAATTTTTTAAGAGGAACCATTATAACAAGGTTGTGGTAATATTGAACTTGCACTCTCTTGAAAAAAAAGAACTTCAATTATTGGTTGCAATGATCATTTTGGTTCCGCTCGCTGGCGAAATTAAATTTTATCCATTTAATGAAGTTTATCGGGTGAGTTTTGGACCTCCAACATTGTTTATTTTTTTATTGTGGCTGAGAAAGGTACCAGCTGTTATATGTGGTGTTCTTGCAGGCTTATCAATTGTGACATTTCGGGTTCTTCTCGATTTGATATCCCTTACATCTGTTGATTGGATGGCTTCCATTCATACAAATTCCCCTTATTTTTTCTATTACTTCACGTATGCGCTTGTTTTTTCTGTTTTAAGAATTCACCGATTTTACAATCGACCATGGGTGATCGGCCTTTTGGGGATTGTGATAGAATTGGCAGCCGGGATTGTCGAGCTACTCGCTGAAAATATTATGATTGGAACGGTAATGACTTTAGATGCCTTTAATAAAATTATGATTATTGCCATATTCCGAAGTTTTTTTGTGATCGGTTTATTTAGTATGATAAAATTGCATGAATCTAAGCTAAGGGAAGCGGAGATTCAAAAACGAAATGAACATATGATCATGCTTGTATCGAACCTTTACGAAGAGTCGGTGCTATTAAAAAAATCCGTTCAAGATGCTGAGGAAATTACGAGGCAATCTTACAACCTGTATCAAAAATTGCAGGAGATCAGGAAAGGGAAGAAAAGGCTGTCGCTGGAGGAGCTTTCACGGCATGCCTTGAGGATTGCCGGCGAGGTTCATGAGATCAAAAAAGATAATCAACGCATTTTGTCTGGACTTTCAAAAGTAATTTCAGAAGAAAGCTCCCTTGATTATTTAGATGTCCGATCACTTTTATCAATCATTGTTCGAACACATGAGAAGTATGCTGAGCTGTTGGGGAAAAACATTGAATTCAGTATTGCATATAATGGGTCACATCCTGAGTATCATGTGTATACGTTTATTTCCATTGTGAATAACCTTGTCGCTAACGCAGTGGAGGCCATCAAAGGAACTGGCAGCATTGAGATTGCAGTGGAGCGGGAAAATGATTGGCTCCAAATACGCGTTCATGATGATGGTCCCGGAATTCCCGATCAATATAAAGATATTATTTTTAAACCAGGATTCACCTTGAAATTCGACAGCACGGGCAATTCATCAACAGGTATTGGGCTTTCATATGTGAAAGAATTGGCAGAAAAGCTTAACGGGGAAGTAATGATTGCGCATCAGGAAGATAGCAAAGGGGCAACATTTATCGTTCGTCTGCCAATTGGAAATTTAACCCAGAAAAGGTGATTTTATGAGGTTTTTTATAATAGATGACGATGAGTCAATTCGTACTATGCTATGGCATATCATTGAAGACGAGGAACTTGGTGAAGTCGTCGGCGAAGCAGCAGACGGTGCTGATGTTAGCGGTGAATTTTTAAATTTGAAGAAAGTCGATATTTTATTAGTTGACCTGTTAATGCCCATTCAGGACGGCATTGAAACGATTAAGAAAATCAAGCCGATTTTTAAAGGAAAAATTGTTATGATATCGCAGGTGGAATCAAAGGATATGATCGGCCAAGCTTATGAATACGGAATCGAAAACTATATAACGAAGCCGATTAATAAAATTGAAGTATTGTCAATCTTAAAGAAGGTGATGGGTCATATACGTTTGGAAAAAACCATTCAGGATATCCATCACTCTTTATATAGTGTTATGAACGTTGATCATCTTCTAAAGCAAAATGTAAATCCTTATAAAGAAAATTCTCTTTCTGCCAGTGCACGATTCCTCCTTTCAGAACTAGGCATTGCCGGAGAAAGCGGCAGTAAAGATCTCATTGAAATCATGCAGTTTTTATATGATTACGAACAAGAGAAAACATTTGCCGGCGGATTTCCTTCATTAAAGGAGATATTTAGAAATATTGCGTTGAAGAAGCTTGGAGAAGCAGCCAGTGAAGAGGATCTGAAAAGGGAAATTAAAGCGTCTGAACAACGTGTGCGAAGGGCGATCTATCATTCCTTGAACAACTTAGCGTCACTTGGGCTCACAGACTTCATCCATCCAAAGTTTGAAAATTACTCATCCAAATTTTTTGATTTCATTGCTGTTCGTCAAAAAATGGAGGAATTAAAAGCCGATCGGCCTGCAGCTGCATCGTCTATACGAATCAATACGAAAAAATTTATCCATGCTTTTTATTTTGAAATCAAGCACTTGATGGAGGAATAAAATCGATTTCAAAGATTCCCTGCATGCGTGCAAACTAATGAAAGTAAAAATGAATCATTCACCTTATTCAAAACAGCGAAACGGTCATAAGTGCCGAAAAAGAGGAAATAACTACAGCTTCATTTTTTATGGGCCATTCTTATTGTAAGAAATGGCCCATTACGTCTTTTAGGGATTGGCTGGACAGCTCGTCTTCCATCGCTTTTTGAACGCGCGTAAATGTGCTGTCCAGGGCGGATTGAATGTTTTTTCCAACGGGACAATTGGGGTTCGGATTTTCGTGAATAGCGAATAATTCATCTTTCGGTTCGACCGCTTTAAAAATATCCAAAAGTGTTATGTCTTCAGGGTTTTTTGTTAATTTTGCTCCGGTTCTGCCGGCATGGGAAGTTAATAGTCCCGCTTTCTTGAGCATGCTTGTAATTCGCCGGATCACCACGGGATTCGTGTTGACGCTTTTGGCAATAAATTCTGAAGACATATGCTCAAGGGGATTTGATGCTATTAAGATCATAATATGAATCGCCACTGCTAAACGGCTGTTAATCATAAGTTTCCACCACCATTTGTCACTATTTTAGTGACAAATTTGAAATTTTGTCAAACAGGTTGGCAGGCAATGATTTCCGGATGACAGCTTCAATCAATAAGTTGACAGGGATTTATATTTGTAACTATAATAGTTACATAAAATTTGTAACTGAATTGGTTACATAAAGGGAGGAAAATTGTTTATGAAAATTGCCGTTATTGGTGCAACGGGAAAAGCAGGAAGTTTAATAGTAAAGGAAGCAAAGGAACGAGGACATGATGTTACGGCTATTGTCCGCAATGCTTCTAAAGTGACTGATGTACCAGCTGTTGAAAAGGATATTTTCGATATTACATCAGAGGATATAAAAGATTTTGATGTTGTTGTAAATGCATTTGGCACTGCACCTGGTGAAGAGCATAAACATGTGGAAGCAGGAAAAGTATTAATCAATGCCTTGAAAGGAGCGCCTAATACGCGGCTTATTGTTGTAGGAGGAGCGGGCAGCCTGTTTGTCGATGAAGCGAAAACAACCCGCCTCTTTGATACGCCGGATTTTCCGAAAGAATATTTGCCGGTAGCGAAAAGCTCAGCTCAAAATTTGCAAGATCTTGAAAACTCTGAAGGGATTCAATGGACTTATATTAGCCCAGCTGCATTTTTTGATCCGCAAGGTCCGCGCACAGGTGAATATAAAGTTTCAGGCGATGTGCTTGCTGTCAACTCTGAAGGCCAAAGCTACATCAGTTATAGAGACTATGCGATAGCACTTGTAGATGAAATTGAAAACCGTAAGCACATTAATAAACGTTTTTCCGTCGTATCCAAATAAAAGCTTGATTGCCGAGCGGTGCAGATTTTCTTATTTTTTTACGGTTTGAGATTTGGGAGGATTTCGGGGGTTATTCATATAATGAAATATAAGCCTCAGACACCCTGTGGGGAGCTGAGGCTTATATTTTTCTATAAAGTTGAACAAACTACCCGTTTTTCACACGGGCGGTTTTTTTAAAAATAAAGAGGGGGTTCCCAAAAGTCAACTTATACTGACTTTTTGGACAGTTCCTTAATATTAAAGAGCCGCTTTTATTACTTTTTTATAATAAAGTACGGAGAGAAAGCCGAAAATCGAATACAAAGCTGTATATAGCAGCATGACGAGAATCATTGGCGTCCAGAGCTCTGTGCCGAATAAAAACCATCCGGATTGAACGGCAAAGTAGCTGTGGAAAAGTCCGATGATCAAAGGAATCCCAAAATTAAAAGCTTGTTTGGCTTGAACTCCTTTGAGCAAGTCGCCTTGTGTGAAGCCGAGTTTTCTTAAAATGGTATAATTTAGCTTTTCATCTTCGCTCTCATCCATTTGTTTGAAATAAAGAATGCAGCCGGATGTAATCAGAAAAGTTAAACCTAAAAAGCCGACAATAAACATGCTGAGCCCCATAGATCGTTTTTGATTGCTGCTCATGGCGAGCCGTGAATCATGATTGCCGCTAAACGTCGTTTTTTGAAAGATTTCATTAGCTTCCTGTATTTTAGCTTCATCTTGAATATCAATTCCTATATGAACAGACGGTTTCATGTCCATGTCCTTTTGTAAACGGTCAAATATCGTTTCGTCGACAATGGCAACAGGCAGGCCGCCGCCTGTGAAAAAATAGGAAATGTAGTATTCCTTTTGTAAACCTAAATATTTTTGCGGTATGACTTCGTGCCGGCCTTTTAATTCGATTTGACCGGAACTTTTCAGCGGCATAAACTTCTGCATCATATCGTTATACCCTGCAAAAAGAGTTTCATCTGGAGACAGATTGATCTTTTCTACATCGTCGTCACTAATGATTGGGAGAGGCATGGATGCCGGGTCAACTTTCAATTCCTTCAGCTTTGTATCTAATATTTTCTCCATATTGATGTTTGCGTGGATCACATCAATCATTTTTTCACTGTATGGAATGTGATGCGCATGTAATGCTTCTTTAAAATGCTTTGCATCTTCCGCATTCGTCAGAGCAAAATCGGCGGCGACATAATTTTCAGCGGATTTTTCCGATGAATAGTAGGAAATATAACTTAAAGATAACAATCCGATGGCAAGAGCAGAGACGGTTGTAATGATCGTTAATAATAAAGCATTTGACTTCATTCGGAACATAATCGATGAAAGAGATAGTACCTCATGAATATTTAAATAACCATCCTTCTTTTTTCTAATGAGATAAAAAATAAAGCTGACAGACCCTTTATAAAATAAATAGGTTCCGATAATGACAGATCCTAGTATAAAGATCATCGCAAGGAATAGCTCATTCATCGTAGTAAAATCGCCGCCAAATAACTTAGACGAAATATAGTAGCCTATAATGATGAAGAATATGCCGAGAATCCCGATAATCATTTCCAACAGGGATACTTTTTTTACTTCTGTAGTGGAAGCAACTTTAAATAAAGATAAAATGTTCTGCTTTTTAATAAATACGTAATTCAACAGCATGATACAAAGATAAATCGCACTAAAAACGATCACTGTTTGGATCAAAGCATTAGGTGAAAAAGTAAGCGTTGCAATGGCATTGACACCGGTAATTTTAAACAAAATCATAATGAATAATTTGGAGCTGGCAAATCCAATAAAGACTCCAATGAATAATGAGCTGAAATAAATGATAAAATTCTCAGCCGTAAGAATGCGGAATATTTTCCCTTTTGTCATGCCGATTAATTGTAGCAAGCCAATTTCTTTACTGCGCCGTTTAATGAAGATGTTATTGGCATACAAGAGAAAGACAGTCACAATGACAATCAATAATACGGATGCAGTTCGAATGGCAGCAGCCCCTTTAATCGAGCCTTTTGTTGCATCCATTGACGGATCATATTGCAATGTGACAAACGCGAAATAAAGGGCTACTGTAAACATTAAGGCAAATACATATAAATAGTAGTTTTTCAGATTTTTTTTCAAATTACGGAAAATCAGCTGATTAATGCTCATTTTGCACCCCGCCTAATACCCCTTGGGTTTTCATAATATGCTGAAAGAACGTTTGTCTTGTTTCTTCCCCTTTTATTAATTGGGTATAAATTTGTCCGTCTTTTATAAAAATGACCCTGCTTGAGAAGCTTGCTGCAACCGGATCGTGGGTGACCATAACAATGGTGGCTTTTCGTTTTTGATTTAATTTTTGCAGCTTGTTTAATAGATCAGATGCCGACTTTGAATCAAGAGCGCCTGTTGGTTCGTCGGCGAAAATAATGCTCGGCTCATGAATAAATGCCCTTGCTGCTGAAGTGCGCTGTTTTTGGCCGCCGGAAATTTCATTCGGATATTTGTCTTTGATCTCATAAATTCCTAGTTCTGTCGCTAGTTCATTAAATTTTTGCTCCGCGTCTTTTTTTGCTGTTTTTGTAATGGATAAAGGCAGCAGGACGTTTTCTTTCACTGTTAGTGTATCGAGCAAATTGTATTCTTGAAAGATGAATCCTAAATGTCTTTTGCGGAATTCAGCCAGTTGTTTTTCTTTCATGCTTACAATGTCTTTTCCTTCTATTTTGATCGTTCCTTGGCTGACTTGATCAATAGAGGATAGAACATTGAGCAATGTCGTTTTCCCTGAGCCGGATGCCCCCATGATGCTGACGAATTCTCCCTTTTCGACACGAATGTCCAATCCCTTTAACACTTCTTGTTTATTAAATTTGTTTCCATAGCTTTTGTAAATTTTTGTTGCCTCTAAAATATACATATCGCGTCCCTCCTTGATATTTTTATCATAATCGTCCTTCTTGTATTTTTCCTTCGATTCAGCGAACAAAATGAAAAAGCATGTGACAAAATTGTCACATGCTTGTAATGCGGACAAATTCATTTTTCTTTGGAAAGGTTAAGGTAACAGTCGTTCCTTCTCCAAGCTTTGACTCTACTTTAATATCTATCAGCAATGTTTCGGCGGCTTTTTTCGCCAAGTATAATCCCATGCCTGTTGAGGCATTGTCCTGATGTGCGGTCGTGGATGTGAAGCCTTTGTCAAAAATGCGCGGCAGATCCTTCGGGTCAATGCCACGGCCGAAATCCTTCACTTTGATCATTGTTTGATCATTTTGCCGATAGCTTTGAATGATGATATCGGATGAATCGCTGTATTTTACCGCATTTGTTAACAGCTGTCTCATGATAAAGGCGAGCCATTTCGCATCGCTTAGCACTTCGGCAGCCTCTAGCTCGACCTCAAACCCAATTCCTTTTTGCATACACCATGATTGCAAAGCTTTTATCTCTTTGAAAATGAGTGGTTCCAGTGCAACATTTTCAATATATAAATCATTTTCCATGAAAGGAATCCGTTTTTGATGAAGCTGCTGGTCAAGCAGCAGATGAATGCGCAGCCATTCATATGTCAATTGTGCTTTGATAACTTCATCATCTAATCGTTCAATGATTAAATGCATCGCTGTCAGCGGTGTTTTAACTTCATGAATCCATGACAGCAATTCATCTTTTTCCTGCTCGAGCGCAATTCGATTTTGCGAAGCCTCTTGTTTCAAAAGCTTCGTTTGGTTTATTATCCGCTGTTCAATCATTTTTTCAAAAGGGCTTTCAGCATTCGCTATACTTGTTAAATCAAGGCTGTTTTCCCATCCTTCCAAGCTTTTATAAAACTTTGTTTCTTTATTGTAGCGGATGATGACAAAAATGAAAAAAATAATCATCAATAAAAAGACAATATAGAGAACGGACTTTAATGAAATGGTTGAATCAAGATAAGAAATAAAAAGGATAAACAGCTGCATGAATAAAAAGAGAAGGATCCAGCTCTTTCTTTCAATAATATATTTTTTAATCATATACGGCTGCCTCTTCCTTTGCCATGTAGCCTTGGCCGACTTTCGTTTCAATAAAGCGTCCCAACCCGAGCTCATCCAATTTTTTTCGCAAACGATTGACATTGACCGTTAAGGTATTATCGCTGACAAAGCGCTCATCCTCCCACAGGCTTTTGATTAATTCTGTCCGGCTGACGATTTTGTTTTTCTTCTCAAGCAAATGCTTTAATATCAATAGTTCATTTTTAGTTAGTTCAATTGTTCCTTTATCATTTGTGACCGTATTGTTCTCATAATCGACCGTCGCCCCGCACCATGCCTTCAGCTTCATTCGTTCTGTATTATAGTTGTATACTCGGCGGAGAATTGCTTGTATTTTTGCGATAAGCACCTCGAAATGAAACGGTTTTTGTATAAAATCATCCGCTCCAAGCTGCATTGACATCACCATATCGGTCGGGTGATCCCGCGATGATAAAAAAATAATCGGAACGTTGGAATGGGAGCGGATCATTCGGCACCAATGAAATCCATCAAACTTTGGCAGCTGAATATCAATGATGACCAAATCAGGCTTGATGGCTGTAAATTCTTCAATCACTTTTCCAAAGTCAGTAATGCCGTATACATCATAAGACCATTGTAATAACCGTTCTTTTATTTCATGAAACAGGGTGGTGTCATCCTCAATCAGCAAAATTTTAAACAATGCTTTCACCACACTTTTCCTCTGATCTTTTTAAACGTTTCGCTATTCCATAGCGCTGTCGATTAAAAGAACAGCGGTTCGTTTTTTTCGATGTTTTCTATAATTTCCAGAACACATTTTGAATGTGTGGCTGTTCAAAAGTTTTTCGGTCTTCTGAAGATTGTAATATCACGTGATAATTCATTTTCGTTCACTATTTTTTGCATAATTATTATACTGTATTTAGCAAATTAAAATAAACTGGTTTTATGTTATACTTTGTTCAGTAATAAGCGGGGAACAGATTATGATGAAGGGAAAGAGGCTACATGAAAATACGTGTATCTGCTGTTCAATATCATCTTCATTCCATCGGGAGCTTTGAAGATTTTGCAAACCAAGTAACGCATTATGTGAAAACCGCAGAAGAGTTTGATGCTGATTTTGTTCTTTTTCCTGAATTTTTTACGACTCAATTGCTGTCCATTCCGAATCAAAAGCAGACGATTCAAAATTTACCTCATTATACGGACCGATATTATTCACTATTTACATCGCTTGCTAAAGAAACGGGCATGCATATTATTGGAGGCACTCATATTATCGAAAAAGAGGGACGATTGTATAATACAGCCCATTTATTTTATCCCGATGGCCGGATAGCTGAACAAGCGAAGCTTCACTTGACGCCGACGGAAGTGAAAGAATGGCATCTGACTCCCGGAGAAACGGTTCAAATATTTGAGACCGAAAAAGGAAAAATTGCCATGTTGACTTGTTATGATATCGAATTTCCAGAAATCGTTCGAATTGTACGAGGAATGGGAGCTGACGTTGTGTTCTGTCCGTCTTGTACAGATGACCGCCACGGATTTCAACGAGTGCGGTATACAAGCCACGCCAGAACGATTGAAAATCAAATCTATGTGGTGACAACAGGGACAGTAGGTTCGCTTCCTACCGTTGATTTTATGAGGGCAAATTTTGGCCAGGCAGCGGTCATTACTCCGAACGACATCCCATTTCCGAAAAACGGGATCTTGATGGAGGGGGAAATAAACCACGATATGATTATTACGGCGGATCTTGATTTATCTCTCTTATACAAAGTGAGAGAAAACGGATCTGTCACCACTTGGAGAGACCGCCGCTTTGATTTGTATCCTGATTTAAGTGTTCATGGACGAAAGGGGAATGGAGATGAGCCGTTACAGAAAGAGATTTTATCTGAATAATCAAGGCCGCAATGTCGAAGTGGTGATAAGGAATTATAATGAAGCAGATTTTGATGAATTAATTGAAATTCAAAAGGAAAGCTTTCCGCCGCCTTTTCCATCAGAACTTTGGTGGAATAAAGAGCAATTAACGAATCACGTGACATTGTTTCAGGAAGGCGCTTTATGTGTTGAGGTAGAAGGAACGTTAGCAGGATCGATGACATCTTTAATCGTGAATTTTGATCCCGCCCATCCTGATCATACTTGGGAAGAGATAACGGACAACGGCTATATCCGTAACCATGATCCGAATGGCAACACTTTATATGTTGTGGATATTTGCATCCGTCCGTCCCACAGAAAGCTGGATTTAGGAAAATGGCTTATGCAATCAATGTACGAAGTAGTTGTCCATAAAGGATTGGATCGCTTGCTCGGCGGCGGCAGAATGCCGGGATATTATAAATATGCGGATGAGATGTCAGCTGAACAATATGTCGATGCTGTCGTCAGCGGAGATTTAAAAGACCCGGTTATTTCATTTCTCCTCCGTTGCGGACGGACGCCTCTTGGAATTGTGGCTAATTATTTGGAGGATGAGGAATCCCGTAACTATGCTGTTCTAATGGAATGGAAAAATCCGTTTAAATAAGTAATTGAAAAAAGCTGCTTGAACGCCAATTATTGGTGATACAGCGGCTTTTTTTCATGCTCGCTCTCTGCTAATATTTTAAACTTGCTTTCACATGGAATATGAGCCAGTTTCCATATCAAACTTCGGCTTTTTGGATCTGTACCTCCGATATGATCGTTCGGTATTTACATATTGCAGCCATTGCCTATTCACTTTTGCCTAAGGTAAAATCAAACATAATAAGGCATGACTGGGGCGATAAATAGTGGATGAACGAACGAAGCATTATTTTGCGGAATTGCAGTCAAGTGATAAAAATGCGCAGTACGAAGCGTACAGCAGCATTATGAAGATCACTGAAGAAGAAGTCGATTGGGCGTATGAAGTATGGGATCAGCTGAAGGAAGAGCTGACAAGTAAAGACCCTCATAAGCGCTCGCGTGCTGCTCAGTTTTTAAGCCGCTTAGCGATCAGCGATCCCGAACAGCGAATGTTGGAGGATTTTCCTCAAGTTTGGGAAGTAACCTATGATAAAAAGTTTGTAACTGCCAGACATAGTTTGCAGGCTATTTGGAGGATTGGTTTAGCTGGGGAAAAGCAAAAAGAGATGGTTATCCGTCATTTGGCAGCTCGGTTTGACAACTGTGTTGACGAAAAACATGCGACACTTATTCGGTTCGATATTATTCAAGGGCTGCGAAACTTGTATGATAAAGTGCAGGATGAAGCGATCAAGCAGCTTGCCTTCGATTTAATTGAAAAGGAAGAAGATCCGAAATATCAAAAAAAATATGCAGCAGTATGGAAATAGAAAAAAAGAGCCGTCAGTAGCAACACTCCCAGTAAATAAATGGCAATATGATTGAAAGAATGATTGTTTGCTGATTATAGTAGTGGCTTTAGAGGATCGGAAGGTATTTGCAGACTGTCTCAGGTATTCATTTCCAACAGATTAATTGAAGAACAAACATATTCTTACAATAACAGAAGGAAAAATAATGCCCTTTTAAAGTGATTGCACATCAAATAAATGCCGTTTGAAGTGAAAAAAGAAGAAAATTTTCATTTTGAAGTATTATACGCTGTCAAGCTTCTATAAAAAATGCTTTTGATCATTCGTCTCAGCGTTTCAAAGCAGAGGTTTCAAAAGAAAAAACTGCACGTAAATATTAAATCGGCAACATTTTATAAAAAATAATTTTTCAGTTGATTGGCTATCATAGAACAAAGAATTACATTTCGGAGTGATAAACGATGGAAAATTCTCAAATAAATGAAGTTCAAGAGCTGTACCAGCAACTAATCAATGCGTGGAACAATCGAACTGCTAGCGGAATGACGGATCTGTTTACTAAGGATGGCGAAAGCATTGGTTTCGATGGCAGTCAGTCGATTGGACGCGATGAAATATTCGCACATCTCCAGTCCGTCTTTGAACACCACCAGACAGCTAAATTTGTCAGCAAAGTGAAAAATGTCCGGTTTCTAGCTCCTGATATCGCTATTTTACGAGCGATTGCCGGTATGGTTCCTCACGGCCAGTCCGATTTAAATCCTGATGTGAACACTCATCATACACTTGTTGCAGTGAAAACGGAAGGAATTTGGCGTATTCAACTTTTTCAAAATACTCCGGCTCAGTTTCATGGCAGACCTGAATTGGTTGAACAAATGACCGAAGAGTTAAGACAGCTGCTTAAATAATCCATGTCCTGTTCAGGGGAATGGTGAAATATACTTTCATGCAAAAAGAAGATTAGGAAAATCCTAAATCTTCTTTTTTGATGTGTGCGAATAAAACGCTTCACATTTTCATAACGAAAAAATCATTTTTATATAATCATCGTTGATATCAAATTTGTTATTAATGACTTTTTGTTGCTGTAAGCCTTTGTGATATTTGGACAAGTATTCTTTGATACCTATTAGTGGCATTTGTTTTAAATAAAAAGCGGGCAAATCGGAAAATGCTTTTACTACTATAAAACTACCCTCCAATTATGATTGCAAGCTGCGATGATAGTTTTATGCTCTAATATGTAGTTGGCAATGAGTTCGGTCATGTCGATGGGGATATTTTTAACGATCGGTTTTTCTTTAAACATATCAAAATTGCCTGTTCCACCAGCGCGGTAGCTGTTCATGACGACATCATATTCTTTGTCAAGCTCCAATGGGCTGCCGTGATAATTTAGCTTCACAACTCGTTGGCCAACTGGATTAGAGATTTTTAATTCGTATTCAATTCCTTCCCACATATCATAATTGTAATGCTGCGGTTTAGGATATAAGAAAGCGGGGTTGACAGAGATTGTTCCGTTTTGAACCGTAAAATACTTGGCGCTTTGCTCTAAAGCATCTTTAATATCTTGGCCGCTGATGCGGATGACAGTTAATGTGTTCGGATAAATATAATTGGAAACAATATCGCGCATTGTAACATGTTGTTTGAATCCAGGCAAGTCATTATTGAATAAGGCAGTGGCAGAAATATCAACTTTGGCTGTTTCCATTTGCACCTTATTGATAAATTCTATAAAAGGATTGTCTTGTAATCGGGTCTTCAATGGATCAGATACGGTCATGTCACCAATAACGGTTCCGATCGGCTGATCCAGCCATTTTTGCGTTTCTTGTTCAATATCGGATATCAATGCCAAAACATCTTGATTCGCTTCCATTTTTTCATCAATTTTGATTAAGTTGGAATGACTAACGATTGCGGGGCTGTTTCCATTTGCCTTTTGTCTAACTTTCATCGTCACTTCACCCAAAAATTGCCCCTTATGGCCTGGCTGAATGATTGTGATGCCGTTTAGTTTATCTGCGAGTGGGCGGTGCTGATGGCCTGTGATTAAAATATCAACACCCTCTAGTTCTTGGCACATTTGGTATGCTTGGTTTTCTCCTGTCAGCTGTTCTATAGGCTCTCCAGTTTGTAGATCTCTTTCAAATCCCCCATGATATGAGACGATCATCACATCTGGTTTTTCTTTTTGGCGAATATCGCTCACCCATAATTTAGCCGTTTGCAATGCATCTTTGAAAACAAGTCCCTCAATATTTCGCGGCTCTTCCCAATTAGGGATGAAATGAGTGGTTATACCAAGTACAGCAATTTTGACTCCGTCCAATACCTTGACGAGATAAGGTGTTCCAAAAGCGGGCTCTCCTGTTGTTTGCTTCAAGATATTGGCGGACAGCCAAGGAAAAGCTGATTGGTCAATCGCCTTTTGTAAATAACTTCGTCCATAATTAAATTCATGATTTCCCAATACGCATGCATCATATTGGAGATCATTCATAACTTGAATCATCGGATTTTCACTGTCGGGTCTGTTTTTTGCATGGTAATAAGTCAACGGGCTTCCTTGAATCAAGTCTCCATTATCAAGTAAAAGTACATTGCCTTTTTTTCTTTTTTCTTTTATAATCGTGGCTATTTTAGCCAGTCCGAAATTTTGTTCTTCTTTGTCTCTGTAATTGGTCGGGTAAATGTAGCCGTGAAGATCGCTGGTTACAAGCAGATGAATCGCAGTTTCTTTCTCCATTATTTTCCTCCTTCTTTTTTTTCATCATAACAAATCGTTGTAAAAATAAAATAGATAATTGAATGAAAAGAAATAATTTACAAAGTTAACAAAATATTCGTGATATTTTGTAACAAAATTTACAAATAATTAAAAATTTGGTGTTAAAATGGAAATTAGATTTTCAAAAAGATATGGGGGAAATTAATATGTTTAAAAAATTAGTAGCTTTTGGAACAATACTAGCTTTAACAGCGGTGGTCATCAGCGGATGCGGGGAATCCAGCAATTCCCAACAAACTAATAGCAGCAAAGAATCAGATGGATATATTCCGGAAACTCTTTCTGTACAATTTGTACCTTCTCAAAATGCAGATACATTGGAGGCCAAAGCAAAGCCGCTTGAAAAGTTATTGGGAGATCGTTTAGGTATACCTGTAGAGGTAAGTGTTTCAACGAACTATAATACCATTGTTGAAGCAATGGAATCCAAAAAAGTAGATGTAGGATTTTTGCCGCCAAATGCTTATGTGCTGGCGAAAGAAAGAGGAGCTGCTGAAGTAATTCTTCAAGCGCAACGTTACGGAGTGGATGATGAGACCGGGCAGCCAACAGATGAACTAGTAGACAATTACAAATCAATTTTCGTAGTGAAAAAAGATTCTGGTATTACTAGTGTGAAAGATTTAAAAGGAAAGAAAATCGCTTTTCAAGATGTCACTTCATCTGCAGGTTATGTTTGGCCGGCCGCAACGCTGATGGATAATGGGATTGATCCATTAAAAGATGTACAAGGAATAACAGTAAAAGGGCACGACCAAGCAATTATTTCTGTTTTGAACGGTGATGTCGATTGTGCGGTTGTTTTCCAAGATGCCCGCAATACCGTAGCAGGAGATTACCCAACTGTTTTCGAAGATACGAAAGTCATTGAGTTTACAGAACCGATTCCGAACGATACGATTTCCGTCCGTTCCGACATGAATTCGGAATGGGTTGAAAAAATCAAGCAAGCTTTCATTGATATTGGAAAAGACGAAGAAGGGCATGCGATTATAAAAGACATTTACACGCATGAAGGCTACATAGAATCGAAAGACAGTAACTTCGATATCGTCAGGGAGTATGCTGAAAAAGTGAAAACTGAATAATGTATTTTCATAAAATATAGCCAGGCGAATCGTTCGTACTGGCTAATCCTCTATGAATAGATAAAGCAACATCGGGATGTTTAGATAAATATTTAAAAAAGGTTGGTATGCAGAGTGATAGAATTTCATCGTGTTACAAAAATTTATCCTAATGGTGTAGTAGGATTGGAAAATATTGATTTGAAAATTGAAAAAGGGGAATTTGTTGTGATTGTCGGTTTATCTGGCGCTGGCAAATCAACGTTGCTACGTTCTATTAATAGATTGCATGAAATTAGTTCCGGAGAAATAACAATAGACGGGAAATCCATCACGAAAGCAAAGGGGAAGGAACTCCGCCGCATCCGTCGCGACATTGGGATGATCTTCCAAAATTTTAATTTAGTGAAAAGGTCGACTGTTTTACGAAATGTTTTATCTGGAAGAGTTGGCTACCATTCTACTCTCCGAACCGTTTTGGGATGGTTTCCAAAAGAAGATGTGGATTTGGCCATGAATGCTCTGGAACGAATGAATATTCTTGAAAAAGCGTACACCAGATCGGATCAGCTTTCAGGAGGACAGCAGCAAAGAGTGTCGATTGCTAGAGCTTTGGCGCAAAAAGCTAAAATCATTTTAGCGGATGAGCCTGTAGCATCTTTAGATCCTTTGACAACAAAACAAGTAATGGATGATTTAAAAAAGATCAATCAAGAGTTAGGAATAACGCTTGTTGTCAACCTGCACTCAGTCGATTTAGCTAGACAATATGCCACAAGGATCATCGGCCTGAAAGCAGGACAAATTGTGTTTGACGGATCTGCTAGGGAAGCGACAGATAAACGGTTTTCTGAAATATATGGAAAGCCTTTTGAGGTGGGAATAAATGAAACGGATAGAGAGTTTAAATATGAATCGATTAACTAAACAAGAAATTCCTAAAGCACCTACTAAAATAAAGCATTACTTGACAGCAGCGTTGATTGTGCTGCTGATCGGCTGGAGCGCCTATCAAACGGAAAGTTCTTTCATCGATTTTGTTGAAGGGTTTCCAAATATGTTTGATTTGCTTGTACAAATGTATCCTCCCAGCTGGTCATATTTTGATGATATTGTTCCGGCAATGCTTGACACATTCCGCATGGCGGTTATTGGGACAACGATGGGAGCTTTGCTTGCGGTCCCATTTGCTTTGTTATGCGCAAGCAACATCGCTGCCAGCAATTGGATTTATTACCCGTTCAGATTTATTTTAAATTTAATTCGTACCATTCCTGAACTTCTTTTAGCCGCTATATTTGTTGCGATTTTCGGATTGGGGCCATTACCAGGAATATTTGCATTAGCTGTTTTCTCAATGGGCATTATTGCGAAATTAACTTATGAAGCGATGGAAAGTATTGATAAAGGCCCATTGGAGGCGATGACGGCAGTTGGCGCTAATAAAATTCAATGGATCGTCTACTCTGTCGTTCCGCAAGTGTCCCCTTACTTTGTCTCTTTCGTTCTTTACACCTTTGAAATTAATATAAGGGCTGCAGCTATATTAGGACTAGTGGGAGCAGGAGGAATCGGAGAATATTATGATAAAACATTAGGTTTTCTTGAATACGACAAAGTGAGTACAATCATTATTTTTACATTAATGGTTGTTTTGTTGATCGACTATATTAGTACTAAATTGCGGGAGAAACTATTATGAAGAGTGTTGCAAGACCAGTTAAACCAAAAAAGAACCGGTTCATGCTTTGGAGTATATATGTGTTGTTGGCTGTTATTTATATATGGGCATTATCCGGTATTCCAATAGAAGGATTTAAAGAAACGGCCGGCCAAATTACAAAAGCGATTTTATCCGGCATTCTTTCTCCTGATTGGGGATATGTTTACTTGCCCGAAGGCGAAGATCTGCTCCGAGGGCTATTAGATACATTAGCGATTGCCATATTAGGCACATTTATTTCAGCTTTTCTATGTATACCGTTTGCTTTTTGGGCTGCTAACAATATGACGAAAGGGAAGATTGCGGCAGGAACAGGAAAATTTATTTTAAGCTTTATCCGGACATTTCCGGAACTAGTGATGGCGTTGTTATTTATTAAAGTAGTAGGCCCTGGCTCTTTTGCCGGTGTGTTGGCGCTCGGACTCCATTCCATCGGGATGCTTGGCAAATTGTTTTCAGAAGAAGTGGAAAATATTGATTTCGGACCAATTGAAGCTTTGAAAGCAACAGGAGCAAGCGGCTTGCAAACGCTGTGGTTTGCCGTTGTTCCACAAATCATTCCTGGGTTTATCTCTTACACCTTATATCGTTTTGAAATTAACCTCCGTTCCGCAAGCATTTTAGGAATCATCGGTGCAGGCGGAATCGGTACACCGCTTATATTTGCCATGCAGTCTCGCGACTGGAGTCGTGTCGGTATTATTTTATTAGGAATCATTGCCATGGTTACGATCGTCGATATCATTTCCGGCTATTTGCGCAAGAAGGTGGTTTAGCAGATGCTCATAAGGCAGCAATGTATATCGAAAGCTCCAGCAATAGTGGCTGAACTCAATAAAAGGCTTTTGCCTCGTTGAGTTAATAAATTATGGAGGTAGAGTAATTATGAGAAAGATGCTGTTGCAGGGCCTTGTGGCAGTATTGGCGTTTTTTATTTTTGCTTTGGAAAACGTAACTGTAAGTGCAGAAGGTCCGAATGATCCGGCCCCAATCTTAGTTCCTAGCGATCCGAACGGCAAGAAAGTTTTGTTTGATAACAGCCATGGGCAAACAGCAGGCCAGTCCGATTGGGTGATTGATGGTGCATTTTCCGATTTTGCCAATGCATTGCTTGAAGCGGGATATACAGTGAAGGAGCATCGGAGTTTAGATCCACTTACTCTGGAGGATTTAGAAGGTTACGATGTTTTTATTATTCCAGAGGCACAAATTCCTTTTAAGAAGTCTGAACAAGATGCTATTGCCGAGTTTGCAGAACAAGGGGGAGGCGTATTTTTTATTGCCGACCACTATAATGCCGACCGAAATTTTAACCGTTGGGATTCAAATGAAATTATGAATGGTTGGCGCAGAGGGGCTTTTGATAATCCAACAAAAGGAATGGATCAAGGTGAACAAGCTGCAATGGCTGGTGTTGAAAGCACCGATTGGCTAAGTGAAGAATTTGGTGTAAGATTTCGTTTTAACTCGATAGATAACACAACAGCAAATGTGATTATACCATCTGATGAATCCTTTGGTATAACGAGTGGCATTGATGAAATTTCGATTCATGCTGGTTCTACACTGGCTATTATGAATCCTGAAATTGCTAAAGGGATTGTTTATTTGCCTGATGGGCTTACTGTAGAAGAAAACAAATGGAGCAATGCAGTTGACGAAGGGGTTTATTTTGGCGGCGGAATTCATGAAGGGCCCTTTGTAGCGATAGGAAAAAAGGAAAGAGGAAAGGCCGCTTTCATCGGCGACTCTTCTGTGGTGGAAGACAGCACCCCTAAATATAGAAATGAAGAACACGGAGGAGTCAAGAGAACGTACGACGGATTTACTGAAAAAGATAATGGCCAATTGCTAATGAAAATTGTCGAATGGCTGTCTCATAAAGAAAGTTATCTGACCTTCTCTGAACTTGATATACCGCTTGATCAGCCTTCACCAATATTAGAAATGGAGACCCCAGAGCATTCTGAGGAACTGAAGCCGGAGCCTTGGCGTTCACCGAAGGAAGGTTATCTTTGGTATGATCAATCGACATTTGCTGACGGTTCATTTGGCTCGGAAATGGATCCTCCAAAAGATATTAAATATAACGTTGAAACCCCTGAATATTTGCCAACTGGCGGAGAACCTTTTCAAGTAACACTCAAATTAACAGATATGAAACCGGGACAAGTCATTGAAAATGGGGAAATTCAAGTATATTTAGAAGGTGGTACATCAATTTCGCAAGTTCGGCTTCCGAATGGAACATGGCCTACCACTTACGGTTATCAAAGTGTTGGGAGCATTCAAGCTAATCAGCATGGTGTGGCTGAAAAAGTACTGACAATGAGACTTAACCCAACGGTACAAGACGGAACAACAGGATATATTCGCCTTCGAATAGGGGCTGGAAACAACGTCTTCACCAAAACAGTCAATATCGGTCAGTCAATTGTTGAGACGCCGCCTGGCGGTGAAGAAAAATATCAATTGTTAACACCGAAATTCATTCCGCTCGGAGGTATACCATTTCCGGTAGAAGTGGTGATGAGTGGTTTAACACCTGGCCAAGCAGTAGCAAATGGACAAATTCAAATATATTTGTCAGGCGGGCAAAGCATTTCGCAAATCCAATTTGAGGATGGAACATGGCCAATCACTTACGGTTATTTCAATATCGGCAAACTGACAGCAGATGAAAATGGAAAAGCAAAGAAAACGATCATGATGCGCATTAATCCAAATGTTTCGGCGTATGAAGCCTATATCCGTTTGCGCTTAGGTTCGGGCAATAACGTTCTCACGCAGAAGGTAACTATGAGATAGCCATTACAAATTGAAAATGTGTTAGTGTGTATCAGGTTTTTAGAACAGTATTTTGCAACGGCAACGGGGGTAATAATTATGTTTACATTACCCATTCGATAAGGTATCACTAAAATGTTATTCAGCTGAAAGAAGGAGATTGTCTCCAAACATAAGACTAAATATTTACTCTTATGTGTGGAAAAGCGGTGTTCCTTATATGCCCCTTTTTACATTATTTAGTTAATATAGGGACGGTTCGATAAGTCCTAATAAGATGAAGCCAGTATAGAAAAACAGCTCATTTTTCTATACTGGCTTTTGTATATGTTTACAATTTTTACTAGAAAACAGCTGGCGGATGACAGCTATCCCTTCATGAGCCTCGGCAAATTCTTGAAGCTTTCTCTCCGCTATTTCTCATTAAAATCCTGAATTGTTTTCCTCAGCTTTTGAGTTCAAACTGTACATCGACTTCAAACGTTTCCGAATCTCCTTGATCGTCTGTTCGATTACATTGGTCGCATACATCACGCTCCGAATACTGACTGGATTCGTCCATAATTGTCAGAAGGACATCCAAGTCGTTGCTGCGATTGCGCCTCTCTCAGATACTTAGTAATGACGGAATGGCAGATCATAAAATATTGCCTGCGCCCCGGGAGCAATGGTGATACGCTTTCTCAGGCAGCACTGGCGGGATCACTATAAATAAAAACAAGGGGATTCCCTTTTTCCGCTTCAGAGTCGAAGTAATAGCAAAAAAACATCCGCCTGTTCTACGTCCTTTCAAGATGCCATAATGAAGTAAAAAATTTCTCACGGCATTTGAAAGGGGAAACTATTGAAAATTTTATTTGCGAAAAATTCATGAAGATTCTATTATTTATGTTAGAAAATTGTTATATGTTTTGGAGTGTGGTCACGAATTTATGAAAATGGTTTCCTTTAATGCATACCGGACCATCGGAATTCCAGGTGTACACTATATAAAGCCTGACAATATGTTTAAAGAATTAGAAACCATTCGACAAGCGGATATTGTTCTTTTTCCTGAAACGTGGCAAGCCCCTGCTCTAGTATACGGATTAAAGAAAAAAATTTTCCCAAGCATTGAATCATTGCAGCTGGGCTTTAGCAAAGTAGAAATGACGAGAGCGCTGTGGACGGTGGCGCCTGAGCATGTTCCATATACGGAAATATTGGCAAGCACCCCAAGCAATATCGAAAAAGTATTAGAAACGTTCCCGTTCCCATTTGTTGCAAAGGAAGTCCGGAATTCAATGGGAAAAGGAACCTTTTTAATTAAAAATGAGTATGATTTTTATCAATATGCTAATCAAAATGATGTTTTGTACGTACAAGAATATTTAGAAAACGACGGAAAAGATTTACGCATTTGTGTCATTGGAAAAGATATTTTCACCGCCTATTGGCGGGTTGGGGCGGAAGGGGAGTTTCTCCACAATGTTGCCCAAGGCGGAAGCCTCTGTTTTGAATTTATACCGCAAGAAGCTTGTGATCTTGTTTTGAATGTCTCGAAACAATTGAACATTAATCATGCCGGCTTTGATGTGCTGATAAGCGGAGGGCATCTTTATATTCTCGAGTTTAATGTTCTTTTTGGGAATATGGGCATCACAAAAAGTGGCTTATCAGTTGAAAAAGCAATTTATGAATATTTATTAAGTGAATTTGTGCCGCCTTTTCCAACATCACCGACTACAAAAAAGGTTATTTAAATCAATAAATGCTAAATGTTCATTTTTGTAGATTCATAGTGATACTTAATAAGGAAAAGACGGAAGAAATGCAATAGTTTTTCTTATCATAGAGTGGGAAGCGGTTAATTGGAAATTTTTGTTTTTTAAATGGGAAATACAGTATGAAATTGCTTGTGGATAGATCGTGCGCCAGCTTTGGAAAAGATGTATTAACGGGCTTCCTTCGTCGATTGTGTACATGCTTCAGGAAGAGTATGTAATGGTTCATTTGCATGAAGAATTATTTTAAAAAAACTTTTTTCTCGCTATTGCTCAGCTGATCACAAAGGGTAGATTTTTTTCATCTTTAAACGAAAGGACAGCCGAAAGTTGCACCTTCCTTCAATAACGATTTGCCGCACAACAGGTAAAATTTGAGCCGGCTGTCTGATAATGTTTCACATGGAACAAATGTGCTGAACGTTTGTCTATTGCAATAAATATGAAAACATTTATTATAAGTTATATATTTGAAAAAATGGAATTTTAAAATTTTTATTATTTCCCAGGTTAAATTGTTTGCGTTCCCTTTATTATCATGTAATAATTTCTGTTAACAACTAGATATTTAGTATTTCAAAACAGATCTCTATAATACTGCAAGTGGTGGTGTATAAAATGGAAGGAATCAATCAGTTGCCAGTGAAAGTAGGGGATTGGGTAAAAGGAAAAACAAAAAGCGGCGAATTTATTTACGGTTATGTTGAAACGATAGATTCATCACAAAAGATTATAAGAGTAAAAGTTATGGCTTGCGACAATGAAATCGTCGTTGGTAAAACAGTTGAAACATTAAATCATTGGGTAAAAAAATTGCCCGTATCTCCAATAGAAAATGAAGAGCAGATTAAAGCATTAATTGATTTAGCCTTGTTAACAAAAGATGAAAATTGGTTTATGGAGCTGTCCAACAAATTAAAACAATTAACGAAAGAAAAGGAGAAAGAAAACATAATATAAATGAATAGGACAGCTCCGATGATAATTTTTTCACAATAATTTTTATGATCGTTTTAATACGATTCACGTTCCCCCGTTATAACTTTATGTTATCCTCCCAGAATATAGAGCATTTTATTATTTCAATATATTATACTTCTTTCCCATTGCCAAAAACCTTTATTCTTTTATAGCTGCCCACATTCCTACATTGTATATATTTTTTATCAGCTCAATTCAGTTGTTATGTAATGAAGGAAGACGTTTGAAAAACATCATCATACTGATCAATATTTGTTCACAATAGGGAGTTCTGCTTACATATGCAGAAGGACCGGCGGCATTTTTCAAAGTGATCGTTGGAACGTCGTTTCGTCTTTTTTTGAAGCATACTAAAAAATCACTGATTTTAAACATTAAGAATTACCGTTTAAATGCCATGAAGCCGTTTCATTTAGAAAGAACGAGGCTTTGTCAAATCACCATTCGATCAAGTTAATAACTGGTAATACAATTTCCAAACATATGCATAACGGAAAAAAGAGAATGATTTGGCCTTCCGTGCAGAAGCAAGAAAGACTGATTCCAATCTTTTGGAATCGGTTTTTTTATGACCAATTTTGTCGATGCGTCCAGTACGATCGGCAACTGTAAATTTCTGTATTTTCGGGATATCAAAAGAAGGGCGCCCCAATTTCTCATGATTGAAAAAGTAAAAGGGGTTTCCAGCATTTTTGGTTTAAAAAGTTTCAAAAATAAAAGGAGCTTCATTCAGTGGATCGCTAGTTCTCACAGCTTTTTTGTAATGCTACAATATAGGAGAATATTAGAAAAATTCGATAAACATTGTAAGCTGGCATGTGATGCGATTGGACGAAAAGCTTTAATCAACAATTGAAGGAGGTGTTTTATGATGAAGAAAAGAGAGTATGTCAAACAATGTTGGAAGCGCTTTATTTTTGAAAATAAGCTCGACGAAAAATTATCTCCCATTGTAAAGGATTCATGGATTCGTTCCAAAGAAATGAATGTTGATCCTTTTCAACGATACGGTCAAATGAAAAAAATCGAGATAGACCATTACAAGCCTTTAATTGAATGTTCGGTTCCGTTTATGGAAGGATTGTATTCAATCGTAAAGGGCTCGGGTTTTTTAGTGATTCTTTGCAACGAAAAGGGACAGTTGTTAAAATCAATTGGCGACGCTGATACGTTAAAGATGGCAGCTGATATTCAATTTGTGGAAGGTGCTGATTGGAGTGAACAAGCAATGGGAACGAATGCAATCGGCACTTCGATTGTGATCAATCAACCTGTACAAATATATGCTGAGGAGCATTATTCGGAAATTTGCCAGGCATGGACATGCTCGGCTGCGCCCATTCACGATTCAAAAGGAAAGATAATCGGCGTATTAAATGTTTCAGGCCCATATGAAAAAGTGCATCCACATACTTTAGGAATGGTAGTGTCAGCAGTGAAAGCGATTGAGTACCAGCTGGAGCTGATTGAAAAGACAGAAAAAAACATTATGATGCAAAGATTTCTTGAAGCGACTACCAATAATATGAAAGAGAGCATCCTCATTTTCGATACGGAAGGGCTCATTATTAAAGTGAATGATCAATTAAAAAAGCTGCTTCAATTGAATCATTCTTGCCTGGAAGGGAAAAAGATCAGCGAAGTTTTTAGCAACAAATCGATTATTTCCAATCGCCCTCGACATCTTCAAAATCATGAACTGCACTTAAAAATAAAACAGTCAAACAAAGTTTTTCATGTTCTAGTTGATAAACTCCCCATTTATAAAGACAGCCAATGGATCGGTTCAATGATGATTATAAAAGAGATTCAAAAGATAAGACAATTTATTAATCATTTATCAGGCAATCAGGCGAAAATCACTTTTTCTGATATGATCGGGAAGCATCCCCAGTTTCTCCAAAAAGTAAACGAAGCGAAGCTAGCAGCAAAAACGGACTCAAATGTATTAATTTTAGGAGAAAGCGGTACGGGAAAAGAAATGTTTGCACAAGCGATCCATAATGAAAGTGACAGAAAGCATAAGCCTTTTATAGCCATCAATTGCGGCGGAATTCCTCGAGATTTATTAGGAAGCGAACTGTTTGGTTATGCGGACGGTGCTTTTACCGGAGCGAAAAAAGGGGGAAGTGCAGGAAAATTTGAGCTTGCCGATGGCGGTACGCTTTTTTTAGATGAGATTGGAGAAATGTCTTTGGAAATGCAAGTATTGCTTTTACGAGTCATACAAGAAAAGGAAGTGGTGCGAATCGGCGGGCATAAAGTTTTGCCTGTTGATGTTCGCATCATCGCAGCGACGAACAAAAATCTTCGGGAAGAGGTCGAAAAAGGCAGCTTTCGGGAGGATTTGTTTTTCCGGCTTAATGTCATGCCGATCACTTTGCCGTCATTGCGAGAAAGAAAAGAAGACATACCGCTCCTTGTTCATCATTTTATTGAAAAAAATTGTGAAAAGTTAAATAAGCCTTTTCCTGAAATCAAACCGGATTTTTTTCAAGCGTTAATACATTATCATTGGCCGGGAAACATTAGAGAATTGCAAAATATAGTAGAAAGAACTTTAAACAAATTGACGAAGCCTGTTTTAACTATTAAAGATTTGCCTGAGGAAATTATAAAAACGGACTCCAAGCCAAAATCGGAAACGGTGTTTATTCATCGAGATGAAATGAAAAAGCAGTCGATCTTGCAAGCTTTACGTCTATATAACGGCAACATCACAAAAGCTGCGCAATATTTAGGGATATCACGAAGCACTTTTTATCGGCAAATGCAAAGATTTCAAATCCCTTATTAATATCATTTTGTTTCATTTCGTATCAAATTGTATCATTGTGTCTCTAAAAAGCGTCCCAAAACGGGACGTTTTTTTTGTAGCATAAAAAATCTTATTCATTTTCAATGAAACTAAATATATCAATCACAAAAAATGTAGTTTGGCACAATTTTTGCATTTAACTATTTGAAACCGTTTTCTATTTTGGTAGAAGGGAGAGAATACATTGGCAATTTCTAAAAATGATCTTTTATGGATGTATGAAAACATGTACAAAATCCGTTATTACGAAGACAAAATGGCAGAAGCTTATACTGAAGGGAAAAATCCGGTTTTCAATATTGGGGCGGGTCCTGTTCCTGGCGAGATGCATTTGGCAACAGGGCAAGAACCGGCAGCCGTCGGCATATGTGTTCATTTGAAAAAAGAAGATACGGTTACGTCGCCGCACAGGCCTCATCATCATGCCATCGCGAAAGGCGTTGACCTAAATAAAATGACGGCTGAAATTTTCGGAAAAGAAACCGGGCTTGGCAAAGGCAAGGGAGGACATATGCATTTGTTTGATCCGGATGTCAAGTTTTCCTGTGGAGGAATTGTTGGAGCAGGAATCCCACACGCTCTTGGAGCAGCTTTAGCTGCTAAGAAAAAAGGGAAAGACTGGGTTGCGGTTTCATTTATTGGAGAGGGAGCTGCCAATCAAGGAGCTTTCCATGAGTCATTAAATATGGCAGCACTTTGGAATTTACCTCTTATTGTGGTGATTGAAAATAATCAGTACGGAATTTCTGTTCCGAAAACAGCATCGACATCTGTAGCATCTAACGATGTTCGTGCAGCTGCATATGGCATTAAAGGATATTACGTCAAAGACAACGATCCGATCAGCATGTACGAAGTATCAAAAGAAGCAGTGGAACGCGCCAGACAAGGCGAAGGTCCATCGATTATTGAAATTGAAACATATCGTTACTTGGGACATTTCCAAGGGGATCCGGAGTTGTATAGAGATAAAAATGAAGTGTCGCTTCTTCGGGATAAAGATCCGATCGTCCGCCTTCGAAATCTATTAATCTCTGAACAAAACATAGCGGAAAACGATCTTGACATCATTGAAAATAAAGCAAAACAGGAAGTAGACGCTGCTTATCAATTTGCACGCAGCAGCAATTATCCGAATCCGGAAGATGCTTTAAAAGATTTATACGTTTCGTAAATAAACAGGAAAGGGGTTATAAGCTGTGCAAGGAACAAAAACGCGCTTATTAACGGGAAATAAAGCCATGGCGGAAGCGATTAAATTGGAGATGGAGCGGGATCCAAACGTGTTTGTCATGGGGGAGGATGTCGGAGTTTACGGGGGAATCTTCGGATCGACAGAAGGATTATTTCAACAATTTGGATCAGATCGAGTGATTGATACCCCGATATCTGAAACTGCATTTATTGGAGCGGCCATTGGCGCAGCAGCCGAAGGAATGCGGCCGATCGTTGAATTGATGTTTGTCGATTTCTTTGGCGTTTGCATGGATCAAATTTATAACCATATGGCAAAAATCCCTTATATGTCGGGCGGTCGAGTGAAGCTGCCGATCGTGCTGATGACCGCTGTTGGCGGAGGGTACAGTGATGCTGCTCAGCACTCTCAAACTTTGTATGCAACGTTTGCGCATTTGCCGGGAATGAAAGTGGTGGCTCCATCCACTCCATATGATTTAAAAGGGATGATGATTTCAGCCATTCGGGATGATAATCCAGTAGTCTTTATGTTCCATAAAACATTGCAAGGTTTAGGATGGATGGATCAATTAGACGCATCAGTCGGTCATGTTCCGGAAGAAGCCTACACGGTGCCGTTAGGAAAAGCAAACGTTGTTAGGGAAGGGAAAGATATAACAATTGTAGGGATTCAAATGACGACTCATCATGCGCTGGAGGCTGCCAAAAAGCTAGAGCAAGAAGGAATTGAAGCAGAAGTCATCGATTTGCGTTCACTTGTCCCGTTAGATCGTGAAACAATCCTGCAATCCATTAAAAAGACTCATCGATTACTTGTAGTAGATGAAGATTATTTATCATACGGCATGACGGCGGAGATTGCTGCCATAGCTGCAGAGGAAGGCTTGTATGACTTAGAAGCTCCGGTCAAACGATTGGCTGTACCAGATGTGCCGATTCCTTTCAGCCGCCCGCTTGAACAGTTTGTTTTACCGAATGCAGAAAAAATTTATCAAGAAGCTATAAAACTCGTTAATGAATAAATCTACCATTTCTTTCACAGGAGGCCAACATGATTATTGAAATTAAATTGCCGCAATTGTCGGAAGAATATAATGAGAGCTTAATTGCATTTTGGCATGTGTCTGAAGGGGATGAGGTGGAGCAAAATGACATACTTGTTGAAGTTCAAACGGAAAAGGCGGTATCGGAGCTGCATGCACCTGCAAGCGGAATCGTGAAGGAAATCCGTAAAAAAAGAGGAGATACAGCATCTGTCGGCGAAGTGCTTGCAACAATTGAAACAGCTGAACGCGACGGGCAGCCAGACATAAAACAAGAAGAAACGAATGAAAGATCGGAAGAACAAATAGCAACGGAGCAAAAGGTCGAGAAAAGGGCGACGCCGCGAGTGAAGAAATTAGCGAAAGAACTAGGGATGGATTGGCGGCTTGTGGAGCCGACTGGTTTAAACGGGAAAGTAACGGAAGAAGATATTCGCAACGAGTACAAGAAGCGGGAAAAAGAGAAGCAAACAAATTCTTCATTCATAGTGGCCGCTCCATCCGTGCGAAAATTTGCAAGAGAACATCAAGTGAATCTTGAAGAGGTAATTCCATCGGGTCCAAACGGCAAAATATTAAAAGAAGATATTGAGGCCGTGATCAATAGGCGCAAAAATCAGCAGCCTGAGATGGAAAGTCAGCAAAAAAATCAGAAGGAAGAAACAAAGACCAATTCGGTACAAGATGAATATATTCCGCTTTCAAACATTCGCAAATTCATTGCACGTTCAATGGTTCATTCGAAAAAGACGATTCCGCATGTAACACATTTTGATGAAGCGAATGTTACTAAGCTTGTTCAGCATCGACAAAGCATAAAATCGTTTGCGGAAGAGGAAGCAATCAAACTCACCTATTTAGCTTATGTTGTGAAAGCGTTGACGATCGTTTTGAAAAAGTATCCACAATTAAACGCTTCCTTTCATGAAGAACGTGAAGAAATCATTTTGAAGAAACAATACCATATCGGTTTTGCTGCTGATACAGACCGCGGTCTTGTCGTGCCGGTCATACGGCATGCAGACCAAAAAACATTATTTCAAATTGCTAAAGAAATTCACGAGCTTACCCTAAAGGCAAGAGATGGTTCCATTCAAGCGGATGAAATGACAGGCTCTACATGTACGATATCGAATATCGGATCAGCTGGCGGTGCATGGTTTACACCGATTATCAACCATCCGCAATCGTGTATTCTTGGCATCGGCCGAATCGAGAAAAAAACTGTTGTGGTCGATGATTCGATTGAAATTGCATCCATGATGGCGTTATCGCTCAGTTATGATCACCGGATTATGGACGGAGTGTTGGCACAAAAAGCATTGAACGAGCTAAAAAAATATTTGAACGAGCCAAATTTCATTTTTGTCAATTAATGTGGGTTTGAAGAAATATAGACAAATTGGGGCTGTTCAGACAGTCAAATCTCCATTGAAAACAAAAAACAGCAAATATCAACGTTTTTAAAATTTTAAAGGGGGCCGTCTATAAGCCGAAAAAGTCTTATAGACAAGCCCCTTTGTCCTTCACAACAATTTTAAATTCTGCCCTTGAGACGTTCTTACTTTTTTTACTTATTTCAGATCAATTGAAAACAGACCGACGCCTAGCATTTTTATGGGCTGCTTTAACAGGTTTCCCTAAGAACAGTAGCTGGGGTCCGATTATTTTATTTTTTGGTTTTCTCCGCAAAATGAAGCGGATGTCTTCTCGACTTTTTATGGTAAAATAATTAACAACAGTCTCAATTAAAGGAAGAGGATGCATGTGAAAAATTGGCTGCCCATTTTGTTTATTAGCTGTGGTTTATTTTGTGTCGCATATGGCGGATGGAAGTTATGGTCAATGCACAGCGCACAAAATGAGGCATTGAAGGAAGCCCATCAGCTTGTTGGTGCAGAAGGTCTAAAGAAAAAGGAGAGAAGCGAAGTTGTACCAAGCGACTTTCAACCGAAAATGGACGAGGTGATTGGCATTTTGCACATCCCGAAACTTAAAGCACAATTGCCGATCGTTGAGGGGACGGATGAAGACGAATTGGAGAAAGGCGTCGGTCATTACAGAGGCACTGCTTTTTCTGGGCAAAACGACCAAATCGTTTTATCAGGACATCGGGATACAGTTTTTCGCAATGTTGGCGATTTAAAAATTGGAGATGAACTCATTGTTGAAATGGAGTATGGTCGTTTCACATATTTGATTCAAGAAACAGAGATTGTTGATGCCGATGATCGAACAGTGATCCGATCTACTGCTCCAAACGAAGTTTTAACGTTAACAACATGCTATCCGTTCGGTTATATTGGAAATGCGCCACAGCGATATATTATTTATGCGGTACCGGCATAATTCAGTGGAAAAACGAGCCCTTGCTATAAAGCATCAAGGGCTCTTTTCTGTTTTAATAAAGTCATTCAGCCGTCTATCGGTAACTGTTCATTTAGCATTTGAATGAAGTTAAATGAGCGGTAATTGAATGATAAATTTGGGGCTTTAATTGCAGATTAAGGCGATGTCGATTTCAAATTATTTCATAGTAAGATCCAATGGGCATTCATAAATAAAAAATTCTATTTTTTTGATTGGAGAGTTGTTCGAGTTTTGTTTTTCAATATTTCATTACTGTACACGTGCATGTATGCTGGATGTCTCTTGCAATTGGCAGTATATTTTACACTTTACATCTGCATTTTGCTGAAAAAAAGACTGCTAAACTTTCTGGATGAATAATATTGGATTACCTGTTATGACCAGAAACCCGGTTTTTTTCTATTGGCACCCAATGGTTCAGTTATTGCTGTGATTGGATATTTGCCATCGGATACAATGTGTTGCGTAGTTTGAAGAATTGACTTTGTCAATCATTTAAAATGCCGCCTCGGAATATATAACAATTTGTTTTTTATTCTAAAAACCTTTTTTCCCTTTTAACGCTAATAAAGTTTTACAAACAATTAATTTTTAAAAAAGTAGAAAAAGTATTGCTTTTTATTTTGTAATCGATTACACTAGATTACAAATCTAGCATAAAAAATAATACAGCCAAAGGATTTTTATCTAGGAAATGGAGATCTGGATATGGTTAGAATTAGCGATGTTGCAAAAATGGCAAATGTGTCCACAGCTACTGTTTCCAGAGTTTTAAGCAATTCTGGGAACGTCAAAAAAGAAACGGCTGAAAAAGTATTGGAAGCAATCAAAAAGCTGAATTATCAACCAAATTTATTGGCTCGACAGCTGAGACGCTTAGAAACAAAAACGGTTCTTGTTGTAGTGCCTGATATAACAAATACATTTTTCTCAAAAATATTGAGAGGGATAGAGCAAGTAGCGATTGAAAACGATTACGAGGTCCTTCTCGGCGACACCGGGAATAGTTTAGAGCGTGAAAAAGGCTATTTAGATATATTGCGCCAGAAAAAAGCAGATGGAATGATTTTGTTGACCGCAAGACTTGAATCTCATTTATTAGAGGAGATTTCTCATGAATTCCCAGTGGTGCTCGCATGTGAATATTTGGAGGGATCGGATATTCCAACTGTTTCTATTGATAATATTAGCAGTGCCAGAAAAGCTACGGAATATTTGATCAGCTTGGGCCATAAACGAATAGGATTTTTATCAGGCCCAATGGACGTAATATTGAGCAGAGACCGCTTAAAGGGCTTCAAGCAAGGAATGATGCAGCATGATATTGCGATCGAACCGAATTTAATTCAAGAGGGAGATTTTTCATTTGAGAGCGGTTTTAATTTAATGACAAAACTGCTTGCGCTTACTGAACCGCCAACTGCTGTTTTTGCGTCAAGCGACGAAATGGCCATTGGAGCGATAAAAGCGATCAAAGCAAAAGGATTGAAAGTTCCAGATGATATCTCAATAGTTGGTTTTGACGATATTAAATTCGCATCTATTTTTGAACCTGCGCTAACAACTGTTTCACAGCCTATGTTTGAGATAGGTCAGAAAGCGATGGAATTATTAATAAAACTTATTCAGAAAGATAAGCTGGAAAAAAGCCAATATATATTAGAAGATCAACTGGTTATTCGCGAGACATGCAAAGAGAAGAAGAAAGATATGATTAAAATGTAATGGATTACAAAAATATACGCCTTATTTTCCCTATTTTTTTCATTTTAATGTAATCGATTTCATTTTATGGGGGGTGATGGCAGCTTTTCAATACGAATGGGGTAAAAAAGCAACTGATGAACATGTAAAAGAATTAGGAGGGGTAAAAATGAAGCTAGGCTACCAGACCAATACTTGGGGCGGTGTTGTTGGCCATCCGGCAGGGGTTACGTCAATTAAAGATCTTTACTATTTGGCAAATGGATCAACAGAAGAAGCATTAAAAGATATAGCTGCTTCCGGTTATAAAGGGTTTGAAATTTTTGACGGAAATTTGATGCAATATGTAGATAGAAAAAAAGATTTTCAAGCATTAATGAACGAGTACTCTTTAGATTTTGTGGCGGTGTATACAGGCGGAAATTTTATTTTTCCAGATATTTTGGAGGAAGAAATGTTGAAAATTGAAAAGGTTGCAGCATTTGCTTCCGAATTAGGCGCCAATCATCTAGTTGTCGGCGGTGGAGCTGTACGTTCAAACGGGATTTTAGAAAACGATTACATTCATTTGGCAAATGCATTAAATAAAGTTGTGGAGATTGCCCAAAAGTACGATTTAATCCCAAGTTATCATCCTCACCTGGGAACGATCGTAGAATCACCTGCTCAATTAGATAAGCTGATGCCTTTAACAACTATTAATCTATGTCCTGATACGGCGCATCTTGAGGCAGGCGGAGGCGATCCAATCGAAATTATCAAAAAATACTCATCTAGAATCAAATATGTCCACTTTAAAGATTATGATAATGGTCAATTTTTGCCATTAGGAAAAGGACACCAAAATTTTGAAGAGATGACGAGAGTATTGCAAGAATCTAATTATGACGGCTGGATCACGATAGAATTAGACAGCTATTCGGATCCAAAACAAGGTGCAGAAATCAGCAGAAATTATTTAAAAAATATTGGTTTGTAACATTTTATGAAAAGGGGATGGCTTATGAGAAAATTTTTCGCGATATTTTCCATATTTGCAATAATTAGCAGCCTTATTCTCGTCGGTTGTAATCAAAACAAATCAAACAATGAAAATAGCTCTTCTGATCAAAACAAATCATCATCTGAAGCTCCTGCATCAGGACCTATCACGATTAATAAGGAAATTTCAGATGATCAGTTAATTTTAAGTAAAGGCCCGCACGGGGAAACAGCAGTTTCCGCCAAAACATTGGAGCTGACCGAAGAGGAAATAGCAAAAATAAAACAAGGAAACTATAAAGCGGCGATTGTCATGCATTATGCAGGGAACGACTGGTCAACCGCCCAAATTGACGGGCTAAAAGCAACGTTTGAAAGAATGGGAATAGAAGTAGTGGCTGTAACGGATGCAGACTTTAAATCTGAAAAACAAGTTTCGGATATTGAAACAGTGCTTGCTAAAAATCCGGATATTATTGTCAGTATTCCAGTAGACCCGGTATCTACCGCTGAGGCTTATAAAAAAGCTGCTGAATCAGGCGTAAAATTAGTTTTCATGGATAATGCGCCTCAAGGGCTAGAACATGGAAAAGATTATGTGAGTGTTGTTTCAGCAGATAACTACGGAAATGGAGTTGCAGCAGCTGAAATTATGGCTGAAAAACTGGGCGGTAAAGGGAAAATTGGAGTTATCTTTCACGACGCTGATTTCTTTGTGACGAAACAGCGTACAGAAGCTTTCGAAAAAACAATTCAAGAAAAATATCCTGATATTGAGATTGTTGCACGAGGCGGTATAACAGATCCAAACGATGGAGAAAAAGTGGCTTCGGGTATTTTAACGAAAAATCCTGATTTAGACGGCTTGTTTGTCGTTTGGGATGTACCTGCTGAAGGTGCACTCGCAGCAGCGCGGACAGCCGGGCGTGACGATTTAGTTATTACGACCATTGATCTAGGAACAAATGTAGCTTTGGAAATTGCTTCTGACGGTATTGTGAAAGGATTAGGAGCGCAGCTTCCGTATGACCAAGGAATTTCAGAAGCTATTTTAGCTGGATATGCATTGTTAGGCAAAGAAACCCCTCCGTATGTGGCAGTTCCAGCTTATAAAGTCACAAAAGAAAATGTTCTTGATGCATGGAAGCTTGTTTACCATAAAGAGGCACCAGATTCTATTCAGAGTGCAGCAAAATAATCATTATTCATTTTTTAAACTCAATGGGAGGTAAGGTTATGAAAAAGTTTAACATAGCAATGATCGGCGCTGGATTTATGGGGAAAGCCCATTCGCTTTCATATGCAGGTATGCCCATGTTTTTCTGGCCTGCTCCTGGAATCCCCCATCGCAAAACGGTTGTCGATGTTACGGATGAATTAGCAAAAGAGGCAGCTCAGCGTTTTGGTTTTGAAAGCTATTCTTCTAACTGGAGAGAGGTTATAGAAGATCCTGATATAGATATTGTTGATATTGTAACACCTAATGATACTCATGCTGAAATTGCCATTGCAGCGGCAAAGGCCGGCAAACATATAATAAGCGAAAAACCGTTGGCTAGAAATGCTGAAGAAGCAAAAAGGATGCTGGATGCTGTAAGAGAAGCAGGAGTTAAACATATGGTGGCTTTCAACTACAGAAGAACGCCAGCCGTAGCTTTAGCAAGAAAATATATTGAAGAAGGAAAAATTGGAAAAATACTGAATTTTCGCGGAACGTATTTGCAGGATTGGTCCGCAGATCCTCAATCACCTTTGTCCTGGAGATTCCAAAAAAAAGTTGCAGGTTCAGGTGCACTCGGAGATATTGGAACACATGTAATTGATTTTGCGCGGTATCTCGTTGGGGAGATCACAGATGTCATGGCAGTAACAAAAACATGGGTGCCGGAAAGACCGATTCAAACGAGCGGAGTTGATAAACTCGGCACAGTCAAAGGTGAGGCAGAGGCTCCTAAAGGTCAGGTTGACGTTGATGATGAATTTACAACGTTAGTAAAATTTGAAAACGGTGCCATCGGCAGTATTGAAGCAACACGTAATGCATGGGGAAGAAACAATTTCTTGACATTTGAAATCCATGGAGAAAAAGGGTCATTATATTTCAACTATGAACGACGTGATGAGCTGCAAGTTTGCTTTGCTGATGATCCAAGCGACAGCAAAGGATTTAGAACAATTTACACCGGTCCTGAGCATCCGTACGGTCAAGGATTATGGCCAATCCCAGCGTTGGGAATAGGGTATGGTGAAACAAAAATTATCGAAACTTATGATTTCATAAAATCCATTGTAGAAGATACTGAAGTTTCGCCGAATTTCTACGATGGCTATCAAATTGCCGTAATTTGTGATGCGATTTTAGAATCAGCTGAAAAAGGGATATGGGTAAATTTGAAATGAAAGAACAACTATTGAGGCTACTCTTGCTTTGAGTAGCCTCAAATTAAAAGAAGGTGATCAAAATGGACAAACCTTTATTATCAATGAAAGGAATTTCAAAATATTTTAACGGCATCAAAGTTTTAGACTCGGTTGATTTTACTTTAAACAAAGGTGAAGTTCATGCATTAATGGGGGGAAATGGCGCCGGCAAATCCACATTAATGAAAATATTAACAGGCGTCTATCAAGCTGATGAAGGTGAAATATATATTGAAGGAAACAAAGTAACGATTAAGGATGCGAACGATGCGAAAAACAATTATATTTCCATGATTTTTCAAGAATTTAGCTTAATCCCTTCACTGACTGTCGCTGAGAATATTTTTTTAGCTCGAGAGCCAAAAAATGCAATCGGGATACTTAATGATAAAAAGAGTATAGCCAGAACAAGAGAAATACTCAAGGAAATGGAAATTGACATCAACCCAAAGGATATCGTCGGAGATCTTGGTGTTGGGTACTGGCAAATGACTGAAATAGCAAAAGCTTTGTCGCATGAGACAAAAATATTAATTATGGATGAACCTACATCATCCTTAACGGAAAAAGAAACAGATGTTTTATTTAAAATCATCAATAAGTTAAAAAAGAAAGGTATTTCTATCATATATATCTCACACCGTATGGACGAGATTTTTAGAATATGCGATAAAATTACCATTTTACGTGATGGAAAAAAAGTTGCAACTGAACAATGTAATCAAATCGATATGGAAACTGTCATTCAGCATATTGTAGGGGATGATTTAGATAAATCGTTTGAATGGAAAGAAAGATATTATTCGACAGAGGGAACTCCAGTCTTAGAAGTCAAAAATTTAACTTCCAACTCCAAAGTAAAAGATATCAGCTTTCAGCTCTACTCAGGAGAGATTTTAGGAATTGCTGGATTAATGGGGAGCGGAAGATCTGAATTAGCACGTGCCATTTTTGGCATTGACCCAATAAATAAAGGTGAAATTTATATAAAAGGCAAGAAGCATACAATCAAAAGTCCATCAGATGCGGTTAATGCCGGCATAGCACTTATTCCAGAGGACCGGAGGCTGCAGGGGTTAATTCTAGATTATAGTGTGAAAGAAAATACGATTTTACCGATTCTATCAAAATTAAAAAAAGGAATTTTCATCGACCATCGCAAGGCTAATATGATAACGGAAAAATTTGTAAAAAGACTAAATATTAAAACAGATCATATTTTTAAAACAGCAAAGCTGTTGTCTGGGGGCAACCAGCAGAAAATTGTATTAGCGAAATGGCTTGCTAATGACCCTGAAATATTAATTTTAGATGAGCCTACGATCGGTGTAGATATTGGCGCAAAAACCGAAATCATAGATATTATTCGTGAATTAGCTGACAGCGGGAAATCAATCATCGTCATTTCTTCTGAGCTGCAGGAGCTGTTAGCGGTAAGTGATCGAATTCTAGTAATACATGAAGGAAGAAATGTGAAAGAACTAAAAAGAAAGGAAATTCATTCAGAGGAGGTTCTCCAGCATGCTATCCAAGGACATTAAATTTAATGAGCAAGATCAGTTGCAAAATAACCTAAGTCCTTCGAAACGATCAATGGCATTTGATTGGCGCAATTATATTGTATATATAGCTTTTATTGGAGTGTTAATCTATTTTTCCGTTACGTTATATGACGATGGTTTTCTATCAACATCAAACTTATTGAATATCGCCCGCCAAACGGCGATGATTTCGATTATGGGAGTTGCGATGACTTTTGTAATTAGCACGGGCGAAATTGATCTTTCTGTCGGATCTATTACGGCGTTATCCTCTTTAACAGCAGCATTAGCGCTGCAAGCTGGCTTCGGCTTGATCGGGGGTCTGGCAGCTGGATTAGGAACCGGTTTGTTAGTTGGATTAGTAAACGGTTTTCTAGTTACGAAGATCGCCATCCCCTCATTTTTAGTTACGCTTGGGATGATGGAAGCGGTAAAAGGCTTGGCGATGTGGATAACAAATACTGCACCAGTGCCGATTGTCCATTCTACGTTTAATTATTTATTTGGTTCAGGAGATATCGGACCGATTCCTATTTTATTGATTTGGACAGTTGTGATTACAGTTATCGGCCATATTTTATTGAAAAAAACCGCGTTTGGCAGGCAGACACTAGCAACCGGGGGAAATGAAATTGCTGCCAAATATACAGGAATCAAAACGAATCGAATTAAATTTATTGTGTTTCTAGTTTCCGGTTTAATGGCAGGATTTGCTGGCTTATTATATGCCGGCCGGATGCATTCCGGGAGGTTTACATTTGGTGAAGGCGACGAACTATCCGTTATTGCTGCTGTAATTCTTGGCGGAACAAGCCTATTCGGGGGAGTCGGAACCGTTATCGGCACCGTTTTTGGTTCTATCATGATTGGAACAATAAACAATGGATTAATCATCATGGGGCTTGATGTAAGCCAGCAGATGATTATTAAAGGGTTGATCATCATTTTGGCCGTGGCGTTCGGAAGGAAAACGTTAAAAAAATAATCATCCAAAAGAAAAGGAGCATTGTTTATGTCAGTTATCAAAGTGGGCGTAATCGGGACAGGGTTTTCTGCAAAGTCGCACATAGAAGCACTGAGAAGATTAAATGGTGTTGAAGTGGCTGCAATTAGTGCCAGAACATTAGAGAAGGCAAAAAAAGCAGCCGAACAATTTGGGATCCCGAGGTATTATGGAAATGAAGATGATTTAATAAATGATCAAGAAATAGATGTCGTTCATAATTGTACTCCTAATTATTTGCATTATTATATCAATAAAAAAGTTTTAGCTGCCGGCAAGCATTTGCTGTCAGAAAAGCCGTTAGCAATGACGAGTGAAGAATCGAGTGAATTAGTAAGGTTAGCCGAAACAAAAAAGGTCGTCGCAGGAGTATGCTTCAACTACCGTCATTATCCGCTAGTTGCCCAAGTGAAAGAGCTGATGGCCAGCGATGAATACGGTCCGGCACATTTAGTGTATGGAACGTATCTTCAAGATTGGCTCCTGTATGATACTGATTACAACTGGCGTTTAAATGAGGAAAAAAACGGCAGATCACGTGCGATTGCTGACATCGGTTCCCATTGGTGTGATACTATTCAATATGTTCTCAATCAAAAGATTGTCGAGGTATTTGCTGATTTAAAAACGGTTTATCCTGTAAGGAAAAGACCGGTTGGAGAAATCGAAACCTTTAAAAGTGGAGGTCAAGATTCTTTCGAAGAAATAGAGATTAATAGCGAAGATTGTGGCAGTGTGCTGGTTCATTTTGAAAATGGAGCACATGGGGTATTCACCGTTTCGCAAGTAAGTGCTGGAAGGAAAAATTTCTTTACGTTTGAAATTGCCGCGCAAAAGAATACTATTTATTGGAATCAGGAAGAGCCAAACAAAATATGGATTGGACGCCGTGATCAGGCGAATATGGAGCTAGTACGGGATCCTTCCTTGCTGTCTGACTTTTCTTCTTCGCTGGCGCATTACCCTGGCGGTCATCCAGAAGGATGGCCAGATGGTTTAAAAAACTTATTCATTGATTTTTATAAAGCAGTAAAAGCGCATCCAAATCCAGCCTCTTCTTCCTTTGCCACTTTTGAAGACGGACACTACATTATGAAGCTGATTGAGGCTATATTAAAAAGCCACGAAGAGAAAAGATGGGTCAAGGTTGAGACAGGGGAGGTATTGAAATGAATTTAGGTGTTTTTACCGTACTTTACCAAGACCTGCCGTTCGAGGAAATGCTTGATAAAGTGCGAGAAATGGGGATAGAGGCGATAGAATTGGGGACTGGCAATTATCCGGGCAATAAACATTGCAATCCGGATGAATTGCTTGAAAACAGCATGAAACTAAAAGAATTTCAGCGGGCCATCGAAAGCAGAGGGCTGACGATAAGCGGTCTAAGCTTTCATGGCAACCCGCTTCACCCGGACAAGAAGTTTGCGGCTGAATCCCATGATGTATGGAGAAAAACAGTGCTGTTAGCAGAACGTTTGGAAGTATCAGTTGTGAATGGGTTTTCCGGATGTCCAGGCGATCATCCAAATGCGAAATACCCTAATTGGGTTACTTGTTCCTGGCCTCCGGAATATATGGAATTACTGGAATGGCAATGGAATGAAGTGACAATACCGTATTGGCGGGAGGAAGCAAAATTTGCCAAATTGCATGGTGTAAATAAAATTGCTTTTGAAATGCACCCAGGTTTTATTGTTTACAATCCTGAAACTTTATTAAAGTTAAGAGAAAATGTAGGGCCAAGTATTGGAGCGAATTTTGATCCAAGCCATCTCATTTGGCAAGGCATTGATCCTGTTGAAGCAATAAAAAAATTAGGACGTGAAAATGCCATATTTCATGTACACGCTAAAGATACTTATTTGGATCAAGCAAATATACAAGTGAATGGCGTTTTAGATACAAAGCATTACAGTAAAATTTTGGACCGATCATGGACATTTCGGTCGGTTGGCTATGGCCAAGGTGAAAAAGTGTGGAAGGATATTGTAAGTGCCTTGCGTGCTGCCGGATATGATTATGTTCTTTCAATTGAACATGAGGATATGCTGGCATCCATTGATGAAGGATTAGGAAAGGCAGTAAGCTTATTAAAGCAAATTCTTTTTAAAGAAGAAGTTGCTGAAATGTGGTGGGCATAACAGTCACATTGTAAAGGCAATCCCTAGGGAATTTTGAGAGTCCCTAGGTTTTTTATTTGGGTTACGATGGGCATCACTTTTAATGCTTATTTTTTTGCGGAAAGTCCTCTGCAAATAAAAGCTTAGGATAATCATCTGTCTTTCTTAAACAATTACGAATAAAATTTATTCATTAAGCCATTTGTTTGTATGACGAGTGTAAAAAAAATAAATAATAAAATTTTCGTTATTAAAGAAAAAATGAAGATTAAATGATGAGAAAAACAAGAATTTCCAGCGTTTTCTGCGACGATCATAGATTTCATTAACTATATGTTTTTTTGACGAAATGAATAAAAAATATTGAAATTTTAAAAATTCAGATATATTATAATATTTGAAATATTAGTTCCGGAGGAAAAGGGAGGGGAAAAGATACCCAGGAAAATGAAAGCGTTTTAAAAAAGGGGAGGAGAATTTTGAAAGCGTTTTACTTGACAAGTACGGGGGGATTTTGATGAAAAAGAAGTTATTTTTGATTATGCTAGTTGTTTTCTTAGCCGTTTTATCGGCTTGTGGCAACAGCGCGATTCAGTCAACATCGAAAAAAGAAGAAGGCGGGAGCAAAAGCGGAGGAACAATAAAAATTGGTGTGCTGCTTCCAGATTCGGGGGTTTATGCTTCACTTGGAAAGCATTTGCACAAAGGTATGGAGCTGTATTTTGACAGCATTGATTGGAAAATTGGCTCCAAAAAAATCGAAATTATTAAAGAAGACAGTGAAGCTGATCCGCAAGTAGCATTAAGGAAAGCGAGAAAATTGATTGATCAAGATAAAGTGGACATTTTAACAGGAACGGTAAGCACGGCGGTAGCCTATGCCATTCGCGATGAAGTGGATAAGAAAAAAATTCCGTTCCTTGTTTCGCATGCGGGAGGAAATGATTTAACGAGAAGCAAACGAAGTGACTATATTTGGCGTTCTTCTTTTTCCTCGTGGCAGATTGGCAATTCATTAGGAGAATGGGCGTTTCATAACGTAGGAAAGACAATGTACATTGCAGCAGCAGATTATGCGTTTGGACGGGAAGTATCTGAAGCGTTTAAAGAAGCTTATACTGCCGCAGGAGGAAAAATTGTCGGTGAAGTTTACCCGCCTCTCGGAAACAATGATTATTCCTCTTATTTGACCACGATTAAAAATGCAAAGGCTGAAGCAGTATATGCATTTTTCGCAGGAAGTGATGCGGTGAGATTTGTTCAGCAATACGATCAATTCGGGTTAAAAGAAGATAAGAAATTAATTGGTTCCGGCTGGCTTGTTTCAGAGGACGTGCGGAAATCACAAGGAAACGCAGGAGTTGGAACAATTTCCTCTATTTTCTGGGATTATAGTATAAAAACAGAAGAAAATAGACAGTTTAAAGAGGCTTTTGAAAAGAAATATAATGAACGCCCGACCATTGAAGCATTGGAAGGCTATGATGCTGCCAAAATTATTGCAGAAGCGCTGACAACGCTTGACGGCGACGCCTCAGATCCAGATAAAGTGGTAGAAGCGATTTCTAATGTTGAATTCATAAGCCCGAGAGGCCCGATTAAGTTTGACAAGGAGACCCACCACGTTATTCAAAACATGTATATCATTGAAACCAAGCTTGTGAATGGACAGACGGAAAACGAAGTGATCGAAATTATTGAAGAGGTGAGAGATCCAGGAAAATAGATAAAAAAAGAGGTGATAATCATGGATATTATCGGGGCGCAGCTAGTAAACAGCATTTCATACGGGCTTTTGCTCTTCGTCATTACATGCGGATTGTCGCTCGTCTTTGGCATTTTAGGAGTATTGAACTTGGCGCATGGATCGTTGTATATGATAGGAGCTTATGTCTCATATTCGATTACCGTCCATTCTGGACAAAATTTTTGGCTTGCCTTAATCATTGCACCTTTAGCAGTAGCTGTTTGCTCTCTCATTATTGAAATGATCTTATTGCGGCCAACTTATCAGCTAGGGCACCTGTCACAAGTATTGTTAACATTTGGGCTTGCGTATGTCATTCATGATATGACAGCGGCGATATGGGGATCGGATGTTTTATCGATCCCTTTGCCTCAAAGTTTATCAGGTACGGTAACCTTATTTAATCAAGCCTTTCCAGTCTATCGTTTAGCTGTAATTGCAATAGGTTTAATTTTAGCGGGGCTGTTGTGGTTCATTCAAGAAAAAACGCGCTGGGGGGCGATCATTCGCGCTGGACTGAGCGATAAAGAGATGATATGTGCTTTAGGTGTAAATATTCAACTAGTTTTTACCGTCGTGTTTTTCATAGGGGGATATTTAGCAGGTTTTGGCGGAGTCATTGCTGCGCCGATCCTCGGGCTTTATCCAAGCATGGAATTCCAAACGCTTATTTTGGCATTAGTTGTTCTCGTTATAGGGGGCTTAGGGTCGATCGCTGGAACGTTTGTGGCCAGCTTAACGATTGGGATTGTTGAGACTTTTTGCCGATTTTTAGTTCCTGAGTTAAGCTTGTTCGTCGTTTTCGGATTAATGGCGGTCGTCTTAATCGTCAAACCGAACGGATTGCTCGGAAGGCAGGTGGTTAAGCATTGAACAAAAAAGGTTTCGTTCTTATTGCCGCAGTTATGTTGCTCATCTTTTCCCCCTTTATCTTTTCTTTGTTTTATTTAAATTTGGTAACTGAAATTTTAATTTTAGCTATTTTCGCTCTTAGTTTAAATATTTTGGTCGGATATACCGGGCTGGTTTCGCTTGGCCACGCGGCGTTTTTTGGAGTCGGGGCTTATATGTCCGCCATTCTTGCAAGGGAGATATCTCCAAACTTTTTCCTTACTCTTTTCGCCTCGCTTGCGGCTGCAATCATTGCATCCGCCATCATCGGAATTTTTTGCGTAAAGGTGAGCGGCTTTTATTTTCTTATGTTAACATTGGCTTTTTCGCAAATGATTTATTCATTTGTCCACCAGTCAACGACTATCACGGGCGGTTCAAACGGATTATCAGGCATTCCAAGCCCTTTAATTGGATCACTTGATTTTTCAAACCCGGTTTACTTTTATTATTTGATATTGCTTTTGTTTATATTGATCTATGGCGGTTTAAGCCTCATCGTACACTCCCCTTTTGGGCAAGTATTAATAGGGATTCGTGAAAACGAAACAAGATTGAAATCGATGGGCTATCATACAACACTATATAAGCTTGCCGCATTTGTTTTAGCCGGCGGGCTCGGCGGAGTAGCAGGATCGTTATATACAAGCTTTAACAGCTTCATTTCGCCTAGCGATGTATATTGGACGATGTCTGGCTCTGTTTTAATTATGGTTCTTATCGGCGGTTCCGGAACAATGATCGGGCCCGTTTTGGGAGCAGCATTTATCGTCATTTTAGAAACGATTGTCAGCTCTTATACGACCATGTGGATGATGATTATCGGGATTATCTTTATCTTGTTTGTCGTATTTTTCCCAAAAGGAATTGTCGGGCTTGGAAAATTGCTCTTTCAGTCATTTTCAAAATCCAACAAGCTGTCAGCTATTTCCGGAAAAAAATCCAATGCGTTGTATAACAATGACGTGAAGAATTGAGGGATGGGGCATGGAGAATCCTGTAATCTTGAAGATTGATCGCGTCGGCATGCATTTTGGCGGTCTTGAAATTCTTAAGGATGTTTCATTGGAAGTGAAAAAAGGTGAGCGGATAGGCATTATCGGTCCGAATGGAGCCGGGAAAACGACCTTTTTCAACATTTTAACCGGCGACCTGAAGCCGAGCAGCGGGTCTATTTATTATAAAGGAGAAAATATAACGAATGTTGCCAACTTTAAACGGACAAACGCCGGAATCGTCCGCACCTTTCAACGAAACAATTTGTTGAACGAACTGACGGTGCTTGACAATTTATTATTAGTTTTACAGCGGAAACATCATTTGCAAAACGTGTGGTTTAAAAAGAGAAACGAAAAAAAATACCCGAAGCTTTTCGAGGAGGCAAACCAATTGATCAAAACTTGGGGATTGGAAAAGCGCGCAAATGAAATAGTGAAAAAGCTGTCATACGGCGAACAGCGGCAAATCGAAATTTTGCTTGGCATTGCGATCAATCCGCAAGTTTTATTATTAGATGAGCCGACTGCCGGCATGTCGCAGGCGGAAACGGATTATATTGTCGATTTGCTGCACAATTTGCCGAAGGACTTGACCGTTTTAATTATTGAGCATGATTTGGAGGTCGTATTTGGACTGGCGGATAGAATGGTCGTTTTATATGACGGAGGAATTCTCATTGACGGCGATCCAAATGAAGTGAGAAACGACAGGAGGGTGAACGAAATATATATTGGAAAGGAGGAAGCGGCAGCACATGCTTAAAGTTTCAGATTTAAATACATTTTACGGCGACAGCCACGTCCTCCATAATGTTTCGTTAACGGTTGAACAAGGCAAGGTAACCGTCCTGCTGGGAAGAAACGGAATGGGGAAAACAACAACGATTCATTCTATCATGGGAATCATTCAATCAAAAAAAGGAAAAATTGTGTTTGAAGAACAGGAAATTCAATCAAAGACGAGCTTCCAAGTTTCGAAATTAGGCGTTGCTCTTGTTCCGCAAGGGAGAAGAATATTTCCGAATTTGACTGTAAAGGAGAATTTAATGACCACTTATAGGCCTGCCGAAAATGGCTGGACATTAGAACAAATTTATGACACGTTTCCAAGGCTGAAAGAAAGAGAAGCATCGATGGGAGGGGCTTTGAGCGGGGGAGAGCAGCAAATGCTCTCAATTGGACGCGCTTTGTTAACGAATCCTAAATTACTGCTGCTTGACGAGCCGTCAGAAGGATTGTCCCCATTGATGGTTCAGGAAGTGAAACGGATTATTCGTGAATTAAAGAAGCAAGGTCTTACAATGCTTTTAGTTGAACAAAATTTATCGATGGCGCTTGAGCTTGCAGACCGCATATATATTTTAAACAAAGGCTCGATCGTGTTTGAAGGCTCTCCCGACGAATTAAGCTCTGCTGTAAAGCATAAATATTTGCTGTTAAGTTCGTAAATTGCTCAGAAACATCTGATGGTGATGCTGTCAAAAAGAAAAAGGGGCTCTTAGAAAGTCAAATCGCCATTGAAAACAAAAAATCATAAACACCGATATATCAACGTTTCTAAAACATTAATGGGGGCTAATAAGCCGTAAAAACGACTTATTAAACACCCCCTTTTTACATATTTTCCAGAATAATAGAACGGAAGAAACAGGTCATTACGGTGATTTTCCTAAATAATCTGATGAGCGGGCAGCACCTTATTTTGCAAAAATAAATGTCAGCGATTCGCAATCAAATTTTCCAAAAGAAAAACAGAGCTGCTGCAATTTACGGTTTCCTGGCGTATCATTTCTAGAAATATTGATTCTTTATGCATAACCCGAATAGAGCTTTCGCAAAGCAGAAAAAGGTTCAATTTGGAACTCTTACATGCTGCGATTGCTTCGGAATGAACGATGAAACCAATCCATATAGGTAAAGCAAGCTGCTGCCCTTTATCGAAATTCCGCCACATTCTGTCCGCAAGCCTCGCTTAATTGACAGTTCATTGCACGAAATTCACGCTCAACGGGCTCTTAACATTACACACTTATGTAAGTATTTCTTTAGTAAACGATTATTTCCAAACCTCTTCGGCAATTTCTACGACATGGTGAAGTTTTGCCCATTGCTCGTCCTCTGTGAGCAGGTTTCCTTCCTCAGTTGATGCAAAACCGCACTGAGGGCTTAAGCAAAGCTGATTGAGATCAACAAATCGGGATGCTTCATCAATGCGCCGTTTAATTTCATCCTTATTTTCTAATTCTCCAAATTTTGACGTGATCAAGCCGAGAACGATGGATAAATTTGATCGGTTTACGAAGCGAAGGGGTTCAAAGCCGCCGGCTCTTTCGCTGTCATATTCCAAAAAGAAGCCGTCCACATTTACGCCTTCAAACAATATTTCCGCCACTGGCTCATAGCCGCCGGATGAAATCCAAGTGGAACGGAAATTGCCTCGGCATATGTGCATCGTAATTCTCATATCATCAGGACGATTGGCAACAGCTTCATTAATTGTTTTCGCATACAATTGTCCTAACGTATCCGGATTTAAGCCGCGGGCCCGCATTTGCTCCTTTTGCTCTTCTGAACAAAGATATGCCCATGATGTATCATCCAGCTGCAAATAACGGCAACCGGCATCGTAAAATGCTTGAATCGCTTTTTTATACGTTTGGGCTAAATCGTGGAAAAACTCGTCTTGATCTTCATAAGCGCTTTTTTCAATCGTCCCTCTAAAATGAAGCATGCTCGGGCTAGGGATAGTCATTTTGGCTGTATGGCCGGAAGCGATGCTGTTTAGAAACTTAAAATCTTCAAGCATCGGATGGCCGTTGAAATCTAGTTTGTCAACAACTTTAATAGAATGAGATTTTGTTTGTTTTTGATGGAATTGGATTCCGGTCTCTGTGTCGTATCCTTCCACACCTACTAAATTTTCAAGGAAGTCAAAGTGCCACCAAGCTCTTCGGAATTCGCCGTCTGTCACCGCTTTGAGGCCAATTTCCTTTTGTTTTTCGACGATGCGTGTGATTTCTTCGTTTTCCACCTCTCTTAATTGCTCAGCTGTTATTTCCCCATTTGCTTTTTTCAATCGGGCTTGTTTAATTCGGTCTGTTCTTAACAGACTGCCTACATGATCTGCTCGGTAAGGCGGCAAGTGGCGTTGCAATGATTGATGGGACATATGCTGTTTTCCTCCTTCTCCGGTTGAAATATTATGAATAATAACAAAAAATAAAAGAAAAGTAAACTTTATAAGCAGGGGGATTTTTCATTAGAGAGGTATGAATGACATTTTTTGCTAAATTTTCTCAAAATAAAAGCCCTCAGCCGCCATGTGCGGCCAAGGGCAAATCACTAGCCTGCGAAAGATTAGCTAATGACAAATTCGAAGCTGCCGAATAATTTTACATCTTTGCCGATGAGGAATCCTCCTGTTTCAAGAGCAGCGTTCCATGTTAAACCATAATCTTCCCGATTGATTTTTCCTTCTACATCAAATCCTGCGACAATGCTTCCGTCCAACGGGTTTTTCGATTGACCGTTGAATTCTACTTTGAATGTTTCGGTTCTAGTAACATTTCTAATTGTCAATTTTCCTGTTACTTCATAGTCATCGTCGGAAACCTTTTTAATAGATTCGCTGACAAACGTGATGACCGGATAGTTTTCGACATCAAAAAAATCCCCGGAACGAAGATGGTTGTCTCTGTCTTCATTTTTTGTGTCAATAGAAGAAGCTTGAATTGTTACTTTTACTTTTGCAGATTCGAGCTGATCAACATCGCCGTCAACTTCTACATCAAATTGAGTGAATTCTCCCTTTGCCTTGGAAACCATTAAGTGTTTTACTTGGAAAGAAATAGAGCTGTGCACCTTATCTAATTGAAAATTTGCCATTTGTTATTTTCCTCCTTTTGTTTTGATATTATCATAACCGAAAAATATCTCGAATTCAAATATTTTTATATAAATATTTTTTGACAAGGTAAAAGAAAAAAGAACCAATTTTGATAAGATCTTCTTTAAGTAGACAGTGGACAAGGCCCATATACTTAGAGGGGATTTTTTTGAAACGAAAAGAGCAAGCATTTCGTCATTATTAAGAAAAAGGCTCTGCTTCCTTATTGAAGAAAAGCACCCTTTAGAAAATTCGCGTTTTTCATTTTTAACATTGGCTATTGTTTAACCTCTGCAAGCAATTGGCCTATTGCAAAGGAATCAGGGCGGGAGAGATGGTTCGAATGGCGTTGGCATTGCCGATCAATAGAATGTTTTTATAGAGAGAAGTGAAAGAATGAACAGTAAAAAGAAATCTTGATTTTGGATAATTCCAAAAAATATTTTTTTGTTTATGATTACAGCGGCTCTGATTTGGGTCGTTTTCCATCACATCATAACAGTGTATGAGCAAAGAAAATATCCACCATTAGGACAATTATGATGTAGATGGAAAGAATATACACGTTTATACAAAAGGTGATGGAGAAAACACGATTGTGTTATTAAACGGTTTAGGCACAGCAGCTCCCGTGTTAGATTTCGAACCCTTAGCAAATGAATTGGCAAAGAATCATAAAGTGGTCGTAGTAGAGAGCTTTGGATATGGTTGGAGCGACGTAACGAATAAGGAACGATCAGTGGAAAATATAGTGGAGGAAATTAGAACCGCTCTAAAAAAATCAAATATAGAAGGTCCATACATATTGATGCCGCACTCTATTTCTGGCATATACAGCATGTATTATGCTAATGCATATCCAGATGAAGTGAAAGCAGTTATAGGGATTGATTTCACCTTGCCACAGGCTTTAGAGTATTTTGGCGAGTCAGCTCCAACAATGTCCGAATATATGAGGTATGCTTCACCAACTGGAATTGCACAATTGGCATTATATATCATTCCTGATATTTCCTTCCTGTAGCTGAAAAAGGTACTTATTCCGAAGAGAATTTAACAATGACCAAAGCCATTTCTGCTTGGAAAGGATACAACAAAAATGTAGTTGAAGAAGCAAATGAAATAAAAAATAATATTGAGCAAACAGTCGATTTAACTTTCCTGCCTGATATGCCTGTCTTGATTTTTACTACGAAAGAAGATCGAGTGAACGAAGATGGTAAATCCAATGTAACGTTTTATCAAACGCAATTAAGCCGCAGTTTTTCAAGTAAAATAGTTACTTTAGAAGGAAATCATTATCTTCATTGGACTCGTTATAAAGAAATGAGTGCACACGTAATGATTTCACGGAAACATTTGCAGGTGGTGTTCATTGAGGAAGCAGCTAGATAAAGGGCCTCCTTGGGGGTTCTTTATCTAGCGAGATTATCAAATATTATTTGATAAAGCCTTAGCATTAATACGAGACTTTAATTCTTTATTGTTCAATAAGTTTTATGACATCACTTAAACTTTTTTCTGCCATGGATTGAAGTCGCAAATCATAATTTTCGAAAGGTAAAGACTCCGTTACTGGATTTGGCACAATTACGCATTTCAGTCCAGCAGCTAGAGCTGCTTGGAGCCCATTTAAAGAATCTTCAAATGCTAATGCTTCGTTTGAGCTGATGTTTAAGGCATCAACTGCTTTTAAATACAAATCAGGTGCCGGTTTTACCTTCTCAACATCATCCTGCGTGATAATAGTATTAAAATAGTTTAACACCCCAAGTTCATCTAAATAATGAGTTACCCACTCCCTTGTGGAGCTTGAAGCAATAGCAATTTTATATCCTAAATCGTTTGCTTCTTGCAAATAATCCTTTACACCTTCACGTGCCTGAGGTGCTTTCATCTTTTCTTTATAAATGCTTTCTGCTTTGGCATCAATTTCCTCAATATTACAGCTTTCTCCCAATTGTTGTTTGAAAAACTCGTAAAGTACAGTATTATCTGATCCAACGCTTTTTACATAATGTTCAAGGGGCAAATCAACATTATAATAACCTAAAGTTTCTTTATAAGCCTCAAACCAGGGAGTCTCTGTGTCTATAATTAAACCGTCGAAATCAAAAATAATTGCTTTTATCAAAGCCTTTTCTCCTTTCCACTCATGAAGATAAAATAAATACACCTTCATAAACTATATGCAAAAAAGTTCACTCAATATGTTCCAGCAATTCTGAGCACCAATCGATTGCTCATGATTTCAATAATAGTCTAATAGTTTCTTTTTATGCGGATAAAGGAATATATATTGTATCGGTTCGAGCTCATAATTAGGAGCACATTTCCTGACCTTTCAGTTTATTTCGTCAAATAAATTCGGTCCTCTCCCTGCCGCAAAACCTTCATCGCCCGTTTTTTCTCTCCAATGTGAACAAAGATGTCTCACTCCGGTCTTGAAGATGAGGGGAGACCAGTTTTCTCTTTTCTGGTATTCGTCTAAGCAGAATAGAAGGACTCGGTCACATGGCAGCCGTTCTGGCAAAGACAGCTGCCTGGATCACGCTGCATCGAGTCCTTTTTTACCTTAAAATAGAAATGTTGTATTTTTCTCACTGTAAAACAACATCATGAACAATTTTTGCATTGTGCTCCAGCTGAATACCGAAACACAGTTTTGCATAATCTTTTTTTACAACTGTCTATTTGGCAATTTACACAGTCTTCTTACTTATTCAACGAGACCAAGCTTTTTCAAACCGTGATAGACACCGGAATTTGTTACGTCTGTTGTTTGGTGCTTCGCATATGGCAAAAGGTTTGGATCTGCGTTCCCCATTGCAAAACCTTCGCCGACTATTGAGAGCATCTCTTTATCATTCATGGCATCGCCAAAGGCAATGGCGCTTTCTTTTGGCACGCCAAGATAATTTAATATTGCTTTGACAGCTTTGCCCTTATTGACCTTTTCCCTAATGACATCGTAGCATTGGGCCAGGCCTTCGATATTCACTTGGGATAAGTATATAAGATCGTCTTTTTCATAAAGAGAAACATCGCGATCAGCTAAATTTAATATCGTCATTCCTAAAACTTGATCGATGATATCATACGAAAACAACTCATTTTTTTGTAAATGAAATTTTTGAATGAAATCTTTCATAGCAGGGGAATCAAACGAGCTAAGGACATTTTTTTCTCTTGTATACATGACGAGCTCATGTCCATGGTGTTTGGCGGTATGCACAAAGTTTTGAACAAGATCTGGATTCATCGGCTCTTTTAAAATCTCGCGGCCCCTATAAACCGTAAATGCGCCGTTATAGCCAATAAACGATTGAACGTTCAGCTCTTTGCCGATATGCGAAATTTCATGCAAAGGTCTCCCTGTTGCCAGAAAGACTTCTACACCTTGTTTCTGAACTTCAGCTACGGCTCTTTTCGTAGATTCTTGAATTTGATCATCCGGTGTCAAGATTGTTCCGTCTATGTCCAAAAATAAAAGTTTATATGTCATCTCCATAAACTCCCGTTAAAATTTATTTTGTTGTAAGATTTTATCATAAAATAAAAATTGTGAAAACTCTAACAAGATGAATTGTCTTGTAAAAATAGTTTTTGTGCCGGGCTGAAGAATATTTGAAACATTTCAATTCGCAAATTCGTATATTGAAAAAACGGATACAGAGGTGGATTTATATGTCAGTAGTCAACATTTTAAAATGGGTAAGCGGGGGTCTTGAAGCATTTTTCGGAATTCCAGTTATAGGTGGAACGATTATATTATCTTTCCTATGGACGCCTTTGGCGTTTATGTTTGTGCTGCACCTTGTGACGTTGATTTTTGCCATTATAACAAATAAAAACAAGCATGGCAGCATTTTAGGAATTATTACTTCCTGCATTGCATGGATTCCGATTGTTGGAATGGTGATGCATATCATAACGGCAATTTTCCTCTTGATCGATGCATACCGTGAGTTTAAATATGAAATTTAATGTTTTTTTTGCTTACAGGGCCTTAGACCCTGTTTTTTTGAAAAAAAGTTACTGACCTAAAAAATTGGATGTGTTATCGGCATCTGTGCCTTCTGCTTTCTAATCCAAGATGAGAAATGTCAGTCTTCAAAAACTGAACAACTTTGGTACAAGCCGCGATGCTACGACAATTCAAATAGTACTTTCAAGCAGGAACTTCAGGCTGGGAAATATACGAAAGGCTTACCGTCCGAACACTTCTGGATGCTGATGGCAAATAATATATGAAGAACGAGTGCGTAGTGCGTAAGAGGGGAGAAGCTCCATTGAGAAAAAGATAAAGGACAAGCTTTTCGGCTTGTCCGAAATGAATTCGTATGAGATTTGATTGAAAAGGAGTTTAAGTCAACCCGTATGCTGGATACTTGCCTTGTTCACAGCACTTTGCTTAAAAAAGCTTTTGTTCGTTCGTGTTTAGGATTGTTAAAAAGCTCGCTAGGTGTGTTTTCCTCTACAATATATCCGCCGTCCATGAAAATCACGCGATCGCTCACTTCTTTGGCAAATCCGATTTCATGCGTCACGACGACCATTGTCATTCCTTCCGCCGCTAATTCTTTCATAACTGTTAACACTTCACCGACCATTTCTGGATCGAGGGCGGATGTAGGTTCATCGAAAAGCATGATTTTAGGATTCATTGCAAGAGCGCGGGCAATGGCAACGCGCTGTTTTTGGCCCCCTGATAATTCGCTTGGATAGCTTGAAGCTTTTTCGCTTAATCCCACTTTTTTCAGCAGCTGCAAAGCTTTTTCGTTTGCTTCCTGTTCCGAGACTCCTTTTACTTTTATCGGAGCAAGTGTAATATTTTCCAACACTGTTTTATGCGGAAATAGGTTAAACTGCTGAAACACCATTCCAACCTCTTGGCGAACTTTATTAATGTCCAAGTTTGGATTTGTAATATCTTGACCGTTCACGATAACCTGTCCTGCCGTAATGTCCTCAAGCTTGTTTAAACAGCGAAGAAACGTGCTTTTGCCTGAACCGGATGGACCAATGACGCATACAACTTCTTTTTCTTTAATGTCTACACTGATGTCTTTTAACACTTCAAGATTCCCAAAGCTTTTCTTTAAATGTTTTACTTGAATCATCCGGTTGTTGTTCTCCTTTCAACAAAGCTTAATAATTTGCTTAAGGACAATGTCAGAACAAGATAGATGAGCGCAACGGTGAGGTATGGCTCCCAAACGATATAATATTGCCCCTGCATAGCCCGTCCCCAATACATCAGCTCAGGGGTGGCAATGATGGCGGCGATTGACGACTCTTTTATTAAAATGACGAATTCATTGCCAAGAGGCGGAATCATCCGTTTCGTCGCCTGCGGCAAAATGACATAGCGCATCGCCTGTTTATGGCTCATACCGAGAGATCTTGCAGCTTCCATCTGTCCTTTATCAATCGATTGAATACCTGCACGGAATATCTCTGCAATGTAGGCGGCAGAGTTTAAAGAAAGTGCAACAATTGCCGCTATAATTCCATTCGTATCACCGATTAGCAGAGGTACGAGCCCGAAATGAACGAGCAGCATCTGGACAAAAAGAGGCGTGCCTCTGAAAAATGTAACGTACCATGAAAAGGGCAGGCGAATAAATTTATTTTGAGCAATTTTCCCGATGCCGATAAAAAGACCCAAAATGGTGCCGATGGCGATTGCACCAAGAGAGAGTCCAATTGTTACAAGCGTTCCTTGGAAGAAAAAGGGTGCATATTCAGCTATGAGATCAAAACGAAAATTCATACATATATCTCCCCGCGTGCATTCCGGACAAGCAAAATACCTGTGGAATGCTTAAAATTATTGCTGATTTTTTAATATATCGATATCTGGTTCGACACCAAACCATTTTTTATAAATCTCACTGTACGTTCCGTTTTCAAACAGTGTATTGATCGCTTTGTCAAGTTCTGGTTTTAATTTGCTTCCTTTCGCGAACATTAGACCGTAAAACTCCGAATCGAAATTTTCCGGATCTTTAATTGCTTTCAATTTTTTGTCCGGATTATTTTTAATATATTCATTGACAACCGCGTTATCGGCCACAACTGCGTCTGCGCCTCCGTTCAGAAGTTCCATGATCGCGAGGACGTTGTCTTCAAATTTTTTAACCGTTCCATCGCCGGCAAGTATTTTTTCAGCGGCTGTCTGACCGGTTGTTCCGTTTTGGACAGCAACTTTTTTGCCTTTCAGATCAAGCGCATTTTGAATATCACTGTCTTCAGGAACTAAAATCATAAGAGTTGATTCAAAATACGGAACAGAAAAATCGTATGTTTGCTTTCTGTCTTCAGTAATGGACACAGAGGAAGCTGCCAAGTCAGCTTGTTTTCTTTGAACTTCAGCAAACATTGGATCCCATCCGGTATGTTTAATGTCTACTTTGTAACCGGCCTCTTTAGCCACAGCGTTTATGAAATCAATATCAAAGCCGACAACTTTACCTTTGTCGATATATTCAAACGGAGCGTATGCTGCGTTTGTAACAACCTTTAACGTTTCTTTCTTCTCACTGCTTGCTCCTTTATCGTCTTCAGAACCTCCTGCACCGCATGCTGAAAGTATAAGCATTAGGCTTATAAAAACAGCAAGTGCAATTATTTTGCTAAAATATTTTTTCATAAGTACCTCCTTATAAATGAATCAAAGAATGAAATTCGTTTCGACATTCACTGGTCTATTATAAATGAAAGATGTATATTCTTTCAATAACATGCATATTGATTCGAAATTATTGTTTTATTTGAAATTATATCATAAAAAGTGTCATGTTAAAATGAACAATTGCAGGCGGATAAAGAGCAAATTTTTCATGAAGAAGACGAAAATTTGGATTGTAAATAAAAAGAGAGTATAATAATTGGCAGAAATTATCATAAAAAAGCAGGTACGGAACTTTTGGCATCAACCTGAAAATACAAATTCTTCTGTCTTATCGTTCGAATTTGTTGGGGAATTACGGCAGTTGTTGGAATAATTTCTAATCCATGATGCACTTTGCAGCTTGGACAAGGTGCTTTAGCTTTCTAGAAGGAGTGAGAAAATGAATAAAGAACAATTGATTTTGGCGTTAGAAAAGGTTCGCGCCCAAAATCCTCTCGTCCACAACATTACGAATGTCGTCGTCACCAACTTTACAGCAAACGGTTTGCTGGCGATCGGCGCTTCTCCGGTTATGGCGTATGCAAAGGAAGAGGTTGCGGATATGGCGAAAATATCCGGCGCGCTCGTTTTAAATATTGGCACATTATCCCCTGAAGTAATCGAAGCAATGATCATTGCAGGAAAATCAGCGAATGAACACGGGGTTCCAGTCATTTTAGATCCTGTCGGTGCGGGAGCCACCTTTTATCGGACGGAAGCTGTTCGGGAAATATTAAAGGAGGTTCGCATTTCAGTTATTCGCGGGAATGCACCTGAGATTGCCAATGTGATAGGTGAAAAGCTTGCAATGAAAGGGGTGGATGCGGCGGATTCAGCTGCTGATCCTGTTTCGCTGGCCAAAAAAGCGGCCGAAGAGCTGAATACAGTTGCAGTCATTACCGGAAAAGAAGACGTGGCAACGGATGGGAAGACAACGTATTTGATTCAAAACGGTCATCCAATTTTAACAAAAGTTACCGGAACAGGCTGTTTATTGACTTCCATTATCGGTGCTTTTTCAGCCGTTGAAAAGGACTTTCTTGCTGCTTCAGTAGCCAGCCTCGTCACTTATGGGGTCGCTGCAGAAATCGCATTTGATTTAACGGAAGAAAAAGGTCCTGGAAGCTTTCAAATCGAATTATTGAACCAGCTGGCAAAGGTGACGGGAGACGAGTTGCTGAAAAAAGGGTCTTTTGTAAAAAAATAAAGCAAAGGTGATAAACATGGCGCGAGTGTCGGCAAATAAAATGCGGGAGCTGCTAAAGGTGTATTTTATTATGGGCAGTGTAAACTGCAAAAGGAAGCCTGCTGATGTGCTTGAAGAGGCGATTGCAGGCGGAATTACGCTTTTTCAATACCGTGAAAAAGGTGCGTGGGCTTTAACAGGCGAAGAAAAATGGCGGCTTGGAAAAGAGCTGCAGGCTATTTGCCAAAAACATCACATTCCGTTTATTGTCAACGATGACGTTGATCTGGCTATTGAACTAGATGCAGACGGCGTTCATATCGGGCAAGAGGATGAACCGGCTGATCTTGTCCGGAAAAAAATCGGTGACAAAATTTTAGGCGTTTCTGCACATACAATTGAAGAGGCGCAAAAGGCGGTTGTCCAAGGCGCTGATTATATCGGTGTGGGGCCAATCTTTTCTACAAACACGAAAGAGGATGCAAAAAAGCCACAAGGTCCAAAATTGATTGAAAGCATGCGCAAACAAGGGATCGACATCCCTATTGTCGGAATTGGCGGGATCAACATCGCCAACGCCGGTCAGGTGATCGCTAGCGGAGCAGACGGCATCTCCGTCATTTCTGCCATTTGTCTAGCGGATGATGTTAAGGAAAGTGCAGCTCAACTGAAGAAAGCAACGATGTGAAACATTTTTTTCAATAAGATTTTGTGGATATAAAATATTTACATATAGGTTCGGCTTTTGAAAGTCGGCGAAAGGGGAGTTCTTTTATAAACGTAAAAAAGGAGCGGCAAGGCTCCTTTTTTAAATGAAAGTATAGAAACTGACATTTCTGCCGGTTTTATCGGGATTTGACTGCTGAGAGAATCGGGCCATACTTTTCTTAAATTTGTGCAGCAGTTATTTTTTCTCGATAGGTTTTCGCAGCTTCGACCATGACTTTTAAAGCACTAATCGTTTCATCCACTGATCTTGTTTTTAGCCCGCAGTCAGGGTTAACCCAAAACTGGCGCACGTCAAGCACTGCTAAGGCGCGGTCGATATTTTTTGCCATTTCTTCAACGGATGGAATTCGCGGGCTGTGAATGTCATATACGCCTAAGCCAATCTCTCTTTTATATTGATACGTTTCAAAAGCATGAACAAGCTCTCCATGGCTTCGGGAAGATTCAATAGAAATGACATCCGCATCAAGGTCATCAATTGCCTCCATGATATCCTCAAATTGCGAATAGCACATATGAGTATGGATTTGTGTTTCCGGGCGAACAGAGCTGGTGGCGAGCTTGAAGGCTTCAGCAGCTCCTTCGATATATTCTTTTTGTTTTGATTGTTTCAGAGGCAATCCTTCACGTAATGCAGGCTCATCAACTTGAATCATGCCTATTCCATTTTTCTCTAAAGCTAGCACTTCTTCGCGAATGGCAAGGGCGAGCTGGCGAAGAACGCTTATACGGTCGATGTCATTGCGCACAAATGACCAGTTTAGGATCGTGACAGGTCCTGTCAGCATCCCTTTAACAGGCTTGCTTGTCAGTGATTGTGCATATACGCTTTCTTTTACGGTCATCGGCTGATCAAATGCTACATCTCCGTAAATAATCGGCGGTCTCACGCATCGTGACCCGTATGATTGCACCCAGCCGTTATTTGTAACAGCAATTCCATTTAATTTTTCCCCGAAAAATTCGACCATATCGGTCCGTTCAAATTCCCCATGGACGAATACGTCTAAACCGAGCTGTTCTTGAATGTCAATCCATTTTTTTATTTCATTATTGATGACCGATTCATACTGCTCGTTTGTATATTCGCCTTTCCGCCATTTTAAGCGGATTTGCCGGATTTCTTTCGTCTGCGGAAAGCTTCCGATCGTAGTAGTCGGTAAAATCGGCAGATTCCATCTTTTTTTATGCAGTTTTTGCCGTTCGGTATAATCCAAGCGTTTCGTTGGATATGCTCCGATATTTTTGCTGGCCTCTTGAACCTTCTCATTTGTCCGAAAGGAAGAATGGATAAAATCCGTATAAGAGCGGTCATATTGTTTTAAATCATCGATCGTTCTTTTCCCTTTTGCATATTGAGCGAGTTCATTTACTTCATCCAATTTTTCATCAGCAAAGGAAAGAGCATTTTTCAATATGGACGGCAAGCTCTGTTCGTTTTGAACTGTAACAGGTACATGAAGCAAGCTGCATGAAGGCTGAATGATCAATCTATCAATATCTACATATTGCGCAAGATCATCGATTTCCTTAGCTTTTGATACTAAGGATGCTTTCCAAATGTTGCGGCCGTCGATCAAACCAGCTGCGAGAATTTTGTCTTTCGGAAAGCCGAGCGTTTTGATGTTCGACAGATTGACGCCATGATCATGTACAAAGTCCAGGCCAATTGCAGCGACAGGAAGAGACACGATTTCTTGATAATGGGTTATACTTTCAAAGTATGTTTGCAAAATGATATTTAACGAAGGAAGCGCTTTGTGGAAAGCATCGTATACCTCTTTAAACAAAGGAATCGATGAATCATCTAGCTCCTGTACAAGAATCGGCTCATCAATTTGCACCCATTTCGCACCGGCCTGAGCAAGTTCCGTCAACAATTGGACGTAAACAGGAATTAAAGCAGACAAATGTTTATGAAAATCGTGTTGATCGTATTGTTTTGCCAGCTTTAAAAAAGTAATTGGACCTAGCAAAACCGGTTTTGCTTCAATATTCAGCTCGTTTTTCGCTTCCTGAAAAAGTTCAAGCAGACGGTTCTTTACTAACGCCGGCGTTTTATTTTCAAGCTCCGGAACAATATAATGGTAGTTTGTGTTGAACCATTTGGTCATTTCCATTGCTTCTGCTTCATCAGAGCCTCTAGCCATTGCAAAATATGTTTTTAATGAAGTCGGCTCCATATGCTGGAATCTAGAAGGAATATACCCAAACATAAATGCAGTATCGAGGACATGGTCATATAATGAAAAATCTCCTACAGGAATCAGGTCTATTCCTTTTTCCTTCTGTTTTTTCAGATTGAGAAGACGTATATCTTTTAATGTTTCCTCCAAGCTGCTTTCTGAAATGTTTCCGTTCCAAAATGATTCCAGCGCTCTTTTCCATTCTCTTCTTTCACCAATTCTTGGATAGCCAAGATTTGAACTAATTAATGTCAATATTGACACCCCCATTTGATTTGTATCTCAACACATAATAAAAAAACCCTCTTTTTACGCGTAAAAGAGGGAATTGTGGACTCTAACTCGTGTTGAGATACATGTAGGGCTTAAATCTCAACATGGCTTCATCACTCCTCCCTATGACGCGTAGGTGGCAGTGCATACAACAGGCAGGTCTCCTGACTTAGGATCATCGCTTTCGATCCTCCTTCCCATTTCAAACATTGAAACAGTGGATGTTGGCCGAAAGCTCCCCATCACAGTGGCGCGACCGTGTTGGAATTTCACCAATCTTCCCTTTTAAGCGCATATTGCTGATGAAATATGACGCACCTGCTGCTTGGAACACTATATGAAACTATAATTATCAGAATAGATGATTTTTTTTGTTTTTTCAATCCCTATTTTTTAGGTTCAGAAAAGTGCTGCCCTATTTTGGGAAATCAATGGACAGAAGCAGGAATTCACATACAAATTGTGTGTTTAGAGGGTCGTTTTTAAAATTTAATTTTTCTAATAACGTAAATTCGAAAAATTTTGTTGTTTACAATACAGGATCGTTGCAGTGAATAGTTTGAGATACGATGGTAAAATTAGGTGCTTGGAGCCTTCACTGAAAAAGGAGCTATAAAAAACGTATTTTTCAATACGAATCATTTGAAAGAGCAGTATTTTCATGTTAATACTTGGATTGGAAGAAGTGTGATTTTTCAAAAAATAAGTGGGATTATAGAAAGGATGATTATGTTGAACGACATTATCAAAACCATTTTAAATCACCGTTCAGTTCGTCATTTTGAGGATCGGCCTTTGACAGATGAGCAAATCCGATTAATTGTCGAATGCGCCCAAGCCGCTTCAACTTCAAGTTACATGCAAGCCTATTCCATTATCGGGGTGAAAAATATACAAACGAAAAAAAAGCTCGCTGAACTGGCAGGAAACCAAGCTTACGTAGAGAAGAGCGGACATTTATTTATTTTTTGCGCTGATTTGCACCGTCATGAAGTCATTGGTGAAATGGAAGGCAAAAATGTAGAAGATTCATTGAGGAGCACTGAAAAATTTATGGTAGCTCTCATTGATGCTGCACTGGCCGCTCAAAATGCTGCGTTAGCGGCTGAGTCAATGGGACTCGGCATTTGCTACATCGGAGGCATCCGCAATAATTTAGAAGAAGTATCGAGGCTGTTGAAAATTCCAAACAAGGTCATCCCTCTTTTTGCATTAACTGTCGGCTACCCTGCAAAAGAAACGGCGAAAAAACCAAGAATACCTTTTGAGCATATTTATCATGAGGAAGAATATAAGCAAGATCAAGAAGCATATGTGCGCGAGCTTGAACAATATAATGAAATAGTATCCAATTATTATGATCAGCGAACAAACGGGATTCGCAAAGATACTTGGACTGGTCAAATGGCTCGCATGCTTTCGAATCCGACAAGAATGTACATGAAGCAATTTGTTCAGAAAAAAGGATTGAATTTAAACTAAAGCTTCAGCTCCTATCTCGATTTTATGAAGATAGGAGCTTTATTTTTGAACAGAAAATTGTATGTAAGTCATTTATCCGAACTCTTCCTTTCAGCATGAATTTGTTTATTTTTCCCCTGACTCGGCTGCTAACTCATTTTGCTTATTTCCTCACTTGGCAAATTTAGAATGATACATCGGTTCAAGAAAACAGATGAAAACGTCATTTTTCAGCTTCTTCATGTACATCCCTCGAAAATACATTCCCATCAGCTTTTATTTGGAAAATATAGAGAAGATTCCCTGAAAAAACGGAATTTCTCTATATTGTGTCAGATTCGTGGCAAAAATTTTACAAAAAATTTATCGTTTCTTGACTGTTTTTTGAATTAAAGTTTATTTCGATAAAAATGTGATAAAGTTCATTTACAACTCAATTATTTTTTGAATCGATTAAGTCGGTTTTTATGAAAATTTAAAACATTTCTGATTTGAGAGGGATCGAAAATGCCGGCACAACAACAAAAATGGTTGAACTTGTTTATGAAGGTTTTACCACTGTCATTGCTTTTTTTGTTGACAGGTTGCAGTGAACGCTTTGTTTTATTAAATCCGAAAGGGCCTGTTGCAGAGGTTCAAAAGGATTTAATCCTTTGGTCAATTTGGTTTATGCTGTTTATTATTGTTGTCATCTTTGTGCTGTTTGCAGTTATTTTATGGAAATACAGGGAGAGACCGGAAAATCTTGATTATGAGCCTCCTGACCAGCACGGAAATACACTTCTGGAAATCATTTGGACAGCTATTCCTGTGTTGATTGTCATTGCATTGGCGATACCAACGATTAAGGCGACTTTTGAGCTTGAAAAACCGCCGAAGGAATCTAGAGGGGTTGAACCAATTGTAATTCATGCGACAGCAGCCGATTGGAAATGGATTTTCAGCTATCCGGAGGAAAATATTGAAACAGTCAATTATGTCAACATTCCAAAAGATGTTCCAGTTGAATTTAAATTGACAGCTGTCGGCGGGATGAGCGCTTTATGGATTCCAGAGCTGGGCGGACAAAAATATAATATGGCTGGAATGGGAATGACTCTTTATTTGCAGGCTGATCATGTCGGTACGTTTAAAGGGCGGAATTCAAATTTTACAGGAGAAGGATTTGCCCATCAAACATTTGATGTGAACGCAATGGAAAAAGAAGATTTTTATAAATGGGTGAAAGAAACACAAGCATCAGCTCCATTGCTGACGAAAAAACAATTTAACGAAATCATCCAAGTCGGAGTTTTAAAAGATAAATTGACTTTTTCTGGAACACATTTGGCGTGGGTTGATTTTGCGAAACCAGGTGAGCATTTAGACAATATCCCTGCAAAAGAAAAGCACGGTACCATAAAATTGGAGGAAGTTGAATCTGATCATCATGATAATCGTGAACATGAAAGCCATCAGCACGAAGGACATTAATCGGAAGGAAGGAGGAACGTGCTGTGAAATGGGATGAATTTTTCGTTACCGGCGAACCCCTTATATATATGGCGGATGCAGCTATTGTATTAACAATTATTGGTATCGTTTTTGTGTTAACCTATTTTAAAAAATGGAAATGGCTGTGGAAAGAGTGGCTAACGACTGTTGACCATAAAAAAATAGGGATTATGTATATTATTTCCGCCGTATTAATGCTATTCCGAGGGGGCGTAGACGCACTTTTAATGCGCGCCCAATTGACAGTGCCAAATAATACGTTTTTAGATTCACAGCATTATAATGAAATTTTCACTACACATGGAACCATTATGATTTTATTTATGGCAATGCCGTTCATATTCGGGATCATGAACATTGCAGTTCCTCTCCAAATTGGAGCTAGAGATGTGGCGTTCCCGTATTTGAATGCACTCAGCTTCTGGACGTTTTTCTTTGGCGCCTTGCTGTTCAACATTTCATTTGTGATCGGCGGCTCACCGGATGCAGGGTGGACGGCATACATGCCTCTTGCTGGAAATGAACTCAGCCCGGGGCCGGGCCAAAATTATTATTTATTAGGATTGCAAATTTCAGGGATCGGTTCATTAATCTCCGGTATTAATTTCATTGTAACGATTCTAAAAATGAGAGCTCCTGGAATGACTTTAATGCGCATGCCGATGTTTACATGGGCAACACTTATTACGTCTATATTGGTTGTTTTCGCTTTTCCGGTATTGACGGTTGCTTTAGCATTAATGACGTTGGACAGAATATTTGGCACTCACTTTTTTACGCTTTCAGGCGATGGAGTGCCAATGCATTGGGCGAACCTGTTCTGGATTTGGGGGCACCCGGAAGTGTATATTGCCATTTTGCCAGCGTTTGGGGTTTTTTCAGAAGTTGTCTCAACGTTTGCAAGAAAACGTCTTTTCGGTTATACAGCCATGGTTTGGTCCATGGTGGCGATTTCTGTATTAAGTATGCTCGTTTGGGTGCACCACTTTTTCACAATGGGTTCAGGAGCCCCGGTTAATGCATTTTTCTCTGTATCGACGATGGCGATAGCCATACCGACAGGGGTAAAAATCTTTAACTGGCTCTTCACTTTATATAAAGGTCGAATCAAATTCACATCTGCGATGCTATGGTCTTTGGCGTTTATTCCAACTTTCGTCATCGGCGGGGTTACAGGTGTGATGCTTTCGATGGCTGCGGCCGATTACCAATATCATAATACGTATTTCCTTGTAGCCCATTTCCATAATACGTTAATTTGCGGTACGGTCTTTGCTGTCTTTGCAGCGCTTCATTATTGGTATCCGAAAATGTTTGGCGTCATTTTAAATGAAAAGCTCGGCAAAATTACGTTCTGGTTTTTCGTCCTTGGCTTTAATGTATGTTTCTTGCCGCAATATGTTTTAGGATTTATGGGCATGCCAAGAAGAATTTACACATATCCGGCAGATGCCGGCTGGACGGAATTAAACGTCATTTCGACTATTGGCGCAGTTATGATGGGAATCGGCTTTATCTTCCTGTGTATTAATGTTGTGTACACGTACTTTAAAGGCGAGCGTGACCTCACGGGAGATCCTTGGGATGGCCGGACGCTGGAATGGTCTATTCCGTCGCCTGCACCGCATTACAACTTTGCCGTAACACCGCAGGTAAAAGGTCTTGACGCTTGGTGGATGATGAAGAAGGAACGGAAAGAAGGAAAAGAAGAAGAGGAGCCGGAATATAAACCAATCCATATGCCATCAAATTCGGGGCGGCCTTTCATCATGTCGATCTTCTTCTTTATAGCCGGCTTCGGTTTAGTTTTCGAATGGATGCCGGTTGCGATCATCGGATTGATCGGCGTTATCATCTGCATGATTTTGCGCTCTTTTGAATATGATGATGGATACTATGTGCCGGTCGAAGAAATTAAACAGACGGAAGCAGGGAGGGAGTAACATGTCGGAAATTGCTCCAAAACAATCGAATCTTCCACTTGAGTATTCAACGAAACAAAATCAATTAAATATTTTAGGTTTTTGGATTTTTCTCGGGGCAGAGCTTGCCCTGTTTGCCACCCTCTTTGCTACGTATCTTGTGCTCGTCTCCAGAACAGCGGGCGGACCAGGTCCCGAGGAATTGTATGAATTGAAAACAGTTTTGATTGAAACTTTTCTTCTGCTTACAAGCAGCTTCACTTGTGGTCTTGCCGTTTATGAAATGCGAAGAGGCAAGCAAGCCGGTATGATCGGCTGGCTGATTGTTACGATATTGTTGGGAATCGGTTTTTTGTACTTTGAAATAGAAGAGTTCATTTTGTATGCTGTTCATGAAGGTGCAACAATGCAAACAAGCGCGTTCCTTTCATCCTTCTTCGCTCTTGTTGGAACGCACGGGCTTCATGTCACGATCGGGATATTTTGGATTTTGATTATCATTTTGCAGGTGCTGAAAAGAGGCCTTAACGCGGATACGGCAAGAAAAGTGTTTATTTCAAGTCTATATTGGCATTTCCTTGATGTCGTTTGGATTTTCCTCTTCACACTCGTCTATTTGACAGGGATGGTGAGTTAACTTGGCACAAAACGAAAAAGGATTTCCTTGGAAGCATGTCTTCGGGTTTTTGTTGTCCATAATATTGACGTTATTGGCGGTGTGGATTACATTTTCAACCGATCTGCCGACAAATACGATTATTACATTAATTGTCGTTTTAGCATTTTGCCAAGCGTTTATTCAGCTTTTGCTGTTCATGCATATGAAAGAAGGAGAAAGCGGTTCTTGGCAGGCAACAATGATTTATTACGGGATCTATATCGCAATTGTCATTGTTGCAGGGTCTATATGGGTTATGTCCTTAGGCCATCAACATCACTATTAACATAAGCGTCCCGAAAAAAGGTTACGAAACCTCTTTTCGGGATTTTTTTGTTCAAAACAAGCAATTGAGTGTTTTCCGTTTGTAAGCTGTGCATAAGTGGATAAGTTTATCAACAAATGTGAATTATTTAATCATATATGTAGTAGGGAACAAATGTGCCAATACGAAATGTGGATAGCTAATGTGGATATGTGGATAAAATATGTGTAAAAGCTGTTTATAGTAGGGGGATTTCCTGTGAATATCCGTTGATATATACAAAGAAGCTTTGCGGAAATTCTCTTCTTTTAAAAAAACAAATTTTGATACTTTGTTGTTTTTGCCCAATGAGTACGAACGAAACAGTACAAAGATAATGTGGATAAACTGTTTATATTTAACCTGATCTATAACGTTTCCAGCTATAGGAGGTAGATTTTTTTTGGAGAAGACGTATAATAAATGAGAACGTTCGATCTTCTTACCCGCACGTGCTTTCAAGGAGGTAAAGGGATGTGAATGTTAATAAAGAAAATAATATTGTGGAATTATTGCTGAAAGAGAAGATTGTAAATGATGAGGATCGCCAAATTCTTGATATGATTGTGCCGGAAAGACTGAATCGTTTATATGAGGTATTGAAGGAACGGACTCGTTACGTATCCATATTGTTGGAAGCGGTGGATGACGGCCATAATCAAGCGGCTGTTCTTCGTTCTGCCGAAGCTTTTGGCGTGCAGAATGTAACGGTTGTCACCGGAAGAGCGCCTTTTGCCCCTAATGAATTGGTGACGAAAAGTGCAGACAAATGGCTGACAATTGATTATCAATCAGATATTAGTGCAGCCATCAGTCAATTAAAAAAGAAAGGATATCAAATATATGTTAGCCATTTGAGTGAACAGGCTGTTCCTCTTGAAAAGCTTGATGTAAGCAGACCGACTGTCCTTGTTTTTGGAAATGAACATAGCGGTGTTTCAAAAGAGGCGGTTGACATGGCTGACAGAACGTTTGTAATTCCTATGAAAGGATTTGTGCAAAGCTTAAACATTTCCGTTGCTGCTGCCTTGTCAATTAAACATATAACGGATCTTGCAAAGGGGAGAGCTGGCGCCGAGTATTATTTAACATTGGAAGAAAAACAGGAGATCTTTCGGGATTGGATGCTTAAGTCGTTAAATAACCGGTTGAGAAAAATTGTTGTTGCTCAATACAAGTAGCTATTACTGGACCCCTTTTTTCTTCTTAGGGGTCCTAATTCTTAATCGCTGCCAGTGACTATTAAATCTTCATCAATATATGCTAAGACTGCTCCAGGAATAACCCGATCTCCCTCTTTGACGAACAGCTTGTCAATGATTCCTCCAATACCGACGCTGATTTGGACAAGAGTACCCTCATCCGTTTGAATGGTAAACAACGGTTCCCATTCATAAATCCGGTTTTTTGCTTCGGTCATAATTTTTTTTATGACACCATAAAACGGACTTGTCACAATTTCTTTATTTCCCCATGTTTTTGTCATCACGTCTTTTCTAATCATTCCATCACTCTCCTTGAACTTAAGATTTTTTGCATAGGGCATAATCCGGGACAAAAGCGAAATGGGTGTTATGAAGAGGAGATTTGGCCAAAACTTCTCATCATGAGGTGCAGGCTGGAAACAATGGTGTGTTGTAAGATGCGTTAATTAAAAATTTTTTTATATTCTAAATACTATTCTATTCCAAAACGAAATATCCTGCAAAAGAAAAATAAAATTGTAAAAAAAATGTTATAAATTAATGTAAGTGATTATTATTTAGTATAAATCCAAAAAAACGGGGATGGTTATGCATGCTTGATTATGTTCGTTATTATGTTCACCGCTTTTTTTATAAAATATTTCATTTTCAAAAAGAGCCCAACAAAACAATTGCCGTCGCACACCGGGGAGCATCTGGATATGCTCCGGAAAACACATTTGCAGCTTTTGATCTCGCTATTGACATGAAGGCGGATTATTTAGAATTGGATGTACGGATGACGAAAGACGGGTTGCTCGCCGTTATTCATGATGAAACGATTGATCGTACAACAAACGGGTCAGGTTTAGTTAAAAATTTCACATATGAAGAACTAAAACAATTTGATGCTGGAGCCTGGTTTCATCGAAAATTTTCCGGAGAAAAAATACCGCTTTTATGCGATGTCCTTAAGAAATACAGGGGGAAGATCAATTTTTTAATAGAAGTTAAAGAACCGAAAAAGCAGTTCGGCATTGTAGAGAGGTTGGCAAAAGAACTGATCGAAAAAGGGGATCAGCAACTGAATGTGGTCGTTCAATCCTTTGATACCGCTTTTTTACAGGAATTCCACAGTGTCTTGCCATCGATTTCTCTTGGAGTGCTCATCGGATATAGACATGGCGCTATTACGGAGGAGCATTTACAGCAATATGCAGCATTTGCGACATATATCAATCCGAATAAAGCGCTTGTAACCCCTAAATTAGTTTATATGATTCATCAGAGCGGCATGAAAATTATGCCTTATACAGCTAGAGATATACACGATATTCAACATTTGATGGCCATGAATGTCGATGGAATTATTACGGATTATCCCGATTATTTGACAAATTTGCCAAAATCACCCTCTTATAGTAAAAGAAGCAGGATTAGGTAATTTCGGCTTTTAAAATGGACACTAATTTTGGCAAATATTGAATGACGGTATAGAAAGGAGTACAATACGGTTAGTGCTTTCATAATATAATGGAGATTCGTCCTTGAGATTTGTTTCAACGATTAAGCCCGTTAGAAAGATCTGATAGATTGCAAGGAAGCTTGAAGGGGATGCCTGCTCTGAAAGGTTTCAAATTTTTGCTGAACAGGCTTCATCCATCTATCATCGCCGCTAGACACAAATGGGCCTCTTGGACATTTCAACATTCCGTATGGAACAGACAGCGATTAAATATTATGGGGGTTTCATGATGATGAAAATGTATAATGATGATAGTTTGATGCTCCATACCGATTTATACCAAATCAACATGGTCGAATCGTATTGGAGGGATGACATCCACCAAAAAAAGGCAGTTTTTGAGTTGTTTTTTAGAAGACTTCCTTTTGGGAGCGGTTACGCTGTTTTTGCCGGCCTGGAACGAATTATTGATTATATACAAAATTTCCGCTTCACAGAAGAGGACCTTGCTTATTTAAGGGAAGAGCTGAATTACAAAGAAGATTTTATCCGTTACTTGGAGAACCTTCGTTTTACCGGCACGATTCGGTCCATGAAAGAAGGAGAGCTTGTATTTGGAAATGAACCGATTTTGCGTGTGGAAGCCCCTCTAGGGGAAGCGCAGCTTATTGAAACAGCTCTTTTAAATATTGTGAACTATCAAACGCTTATCGCAACAAAGGCTTCAAGAATTAAACAAATTATTGGAAATGAATCAGCGCTTGAATTTGGAACAAGAAGAGCCCATGAGATGGATGCAGCTATTTGGGGAACCCGTGCAGCTTATATTGCCGGCTTTGATGGGACAAGCAATGTCCGAGCAGGGAAGATTTTCGGAATTCCTGTTTCCGGAACCCACGCACATGCATTTGTTCAAACGTATCGTGATGAATATGTTGCATTTTGTAAATATGCAAGTACTCATAAAGACTGCGTTTTTTTGGTGGATACATATGATACGCTTCGCTCCGGTGTTCCGAATGCCATTCGGGTTGCAAAAGAATTTGGCGATAAAATTAATTTTATCGGTATTCGCCTTGACAGCGGGGATTTGGCTTATCTGTCCAAAAAAGCGAGAAAAATGCTTGATGATGCTGGTTTCCATAACGCAAAAATTATAGCTTCGAGCGATCTTGATGAACATACGATTGTCAATTTAAAAGCTGAAGGAGCGAAAATCGATGTGTGGGGAATTGGAACGAAGCTGATTACCGCCTACGACCAGCCTGCATTGGGAGCTGTGTACAAATTGGTTGCCATTGAAGGGGACGACGGCAAATTAGTCGATACAATAAAAATTTCATCAAATCCGGAAAAAGTGACAACACCAGGCTTGAAAAATGTATATCGAATTATCAACAACAAGGATAAGAGGGCTGAAGGAGATTATATTACATTACATTTTGAACAGCCGCAAAAAGAAAAGCGGCTGAAAATGTTCCATCCTGTCCATACATTTATCAAAAAATATGTAACCGATTTTACGGCAAAGGATTTGCATCACGATATTTTTGTTGATGGCGAGCTTACGTATGAATGTCCTTCATTGGAAGAAATCCGGTCATATGTAAAAGAAAATTTGGAGCTGTTATGGGATGAATATAAACGCATTTTAAATCCTGCCGAATACCCTGTTGATCTGAGCGAATTGTGCTGGGAAAATAAAATGAGAAATATTGAGGAAGTAAAGCAAAAAGTTAAAAATATGGATTATTAACATGAAAAGAGCCGAACGAACAGCCACAATGGTCGTGAGCTAATCGATTCGGCTCTATTATTTATTCGTATAATCTTAATGCGGCATGACAAGTTGGGCCGACATATTGATTTAAAGGAAAGGAATGGCGGATGGCTGCTGTAATAAACTTTTTGGCGGAATAAACGGCTTCTTTAACCGTTTTGCCATTTGCTAGTTCAGCTGTAATCGCGCTTGAATATGTGCACCCAGCACCATGTGTATAGGTTGTGTCGATTCGTTCGCCTTCTAGGATTTCAAAATCCTTTCCGTCATATAAAACATCAACAGCATATTTATGTTCAAGCTTTCCGCCGCCTTTCACCAAAACATATTTTGCACCAAGATCATGAATAATGGCAGCTGCTTCTTTCATTTGATCGACTGTTTGAATAGTACCTAACCCGCTCAATTGCCCTGCTTCAAAGAGATTTGGAGTAATAACCGTCGCGACTTTTGTCAGAGAATTGCGAATCGCTTCCGCATGGTCGGGATAAAGCACTTCATCTGCCCCTTTGCATACCATGACAGGATCGATGACCGTGTTTTTTAAATTATATTTTTTAATTGTATCTGCTGCCAGCTCGACAATTTCTGCTGTCGGGAGCATTCCGGTTTTCATGGCATCTACACCGACTCCCTCTATAATCGTTGCAAGCTGGGCCTTTATGGTATCGATTTCAATAGGGAATACTTGATGCTGCCATCCGTTATGAGGATCCATTGCTACAATTGTAGTGACCGCAGTCATTCCATAAACTCCGTATTCTTGGAACGTTTTTAAGTCCGCTTGTAAACCTGCTCCACCGCTGGAATCGGAACCTGCGATCGTCAAGGCTTTTTTCATTGTCATTTTGTTACCTCCATCCAGCTGTAAAGATTTTATAACAACATTATAGCAGTTTGTACCATAAGAAGAGAAAAACATTTGCTTAAAAACATAAAAAGGATTAAAATATAATTAACCATCGGTTAATAAATAAGAATGCAGCTAAATGCCAACACGCCAAAGTCAGAGGAACGCTTGTTGTTGTTAAGAAAGGAATGGAACAATTGGCTCCTAGAAAAAAAGACACTGAATTAACGAAAGAGGCAATTATGAATGCTGCTAGAGAGCTTTTTGTCATAAAAGGATATGAACATGTTTCCATGCGAGAAATCGCCAAAGAATTGCACTGCACACATGGAGCGCTTTATTATCATTTTCAAAATAAAGCAGAGCTTTTTTATAAAATTGTGCAGACGGATTTTCAATTTTTAGACGGGCTGTTAGAAAAAGTGCTGCAAGCCTCGTATTCTTCTAAAGAAGAAGCTGTAAAAACGATCTTGTTAAAGTTTATTGAATTCGGGCTGACATATAAAAGTCATTATAAGCTGATGTTTTTAACACAAAATCTCGAGCTTGATATGCTGATGGAGCAAGAGCCGAATAAGTCATATGAACGTTTTGCGCAGGCTATTTTTCAGTTTGCTCCAGATAAAGCAAATCCAACAGTCATTTGGTGTTTGTTTCTTGCAGTAAGCGGTTTTGTAACGAAATATGTACAGACCGATGCTGAGTATAAAGATATGGAAGGACTTGCTGAACAATATGTTGCTTTTTTAATCAAAGGATTTTTAAGTTGAAAAAAGTAATAAGCACTTAAGCTTATTTACTTTTTTGCATATTATTGACCAATGGTTAATTTTAAGATCGGAGGTAAAAAGGATGAAAAAAGCGGTTATTTTAGGTGCATCAGGCGGAATGGGCTACAATTTAGTTCATGAATTGCTGAATAGAGAGAATATTGAGGTTGTCGGCGTAGCCCGCAATACAGAAAAAATGAAAAAAATGCTTCACCGTTTGAACGATCGCGTCAGCATTGTCGCTGGAGATGCCCTCCATCGATCCAGCATCTTGCAAGCATGCGAAGGTGCGGAATGGATTTTCCATGCCATTAACATACCGTATCCGCAGTGGGAGAGAGATCTACTGATCATCATGGAAAATGTGCTGGCGGCAGCAAAAAAAGAAAAAGCTAAGCTTGTTGTCGTTGATAATATTTATGCATATGGCCGGTCAAATGGAAAAACAATGTCCGAGACTGACCCGAAAAATCCTCATACAAAAAAAGGAAAAATACGATTGCGGCTTGCTGAAATGGTGGAAAAGAGCGGAGTAGACTACTTAATCGCTCACTTCCCCGATTTTTACGGCCCATGTGGGGAAAAAACATTGTTGCATCATACGTTAAAAAAAGTTGTCCAAAATAAACGATCTCAATTTATCGGGGATTTAAATATACCGAGGGAATATATTTTTTTGCCGGACGGTGCCAAAGCTTTAGTTGAGCTTGCATTAAGGGACGATACCTATCATGAGCACTGGAATATACCGGGGGCGGGAGTTATTTCCGGACGGGAAATTATTCAAATCTTGAGGGAAAAGCTTCAATATGAAAAGAAAGTAAGTGTTGTCACGAAATCGATGATTTATTTTTTAGGGTTATTCAGCCCGATGATGAAGGAAATGGTTGAAATGATGTACTTAGTCGAAGAGCCTGTCGTATTATCGGATGAAAAATTTGAAAAAAGAATCGGGCCGCTGCTAAAAACTCCTTACGAACAAGGCATCATCGCAACTGTTGATTTTATGAAACATCAAGAAGAAGCGTGATCACCCCGATGTTGCAACTGGCTTCGCATGGAACGGAGAGACTAAATGCTCAATACTTTCCCGATTTCGTCTAATTCAGCAAACCTTTTGAGTGGAACGCAGTAATTCAGCTGCTTGCTCCGTCTCCGCCCCATGGTTTATTGTTTAGCAAAAGCTCCCTGCGGTGAATACATATTTTCGGGTGATTTCGTTAACTGTTCCCTTTCAAACAGCACTCTTCCATTCCGAATAGTGACAGGAACCCCTTGTTCAGTATAATATCCGTGCTCTTTTGCAATAACGTCAAAGCTTTTATTGGATTTGAGAATAATGACTGGCGTATGCAGCTCAACTTTTTCAAAGAGCCAGCGAATTTCGGCGTTATGCATGCGGACACATCCGCTGCTTGCATACGTTCCAATCGATCTTGGATTATTATTGCCGTGAATGGCAAAATTATTTCCATAATATCCTAAAGCATCAAGACCAAGCCAGCGATCACCCAATGGATTTCTCGGGTCTCCTCCTGGAATCTTTTCTTTAAAATAAGGGCGGTTTTTAATTTTTGTGACAATGGGGAAAATGCCTTCTGGAGTTAGCTGAGCATATTTTCCTGTTGCAACATGAAATACTCTTTGAAGAATTCCGTCTTCAAAAAATGCCAGCTTATTTACGCTCTTGTTTATTATGATCAGCTGACCATCAATCTTTTGTTCAGCTGCAACTGGTGATGAAAGAATAAAAAAGAAACAAGAAATAAATGCGATACCTATATAGATTTTCTTTATGCTCATATGTTTTTAAACCTGTCCTTTCTGTCCATTCTCTTTATAAAATTATGTGCTTATGCAAAGAACTATTCAAAAAAAGCAGCAATTACGAAAAAATTTGTAATCAAAAAGAAACATAAATAATTTTTTTGTGAACTTAATAAAGGAGCAAGCAAAAAAATTATTTCCGTCTTGTGTATCGACATCAAGCTCGAAACCTCTTCTAGCAAATGATTGGGATGAGGTATGCCTCAGGATCATGACCCTCGCCTAAAATGCCTTCCTTATGGCGTCTGCCATATTAAAGCATCGAGGGGGCAGCACCTTTGATGTCGTAGGCCTTGTCCGTCTGTTTCAGCATTTTTTCAATGACGAGCTTTGTCTCATTTGGCTATTCGGTATTTGTTAAAAATGAATGGATATTCCGTTTACCTGCGAGTTTCTAACAGACGAAAATCAATAGAATCGTCAGAACATTTGCGTTATCTTGGAGCATTACGGCTTGTTTAAACGTGATAAAAATGCATCAAATGTTTTTCGTACGTTTAGGGCACCAAGCTTCTCACTTTATAATGGGAACGGCAAAAAAGTTGATATTTCAGTCTTTACTGCGATTTTTGCCCTCTTGCTTCTGTCGAAAGCCTTAATGTTTCATGTGGAACATTTTGCAAAATATTAGCGACAGCTGTCACCCTTTGACAAAAAAAGCCGAATCATCATAACATTAAAAATAGTGATAGATCAGTAGAAGCTAAGAGGGTGGCAAACGTTGAAGCAGATTTTAAAAAATGATTGGTGGGGACTGTTGAAAGAAGAGTTTGAAAAGCCATACTACAAAGAGCTGCGGGAATTTTTGAAGCAGGAATATGCCCATCATACGATTTATCCGGATATGTACGACATTTTTAATGCTTTGCATTACACGCCTTATGAAGAAGTAAAGGTTGTCATTTTAGGCCAAGATCCGTATCATGGGCCAAATCAAGCACATGGATTAAGCTTTTCCGTAAAGCCGGGGATCGCTCAGCCGCCGTCTCTGAAAAATATTTTCATCGAGCTTGAGAACGATCTCGGCTGCAAGCCTCCAAACCACGGTCATCTTGTCAAATGGGCGAAGCAAGGTGTTCTATTATTGAACACTGTGCTGACGGTAAGGCAGGGACTAGCCAATTCTCATAAAGGAAAAGGATGGGAACAATTTACCGATCGAGTGATTAGCTATTTAAACGAGCGAGAGCGTCCAGTCGTCTTTATTTTATGGGGAAGGCATGCACAGGCGAAAAAAGAAATGATTAACATGAATAAGCATTTTGTCATTGAGTCGCCGCATCCATCGCCATTTTCGGCAAACAGAGGCTTTTTTGGCAGCAGGCCTTTTTCTAAAGCAAATCAATTTTTAAAGTCCATCGGATCAGAAGAAATTGACTGGTGCATCAGCGATAATGACATTTAATTGCTGCCTGCCGTTTGCGTGATAAGTGGAAACGTGAAAAAGAGACTATCCAAAAATAAAACGGATGAAGAAACATCATAAAGTTTTTCTTCATCCGTCTTTTTATTTTTTTGGAGATTCTGTTGAAAGTGAATGACTTTCCGGTCGCTTTCAATAGATTGTGTTCCATGGCCACAATTCCAACTCCGTTTGGACTTTCGAAAGCCCTCGAAAAGAAAATCTGCGGAACGACCGATTGCCTTTAATATGACGGGGCGCACTTTCTGCCTCGGTTTTTCTTCAAGAATAGATTTGTGCACCCTCGTCGGACAAAAGGCTCTTTTTTCGGATACGATGCTATGAAGAAGCCGCTTGGAGCCACAGCTATAAGAATTGGAGCTAAAGCCATTGTAGAAGTGATTCTGATCTTTCGTCCAGTTGAAAGAAAAGAACAGGAGGAGATCGAGTATGGATGATAGAAATAGCTCGGAATGATTGAAATTTTTTAGAATCAGGTAGAAAGGTTAGATAAAGAAATTTATAACTTAAATTATTAGGTAGAGCTTTTAAAAATCTATTAATAAAGATTATTGGTAATCAAAAGATATCTCCTGACTTATTATTAATATTGATTACGTTGCTCTGAAAAAAGATTTAAATGGTGAGGAGCGGGCAGAGATCGCATTTTTCCTTCTCAAAATTCAAAAAGAGTATATGCAAGAAGGTAAAGTGCCTAGTCTAGAAGAATTTCATTCCAGATTGATTGAGGTATTAGGCGTTACCCAAAATGAAAAAGCAGAATATCCAATTCAAATCTCAAAACAACTGCTTCAAAAATATGAGCAAATAGGCGAATTCCCAGTTGCAAAAGAGATTTTATCTAAGTGAGAGGTGCTTTACCATCGCCTCTCACTTTTTGCGTTTCTTTAAGCAAATTCTCGTCTTTGTCTGATTGCAATATTATGTACTTTATTTTGCAGCACACAGTTCTTTCTTTATTGTTCGTTTGACGCTTGCATTTTTACTAGAAAGTATGTTTTTTTGTCAAAACAAATAGAGGCCCAAAAAGCCAACTTTCAATGACTTTTGGGCCAGCTCCATTATTTCAATGCTTGCTGCAAAAACTCAGGAAGCTTAAAGCACCCTTCGAGAATAGCTTGATTTACATATTTTGTATCTTTCGAAAAATTGTCCGACTTTACATCTTCATATTTTTTCGATCCGATTGTAAAGCTCCATAGTCCTCCCGGATATGTAGGAACAACAGCTGTGTATAGTTTTGTAATCGGGAATAAAGATTGAATATGGCTATAAGACCGTTTTAAAACATCCAAGTGGAAAACAGGCGATTGACTTTGGCATACCATGAGGCCATCGTCTTTTAACGCTTTATATAGGTTGGTATAAAAATCTTTTGAAAACAGCTGTTCTGCCGGTCCAATCGGGTCAGAAGAGTCAACAATGATCACATCGTATTCATTTTGTTTGTTTTCTACATATTTCACGCCGTCAATAAATAAGAAATTTACGCGCGGGTCGCTTAAGTTTCCTGACACTTCAGGCAGATGCTCCTTGCATGCGGAAACGACAAGCTCGTCAATTTCCACCATATCGATTTCCTTCACTGAATCATATTTGCATACTTCTCTGGCAACACCGCAGTCTCCGCCGCCGATGATCAGCACTTTTTCCGGATTTGGGTGGAGATTGAGCGGGATATGGGAAATCATTTCATTATATATATGCCCATCAATAGAAGTGGTTTGCACAACTCCATCTAGCACTAGCATGCGGCCAAAATCATATGAATCCAATACCATAACATTTTGAAAAGGGGATTGCTTTGAAAAAAGCACTTCTTTGATTCTATAGCTGATTTTTAAATTTTCTCTTTCATCTTCTGTTAACCATAAATCGCCGTTTATTGTTTGCAAATATTGATTGTCCATCTGCAGGCCCTCCTTGTGCTCAAAAATTCCTTACTTATTGTAACAAGTTTGTTATGAAAAGTGAATGAAGCAGACAAGTTTGTCAATAAGGAAAAAATCAAATATGATAAAAAAGCAAGATCATTATCTTTCAATAAGGAGCGATAGGAGTTGAATATACCGGTCTCAAGCATAATAGGAAAAATGGAGGAGGAACTGAAAAAGGCAAAGGCAGCAGGAACACCTCATGATCTAAAAGCCCGGCTTCTTGTCATCCGTTCTTTATGTGATGTTATTTTGGATCAACAAGAGGAAAATTATGATTTTTCAGCTATTCAAGAGCCAAAAAGCGAAAGTGAAATAACTCCATTAGAGCTGGAAAAAATGATCGGAAATGCAAACAGCAAAACGCTGACAATGAAAGAACGTTTGTTGGTCGAAGACGATGCAAATGGAGAATCTATTTTTGATTTCTAACAAAATCTTGTCATCTGTAAAATCTTCATTTAAAAAAAACGGACGATAAGGTAAGATGAAGGGAAAAAGGGGTGAAGATGATGAAAATATTTTTCATTCTTGGAGCCGTCGGTGCTTTTTTGTCTGTAGCTTTAGGAGCATTCGGCGCCCATGGTTTGGAAGGGAAAATTCCGCAAAAATATTTGGAGACATGGCAAACAGGTGTACAATATCAAATGTTCCATTCGATTGGCCTTTTTGTCACGGCTCTGTTTTTGCAGCAGCATCCGCAGGCAGGCTATGCAAATTGGGCCGGGTGGCTGATGCTCATCGGTATTCTCCTGTTTTCCGGAAGCCTGTATATATTAAGTGTGACGCAGATCAAAGTGTTAGGTGCAATTACGCCGCTTGGAGGCATTTCATTTTTAATTGCATGGGTTCTTCTTGCTGTTGCTGCAGTTAAATATATGTAAATATAAACGTCTGTCTACTATATCGGGACAGGCGTTTTTTTTGTGCAAAGAAATGAAAGGGTGACCTTCTTAACCGATTCAAAGGTCATAGCCAGAGCTTCATCCAAAAATGTGTCCCGTTCATTTTGGCTCCTAGCTTCCTAATGATAGAAGATTCAGTGTGAATGCAATGTTTTTTGTTCAACATACTGTCAAAAAGTACTATGGAAAATGTGATTTTTTTCACAGATTGACTAACGTAAGCTAAACTACAATTTTTTTAAAAGAAGAAAAGGTGGTGTTATGGGTGGCAAAAGAATTCATCTCCGATAAAAAAGAGCAGGAAATTGCTCAAAAGAAAGAATATTCGTTATTTGGCACTTTTTTATCCGTTCTTATGCTGGCTCTTTTTTTAATACTTTCTTGGTTTGGAGTTTACTACTTATTTATTCAACGATTATAAAGGAGGGGGATCATCTTGCATTTGCACAGACTTGAAAAGGTTTGGCTATTAATAGGTATAGGTACGCTTGTGATGTTTTTAACAATCGTGGGCATCAGTGCATTTGCACAAGGTCATCATCCGCCGAGTGATCTGACCACATTGGATCCGCAAAAAGTAGACACGACAGAGCCGTTTAATCAACCAGGCTTAAAGAAAATTGGAGACAACGAATACGAACTTGTTATAGTTTCTCAAGCTTTTGCCTTTATGCCGAATGACATAAAAATACCGGAGGGAGCAAAAGTTCATATTATCGTGACAAGCAAAGATGTTGTTCATGGCCTTGAAATCGTTGGCACAAATGTAAACATGATGGTGACCCCGGGACATGTGAATTCGCTTACACATACATTTCATAAACCCGGCAGCTATTTAATAATTTGCAACGAATATTGCGGTACTGGGCACCAAATGATGAGCACGAAAATTGAGGTGACAAAAGCATGAAAAATACAGCGCTTCACCCAAACGATGGAAAGCTGGCGCTCGCCCATATTGCAGTTGGTTATATTGCATTGTTTTTAGGAGCGATTGCCGGGTTATTGCAGGCTTTTGTTAGAAGCGGAACGCTTGAGCTTCCGGCAGGGATCGGATATTATCAGCTTTTGACTGCTCATGGCGTTTTGTTGGCACTTGTTTTTACAACATTTTTTATCATTGGTTTTTTATATGCTTCCATGAGTCGGACGACAGGTGATTTAACTCCGTTTGCCAAAAAGTCGGCTTGGATCGGCTTTTGGCTTATGACGATTGGAACAGCGATTACAACGGTTATGATCTTATTAAATAAAGCGACCGTTCTATACACTTTTTATGCACCACTTAAAGCATCGCCATGGTTTTATATCGGTCTGACGCTTGTTGTAGTCGGCAGCTGGGTAAGCGGAGCTGGCATGTTTAGCCAATACGCTGTCTGGAAAAAGAAAAATGAAGGAAAGCCGTCTCCTCTATTAAGCTTTATGGCAGTTGCCACAATGATTTTATGGATCATAGCAACATTGGGCGTAGCAGTAACGGTATTATTCCAGTTTATTCCTTGGTCCTTCGGGTTAGTCGATAAAATCAATGTGCTGTTAAGCAGAACACTTTTTTGGTATTTCGGCCATCCATTAGTGTATTTCTGGTTATTGCCTGCCTATATGTGCTGGTACGTCATCATTCCAAAAATAATAGGCGGGAAAATTTTCAGCGATTCGCTTGCAAGACTGGCGTTTGTACTGTTTGTTCTTTTTTCCATCCCAGTCGGCTTCCATCATCAAATACTAGAGTCTGGGATCACTCCGCTTTGGAAGTTTTTGCAAATTGTGTTGACGTTTATGGTCATTGTTCCATCTTTAATGACAGCTTTCGCTTTGTTTGCAACATTTGAAATAAGCGGAAGAGAAAAAGGGGCCAGCGGACTGTTTGGCTGGGTGAAAAAGCTTCCGTGGACAGATGTTCGCTTTTTTGCACCGTTTATGGGAATGCTCGTTTTTATTCCTGGCGGAGCAGGCGGAATCATTAATGCAAGTAACCAAATGAACCAAGTCGTTCATAACACTTTATGGGTAACAGGACATTTCCATTTAACAGTGGCCACCACTGTAGCGTTGACGTTTTTTGGTATTTCCTATTGGTTGGTTCCTCATTTAACAGGCAGAACGTTAACACCGCGATTAAATAAATTAGGGATCATTCAAACCGTTTTCTGGTGCATCGGTATGTTCCTAATGTCAGGAGCCATGCATACAGTTGGTCTGTTTGGAGCTCCTCGGCGGACCGCTTATACAACATATGGAGACCATCCGCAGGCGTTGGAATGGATGTCTTATCAAACTATCATGGCGGTTGGCGGAGCCATCTTATTCGTTGCCATTTTGATGATTCTTTATATTGTTATAAATTTGGCAGTGGCTGCTCCAAAAGGAACGGAAGAATTTCCAGTTGGTGAAGTTCATGAAGATGCGGAAAAAACGCCATTGCTTCTAGAAAATTGGAAAATTTGGATCGGTCTGTCTGTTGTGCTAATTGTAATCGCTTATACAGTACCGGTCATCGATATCATTGAAAATGCACCAAGTTCACCGGGATTTAAATTCTGGTAGAAGAAACTGGGCGTGGAATTTTCACGCCCGGTTTTTTTTATTGCTATGGATGCGGAAAATGCCCTAGATGAAATGGGGGAGGTAATCGGAAATTTTTTCTGAATCTCGATTATACGTTTTAAGTCGAAGGGAAAAAAAGCTTTATTGGCCGTTTTTGAAATTTAAGTGCTTTTATTTATATAAGTAAGATCGAAATGAAAATAAAAGCTCATAGAAAAGCTGAATAACCTTGCTTCATTAAAGAAGCAAGGCTGCTTAGACTTCTGTCCTGCTTAGACTTCTGTCTATTTGACAAGGAAGCTAGACAAGGGCAGGGCGCTGTTCAAGAAATTATAAAGCGTCTTGCAGCATTCCTACCGGCCTCTCTCTGTCTAGCGTTTTTCTTATCTTGGTGGATAAGAAGCGAGACTTTGAGGGGATGTATATACGATTTCCTCATCGAAAGTGACGTAATTCAAAAAAACCATCAGCAATAAATATCGCCTTCCTGTTTGCGGGTCGCTTAAAATGAGATGATCTCTTCCGGCAGCTTCAATGACGCCGCGAAATACTTTCGCCGGCCATTCAGGATTGTTTTCAAAGGTCATGTATACGGTGGCCAATTTCCCTTTATTTAAGCGCAAAATGTTTTCGACATAGGATTCTTCAAGCGGAAGCATTCCGGGTACAGCTTGACCGCTGGTGCCGCTTGGTTGAGCTGAGGGAGGGGCGCCGATAACAGACCCGCTGGGCGCGTAAAATCCGTACGGATAGGTTGGCTGTACAGGAGTAACTGCAGGAACTGGATACCCCTGCTGCTGCCGTTGGTTCTGTTTTTTGTTGCTCATGTTCAACCTCCTAAAATCTATATACGCTTGGGCAAACAGATTGTGCAGGAATATAAAAACAATGGGATTTATATCGTCCTGAGTTATATTGGTTATACCATGTAGCAGGGCAATCGCCATATGGCTTAAAAAACCACAAAGCAGTTTCTGCAGGACTGTAGCGGTTTCCTTTCAAAACTTTTCTTGCTAAGTCTATTTCATTTTGCCTTGCAGCCTGATAAAAATATCCTTTCTGTGTGGCTTCGAAGCCTCCGGGGCTTTGAAACACCATACTGCGAACGGTGCGTATATCCTTAAAGTCTAAACAATCTGCAAGGACACGGTTGACACCGACATTGCCTACAAGAAGCATGCCTAAATCTCCGTCTCCTTCTGCTTCAGCTCTCATCAATCTGGCCAATAGCTTTACATCTTCTTCAGTATGTGGGAATTACAGCCATTTTTTCACCTGCCTTTTTCTTTAAAAAGACATTGCCTAAATAGTAATCTTTCATTCCAATGTATGACGATGAAACCTTTTTTATGACATTCGGAAAAATTCCCATTCCGACATCTTTGTTCTGTATAAAAGAAAAAAAGAAGCTTATAAAGTATGAGGGGCTGTCTAATAAGTCGATTTTCCGGCTTATAGACGCCCCTTTAATGTTTTAGAAACACTGATATATCAATGCTTATGATGTTTTATTTTCAGTGGATTTTGACTGGACAGCCCCATATTTTGAGAAGTGGCATATATGTATTCATCCATGGCGCTTGGCATGGTGCATGGTGTTGGGAAAAGTCACCCTCTCGCCCATTCTTTCCATTGAAATTTTTCTTCAAATCTCCCCGTACTTTTATTTTGTTGCACGTAAGAAAGAGATAAATCGTGATTTGTTACACTTCCTGCACAACATGACCTTTTTCCGTACACATTAAGCATGTCAGCTAGGATTTCTTACTCACTATGGGCGCCCTTCAGCAGAAAAAACCAGTACTGAAAGCAGTACTGGTTTATACATGTAAAAATGCTGCAATTTTTTCAGGATGCAAAATGTTGCCGACAAAGAAAGAGCCAAATTCGCCGTATCTGGCGCTTACTTCATCAAAACGCATTTCATATACGAGCTTTTTAAACTGCAAAACATCATCAGAGAAGAGCGTGACGCCCCATTCCCAGTCATCAAATCCGACAGAACCGGTAATAATTTGTTTTACTTTATCTCCGTACTTGCGGCCGATAAGTCCGTGGCTTCTCATGAGGCTCCGGCGCTCTTCCATCGGCAGCATATACCAATTGTCATTGCCTTGACGGCGTTTATCCATCGGATAGAAGCAAACATATTTTGATTTCGGCAAAATAGGATATAGTCTAGATCGGATATATGGATTTTGATACGGATCTTCATCATTTCCGCCGCCTACGTAGCTGCTCAATTCCACAACGGAAACATATGAATAGGCAGGGCTTGTATATTCAGCCAGTTTTGTTTTATTAAATTCCGTTTCAATTTCATTCAATTCTTCCATCGTTGGCCGGAGAATCATGATCATCAAATCTGCTTTTTGTCCAACGATCGTATATAAAGCGTGGCTGCCTTGTTGGTCTTTTTCCACTGCACTCCATTTTTCTAACAAATTCAGAAATTCATGAATAGCTTCCTGGCGTTCATCGCTAGATAAAGTTTTCCAAGCGCTCCAATCGATCGAGCGGAAATCGTGCAAACAATACCAACCATCGAGCGTTTCAACGGCTTCATTTGAACGAACTTCTTCACTCATTTTCGTCACCTCTCATATTGGCTATGTACAAGTTTACTATACCACAGTTTAGGGGAGAATATCCGGGTAAAACAGTATGACAATTATGTGACAGAAAGAAGTGCTGTTGAAAGCGCTATGATGAAATTTTTCATTTTAAATTTAAGAGCAGGTGGGGTATGCTAAAAGTGAATGGAACAATTCATGTTAAAAGAATGTTTTAAGATTAAGGAGGCTGACTTTGTTTTGGCAGACATTTTTGCAGCATTGAAAAATAAAATATCGGGAAAAAATATTAAAATTGTTTTTCCTGAAGGATTGGATGAGCGAATTTTAACAGCAGTTTCCCGATTAACAGAGGAAAATTTGTTACAGCCCATTTTAATTGGGGATGAAACAGAAATTGAAGAAAAAGCAAAGAGTTTAAATATTTCTGTTGCAGGTGCAAAAATATATAATCCTGCCAATTACAGTGGAATAGAAGAGCTTGTTCAAAGCTTTGTTGAACGCCGTAATGGAAAGGTGACAGAAGAAGAAGCACGGAAGCTTCTTTTGGATGAAAATTATTTTGGCACGATACTTGTTTATAAAGGGGAAGCGGACGGGCTTGTGAGCGGTGCGGCACATTCAACCGCAGATACAGTGCGGCCGGCTCTTCAAATCATTAAAACGAAACAAAACGTGAAAAAAACATCAGGCGTATTCGTCATGGTTCGTGGTGAGGAAAAATATATATTTGCTGATTGCGCGATCAACATCGCTCCAACCAGTCAGGAGTTAGCAGAGATCGCTATTGAAAGCGCGAAAACGGCAAAAATGTTTGATATCGACCCTCGCGTTGCTATGCTCAGCTTCTCGACAAAAGGTTCAGCAACATCCCAGGAAACAGAAAAAGTGGCAAAAGCAGTTGAATTGGCAAAAGAAATGGCTCCGGACTTAATATTGGACGGAGAGTTTCAATTTGATGCAGCTTTCGTGCCGTCTGTTGCGGAAAAGAAAGCGCCGGGATCTGTAATTAAAGGCGATGCCAATGTATTTATATTCCCGAGCCTTGAAGCTGGAAACATCGGCTATAAAATTGCACAGAGACTTGGAAACTTTGAAGCGATCGGACCGATTCTCCAAGGATTGAATGCTCCAGTGAACGATCTATCTCGCGGCTGCAACGCTGAAGATGTATATAAATTAGCGATAATCACAGCCCTTCAGGCGCTTGCATAAACAAAAAGCAGGGAATTTTCCATCAAAAATTCCCTGCTTTTCACATTTTTTGCTGAATCAACAACACCTTCCGCTTCTAAACAGAAAGGCTTTGCTTTAATTCATCGCTTGAGCGCTCCCACATGCCTTCATCATGGTTTCGAAGAAAATCGGAAAGAACTTTTTTCGAGCTTTCATCCATGTGGTCGACAATGATGTTCCGTTTTAGCGATTTATCCATGCGGTTTACGTGTTCAGGCAATGATTTATAACCTCGTCTTGCCTCGCGATCAACAGTCATATAACAGGCAGCAACCCCGGCATAATATGGCCCATCTTCTTTTCTGTCAATTGTTACCCATACAAGCCAATACGGTTTTCCGTTCGGAACGTCTTCTTTCACATGAGTAAATTTAATGCCGCGTTCTACCTGGCTTCTTGCATGCATTGCGCCGATATCTACAAATGCCGTTTTTTCCTCGATGTCAATGAAGACAGGGGAAACATTTTCCAGGCTAAGGGTGCCTGCTCCAAAGCCGCGATGGCCGTCAGTTGGATCGTTTTTAATAATTTGGAACTCGACCTTTTTCTTTTTTTCTGTCATGTAAACATCCCTCCTTTAAAAGAACGGTTGTAAAACGAAATGAAAAAGAGTGATAACGGCTCGGCTTCCCCAATTAAATATCGGATGAATAATATATTGATCCAAAGGGGTGATAACAATAATTAAAAAAATAAGCACTCCGTAATTTTCATATTGAGTAAGCTTGGCGCGGATGTCCGGCGGGGCTAAATCTTCAATGATGCGATAACCGTCAAGCGGCGGAAACGGCAATAAATTAAAGATAAACAACATAATATTTAATGATATAAGAATATTAAAAAATTGTTCAACCATTCTGGCTCCATCATAAGATAAGCTGGCAAATAATCCAAACGAAAAGAGAAAGTTCAGCAGCAAAAAAGCGAGAAAGGCAATGAATAAATTGCTCAATGGACCAGCTACAGATACTAATACCCCGGATAAGCGGGGATTTTTAAAATAGAAACGATTCACCGGAACGGGTTTTGCCCAACCAAACCCTGCCAAAAATATTAAAAGAGTACCGATCGGATCTAAATGGGAGATCGGATTAAGGGTCAGCCTCCCTTGATTTTTCGCTGTCGGATCTCCGAACTTATAGGCAACAAATGCATGTGAAAATTCATGGATAGTGAAGCCGACGATCAAAGCAATAATGACAAACGGTATAACTTCTAAATCGTAATATAAAAACGGCAAAAATGCGCCCTCCTATTCTAACGATTTCCTTTGCTTACAGTATACTATAAAAAGGTTGAAATACATAAAAAGGATTTTCTTCATTTTTTTAGGGGAAAATTCAGCTGATTTTTGCACTGAATTTGTGATCTTGCAATCGTTGAATAAATTGATAAGCTTCCTCCACTTCCTCATCCGTATAACGCTGCTTTTTTTTGAGCGTGAATACTTTTTCCTTCACTTCTTCCTTGTCCAAATGATCAAAATATAAAATGGTTGATACAAGTTCTAAAAAACGTGCTGATTGGGCGTTTAATTCATTTATGCAATTCTGCAGTTCGGGCATGTCCAAATCGTAATGGCTTAAAAATTCCTGCCCCGACTTTGTAAGGGAATATTTGTATTGATAATAGCCGCCTTTTTTTTCTTTTACTTCATTGATAAAGCCCATGTTGCAAAGCTCTTCAATGCGAAGCGTCAACTCTTCTGAATACGGCCCGTAAAAATGGAATTCGTATTTTTCATAAAAGGGATAATTAAGTTTTTTTGCTATAAATATAATTTTTTGCAGTTTTTTTCGTCCGATGATCTCTTTCGAAGCGGACAGCACTTTCATTAATTTTGCGTGTTCGGTTAACACACCCTTCATCTCCTCACCTACAGAATAAATCCATCTTTGTCAGTTAGCTGCAAAATTTCTAAAATTTGTTTTTTCAAGTTTCGTTTCTCCGAGAAATCTTTTAAAAAATCAAGAGGAAAATATAATTTATGATCCGTTCTCCGCTTTCCGGTAATGGCGTCCACAATTTCCGACTCTCTTGAAAGCTCCCGTATTTCCCCGTTTGGCATGAGCAAATGGATCGGCAGCCGTTCTTCTTCCTCGCCCGGTCGGTAAAAATCGTACGGAAGATCTGAAGACGAGTCGACAACAAGATAATATTCCGGATCAATGCCTGCTTTTTTGAACAAATTCGTTAGTTCAATCAGCTTCATCAATTGTTCATTGGACGGTTGAAACTCCACATATTTAAACAGGCGCCTGTTTATAAATCTGTTGCACAGATCGCTTAAAATCGGATCCTTTTCCTTTTGCCATTCTTGGAAATAATAAAGGATGATGGATTCGTCTAATTTTAAATAATCTTCGACTGTAACATCTCCTTTGAAAATCGAATAAAAATGGACTGGATCTGCTTGGAATGAATAATTATTTTCATACAGAGCTTTTGCTCGATGGAGAATTTTGGACAAAATGACTTCAGCGCTTCTCGTTACTGGATGAAAATATACTTGCCAGTACATTTGATATCGGCTCATAATATAATCTTCGACAGCATGCATGCCGCTGTATTTAATGACGACTTGATCCTCTCTCGGCCTCATCACACGCAAAATGCGTTCCATGTCAAAATGGCCGTACTGAACGCCTGTGTAAAAAGCATCTCGTTGCAAATAATCCATTCGGTCGGCGTCAATTTGGCTGGAAATTAAGCTGATAACCTGCTTATTTTTGTATGTTTTCGCAATGACCTCTGCCACTTTTTTCGGGAATTCCGCCCCTGCATTTGAGAGAACACGGTTTATTTCTGTATTTCCTAAAATAATGGCTTGGGTAAAATCTTCGTGATCCAGATGGAAGACCTTTTCAAACGAATGAGAAAAGGGACCGTGTCCGACATCGTGCAAAAGGGCAGCGCATAAGCTTAGCAGCCTCTCATCTTCGTTCCATTCCGGTCTCCCGCGAAATACGTCATCAACAATTCGGCGGACGATCTCATAAACGCCTAATGAGTGGTTGAATCGGCTATGCTCCGCACCGTGAAAAGTTAAAAAAGTTGTCCCGAGCTGGCGGATGCGGCGCAGCCGTTGAAACTCTTTTGTCCCGATCAAATCCCAAATGATTTTATCGCGAACGTGGATGTAACGGTGAACCGGGTCTTTAAAAACTTTTTCTTCTGGCAGCTTTTCACTTGCATAGGTCATTTTCTTCCCTCTTCCGTTTTGACATGATTATATTATAACTTGTTTAAATTCAGGTGAACACCTCGTTTTTTAAAGTGCGATTCTAAACAGACACAAAGGAAAATCGGGTCCATGTCGTTCAACAACCTTAAATAAAAAACCGCCTCAGGAAGCATTCATTCCTTAAAAGGCGGTTTCTTATTTTTTAAGCTTTGCTTTCACTTTTTCTATTAACTCTTCTTCCGTTAACGCAGCGACCGGACGGTTGTTCACAAATACAAACGTTTTCTTTCTTCCGGGCCCGCAGTACGATTGGCAGCCGATTTCAATTTTAGCATCGGGATCCAAATTCTTTAATTTCGGAATAAGCGATTTTAAATTTGGCGCTTTACAATCGTCGCATACACGGAACTCATTTGCCATCCTTTTGAACAATCCTTTCTTCATGAATAAGCACTATCGGGTAGTATACCTTGTCTTTTTTTTGAAATCAAGTACAGCGCTTTTCTGTAAAAATCTACTATCCTTGTATATATTTTTAATCTTTTGGGAAAAATGATGCTAGAACAAATAGTATTATTCAAGAATAAGGGAGTTGAGAGTGAATGAAAACAAGACAGGATGCTTGGACAGAAGAAAACGATCTGCTATTAGCAGAAACCGTTTTGCGGCATGTCCGTGAAGGAAGCACGCAATTAAACGCTTTTGAAGAAGTTGGTGATAAGCTGAACCGCACGTCGGCCGCCTGTGGCTTCCGCTGGAACGCCGTTGTGCGCCATAAGTATGAAAAAGCTTTGCAGCTTGCAAAAAAACAGAGAAAGCAGAAAATGAGAGCGCTTGGGAAAGGCCAGACTGCAAAGAAGCGATTGCTTTATACGCCGCCTGAAGCGTCGCCTGGTGATTTTACTGAAGTAAATGCGGTGCAAAATTCAAAGAATTATAATCATCCAGAGCTCGCAGCCAATTCAAAAGTGGAGCTGACAATGGATAGTGTAATTGAATTTTTAAGAACTTACCAAGGGAACAGCGAACATATCGAGGCTTTGCAGCAAGAAAACGAGCGTTTGAAAAAAGAAAATGAAGAACTGATTAAGAAAAACGAAGAGTTGGAGAAGAAGGTTGCCAAGCTTGAGGAAGAATCGAAAACAGTTCAAGAAGACTATGAAACACTTATGAAGATTATGAACCGCGCTCGAAAGCTAGTTCTCTTTGAGGAAGAAGAACGTCCGACAACAACGTTTAAAATGGATCGAAACGGCAATCTGGAAAAAATGGCGGAATAGCGGAAGACGCTCCGCCTGCGTCTTTTAAAGGACAAAGAGCGGCAGCCTGATCTTATTCAATATTTTGAATAATAGCCATACAAAAAATAAAAAGGGATTGCGGCATTAGCCGCAACGTCCGAAAGTAGCAGGCATTCGCCAGCTACTTCAAACAAACATACGAAATCAAGTAGAGAAACGGTTTGTTTTTCTCTACTTGATTTATTTTTTAGCATTTATTTAGTGTTTATTGCTGGATAAAAAGGTCAAACACAAACCCGTAATCTTTTAAATTGTATTGCTTTTTCGCATTCATCAGCCAATTGAACGCAATATCGTTAATTTCTTTAAATTGCTCGGAAATATTGCTTTCATTTATGCGGTTGTTGGTGAATACAGAGGCGGCCATTTGCAGGCTTTGTTTTGCATACTCCATATAATTGTCATGATCGTTTGAAATTTCTTCTATTTTAATCAACGCTTTATACAAATCTTTTAGCTCTTCTAAATGTTTTTTATGAACATCAATGGAAAAAGGCGTGTTTCCAATTTGGAATTTGATTTCTACATCTAAATCAATAGTCCCTGCCGTTTCAAGCACAACGTTTGAAACGCGGTGGGCATAGTAGTCATACCGCTTTAAAGTGCGTTTTTTGCTGACAGCGCTTGTGCCGTCAACGTGGATTAACGCTTTGTTTGTGAAACAATACTCGTCGGTTTTCGACTTAATGAGGAAGTAGATTTTTTCCCCATCCTCATGCATGACATAATCATCCGCGTCCACTTTATCATAATCCTCCGGCTTGATCACCGTGCCGATATCACTTAATCCTAAAACATCAGAAGCTACTTTTTTAAACATAACTTTCTCCCTTCCCGATTTACATATTAGGCAAAAATTTTTCATTCCGCTCTATCATTCTTATGAAGTTTGCTTCATACAATTCCAGTTCAAAGTCGGTTAAATTGGAGGAATAAATGCGGCCGCTCAAATGTTGTAAGGCTGCAAAAAGGTCGTGCACCACATCCTGGACGGTTAACTTCACCTTTAATAATTCATGTAAAGACGCCATCGTGCTCGGATTTACGTTTGGGTACTTGAAATGTTCGGCTTGTCCTTTTGTCGCCTTGTCATAAAACTGTTTAATCTCGTTTGCGCGCGCTGCTCCGCTTCCTGTGATGCATAAATAAATTTGAACCGCTACGCCTCTCTTAAGACGGCGCTGAGAAATGCCGGCAAATTTTTTGCCGTGAATGCTGAGGTCGTAGCTCCCGGGACAATATGAACCGACAATTTCTCCTGCTTCGACTTCTGCGCCATACGGTTTCAAGAGAAAACAGATTAAATCCTTCATCGCATCATAACCGCGGTTAATGTCAATTCCTTTTTCCTTTTCCGGTAAAATGATCGATACGTTTAAAATCCCTTCATCCAAAACAACAGCCAACCCGCCGGAATTTCGAACGATGACTTTATATCCTTGTTTTTTTAAAAAATCTACTCCATCTTTTAAAAACGGGGCTCTTGTATCTTGAATGCCGAGAACAATCGTATCATGATGCACCCAAGTGCGGACTGTCGCGGGGGACATGCCGCTCCCGACTGTCGTGCACAACGTATCATCGTAAGCGAATGATTGCTTGGCATCAAAAAAGAGTCCTAAGCTTGAATGATCGATGATTCTCCATTCCGGCTGTTTTAATAATTCGTTCATTGCTGTGATAATCCTTTCAGTCGTGTGTTTTTAAGCATGAAAAGGATAGTAGAAATCGGCTATTCGTTTATTTTTCCTCAGATTTTTCGCTGAAGCTTTCGAAAAATATAAGAGCTGTAGCATACATGTAATCGGTCGATTTCTACAAGGACTGGCCTCTTGTTATGACATCTGAATATATATCGTCCTTTTTTATAGTATATCATAGGAGCTGCATCTTCTTTGAAAAATAAATAAGGGCTTGCGTCAAGACTATGCGCAAACCCTTATTTTGCCTATATGTCTAAAACCACGGCATAAGCCTTCTCCATAATGGTTCATCCTTTTTTTTCCGCCCGCTGTTTTTCGGCTCTTCCATATTGTCGAGGTGCTCCATGCAATATTTTGTTGGTTCCGTGCCTTTCACATAATACGCAAGGCGGGAGACGGGACATTCTTTCGTCGCTAAAAGCCCGTTTTCCGGATTGACATAAACGCCGACAACTCCTTCAGGCGGCTTAAATTGTTTTACAGGTTCATGTTTCAACGCTTCTTCCATAAAGCCGGCCCAAATTTTTTTCGAATAGGCTCGTTCCTCGACCATGTCAATCGTCTTTCCTTTGTCATAACCTGTCCATACACCTGCTACGAGCTGCGGGGCAAATCCGATCATCCAGCTGTCAGTCTTTGTCGTCCCGGATTTCCCAGCAAAAGGCCTTGATAGTTGATCGATAATGTTTTCCCCTGTAACAGTTGTATAACTGTTTAGCTTTCGATCAAACATGCCGGTCATTAAATGTGCGGTGATAAAGGCTGTTTGTTCATTTAGAATTTGTTCCTTTTCAACATTTGCCTCATATAAGACTTTTCCATTTTTATCAATGATTTTACGGACAAATATCGGTTTTATTTTTTGACCGCCGTTCGCTAAAATGCCGTAAGCGTTCATGAGATCGAGCGGCCTTACGGGAGAAGTTCCTAAAGCTAGCGACGGAACCATTTTAAAATTTTCTCCGATTCCAAAAAGCTTTCCCATTTTTATTAATTGATCCATACCGATAAACATATGGGTTTTAACAGCATAAATATTGTCGGACAAAGCAAGGGCTTCTATTAATGTAATTTCATCATTTGCGTAGTAGCCATTGTAGTTGCCCGGGGAATATGTGTTTGTTCCATTTTGAAAATGGAACGTTGTCGGCTCGCTTTTCAGCGTTGTGGACGGCGTAAATCCATTTTCCAAGGCTGCATAATATAGAAACGGCTTAATCGTTGAACCAGGCTGACGTTTTGCCTGAGTCATTCGGTTAAAAGGGCTCTCTTTATAATTCCGTCCGCCGATTAGAGCTTTTACCTCGCCTGTTTTCGGATCGATTGCCGAGAAGGCAACTTGGATATCCGAGTCTTTCCTCATGACTTTTTCTACGGTCGATTCAGCAATTTTTTGCAGATTTGGATCAAGAGTAGTAAAAATTTTCAGACCGGCTGTTTCAATTAATTGGTGGTCCTGCAATATTTCTTTTACTTCTTTCATAACCTCATCTTGAAAATAGGGGGCAAACTTTTCTGTTTTGGTGTTTTCGTTCGTTTTGAACGTTAATTTTTCCTTTGCAGCCAGTTCACTTTCTTTTTTTGTAATTAACCCTTGTTTGACCATTGTCTGCAAAATCATCTCTTGTCTTTTTTTTGATAAATCATAGTTCACCATCGGTGAATAGGAGTACGGTCCTTTCGGAATGCCGGCAAGTAGAGCGGCTTCGGCGAGCGTCAAGTCCTTTGCCTTTTTGCCGAAGTAATAACGGGAGGCCGCCTCGACCCCGTAGGCTCCGTGTCCATAATATATTGTATTTAAATAGCCTTCTAAAATTTTTTCTTTCGAGTAGTTCATCTCGAGCCGAATGGTATAAAAAGCTTCTGTCATTTTCCGAGCCCACGTTTTTTCAAATCCAAGATATAAATTTCTTGCGTATTGCTGGGTGATTGTGCTGGCTCCCTGCACCTTTGCCATCGCTTTGAGATCGGCAACGGCAGCACCTGCTATTCGTTTAAAATCAAAACCGTGATGATCATAAAAATTTTTGTCCTCAATAGCGATTGTCGCATTGATTAAATAGGGTGAAATTTCATCAAGTTCCACCCAAAAACGGCGGCCGCCGTGATGCTCCTCACCGATTTTCGTTCCGTTGCTTGCGTACAATACAGTTGATTGCGGCACAACAATGGAAGGAGCGCCTTGTACTTTAGCCGCAATCAAAACAACCGCAATACAAATAGCTGCCACAGCAAAAACAAAAAAATGAATAAAAAATAATGCCCGGATTGTTTTGATGGTAAGACGAATGCCTTTTGGCGTCATCGCTTCCATTTCCATCACCTCTTAAGCCCGTTCGTTTTGTTATTCAGTATGAGGTGATTCGCAAGTTTTTAAACTTCCACCTATGAAAAATGAAATTTATTCTTTGCAATTTTGATAGATTCCACTATACTTTTTTTGAGGTTTACGTGTTGTCTGTTCAAATTAGGGAAAGATATTGGAAAAACATATGAAAGGAAGATTAAATCTTGGGAGGACTTTGGTATACAGAAAAACAGACAGAACATTTCGGGATTACGATGAAAATTAAACGCACTTTACATACAGAACAGACCGAATTCCAAAAATTGGAGGTAGTGGAGACAGAAGAATTCGGCAACATGCTTTTCTTGGATGGAATGGTAATGACATCGCAAAAAGACGAATTTGTCTACCATGAAATGATGGCCCATGTACCGTTGTTTACTCATCCGAAGCCAGAATATGTGCTAGTTGTCGGAGGAGGAGACGGAGGCGTTATCCGTGAAGTGCTGAAGCATCCAAGTGTAAAAAAAGTAACACTTGCAGAAATTGACGGCAAAGTGATCGAGTATTCAAAAAAATACTTGCCGGAAATTGCCGGAAAACTAGATGATCCACGCGTTGAAGTGAAAGTTGGCGACGGCTTTATGCACATTGCACAAAGCGAAAATCAATATGACTGCATTATGGTTGATTCAACCGAGCCTGTCGGTCCTGCGGTCAACCTCTTTACAAAAGGGTTTTATGCAGGAATATCCAAAGCTTTGAAGGAGGACGGCGTTTTTGTCGCGCAAACGGATAATCCTTGGTTTAAGGCAGATTTGATAAAAAATGTCTATCATGATGTGAAAGAGATTTTCCCGATTACAAGGCTATATACTGCAAACATCCCGACATATCCTAGCGGGCTGTGGACGTTCACGATCGGATCGAAGAAATATGATCCAATTGAGGTAAGTGACGATCGTTTCTTTGACTTGGATTCTAAATATTATACGAAAGAAATTCATAAAGCTGCATTCGCTTTACCGAAGTTTGTTTCCGAAATAATTAAATAGCCTTTAGGAAAACTGAACAAAAAGCGAATAGCATGATACAGTTTAAGCAAGAGGGATCAGCCTCTTGCTTTTTCAGACAGGAGGGTGATGTCCATGCGATTTGATGAAGCTTATTCAGGAAATGTTTTTATTAGAAGCCATCCAAGCTTTGAGGAAAGTGAAGCAGTCATTTATGGAATGCCGATGGATTGGACAGTCAGCTACCGGCCAGGCTCCCGTTTCGGTCCGGCCCGCATTCGGGAGGTTTCCATCGGGTTGGAAGAATACAGTCCTTATTTAGATCGTGAGCTTGGGGATGTAAAATATTTTGATGCAGGCGATATTCCTCTTCCGTTTGGAAATGCAAAGCGGAGCATTGAGTTGATTGAAGAGTTTGTGGACAAAATTTTAAAAGCGGATAAATTTCCTCTCGGAATTGGAGGAGAGCACCTTGTAACATGGCCTGTCATTAAAGCGATGCATAAAAAATATCCAAATTTAGCGGTCATTCATATCGATGCGCATACAGATTTGCGCGAGCATTATGAAGGCGAGCCTCTGTCTCATGCCACTCCGATCCGGAAAGCAAGCGATTTGATTGGCCCGGAAAATATTTTTTCATTCGGCATCCGATCTGGGATGAAGGAGGAGTTTGAATGGGCGAAAGAGGCTGGACTTTACATTGCCAAATTTGAAGTGCTCGAGCCGCTCAAAAAGATTCTTCCGAAACTTTCACAAAGACCTGTATATGTTACGATTGACATCGATGTGCTGGATCCTGCTCACGCGCCGGGAACCGGAACAGTCGATGCTGGCGGCATTACATCAAAAGAGCTGCTTGCTTCTATACATGAAATTGCCCGTTCTGATGTGAAAGTTGTCGGCGCTGATTTAGTTGAAGTCGCACCTGTATATGACCATTCAGAACAAACAGCGAATACAGCGAGCAAATTGATTCGCGAAATGTTATTAGGCTGGGTGGCAAAAAGAAAGTAAAGTCATTTTTCTGCCATAGTGCTTCTGCTATGGCTTTTTATTATTCAAAAGCTGAACAGCTTGGATCGAGCGTCAAGCGGCAGGCAGGCCAATATAAAGCTTTTAACAGCAAATGATTTCCACTAAAATATAGAATAAATCCCTAAAAAGGATGATATAAAGACATGCGCGTACCTGTTCAAATTTATGTTCAAAACAAGATTTTTCAAAATCAAACAGAAGAAGAGCGGATTGAATTTTATACAACCGGGGAATTTTTCAAAAAGCAGCACACTTTTTATTTGGTTTATGATGAGATTCAAGATGATGAAACCGTTAAGACGTTAATCAAAATCAGCGAAAAGGAAACGACTCTCATACGTTCCGGAGGCATTCGCTTAAGACAGCGCTTCAAGCAGGGACAAAAAACGTATGCCAATTATGAAACACCGTACGGGACGCTGAAGCTCGCAGCAGAGACAAAATCGCTTATCTGGCATACAGATGAAGAAAAACATGGTACACTTAGCATAGAATATTTGCTCGAAGTAAATGGAGATACCCCTCGTTTACACAGTTTAAGCATTCAATTTAAGAAGGAGGAGCATTGAATGAACATTGTAGATGAAGTAAAGGAGCAGCTGAAACAAGAAATAAAAAATGCTGTATTGAAAGCAAACATCGCAGAAGAGGAGCAAATTCCGGAAGTTATTTTAGAGGTGCCGAAAGAAAAAGCACACGGCGATTACTCAACAAACATGGCCATGCAGCTTGCTCGCATAGCTAAAAAAGCGCCTCGGGCGATTGCAGAGGAAATTGTTCAACATTTTGATCGAGCGAAAGCATCCATTGAAAAAATTGATATTGCTGGTCCGGGCTTTATTAATTTTTTCATGAATAATGAATATTTAACTAAGTTGATTCCAGCCATTATTCAAGCGGGTGACAAATACGGCGAATCAAATGTTGGGGAAGGTAAAAAAATCCAAGTGGAGTTCGTTTCTGCAAACCCGACGGGAGATCTTCACTTGGGGCATGCGCGCGGAGCAGCATTCGGCGACTCTCTTTGCAACATTTTAGAAAAAGCGGGGTATGATGTAACCCGGGAATATTATATTAATGATGCTGGAAATCAGATTCACAATTTAGCTCTGTCCGTAGAGGCAAGATATTTAGAAGCGCTTGGAAAAGAAGCGGAAATGCCTGAAGACGGATACTATGGACAAGATATTATTGAAATCGGAAAAAAAATTGCTGATGAATATGGCGACAGTCTGCTTGAAAAAAGCGAAGAAGAACGGCTGCAATTTTTCCGTGACCTCGGTCTGAAATATGAGCTTGAGAAAATTAGAAAAGACCTCGAAGAATTTCGCGTTTCCTTCGATGTTTGGTATTCTGAGACATCCCTATACAAAAGCGGCAAAATTGATGAGGCGCTCGACATGCTTCGGAAAAACGGCCACATTTATGAACAAGACGGGGCAACATGGTTCCGCTCTACTGCATTTGGCGATGATAAAGATAGAGTGTTGATTAAGAAGGATGGGTCTTATACGTATTTAACACCAGATATTGCTTATCATAAAGATAAATTGGATCGCGGCTTTGATAAGCTGATAAACATTTGGGGCGCGGATCATCATGGCTATATACCGAGAATGAAAGCAGCCATTCAGGCGCTGGGGTATGATCAAAATATTCTTGAAGTGGAAATTATGCAAATGGTCAGCCTCTTTAAAAACGGCGAAAAAGTGAAAATGTCAAAACGTACTGGCAAGGCTGTCACGATGAGAGAATTGATCGAAGAAGTCGGCTTGGATGCCGTTCGTTACTTTTTTGCTATGAGAAGCGGCGACTCGCATATGGATTTTGACTTGGATTTGGCTGTATCGGAATCAAATGAAAATCCTGTCTATTACGCACAATACGCTCATGCGCGTGTATGCAGCATTCTCCGCCAAGGAAACGAGCAAGGCCTGTCTTACAACGCAAACGAAAGCGATCTTTTGAATGAAATTCAATCTGAGAAAGAAATAGAGCTGTTAAAAAAGCTTGGTGAATTCCCTGGCGTTGTCGCTGAAGCCGCAGAGAAAAGAATTCCGCATCGGATTACGAATTACATTTTTGAGCTGGCATCTGTGCTACACAGCTTCTACAATGCAGAAAAGGTGCTTGATGCAAGCAATGAAATGAAATCTAAGGCGCGGCTTGCTCTTATGAAAGCAACGCAAATCACGCTGAAAAATGCCCTTACCTTAATTGGCGTTTCCGCTCCTGAAAAAATGTAACGAATTTAGATGTGGGAAATGATTCGAGTAAAAGGGAAATAGGAATGCTTTCCGATTTCAACCTAATCGCACCTCATTTTCTAGGATGTTAAAACGAAGAGAGCAGAAAAAGCCTTTTTTCAACAAGTTATTGTGTGAAAAAGGGCTTTTTGCTTTTTTGTTTGCATATATTTGAAGGAGACATGCTATTTATTTTCCGACAGCTGTGCTGTTTGTTGAGTTATAACCCCTTTTGTATTTTGTTTATTATAGGGAAGAGCTTATTCATTTTTTGCTGTATTAAACAGGATCCATCATACTGCTTTTTGAAATGAGGCTGAACCAGCTGAGACTATGGAAAAGCAGACAATGAAAAAAGCGAAAAACAGAAGCGCGATCCAAAAGTAAATTGCAGGCTCTATTGCTAGGTCAAGAGAGTTTTCCACAGCGATGTGAACGCTGTTTGAGTTGTTCAGCAAACGCCCGGCAGTCGTTGCAGAGATTATTGGTCGCTTAGTTATATTGAAAACTAACATCCTCATAAATCATTTTGAAAAACCCCGTTCTTTTGCAGAAATGTCATTAACTGTTTTCGGCCGCGGAAAATTTTTGTTTTCACCGTATTTTTAGGCAAATTCATCTGCTGGGCAATTTCTGTATAGGATAATCCCTGCTGCCGCAATAGAATAATCTTTTTTGTATTAGGATCCATTTCGTTTAATGCATTTTGCACGTATTCAATCATTTGTTTTAATAAGGCCTCGGATTCGGGATTCCATTCTGAGCAGTTGTGAAAAATTGCTTCTTGCTGCAGATGGTTTAGCAAATGATTGTTTCGTTGAATTTTTCGAAGATGGTCGGTGGCTGTATTTTTTGAGACAGTCGTAATCCAAGCGCTGATATTGGTAGGCATATCATTCGTTTGAAAATATATATATATTTTAATACAAACTTCTTGGACGATATCATCAACAAGAGATTCGTTTTTCACAGTCCTTTTGACAGTTTTTTTTATTTGATGATGGTGTTGTTTAATGAGCCCGACAATGTCAGTCGTATCCATTTTTCCGGCACTCCTCTAGCAAAATTAACAAATAAATTTTGGAATTTGTTCAATATTTTAGAAATCAATAACTGTCATTATATACGAAACAAAGGAAAAATGGTTCCGATTTTCAACGATTTGGCGAATTGACTGAACGTTCATTCATTATATAATATAATTAAGAAACGTCCGAAATTTCAGTCAAATACAACAGGGGGATTTTATGAATGGGGGAGAATAATGAATACACTATTATGGATTAATTTTTTTGCGTTTTTACTTGTAACCGTTTACGCGGTGTATTTGTTTATTTATTTAATTCAAACTAGAATTGCTTATATCAAACTTGGAAAAAAAGAGGAATTCGACGGGAAGGTAAAAGAACGTTTCGAACGGATTTGGGTCAATGTGTTCGGACAGAAAAAACTATTAAAAGACAAGAAAATGGGCTGGGTTCATGTTATTTTTTTCTACGGCTTTATTCTTGTCCAATTCGGTGCGATTGATTTCATTTTAAAAGGGCTGATTCCGGGGAGCCATTTGCCTTTCGGACCGTTGTACCCGATTTTCACCTTTTTCCAAGAAATTGTTACCCTCCTTATTTTAGTAGCGGTAGTTGCTGCTTTTTACCGGCGATACATTGAAAAGCTTGTCCGTTTAAAACGAGGGTTTAAATCCGGACTTGTCCTTATTTTTATCAGCGGATTAATGCTGTCTGTACTGCTTGGAAACGGTATGTACATGATTTGGAGGGGATATGAACGAAGCTTTAGTGAACCTGTTGCCTCATCGGCTGCTTTCCTGCTGGGCTTTGTCGGTGAAACAGGCGCCGCTGTTATTTTTTACGTTTTTTGGTGGGTGCACCTGCTCATTTTGCTCACATTTTTAGTGTATGTCCCTCAGTCTAAACATGCCCATTTAATTGCAGGACCTGCCAATGTTTTTTTAAGTCGTTTGTCAAATCCAGGGAAGTTGGAGAAAATTGATTTTGAAGACGAAACTCAAACATCATATGGAGTCGGAAAAATTGAAGATTTCCGGCAAACGCAGCTTCTCGATTTGTACGCCTGTGTTGAATGCGGACGGTGTACAAATATGTGTCCGGCGACTGGTACTGGAAAAATGCTTTCGCCGATGGATTTAATCATAAAGCTTCGGGATCATTTAACAAATAAAGGGGCTGCCATCACTTCCAAGTCCCCTTGGGTGCCTGCCTTTGCATTTCAAAATACGATGGGAAATCAGCTGGCTCTTCAGTCGCTGCAAAAGGGAACAGGTGAAGCGGCGGCGGCTCTTGACTACAATCCAAGCCTCATCGGGGAGGTCATTTCAGAGGAAGAAATATGGGCATGTACGACGTGCCGGAATTGTGAAGACCAATGTCCAGTAATGAACGAACATGTCGATAAAATCATTGACCTGCGCCGCTACCTTGTATTAACAGAAGGAAAAATGAATCCGGATGCGCAGCGGGCGATGCAAAACATTGAGCGGCAAGGAAATCCGTGGGGCCTAAACCGCAAAGATAAGGAAAATTGGCGCAAATCACGAGAAGATGTCTACGTGCCAACGGTGAAGGAATTGAAAAAGCAAGGCGAGGAGTTTGAATATTTATTCTGGGTCGGTTCCATGGGATCATTTGATAATCGCAGCCAAAAAATCGCTTTATCGTTTGCTAAACTTTTGAACGAAGCAGGTGTGAAATTTGCTATATTAGGAAATAAAGAGAAAAATTCAGGTGACACACCGAGACGCCTCGGCAATGAGTTTTTATTTCAAGAGCTTGCTGCAAGCAACATAGCCGAATTTGAAAAATATAATGTGAAGAAAATTGTTACAATCGACCCGCATGCTTACAACATATTTAAAAATGAATATCCGGATTTCGGTTTTGAAGCCGAAGTGTACCATCATACAGAACTTTTAGCAAAACTGTTGAAAGAAAAGAAGCTCGTTCCGAAATATGAAGTGAATGAAACGATTACTTTCCACGATTCTTGTTACCTTGGAAGATACAACGAAATTTATGATCCGCCCCGTGAAATTTTGGCATCCATTCCAGGTGTAAAAGTTGTTGAAATGGAACGGAATCGGGAAACGGGCATGTGCTGTGGAGCCGGCGGCGGCCTTATGTGGATGGAAGAAGACACGGGAGTGCGCGTCAATGTTGCGCGCACCGAACAAGCACTGGCTGTCAATCCAAGCGTGATCAGCTCCGGATGTCCATATTGTCTAACAATGCTGACAGATGGAACGAAAGCAAAAGAGGTTGAAAATAAAGTGAAAACGTACGATGTAGCGGAGCTGCTGGAAAAAGCTGTTTTTGGCGAATCGAAGGAGCAAGAGCTCATTTCATAAAGATATGATTAGATAGAAAGCAATTTTAAAAGGCGCCTCAAGGGCGCCTTAAGATTTTAAAGAATAGAAAGATAGACAATGGAATTTGACGAAAAAATTTAAAATCAAGACACAATACGGTAGCATAAAGTTGTAAAATTTGTTTATAATGAATGGTATGCAAACGTATCATATGGTACATCACTGAAAGGGCGGCATTTCATCATTCGGAATTATATCATGCTTTATTCTATTTTCGTTGCCCTTTCATTTAATAAAGATAGATGAAAGACGAGAAAGGGAGTGCCTGACCTTGAGCTTAACGCAATACTCGCAGGAGCAGCTGAAAGAAATGTCGATGGTGGATATCGCTTACCTTATTCTTTCCGAAAAAAGGCAAGCTATACCGTTTGAAGAATTAATGAAAGAAGTTAGCAGTTTATTAGGGCTTTCGGAGGAAGAAGCGACCGAACGCATTGCACAGTTTTATACGGATTTAAATATAGATGGAAAATTTATTTGCATTGGGGAAAATAGCTGGGGCATTAAGAGCTGGTATCCGCTCGATCAAATTGAAGAAGAAACCCAGCCGACGGTTAAAACGAAGAAGAAAAAAGCGAAGATTGCATACGATGAAGAAGATCTTGACGATTATGAAGACTTGGTTGAAGACGATCTTGACTATGACGATCTTGACGATTATGTGGATGAAGAAGAGCTTGATCTTGATGAAGAAGACGATGATTTTGAGGACGAAGAAGATGATGAAAGCTTTGATGATGAACTAATTGACGATGATTACGATGTAGAAGATGACGAGTTGGATGCTGATTTCGATCTCGATGAGGAAGAATTGGACGAACAATAATGTCCTAAATTTAAGGGTTGACTTTCATAGTTTTCCTCGCTAATATTTTAATTGGGCTTTAAAAGTACGGAAAACAAATTACAATATGAAAGCTCCCTTTCCGAAAAGGAAGGGAGCTTTCATATTTTTTTGTTGATGCCTTCTGACGATTTATTTTGTGCAAATTAACAAAAGGATAGATTGCAACTGGAGGGAATTTTTGCATGACCAAGTATATTTTTGTAACCGGTGGCGTTGTTTCATCTTTAGGGAAAGGAATTACTGCCGCATCTCTTGGCAGACTTCTAAAAAACCGCGGGTTGAATGTGACGATTCAAAAATTCGATCCATATATCAATGTTGATCCGGGGACAATGAGTCCGTATCAGCACGGCGAAGTGTTCGTGACGGATGACGGCGCTGAGACTGACCTCGATTTAGGCCATTACGAGCGCTTTATTGATATTAATTTAAATAAGTACAGCAATGTCACAACAGGAAAAATTTATTCGGCCGTCATTAAAAAAGAACGGAGAGGCGATTATTTAGGCGGAACCGTTCAAGTCATCCCCCATATTACGAATGAAATTAAAGACCGCGTTTTTCGCGCTGGCAGAGAAACAAATGCTGATGTCGTTATTACCGAAATCGGCGGTACCGTCGGAGATATTGAATCATTGCCGTTTTTGGAAGCAATCCGCCAAATGAAAAATGAAGCAGGCCGCAAAAACGTCATGTACATTCATTGTACTCTTGTGCCATATATTAAAGCAGCAGGAGAAATGAAAACAAAGCCGACACAGCATAGTGTGAAAGAATTGCGCTCATTGGGAATACAGCCAAATGTGATTGTAGTGCGCACAGAAATGCCGATTTCCCAAGAGATGAAAGATAAAATTGCTTTGTTCTGCGACATTGAACCGAAAGCTGTCATTGAATGCCGTGATGCCGATATTCTTTACAGCGTCCCTTTAGCATTGCAAGAACAAAACCTTGATCAAATTGTTTGCGATTATTTGGATCTTCAATGCGGACAAGCTGATATGACGGAATGGATCGAGCTTGTCAATAAAGTCCGCAATTTATCAAAAACAGTCAAAATCGCCTTAGTCGGCAAATATGTCGAGCTTCAGGACGCCTATATTTCCGTTGTGGAAGCTTTGAAGCATGCCGGATATTATTATGATGCCGATGTGGAAATTGATTGGATCAATGCGGAGCATGTTACGAAAGAGAATGTAGCAGACTTGCTTCAGGGAGCTGAAGGTATATTAGTTCCTGGCGGATTTGGAGACAGGGGAGTGGAAGGGAAAATAATCGCGACTCAATACGCCCGCGAACAAAAAATTCCTTTCCTTGGCATCTGTCTTGGCATGCAGGTAGCTTCGATCGAGTTTGCCCGCAACGTTCTAGGATTAAAAGGTGCGAATTCATCTGAAATTGATCCAAACACTCCATATCCGATTATTGACTTGCTTCCGGAGCAAAAAGAAGTAGAAGATTTAGGAGGAACGCTCCGTCTTGGTTTATATCCTTGCAAATTGAAAGAAGGAACAAAGGCTTATGAAGCCTACAACGATGAAGTAATTTATGAACGTCATCGCCATCGGTACGAATTTAACAATGAGTTCCGTCAGCAAATGGAAGAGGCCGGATTTGTATTCTCCGGAACAAGTCCAGATGGACGGTTAGTAGAAATCATTGAATTACAAGACCACCCTTGGTTTGTTGCGTCCCAATTCCATCCGGAGTTTACATCACGGCCAACTAGACCGCAGCCTCTTTTCCGGGAGTTCATTCACGCTTCTCTAAACAAGAAAAATCAATAAGAAATGAAAGAAAAGGTTGTCTGAACGATTGGTTAGACAGCCTTTTTTTTGCTCGTAATACAAATTTTTTTATTTCGACAATAGCAAAAAATCGCCTCTTTCACTGTTTTCCAAAAGCAGCGGCTTTGTTTTTCATTTTGAAGAAAGAATCGATCGGGAAATCGACGCTGTTCTAAATTTAAAAACCATCCCTATAAACGGCGTCGCATTTTACATAAAATTTTATTAGAGTATCGAAAAAAAACTTATACGCGATTTTTCATAAAAACGCATTGTAAATCATGAAACAGTTCATCAGCCTCTCTGCTCTACAAAATGTATTGATAAAGGTCTAAAGTCTGTATAAGAGAGGACTAAATTTGAAATCAATAGGTTTTTATGCTAATTCATAAAAAAAGAAATTGGCGATTTGCCAATTTCTTCGCATTTCTTGCATGTAAAGTTTATTCTTCATGTTCCTCCAATATTTCTTTCACAGTCAAAAATAAGCAGTAGTAAACATATAATGAAGTCATGAGCACAGGGAAGCCGATTCGTTCATTATGTTCAGTGGGAATAATGGGTTTTGTTAATTTGGAATCTACATGTATATCGACAAATTGCTGTAAGCTTTTTTCGCCGTTAACAGCTGCGGAAACCCCAACGGTTGGAATCCCTTTTTCGGCCAATTGCTGCGCAGTATCAATTGCATCAAGATCAGTCGAAAACGGAGTGAAAAGGAGAACGCGGTCTGCTGCGGTTACGTTATCCACATCAGGCAAAGGCTTGCATGCCGGAAAGGATTCTCCTTTTTCAACTTGGGCATAAATTCCTTCAAGAATTCCCCATCCTTTTACATAAATGGCGCCTTCTCCGATTGCAGCTTGCGCCAGAAGACGTGCGGCATCTTCTATTTGGCTGTTTTCTTTCTCTTGAATTCTTTGGAAAAACCCTGTTAATTGTGTCGTAAAAATTTTTAACATTCAATCATCAGCCACCTTTATACAAAGTTCTCTGCTTATATAATAAGAAAAAGCGGCGAAGAATCAAAATATGAATAATTTGTGAACCGGTTGGCAGGAAATTGTAATTTAATCGAGAATACATAACTAAATAAAATTTTAAAAAGTATTGCATTTGTTTAAGTTAAGAGGTGTAAAAATGGATGGAAAAATTTTGATTGTCGACGATCAATACGGAATTCGGATTTTGCTGAATGAAGTGTTCAATAAAGAGGGTTATCAAACTTTTCAAGCTGCTAACGGTTTTCAGGCATTAGAAATAGCCGAAAACCATTCCCCTGATCTCGTTTTATTAGACATGAAAATTCCTGGGATGGACGGGATTGAAATTTTAAAAAGGCTAAAAAAGGTTAACCCTGATATACGAGTCATTATCATGACCGCGTATGGAGAATTGGATATGATTCAGGAAGCGAAAGATTTAGGGGCATTAACACACTTCGCCAAGCCGTTTGACATTGACGAGCTGCGGGATACAGTGAGAAAATATTTGCCTTCCCGAGCGAAATAAAGTGTATAATCCATGAATTTATCGGGATAAAGTTGCCGAAATCCTCATAAGTTGGTATTCTATTTAGTAAGAAAAGATGATTGGCATCATACATACATTTTTCTTGCTCAGGTCATGCTAGATTTGAGCTTTTCGCTAATCGCAACATAGGCTACTTAATTTAAGGAGGATTTTTCGATGCCCTTAGTTTCAATGACTGAAATGTTAAATCGTGCAAAAGAAAACGGCTATGCTGTAGGACAGTTTAATTTAAACAATCTCGAGTTCACACAAGCAATTCTGCAAGCAGCAGAAGAAGAAAAATCACCGGTTATTTTAGGCGTTTCTGAAGGCGCTGGTCGCTATATGGGCGGTTTTAAAACGGTTGTGAACATGGTAAAAGGTTTGATGGAAGATTATAAAATTACCGTTCCAGTTGCCATCCATTTAGATCACGGCTCAAGCTTTGAATCATGTGCAAAAGCTATTCATGCCGGCTTTACTTCTGTTATGATCGATGCCTCTCATCATCCTTTTGAAGAGAATGTCGCTTTAACTTCCAAAGTAGTGGAGCTTGCTCATCTACATGGTGTTTCTGTTGAAGCGGAATTAGGTGTTGTCGGCGGACAGGAAGATGACGTAGTAGGAGAAGGAATTATTTACGCTGATCCAAATGAATGTGAAGAGCTTGTAAAACGGACAGGTATTGATTGCCTAGCTCCTGCATTGGGATCTGTTCACGGTCCGTATAAAGGAGAGCCGAACCTAGGCTTTAAAGAAATGGAGGAAATCAGCAACCGGACTGGCGTTCCATTGGTACTGCACGGGGGAACAGGAATTCCGACAAAGGATATTCAAAGAGCAATTTCTTTAGGAACTGCGAAAATTAACGTTAATACAGAAAACCAAATAGCATCTGCTAAACGCGTACGCGAAGTTTTGGCAGAAAATCCGGATATGTATGATCCGCGCAAATATTTAGGTCCTGCCCGGGAAGCCATTAAAGAAACAGTTAAAGGCAAAATGCGCGAATTCGGTTCATCCGGAAAAGCAGAATAAATAGATAAGGTTTCATATTTCTTTATGCAATTAACGGCCGCCTTTCTTTTATGAAGTATGGCGGTTTCGTTTCTTGTTTTTGCGAAAGCGATCACATAAGGGAGGTACCAGGCATGTTATTTTTTATTGATACAGCAAATATCGAAGAAATTAAGGAAGCTCAATCACTAGGCGTTTTGTCAGGAGTAACAACTAACCCTAGCTTGGTTGCAAAAGAAAAAGGCGTAACGTTTGAAGAAAGATTGAAAGAAATTACATCCATTGTTTCCGGATCTGTCAGCGCGGAAGTCATCTCAACTAAAGCGGAAGAAATGATTAAGGAAGGTCAAGAATTAGCTAAAATTGCACCAAATATTACGATAAAAGTTCCTATGACCCCTGATGGTCTAAAAGCAGTCAAAAAATTCTCAGAATTAGGAATTCATACAAACGTGACGCTTATTTTTAACGCCAATCAAGCGCTACTAGCTGCAAGAGCAGGTGCTACATATGTTTCTCCTTTTTTAGGTCGGTTAGATGACATCGGTCATAATGGATTGAATCTCATTTCAGAAATCTCCCAAATATTTGATATTCATGGCATTGATACGAAAATTATTGCTGCTTCCATCCGTCATCCGCAGCATGTAACTGAGGCAGCATTGCGCGGAGCTCATATTGCCACGATTCCTTATAAAGTGTTGATGCAGCTGTTCAAACATCCGCTGACTGATCAAGGTATTGAGAAATTTTTAGCAGACTGGAACAATCGATAAATGATAAAACGGGGGATTTCCCCCGTTTGAAAAATCTTTTGCCGCAGAATCCGGCCTTTTGACTTGCTGTAACGCCTGAAGGAGTAGAATCTGCTCGTTTTTCTGGTGAACGTTTTGTCATGCCCTATCTATTTGTGTACAATAAAATTGCCGCCTTTTCGTATGTATTTTTCAACAAATGGTAATCAATGTGTAAAGAGGGCTTTTCATCATGACAGTTTGTTAAAGAAAATCTGGATCCCGTTTTCTTTAGCAAACTGTTAGGTCACAAGAAGGGAGACTGCTATGGAAAAGTTAAAAGTTGCAGGCGGGCAGAAGTTGAAAGGTACGGTGAAGGTAAGCGGTGCCAAAAATAGCGCAGTAGCATTGATTCCAGCAACAATTTTAGCAAGCTCATCCGTTACGATTGAAGGGCTTCCAGATATATCTGATGTACATATTTTGGGCGATTTATTGGAGGAAATAGGGGGCAAAGTTTCGTTTCATCAAAACGATATTACAGTCGATCCGACAAGCATGCTTTCAATGCCGCTTCCAAACGGAAAAGTGAAAAAGCTGAGAGCCTCTTATTATTTAATGGGAGCGATGCTTGGCCGGTTTAAAAAAGCGGTGATCGGGCTTCCCGGCGGCTGTCATTTAGGCCCGAGACCAATCGACCAGCACATAAAAGGGTTTGAAGCTTTAGGTGCTTCTGTAACAAATGAGCATGGTGCCATTTATTTGCGTGCGGATGAGCTTAGAGGAGCTCGGATTTTTCTTGATGTTGTAAGCGTGGGTGCCACCATAAACATCATGCTTGCAGCGGTCTTGGCAAAAGGGCGGACAATTATTGAAAATGCTGCAAAAGAACCCGAAATTATTGATGTTGCAACTTTATTATCCAGCATGGGTGCAAAAATAAAAGGGGCCGGAACGGACGTCATCCGGATCGATGGGGTTGAAAAGCTGCATGGCTGCCGCCATTCGATTATTCCGGATCGAATTGAAGCAGGAACGTATATGATTATCGGTGCCGGCATTGCAGAAGAGCTCATCGTTGACAATGTCATACCTCTTCATCTCGAATCCCTTATTGCGAAGCTTCGGGAAATGGGGGTCCATGTAGAAACGAGCGATGATCAAGTTTATATCGCCCGTCGAAATAAAGAATTAAAGCCTGTCGATATAAAAACTCTCGTTTACCCGGGATTTCCAACCGATTTGCAGCAGCCTATGACAACGCTTTTGACACAGGCGAACGGAACGAGCATGGTGACGGATACCATTTACTCTTCAAGATTCAAGCATATTGATGAATTAAGAAGGATGGGTGCTCAAATCAAAGTGGAGGGTCGGTCTGCGATCATAACAGGTCCGTCAACTCTTCAAGGTGCAAAAGTAAAAGCGAGCGATCTTCGGGCAGGGGCATCGCTTGTAGCAGCGGGTTTAATGGCCGATGGAATAACAGAGGTAACCGGCATCGACCATATTGATCGCGGATACAGCCATTTGGAAGAAAAACTTGCCGGGATTGGCGCCAAAATATGGAGGGAGAAATTAACTGACCAAGAAATTCAGCAATTGCAAAATTCATAAGAATCACCAATTTTGCATATGACATCAAAGGGGGAGGAACACAAAATGGAAAGAAGTTTATCAATGGAACTTGTACGTGTGACAGAAGCAGCTGCCCTTGCGTCTGCACGTTGGATGGGCCGCGGCAAAAAAGATGAGGCGGATGATGCCGCGACCTCAGCAATGCGAACCGTTCTAGATACGATCCCGATGAAAGGAACAGTCGTGATTGGAGAAGGAGAAATGGACGAGGCTCCGATGCTGTATATTGGGGAGAAGCTTGGCAACGGCTACGGCCCGCGTGTCGATGTCGCAGTAGATCCATTGGAAGGAACCAATATTGTGGCGTCAGGCGGCTGGAATGCACTTGCAGTTATAGCGGTAGCCGACCATGGGAACATGCTCCATGCGCCAGATATGTATATGGACAAAATTGCAGTAGGGCCTGAAGCTGTCGGGTGCATAGATATTGATGCTCCGATTATCGACAATTTAAAAGCTGTTGCAAAGGCGAAAAATAAAGATATCGAAGATGTTGTAGCAACTGTTTTAAATCGAAAAAGACATGAGCATATTATTCAAACCCTTCGAGAAGCGGGTGTTCGCATTAAACTGATCAATGACGGCGATGTCGCTGCGGCAATTAATACCGCCTTTGACCATACGGGCGTTGATATTTTGTTCGGATCTGGAGGGGCTCCTGAAGGAGTGTTGGCAGCAGTTGCTTTAAAATGTTTAGGAGGAGAAATACAAGGAAAGCTGCTGCCGCAAAATGACCAGGAGCTGGAACGATGTAAAAAAATGGGGATTGATGTCAACAAAACTCTTCGAATGGAAGACTTAGTAAAAGGCGATGATGCGATTTTTGCTGCAACAGGTGTAACGGATGGCGAGCTATTAAAAGGTGTGCAATTCAAAAGCTCTATTGCAACGACTCATTCTGTTGTGATGCGTGCGAAATCCGGAACAGTTCGCTTTATCGATGGCCGCCATTCTTTGAATAAAAAACCGAATTTAGTTATTCGATCTTAGTGAGAGGAGACGAATAGATCTCCTCTGCTTTTTAAAAATATACCCTTCAAAATACTTTCCGCTGTTTTTTAGCTTGAAATGTATTGCGAAAAGTAAAAAAATAAGGTAAAAATAAAGAGGTTGTTATAAAAAGATTTCTGCTTTTAAGCTTCCTACCTTCCTGCCTCCTTCTCAATCCATTTGTCCTTACATTTTCAAACAACATAATTTTAATGGATGGAAGAACGAAACGTGAAACATTTTGAATATGGTAAGAAAAGCGTGGTGTAAGTATGAGCGAGATTTCCATTTCAACTCTTGAAAATATGAAATTAAAAGAGTTGTATGAACTAGCACGGCAATTTAAAATTTCATATTACAGCAAATTAACAAAAAAGGAATTAATTTTTGCAATATTAAAAGCAAATGCGGAGAAAGAAGATTTGCTATTTATGGAAGGCGTCTTAGAAATCATTCCTTCTGAAGGATTTGGTTTTCTGCGTCCAATTAACTATTCTCCCAGCGCAGAGGATATTTATATTTCAGCCTCGCAAATCCGCCGTTTTGATTTAAGAAACGGCGATAAAGTATCTGGAAAAGTCCGCCCGCCAAAAGAAAATGAACGATATTACGGATTGCTGCACGTTGAAGCGGTAAATGGCGACGACCCCGAATCTGCGAAAGAACGCGTCCATTTCCCGGGCCTTACTCCTCTTTATCCAAATAGACAAATGAAATTGGAAACCGAACCTAAAAATTTATCAACAAGAATTATGGATTTAATTACACCAGTCGGCTTTGGACAGCGCGGTTTAATTGTGGCACCCCCTAAGGCAGGAAAAACAATGCTTTTAAAAGAAATTGCCAATGCCATTACGACGAACCATCCTGAGGCTGAACTGATTGTGCTGCTTATTGATGAACGTCCTGAAGAGGTAACCGATATTGAACGTTCTGTAAAAGGGGATGTCGTAAGCTCAACTTTCGATGAGGTGCCGGAGAATCATATTAAAGTCGCTGAACTCGTTCTTGAACGAGCGATGCGTCTTGTGGAGCATAAACGGGATGTCATTATTTTAATGGACAGCATAACCCGGCTGGCCCGCGCATATAACTTAGTAATTCCGCCAAGCGGCCGGACGCTGTCAGGAGGGATTGACCCTGCCGCATTTCACCGTCCGAAGCGGTTTTTTGGGGCGGCGCGGAACATTGAGGAAGGCGGCAGCTTGACGATATTGGCAACTGCGCTTGTAGATACGGGATCGCGAATGGATGATGTCATTTACGAAGAATTTAAAGGAACGGGAAATATGGAGCTTCATCTTGATCGTTCATTAGCGGAAAGGAGAATATTCCCTGCCATTGATATTCGCCGTTCCGGTACACGAAAAGAAGAATTGTTAATACCGAAAGAGCATTTAGAAATGTTATGGGCGATTCGAAAATCTATGTCGGATCAGATGGATTTTGCTGAACGCTTCTTAAAGAAAATGCGCCAAACGAAATCAAATGAGGAATTTTTTGAAATGCTAAAAGAAGAATGGAAAACAACTGGCATAAAAAGTTTCTAACTATGTTGCATTTCTTGTAAACCCTTGTTATAATTTTTTCATGTGTGTTTAAGAATGTTGAAGCGTGAAATAATTGCACGTTTCCGAATAGATAAACTCTGTTTCGAAATGATTCAGGGCGTAAAGGAGTTGAAAACTATGAAACCGGGAATTCATCCAAATTATAAAAGAGTACTCGTAAAATGTGCATGCGGAAACGAATTTGAAAGCGGTTCTGTTAAAGATGAGGTGCGCGTTGAAATTTGTTCTGAATGCCATCCGTTCTATACAGGCCGCCAAAAATTTGCAACTGCAGCCGGACGTGTAGACAAATTTAACAAAAAATACGGTCTTAAATAATTATGTAAAACAGGCAGTCTTTTCATTCTGCCTGTTTTTTCACTTATTTGACATGTTTTTATAAAACGGGGAGAGATTTTTAAATATGGCGCAATTGTTTTTTAAATACGGGGCGATGAACAGCGGCAAATCCATCGAAATTTTAAAGGTTGCTCATAACTATGAGGAACAAAACAAATCGGTGCTGATTTTCACGTCTGCCATTGACACTCGTGATGAAGTTGGATATGTATCAAGCAGAATTGGCTTCAGACGAAAAGCGATACCGATCTACGATGATACGAATATTTTCCAAATTGTGAAGGAGTATCAGCCTAAGCCGTACTGTGTGCTAGTGGATGAGGCACAATTTTTAAAGAAAAAGCATGTACTTGAGCTTGCGGATATTGTTGACAAATTGAATATTCCCGCAATGGCGTTTGGATTGAAAAACGATTTTCAAAATGAGCTTTTCGAAGGAAGCAAATATTTGCTGCTTTTTGCGGATAAAATTGAGGAAATGAAAACGATTTGCTGGTTCTGCGAAAGGAAAGCAACAATGAATTTACGGATTGACGACAACGGCAAACCGGTATATTCGGGCGAGCAAATCCAAATCGGAGGAAATGACAAGTACTATCCTGTCTGCCGAAAGTGCCACGCGAATCCGCCGTTATGAATCATTGCTTATTTGCATTAGATGGGAAGAAACGTTGTCGGCAAGGTGTGATGAAGAGAATCTTACGATAAGGAAATATTTTCATTTAAAAGAGCTGATCCTTTTGGGCACCTTAAGAACAGGAGGTGCTTTTTATGCGAATATTGATACCATTCATTTTGGCAGCAATATATTTACTGTCAGGGTGTGGAACGGCGGATAAAATATCAGATAATCGCTCATTAAATCTCGATCATAATGGATCCAACCTGATGACGAGGGACGTTAAGCCTGAAAATACAGGAGATGTGGTCGACCAGCAAACACAAAATCCAAACATAAATATTGCGAACAGCCCCTTGACGATCAGGGAGGCAAAAGAACAAATCGTCCGTACACTGGAAACTGAAAAAGGTTTAGAGCTCGATTCTTTTTGGACAAATGGGGACGATGCTTGGGCGGTTATTTATACATCACAAAAATTGACGGAACAACAACGCGAAAACCGGCAAAAGGAGCTGTATGACAAGTTGCAGCGCGCACTGCCCCGATACAACTTGCATGTTCAGTTAATCAATAAAAAATAAAACTCGTTCACCGATTGAGCGAGTTTTATAAAGAACTTATAAATCGAAAATTGATTTCGTGTATCGAGTGTGTGTCATGAAGACGGGCTTATAAACCGAAAATGGAGCTGAGCAGCGTTTTATATACTGCCTTCTTTTTTCGGGGTTTATCGATCGAAGACATTTGAAGTGAAGACATTTGAAGTTCAGGCATACTTTTTTTGCTTTCAAGCTCTTTTATTTTTCTTTCGAGCGTCTCGATCCTTCCTGTCAGCTCTTCAATTTCCTTTCTTTGCACTAAAAGCTGATATGACACGACATCGTCAGCTTTTGAATAGATCATTTGCTCCAGATCCGCTATTTTTTTCAACAATTCGTTCGAAACCGTTCCACCAGCATTTTTAGCCGATTCTTTTCTTTTCGCTTTTACTATTACTTGTTGCATTGGAACTCCTTGTTTTATTTGATTGTGAACTTCTTTGAGCAAGGTGATATCCTCGTCAGAAAACATATAATGTCCAAGTTCGTTCCGTTCCATTGGAAGATTAAGCTGTTTGATCCAGCGCTGAACTGTTTTCGGAGAAACACCGATTTTTTTGGCAGCATCGGTTGTATTCATCGAACCTCCCCTTTCAAACGATCATAATATACATATTCAGCTTTTTATAGGAGAACCCTTCCTGTTTGACAAAACAAGCGGTCATCCGGCAAAAGTTCTAGAATATCGACAGAGGAGCCGGCAATTATCCGAACGTTTGAAACTGAGAGAGCTTCAAAAAATATATTCTGTTCCATTCGGCCGCTGATTCTATTTCATGGCAGAATCATTCGTCCGCATACATCTGGTTTTGTCTGTCAGCCGACTTGATTTTGTCTTGCACTCTAGATCAAAAACGAAAAATTTTAAAAGGTTGCTAGTTTTGTACAAATGATGGCAGCATATTGGATTGATTAATCGCTTTTTAACAAAACCTTGATGTGATTATAAAAGCCGTCCGAACCTGTAAAATCGACTTTGCAGCATCGCATATCGAAAAAAGCTTTTTTGCTTCCCAATTGTTAAAAACGGTTGTTTTTGACTGGTACAGTTTCCTATACTATAATTTAGAAAGTTACAAACGGTGCACCACATAGGAGTTTCCCTATGAGTGGGCTATGATTAAAAATAGAGGTGAAATTCCGTGTTAGAACGTTTGCAAGCGGTTGAAGACCGATATGAAAAATTGAATGAGCTTTTAATGGATCCGGAGGTTGTCAACGATCCGAAAAAGCTGCGCGAATATTCGAAAGAACAATCTGATCTTCAAGAAACGGTTGAAGTTTACCGTGAATATAAAAAGGTAAGAGAGCAGCTAGAAGATGCAAAAAGCATGCTTGAAGAAAAGCTTGATCCAGAAATGCGGGCAATGGTAAAAGAGGAACTGGCAGAGCTTGAAGCGCGGGAAAGCGAACTGATTGAGCAATTAAAAATTTTATTGCTTCCAAAAGATCCAAACGATGAAAAGAACGTTATCATGGAGATCCGCGGTGCAGCAGGCGGAGAGGAAGCAGCGCTTTTTGCTGCAGACCTTTACCGCATGTATACTAGGTATGCGGAAGATAAAGGCTGGAAAATAGAAGTAATGGAAGCAAACACGACCGGGACTGGCGGCTATAAAGAGATCATTTTTATGATTACAGGAAAAGGAGCCTATTCCAAATTAAAATTTGAAAACGGTGCCCATCGCGTGCAGCGGGTACCGGAGACGGAATCTGGAGGCAGAATTCATACGTCAACTGCAACAGTCGCCTGTTTGCCGGAAGCGGAAGAGGTAGAAGTAGAAATTAACGAGAAAGATATCCGTGTTGATACATTCGCATCAAGCGGTCCTGGAGGACAAAGCGTTAACACTACGATGTCAGCTGTACGTTTAACACACATTCCAACCGGAATTGTCGTATCCTGCCAGGATGAAAAATCGCAAATAAAAAATAAAGAGAAAGCCATGAAGGTTTTGCGTGCCCGCATTTTAGATAAATACCGCCAAGAAGCGCAAGCGGAATATGATCAAAACCGAAAGCTTGCTGTTGGAACCGGTGATCGATCGGAACGCATTCGTACGTACAACTTCCCGCAAAACAGAGTTACAGACCATCGCATCGGTCTCACATTACAAAAGCTTGATCTCATCCTAGAAGGAAAATTGGATGAAATTATCGATGCCCTCATTTTAGAAGATCAAGCGAAAAAACTGCAATCCCAAGGGGAGTAAACCATGCCGAAAGTTTTCGAAGCCCTCAAATGGGCTTCTTCTTTTTTAAAACAAGCGGGAAGAGATGAGAATGCGGGAGAATTGCTGCTTTTGCATCATATGAAGAAAAGTCGGGCGAGCTTGCTTGCCGATTTAAGAATGGATATTGACAAACAAGTATGGGAAATCTTTCAGCAGGACGTGCAAAAACATGCTCAAGGGATGCCTGTGCAATATATTATCGGCTGCGAACAATTTTACGGCCGCCCTTTTAAGGTGAACGAGCATGTATTGATTCCGAGACCGGAAACGGAAGAGCTAGTTCAAGGCGTGCTGCTCCACTCTGAACGTTTATTTTCTGAAAGGGAGCAAATCGATGTTGTAGATATTGGCACGGGGAGCGGTGCTATTGCCGTCACATTGGCTCTTGAAAATAAAAAAATGCGCGTGTCTGCCACCGATATTTCCGAAAAAGCGCTTGCAGTGGCAAAAGAAAATAGCGAAAAGCTTTGTGCTAATGTGCATTTTTATCAAGGCGATTTGCTGAACCCTATTATAAATGCAAAGCAAAAAGCGGATGTTGTTGTGTCCAATCCGCCGTATATTCCGGATGAAGAAATCATGGAGCTGTCAACGGTTGTAAAGGACTGGGAGCCGACATTAGCGCTTTCAGGAGGAGCGGACGGCCTTTTGTATTATCGAAAAATTGTGGAGCAGCTTCCAGATGTGATCCGCTACCCTGGATTAATCGCATTTGAAATCGGGCACGGGCAAGGAAAAGATGTGAAAAGCATGCTAGAGAATAGGTTTCCAAAAGCAGAGGTACAAATTGAATACGATATGAATGGAAAAGAACGGAAAGTATTTGCTGTCCTTTCGTTATAATAAGCTTTTCGAGCCATTCCCTCCTTTTCTAGCAAACTTTAAATCTGAACCAATTTTATGTTTAAGATCTCTCTCTTCTGTCGATAATGACGTACTGAAGGGAGAGGAAAAACGATGAAAAAGAAATTATCTGTTATATATATTTTTTTAATGCTGTTTGGCAGCCTATTAACAGCTTATGAAATGCCGACAGACGCAAAACAAAATGAGACGGTGATCATTCCTGACGAAGCCATTCGTCTGCGAATTTTAGCAAATAGCGATTCTCCGGAAGATCAAGCTTTAAAACGGAATGTTCGGAATGCGGTCAATGAAGCAATTAATCAATGGGTTCAGGATCTAACTTCGATTGAAGAGGCGCGTAAAATCATTCGAGCAAAAATACCAGAAATTAAGGATATCGTCCAAAGCGTTTTAAAACAGGAAAACAGCAGCCAATCCTTTACAGTGGAGTTTAAAAAAATTCAATTTCCGACAAAGCTTTATGGAAATTTCCTTTATCCGGCTGGAAACTATGAAGCCATATTGATCACTCTTGGAGAAGGAAAAGGAGCCAACTGGTGGTGTGTGTTGTTTCCGCCGCTTTGCTTTGTCGACTTTTCAAGCGGTGAAGCTATTCAACAGGATGAAGAAAAGGATAAAGTAAAAGAAGAAAAGAAATTAGAGAAAACAAAAAACTTATTCGCTCCTGAAGAACATGATGAGGAAGTAGAAGTGAAATTTTTCTTAGTAGAATGGTTTACAAATCTGTTTTCATAGGTCTAATTCAGCTTTTGCCTCATACATTGATTACTAGATTTGTCCGAATAAAAGGGGTGAAAGCGTGTATTATTCATTGCGGTTTGCGGAAAGGGAAGACTTAAAAACCATTCAACAATTTGCAGATCAAGCGGGCGTTTCCACGGAAGGCTTCGACAACAGCCATTTTATTATTATGGAGACTGATCATGGTGAAATAGCGGGATGTCTAGGAATGGAAGTCATCAATCAGGATGGTCTCCTCCGCTCTTGCGTTGTGTCCAGCAATTTGAATCAAGGACATATCATTTCCCTATTAAAATCGGCAGACTTATTAATGGAACAGTTTCGTTTGAAAAATATTTATTTTGCAGTCAACAAAAATTCTGTAGCAGAGTTATTAGAAATATTGGGATTCAAGAGGATTCAAGCGGATGAATTGCCTTCCCACATGCTTGCGTCAAATCTGATGAATCAGTTGGTATCCGTTCCAAATGTAGAGTTTATGGTAAAATAACGCTAAGGATACGTATAAATTATACACAATATCCACAATATTTATCCACTGCAATCAACAGCTTTATCCACAATTTGTGGATAAAGCTTGTTCTTGAAAAATAATGGAACAGTTTCACTATTGCTTAGAAAGATTCATAACACTCGTTCATGTATTAGCAAAGGAGTAAACGAAATGAAAACGAAGCATTGGATTGTGGATAATTTAGAGCATGTTACAAAAAATTCTCCACAAATTGTTCAGGCAGCCGAACTATTGAAAAAAAATGAATTGGTTGCCTTTCCAACAGAAACAGTCTATGGACTAGGAGCAAACGCGAAAAGCGATGAAGCAGTAGCAAAAATTTATAGCGCGAAAGGAAGACCGAGCGATAATCCGTTAATTATCCACATTGCTAAAAAAGAACAGTTAACAGAGATTGTGGATAGCTATCCCGATTGGATTGATCCATTAATTGACCGTTTTTGGCCAGGCCCTCTCACCCTTGTTTTGCCAAAAAAAGAAGGTCTGTCGAATCTTGCCACAGCAGGATTATCAACAGTAGCAGTGCGCATGCCGGATCACCCTGCAGCATTAGCATTAATCGAAGCAGCAAATCTGCCGATTGCAGCTCCGAGCGCCAATCTTTCCGGAAAGCCAAGTCCCACTTCTGCTAAACATGTCATGGATGATCTCGAAGGGCGAATCCCGGGAATTGTCGATGCAGGCCCTACTGGACTTGGCGTAGAATCAACAGTACTTGACTGCACCGAGGATATTCCAGTGATCCTGCGTCCAGGTAGTGTTACAAAGCAGCAATTAGAAGAAGTCATCGGTTCGGTGCGCATAGATGCTGCGCTGCTGAATCAGGAGGAATTGCCGAAAGCGCCGGGCATGAAATATACACATTATGCACCTGATGCTCCTTTAACGATTGTCGATGGAAGCAAAGAATTTATTGAACAATTAATACAAAAAGAGAAAGAAAAAGAAAAAAAAGTCGGGGTGTTGACAACAGAAGAAAATAGTCGTTTTTACAGTGCGGATAAAATTGTTGTCTGCGGAAAAAGAAGCGATTTGCGAACAGTTGCCAGCGCACTGTATGATTCGCTCAGAAAGTTTAATGAAGAACAGCTGGATGTATTATTCAGCGAAGCGTTTCCTGCGGAAGGAGTTGGACAAGCTATTATGAATCGCTTGTTAAAAGCTGCATCCCACCGGATCATAAAAGAACGGTAAACTTTTAATGCCTTGAACAAAAATCGGCGCTCAGGCCGGTTTTTTTGAGTCCAGACTTTCTGATCCTTTGTTTAACAGGCGGAATTGACAGATCAAAAGCAAATATAAAAATGGTAAAGGCTCATCTGCCATCGCACGCATAGGCAGAAACAGATCGCGCAGTTAAATAAACAGAGATCAATGAACCGGGCGCCATTCTTTGTCATAATGTCCCTCTGACGTGCATATCGTTCAATATGCGTGTCCGGGGGAGGTTATCTATATGGCTGCAGAAATAGTAACTTTATTTTTAATGGCATTTGCATTAGGGATGGATGCCTTTTCAGTTAGCCTTGGGATGGGCTTAGTTCGTTTGCGATGGAAGCAAATTTTTGACATCGGTATATATATTGGGATTTTTCATATGATCATGCCGCTTATCGGAATTGTCTTGGGGAAAGTACTATCGGAAAAGTTTGGTTTAGTTGCCATGTATATTGGAGGATGTCTGCTCACTCTTTTAGGAATTCAAATGATTTATTCGTCTTTTAAACGCGATGAATCGCCTTTCATTGCACCGGTCGGCATCGGCCTGTTCCTTTTTGCGCTGAGCGTCAGTTTAGACAGTTTTTCGGTAGGATTAAGTCTAGGTATCTACGGAGCGGAGGTTTTGTTAACCGTCGTAATGTTTGGTTTTATGAGCATGGTGCTCACTTGGAGCGGGTTATTGATCGGCAAACGGGTTCAAGATTGGTTCGGCACATATAGTGAAGCTTTTGGCGGCAGCATTTTGCTTGTATTTGGCTTGAAATTATTATTTTCAATGTAGAAAGCTGTATTGTCTAAACCAATCGTTTGAGCACAGTCATTGGACGTGCTTTTTTTTGTTAATTTTTTTGGTTAAATATGCCTATTATGCAAAAAAATTGTGACTTTTTGTCGATAATAAAAATAAAAAAAATTCCTCATGGTTTCCATTCTTTCGAACTTTTTGATTATAATGAAGGTAACATCAAAAGGGAGAGATAGAAGGGAGAAAACCTTGTGACAAACATTTTATTCGTTTGCACCGGAAATACATGTCGAAGCCCGATGGCGGAGGCTATTTTTAAGCATTTGCAAAAAAACGGCCGATTTAACGTTCGTTCAGCAGGCGTGTTTGCATTGGATGGGCAGAAAATTTCAGAAAATGCAAAAAAAGTGCTGGAGGAAAAGGGAATACATGTTGAGCACAGTGCTTCAAAACTTACGGAAGAACATATCGATTGGGCAACATATGTATTTACGATGACTAAAGATCATAAAAACATATTATGCCAATTTTTTCCTAAAGCAGCCGAAAAAACATTTACGGTAAGCGAGTTCGTTGTTGGAAAAGATGAGGAGATACGTGATATTACCGATCCGTTTGGCAGTTCCGTGGAAAAGTACAGAAAAACAAGGGAAGAGCTGGAGCAATTGCTTCAAAAGCTTATTTCAAAATTAGAAACAAATTAGCAGGCAGGTGGACTCTGTGAAAAACAAGAATCGATACAAATTCAGCATCCGTTTAAAAATCGTCATCTTTATTACGATTGTTGCTCTTATTACATATTCAACAAGCGGATTTTTCATTTATGTTGTATACGAGTATGTAAAACAATATATTGACCGAACATCTTTTACCATTTTGACGTTGACTCTTGGAATCATATGGTCAGGGATTTTAACAGCTATTGCAGCTGGATTTCTTATTTCTCCGCTAAAGCGGCTTGAAAAGGCTGCTCTTATAGCGGCCGATGGCGATATTTCCGTAAATGTTCCTGACATCAAATCAGATGATGAAATTCGGTCCTTAAGCAGAGCCTTTAATGAAATGCTTTCCAATTTAAGACATATGGTGAAAAACATTGAAATAAATTTTGAGCAAACAAATGAGCAGGTGAAACAAATACATGCTGCAACAGAACAGGCAACAAGACAAGCTGAAAGCATTTCATATACGATTAAGGAAATTTCAACAGGAGCCGACCAATCGGCGGCTGCTATTCAGGAAACAGCAGAAGCGGTGGAAGATACGGTAGAGCTTGCTAGTCAGGTAAAAGAAAAAGCAAAAGTATCCGAAAAAATGGCGAATGAAATGGTTCAATCACTTGACCAAAGCAAAAAGATATTTCAATCTTTAATTAAAGGGATTCAATCGTTGGCCGAAAAAAACGAGCAATCTATTTTGGCGGTACAGCGTCTTGAAGAAAATGCCAAAAAGGTGGAGACTATTGTATCCCTTGTCGGCGATATTGCCGATCAAACAAACCTGCTGGCGCTGAACGCGTCAATTGAAGCGGCAAGAGCAGGTGAACACGGCAGAGGGTTTGCTGTCGTTGCGGAAGAAGTTCGAAAGCTTGCTGATCAAAGCGCCAAAGCTGTTCAAGGAATTTCCGAGCTGATCTCTAACATTCAAAAAGAAGTAAGCAATGTTGTTGAACAGATTGGAGATCAAGTGAAAACAGCTCGACAAGAAGCGCAAAGAGGGAAAGAAACAGAGAAAATTCTTGTGGAGATGTCGAAATCGATTTTGCATGTTGCCGAAGCGGTTAAGGTGATCAGCGAGCTGATGGACGAACAGCAAAAAAGCATTCAACAAACAGGAGCGCAATCTGAAGAAGTGGCAGCGATTGCCGAAGAGACATCTGCTGGTGCACAGGAAGTGGCCTCATCTGTACAAGAACAAGCTGATAATATTTCTAACATTAATCAATTAACGAGAGAGCTTGAAGCAAGCGCTCAGCAGCTAAAGAAAGTAATCGATCGATTTACTTATGAAAAATAAAAAGGAGGAGCAGCTAGTGAAAGTTATAATTGCCTCAGATCACGGAGGGGTCAACATACGTGAAGAAATCAAAAAATTGCTTGACGAGATGAATATCGAATACGAAGATATCGGCTGCGACTGTGAGACATCAGTTGATTATCCTGATTACGCATTGCCGGCAGCTGAACGAGTCGCGAAAGGAGAATTTGACCGCGGTATTTTAATTTGCGGAACAGGGATCGGAATGTCAATAGCGGCCAATAAAGTAAAGGGTATTCGCTGCGCCCTTGTACATGATGTGTTTAGCGCAAAAGCAACCCGGGAGCATAACGACAGCAACATGCTTGCAATGGGTGAACGTGTCATCGGGCCGGGACTTGCCCGCGAAATTGTGAAAACGTGGCTGACAACTGAATATGTGGGAGGCAGGCATGCGAATAGAATAGAAAAAATTTCAAAATATGAAGAAACCCATTTATAAGGTGATGATCGAATGCCGGAATTGCAAGAATACCGGGAACAGCTTTTAACAGTGTTGGCCGATTTTAAAGAAAAAGCACCAATTCAAAAAGGGCAGCTGATTGTCATAGGGTGCTCAACGAGCGAAGTAATCGGAGAAAAAATCGGCACTGCCGGAAATACGGATGTTGCCGAAATGATATTTTCTGCATTATCGGAATTTCAAAAAGAAACAGGTGTAGAGCTCGCTTTTCAATGCTGCGAGCATTTGAATCGCGCTCTTGTCGTTGAACGGGAAACAGCAGAAAAGCGCAATTACGAAATCGTTTCTGTCATCCCAATCCCGAAAGCAGGCGGTTCCATGGCAGCGTTTGCTTATGAGCATATGAGAGATCCGGTTGTTGTTGAATTTATTAAGGCAGATGCAGGCATTGACATCGGAGATACACTTATTGGCATGCATTTAAAGCATGTTGCTGTCCCTGTTAGAAGTTCGGTCAAGCAAGTCGGACAAGCCCATGTAAACTTAGCTTTTAGCCGGCCGAAGCTTATCGGCGGTGCGCGGGCAGTTTATACAAAATAAACATTCGAATATTAGCAGTGCAAACTTACGTCATGGTTTGTGCTGCTATTTTTTTATAAAAGAAGTGGAGCGGAACGAAAAAAACATGCACATCATTTCTTTGAAGTATCGGGGCCCCTCCATCTTTAGAAATAGTAAGCAAAAGTCGTATCAAACTTTGATGCGATTTTGTTTAATGAAAATACAGGTTGCCGATCATTTCCTGCTTGACGACTCTGTGCATTGAGTTAGGTACAGAAGCTCCGTTGGTCGAGTTGTACAAGACATGATTCATTTTACAAACTGATAGTTTAAGTATACAGGCAGAATCGAGGTTTTAAGAAATTCCGAATTAAAAACTATTCATGCCAAAAAAAAGTTTGGGAAGAATACGCTTACATAAAAGAAAAGGGTTGCCAAAGGATGATCAATACGGTTATTCTGATTAATAAGTAGATCGGCATGACGATTTTGTCGCTCGCCTGTGCCGTTCAATCGATGAAAGACTAGAGGGGGAACATTTCATGAAATATATTCAACAACAGGATCCTGAAGTATATGAAGCGATACAGAACGAATTAAAGCGCCAGCGTACGAAAATCGAACTGATTGCGTCAGAAAATTTTGTCAGTGAAGCGGTAATGGAGGCCCAAGGTTCTGTATTAACAAATAAATATGCAGAAGGTTATCCGGGACGTCGCTACTATGGAGGATGCGAATATGTTGACGTTGCGGAAGATTTAGCTCGAGAACGGGCGAAAAAAATTTTTGGAGCTGAGCATGCAAACGTTCAGCCGCATTCCGGTTCTCAAGCCAATATGGCTGTTTACTATGCTGTCTTAAATCATGGGGACACTGTTCTCGGAATGAATTTGTCTCACGGCGGCCATTTAACGCATGGAAGTCCGGTAAACTTCAGCGGAATGCAATTTAATTTTGTTGAATACGGTGTTGATCCTAACACCCATCTTATCGATTATGATGATGTTCGAGCTAAAGCTCTTGAGCATAAACCGAAAATCATTGTTGCTGGTGCCAGCGCTTATCCTCGTGAAATTGATTTTAAAAAGTTTCGGGAAATCGCTGATGAAGTGGGAGCTTACTTAATGGTTGACATGGCTCATATTGCCGGCCTTGTTGCTGCAGGTCTTCATCAAAATCCTGTGCCGTACTCCCATTTTGTAACAACTACGACGCATAAAACACTTCGCGGTCCAAGAGGCGGAATGATTTTATGCAAAGAAGAATTTGCAAAACAAATTGATAAAATCATTTTCCCAGGCATTCAAGGCGGTCCGTTAATGCATGTTATTGCGGCAAAAGCGGTAGCATTGGGAGAAGTTTTACAAGAAGAATTTAAAACATATGCGCAAAACATTATCAACAATGCGAAGCGGCTGGCAGAAAAATTAAAAGAAGAAGGACTGACTTTAGTATCTGGAGGAACAGATAACCATTTGATTTTAGTTGATGTCCGCAACTTGCAATTAACAGGAAAGGTTGCTGAACATGTTTTGGACGAAATCGGCATTACTGTGAATAAAAACGCGATTCCATACGATCCTGAATCACCTTTTGTTACAAGCGGAATCCGTATTGGAACGGCAGCTGTCACAAGCCGCGGTTTTGGTTTGGAAGAAATGGATGAAATCGGATCGATTATTGCATTTGCATTGAAATTCCATCAAGACGAAGCTAAATTGGAAGAAGCGAGAAAACGGGTGCAAGCTTTAACAGAAAAATTCCCGCTCTACCCAAATTATTGAGGAAATATTGAGTGTTCGAAGCCACATGCTTCGGACGCTCTTTTTTTATTTTAATTTTCTGCCTCTTAAAACTATTTAAAATGGATTTCATCGTTTGGAATGTTGTCGAAAAAGGTTGATGAAAATGTTGAAACTCAAAAATTTTTTCTGTAAAATCTATTGAGGCAAAAGAAAAGGAGATGTGAAACTTGGGCAAAGTGTTTGTATTTGATCACCCGTTAATTCAGCATAAGCTATCCTATATTCGCGATAAAAAAACCGGAACAAAAGAATTTCGAGAGCTTGTGGATGAGATTGCTACATTAATGGCGTTTGAGATAACACGAGATCTTCCGCTGGAGGAAGTGGAAGTAGAAACCCCGGTAGGAGTAGCGAAAACAAAAATCTTATCAGGAAAAAAACTTGGGGTTATTCCCATTTTGCGTGCGGGGCTAGGAATGGTTGACGGCATTTTGAAACTGATTCCTGCCGCAAAAGTCGGCCATATCGGGTTATATCGGGATCCGAAAACATTAAAGCCTGTAGAATACTATGTAAAACTTCCTTCTGATGTGGAAGAGCGGGATTTCATCGTTGTTGACCCAATGCTGGCTACCGGCGGTTCAGCAGTTGAAGCAATAGAGTGTCTAAAAAAACGCGGTGCAAAAAATATCCGTTTCATGTGTCTAGTAGCTGCTCCTGAAGGGGTAAAAGCAATGGAAGAAGCTCATCCAGATGTCGATATTTACATTGCCGCACTTGATGAGAAATTAAACGACCATGGCTATATCGTACCAGGTTTAGGAGATGCAGGAGACCGTTTATTTGGTACAAAATAACAGGAGAGGGCGAAGTGAAGTGCCCTCTCTTTCTTTTTAGATTCATTAATATAAGGAGCTGTCCAGAAAGTCCAATCCCCATTGAAAACACAAAATCATAAACATCGATATATCAACGTTTCTAAAACATTAATAGGCGTCAATAAGCCGTAAAAACGACTTATTAAACAGCTCCATCAATTTCTCACTTTTCCCTTAAAACGACTTTTTTCATGCAATAAACTGATGTTCATAGCGAACAATAAGTGCTGAGGTGATAGAAATGGGAAACCCTTCAGTGCGAATTTGTTTGCTTTTTTTCTTCATTTTCCACGTTTTTGATGTAACTGCTTTTGCAAAGACCTTCCCCGAACATCCACAAATCCCTGAAGAGAATGCTGATGAACAAGTCACAATGATCATTGTTTTGTCAGATCAGAACCTTTCAAAAATAAAAGAGTTGATTCAAAAAAAATATCCGGAAATAAACATTTGCTGGGAATATAAAAAAACGTTTACCGGATTTTCAGTAAAAGGGAAAAAAAGAGATCTAGATCAGCTAGTAAAAGAGCCTTACATTGAACATGCAGAGCCTGTAACGACTTTTCAAGCAACGGTTGAAGAAAGTGTTCCTTTTATAGGCGGCATCGATGCACGCGGCTATTTTGACGCGAAGGATGAAAGATTGACGGGAAAAGGAGTGAAAGTAGCTGTTATAGATACGGGGATCGACTACAACCACCGAGATTTACAAAAAAATTATCAAGGCGGATTTGATTTTGTAGATCAAGACAAAGACCCAATGGAAACAGTCGCGAAAGACAATTCGAGGACAATTCACGGCACTCACGTAGCAGGAATTATAGCGGCAAATGGAAAATTGAAAGGGGTTGCTCCGGAAGCCTCCATCATTGCCTATAGAGCGCTTGGCCCTCATGGGTACGGGACGACAGACCAAGTTATTGCAGCGATTGAAAAATCGATTGAGGATCAGGTAGATATCGTAAATCTTTCCCTTGGCAATGATGTGAACGGTCCGGATTATCCGACAAGCCTGGCGTTAAACCGAGCCGTTGAAGAGGGGATAACTGCAGTTGTATCAAGCGGAAACTCTGGACCTAACATTTGGACCGTCGGTTCGCCTGGCACTGCAAGCAAAGCAATTTCCGTCGGCGCATCGACACCACCGCTTGACGTAAAGTATTTAACCCTTTCAGGATTTCAAAAGAAAATACTAGCTGAATCTTTGTTCAATTCTGCCCCTTGGACAACAATTAGAGGACGGATAGAATATGCAGGCTTAGGGGAGAAAAAAGACTTTAAACCTTCTGTTAAAGGAAAAATAGCCTTGGTGAAGCGCGGGGAGATCACGTTTGCCGAAAAAGTGAAAAATGCAAAATCAGCCGGAGCCCAAGCGTTGATTATTTACAACAACATGAAAGGGAGATTTACCGGCAATTTAGAAGAAAAATTGGACTTTCCTGTTGTCTCCATCTCAAAGGAAGATGGCGAATGGCTGCTGAAACAATTGAATGAAAAATCGTTCATCAAAACAACCATTCGGATAGAACAAGATCGCCTCGCACCCTTTTCATCAAAAGGGCCGGTAACAGTCACATGGGAAGTGAAGCCCGATCTTGTCGCGCCTGGTGTAGCAATTGACAGCACAATACCTAAAGGGTATATGGCTCTTCAAGGAACAAGCATGGCTGCTCCGCATATAGCAGGTGCAGCGGCATTGATCAAACAAAAGCATCCAGATTGGTCGCCGGAACAAATAAAAGCAGCTATGATGAATACTGCTAAACCGCTTTATGATCAAAATGGAAGGCTGTACAAGGTGTTTGAGCAGGGGGCGGGAAGAATCGATATTTTATCGGCTGTTCAGACAAGAGCTCTCATTTATCCGGCATCTCTATCATTCGGTCAATTTCACAAAAATATCGGCAGGAAAAAGAAAGAGATCACGTTAACTCTTGAAAATCTCTCCGATCAAGAAAAAACGTTTGTTTTTTCTAAACCGCATTATCAAAAAGGGGTTCAATGGCAGCTCCCTATTTCCGTAAAGGTTCCTGCTAACGGGAAAAGAGAAGTATCCGTCTCGATTGATGTTGCACCAAAATCATTGAGGGAAGGATTGTATGACGGGACTCTTGTTGTAACAGCCGGCAGCCAGACAATCCGCCTTCCATATTTATTCGTTGTTGGCGAACCGAATTATCCAAAAATCATGGGATTTGAATTTGGGCTTGCCGATCAAGGGAATATGTACCATTATGAGCTTTATTTGCCGCAAGGGGCGGATGAATTCGGGATTGCCCTGTATGATCCGGACACTTTAACATTCAAAGGCTTTTTAGACTGGCAAAGAAATATTCCGGGAGGTTTGTTGAAAAGAGACATTTCCGGGCAATTTAAGGACATTCCAAACGGCGTTTACAAAGCGCTTATTTTTGCAAAAAAAGACGGGGAAGAAAGCAGCTATGAAACGACAATCATTTTAGATAAAAAAATATTAAAAAGTCAATAGAAACACCAAAAATATTTGTGAACAAATTGTGATATTATTAACAAATAGCTCAACTTTTGACGTGAAACAGATTGACATTGATTGGTGCCTATTGTATGCTAAACGGGGTGGGATGATAAGGTTTTCAACAGCCTTTTAACATAATGAAATATAAGGTAATTTTATATTGTGAGGACATACCCAATGCGGCAAAAAGAGCACCATCCGCTCCGAGCATACGCTTTAATGACCGCCATTCTTTCCTATTTGGCAGGGTCAGTGCTCGTTGGGATTTTTGCAGGAAGATGGCTTGATCGACATTTGCATACAGAACCCGTTTTTTTGATCATCGGTCTTCTAATTGGACTGGCTGCGGGAATAATTGCGATGCTGAGATTAGTCCAACATTTTTTTCAGGAGAATGAACGGTAACTATGGATCGTATAGAAAAATTGTTTGTGCGCAGCAAAAAATATTTGCTGTTTTTGCTTGCCATCTATGTGTTAGCGTGGGGGTTTACTCCTTATCAAGATATTTTCCTCGGTCTTGCCCTTGGTACAAGCTTTAGCCTCTATAATTTATGGATACTAGTGCGTAAATCAAAGCAAATACAGCAAGCAATTGAAGAAGGCCGTACAGCACGTTCGCTTGGAACGGTTTCAAGGATGGCAGCCGCAGGATTGGCGGTATTAATCGCACTTAAATTCCCTGAACATTTCCATTTAATTAGCGTGGTTATTGGTTTAATGACAATCTATATTGTCATTATGATAGATTCTATTCTATACATTTGCGGACAAGCTTGGGAAGAGAGGTGAATTTTGTTGGGTCACGAAGCGCCGATAGTAAAATTATTAGGGCTTGAATTTAATTTGTCCAATATTTTAATGATTCTTGTATCTAGCGCAATTGTATTTATCATCGCCGTATTGTCGACCCGCTCTTTGGCAATGAAGCCAACGGGTATGCAAAACTTTTTGGAATGGGTCATGGATTTTGTGAAAAACATTATTAACAGCACGATGGACTGGCAGACAGGAGGCCGATTCCTTACTTTAGGAATGACGCTCATCATGTACATTTTTGTTTCCAATATGCTTGGTCTACCATTCGCTATCGTTGTTGACCATGAGCTTTGGTGGAAATCGCCTACGGCTGATCCTACCATAACGCTGACACTGGCCATTTTAGTCGTCGGTTTATCGCATTATTACGGGATTAAATTAAAGGGCTTTTCCGCCTATGGAAGCGATTTTTTCAAGCCACTGCCGTTTTTGTTCCCGCTTAAAATTATTGAAGAGTTTGCAAACACGTTGACGCTTGGTCTTCGTCTTTACGGTAACATCTATGCTGGGGAAATTTTGCTAGGTCTGCTTGTCAGCTTGGCAACTAGCGGAGCATTCGGCTTCATCGGGGCAATTATTCCGATGATGGCGTGGCAGGCATTCAGTATTTTTGTAGGTGCAATCCAAGCTTTTATCTTTACAATGTTAACAATGGTTTATATGGCGCATAAAGTTAGCCATGACCATTAAAAATAAATGACTTCATCATAATTTTTGTGTAAAAAATTATTTTTAAACAAATAAAGGAGGACTTTATTCATGAATTTATTAGCAGCTGCAATTGCAATTGGTTTAGCGGCACTTGGTGCTGGTATTGGTAACGGACTTATCGTATCTCGTACAGTAGAAGGTATTGCTCGTCAACCTGAGGCGCGCGGTATGCTTCAAACTACTATGTTTATCGGGGTTGCGTTGGTTGAGGCGATTCCGATTATCGCGGTTGTTATTGCATTTATGGCTTTTGGTGCGTAATTTGAAAATTTCAAAAGAGCCTTGCCCAGATTGGTGTTGAAAAAGGCTTTTTAGAAATCGGCATGCAATCAATTTGCGTGAAGTCCGAATCGAAAGGACAGCAAGTGAAAAAGAGGAAATGGCGAAGTTATTTAAGCATCTTCGCCATTCCTTTATGTTGTGAATGGTAACAGAGTCCCAATATAGCCGGTAGTTGGAAAACGGAAGTTTTGAAGGGAGTGAAACGAAGCCGTGTTAACAGTTGAATTTGCCCTCGGAGCTGGAGGCTTCGCAGCAGGAGATATGCTCGTTCAGCTCGTTGTATTTTTAGTTTTGTTAGCATTGCTCAAAAAATATGCTTTTGGTCCGCTTATGGGCATTATGAAACAGAGGGAAGAATTTATTGCAAATGAAATAAACGCTGCGGAAGAAAAGCATGCGGAAGCCAAAAAGCTTGCCGAAGAGCAGCGTGAGCTATTAAAGCAAGCCCGCATCGAAGCACAGGAGCTTGTTGAAAATGCGAAAAAACTCGGCGAACAGCAAAAAGAAGATATCATCCAAGCGGCTCGTGCGGAGGCAGAAAGACTGAAAGAAGCAGCCAAGAAAGAAATCGAACACGAAAAAGAGCAAGCCGTTGCTGAATTGCGTAATCAAGTGGCATCATTATCCGTTCTTATTGCTTCTAAAGTGATTGAAAAAGAATTGAATGAGGCTGAGCAAGAGAAGCTGATCAATGATTATATTAAAGAGGTAGGAGAACAGTTATGATTGGCGGAGTGGCAAAGCGCTATGCGTCAGCTCTTTTTCAAATTGCAAAGGAAAAAAATCAAGTGAAGCAGTTTGAAGAAGAATTGCGGATTGTAAAGCAGGTGTTTATTGAAAATCAAAAATTGCTGCAAATTTTAGAGCATCCGAAGGTGTTGCTCGAAAATAAAAAATCATTGGTCAATGAAGCGTTTTCTTCATTGAGTGCTGAAATTATCAATACTCTTCTTCTGCTTATCGATCGCCATCGCATCCGCTTAGTTCCTGAACTTGTAGATAACTTTGTGGAGCTTGCAAATGAAGAACAGCAAACAGCAGAAGCAACGGTTTACTCCGTCCGTCCGTTGAAGGATGAAGAAAAGCAGGCTCTTTCAGAAGTATTTGCGCAAAAGGTCGGAAAAAAATCGCTTAAGATCACAAACATCATTGATCAGAACTTAATTGGCGGACTGAAACTTCAAATCGGCAATCGTATTTTTGACGGTAGCATCAAGAGTAAGCTCGAACGCATCGGGCGGAATTTAGCGAAAAGTTCGTAGATAGGGGTGAAACTCATGAGCATCAAAGCTGAAGAAATTAGTGCACTGATAAAAAAGCAAATTGAAAACTATCAGTCTGAAATAGAAGTTAGCGATGTCGGCACAGTTATTCAAGTAGGTGACGGGATCGCACGTGCTCATGGCCTCGACAATGTCATGGCCGGTGAGCTTGTCGAATTTTCAAACGGCGTTATGGGATTAGCCCAAAACCTTGAAGAAAATAACGTCGGTATTGTTATTTTAGGCCCTTTTAAAGACATTCGTGAAGGCGATGAAGTGAGAAGAACAGGACGGATTATGGAAGTTCCTGTTGGAGAAGAGCTGATCGGCCGCGTTGTAAATCCGCTTGGACAACCAGTGGACGGGTTAGGCCCGATTGAAACAACAAAAACACGTCCGATTGAAAGCCCTGCCCCAGGCGTCATGGACCGGAAATCTGTTCATGAACCGCTGCAAACGGGTATTAAAGCGATCGACGCTCTTATCCCAATTGGCCGCGGACAACGCGAGCTCATCATCGGTGACCGTCAAACAGGTAAAACGCAAATTGCGATCGACACAATCATTAACCAAAAAGAAGAAAACATGATTTGTATCTATGTTGCGATCGGACAAAAAGAATCAACAGTTCGAAATGTTGTTGAAACACTCCGTAAACACGGCGCATTAGATTATACGATCGTTGTAACGGCATCTGCGTCTCAACCGGCTCCATTGCTTTATTTGGCCCCATATGCCGGTGTATCTATGGGCGAATATTTTATGTACCAAGGAAAACACGTCCTTATCGTATATGATGATCTTTCAAAGCAAGCTGCCGCTTACCGTGAGCTTTCTCTATTACTACGCCGTCCACCTGGACGTGAAGCGTTCCCTGGGGATGTCTTTTACTTGCACTCCCGTCTATTGGAACGCGCAGCAAAACTTAGCGATGCAAAAGGCGGCGGATCTTTGACGGCATTACCATTTGTTGAAACGCAGGCTGGCGACATCTCAGCTTACATTCCTACGAACGTAATTTCCATTACAGACGGACAAATTTTCTTGCAATCTGACCTATTCTTCTCAGGTGTGCGTCCTGCGGTAAACGCCGGATTGTCCGTTTCCCGCGTCGGCGGTGCAGCGCAAATCAAAGCGATGAAAAAAGTTTCGGGTACGCTTCGGCTAGACCTTGCAGCATACAGAGAGCTTGAAGCATTCGCTCAATTCGGTTCTGATCTAGATAAAGCAACTCAGGCGAAGTTAAACCGCGGTATGCGTACAGTTGAAGTATTGAAGCAAGGCATCAACAAGCCGATCCCAGTTGAAAAACAAGTCATGATCCTTTACACCTTAACAAAAGGATTTTTAGATGATATTCCTGTTGAGGATATTCGCCGCTTTGAAGAAGAATTTTATGCTTATTTAGATCAAAATGAAAAAGAGCTTCTTGAAGAAATCCGTTCGACAGGAAATCTGCCTGAAGACGAGAAAATGGAAAAAGCCATCAAAGGATTCAAAAAAACTTTTGCAGTTTCTGAATAAAGAACGATAAGGCTGTGAAAATACGGGGATTCTTTTCACAGCCGTTTTCAAAACATGATCGGCTATTTTTCAAAAAGGTGGTGAGAACCTTTGGCATCGTTGCGCGATATTAAAACACGCATCAATTCGACGAAGAAGACAAGCCAAATTACAAAGGCGATGGAGATGGTTTCAGCTTCGAAGCTGAATCGGGCGGAAACCAGCGCCAAGTCATTTGTGCCTTATATGGAAAAAATTCAAGAAGTTGTGGCAAACATCGCCCTTGGGAGTACGGACGTAAGCCACCCGATGCTTGAAAAGCGTCCGGTCAAAAAGACAGGATACGTTGTCATTACATCGGATCGCGGGCTTGCCGGTGCGTTTAACAGCAACGTGCTGCGCGCCGTTTATCAAACGATTCAAGAACGGCATCGTTCGACGGATGAATATGCCGTGATTGCCATCGGAAAAGTCGGCCGCGATTTTTTCAAAAAACGCGGTATGCCTGTCGTTGAAGAAATTGTCGGATTAGGCGATGATATAAGCTTTTCGGATATTAAAGAAATTGCTTCCAATACAGTCAAGCTGTTCGAGGATGGAAAAGTAGATGAAATTTATATGTTCTACAACCATTATGTCAGCGCCATCCAGCAGGAAGTAACGGAGAAAAAGCTGCTGCCGCTTTCGGACATCGCTGCGAATAAAAAAATGACGTCTTATGAATTTGAACCGTCTCAGGAAGACATTTTGGCAGTGCTTTTGCCGCAATATGCTGAAAGTTTGATTTACGGCGCCTTGCTTGACAGCAAAGCAAGCGAACATGCTGCGAGAATGACGGCAATGAAGAATGCAACAGACAACGCAAAGGAACTGATCAATACGCTGACTCTTTCCTACAACAGAGCTCGTCAGGCAGCGATTACGCAAGAAATTACAGAAATTGTTGGCGGGGCATCAGCGCTTGAATAGATCACTGAAACAGTACGTTAGGAGGGAAACAGGAACATGAAAGGACGCGTAGTTCAAGTAATGGGTCCGGTAGTGGACGTAAAGTTTGAAAGCGGACATTTGCCGGAAATTTATAACGCCCTAAAAATTTCACATAAAGCGCGCAATGAGAACGAGGTAGACATTGATTTAACGTTGGAAGTAGCGCTTCATTTAGGGGATGACACCGTTCGGACAATCGCTATGGCTTCAACGGACGGCGTAACGCGCGGAATGGAAGTCGAAGACTTAGGCGCTCCAATCTCCGTGCCAGTTGGAGATGTCACATTAGGACGGGTATTCAATGTGTTAGGGGAACATATTGACCTTGGAGACCCGATTCCAGCGGAAGCGCGCCGGGATCCAATTCATAAGCCTGCTCCGAAATTTGAACAGCTGTCAACACAAGTTGAAATTTTGGAAACAGGAATCAAAGTTGTTGACTTGCTTGCTCCATATATTAAAGGTGGAAAAATCGGCTTGTTCGGCGGTGCAGGAGTTGGAAAAACGGTTTTAATCCAAGAGCTGATCAATAACATTGCACAAGAGCACGGCGGTATTTCCGTATTTGCTGGAGTTGGGGAGCGTACTCGTGAAGGAAACGACCTATACTTTGAAATGAAAGACTCCGGCGTTATCAGCAAAACAGCAATGGTGTTCGGACAAATGAACGAGCCGCCTGGAGCGCGTATGCGCGTTGCATTAACAGGTTTGACAATGGCTGAATATTTCCGTGATGAACAAGGGCAAGACGTTCTCTTCTTCATCGACAACATCTTCCGCTTTACACAAGCTGGTTCCGAAGTATCTGCGTTGCTTGGACGTATGCCTTCTGCTGTTGGATACCAACCGACGCTTGCGACAGAAATGGGACAATTGCAGGAGCGGATTACATCAACAAACGTAGGTTCTGTTACATCGATTCAGGCGATTTACGTGCCTGCTGACGACTATACAGACCCTGCTCCGGCTACAACATTCGCACACTTAGATGCGACAACAAACCTTGACCGTAAGCTGTCAGAGATGGGTATTTATCCAGCGGTGGATCCACTTGCTTCAACGTCACGTGCATTGGCTCCGGAAATCGTCGGTGAAGAGCATTACAACGTTGCCCGCCAAGTTCAGGCAACATTGCAAAGATATAGAGAGTTGCAAGATATTATTGCAATCCTTGGTATGGACGAGCTTTCAGATGAAGATAAGCTTGTTGTACATCGTGCTAGAAGAATCCAATTCTTCTTATCACAAAACTTCCACGTTGCTGAGCAGTTTACAGGGCAGCCTGGTTCATATGTGCCTGTAAAAGAGACTGTACGTGGATTTAAAGAAATTCTTGAAGGTAAGTACGACCACATTCCTGAAGATGCGTTCCGCTTAGTGGGCACAATTGAAGATGTCCTTGAAAGAGCGAAGCAAATGGGCGTTGAAGTATAATATTTTGGGACCCTAGGAGGAACTGAATATGAAGACCGTACAAGTCAGTGTCGTCACTCCCGATGGCCCAGTTTATGATGCGGATATAGAATTGGTCAGCGCCAAAGCTCAAAGCGGCGAGCTTGGAATTTTGCCTGGTCATATTCCAATGGTTGCGCCGCTTGCAATTGGCGCAGTTCGGCTGAAAAAAGGAAATAATACAGAACTCGTGGCTGTCAGCGGAGGTTTTTTGGAAGTTCGCCCTGATAAAGTCACGATCTTGGCACAAGCAGCTGAAAGAGCTGAAGATATCGATGTTGCCCGCGCGGAAGCTGCAAAGAAACGTGCTGAGGAACGCTTGCAGCGCAAAGGCCAAGGGCAGGAAGACATAGATTTTAAACGTGCTGAGCTGGCGCTGCAACGTGCCATCAATCGTATTAACGTGGCGAAAAAGAACTTTTAATTTCTCATTTAAGACGTCCCGGCGCTTAAGTTCGGGCCGTCTTTTTTGAAAAAACTAAGAAATCATGATCATGGCTATTTTGCAATGTTGGCTCTAGCCTGGATGCAAAAAATCGGCAACTTACTTTTATTGACAGCAAAAAATGGACAACATGTAATCGCATCATTCAACTCTAAAACTGCAAATCCAAAAATAACGAATTGACCTCCTATCTACATTCCACATCAATGAATGCTTCATTTATAAGAAATAACAACATGAAAAAACTGCCTAACCATTGTTTTTCACAAAATCAAATAAAAAGTGTGCATGAATAGGAAAGATTTTTATATAATAAAGTGGGTTTGTGAAACAAGAAAGGAAGATTTCGGAAGGAGGAGTAATGTGACGGGGCTAGGCCAGCAGGCGCTCATTAGCATCATAGTAAATTTAGTATTTATTTTTCTAACTTGGCGGGCTTTACAGGCTCTTCAAATTGAAAAAATCATTCGTAAAGGAAGAGTTGTCGAGACAAGGCTTTTGCTCATTTTATTGACCATCGCCATTGCGTCATCAGTGAGCAATTTTTTCTTGAACTATTTTTTTTGGTCACAGCAGCTGCAATATCTTTTTTAAACATGTCGAGGGACAATGAATACATAAAGGCTGTTGTCTAATCTTGACGACTTTTTCCACGTATGCCAAAACCCTTTCCGGCAACACTTTTAATAAGGAAAGGGTGATGGCGGTGAAAAATTTATATTTTGTCTTTATTTTCATATTTTTATTCGGTTTTCTTTTGTCAGTTTGGCACACAGAACGAACGAATGCTGAAAGACACGATATTCACGTAGAGGAAATCGTGGAGCAATTTCATCAACAAAACATAGATGTGGCAGAATGGTCAATTTTTGCAAAATTTTCTTTTTCTCAAAAAAGCAAAAAAGTGAAACGAATCTACACACAGTTTCGTCAATTTAATTGGTCTTACTTGGAAAACGGTAATTTTGAAAAGTGGACCGGCACTTATTACAACAGCGATAAGCAGATCACTGAAACATTGCAAATTATTAAACCTCATGCAAAAGCAAGCCCGAAAATTCAAGTTATATATGAAGCAACAGGGAAACGTTGGAATGGCCGTGCATGGATGAAGATGGAGCGCTATTTTAACCGTCACATTTTCGACAAAATTCCTGGAAATCCTACATTTTTCACTTGTGTCAAAGGCTATACAGATGATAAGATGAAAGGTGTTTTGTTTTTTGAGGCAAATAACCTTTTAAAAAGGTTTCATGCAAAACCGGTGGAAAGCTTAAACGAGCAACGCTTCGTTTCCATATCCGGTTTTACAAACGATTGGGATCATTCTATTAAAACGAAAAATGGAAAGATGAACATTCAAATTTCGCTCAGAAGTGCAGGAATGGGCGAAAGAACTACTGTAACAGTAGGAACACCTATTATTACAACTGAATATTAATATAGAGAAAATGGGACGCGGAGGGGAATACCTTGGAAAAAATCATCGTCCGCGGCGGTCGAAAGTTAAACGGTACAGTAAAGATCGAAGGAGCTAAAAATGCCGTTTTACCTGTCATCGCTGCATCTTTATTAGCTAGTGAAGGAAAGAGTGAAATTTGTGATGTTCCTAAGCTCTCCGATGTTTACACGATAAACGAAGTTCTCCGCTATCTCGGAGCAGAGGTTCGTTTTGATGGTAATCAAGTAGTTGTCGATGCATGCGGAGAGCTTTTAACGGAAGCGTCATTTGAATATGTTAGAAAAATGCGTGCATCTGTGCTTGTTATGGGACCTCTTCTTGCCCGCAAAGGCCGTGCACGTGTTGCTTTGCCGGGAGGATGTGCCATCGGATCCCGTCCGATTGATCAGCATTTGAAAGGCTTCGAAGCGATGGGTGCAACGATAAAAGTCGGCAACGGCTTTATTGACGCAGAAGTGAATGGCAGACTTCGCGGAGCCAAAATTTATTTGGATTTCCCAAGTGTCGGCGCAACAGAAAACATTATGATGGCAGCCGCACTTGCAGAAGGAACAACTGTAATCGAAAACTGTGCAAAGGAGCCTGAAATTGTCGACCTTGCGAATTTTATAAACAAAATGGGCGGAAATGTCCGTGGCGCAGGCACTGGTACTATCAGAATTGAAGGTGTAGATTCCTTGCACGGTGCAAAGCATTTAATTATTCCAGATCGTATTGAAGCAGGAACATTTATGGTTGCTGCTGCCATTACGAAAGGGAATGTCCTTGTAAAAGGAGCAGTTCCAGAGCATTTGACATCATTAATTGCGAAAATGGAAGAAATGGGCGTAACCATTATCGAGGAAGAAGAAGGCATTCGTGTCATTGGTCCGGAAACATTGAAGGCAGTGGATATTAAAACAATGCCTCATCCAGGTTTTCCTACTGACATGCAGTCTCAGATGATGGCCCTGCTGCTTCAGGCAAACGGAACTAGCGTAATTACCGAAACGGTATTTGAAAACCGCTTTATGCACGTAGAAGAATTTCGTCGTATGAACGGAGATATTAAAATCGAAGGCCGCTCTTGTATCATCAACGGTCCTGTAAAGCTTCAAGGTGCAGAAGTAACGGCAACCGATTTAAGAGCGGCAGCTGCATTAATTTTAGCCGGGCTTGCTGCAGAAGGGTATACACGGGTTACGGAGCTGAAGCATTTAGATCGCGGCTACGTCCGTTTTCATGAGAAGTTAAAAGAACTTGGCGCAGATATTGAACGCGTCAATGATGAAGCTGACATCCCGGCAATTGCACAACAAGCCGTTGCAACGAATTTAAATGCATAATTTCACAAAAGAAGCTAGCCTCTTTTAGGGAGATGCTAGCTTCTTTTTCGTATTACCCGCTTATTTTTTTCATATTTTTTCGTTTTATACTTAAAACTCCCCCTGCAAACAGCATCTCCGATTTCAGTCATAAAAGGTTGTCCTTCCCCATAAACTTTACTGAAGTCAGCGATAAAAGAAATGGGGGCTGTAATATGAAACGAGTGAAACCGTTCTTTCTTTTTTTTGCAGCAATATTTTTCATTATTTTGATGGTGCCAAGTTTGCTGGTAGCCCCGTTTGCCGAGAAGACGAAAGCTACGCTTGGCGAGGAACTAGTCGAGAAGAAAACAACGGATGTGCTACAAAAGGAATCAAAAGTTTCTGTACCAATTTATCGTTCTCAAGAAAAAAAAATTGATGAAGTTCCGCTTGAAGAATATGTGGTCGGTGTTGTCGCCGCCGAGATGCCCGCAGAATTTGAAAAAGAAGCGTTAAAGGCTCAAGCTTTAGCTGCTAGAACGTACATCGTGAAAGAGCTGTTTACGGGCCAAAATGTCGGCTCTCCCGAAGGAGCGGTAGTCACGGATACTGAGCTCCATCAAGTTTATAAAAATGAAGAAGAATTAAGGAGAATTTGGAAAAAAGATTTTGATTGGAAAATAAAAAAGATTAAAGAAGCTGTTGCCGAAACAAGAGGCCAAATTTTAACGTATGACGACAAGCCGATTGATGCTTCTTTTTTTTCAACGAGCAATGGATATACGGAAAATTCGGAGGCCATTTGGCCGAACGCCCTTCCTTATTTAAAAAGCGTGGAAAGCCCTTGGGATGAGAAATCGGAAAAATTTCTCGCCAGGGAGGTATTTACCGTTCAAGAGTTTGAACAAAAATTAGGGATTAAAATAGGGAAAGGCAATTCAATTGGAAAAATTATCGAAAGGACGCCAGGACACAGGGTCGCTCTAGTCGAAATTAACGGGAAAAAGTTTACTGGAAGGGAAATAAGAGAAAAGCTAGGTCTAAGGTCAACGGATTTTTCGTGGACATTGAAAGGCGACCAAATTATTGTTACGACAAAAGGATACGGACACGGAGTCGGCATGAGTCAGTACGGTGCCAATTTTATGGCGCAGGAAGGGAAAAATTATAAAGAGATTGTCTCACATTACTACCAGGGAATTGAAATTTCGCAAGCCAACCCGTTTTTATCAAAATATATGGCGAAAAAATAAAAAATCGGTGCGTTTTGTGAGAAAATCGGTAATCGGTTTTCTCACATATGTTTCTTTAGGGCAACTGCTGATAGTGCCAGTAAGCTGCCAACTTCATTTCGAACTAAATGAAATATTGATCGATTCGATAAATTCTTTTTTAGAGGGGCTGTCCAGAAAGTCAAATCCCCATTGAAAACAAAAAATCATAAACACCGATATATCAACGTTTCTAAAACATTCATGGGGGCGTCAATAAGCCATAAAAACGACTTATTAGACACCCCCTCTTTTTAATGCTGCTAATTTGCAAAAAAACGTTTTCAGCTTCGATTCGTCTTTTTGGAAATAAAAGATTTTGACGATATAGTAGCATGCGAAAACACCGATTGTATCCTTAATAAGATCAATGATTGTCGCAGATCTTGAGGGAACGAAATATTGATGAATTTCATCACACAGCCCGTAAAAAACAGCGATCATCGCTGAGGCGAAACTTAATTTTTCTGTAAGCTTTTCATGGACAGCGAAGGCGAAAATGAAAAGCCAATAAAGAATTCCGAACTCAATGAGATGAAGCGACTCTTTCAATAAATGGTCGAACGAAAACGGCGTTTTGACGAAAGTGTCAGCTGGATAGCTCGACAAGAGCCAAATGACCGCCATATACATAATCGGTAAAATACTGATTACATATACCGCAAACTTCTTCATGATCCAAACTCCTTCAAATATTTTTCAACAATATGCATAGAAAAAAACAAATAGCAAAAAATAAAAGAAAAAATTTTATTTTGATGTATAGATTCTCTCAAACTTGTTCACAATGGTTGCTGAGGTGATGAACAATGAGAGAGGAAGAAAAGAAACGTACTTCTCAAGGCTCGAAGTTCCAACAGTTTTTCAGAAAAAAATGGGTTTTTCCTGCTATTTATTTAGTCAGTGCAGCCGTTATTTTAACAGCCGTTTTATGGTATCAAGCAATCCGCAACAATGATGCAAACGATTTATCAACGGACGATGGTACAGACGTTTCCTATAATGAAGATCAATCGGTGGAAGTAAATCAATCCGTCGAAAACTTCAAAATGCCGGCCATCGATCCTGATGCTGTGAAGGTAGTAACAAACTTTTATGACTTTAATGCTTCAGAAAAAGAACAAGAAACGGCACTTGTCTTCCATAATAACACATACCATCCAAACCAAGGTATCGATATCGCATCAAATGATGGAAAAGCATTTGAAGTCACTGCATCTTTAAGCGGAACGGTTGCAAAAGCTGAAAAAGATTCTCTTTTAGGATATGTCGTAGAAATTGAACATGAAAACGGTGTAAAAACCATTTACCAATCGCTTGCCGATACGAAAGTACAGGCCGGCGACAAAGTTAAACAAGGAGAAATTATCGGACAAGCTGGGAAAAACCAATTCAATAAAGACGCTGGCGTCCATGTTCACTTTGAAATCCGCAAAGACGGTAAAGCCTACAATCCATTAAACTACATGGACGAGCCGTTAACAAGTTTAACTGAAAAATCTGTTGAAGAGCCTTCTGACGGGGCAGCACAAAAAGAAGATAATAAAGATGGAGAGGAAGCTACTTCAGACGAAACAGCCCCATCAGATGAAACTCAGCCTGATGAAGAACAATCTCAGTCAAAGGAAAATTCAGAACAAGAAAAATCTGATAATTCTACAACTAAACCTTAACCAATACAATCCTACTCAAACGAGTAGGTTTTTTTTTGTCTAAATCATATCTGGTAAAAATTAAATGAGCATAGGCTGCTGAATTTTTCATAAAGAACAGACCGAAAAAATTTTCATAAACGGTACAAGAAACAACGTACGGTAAGGTGCAAGCGAGAAAGCAGGCTTGCCGAAGCATTTTTTAAAAACATAATGTGAAGCGATCGAAAATTCACTTTATTCCATATATAATAGAATCAATCTAAGCAAGAGAAAGGAAGAAGCACGTGGAAAATATTCTCTTTCGAGATGCAATGATACATGACTTGCCTAAAATCGTCTCGATCTACAATTCAACGATCCCAAGCCGGATGGTGACAGCTGATACTGAACCTATTTCAGTGGAAGACCGCATACAGTGGTTTCATGAGCACAATCCAAAAACGAGACCGTTGTGGATGATCGAACAGGATGGAAACGTAGCTGGCTGGCTCAGCTTTCAATCCTTTTATGGAAGGCCTGCTTATAACGGAACTGCGGAAATTAGCATTTACATTGATGAACAGTACCGGGGAAAACAAATCGGCGATTTTGCCTTGAAGACCGCTATACAAAAGGCTCCAAGCCTCCAAATAAAAAATTTGCTTGGCTTTATTTTCAAGCACAACATCCCGAGCTTAAAGCTGTTTTACAAAAATGGATTCCGAGATTGGGGGCACTTTCCCCGTGTGGCGGTACTGGACGGTGTTGAGCGAGATTTAGTGATAGTGGGGAAACGTGTAGCCGATTGAACGTATTAACAGTGTCTCCGCTCGCAATATAGTATTTTAGCTTCTTTTTCATTCGCCAGTTGAGAAAAAAGCGTCTTTTTAGCCAAACTGCAATCCTTTTTTAGAACATGATTGTTCGACTGTTTAAATTTGTTTGAATCTATAGACTGATGTTGAGTTTTCCTGCGGAAAATTGTTCGCTGCATGATTATGGGCGATCCTGTTTTCTGGCAGTTTGTGCAGCGAAAGAAATTCAATCAGATCTGCCATCTGCGAGTATGTATATTTTAATTGCGTACCTGAGTATTAAATAAATGTTTGCTTCCATTGAGTGATAGGGGCATTTTATGCCGATTTCTTTTTGATACGAACGCTTCGATTAACGGTTTATGTGGACTGGAAAACTTGCTTAACAGCAGCAATCCACCAGTGCTGAAAAAAACATCCGCAGCAGCCGTTTTGGCCGGATTGACAAGCTTTACACAGAAGCAGCAAAAGTAAGTGTTTTGCTGCGTAAAAGCACTTTTTCAAAAGGAGGGTGGAAAACGGTGGAATTTTCGATTCAACCGCTTGGTGATACAGGAATCATCATTCAATTCGGTACGGAGATTTCCGAAGCAATTTATCAACAAATCCGTCAATATGTATATTGGCTGGAACAAAGCTGCATTGAAGGAATAGTCGAATGGGTTCCTGCTTACACCACCCTTGCTGTTTTTTATCGACCAAATATTATTTCGTACGATGAACTTTCTCAAAAGCTTTTAAAAATTGGAGAAAAGATAGAAAGCATGCCAGTGCCGGATCCAATAGTCATTGAAATTCCGACATTATATGGCAAGGAGGCAGGGCCAGATATTCAGTTTGTTGCTGAAACGAATGGATTGTCGGAAGAAGAAGTAGTGAAGATTCATTCATCCTCCGATTATTTGATTTATATGATTGGGTTTGTTCCAGGTTTTCCGTATTTAGGCGGAATGGACAAAAGAATTGCGGCGCCGAGGAAAAAGACACCCAGATCTAGAATTCCTGCTGGTTCAATCGGAATTGCCGGGGAGCAAACAGGGATTTATCCTTTGGAAACACCGGGAGGCTGGCAAATCATCGGGAGAACGCCTGTCAAATTGTATGATCCGCAGAAACAAGATCCAATATTGCTAAAAGCCGGCGATTACATCCGATTTGTCCCCATTACGGAAAGAGAATATGAAAAAATTGAACAGCAGGTGCTAAAGGGTTCATATAAAGTGGCCAAATATAAAAAGGAGGCGGCAGAAACATGATATCTGTTGACTTAAACAGCGATTTAGGGGAAAGCTTCGGCCATTTTAAAATTGGCAATGATGAAGAACTGCTTCGCTGTATTTCTTCAGCCAACATTGCTTGTGGATTTCATGCCGGCGACCATAATGTCATGATGCGGACTGTAGAGCTTGCGAAAAAGTTTGATGTGGCGATAGGCGCTCATCCAGGGTTGAACGATTTAGCCGGATTCGGACGAAGGGAATTGAAAGTATCTCCTGAGGAAGTCTACAATATGGTCGTTTATCAAATTGGAGCTTTGCAGGCTGTGGCGGCATCAAAAGGGATGAAGCTGAACCATGTGAAGCCCCACGGTGCTCTATACAATATGGCTGAAAAAGACAAGGCGTTAGCGGAGGCGATTGCTCAAGCAGTAAAAGATGTTGACGAGTCGCTTATCCTATATGGACTCTCAGGAGGCGTCCTTTGCCGTGCGGGGGAAAAGATCGGGCTTACGGTCGCGCATGAAGTCTTTGCCGACAGAACGTATCAGCCTGACGGAACATTAACTTCAAGATCAGAAAAAAATGCAATCATACACGATCCAGAGGAAGCGGTAGAAAGAGTTCTCCGTATGGTGAAGGAGGGAAAAGTAGCGGCAATAAACGGGCATGACATCCCCATTCAAGCTGATACAATCTGCATCCATGGCGACGGTCCGAAGGCATTAGCATTTGCTGAAGCTTTAAAAAGCAAACTGGAAGAAGAAAATATTCGTATTGTCAATCCGGGAGCGAAAAAAGATGAAAGAAATATTGTTAGTTGAAAAGCCTGGTTTGTTAACGACTATTCAAGATTTAGGAAGAACGGGCTATCAGCAATACGGAGTTGTTGTTGCCGGCGCTATGGATTCGTTTTCCATGCAAATCGCAAATCTTTTAGTCGGCAACCGAAAAGATGAAGCGGTGCTGGAGGCAACAATCGCAGGTCCTTCCTTAAGGGCCGTCCGTGATATTGTGATTGCGATATGCGGAGGCGATCTAGCGGCAAAAATCAATGGGAAAGACGCTCCGTTATGGAAAAGCGTGCTGCTGAAAAAGGGAGATCAGCTTTCTTTTACCGGTTTAAAAAGCGGAGCGAGAGCCTATATCGCAATCGCAGGCGGAATTAACGTCCCTAAGGTCATGGGAAGCAAATCAACGTACTTAAAAGCGGGAATAGGAGGATTAAATGGAAGAGCCCTTCAAAAAGGGGATGTAATCATGGGTTCAGATGCTGTAAAAACAAGCACGATTGGCCGAATGTTATCCCCTTCCCTTATCCCGAAATACGAAAAGCACATGACCATTCGCATTGTCCCGGGTCCACATGAAGAGGCGTTTACAAAAGAAGGAATCGATACTTTTTTTTCTTCTGTATATGAAGTCACACCGCAATCGGACAGAATGGGCTATCGGCTCAAAGGGCCGAAAATTTCTCATAGAAAGCCTGCCGACATTTTGTCGGAAGCTGCTCCCCTTGGCGGAATTCAAATACCTGCTGACGGACTGCCGATCATTTTAATGGCTGATCGGCAAACAACGGGCGGATATACGAGAATCGGAACAGTCATTACAGTGGATTTGATGTACGTTGCTCAAGCAGTGCCAGGGGCAAAGATTCGCTTTCAGCCGGTTTCCGTTCAAGAGGCTCAAAAGCTTTATTTTGAGCAGATGCGCATCATACGCCAAATTTCAGTCGGAGCTGGCATATATGATGAATAAACGAAAGTTGGAAAGTGAATATGTATGATCATTGAACGAAATTTTATTAAATAGGCCCTATAAGGTCTGAACAATTTCGGTATCTGCGCTAATAAAAGCCTGAACAAGTCAAATATTTTAGGAACATAAAAAAGCAAGAGAGAACTTGTCCACATTGCCGAAGAGCTCATCAAAAATGTTTTTCTGTTTTGTCATAAGAATCAAACCATTCTCCATTTCTCGACATCTGTTCCAAAAAGGAGCAGATGTTTTCTTTTTTTCACTGGAATTATACATATTTCCCGGAAAATGATTGGCGCATATCGTCGAAAAACTAATCAATGAAAAGTGTCGAAACATGCCCTCGACTTTAAGTGGAAAATAAATTTTCATAAATCCCTTGTCCTTCTTGACTTTTCAAGAATATATCTTCACCCAAGCTAATAAAATGTTACAAACCTAACAAGAGAGTGTTTGAGGTGAGGGATCGTGGAGATAGATGATCAATACAGCAAAAATGGCAACTTTAGATTCTACATCATGTATATAGCTGTATACACTGTGCATGCGAATCTCATTTCACACTTCTCACATCCACATTAGGGAGGTCGAGTGGTGTGCACGATTACATCAAAGAACGCACAATCAAGATTGGAAAGTATATCGTGGAGACGAAAAAAACTGTTCGTGTAATCGCGAAAGAGTTTGGCGTTTCCAAGAGTACTGTCCATAAAGATTTAACGGAAAGGCTGCCGGAGATAAATCCTGATTTAGCAAACGAAGTAAAGAAAATACTAGATTATCATAAATCGATTCGCCATCTTCGTGGCGGAGAAGCAACAAAATTAAAATATAAAAAAGAAGAACAGCAAAAAGAACCGATAAAACGATGATGATTCTCGACGCCAACCGACAAAACTCTCCGAAAATCTTGTCTTTTTTTACAAAATCATACTTTTTATGCAATTATATGATACAATAAGAAATTAGGATATTAGTTGGAGAGATGATGATTGGCAAGGGAGGATCATAGTAATATGTTTTCAAAAGATGTAGGAATCGACCTAGGAACAGCAAATGTGCTGATTCATGTAAAGGGCAGAGGCATTGTGTTAAATGAGCCTTCTGTTGTGGCACTTGACCGCAACAACGGAAAGGTGTTAGCGGTTGGCGAGGAAGCGAGACGTATGGTTGGCCGTACACCTGGTAATATTGTTGCCATACGCCCGCTGAAGGATGGTGTCATCGCAGATTTTGATATTACAGAAACAATGCTCAAACATTTTTTGAATAAGTTAAATGTCAAAGGCATTATATCAAAGCCGCGGATTTTAATTTGCTGCCCGACAAACATTACTTCAGTGGAGCGGAAAGCGATCCGAGAGGCAGCTGAAAAATGCGGCGGCAAGCAAGTCTTTTTAGAGGAAGAACCAAAAGTAGCTGCAATTGGCGCTGGGATGGAGATTTTCCAGCCGAGTGGAAACATGGTGGTGGATATTGGCGGCGGGACGACGGACATAGCTGTACTATCCATGGGTGATATCGTTACCGCCTCGTCCTTGAAAGTGGCTGGAGACAAATTTGATCTTGAAATTTTAAATTATATTAAACGGGAGTATAAGCTTCTGATCGGTGAACGAACTGCAGAAGATATTAAAGTGAAAGCGGCAACAGTATTTCCAGGTGCACGCGACGAAGAAATCGATATTCGGGGTCGTGATATGGTCACAGGACTGCCTCGGACGATCACTATTAGGTCGAAAGAAATCGAGCAAGCATTAAAAGAACCTGTCGAAGCCATTATTCAAGCAGCTAAAAATGTGTTGGAGCGCACACCTCCTGAGCTGTCTGCAGACATCATTGACCGCGGTGTTATTTTAACAGGCGGCGGAGCACTCCTGCATGGGCTTGATCTGCTCTTGTCTGAAGAGCTGAAGGTTCCGGTTACCATAGCGGATGATCCGCTGCACTGCGTTGCTGTCGGAACAGGAATCATGCTTGAAAACATGGACAAACTGCCAAAAAGAAAGTTTATATAACAAAATCGTAGCAATAAGTTTTTTAGAAATCGGCTTTTACGCCGATTTTTTTACTTTCAAATCTGAAAGACCAATTCTTGCTTTTACATACCCATTCAGCTCCCAACATCCAAATGATATTTATCTTTATGAACAGTTTGGAAAGGAGACGGAAGATAAAAGACCTATCAGAAAATTGTGATCTTTTACCTATAAGATAATAAAAAAATTGTAATGAGAATCATCGAAAAGTCCTTTATAATATAAAATTAGGAGAACATGTCGGATTTGTTGGATGGGGTGAAAAATCATGCTTCGAGGATTCTATACAGCTGCAGCAGGAATGCTCACACAGCAGCGCCATGCGGAAATGCTTTCAAACAATATAGCCAACGCTAACACGCCGGGATATAAATCTGACCGGGCTGCAATACGGGCTTTTCCGGAAATGCTTTTGTCAAGAATTGAAACAAAAAACGGTGTGACAAATATTTCGGAAGTTGGATCTGTCAATACAGGCGTTTATATGCAAGAATTGATTCCACTATTTACCCAAGGGGATATCCGTGCAACTGATTTGCCGACTGATGTAGCTTTAGTGGAAGAAGCAGTTCCAATTCATGAAGAAACGAATTTAAAAGGCACTCTCTTTTTTGCTGTTGAAACGGGAAATGGTGAAGTGAAATATACGAGAAACGGCCACTTTACGATTGATGAGCAAGGCCGCCTGACAATGGCAGGAAACCCTGTCCTGTCTGTAGCCGGAACGCCGATTATTATTGAAGGAAACGATTTTACTATTACGCCTGAAGGAGAAGTTCTGGAAAACGGACAATACACAGGTCAAACGATCGACATTCGGTTTGAAGATGATGTCCGCAATCTTGTCAATGAAGGGAACGGCTTGTTTCGAACGGCTGACGGAACAGAGCTGCCAAGTGCAATTGGAAACGGCAATGTGCAATATGTGCTGCGCCAAGGATATATTGAACGTTCCAACGTTGATGTTGCAAGGGCTTATACGGATATGCTGACAGCCTATCGTTCTTTTGAAGCAAATCAGAAGGTGCTGCAAGCATATGACAGAAGTATGGACAAAGCAGTCAATGAAATCGGCCGCATCGGCTGACAAAGAGGTGTTGTAAATGCTCCGCTCAATGATTACAGCGACTAATACGATGAATCAGTTACAGCAGCAATTGGATGCAATCGGTCATAACTTAGCGAATATCGATACAAACGGTTATAAAAAAACGAGCACAACCTTTCACGAATTGATGAGACAAGAGCTGAACAATCAGCCGGATCTTCAAAAAGAAACAGGCAGATTGACTGATTACGGCCTTCGTCTTGGCGTCGGCGCCAGACTGGATAAACAGCTTGTCTTTCATCAAGGCGCTATTAAAACGACAGGCAGAGAGCTAGATGTTGCGCTTTTACACAAGGATCAGTTTTTACAAGTGGAAGTAGACGGCGAGGTCCGGTATACAAGAGACGGTGCTCTTTATTTATCTCCTGCAAACGATGGTACGAACCGCCTTATGCTTGTGACGAAAGACGGCTACCGAGTGCTTGATGAAAATCAAAACCCGATTTACTTGGACGGAGATATTCGAGATATTGTCATTTCTGCAAACGGAACGCTTACAGCAGCGTCACGGAATGAAGGAGAACTGCCGCAAACGGTTAATCTTGGAGTTGTCAGAGTAGATCGTCCGAGCATGATGATTTCACTCGGCAATAATATATACGGCTTACAGCAATTAGGAAACGTGCCCATCACAGATGTGCTGACGAATTTGGAAGGGGATTTGCGGACGGAAATCGGCATGCGGCAAGGGGCTCTGGAAAGCTCAAATGTCGACCTGACTCAAGAAATTACAGACTTAATGATCGCACAACGCTCCTACCAACTAAATGCTCGGTCAATCACGATCGGCGATCAAATGCTTGGACTAATCAACACGGTGAGGTAATAGGGCGATTTCTGCAATTGTGTTGAACAGTTGAAAATCGGCAAAATGCAATTTAACAAGTTTTACCTCTAGCCTTAAACGGGTGTTAGCGTGAATATAGAAATAGGTCTTTTTGATCTTTGACCTTAAAAGAAGCTGCTGTATCAGCTTTTTAAAACTTGTTATTTTTTTAAGGGAGTTTTTATGATGGCTGCTAAGGAAAAAGTTGATATTTTAACAAGGGAAGAACGGAAAAAAGCGAAAAAAGAGGACGGAGTCAAGAGAAAAACGCGCACACGAGTCCGGCTTATTCCAATTTGGCTTCGTCTCATTTTACTTGTTTTTGGAATGGTCATCAGCATGGCAATCGGTGCGATGATCGGATATGGAGTGTTGGGGGACGGACGTCCATTAGATGCACTTAAACCGTCTACATGGCAGCACATCATAGATCTTGTTGAAAAGGACGCGTAATTCTAATATACTTGATGAAAGGCTGGGGGAATTTTCCTTCTTGTTAAGATCTTCTGCGAGACTGGTTCTAAGAAACGAGCTGATGCATTGCTCAGATGCCGGAGATCGGGAAACGAAAAAATGTGGCAAAAATCGTTCATTAGAGCCATAAAAAGCTGCGGAAACAGACTATCGTTTTAATCCTTAAGGAGGCATCTTCATGTTGGATATTCAGCAAATAAAAGAGATCATACCACATCGATATCCGTTTTTGCTAGTGGATCGAGTTGTTGAATTAGAGGAAGGCAAGCGGGCGGTCGGCATCAAAAATGTCACAATTAACGAACCGTTTTTTAACGGACATTATCCGGATTATCCGGTTATGCCAGGCGTTTTGATCGTTGAAGCACTGGCACAAGTAGGCGGAGTTGCCATGATGAAAAAAGAAGAATATAAAGGGAAGCTCCCTCTTTTTGCTGGCATTGATAAATGCCGTTTTAAAAGACAAGTACGCCCCGGGGATCAACTAAAACTGGAAGTGGAAATTATTGTACAGCGGGGGCCGATCGGAAAAGCAAAAGGAATTGCAAAAGTTGATGACGAAATCGCTTGTGAAGCTGAATTAACGTTTGCTGTGAAATAAACAGGTGCCTTATAATGGCATCTGTTTTTTATTAAAAAGGCAAATTAGACAGCCGCTTTTTTCAAAAGTTTTCAAGGAGGCTGTTGTATTGACCTCGTTTTGAATGTACTTGCATCTTAAAAGATCTTCTTTCTGTATTCTCTCCCAAAATTTTCGATGTTCTCCAGTACGGTGTATTCATCTCTATATCTTCATTTTTTATTTCTTCTGATGTTGAAAATATTGCTTTCGTTTGTTTTTCTCCGATTATGAGCCCTTCTGAGGTGTTTTCTCTTCTTTTTACATTTGGATATGAAAATGTTGGATTGCAAAAGTTTATTTTCGAAATCGTTCTTTTACGAATATCCTTCTTATCCTTTCTTCAATCTATGTCATCATATACTGAAGGTTGAAAAATTTAATCTGTGTTTTAGAAAAATTTGTTGAATGTGTTAAAAATACTTGGGCATGTTAAGAACGTATGAACAATAAGAAAGGAGCAATCATATGAAAAAGAAATGGATGTTCATGTTGATTAGCATGCTTATGGCGTTGATGGTGGTGACAGGGTGCAATACAAATAATGAGGTCCCTCCGGACAATAATGACGATACAGAAGAAAATCTAGGTCCAACAGATGAAGACAATAACGGAAATACATTAGATGAAGAATTGCCACCAGATGATGAAGAAGGCGCCGATAACAATCAAGATGATACTACTAACGATAATAACGACGAAAACAACGTAGAACAAGAAAATCAATAATTAAAGAAGGCCGTTCGTGCCTTCTATTTTATTTTTAGGAGTTAAATGAGGTGTCTCATAACTGATTTAAGTTAAAATTGATTAGATGTGGAGCATCTGCGGTTTCATCTAGGCAAATCTGGCCGGGATTTTTGTTGGCTTTCACATTAAAATACGCAAGACTATCCTTTTTCATGGAGGACTATTCAATTTTTTTTAAATCGGCATTTAGTTTTTGGATCATGGATTTTATGGATTGTTTTACTAAATGCCTCCAGCAGCTCTTGTCCGGATAGACCTTTTGAAATTAGTTCTCTGAGGACCATTTCTGCTTCCTGCTTGGAAGTTCGGTTATTATAGATTCTGCCGTCAAAAAGGACAGAAATATGATCCTTTAACATAGTGATCGAACGAATTTTTGCAATGATATGAGCGGGTCTATTATTTTTTTTAGTAATCGTGGCTAAAAGCTTGAGTTCATCATTATTTTGCAAATGGTGTTCAAAATAAGGACGAAACTGTTTAGAAAGAAGCGCCTCAATTAACCACGAATTTTCGCCGTCCTCTTTATTAATGATCAGCCCATCAGCAAGAGGTAAATTTTCGATGCGGTTTTCCTGATCTTTCCTCTCAACTTTCAATTCGACAAGCTTAAAGGTTTTCATGGTTCAAGGCCCCCAACTAGAGTTTATGCTTTATTATAACATAAAATAAAAAAGGCTTGACAAAAGTCAGCCTTTACTCTATTTTCAACAGTTCATGAATCATCGTAGCAACATACTGGGATAATTGCTGTTGATTATGATTTGTTTTCGCTAATTTTTTAATCGCATCGTATAAATTGGGATGTTTTATTAAAAAGTCAATTACTTCCTCCAAATGTTTTTCTGACCGATACGGTTCAAGCACTTCTGCCAACATGCTCGGGGTACCGCCTTGACCAACTAGATGATCAATGCTGATTTCGAGTGCTTCACTAATCGAAACAAGCTGCTCCAGACTAGGCTGCTGCACTCCAGTTTCCAATTTGCTGATTACTGATCTTGTCATATTCAATTTTTCGGCCAGCTGTTTCTGAGTCCATCCTTTTTCTTTTCGGAAAAATTTCATATTCATTTGAAATTTTTGTTGTGCGTCCACGATTTCACCAACTTTTCCATACCATTAAAAATATGGTAAAGGAAAAAGAAGTCATCGTCAGATCGTAATAAGATCAATAAAATAAACGTTCAGTATTAGAACAAAATTAAAAAATGAAGAAAAAACAAGAGATAAGGAGAATTTTCGACATTTTATAGGAAAAATGAACTAAAATACATATATTACAAATATTTCGTAAATATAGATAATTTTGACATTAAGGATTATACTTTTTTAAAAAGGCCTAAGGGGGGATTTGATGACGAAATATAAACTCAAAAAAATTCATATTATCCGCGGTCATGAAAATAGAACTAGAAATAAGGAATTCATGATGTTGAGGATTGGCGATTTTTCCGAAAATGAGCTTAGCTATCATTATTTTCAAATCCCGAGCGATGCGGTAATTGATGTATATTTTCAAATGGAGGATAAATTGTCAATATTGCGGGTAATGTTTGGTATGCAAGAAAAGCAGTTTTATGTTCAATTGTTTACATACGACCACACAACTCTTCGCTATAAAGAAGAAATCATCGATGAGCAAATGAAATCTTCTCCAATCTTCTCAAAGCTCTTGCAGAACATACACATCTATGGGTCGAATCATTTTTCCTTCATTGCGACAAAAAATATGAAAAATCGCGAAAATTAATAAATCGTTGTTTATTTTCGAAAAATAGCTATAGGAAAATGAGAAAATCAACGTCGTTAAAGGCGGAAAAATCTAAAAATAGACATTTTTCTATTTTTTTAACTTCAGCTACAATAAGGGTGCACATTACGAGAAGGGAGGGATGATGTGATCAACCATGTGACGCTCGTCGGTCGATTAACAAAGGATCCTGAAATCCGCTATACAAGTGAAGGGGCTCCTGTTGCCAATATTACGCTGGCTGTGAGCCGCAACTTTCGCAATGCGGCAGGGGAAATCGACACAGATTTTGTTCATTGTACACTTTGGAGACGAACAGCTGAAAATACTGCAAATTACTGCCGGAAAGGATCGATCGTTGGCGTAATCGGAAGAATTCAAACGCGCAACTATGAAAACAGCGAGGGCAAAAAAGTTTACGTAACAGAAGTTGTTGCGGATTCCGTTCGATTTATGGGCACTCCGCCGCAAAGAATGCGGGCAAGAGAGCTTTTCGATCCGGAATCCGCACCTGAACAGTCTGAGGCATAGTAAGTCTGACTTTAGAGGAAAAACAATCCTTTTCGTCTTAAGCAAAATAAGGCATGTTTGATGTAAAGTAAGTTTGCTTTTGATTCCGCAGAAGAAACGAAAATCAATCTTATGAGAAGAAAAGTCCACCTTTTGACTCAAATCGAAAATGGACTTCCGTTAGCTAAGTCGTCCGCTTTTTTCCTTCCAGTGAAAAGAAAAAATCACAAGGCATCCCCTAAAAGCTCCCTCAACCTTTGGCCAGCCGTTTTTTTGAGGCTGGCTGTTTTGTTGAGAGGAAAGGAATTATCAGCTAATGAAAGGCAAGAGCCGTTTTTTAGAAATGACGTTTTGATACATTTTGTTCAAATTTTTTAGAGATGAAAATGATGCTTCATTTTATAAAAGCTTCAACCGCTCCATTCTTGGCTTCCTTTTAATGTATTTATGCTGTTTCGTCGAGACTGCTTCCAGCTTTCGGTCTTTGCCTCAGCCTCATTAAAATTGATAAGACTCCCAGATCTTTTTTTGTGGTGTATAGACTCCGCTGCTCACTCCCAAAAAGAGTGGTTAAAAGAGTTCTTATTTATTTGCAGCTTTTATTAATTCTTCATAAAGTTTTTCCCATTCCGGGGCATGTGCTTCCGTTTTAGAATCTTTTTTTGCCAAGAAGATTCCCTCCTTTTTTAACAGCTTAAGAATGGAATAATCCCTTTGCTTTCAAACTTTGACAAAAGAAGTCGCTAAAGTAGACACGGTCACTTTTTAAAAAGCTTTACATTTAAAAAAACCTTAACACTTTATCTCTTTTTTTATTCCTCAGTCGTTTTCGATCGATGCAGACACGCTTTATCGTCTTTCTTCATTTCTGAGTGCAATTAAGTCCTTCAATTCTTCTGTGGAAAGTTCGGTGATCCAGTTGTCGCTTTGGATCAGCTCTTCGTTTAATGCTTGTTTTTTCTCGATCATGTCGTCGATTTTCTCTTCAATTGTGCCGGTAGTAATCAGTTTATGCACGTGGACAAACCGCTTTTGGCCGATGCGGTAGGCGCGGTCGGTTGCCTGGTTTTCAACGGCCGGGTTCCACCAACGGTCAAAATGGATGACGTGGTTGGCGGCTGTCAAATTTAATCCTGTGCCTCCGGCTTTCAGCGACAAAATAAACAAGCGGCTGCCTCCATTTTGAAACGTCTCGACAAGTTTGTCCCTTTCTGTTTTGGATAAGCCTCCGTGCAAAAATAAAACGTCTATTTTAAATGTTTTTTCAAGCAAGTTTTTCAGCATTTTCCCCATTTGAATGTACTGGGTAAAAATTAAACAGCTTTCGTCTTGATTCAAAATAGCTTCAACTAATTCAAGCAGCTTATCGATTTTATGAGACCGGCCTTGAAGAGTAGAAACAGCCTCTTCCTTCAAATAAAGAGCGGGGTGATTGCAAATTTGTTTCAGCTTGCCCAGCATTTTTAAAATGAGTGCTTTCCGCTCGAAGCCGTCCGCTTTCATTACTTCCTCAAGTGTGTCTTTGACAAGCTGTTCATATAATGATGCCTGCTCGACGGTGAGCGGCACGTACTCCTTTTGTTCTTGTTTTTCCGGTAAATTCAATGCGACATGCTCATCGCGTTTTGTTCTTCGAAGCAGAAACGGCCTGATCATGCTGCGCAGTTTTTGAATTTTGTCCGGTTTTTCCCCTTTTTCGATCGGAAGCACATATTGCTTCTGAAATTGGTGAAGGCTTCCTAAAAGACCTTTATTGATAAAATCAAAAATGGCCCAAAGCTCCGTTAGGCGATTTTCTATCGGCGTTCCTGTCAGCGCAATGCGCTGATGGCTGTTCAATTTCCGGATAGATCGCGATTGTTTCGTATGGGCGTTTTTAATATTTTGCGCTTCATCGATGCAGAGGCTGGACCAATGAACAGAAGAAAGTTCGTCAAAATCAACGTGGCTTAAGCCGTAAGATGTCAAAACAATATCGGAGTCCAAAACCTTTTTTTGAAATGCTTCGCCTTTTTTCCGGTTTTGGCCGTAATGTAAATAAACGTTTAATTGAGGAGCGAATTTTTCTATTTCCTTTTGCCAATTGCCGAGCACGGACGTCGGCACGATGATCAGTGCGGGCGTTTCCGGCTTCTCCCGTTCCTTTACATATTGAAAATAAGCAATCATCTGCACTGTTTTCCCGAGCCCCATATCGTCTGCCAAACATGCGCCAAAACCGAAGCGGCGTAAAAATAACAGCCAATCCAAGCCTTGTTTTTGATAAGGTCTGAGGGTGCCGGCGAAATGCTTCGGCATGCTTACGGAAGGGATTTCCGAAAGCTCCCCCAGCTGCTTCACCATTTTTTTTAATGTGCTGTTTAATTTGATTTCGATCCCAGCAAATGGGCGCTCTAGCTCGTCCCCCTCTTCGCGATTTCGCCCAAATTCCTGCTCTAAAATATCAAAAATGTGGAGGCCCTCTTTTTCTGCACGCTTCAGCATTTTTTTCATCTGCTCGATCATTGACGGATCAAGCATGACCCATTTTCCCCGTATGTTGACGAGCCGCCGTTTTTGCTCAACCAGCTGTTCAAATTCTTCTTCGGTCAGCTCCACGCCGTTTGTTGCGATCCGCCAATTAAAGTCGATGAGGGAATTCATCCCGACAAACGATCTTCCTTTCGGGACGGTATTCACATGCGCTTTCAATGCCAGGCTCGATTGCTTCACCGCCTGCCACCAGGATGGCAAAAGAATCTCGATGCCTGATTTGATGAATGTTTCGCTTGCTTCAAATAAAAAACGCCACGCCTCCTGTTCGCTTAATAGAGCTTCTCCATTTTCAAATGCAAGCCATGGGACGATTGCAGTAAGGCGCTGCTGTTCACGCTCAATTGTGTCCGTATATTTCCGCCATTTAGCCGGCAGCGAGCTTTTCCCCTTGTATAAAAGAAAAGAATCTTTCTCTGTTTGATCACGCAAAAACATTTCCAGCTTCCAAATGCCACCATCCTGTTCAGGTTCATTTAGACGGAAGCCGATTTGAAACGGCCGATCGTTTAATCGCCAGCCTATATTCTCAAGCCAGTCCTGTTCGTCAAGAAAATGCCCTTCAAATGATGTGAGCAAAGGATATGTTTCGACAAGCTGATCCCAAGCACGTTTCGCTCCTGCGCTTCTTTCCAAAAGGTCAGAAACGGCAGCGGAAAACCATGGAAGATCAATTTCCTTAACCGTGTTATCCTTCGGCTTCCAGCCCAGCTTTCCTTTTTGCCAAGATGAATAGTCAGGCATGAAGTTACCGGTCTGAACAAGCTGAAAAATCAGTTCAGCTGTTTGCGATGTCTGGTCAAGATCGCTAGAAAAGGAAATATTGAGCAAAGAGTTGACAGGTCGTTTGGCAAAAAATTCGACCGCCTGCCACGGCGAAAGCAGAATACAATTGTCTGATACACGCAAATCGGTGCCGTAAAAGGAAGAAGTATGCCAAATAAATGCATATTGCTGCCATTCCTTAAGCGCAAGAAAGGTGCCAACTTCATCTGTACACCAAATGCTGTATTGATAATCTCCGATTTTCTCGGCACAAATCACAAGACTAGTTGTGGTGAACATGTCCCCACTTCCTTTTCTGTTGAATACTTTTGATCTTTAAGCGTGTGCATTACATCAATTTTCCTTTTACGAGCTCTTCTTGAAAAGCGCGAAGGCGTTTATACTCGCTCGTAATATGCTGAAAATAGTGTTCCCAAGTGTCCATATCGCCCGTTTTTTTATAAACGCGTTTCAGTCTTTTTAAATATTTCACAGCGTCTTTGTAGCTTGATCGGTTTTTGGCAGCGATTTTGCCGGCAATTTCTTGATGCAATAGGGGAAGCAGCACACCGGGTGCTTTTTTTTCAATGACAGTAAGAAGCCGGCTCTCTACATCATCTAGAGAGAAACCGATCGAAAGCTGAAGCTCCGCCCATGTATGAAACAGGCTTTTTTCAATTAAATATTCATGATAAACTGCATAGCTGTACGGAAGAAGCTTTCGGCAAGCGTATTCGAACGTCTCGTCATCCCCAGCTTGAGCGCGATAATGTTCAAACTCATTTAATAAATAATATATCGTTTCTTGTCGATCGTAAAAATCTTCCACTTGAATATACAAATTGGCTTGATCAAGAATCACCGGAACCCATTTTCGGAACCGTTTAAATTCTTTTCGTTTGTTCATCGATATAATCCAATCAAACAAAAACGGCAAAAGAGGAAGATCAGTTTCATGCAAGTAATGGATGATATGGTCGTCGTTTTTGTCTAAAAAATCAAAATGGAAAATAGCGAGTTCGCATTCAAGAATGAACAAACCGCCTTTTTTCATTTCATCATCTTTTCGATGTTCAAGCATCGTCCGCTCTTCTTCTATCCACTTTTTTCGGTTCAATAAATACTCCCAGATGATCCGGTAAATAACGACTCGCTCGTAAAGAAAAGCTTTGCCGCAAAACAAAAGCTCGCGGATGTGATCCCTCATGTCATGTAAAATGGGATCAGCGGAAAAAGGCAAGGACATTGTTTTGATTTGCTTTACATGTTCAATGATCGCAAGCTGCAATTCTTCTATCACTTGAGCAGCGTATTGGAAAAGAGCTGGCGAATTTGTATTTGTTTCGTTTTGATGGCAAAAGCGGCAAATTTCAACAAGCAGACTACTTGCCAGCATGATATGGTAGAGAGGTTTTAACCCTCGGTTTTTAGGCTCCTTCTTTTTCAGAAGAGGATACACTTTATACCAAATCGCGTAAATTCTTTGTGTACCGAAGAGTGTTTCAACATTGTCCAGTTCGCCTTTAAAAAGCTCTGCCCAATCGTCGGCCGGTTGTTCACTCGGCTTCATTCCTTTTTGAATCAAGCCTTCCTCCTTCAACACGGCAAGTTTTTTGTTTGGATTTTCTTTCCATTTGCTAAAAAAATTACCGAGATCGTCTGTAAATGCATAAATATATAAAAAAACAGCAATGAGATGACGGCATGGAAACTCATTAGAACAGGAGCAGCTTGACAGCTGGAAATATTCCAAATCAAGCTTGACATATGCGCGCTCTACGTCCTCAACAGCCGCCGAAATAAATATTCCTTCCTGCTTGACATTAAACACGTTTCCTTGTCTATATAAAAGAAACCCTTTTTTTATCCACTCACGGTGTTCCTCTGTTTCAGGGGAAAGCATGTTTATCACTTGTTCTGAACAATGAAGCACTAATTGTTTATCGAATATATGGGAAGGCATGAGAAGTTCGCTCCTTTGTCGTTTATAGGCAACACGTTCCTTACGATTATAGCGCAAAATGCGAAATTGAACACGATTCTTGTCTAGTAAACTATTGCAACTTTGATTTGATGTTTGTATAATTGTCATATCTTGCTGTTTAATTTTGTAAAAATTTGAAGAAAGGAAATTTTTCAGAATGAAAGAGACAAAGAAGATCCAGGACGAATTTCTGAAAATTCTCCTTAATGCGTATAAGCAAGGTGAAACAAACGAACATGTCACTACGAAGGAATTATTAAAACAGCTTGAACACGAGATTAAAAAGGTGTATGTATCATAGCTGTGGGATTGTGGCATTATCCCACATCATACTGAAAGTAGCAGGCATCGCCAGATACTTTCAAGCAAAAATAGAAATATACGAAATCAAGTAGAGAAAAACGGTTTGTTTTCTCTACTTGATTTATTTTAAGTGGCTTATCTGACATCTCCTTTCATTCTGCATGTTTTAAAAGCTAGGGAACGTTTGATTGTTCTATCTCCCCCGAACTAAAAATAAGCCTTTTTTCCTGTAAACATCATAAGGCGGCTGACCGATATGGGTATTGTAGTCTTACTTCCATATTATTTAGTAAGAATTTTGATATATCAGCCAAGAAAAGTGTGTTCGGGGGAGGTTAAAGGGTTTGAAGAAAGGTCGATGGCTGACGCCGGAAGAAATCGAAGCAAGAAGAAAAATCAAAAAAATGTGCCTTTATATCGCTTTTCCGGTTATTGCTGTTGCCATTGGGGCGGCTGCCGCAATCTTGCTGAATTTAATGTAGGAGGAAAGTTTTAGGAGATGAATTGAAACGATTCGTCTCCTTTTATTTTTTTAGAACAAACAGGGAAAAATATCCCTATAAAATATATCGAATCAACTAGATGTTGGAAGAATTTAATATTATAATAAATTGATAGGTAATGACATATTTTGCAACGGAGGTTAACATGGAAGAAACAATTAGCTTAAAAGAGATATTGGATACTTTGAAAAAACGGATCAGCTTAATTATTCTCATTACGGCGATTGCAACGGCGGCAAGCGGCATTGTCAGCTATTTTTTTATTACTCCGATTTATCAAGCTTCCACCCAAATTTTAGTCAACCAAACGAAGGATGACCAAGCCGCTTTTCAATACAACGAAATTCAAACGAATTTGCAGCTCATTAATACATACAATGTCATTATTAAAAGTCCAAGAATTTTGGAGCTGGTGATTGAAGAGCTGGGTTTAAACGAGACGGTCGACGAATTAAATGAAAAAATTACGGTCGGAAGCGAAAAGGACTCGCAGGTCGTCAACATTTCCGTTCAAGATCCTGATCCGAATCATGCAGCAAATATTGCCAACACGATCGCGAGCGTTTTCCAAAAGGAAATTAAAAATATTATGAACGTTGACAACGTCAACATTTTGTCGAAAGCGGAAGTGAAAGAGAATGCTTCTCCTGTCAAGCCGAAGCCTGTCTTAAATATGGCGATTGCGTTTGTTGTCGGATTGATGGCCGGCGTTGGACTTGCGTTTTTTCTTGAGTATCTTGACAACACGGTAAAGACGGAGCAGGATATTGAGAAGCTTTTGGAGCTTCCTGTGCTTGGGGCAATTTCTGAAATGGATAATGAAATAAACAGTTCGACAATGAATCAAGCGGTCAAAAAATCGAGAGTCAGGGGTGAGACGTATGGCGCCTAGAGCGAAAGGAATGAAGCAAAAACAGCGCACATTGATCACGGCGCTCAACCCGAAATCGCCGATCTCTGAACAATACCGGACGATTCGGACAAACATTCAATTTTCGTCTGTGGACCATGAAATTCGTTCAATCATGATTACATCAACAGGCCCAGGAGAAGGGAAGTCGACAACGGCGGCAAACTTGGCTGTTGTGTTTGCTCAGCAAGGGAAGCAGGTGCTGTTAATTGACGCTGATTTGCGCAAACCAACAGTTCATTATACATTCCGTCTGCAAAACATTCACGGATTGACAAGTGTGTTGTTGAAAAATGCGACTTTGCAGGAAGCTGTGTCGGTAAGTGAAGTTGATCATTTGGACGTTTTAACAAGTGGACCGATTCCTCCGAATCCAGCCGAGCTTTTGTCATCGAGAAGCATGGTGGAGCTGCTCAAAGAGGCTTATGATCATTACGACATTGTGATTATTGATTCTCCGCCTCTTTTAGCGGTAGCGGATGCGCAAATTTTGGCTAATCAAGTCGATGCGTCGATCATGGTGGTGGCAAGCGGAAAAACGGAGAGAGAAGCAGCGTTAAAAGGAAAAGAATCATTGTTGTCGGCAAAAAGCAAGCTGTTAGGAGTTGTATTAAACGGTAAACCGCAGAAAGACAGTCAATATTACTATTATTACGGCGGGAAAAATTAGGTATTTTTTCCTATTTTCCTTTGAAAAAAACAGTCTACTTGTTTAAAATGAGAAATATCTGATTTTTTTCCGTGATTTGAAGGATGGTGTCATATGATGATTGATCTGCACTGTCATATATTGCCGGAAGTGGACGATGGAGCGAAGCATTTGACTGAAAGTATCGAAATGGCGCGATCGGCTGTCCGTCAAGGGATTTCGGTCATTACCGCAACACCGCACCATAAAAACGGGAAGTTTGATAATGAATGGAACTCCGTTAAAGAAAAGACAGAAAAATTGAATGAAGCATTGAAAAAAGAAGGAATTCCGCTTACAGTAGTTCCCGGCCAAGAGATTCGGCTGTATGGAGAACTGCTTGAGGACTTTTCAGCGGGGAATTGCGGCGGTTTAAATCAGTCAAACTATTTTTTAATTGAGTTTCCTTCAAACCATGTGCCAAGATATGCAGAACGGTTGATATTTGATATGCTAATGGCCGGGCTGAATCCGGTCATTGCCCATCCTGAGAGAAACAGCGAAATTGTGCAAAACCCCGATCTTTTGTACAAGCTTGTTAAGCAGGGAGCGGTAGCCCAGCTGACAGCAGCAAGCATTACGGGAACTTTTGGCAGCAAAATTAAAAAATTTTCTTTCGAGTTGCTAAATTCCAATCTTGTCCATTTTATTGCTTCAGATGCGCACGATTTGAAGTATAGGAGCTTTCACATGCAGGAAGCTTTTGCGGAAGTGGAAGAACAATTTGGCATAGATGCGGTCGAATATTTCAAAGAAAACGCCGACTGCGTTATTCGAAACGAATCGATTTACAAAGAACCGCCCGAGCGCATCAAAAAAAAGAAGTTTTTTGGAATTTTCTAAACTACAATATATCGAATGGTTGTTGGCATATTTCTCCATTCGTATATTGTTTTTTTAAACCATAAAGAATGTTTTTGAAAGGTGATGTCTCTTTACCTTTATCAATAGAGGCACTCGGCCGCACTGTGGGTGCTTCCAAAAGGACACCTTAGACGCTAGTCGTCGATGGTGCGGTGTGAGGGCGGGTTAGATGCCCGGTTTATTAACACGGTATATTGAAAGAATTCACTGGTGAACGCCCAAAATTGTAGGCAGCTGTCAAGCATTCTTTACTCTGCATGGAAAGGAAAATTATACTATTTTATGAATGATTGGATTGAGTAAAAAAGCAATATTGAACAAACACAAGAAAGTATTGATAAAATTAACAGGAAAACATTGACTTATATAAAAAATCTTAATTGAAATTTGCATCAAACATATTAAGCTTTGTTTATTAAACAGTCTGCAAATTGTCAGTAAATAATTTACCTAAAACAGAGAGAACTAAATAAAGAGTATTTAAACAAAAAATGCTAAAACTAAAAAACAAAACTGGAAAACCACTAGAAACAAAAAGTGGTTATTTTTTTCAAAACCGATATGTATCTACGTATGCTCTATTGATGAATAGATTATACGTAGGTCCGTATAAACAAAAAGTACAAAGGGAAGAGAGTGAGTATGTTGAAAGAAGTGAGGAAAGCCATCATACCAGCTGCGGGGCTTGGAACAAGATTTTTACCCGCAACGAAAGCGATGCCGAAAGAAATGCTGCCGATCGTTGATAAACCGACGATTCAATACATAGTAGAAGAAGCGATCGAATCTGGAATTGAAGACATCATCATCGTCACCGGAAAAGGAAAAAGAGCGATCGAAGACCATTTTGACAACAACTTTGAGCTTGAACAAAATTTAGTGGAAAAAGAAAAATTTGATCTCCTGGAAAAAGTGCGCCAATCTTCCAAAGTAGATATTCATTACATACGACAAAAAGAACCGAAAGGGCTTGGACATGCCGTCTGGTGCGCTCGGAAATTTATCGGCGACGAACCGTTTGCGGTGCTTCTTGGAGATGACATCGTGCAGGCGGACAAGCCTTGCTTAAAACAGCTGATGGACGAATATGGAAAAACGGGAGCATCGATCATCGGCGTACAGCCTGTTCCTGAAGAAGAAACACACCGCTACGGCATCATCGAGCCGCTCGAACAAACGGGCCGACGATACGAAGTCAAAAATTTCGTCGAAAAACCGGCAAAAGGAACCGCGCCATCCAATCTCGCCATCATGGGACGGTACATACTGACACCTGAAATTTTTCTGTTTTTGGAAGAACAAAAAATCGGAGCTGGCGGCGAAATCCAGCTAACAGACGCCATCCAAAAACTGAACGAAATTCAGCGCGTCTTCGCCTACAACTTCGAAGGAAAACGGTATGATGTCGGGGAGAAAATAGGATTCATTAAAACGACGATTGAGTTTGCGTTGAAAAACGAAGAAATAAAGCCAGAGTTGATACAGTTTATGGAAGAGTTGATAAAAAAACATAAAATTACTAATTAAATGCTATTTAAAGAGAAAATGAAAGGGGGATCGGCGCTTGACATATCAAAAAAGATTGTCATTGTTAATATTGCTCGATTCGATGATTGTACTTACCTCTATTTATTTATGCTACTGGCTTTTGTACCCAAATCAAACAATTAAGGTACCAGTTTTAGTTATTATAAGTTCAATTTCTATGTTATGCTGCCATCACATTTTTGCGTATATTTATAAACTATATAAAAAAGCATGGCAGTATGCGAGTATCGGTGAGTTGTTAAGTATATTTAAAGCAGTTACTTTATCTATCATTGTTACAGCTATTATTCAATTTATTCTTACAAATGACATTTATATCCGTATGCTTACTGTTACTTGGATGCTTCATATTTTGCTCATTGGCGGTTCCCGTTTTGCATGGAGAATTTTTAGAGATAATTATATGACAAAAGCAATTGATAAAAAGAGAACTTTAATCATTGGTGCAGGTGCAGCAGGTACGATGGTGGTACGTCAGCTTTTGCGCAACAAAGAGGCAGAGCTCTATCCTGTTGCCTTTGTTGATGATGATCCGAAAAAACAACAGCTTGACATTTTAAATGTTCCTGTTGTCGGTATGATTCGTGATATTCCCAACATTGTTCAAAAAATGAACATTGAACATATAATTATCGCAATTCCATCCTTAAATAAAGGAAAAATGAATACTATTTTTGAAGTTTGTACAAAAACAAACGCAAAAACACAAATTGTCCCGATGCTGGAAGATATTTTGGAAGGAAAGGTGTCCGTTAATCAATTCCGTGATGTCCAAGTCGAAGATTTATTAGGTCGTGAACCAGTTGAATTAGATATGCAAAGCATTTCAGAAAAACTAACGGGAAAAACAATTCTTGTGACAGGTGCGGGAGGTTCGATCGGTTCGGAAATTTGCCGTCAAGTATGTAAATTCTATCCCCAAAAAATCCTTTTGTTAGGACATGGAGAAAACAGTATCTATCAAATTGATTTAGAGTTAAGAAAAAAATATCAAGACAAATTTGAAATTATTCCAATTATTGCGGACATACAGGATCGTGAACGCATCTTCGAAGTGATGGAAGAACATAAACCCAATGTTGTATACCATGCGGCTGCCCATAAACATGTTCCTTTAATGGAATACAATCCGAAGGAAGCTGTCAAAAACAACATTTTCGGAACGAAAAATGTCGCCGAAGCAGCGGATACATTTGGTGTCAATAATTTTGTGTTAATCTCAACTGACAAAGCAGTGAACCCGACGAATGTGATGGGGGCTACAAAACGCTGTGCTGAAATGCTCATACAACAATTGGACAAGAGAAGCAATACAAAATTTGTTGCCGTTCGATTTGGAAATGTTTTAGGTAGCAGAGGGAGCGTTATTCCGTTATTTAAAAAGCAAATTCAAGAAGGAGGACCAGTTACTGTTACTCACCCTGACATGACACGTTATTTTATGACAATCCCCGAAGCATCCAGACTGGTCATTCAAGCCGGAGCACTTGCAAATGGCGGGGAAATTTTTGTTTTAGATATGGGTGAACCGGTGAAAATTGTTGACCTTGCGAAAAACTTAATCAAACTCTCTGGTTACACAGTCGAGGAAATCGGTATTAAGTTTACGGGAATTCGTCCTGGTGAAAAGATGTTTGAAGAACTTCTCAATGAAAACGAAGTGCATCCGGAGCAGGTGTTTCCGAAAATATTTATCGGGAAAGCAACGATGGTGGACGAAAAAATTCTTCGTGACTTTATGGAAGAGTTTGAAGAGATGGATAAAGAAGAGGTTAGGGAAAGATTGTTGGAGATTGCGAATAGAAAAATGTTGTCAGAAGTATCTACTACAAATTATAAATAAAGGGTTTTGCTATGGAACAAGTAACTAAAAGACTATCTCTAATGAAAAACTTTTCTTGGAATTTTATAGGGAATTTAGTTTATACCTTTGCTCAATGGGCCATACTTTCTCTTTTAGCGAAACTCGGTAACCCTAAGATGGTAGGTCAATTTGCCTTAGGATTAGCTCTTACGGCTCCTATAATTTTATTTACTAATTTACAATTACGTGCAATACAGGCAACCGACACAGAAAATAAATATCAATTTGGCGAGTATTTCGGTTTAAGAATCATCACTAATGTTATCGCTATATTAATGACATTATTTGTTGTTTTTATAGGACAATATAATGTTGTGACGTCACTTGTGATTATTTTAGTAGCTTTTTCAAAAGTGATAGAATCATGGAGTGACGTTATTTTTGGCTATTTACAGCAAAAAGAAAGAATGGATTTTACAGCTATATCAAGAATTATTAAAGCGATTCTCATGTTGCTATTACCTAGTATATTTTTATTTATAACTAATAATGTCATATGGATGGTAATAGGTTTATGTTTATCCTACATGTTAGTTTTTTTCTTTTATGACTTGAAGGTATTAAGAAAGTTTACTACCCCTAAAGTTATATTCAACCGTAAAAATTATGTCGAGATTACGAAATTAGCTCTACCGCTTGGTATTGTTTTAATGTTCGGTTCCCTTTATACTAATATTCCTAGAATTGTAATCGAAAAATACTTAGGGGAGAAGCAACTTGGTTATTTTGCAGCCATTGCTTATTTAATAGTGGCGGGTAATACCTTTATAGGAGCTATAGGGCAAGCAGCTGCTCCTAGGTTAGCTATTTTGTTTTCGGAGGAGAATTTTATACAATTTAAAAGATTGCTTATAAAGTTAATATCTATAGGATTTGTAACAGGCATAGTTGGTGTGATTATTACATTGTTATTTGGAGAGTTTATATTAAGTATATTGTATGAGCCATCATATGCTAAATATAAAGTAATATTTACTTTGTTACTAATATCAGGAGCCTTTAATTTTTCAAGCACTTTTTTAGGAATAGGACTTACAGCTACAAGATCGTTTAAGATACAGCCATATTTAGGCGTTATATGGATTGTAGTAAGCTTTATTAGTGCTGTCATTTTAATACCAAAGTTTGGTTTATTCGGAGCAGGATATTCAGCGATAATATCAGCAATAGTACAGTTTCTCTCACAGTTAATAGCGTTGTCTGTAATTTATGATAAACTAAAGGTTAGGAGTTAAAAATTATGCAAAAGGTTCGAGTACTACATATTTTTGCGAGAATGAATCGCGGTGGTGCTGAAACTCTAATAATAAATGTTTTTAGAAATATAGATAGGGAAAAATTTCAGTTTGATTTTTTAGTACATTCTGAGGAAGAAGGACATTACGATCAAGAAATTAAAGAGCTAGGAGGCAATATTTATCATGTTTCCCATCCTAGAAAGAATATATTAAATTTTAAAAAAGAAGTAGAAAAAGTGTTGAGAGAAAATGGACCTTATGATGTCATTCATAGTCATATTTTTACTTTTAGTGGTTATGTATTGAATATAGCTAGAAAAGAAGGAGTACCAATTAGAATTGCTCAAAGTCATACTACGAAAGACCGTTATTCTTCTGGAATTTTAAGGAACATATATAGAAAATTCATGAAAAGATTAATCTTAAAAAATGCAACTGACTTATTAGGGTGTTCAATAGAGGCATGTAAATCGCTTTTCGGACCTGAATGTTTTAATAAAAGTAATACAAAAATAATTAGAAATGGTATTGATTTAGAATCGTTTAAAAAGGTAGAAGAAGGATCATTTTTAAATCTGAGGGATGAATTACATCTAAATCCAGAAATTAAGTTAATAGGGCATATAGGTAGATTTGTGGAAGTGAAGAATCACTCCCGATTAATTAAAATATTTTCATTATTATGTAATGAAATAGATAATGTTCACCTTGTATTGGTTGGCGATGGACCGCTTAAAAATGAAATTAATGATTTAATTAAACAGTATGGTATTCAAGATAAAGTTCATATGCTTGGTATAAGAAGTGATGTACCTGAAATATTAGCTAACTTAGATTTGTTTTTACTCCCTTCCCTATATGAAGGTATACCTCTTGTATTGATAGAGGCACAAGCAGTAGGGTTAAAATGTATAGCATCTAATGCTGTTTCGTCAGAAGTTGACATTGGAGCTGAATTAGTGAAGTTTGTTGATTTAGACTTAGATGATACTATATGGGTAAAAGCGATAAAAGAAGAATTAGAGAATAGTAATAGAAATATTTCATTAAAAAAAGAGGAAATAAAGAGGGCAGGGTACGATATCAAGGAATTAGTAAAAGATTTATCTTTTCTATATTCTCGTGTTAAATTTTAAATTTTTCTGGTTAAAGAAAGAGATTAGTTAACCCGTGGTGCTAGATAAAATCTCAAGACATAAAAACAGCCCTTGCATGAGGATCTCCTTTAAAATGAAAGTGCGAACAAACATCCAAAAGGAGAAGTCCCATGCAAGAGCACTTTCATTTTACAATAGACCAAGCAAAAATTCAAAAGCAATATGCCGCGATCTTATTCTTTGTATCAGAACAATTGCCTTGTATTCAGATGTATTTACAACGTCGAAATTGTCATTTGTTGAAGCAAGAGGATGAGGCCATCATCGCCATTCACATTCTTGGAAAATTGCTGGGGTTTACTTCGGAACGGGCTTGGTATCGATTTGTCATTGGAAACCTGTTCACCAAGGAAATGTTTCCAGAGCGCTCTCGATACAACCGTCGATGCCGGTCGTTGCGTTGGGCGATCAAATGGATTCGTCACCAACTCGCCAAACGTGGACAACATCACGCTTATGCGGTAGTGGACAGCTTACCCATTGAACTCTGCCACCACGCACGAATGTATCGCGTCAAACGATTTCAAGGAATCGCAGATATTGGGTATTGTGCATCCAAAAAGATGGCTTACTATGGGTTTAAGCTTCATCTTCAGATTACCGACCAAGCGCTGCCGATGGGATATGTCCTGACCGAAGCATCCTGCCACGACCGGACAGTTGCGGAAACCGTGATGGCCCAACTTCCTCATCCGTATACACTTGGCGACAAAGGATATGTGAGCCAAGCCTTGCAAAAGAAACTATACGATGAATACAAGATCGCTTTTTGGACGCCTGCTCGGAAAAATCAACGAGTTGCGCAATCAAAAGAATGGAAACAATGGATGAAGCAAAAACGCAAAATCGTCGAAACTGCGTTCTCGGTTTTAGTGGATTCATTTCGGATTACGGAAATTCGTGCCAATTCGGTTTCTGGATTTGAAACAGCGCTTGATGGCATTTTATTGGCCTATTCTCTCGTTGTTCTTGGGCTAGTGGAGCGTTGACGCTCTACTAGCACCACGGGTATTAGTTAATTTATTCTATGATGAGAGTGTTGCAAAACTAGAATAAAAACTTGGAGTTATGTATAAGAATGCAATATAACACATGCAGTACATACGATGAAATACGTACCGTCTTGGATGTTCCAACCCGTCACTCTTTTACTCATTAAATTCTGTTCAATCTCACGAAGAAGCGCAAACAGCCGTTGGCCAAATCTTGTTTTCAAAAAGAAAGGAAGAACCAGGCCATAGGCGTCTTTCCGTTCCTCGCTATTACGGCGGTTGATGGGGGAATCAATAGGATTCCTGACTGTTCTGCTATTTGATGAACTTTTTCATTGCCGTACGTGGCATTGTCCAATACAATTCGCTATCCCCTGCTTTAAAGAAACAAGCAACTCTGGTGTCACTGCTGCATTATTCCGATTCACTGTGGTCAATATATAAGATAAAAGGATTTCCTCGGCAGTGGTGCAGAGATGGAGCTTATATCCTTTAAACCAGCGGTACCGGGTAGACATGCCCCCACTTTGTTGCGAATCATAGAGACTGCTTCGAAGGGTAGTGCTGTCGATCAGCACGATTTAGGGATATCTTACTTCTAGATCTTTGAGCAGCTGTGCATGGAAAACAGGAAATCCCTGTTCCCGAAACCATTTCGCTGTGCGGGAAAACGTAGAAAGATGAGGGACTTCCCGAAGCCCACAAGTCTGTTGAAAACAACGATAACGCTGCAGAATCCGCACTAATTTTCGCAAGGAATCGATAGCAAAATAAGTTTTCAAAAAGAAGCATTTCAATAACGATTTTTTCGACACCGGCGGTCTTCCTGTCACATACGGTGTAAAATTGGATCAATTTCATCAGTCCATGCATGTTCGCGGTTCAAATTGGAAATCATGATCGTGTCCGCCCCTTGGTAGTTGGTTTGGGTCACTGTATATGATTTCCAAGGTGGTGGATTTTTTATGTGCATTTATGCATTGATTATGCGTTTTGCAACACGTTTTAATTATAAAGCAATTTATTAGGGAAGGAAAATATCATGGAACAATTAGTAGTATTTATTGAATTTTTATCCATAGTTATTAATACATTGTGGTTGATTTTTGTATTAAGCAAGTTTTTTAAAGGTTTCAGGGATTCAGTTTTAGTCATTATACCTATATTTTATATATTTTTTACTTTACCGCTAATTTTAGACCATACCATTGGTCCTCCGTCTTATTATAAATATCCAGGTTTTTTGGTAGCGAGTAAAGATTATACCACGAGAATAATATACAGTATATATATTGTATATATACCATTTATTCTTTATAAATATGGTACAGTTAGAAAGAGTGTCAACAATGTAAACTATGACATTAATGCTAATAGTATAAAATTTATTTTATACATTTTTCTTTTCTTACCAATTCTTTTAATATTATTCTCGCCTAATCCGCTAATATATCTTAATTATGCTGCAGTTACAAAAGGATTATTAAACTTAGAAGAGAGAGAATTTCATTATTACGTTTCTCTTTTTTCTATGATGAGTATTCTAGCATACATTATATTAATTTTTATAAAAAGAGGTCGAATATTTTCCTATTCGATTATCTTATTGCCATTTATAATCATAGATATTTGGGTTTATGGAAAAAGATTTATAGTCGCTACATTTATTGTATTGTTAGTATTTGTACTTTGGAAAAAAGGTATTCTTAAGGGGTTTAGAATTATTATTATTGGTATAATGTCTTCGGTCTTAATTTTTTTGTACTCTAGTATATATCAAGATACAGTAAGAGATTATGAAAGCTATAGTTTTGAAGAGAAATATACTCATTTTAGGATAGATTACGGTAGAGATGCAGTGACAAAGCTAACTATTTTTTCTGAATTGAATCCTGATAAAATTAAAATACTAAACTTTAGAGGAGAAAGCTTTCTCTTCGATTTAACATTTTTCGTACCTAGAGATATTTGGCCTGAAAAACCTTATCCTTATGCCCAATATGTTACTTCTGCCGTGTTTTTCTCTGAACCCAAACTGTGGGGATGGGGATTTACCACTAGCATATTTGAGGAAATGATAGCAAACTTTAGTTGGTTTGGAATGATACTAGCCCCTTTCTCTATTGCTTTAATATGCCGAATTAGTGATTCTTTTAATAATGGTTTAATTTCTATATTTGGTATACTTATAGCTACGTTATTGATGGTATTACATCTAGCACCTTATATTACTATTTTTATGTTATGGGTTTTTACTATTATCATTTTCAAATTTAAAAGAAATAAAGTAAAAAAGTCACAATCTTGTTTTCATATTAAAAATACAGATGGTGTTGCAAAACTAGAATAAAAACTTGGAGTTATGCATAAGAATGCAATATAACACATGCAGTACATACGATGAAATACGTACCGTCTTGGATGTTCCAACCCGTCACTCTTTTACTCATTAAATTCTGTTCAATCTCACGAAGAAGCGCAAACAGCCGTTGGCCAAATCTTGTTTTCAAAAAGAAAGGAAGAACCAGGCCATAGGCGTCTTTCCGTTCCTCGCTATTACGGCGGTTGATGGGGGAATCAATAGGATTCCTGACTGTTCTGCTATTTGATGAACTTTTTCATTGCCGTACGTGGCATTGTCCAATACAATTCGCTATCCCCTGCTTTAAAGAAACAAGCAACTCTGGTGTCACTGCTGCATTATTCCGATTCACTGTGGTCAATATATAAGATAAAAGGATTTCCTCGGCAGTGGTGCAGAGATGGAGCTTATATCCTTTAAACCAGCGGTACCGGGTAGACATGCCCCACTTTGCAAGACTGCTTCGAAGGGCAGTATTGCCGATTATTTCTAATTTTAGATAGTAAACGTCTAATTCCGTTAGTAGTTAGGCATAAGGAGACAGAAAATCCTTATTTCCGAAACTATTTCGTTGCACGAGAGAACGTAGAAAAGTGCGGAACTTGTTGGGGGCCACAAGCACATCGGAAACAGCGAAAGCGATGCAAGGTATTAACTAACTGTTGCAACGAATCGATGGCAAAAGAGGCTTTGAAAAAGAAATATTTCAACAAGGATCTTCTTGAAACTGGTGATTGTCCTGTCACATAAGGTGTTTCTGGTAGAAATAGTGGTTCGATGTATCGAAATAACATCTCTAAAAGGAGTTCATTCCCCTAGAAAAGCATGATCTAAATCCAAATCGGAAGCCATAATCATGTCCACTCCTTGGTAAGTTCGTTTTCGGTCGCTGTATACAATTTCCAGGGTGATGGACTTTTTATGTTTATTTAGCATGGATTATGCGTTTTACAACATGTTCAATTTAAATTAATAACTAACTATCTATTTACTCGGAGTGCGGGAGTGGTTTCTGATGACAGGTAGAGAACTTTTTAGAAAATATAAATTTATTATCAGGATTTTAGAAAAAATAGTAGGAATGTTCCCTTCAAAGTTTTTAAGGGGATTTTGGGCAATATTAGATCTAAGCTCGGGGAAATTTGGCATTTTAATGAGATATTTGATTATAAAGAATTTATCACAAAAATGCGGTGATAATGTTTATATTGCCCAAAATGTAGAGTTAAAAAATATCCATATGCTAAAAATAGGGGATAATGTAAGCATTCATCGAGGTTGTTATTTAGATGCGGCTGGTGGAATAGAAATAGGCAACAATGTTTCAATCGCTCACCAAACATCATTAGTTTCTTTTAACCATACTTGGAGTAACCCTAATATCCCTATAAAATATAATGAAATTTCAAAGGGGAAAATTACTATAGAAGATGATGTTTGGATTGGGTGTGGTTGTCGTATTTTAGCAGATGTGACCATAAGATCACGTTCAGTTATTGCAGCTGGAGCGGTAGTGACAAGTGATATACCATCAAACTGTATAGCGGCAGGAATTCCTGCAAAGGTAGTTAAAGAGATATAAGGAGTCGAAGTAACAAAGGTTGTAGCTATTATCATGAAAATTGAAGCGATTTAAAGTAAAAACGAGAAAATTGATATTTATAGAGAGAGGAGAAAATCCTTTGAGAGTAGCGTTTGCTCATGACCATATGTTTTATATAGATGAAAATTTAAACTTTTATTCAAGTGGAAAACTTCCTTACAAAGCATGGGAAAGGTACTTAAAGGTTTTTGATGAAGTAGTTGTAATATCTAGATTCAAAAAAATTGATAATGCTGTTAATATAAGCAATCTTAACTTATCTAGTGGAGAAAATATAAAGTTTAGACCTGTTTCTAATATTAACAGCTTAAAAGGGATGTTTAATCGTAAAAAGGCAAGAGAAATTATCACCAATACTTTGCAAAGTTGTGATGCACTAATTGCTAGATTACCTAGTGAAATAGGATTATTGTCAATCAATGTTGCAAAGGAATTAAAATTACCTTATGCAATAGAAATGGTAGCTGATCCTTTTGATGCTCTATGGTATCATGAAAGATTTATAGGAAAATTATATGCTCCTATAATGTCTTATCGTGTTAAAAGAACAGTAAAAGATTGTAGGTTTGTATTGTATGTAACAAGAGAGTATTTACAAATGAAGTATCCAACAAATGGATATAATGTGTCTTGTTCAAATGTTGAAATAGATCCCCCATCTACAGATGTTTTGGATACTAGAATGAGAAAAATTGAGGAAGGTAAATCTCAAATAGTCATAGGACTTATAGGTTCTTTAAGTAAGCACAAAGGGATTGATACTGCTATCAAAGCTTTACGTTATATAGAGAAAGAACCTTTCGATATAAAATTAAGAATTTTAGGTAACGGGAATTTTGAAAAATGGAAGAGACTAGCCAAAGAATTAGGTGTAGAACGTAAAGTAGTATTTGATGGAGTTTTACCAAGTGGAGAGGCTGTATTTAATTGGTTGGATCAAATTGATTTATATATTCAACCAAGTTTAACAGAAGGACTTCCTAGAGCATTAATAGAGGCAATGAGTAGAGGTTGTCCTGCTATAGGTTCTACTGTAGCAGGAATACCAGAGCTATTAGAACAAGATTGTCTTCATGCACCTAAAAATTACAAAGAACTAGGAAAACTTATTTTGAATGCTCTGAATAAAGACTGGATGAAGCAAAAGGCCCAACGTAATTTTAATTTTGCCAAGGAATATTATAAAGATGTTTTGGAAAAAAAGCGAACTGAATTCTGGAAGAGTTTTCGGGAGTTTTCTTCAAATAAATAAAGCTTTATAGGCATTTTAGTTGATTTATTGCCTTGCACATACAAAATTCTATTATATTAGTGACCCTTTTTTAAAGGGAAGTCGTTTTTTACCCAATTATTTCAGGTTAAAATTCCGACATATTTCATTGACCTCTATCCTTATCTATATTGCTCCTAAACGATATGGTGGAACCGATTGCGACGATTCGTCATGCAAGGCTGTTTGGGAATTGAAGTTGCCCAACTCTAAATCTTTATCGAGAAACGGTTTTGATTTATTTCTAAAAGTTTAACCAAGGCGGTATAAAGGCGTTGTTAAAACGACGCTATTCTTTCATTAGAAAGACTTATCTGTCTCCAGAAGAAGAGCAAGAAATGAAAAAGATGTTAGAAGAAAGTATTCCTATCATAAAGTTTCTTTCTGGTTTCTAAAAAAACGCTCCAACGTATCGGATAGTATATTCTACCCATGGTGCTAGATAAACTTGAGTAATCAATAAAAACAGCCCTCGCCTGCGAATCTCCTTTCAACGTATTCGTTGATTGCACTTGGGCTAGCTAAGTTCTAAAGCTCAACTAGCACCACGGATTATATTATATGTCTGAAAAATGTCTGAACTTACGTAAATTAAATTGTGAGTACTTTCTTTAAAGGGATATAGAGAATAATTAACAAAATTAAAGGTGTTGGATTATGGTAAAAGTTGCACATGTTTGTACAACAAGTTTAAGTCACAAAATTTTAGTAGATAAATTAAATATCTTAAAGAGTAAAGGATATGACGTTCATATTATTTCTTCAAAAGAAGGATACAATTCGGAATTAATGAAGAAGTATAGCTTTACTTTAAGATTTATTTATATGAACAGAAATATTAATGTGAAAGATGACATAGTATCAATTATTAAAATGAAAAAACTTTTTAAAAAGGAGAAGTATGAAATTGTCCATACACACACAGCAAAAGCGGGTATCATTGGTCGAATTGCTGGAAGATTAGCGGGTATACCGGTTGTTATCCATACGAGTCATGGATTACCGTTTTATGAGGGACAGAGTAAAACGAAATATTACACTTATCGCTTTCTTGAGAAAATAGGTGCTTTATTTTGCGATGCTATTGCATCACAAAATAAAGAAGATATGGAAAAAATAAAACAATATGCTCCTCAAAAACCTATTTACTACGAAGGCAATGGAGTAGACTTACATAAACTAGATCAAAGAAATGGAAAAATAAGCAAAGATCAAATAGATTTATTGAAGAAACAATTAAATATCCCAAGTAATAAAAAGGTGATTTTAGTAGGCGCTAGGCTTGAGCCTGTGAAAGATCACTTTTTTTTGTTAGATGGATTAAGATATTTAAAAGAAAATTACAATCAAAATTTTATTTGTTTATTAGCAGGGGACGGTCCTTTAAAAGAAGAAATACTTCGAACGATACATGATAACCAGCTGGAGGATTTTGTGAAGTTAATAGGTTATCAAACTGATATATATCCGTATATTAAGCTTGCTGATATAGTTGCTCTAACTTCACAAAAAGAAGGAGTACCTCGCATTATTATGGAAGCAATGGCTTTTGCCAGGCCTATTGTTGCTACGGATGTATTGGGAACTAGAGAATTAGTTATCCATAATGAAACCGGATATTTAGTGGAATACAAAAACGTTGAGGAACTAGCTTTTTACTTGAACTTAATGTTAACGGATGAGAAAAAAAGAATCGAATTTGGTATTAAGGGAAGAAAAAGAGTAGAGGAGTATTTTACAGAGGAAGTAGTAGTTGATCGTATAGTAAGAATGTACAATGAGTTATTAAAAAAGAAATGTAAAAACTAACGGAGATGTAATTTTAGGTTATCTTTAAAATTTAGCATAGTAGGAGGAGCGCAATGACTATTTTAGTTACTGGTGCAGCTGGTTTTATTGGTATGCATCTATCTAAACGGCTTTTAGAAAAAGGATATGAAGTTGTAGGATTAGATAATTTAAATAATTATTACGATCCTCAATTAAAAGAGGATCGTTTATTACTATTAAAGAAATATGAACGTTTTACGTTTATAAAGATGGATTTAGTAGATCGAGAAGGAATTTTAAAATTATTTGAAACGTATTCTTTTCCATACGTGATTCATCTAGCTGCTCAAGCAGGGGTGCGCTATAGTTTACAAAATCCTCATGCCTATGTGGATTCCAATCTTGTTGGTTTTGTCAATATGATGGAAGCTTGTCGACATTATCCAGTGAAACATTTTATTTATGCATCTTCAAGCTCTGTATACGGAGCAAATACAAAAATGCCGTTTTCCACAAGTGATAATGTCGATCATCCAATTAGTTTGTACGCAGCGACGAAAAAGGCAAATGAACTGATTGCGCATACATATAGTCATTTGTATAGCATTCCAACAACTGGATTACGCTTTTTTACAGTTTACGGACCGTGGGGACGTCCGGATATGGCGTATTTTACGTTTACCAAACAAATTCTTGAAGGTAAGCCAATTAAAGTATTTAATCATGGAAATATGAAACGGGACTTTACTTATATTGATGATATTGTCGAAGGAATTGTTCGTTTAATCGACAAGCCACCTGTTTCCAATCCAAATTGGGATCGTTCTTGCCCAGATCCGAGCTCTAGCTATGCTCCATATAAAATTTATAACATCGGTAACAATAAACCAGTTCAATTAATAGATTTTATTAAAACGCTAGAGTCGCTACTTGGAGTAAAAGCAAAAATGGAATTATTACCGATGCAGCCAGGGGATGTAGAGGCGACATATGCAGATATCGATGATTTACAGAAAGCTGTTGGTTTTCAGCCTTCTACCTTGATTGAAGATGGGTTAAGAGAGTTTGTTCAGTGGTATAAGCATTATTATCAATAAAAAAATTTTATGATGAAAGGATAGGATTATAATGAAAAAAATCGCTGTGGTAGGAACAGGTTATGTCGGTTTAGTGACTGGTGTTTGCCTTTCCGATATTGGCCATAACGTAACTTGTGTTGATATAGATGAACAAAAAGTAGAGAAGATGAAAAAGGGAATTTCGCCGATTTATGAACTTGGTTTAGATGAGTTGATGAAAAAAAATATCGAGAGAGGCAGACTCCATTTTACGACAAGTCATCGAGAAGCATTTAAGGATGCGGAATTAATTTATATTGCGGTAGGTACTCCTCAAAGTGAAGATGGTTCTGCAGATTTACGATTTGTTGAGCAAGCAGCAAAAGACATTGCCGAAAATATCGAAAGAGATGGAGTCATTGTCGTTACAAAAAGTACTGTGCCTGTTGGCACAAACTACAAAGTAAGAAATTGGATAAAGAGTCATCTAAAGAAAGATATTCATTTTGATGTTGTATCCAATCCAGAGTTTTTACGGGAAGGGTCGGCGATTAACGATACGTTTCATGGTGACCGGATTGTGATTGGAGCCGATAACGAGCGAGCTGCGTCGATTATTGAAGAAGTGAACAAGCCGTTTGGCATTCCGATTTTTAAAACGGATATTCATAGTGCTGAGATGATTAAATATGCTTCGAATGCCTTTTTAGCAACAAAAATCAGTTTTATTAATGAGATTGCGAATATTTGCGAAAAAGTTGGTGCCAATGTGGAAGACGTGGCGTATGGAATGGGGTTAGACACACGAATCGGACCACAGTTTTTACGAGCAGGAATTGGCTACGGTGGTTCATGTTTTCCGAAAGATACAAAAGCATTAGTTCAAATTGCTGGAAATGTTGACCATAAGTTTGATTTGTTAGAAGCTGTAATCAATGTTAATAATAAACAACAAGTAAAACTAGTAGAAAAAGCACGTAACCGCTTTGGTAGTTTGCGAGGGAAAAAAGTGGCTTTGCTTGGTTTGGCTTTTAAATCGAATACAGATGATATGCGTGAAGCTGCTTCCATTGTTATTGCTAAAGAACTTGTCAAAGATGGTGCTTTTGTTGCTGCTTATGACCCAGTTGCAATGGAAAATGCAAAGTGTGTTATTGGTAATGAAATTATGTATGCAAATTCGATAGAAGAGGCACTTCACGATGCCGATATTGCAATGATTGTTACAGAATGGAATGAAATTAAAAACTTATCGCTTGATACGTTTGTTAGATATATGAAAACTCCAGTTGTATTTGATGGGCGGAACTGCTACTCTTTAGAAGAAGTGGCAAAGCATAATATCGAATATCATTCTATTGGAAGAGAAAGTATTTTAAGAAGTGTAGTAAGTATTTAATCGCTTATAAATAGTATGTATCATGTTAATGAACTTACTGAAAAAGTTTAACTAATACCATATAATTTAAAAATTTTCTCAACTGATAGAACAAAAAATTGAGTTAAGGAGTAGTGATGAAGATAGAAAGCTTATATACTCAGATAGATAAAGAAATAGATTCCTTAGAAAACCCAGAGAAATCAATTATATTTTTAAACAATACTTCTAAAAAGAGAAAAAATTTTTTTATTCTTCCTAGAAGAAAAGCCTTGAATTATAAATCAGTTGGTTTTTTTATAGGTAATGAAGTAATATGCGAAAATGTATGTAAATATATAGATGGAAAAGTAAAATATGTATTAGTGGATACTGAAAACAAACAAAACTTTAACCTGTTCTCTATTGCTAAAAAAAATATATCTAATTCATTAGTGATTCCTTTCAAACCTAATGATGTAACGGTAGAGTCTTGTGATTTATTGGTGAGACATTTACTTGCAGAGGATATTCAGGGGAAGAAAGTATTAATATTCGGATCAGGCAATTTAGCTTCCAAAGTGGCTTTACGGTTAGCGGAAAGAGAAGCTACTGTGTTTATATGGGCGAGGAATCAGGAGAAAGCTACAACGATTGTGGACGCTTTAAATTATATTCTTCCAAAATATAATGACACAAAAATTCGCCTTTTTCATCAGAATGATCAATATAATTTCGATTTAATGATTTCATTTTTATCCTCAGAAAATATTATTAGTGCTGACTTTTTAAACTATCTAAAGCAAGATGGGACAGTAATAGACGGTGGTATTAATAATTTTTCAAAAGACTTTATAGAAGTAGCACTTAACAATGGGGTTTCGTTTATTAGACTAGATACGAGAATTGCTTTTCATTATGCGTTGATGAACCTAAATCTAGAGACTTTCCACTTTTTTGATAACGTTTTTGGAACTCGTGAGATTGAACAAATTCGATGTGTGGCGGGCGGTATACTTGGGAGAAACGGTGATGTAATTATTGATCAGATTAAAAACCCCACACAAGTTGTTGGAATAGCTAACGGATTGGGAGGTGTCAAGCATGAGTGTGAACTTACAGATGAAGAACGAAGAAAGATTAGTACCATCCGAGAGTATATTTTACAAAGCAACAAAAAGAATCTTTGATATTGTTTTCAGTTTAGTTGCGCTTATATTAATGTCTCCCATCCTATTAATCATTTCATTATTAATTATTTTGGATGATGGGTTTCCAGTATTTTTTAAACAAAAAAGAACAGGACTAAATGGAAGTACATTTTATATCTATAAATTTCGTTCAATGAAACCAAATAATAGTGGGATGAATCAAAAGAAGGAATATAATTGGAAAAATGGAGTTCCAGACGATTTTATATTTAAAAGTACACAAGAATTTAATCCAAATGTAACAAAAATGGGACGTTTTATTCGGAAATATAGCCTTGATGAGCTGCCTCAGTTTATTAATGTATTAAAAGGTGAAATGAGTATTATTGGACCAAGACCTGAAATTACTGAGATTACAGATTGTTACAATGAATATCAAAAGCAAAGGTTGTTAGTTAAGCCGGGCATCACTGGATGGGCTCAAGTGAATGGACGTAGTGAAATTCCTCATGGTGAGAAAATTAAATATGACTTATATTATGTGGCAAACCAAGGCTTTGTATTAGATATGAAAATTTTTTGTAAAACGATTGTACATATGTTTTTTGGTAAAGGGGCTATATAGACTTTTTTATCTAGGCTCGTAAACACCCCAATATAGCAAAGATCACTATCTCATAGCTATATCATCGCCGTCATCGGCCGGGCACAGTTGGAAGTGTTGGATGAGCGCGTGAAAGCGAGACGGGCGATTTTTGACCGTTACGTGCAAGAGTTAGGGAATATCGAAGGCGTTTACTTTATGCCCGAATTGGAAGGCACGTTGTCCAACCGCTGGCTGACAACGCTGACGATTGACCAAAAAGCGCTTGGTGTGACGCCACTGGATATTATCAACGCTCTTGCGGAAGAAAATATTGAAGCGCGTCCTGTATGGAAGCCGCTTCATCTGCAGCCTGTGTTTAACGGGATAACGTATTACCCTCACCAGGAAGGTTGGAGCGTTTCGGATGAATTGTTTGCCAACGGCATTTGTTTGCCCTCTGGTTCTAGTATGACAATAGAGGATCAAGACCGAGTCATTGAGGTTTTTATCAAAACGATAAAATGATAAATAAAGTCCTTTTGCAAGTCTTTAATTAAATACGCATCCAGCAACAAACAGCGTTACTGGATGCGATCAGTAGGAGTATTTTTAAAACGGATTATAAAACCGGCTTCCATCATGGAATGTGATGATTAAGGTGACCATGAACAGAATAGTAAATAGAGCGATTGCAAAGTAGTCACTTTTTTGGAAAGGTCTTGCACTATACCATGTACGTTTTTTGTTTTTGCCAAAGCCGCGCAGTTCCATTGCATTGCTGATGGTATCAATTTTATTTAGGCTTGATAAAATAAGCGGTGCAAGGATGGAGGCGGCATTTTTGATCCGTTTAGGAAGTTTTTCTTTGCGGGACATGTCAAGGCCTCTAGCTTGTTGGGCGCGTGCTATATTCCGAAAATCCCGCTGTACGTCCGGTATATATCTTAATGCCAAAGAAACAGCATACGAAATTCGATAACTCACACCGATGCGATTGAGGGAAGCGGCGAATTCGCTCGGATGAGTCGTCACAATAAAAAGCAAAGCCGCTGGGATCACTGTGAAATATTTTAACGTAATATTCAATTGGTAAAAAAGTTGTTCCAATGTGACGTTATACCTTCCTGATATTTCAAATAACACATGGCTGGAGCCGTAAATTTTTACTCCTTCTTGCGGTGAAAAGACATAAATGGCAACATTGTTTATGAAAAGAAATACTAAAATAAATACAAGAACAAACAATATCTCTTCAAGTTTAATTTTTGAAATAATAAAAATGAGAATACTAATTAAAAATAAAAATAGTAGAATACGAGTGTCGTATGTCAGCATAGCTGCAGTCGACCATAAGATAAAGCATATTAGCTTTGTTACACCTGTCAACTGATGAACAGGAGATTTTCGGTCAATATAAGATAGCATCTCGGCTGCCAACCTGCCTTACCTCCCGATCATATTCTATGAAACGTTCCACAAACTTCCTCGGTTCTGGTATTCCTGTTTTTAATGCCAGATTATAAAGAGACGTTTCCTTTAAATTTGCCTGTTCGATGATGTCAATATCAGAAAGGACATTGACAGCTGAGTCATCGGCAATTTTCCTGCCTTCTGCAAATACAATCGCTCTTTCTGTATACTCCAGCATTAAATGCATATCATGAGTAATCATCATAATCGTGACGCCTTGCCGATTTAATTGAACAAGAAACTCCATAATATCAGTATAATGGCGAAAATCTTGTCCGGCAGTTGGCTCGTCCAAAATAATGATGTCTGGTTCTAACACTAAAATGGAAGCAATCGTAACCCGCTTTTTTTGACCGAAGCTTAATGCTGAAATCGGCCAATTCCGAAATGGGTACAGCCCGCAAATTTTTAATGTATTGTCGACGCGTTCTTTTATTTCAGCTTCCGCTACGCCGCGAACCTTTAAGCCTAAGGCTACTTCGTCAAAAATCATATGCTTTGAAATCATATGATTTGGATTTTGCATGACCATGCCGATTTTTAACGAGCGTTCTTTAATCGTTTCGTTTGTTATATCCTTGCCGTTAAACAATATGCTCCCTGAAGAAGGCTTTTCAAATCCACAAATTAATTTTGTAATTGTAGATTTCCCTGCTCCATTTTTTCCAACAATGCTCACCATTTCCCCTTTGTTAATTGAAAAAGAAACATCCTTTATCGTTTCGTGACCTGGTGAATAGCTAAACGAAATATTTTTCAGCTCTAAAATTGGTTTTCCTTCTTTACTTGGCGTTTTTGGATTTGAATCTTCAAACCATTCCAACAAGTTTTTTCGGCATGAATCCGCTTTAAACTGATCGAAATCAGCAGGATGCATATCTTCAGTTAGTTCGCAACCGGCATATTTGACCGCTTTAATATATAACGGCTCCCGTATATTCGTTTCTTCTAAAATGTTAGTTGTTAAAAGCTGGTCAGGGCTCATATCAGCTACTATTGAGCCGTCATTGACCACAATAATGCGATCGACATGGCGATATAAAACATCTTCTAAACGGTGTTCAATAATGACAACGGTTGTATTCGTTTCTTTTTGGATTTTGTCGATTAAAGCCATTGCATACTTTCCAGTAGCGGGGTCAAGGTTTGCGAGCGGTTCATCAAACAACAGGATATCCACTTTGTCAACCATTACACCAGCGAGGGAAACCCTCTGCTTTTGCCCGCCTGACAAATGATGGACAGAGGCAGGCAAATAATCATCCATTTCGACCATTTTGGAAGCATCTTTTACGATCTCGAACATTTCCTTTTGCGGAGTGCAATCATTCTCCAGTGCAAAAGCTATGTCTTCACCAACAGTTAATCCTATAAACTGGCCATCAGGATCCTGTAAAACAGTACCAACCATTTTTGATAAAGCAAAAATATTTAACTCCTTTGTTTCCTGACCCATTACTTTTAAACTTCCGGTCATTTCTCCTTTATAAGAGAAGGGGATTAGACCATTGATGCAGTGGCCAATGGTGCTCTTCCCAGATCCTGAAGGCCCAACGATTAAAACTTTTTCCCCTTCGTAAATGTTTAAATGAATATTTTTTAATGTTGGATTTTTTTGGCTATGATACTTAAAGCTAAAATTATGAAATTCAATCACTCGTTTTCTCATTCGTAAAAGCTCCTGTAAGTAAATATGTTGTCAAAACTCACAATGTGCTTTTATTCTTTATCAAGACTTCCTTTTTGACTGCGTGTTTTTGCATAGAGTAAAAGAAGAAGTGTTCCAATGACGGCAACTGTTACCATATTGGAAATTCCAACAACTAATCCTTGCAGGAAGACTTTATTTGCTGGCTCAGCATAAATCAGTATATCAAGAGAAGGTGCGACAAGGAACCAGCCGATTGCTTGAACAATCACCTGAACAATATTAAATGTAATAATTTTTTTAGTGCCGAATTCACCAGATTCGATATCGATGCTTTTAGAAGCCTGACCAATTAAAAATCCGACAAGCAAGCTGACAACAACCCAACTCCACCAAATAGATCCATAAAATATTAAGTCTTTTAACGCATGACCGATAAGTCCGATGAAACCGCCTGCGACAGGCCCAAAAATAATTGACATAAGTGCTAAAAATGCATAAGTTGTTTCAATATTGGAATTTGGTATCCCTGTTGGAATGGACGCAAATCTTCCCAGAATAACAAAGACAGCTGCTCCAATTCCGATTGCTACGATTGTTTTGATCGATAAATTGTTTTCTTTCATGAACTTCCTCTCCTTTTTTCATTTTTATGATTATATTGAATTTTCATTATATACGAAATTCGGTACTTTGCAGATAATGATTTTCCATTTGGCACCTGCTTCAATATGGTAGGCCTTCGCAAATGATCCTTGATTGATTGCCACACCGATTTTGTCGAGCGAATTGACGTAAAGCAAAGGCTCGCCCAAATGACTATCCGCAAATGATCTGCCAAACGTCATTATATTTTTATAAACTTGTCTTGTTTCATTTTCAATCGTTACTTCAAAAGAATCTCCGTAATCTACGTCTAACTTCTGAAACAAGCTGCGATCAATATTGGTCCATAAGTTTCCAAAACGGACATCAAGTATATCAATATTCCCTTTGATCACACCATTTTGAATATAGGCTTCTAAGACCGGCAGTTCAATTAGCGAATCAATTGGAATTTCCGGCCCCACCTGTTCAAACGGAATCACTTCGGATGCAAGCCGTGCGCCGGTATAAGCGTAAATATCACGTCCATGGAAGGTATAAGAATGCCCGGAATTTGGCAGCCGGTTTACCTTTTCATCGATCAGCCTTGCTTCTTCGATCCCAATATACTTCTTTATATGTGTGATCGTTCCATTGTCGGGTGTCACAATATATTGGTTTGATTTTGTCTTCACAACAATGCTTCTCCGTTCTGAACCGACACCCGGATCAACAACAGAAATAAATACCGTCTCCTTTGGCCAATACGATATCGTTTGGTACAGCCTATAAGACGCTTCCCAAATATTATATTGGGGAATATCGTGGGTCAAATCAAAAATCCTCAGGCTGGGATTAACATTCAAAGCGACTCCATACATTGCACTGACAGCTCCATCGCTTAATCCAAAATCAGTTTGAATAACTAAAAAACGATTCATAAAATTTCCCCCATACATTGTTGTTTTATAAAAAAAACCACGTCTTTATCTATATAGATAAGGACGTGGTTTTGCTCACGTGGTACCACCTTACTTCACTGTTTGCTCGCACAAAACAGCCTCTGCCAGTACTACGGGCTTAATCCCTTCATACTGTGGTATTTGTAACGAGTACCAAACTCGGCGGAACCTACTTGTACCTTCATACTTTATTGGGATAAAACACGAAAATAATACTTTCAGCACGCAACTCAGAGGCCATTGTTCGGGTTCGTATTTTTGCTTCTTCTCAGCTACCGAAGCTCTCTGTGAAAAATAACTGAACCTTACTTTTCCTCTTCATAGTTATTGTAAGAAAATTATTAACAATTTTTTAATTAATTATAATCACCGCCGCGAACATGTCAAGCGTTGGAATACGAAAAGTATGGAATGTGGCGGTGATTTGGTGCGGAGTGCTGGATATTAGGCTTGATGTGGAAGGTCTGATGTGGAAAAGATTTAGGTCGAATGAAATATGTTTGTGCGTATGTGGAACAAACTTGGTTCGGATAGTGAACAACCTTTTGCACGGCTGTACTTCACCCGTAGTGGGCTTGAAAACGCAGATATGCTTCGGTATACTGACGGTTATCCCCTTTCCCGACGGTCACCATGGCAGGATTAAACACACCGGCACTTTGCTAATTAAAATGGTAACCTAAGAAAAATGAGGAAGGATTACTCATGTTCTTGTTTTTTGGAAGACAACTAGGATCTATTTCTAAGGAAGGAGGAACTTGCTGTGTAAAAGGGCTTACCTTTTGGTATAGTTTTTGGCTCTGTGCAAAATTTGTCGAATCATTGGTGATTGAAAGATAAGATAAGGTGTATTACAATAACATTATCAGAACATACGTTCTGAATGTGTATGGTGACAAAGTTTTCATTAGAACGTCTGCTGGTTGAGATTTGTCAAGAAGTGCGTTTTGTAAGGCGATGTACTTTCTTTTATCTGAAAAATCTGCAAATAACTTCGGCTTTTCTTTAGATAAACCTCAGCTCCCCTCCAAATTCTCCTCGAAAGGATGATTCCCATTATGAAGGAATACCTCGATTTAAAATTGGATTTTATGTTTAAACAATTGTTCGGCCATCCGAGCCGAAAGCAGCTTACAATCGCTTTTTTGAATGCGGTTTTGCATCGGACAGGCCATGATCGTATCATCGATGTGCAGTTTGATAACACAGAGCTGGCAAAAGAGTTCGAAGAAGGGAAAATGAATCGGCTTGACGTGCTCGTGTGGACCGACCGAGGCGAGCGGATTAACGTGGAAATTCAAATCATTGACCAGCACGATATGCCGGAGCGGATTTTGTATTACTGGGCGAGGCTCTTTTCCCAGTCGCTCTTCAAAGGCCAAGGGTACAGCGAACTTCCTCCCACCATTATGATTGCAATTCTCAACTACCCGCTCTTTCCGCATGAAACCGATCGGTTTCACACCATCTTTCATATCCGCGAAGATAAAGAACAATTTCTTTGGAGCGCGCATCTTGAATTTCACGCCATTGATTTATCACAATTTATGGTAAAATGGAAGAAATATAGACGTGATGTGAAGCGATCTTCGGAGTGGCCCTGGTTGATGATGCTGTCAGCGGTGGATGCCCGGAAACAAGAGATTGATGAGACGATTCTCAAGGAACTGGAGGTGTTGGCGATGAACGAGCAAGAAATTCGCGAAGCATTGGAAGAGTGGGAGAAGCTAAGCGTCAGTTCGGAAAATCGCTACGCGTATGAAATGCGGCTGAAATGGCTGCGGGATCAATTGTCCAATCTTCTTGGCGAGCGGCGTGCGGGGATGGAGGAAGGGTTGAAACAAGGGCTAAAGCAAGGTCGGGAGGAAGAACGGAAGAACATGATCCGACATATGTCGGCGAAAGGAATGGCAGCGAAAGATATTGCCGATCTCACTGGACTTGCGGAAGAGGAAGTGCGAAAGTGGTTGAAATAGATTGCCTGTCATTTGTCGAAGCCGTTTGACAGTGGTTTAGGCTTTTTCATCCGAAGAAGTAGTGGAAACGTTAGAAAACCTGCCGCCTAATAAGGCTTTGCTGCGCCATCGAAAAATAAATGTAGCACTCGGTAGGCGAAAAAAATGAAAGTGCTCTTGCATGAAACTGAAGATCGCACTTTCCTTTTAAAGGACTTTTCCATGCAAGAGCTATTTTATATCCCCTAATTTTTGAGCTACGGGTATTATTCAATAGAAACCATGCTGGTCATTCAGCATGGTGGTATCATGGACTCTAGCGATTGGGCAAATCGCCGAATTCCCTCGGGAATGGATTTTGTTTCTACTCGGCCGTAGGTAAAACGTATATATTTAATTAATCAAATTGAAAATAAAAAAGAGTCACAATCTGTATCTCAAATATTAAGAAGTATGCCAGTTTGGGGAAACTGGTGCGGACCTGGACATGGTGGCGGTGTACCAAAAGATAAATTAGATTCTTTATGTATGACACATGATCTTTGCTATAAAGTAAAAGGATATTTCAATTGTGGCTGTGATAAAGCTTTAGTAGCTGGGATAACTGCCGCTCTTCCATTTATGAAATCTGACGAAAAAAGAGCTGCCTTAGCAGTAGCAGCTTACTTTAGTATAGCACCTTGTAAAAAATAATAGAGTGGGGAATTAAATGATTTATAAACTTATCATGTTTATAATATTTTGTATTTTAATGTTTATAGGATATTTAATTGAATGGATTACAGGAGGAAGACCTTGAATTTAGGATCATTATCTTAGTCAGTTCTTGAAAATACAAAACATCAGCTAGTACTTTCGCTTGTTGACAAAGTCTCTGCTTAGACAGTCTACAAGCTTTATTACTATATCTAAAAGTTTGACAGAGTACACTAAAGAAAAGCCCGAAAATACTGGTGTTTTGGACTATACCCACAACACGGGGGTGTCTAATAAGTTGTTTTTACGGCATGATTTTACGTAATAGCCGACCAAGCCCTAACTTTTCCCATACCTTTCGGAACAGATAAACCGGCCCAAACTCTTTTGTCCAAAGCACGGAGACAGAAGAGGAAGAGCCTTGCCCGTGAATTCGGTCAAAGTAACGCTCTGAAAATTTGGCTAATCCCTCGATTTATTGATCGACAGAGCCATTCTCTAATAAATGTTCTAACCTCCCTAGATTACAAAGCGTTTGTTGCCGAACTTTATTGTCTACACGAAATGTACAACATATTTGTAGATATTGACGAACAGAACCATTTTTATTTTTTTGCTTGGGTCAGGTGCCTGTCACCACTCGATGCCCTGTCTGAGCTCAAGGGATGGTAAAAAAAGTATACATATCCGTCTGTCATGACAAGGGATGAGAGTCCAAAAGCACTTACGCAGGAAATTCAAAAAATGGTTCGCTAACCTATGACTTACACCTGTTTTTAGCGAACCAAAAAAGCTCCAACAAAGTCTTGACTGACTCCGGAAAACGATAATCATACACAAATGCACATTTATTTGTTAAAATATTAATTATATTCTGACAAAAATGAAACCTATCGTTTTCGGAAGCAAGAGGTATTCTTTCGAAAAATTTACATCCATGAAACAAAATCATTAAATATACAAAGTAATCTATATATGGAATAAGCGGTTTGCGGCCGTTTTATCACCGACAGAATGGGGGAGGGTGCAGTGGAGAAGATTGCCTCGCATGCGTGTGAAAAGCCGGGCTGGAAACTGTATGTTTCGTTGCCGATTTTATCGTGGGCGTTGTATGATTTTGCGAATACGATTTTTTCCTCGAATGTGAACACGATTTTTTTCCCGCTTTATGTTTCGGAAACGGTGGGAAAAAGCGAGAGCTTGAACCAAATCGCCAGTACATTTATTTCGTATGCAAATGCGTTAGCCTCTTTCTTTTTAGTGATATTTTCACCTTTATACGGCACATGGATTGACCGGACCGGGAGAAGAAAGAAATGGCTTGGGATTTTTACGACTCTTTCGGTTACGGCAACTTTGCTTATGGGTGTTGCCGGATATTCGAATCTTGGGAATGCCATGTTTGGATTGCCGGCGTCTTTTGTCATAATCGTGCTTTTATTTGTCGCAGCAAAGTTTTTTTACCATTCGAGCCTTGTTTTTTACGATTCCATGATTTCCAGTTTGGGGAATAAACAGGAAATACCGCTTATCTCCGGTTTTGGCGTTGCTGTCGGATATGTCGGAACGCTTGTCGGGCTCGCTGTGTATCCGTTTGTTGGAGAAATGGATTACTATCGGGCTTTTATTCCAAGCGCCCTTTTGTTTCTCCTCTTTTCTTTCCCGCTGTTTTTCTTTGTCAAAGAAGAAGCCGAAAAAGCCGATGCCTTAAAGCGAAAGGCCGGATTTTTTGCAGGCTATCGGGATATTTATGCAACATTGAAAGAAATGAAAAAGTATCAAAACATTTTTACTTTCATGATTGCTTATTTCTTTTTGAATGATGCGGTGGCGACGACGATCGCCATCATGTCCGTTTATGCCAAAGTCATTGCCGGGTTTACGGCAGGGGAGTTCATCCTTTTATATTTAGTCTCCACAGTTTCAAGTATTATCGGTTCCTTTCTTTTTGGCTATATTACGAGAAGCAAGGGAGCCAAAAAAGCGGTTTTGTATGTCGGCATCGTGATGTGCATCGCACTGGCGATAGGGGTGCTTGCTTTTTCCAAGCTATCTTTTTGGATTGCTGGGAGTTTGTTCGGCGTCAGTTTAGGAGCGATGTGGGTCACTTCGAGAACATATATAGTCGAACTTTCCCCGCCAGATAAGCAAGGGCAATTTTTCGGACTGTTCGCTTTTTCTGGAAAAGTGTCAGCCATCATTGGTCCAGCGATTTATGGAAGCATTACCCTCCTTTTTCATTCATACGGAAACATTGCCAATCGGTTGGCGATGGGATCGCTTTTGCTGATGGTGCTCCTTGGCATTTTCTTTTTGCTGAAGGTAAAGCAACAGGCGCCTGCCGCGCCGAAAAGCTGATGAGAGGTGTTATGGGGGTGTCATTGCCGAAAGCTATTCCGTCATTGAAATCATGGAAGCACAAATAACTACCAGCCGCCATCTGGGCGCTCTTGTTCGTCTTTCTTGTTGCCTCATCGCTAAAAATTTATGAAGAACTTATTTTAAAAATTGGTTCTTAAATGAATTGACTTAACCGGACAAAAAATTAAGGTCAAGTAGATGAATACCATATCCGAGCATACTGCTTATTTAGCATAAATGATCCGAATAGAAATTTTACATGGAGTGGCGGACATGTTAGGCTTGATGCCTTGCGAAGCAAGGATTGGCGCTCGCTCCTTTCGCTAGGAAACATGTCCGCAGAAGCTCCGTGTCAAGCGATATAGACCTAAAATTTTATACAGGGAATGGAATATTCGTATTTTGTCATTCATACATTTTTTAATTGCCAAAAACAGATAAATAAAGCAAAAAGGTTGGTGTTTAAACTTTCGGAGCCAGTTCGACAGCGGCGCGAATGGCTTCGAGCATGCTGCGTTCGTCCGCCAGATTTTTTCCTGCGATATCAAAGGCTGTTCCATGGTCGACAGATGTGCGGATGATACCGCCTTTGAGGCCGACGGTGATGTTTACTCCGGCTTCCAGCCCCAGCACTTTAATAGGGGCGTGCCCTTGGTCATGGTAGCAAGCGACAACAATATCAAAATCTCCGCGCACCGCACGGTAAAATAATGTATCTGCCGGATATGGTCCGGTTGCATTGATTCCTTCCACTTGTGCTTTTCGGATGCCGGGAATGAGTTTTTCCTCTTCCTCTCCATTGCCAAACAGTCCGTTTTCTCCAGCGTGAGGGTTGATGCCGCACACGGCGATGCTTGGGTTTTCTTTTCCAGCTCTTGTCAACGTTTCATGAGCCAGTTTAATGACTTTGTAGGTCCGATCGGGATTAATCATTTCAATCGCTTTAATTAACCCGACATGGGTAGTAATATGAATGACTTTAAGTTTTGGAGAGGATAACATCATCGCATAATCTTGAGTGCCCGTTAAATCGGCCAAAATTTCTGTATGTCCCGGGTATAGATGTCCGCCTTTGTGCAGGGCTTCTTTATTTAAAGGAGCTGTACAAATGGCCTGTATATATCCGTTTTTAGCTAATTCGATGGCACGTTTTAAAAATTGGAATGCGGCATCTCCTGCAGCTGCTGATACTTGTCCAAAAGACAAATTGGCAGGAAGCAAATTTAAATCAATGCAATCAATTGTACTGTATTGGTAAGTTGCTTCCTTTACAGATGAAATAGGGTGAATGGTCAGTTTGGAATTGGTAATTCTAGCTGCTCGTTCTAATATTTTTGCATCTCCTATCACTAAAGGATTGCATTGCTCATAAATGGATCGGTTTTGTAGGGCTTTTACGATAATCTCCGGTCCAATACCGGCAGCATCTCCCATCGTTATTCCGATGATAGGTTTCATTTGACATCTACTCCTTGTAATTGGTGAATTGCTTGAATAAATGTATTTTCCGAACCAAAGGCTCCCGCCTTTGTCACTACATGCATTCCTGAGTCATGAATTAATTTCGCTATTGGCACTCCTGTTTCCACTTCATCCAGCAATTCAAAACCCGAAGCTCCGATTTTCTCGCATACATGTTTTGCAGTATCCCCGCCTGTTAATATCATCCCTCTAAAATAGCCCTTGTTGATCAATGTGGAGGCAACTTCGCCTAATTTTTGAACAATGAAATTGCTTATTTCTATTGTGCTTAATCCTTTCGATTTTCCTATTTCCTGTACCTGTTTTATTTCATTGGGTGAAGCAGAAGAATATAGTGCGACATGATAACCCTGTTTGACCCAATCCTCTGCCTGGTGAATGGCTTTTTTCATTTCATCGCAGCGAATTTGGTCATCACTAACCAATCTTATGGAATCAAGCTGTACACCTTTGACATTCGTTAAAGAAAGGGCAAGATCTAACTGTTTGCGGGATACTTGGCTGACGCTACCAACTACTAGCAGGATGGGCTGTCGATTTTGATCAATCTTGATCGTTCTTTTTGCTTTTTGAAGCTGATAAACCTCGGGAAGGTAATTAGCCAGACCTGCCGACCCGACCCATACGACTTTTTCGTTAATGTGGCAAACGTATTGTGCGATACAACACAAATCTTCTTCAGTTAAAGAGTCAAAGACAATGTAAGGAATATGATTCGCACGATAATCGTTTAGTCTCTCTTTTACTTTATCAAATCCGAGACGAAGTGTTTGATAGTCAATTAACCCTATAGGACGCTTTGTCTGTTTGGCAATTAAACTGGGAATATACGACTCTTTAACTGGACATTTAGGGTCTCTTGATATTTCTGTCTCATGTAGCAATGTATCGTGTAAAAAATGATATCCTTTATAAGTGGTTCTTCCGTTTTTGGGATAACCTGGCGCAATAATCATAAATGTCGGCTTTATTGCATCGTAAACAGCATCGATTTCCGCTCCGATATTTCCTCTAAGGGTGGAATCGATTTTTTTGTAGATAATCGGGAAACAATCTTTTAGTTTTTCCGATACGACCTTTACTTTCTCATAGGCTTCTTTCTTAGATAAAGAGCGGCTATCAGTATCAATGACAACCGCATCGTTTTTGTCTAGTTGGCTCGAATGCAGTTGAAATAGTACGGATGTTTTTAAACCGTAATGAGCAAGCTGAACGCCGCTGTCGTTGGCTCCTGTTAAATCATCTGCGATTATTGCGATCTTCATGGTGCATCTCCTTCCTTAAATGGAGGAGCCCAAGTCATAGACATGGGCTTTATGGGTTAGTTTGGTAATTGGTAGTATTGCTGCAATTTATTTTTCTTTTCCAATCGTTTCGCCAAAAACGCGATGTAAATTGGTAGTAAAATCGCTGTCGTGACCGTACTTGCCGCTACTTGGACTGTCGCTAAATCAGCTACGCTTGCGAAAGAAGCATTCGCTGCCGCGATCGCAGCAGGAGTAGCTACAGCGTTTCCTGCGGTAGAGCCTTCAGCAGCACCGACAAGTGGATTCCAGCCGAATGCTTTAAAGATTAAGTATCCGGCAGTTCCTGTTAACAATACTGTAGCTACGCCCAACAATACGCCACTTAATCCCCCTTTGATGATGGCCCCAAAGTCGATCCCCATTCCTAAGGCGAACGCAAAAAATGGTATTAACATATCGCTGCCTTTTGCTAAAAATTCTCTCATTTCATTGTCTAAGTTTCCAAGTATCATGCCGATTGCAATTGGAAGTAAAACGGAGATAAAGGAGACAATGGAAAACATTCCATCGACAAACCCCATTGCGCCGAAAATAGATAACGCTACCATTGTTAAGAATGGTCCATCATTTAATGCTAATAGAGAATAGGCCGCTTTGTCATCTTCTTTCCCATACTGACCGACAATCGCCATATAAAGACCGCCGTTACTGTTGGTCATTGCCGCAATAATAGCCAGTGGTGTTAAACCTAAAAATAAACCGCTTGGACCAGCTGCTATATAGGTGATTAATCCTACAAGTGCCCCTACCGCCCACTTGACGAACAGTAATGTAAACCCTTTACCAAGCGCAATGCCTGCGCTTCTTACATTAATTTGTGCTCCTGCGCAAAGTAAAAATAGAGCGATTAAAGCACTTGCGCTGTTGACGAATAGCGCTTCTGTAAAGTTGCCGATTCGAAGCAGATTCGGTGCGAACGTATTGATCGTCGCGGCCAACAGCAATGGCACGACCATCATTCCACCAGGAATGCGGTCTAATGTTGCCTTAATTTTCATTCTTTCTCCTCTCCTTTGTTGTTGTTTTAAAATGAAACAATTTTATAAATAATATAATAATAAACCGCTTTCAATTTAATTTTATTAGGGTATGTTTTATTTATCAACAATATTTTTACATAAAAATAATAAAACTGAAATAATGTTGCATTATGCAACATTATTTCAGTTTTCTCCATAACGTACTTCGATTGATCCCCAATCTTTTGGCTGCTCTTGTCTGATTCATTTCTTCTTCTTGTAACACTTTCCAGATAATATCCTTTTCAATCTCAGCTAGCGGTTTATTGAGATCAATCACGGAACAACCTAGTTGAGCGTGTTCATCTGTATTTTTCCAAATGTTGTTTAAATCTTCTTTATTAATATACTCATTATTCGTAAACTGGACGGCTTGTTCAATCACACTGCTTAATTCTTGTAAATTATTTTTCCAAGTACGGCTGTACAGCCATTTTAGCGCTTCTTCCTGCACGCCTACGATTTGCTTTCCATATTTGACGTTATATTGCGCAATAAATTTTCGAACATATTCGTTTAAATCTTCCGCGTGTTCTTTCAGAGACGGCAATCGAATTTGGTTTTGTTTAAATTGTTTAAAAATTTGAACCGATAATTTTTTTTGCTGCAACAAATCAATCGGGTTATCATGAAATAAAAAAATAATGCGTGCTTTTGTCTGGTGGATCAGGTGCGCTAGATGATTTTGGTGTTCCAACCGCAAACGTTCAACACCTTCGAAAACACATGTTCCTATGTCCAAATGGACTAAGATAAGCTTGAGATAGTCTGCTATCTCGCGATGATCTTCTAAGACTCGGATGAGCAACAGAAAACTATCTTTCGCCTCGCTTTCACAATGAATGATTCCTGCTAGTGTTTTTTTTCCAGTTCCTTTTTCTCCGTATAATGCAACTGGCTTATTATGTGCAGCAGCCTTTTTCCCTTGCTTAATAACAGCTTTCATCAATTGGCTATTCCCGAGAATCTGTGAAAAGGAAGTCATGATTGGTTGTATGGCAGCAACGGATAGGCCATAATCTTGTTGGTCTTCCTTCTCTTCGGCTGAAAACCGCAGGTAATACTGGTGGTTTTCGGAGTTATCTATTTTAAGATACCCTTGCCGAAACTGCATATGTTCATCATCTGTAACGAAAGTGTACAATATTTCTATTGGTTCAATTTTTTTGCATAATTGTGTGCATGCATTGTTGAGAAATGGAAAATACGAATAAATAGTAGATTTATCCGAATCATTTTTGAGTGCTGGAAATATTTTTTGAAAAGAAGAACTAGTAAATTGTATCATGCCATTTTCGTCATAAACAACTAAAGGTTCTTTTGTTTTTTGCAGCAGTTGTTGATATACCTTTGTTTGTTTGGCAGTGTTTTTAATAATTTGATAAGTTTGTTTTGCTTGTTCAAACGCTTCGATTATGGACTCTCTGCCTGAAGTAATCAGTATGCTCTGAAGCCCGTTCGCTTCCGCAGTCTTGCAAGTAATCGTGTCTCCGATAATCGCTTGGGCGCCGTTGGCTTTAGCTTGTTGGACTGCCTCCTCTACCTCTTCTTGGTCATGGATAATGGTATAAGGAATTTTAACATCTAAAAGATTGGATACAGAAACAAAACCTTGGCATATGTTTAGGAATCCAATAATGTGAAGATGTGCGTTATGGTCTTTAACCAATGTCAATATACGTAATAAGTCATAGCCTGAGACTTTTATTTCAATAACTGGCAATGAGATATGCTGGCGCAGCAACTGAGCGGTGCCGCCGCGACTGATAATGAGATCATAACCTTCTTTTTCATATTGTTTCGCAATGGGTATAGCCTCTTGTAAATCTCCTTGTACAACTGTAATGTCCAGGGATTGTTGTTCTTTACCGAGAGTTAAGGCTAATTCTTTTAAACCGGGGTAGGGAGCAATCAATAATGTTTTTATTTTCATGTTTATCAATCCACCCATCTCATTTGTTTCTGCTACCATTCATTATAGCCTAGTTTCACTTTGAGGTAAGTTTCCTTATTGTTATTTTAGCTTTTGTCCTCTATCTCTCCCGATCCGGAATGATGGTTCCATTTTTGTAAATGTTGATGAATATTTTGGAAAGGCTGACAGTGGTGAACGGCGTCTTTGCACAGAATTTTGTACAGCTAGCAAGAAATAGGGATATAAAAATGTTTCGTGATGTAGATCTATGGCAATTAGCCGACTTAGCCGGCTTATGAGTGAATCATAACCGTTGTAGATGTAAGGAGATATTTTCGGGAGAGGATAAAGGAAAGCAAATAGAAAATATTTCGTTAGTGAATTTATTGAGGATTTGACAAGATAAGAGATTGAGGTAAAAGAGAATTAAAAGAAGAGGTAGTTTTTTCGGTTGTGTACTTCGCTTTCTAGCATGACTAGTGGGAAAAAGGCTTTTAAGAACCTTCCCCATGAGTCATGCCAGATCGAAAAATTTTAAATAAAATCATTTCTTTTGCTCTTAAATGGGTTGTGCGTATAAAAGCTGATAGTTCTCTTTTAACTACGGACAGATATTATAAGTGAAAGGGGAAAGGTCACAGCGGAAAATAGAAATTGAGCATTCTTATCCAAGATGAATCATTTTAAAACATTATGGCATTGTTCCTAAAGTGGTTATTCGTCCGATGTAAAGTTAATAAATAACACGGTACAATCTATCTACGGCAACTGGTATGTCTTCATTTTTTATATTGGCAAATCCGATAATCAAAATAATTTTTTTTCCTTCTTCGATATTGCCTAGTAAATTGAACCTCTTCATGGAGTATATTTCAAGTTTTTCTTTTTTTGCTCTTTCTTCAATTTCTTTATACCCTTTATCTGTTTTGAATTCCGCAATGAAATGAAGTCCTGCCGGCACATTTTTAATCTTAATGTCATTTCGAAATTTCCATTTCAATTCCTTAATCAGGTTTTCTCTTTTCATCTCATAGTGATTGTTCATGCGCTTGACGTGTTTTGCGTACTCGCCGCTTTCAATAAAATAGTGAAGCGTAAATAAATTCAGTGTATTGCTTCCCTGTATCCAATATGAAAAATGTCTTTTGTACTCTCTTAATAAATCGGGAGGCAAAACGAGATAACTGATTCGGAAACTTGGCATGATCGTTTTGGAGAATGTTCCTGCATAAATCACTCGTTGATTCCGATCTAGGCTTTGCAGCGATGGAATATTGTCCGTTCCGTATTTAAATTCGCTATCGTAATCGTCTTCTACAATATACCTTCCTTCAGAAGCCGAGGCCCAATTCAAAAGTTCAATTCTTCTTGAAATAGGCATAATGATTCCGGTCGGGAATTGGTGTGACGGGGTGATAAAAAGGAAATGTGGATTCAAAGCTTCCACTTTCTTGATGTCTATTCCTTTTTTATCAAGATCGATTGGAAAAACTTCAAAATTCATATCTTTTAATAATTGGTAGATGCGAGAATACCCAGGGTTCTCAATTGCAGCTTTTATATTTTCCCTCTGCATGCCCAACACTTGACGTAACAAGGGCTGTGTCCCGGGGCCGATAATCACTTGTTCTGGTTCGCATTTAACGCCGCGTGTAAGCGCAATCATACGTGAGATGGTTTTTCTCACAAGGTAAGGACCTTGAGGATGAGAAATGTCCGAAAGTTCGTTTTTGTGATTTTTTATTGCTATTTTTTCACACTTCATCCATTCTTTAAACGGGAACATGGAGATGTCAGCCGTCATATGTGATAAGGAAAGCCATCCCTCATCTTTCTTGGAGAATTCTTCTTTTAAATCATCTGGAAAGTTCATTTTAGCCTCTTTTTGATTGTTGAACTGTGTAATATTTTCCACATAGTAGCCTTTTCTTTCAATTGCGTAAATATATCCTTCAGCCAGGAGCTGCTCGTACGCATTTGAAACCGAATTAATGCTCACTCCTAATTTTTCTGCTAATTTTCTTTTGGAAGGCAATTTCTCATTGGTAGGAATCTTTCTCTCTAAAATCGCTTCTTTTAACGATTTATAAATTTGTTGATAGATATGATTTGACTTATCCTTTTTATCTATTTGAAAGAAAATCATAATCTATCTCTCCCTCTGGTACCTGAAAAATCAGAAAACTGGTACTTTTCTTTTAATATATTTATCATAATATTATTAAAAAACAATGTAAAGGAGGACAACATTGAATGTTAGGAATATTGACGACTGAAGGGCTGTAAACTAATCGGAAGAAATGCTTCAAGCGGCTTCACGGAAATTGTGCCTATTAAGCAGTCGTCCTATTTGCCGAAGGGTTTTACGGAAGAAACGATATAACGTTCGGTATGGGAAGCTGAGCAATATAAATATGGATCAAACATTTGATATTGTCCCGGATTTGATGATCGTTTCCAAGTCGTCGGCTGTGGGTTATTAAGCAGTGTAGCAGGCAAGATGGGAATTTGAAAGACTGCCCGTACTGGGTGAAACGCATGCCAGAAATCCGTCAGCATGTGCTCTTTTGTTGGCGATGATGGGTATCGTTGAAAAGAAGAATTTGCTCCCAATTTCTGAAATACTGCTGGAATGACAAGTGGAACATAATAGATGAAGGTAAATTCGCGGCATACATCCTATAGTAGCGGCGGAGATTATTGAAGACCACACGGACCATAAAAAAAACGAACCAAATTCTGAAATACCCGAATGAATGTGACTTTTTATTTTCTGACGGTATTGATGGAAATTTATAGACCTTTAACACCGTTTGTTGTTTCAAGTTGAGAGATAAATTCCTGTATTGGGAGTAAAGGTGGGTCAATGGCAGAGAGCCGGAGATGAAATAAATTAATGAGTGTTTACTAATTTGCTGTGGAAAAAGGTTTGGTAAAAAATTTTTCATTTAACGGAATTATATATATTTTAAACTATGAAAGTAAGAGGTGGTGTGAAAATGACTCGTTATGAATATGGTGGCGACGAATTTATATTTGTCGAATTAAGTGAAGAGATGAGTTTGGAAGTAAACTTTAAAGCAATGGCTATTACGAATCGATTAAAGGAGGAGAGACTTCCAGGAATAATAGATATTTGTCCATCGAATTCTTCGTATATGATTCGTTTCGATCCAGATCGTACCCATCCGAACGATTTGATTTCAAAATTGAGAGAACTAGAGGAATCTGTTTCTTCTGATGACATTGAAATATCTTCACGTGTTGTAGATGTCCCCATCTTATTTGATGATCCATGGACACACGAGGCATTAATGCGTTTTAGGGACAGGCATCAAGATCCCTCATCAACCGACTTGGAATATGCGGCACGTATCAATGGTTTCAAATCGAAAGAAGATTTAATAAAAGCAATAACTGACTTCCCTTTTATTGTATCGATGATTGGATTTGTGCCGGGGCTTCCATGGTGTTATCAAATGGTGCCTCGTGAGCAGCAAATAGAAGTACCGAAATATGTTCGGCCCCGGACATATACTCCCGAGCGGGCATTTGGTTTTGGTGGAGCGTTTGCTGTTATATATCCAGTTCAAGGGGCAGGAGGATATCAATTATTTGGTATTGCGGCAGCCCCCATATTCGAGAAAGAACAGCGCAATCATGATTTTAAAGATTCAATGACTTTCCCAAAACAAGGAGATATATTTAGATACCGCAGTATCACCATGGAAGAGTATGAGGAAATTCGCAAAAAAGTAAATGATGGGACCTTCCGCTATTTGACGAAGGATATTACGTTTTCAACAAAAAAAGTACTAGAGGATCCTAAAGCATTTTCTGAAGATGTGTTAAGGAGGTTGTATTCATGATAAAAGTCATAACCCCCGGACTGCAAACGACTATTCAGGACAATGGCCGTATTGGCTACTATGAAGTTGGAATGCCTCCGTCAGGTGCGATGGATAAGTTCTCTTACATTGTAGGCAATTTACTTGTCGGTAATAATGAAAATGCTGCTGCATTGGAAATCACATACATGGGGCCAACTCTTGAATTTCAAGAAGATGCCATTATTGCTCTAACCGGCGGGGAAATTCCTCCAAAAATAAACGGACAATCCGTTCCAATGTGGGAAGCTTTGGCTGTTAAAGCTGGGGATCAACTTTCTTTTGATTTTGTCAAAAATGGCGCAAGAGTATACCTCGCTGTAGCGGGCGGTTTTGATGTTCCTTTAGTAATGGGCTCGCGTTCTACATACACGCTATGCGGCATAGGGGGGCTAGATGGGAGACAACTGCAAGAAAATGACATACTTAAAATAGGAAATGAAAATATACGCCCTGCAAAAATTGGGGCACGCATTGACGATTCATTTATTCCGCAATTTTCAAATCAACATGAAATCCGCGTTGTTTTGGGGTTATGCAGTTATCGTTTAACGGAGGAGAGTAAGGAACGCTTTTTTTCCATTGATTGGACTGTTTCAACAGAAGCAAATCGGGTGGGCTATCGCTTCAGAGGGGAACGTTTGAATTTTGTTGAACGCAAACAGCCGTTTGGGGCTGGAAGCAACCCTTCGAACGTAGTCGATTTAGGTTATCCGATTGGATCCATTCAAGTGCCAGATGGTATTGAACCAATTGCATTATTAAATGATGCCGTTACAGGCGGAGGATACGCTACAATTGGTACAATCATAAGCGCCGATTTAAACAAATTGGCACAAGTCAAAACAAATGAATCCGTAAGATTTGTGGCTGTTGATATCGAAGAAGCCCTTTCAGCAAGAAAAGAAATAAAAAATATATTAAATCAAATAAAACAACAACTTTGTTAAATTGGAGGAATCTAATATGGAAAGTATCATTGTATCTGCGATCCCTGGAATATTTTATCGAAAACCGTCGCCTGAAGAAGATGAATTTGTTAAGGAAGGTGACCGTATTAAGGCAGGAGATGTTATAGGATTAGTTGAAGTCATGAAAACTTATTACGAAATAAAGGCAGAAAAAGATGGAATTATTGATAGATTTTTAGTTTCAAATGAAGAACCAATTAATGCCGGACAAGAGATAGCAGTGATTAAAGAAGAAAAGTGAAAGAATGGGGTGAACAAACAAATCAATGAGTCTTTTCAAAAAAGTATTAATCGCTAACCGTGGAGAAATTGCCAGAAGAATTATCAAAACTTGCAATCGGATGGGCATTCAAACCGTTGCAGTATATTCTGATGCAGATGCGGATGCACCGTTTGTAAAGGAAGCAGCTGAAGCAGTTTACATTGGAGAAAGCCAAGTAAAGAAGAGTTATCTGAATATGGAAAGCATAATCCGGGCAGCAAAAGAAACAAAAGCGGAAGCAATTCATCCTGGATATGGTTTCTTATCTGAAAATGCTGATTTCGTTAAGAGATGCGAAGAAGAAGGTATTGTTTTCATTGGTCCTAGTGCACAGGTAATGAAATTGATGGGAAGCAAAGTAGAAGCCCGGATCAAGATGTCTGAAGCGGGGGTTCCTGTAGTCCCTGGATCGGAAAGAAGTTTGGATTCAGTGGAAGAAGCGTTATCTATTGCGAACCAAATTGGTTATCCCCTTATGTTAAAGGCGAGCGCAGGTGGCGGGGGAATCGGGATGAAACTGGTTCGAGACGATAAAGAACTGGAAGAAGCCTTTCACTCAACGAGGCAACAAGCAACATCTTTCTTTGGAGACGGAACGATTTTTCTGGAAAAATGGATTTCAGAACCACGTCATATTGAAGTACAAATAGCTGCCGATCATTATGGCAATACTGTCCACTTATTTGAAAGAGAATGTTCTATACAAAGAAGACATCAGAAAGTGATTGAAGAAAGTCCATCCCCATTTCTTGATGAGGAACTTAGGGAAAAATTGTTAACAACAGCACTTCGGGGAGTAAAGCATATAGGATATACCAATCTAGGTACAATGGAATTTATCTTTGATGAACATAAAAATTTCTACTTCCTTGAAATGAATACAAGGCTGCAAGTAGAGCATCCGGTAACTGAAGAAATTACAGGCCTTGATTTAGTTGAATGGCAGCTGCGGATTGCCGCTAAACAACCTCTTCCGTTGCAACAAGATCAAATTCACAGAAACGGCCACGCCATTGAGTGCCGGTTGTATGCGGAAGATCCGGTCACTTACTTTCCTTCTCCCGGGCAGATCGAACGTTTGACTTTGCCTGTTCATCAAGCAAGATTTGATTTCGGTGTAGTAGAAGGGAATCATGTTACTCCATTTTACGATCCTATGATAGGAAAGATAATTGTACATGGCAGCAATCGAAGAGATTCGCTAGAAAAAACAAAACACGTCCTTGAGCAAATCGAAATTCAAGGAATTAAAACAAATCTGCCATTATTGAAAAAAATTATGCAAAATGATCTGTTTGCAAAAGGCCATTATACAACCAAGTTTCTCGATCATTTTAATTTGAATCAACAAGTGAAATGAGGGGATCAACGTGTATAAGGTAGATATCAATTGCGATATGGGTGAAAGTTTTGGCCTTTATGAGCAAGGAAACGATGAAGAAATGATGAAGTATATTTCTTCAGCAAATATCGCATGCGGTTTTCATGCAGGAGATCCTCATGTCATGAGGAAAACAGTTGAATTGGCGAAGAAATATAATGTAGGAATTGGTGTGCATCCCGGATTTCCTGATTTGCTTGGTTTCGGCCGGCGCGCAATGGCATGTACACCGTCGGAAATTAAGGATTATATCATTTATCAAATGGGAGCATTGAGAGAATTTGCAAACATTTTTGATGTAAAATTACAACATTGCAAACCGCATGGAGCTTTGTATATGAGGGCAATGGAGGATAAACAGGTGGCACGTGCCATTCTTGAGGCTATCCATGCTGTGTCAAAGGACATGATTGTGTTTGCTTTAAATAATTCAGAATTTATGGAAGAAGCAATAAAAATGGGTATCCCTGTAGCCAAGGAAGCTTATTCGGATCGTGAACATACGGAAAATGGGTCTATTATATTAACTAGAAAAGGCTCCGAAATAAAGGACTATGCTGCAATGGCTGATCGTGTTGTTAGAATGATTAAAGATAAAAAAGTCATTACTCACGATGGAAAAGAGGTTTCTATTGAAGCAGATACGATTTGTATTCATGGAGATACTCCTGGAGCACCGGAACTAGCAAAGGCAATCGTAGAAGCATGTAACAAAAATGATATACAAGTTCTGCCTATAAATAAAATTCTTAATTGAGTTATGAATCTGAACAGGAAGTCTCCCTTTATGTGTAAAGCAAAGATTCTGAATTAGGAAGTAATGCTTTCACGTGAGCTTTTCATATATAGGCGATACAAGATGTTAAGTGTGGTTTAAAAAATTGTTGCGTAAATCAGGAAATTTATCAAGTGAACCTTAAGGGATTTGATAAAAAAGAATATTTGGACCGTGGAACAAAATCAATGAAAAAGAACTTTCTTGTAGGCTTTTTCAAAAGCATGTTTGGTAACTTTCTAAGCATTTTTAAAACCATTCTAAGCCTCGTTTTGTCTGTTTTGAAGGGATGGCTAGGATCCGTGGTATCCGTCAGAAGATGTGCCATCTTTTTGGCAAACAAAAAATAATATCAATACGAGCTCAAGCCAATACCTTATATTGGCTCAACGCTTAGGAAAATTGGAAAGTGACAGACGTCAGTGAAACACTCGGACACCAGAGGTTTTTTTCATAAATAATGTGGTATTAAGTTAGGGACAAAATACAAGGAAGAAACCTAACATAACGTTTTTAGAAATGTGCCGGCAAAAATTTACCGACGGTGTCATTACTGGTTTAAAGTGGTGGGACTATATGTTTTCTGTGCCATATTTTAAAATAACTAATTAATCAATCTTTTTTAAGAGTCAGCGTTTAATTTAGCTGACCAATTCTTTTTGAAATAAAAGTTATCCTGCAGGTTTGAAGAATATGTTCTTAGGTCGATCATTACTCGTTTCAGTTCATATACACTCTCTTTTGTAAGCGTCGCCATTTCTGGCTAATCACAAAGAAAACTAATAATTCTCTTTTTCCTGTTTGTGATTCTAATGTTAAACATTGTTTAAAAGGAAGGATGGAAATATCAGCAGGTATATGTAAAAGAGAAAGCCAGCCTTCCTTTCTTCATATATGATTTGATTTACTGGAAATTACTTTGTATTTTTTAACTTTGTAATATTTTCTTCATAACATCTTTTTCTTTCAATTGTCGTAAATATTTTCTTCATCTAGGAACTGCACGAATGTTACTTCCCCCTGATTTTTCTTTTAGAAGGTAATTTTTATTTGGTTGGAATCATTAAAATGGATTTATTTACCGTTTTTAGAAATTCCCTAATGAAAATGATTGGAATGAGTGTATTTATTTGAAAAAAACATGATCAGTCTCTTCTACTGGTACCTGAAAAATCAGAAAACTGGTGCTTTTCACTATAACAGAAAATTGACATAATTCGTATATATATTGATTTTGAGGAGGCAATGAAAAAATGGCATCATCGACAACGATGGAAGACTTGCAGGCTAAACGGAAAAAGTATGTTCCTAAAGGGGTGAGCAATGGAAATTTAAGTATTGCGCATCATGCAAAAGGGGCTACCATCATAGACATTGACCAGAATGAATGGATCGATTTTGCAGGGGCAATCGGAACTTTAAATGTAGGGCATAGTCATCCTAAAGTAACGGCTGCTGTAAAAGAGCAGGTTGATAAATTTTTGCATCCTGGTTTTAATGTGATTATGTACGAAGGATACATTAAGCTTGCGGAAAAATTATGCAAGATTACGCCAGGCAACTTTGATAAACAAGCTATTCTTTTTAATTCGGGTGCGGAAGCAGTCGAAAATGCAGTTAAAGTGTCCCGTAAATTTACAGGCAGACAAGCGGTCGTTTCATTTGTCAGAGGGTTTCATGGAAGAACGAATATGACGTTGAGCATGACGAGCAAAGTCAAACCATATAAATTCGGATTTGGCCCTTTTGCTTCAGAAGTGTATCAAGCTCCTTATCCATACTTGTATCGAAAACCGGATCATATGACAGATGAGCAATATATTGATTGGACGATTGAAGAATTCAAGAAGTTTTTCGCTGCTACTGTGGCACCTGAAACGGTTGCTTGTATCGTAATGGAACCTGTTCAAGGGGAAGGCGGTTTTATTATCCCGCCGAAGAAATTTGTCAAATTTGTCAGGGACTTCTGTGATGATCATGGTATTGTTTTTGTGGCAGATGAAATTCAAACTGGTTTTGGCCGTACAGGCAAATTATTTGCAATTGAACATTTTGATGTTGTCCCGGATTTGATTACTGTTTCCAAGTCATTGGCTGCCGGGTTGCCTTTAAGCGGTGTAGTAGGCAAGGCGGAAATTTTAAATGCTGCCGATCCGGGTGAACTGGGTGGGACGTATGCTGGGAATCCTGTAGCTTGTGCCGCCGCACTAGCAGTCATTGATATCATCGAAGAAGAGGATTTGCTCACAAAATCAGAAATACTGGGACAAAAGATTGAGAAAAAACTGCTGGAATTACAAGCGAAACATGAGTTTGTAGGGGAAATTCGCCGCTTAGGTGCTATGGTAGCGGTGGAGATCGTAGATAACCGCCAGAACAAACGACCGAATAAAGAGAAAACGAATCAAATTCTGAAATATGCGAATGAACATGGTCTTTTATTGCTTTCAGCTGGTATTGATGGAAATATTATACGCTTTTTAGCTCCGTTGGTTATTACTGACGAGGAATTAAATAAAGGGTTATCCATATTGGAAAAAGCTTTTGCTCAATGAACTGGGTGAAGACACTGAGGATAAAATTGCCGGGAATCCATTAACCAGTGGCGTTATATATTATTATATCCCGGCAAAGAAAAACCCAGAGGGAGGTAAACCTTGATGGCAGCGACGATTAAAGTCACGAATCCTGCAACAGGTGAGTTGATCCAGGAAGTAAAGGCAGATACAGAAGAAGAGATTCATCTTGCATTGCGGAGAGGGCATGAAAGTTTCCGAAAGTGGTCCAAAACAAATGCACATGAACGATCGAGACTATTAAAGCTTTGGTCTAAAAAAATCCAAGAACATAAAGGTGATCTTGCAAAGATCATGACAATGGAAAGCGGTAAACCTTTGCACGAATCATTGGGTGAAGTTGACTATGCAACTAGTTACATTGATTGGTATGCAGAAGAGGCGAAGCGGCTTTATGGACGAACAATTCCTGCAAATACGGAATCCAAACGTATCATTGTCAGCCGCCAACCGGTAGGATTGGTTGCAGCCATTACTCCTTGGAATTTTCCAGCCGCAATGATGACAAGAAAAGCTGCACCGGCATTGGCAGCTGGATGTACATTCGTTGTGAAGCCAGCAGAAGATACCCCGTTAACCACGATGAAATTGATTGAGCTCGCTCATGAAGCCGGAATACCAGCGGATGTAATTCAATGTGTGAATGGCTATGGCAGTGAGGTAGGAAAAATATTTACGGAAAGCAAATATGTCAGAAAAATTACGTTTACCGGCTCGACTCCTGTAGGAAAATTATTGATCAGAGACAGTGCCAGTACAGTTAAACATGTTTCAATGGAATTAGGCGGCCACGCACCGGTCATTGTTGCACATGATGCTGATATTGATTTGGCGGTAGAACAAACGATAGCTTCCAAGTTCAGAAATGCCGGTCAAACATGTATTTGTGCAAACAGAGTTCTAGTGCATGAAAGCATTGTAGAGGAATTTGCTGAAAAATTAACAAAGGAAGTTAAAAAATTAAAAGTTGGAAATGGTTTGGAAAAAGGCACTCAAATTGGGCCAGTTATTAATGAAAAAGGCTTTAATAAGATTGTCTCGCAGGTCAATGATGCAATCAGTAAAGGTGCTGAAGTTCTATGCGGCAATAAATACAATGCAAATAGGGAAAAAGGCTATTTCTTTGTTTATCCGACAGTTCTCAAAAATGTCAATGAGAACATGAAGATTATGCAAGAGGAAACATTTGGACCCATTTTGCCAATCACAACGTTTCAGGAATTAGAAGAAGCTGTTAATATTGCAAACAGCACGCCTTATGGTCTGGCCGCTTACTTTTTTACAAATGACTATAGAACAGGCATCTATCTGCATGAGCATTTAGATTTCGGAATTATCGGCTGGAATGACGGCTCTCCATCTGCTGCCCACGCTCCTTTTGGAGGAATGAAAGAAAGCGGAATCGGCCGTGAAGGTGGAGTGGAAGGCATTGAACCGTATTTGGAAACGAAATATTTGTCAATAGGGGATATTTATAAATAAAAGACTTTTTGCAGGGAGTTTTTAACATCTGTTAATTTTCAATTTGATAGAAACTAATCGGTTTTTCATAAAGTTGGTTACATCCACCATCCATGATCAGGAATTCGACTTGGGAATTTGTACAATCTGTCACATTTCCGATCAATGTTGGGTCGACTTCTCCATCGTTTACATGAGTTGGAGTTACTTCGATCGCAATCGGTAATTCACTGATGGTATCTACAGAAAAATGCACTTTATGGCCAAACCAAGTGATTTTATTGCTAAAAGAATCAAACTTTGCTCCCCAATTTGCATTGCCTGTTTGTTTTTAGACTTGTTATTTTCATAGGCGTTAATGGCGGCACTATCGATAGCCTGATGCCCTCCATTGATACGCCTTCAGCTTGGCCTATCTGGACAAGATCATATAAAGATTTTTTCTGCTAGATTTTTTTGGGTGTGTTCATGGAAAATACTGTACTAAAAGTAGAGGTAGATGGTGCAGGTCGACCGATTTAAACCGCATTGATAACGGAATGAATGTCTTAATCCAATCGGTTACGAAGGGCTGTAAACGTATCAAAACCTTCTAATGGAGCAGCAATAAGAGCTCTTAAAATTCCTTTCCTTAGAATGACCTTCAGCCCCCCCTTGGGGTGAAGAATTGCTTAGCAAAGGGACGTAAATCAAGAGCACTAAAAAAGATTTGGCAAATTTTCTTTAGAATCTAAAATTTACAGTTCTTCAAAAAGGAAAATAGACTTTCTTGTAGAATGTACTAAGTGACTTCCCCCTAGCGAATTATTGTGTTTTGGTCACATCAAAAATTCTGCAAATGAGGGGTGAAGTCCTTTTTTCTTTCTCTTAGAACAAAAAAATGTAAAATGTTCAAATAAAAAACTTGATTAGAAGTTAAAATTTTTTTATTTTTGTTCTTAATTTCTCTAAATTTCAAATGGTTCAGGTATCAATATTTGGATTTCCACAACCTAAGTTTAGTATCCTTGATAACTGGGCACTTCATAGTACAGCTTCCAGTTCATTAGGGTTTCTGTTTTTTTCCAAAATAAAAGGGTAGAGAATCGAAAAATCCTTATGCAGTGATATGCAAAGGGGCTATACATGGAGAGAGCTTTAGGTTTTGCTAAAATTATTGAAGCTGACGCTTGACTAAAGAATCATGGCTACAGAGGATTCACGCCAAGCCCTTGATGGATAGATCGCATATATGTATATTTATACATAATTTTGATATAGGTATACTGCAACACTCTGTATTTTTTCTTGCAGAAAACAGTTTTTTGAGTCGCGAGATTTATTTTCATAGAATGCAAGAGTTTTCCTGATGAATTCATGAAGAAGAATATTTGTTACAGCCTGAATACGTGTTTTGATTTGCCGCAAGTCTTCGTACCCATTCATACACTCTCCCTTTCAATAAGTACATGCAGTCAACGGAATTCGGACTATGATGAAACTTAGTCTAATGCTTCTTCGCATGAAAGGCACGGATCATGCTTGCCTCTTCTCAGATCCTGTCTGCTATTTCGATCGAGTCAAATAAAATAACTCCTTTATTTCCGCCTCCATTTGAAAAATAAGGAAGGATTACTCATCTAGAAAATAATTAGGATCTATTTTCAAGGGAAAAAGAACTTATCACAAATTATGGTAAAATTGGAAGAAATATAGACGTGATGTGAAGCGATCTTCGGAGTGGCCCTGGTTGATGATGCTGTCAGCGGTGGATGCCCGGAAACAAGAGATTGATGAGACGATTCTCAAGGAACTGGAGGTGTTGGCGATGAACGAGCAAGAAATTCGCGAAGCATTGGAAGAGTGGGAGAAGCTAAGCGTCAGTTCGGAAAATCGCTACGCGTATGAAATGCGGCTGAAATGGCTGCGGGATCAATTGTCCAATCTTCTTGGCGAGCGGCGTGCGGGGATGGAGGAAGGGTTGGAAAAAGGATTGAAACAAGGGCTAAAGCAAGGTCGGGAGGAAGAACGGAAGAATATGATCCGGCATATGTCGGCGAAAGGAATGGCAGCGAAAGATATTGCCGATCTCACTGGACTTGCGGAAGAGGAAGTGCGAAAGTGGTTGAAATAGATTGCCTGTCATTTGTCGAAGCCGTTTGGCATTCATCCGAAGAAGTAGTGGAAACGTTAGAAAACCTGCCGCCTAATAAGGCTTTGCTGCTCCATCGAAAAAAACAGATGTAGCACTCGGAACTAGGAAATCGGAATATCTGCTCGAACGAATCGTTAAACAGGCGGTGGATGCCCGGAAACAAGAGGGCATGAATCGATTCTCAAGGAATTGGAGATGTAGCCACTGGAAAATTAGAAAGGCTACAAAATATTTATTACGAAATAAGAACAGTAAAAAATAGAAAAGGCAGAGTTGTTGCTAAACGAAAGAATCCTACTGATGAATTAATACGTGTTGTGAAAAGGAATTAAAAATTGAGTGTGTGATGATGAAACAACTGAATAATGGCATTTTTTCCTGAAAGGTTGCTAGGGAAAAAATGTTGGAAATGTCAAGTTTATGGATAGGATGGCAAAAAATCCATTTGCAACCAGTCGATCTAAAAAATAAACAGGTTGTTCGTACACAGCCAAAAACGAACAGGAGGAAAGTAAAATGTTGAAAAAACTTTTTTCATTTACTGTTGCGACTGGACTTATTTTCGGTTTGTTTTCATCATCACCAAGTATTGCAAGTGCAGGAGAAAAGAAAGGTACAGGAAAATGTTCCATTACGATTACGACAGACAATACTTACAACAACAAAGCACAAGCAACAGGACTTTGTAAAGGATTCATTTATGGCTACTATGTAAGTGGTCAGTTCGTAGTAGATGGGTCTTACACTGGAGAAGTTGTGAATGGTCAAAAAATTACATTTTTCTTGCCTCCATTTGTTAGTGACTATTACAATTACGAATTGACGGTCAAAACAGTGGTAAAAAAAAACCCAGTGGAACCAGCACCAAAGCCAACACAACCAAAACCGGAGCCAAAACCGGAACCAAAACCGGAAGTGGAAAAACCGTCAAAGCCAAGCCAAACACCAAAGCCAGCAAATCCAAAACCAGCGCAAAATCCAAAGCCAACACAAAAGCCAAATCAAGCAACAAGTCAAAATCAAACTCAAAAGTCAAATCAAACACCAAAGCAAAATCAAACACAAAAGCCAAATCGAGCAACAAATCAAAATCAAGCAACAAGTCAAAGTCAAGCGCCAAGGCAAAATCAAGCAAGTCAAGCACCAAAAAATGACAGTCATGAATCCAAAACTTCTTCTAACGTAGCAATGAACAAAGTAGAAGGAGATAAAAAGATCCCAGATGAAAAGGAAGTAACATCATGGACAACAGAAGATCTTAAAGCAAAAGGCGCAAAAGTCGTTGAAAAAGATGGAAAATTGTTTGCATTTGTTGATGGGGTTTATGTGGAAATAACGGAAGATCAAGCAAAAGAACTAGGGTACAAAAAGGAAAATGAAACACAAAAAGCAGAAAATGATGATGAAGAAGAAAATGTAGTAGAGGACAAAAAAGATGATGAAAAACATAACAGCGAAAAGAAAGAAGAAAAGAACAATGCAGGTAAAGTTCTTCCTATTGTAGCAGGTGCGACAACAATTGCAGGTGCAACAATTGCAGGTTTATACTACTTCCACCCATCTACAAAGGAAATCATCAACAAGATTATACAATACATTTTAAATCTCTTCAAAAAGTAAAAAATAAATATTTTTAAATAAACAGAGGGAAGTGTTTTTTCAATCAGAAATGGTATTGTCCCCTACAGGTAGACAGTAAAAAAAGAGGCTATTTGATATAACACCTAGGAGGGGATTTTTATGGCTAAAAAAGTCGAAGACACTATGATGGAAATGCTAATTTAACTATGTACAAACATGATTGTTTAAAGCTATATAGTTTCTCTCATTGCCTTAGGGCAATTTTACATGGAGAGGCGGGTATGATAGCCTTGTTAGGCGGAGCCAGCTATTGATATTGCTGGCTTCTTGGCTCGTACGTAAGTCATGCCCGTAGAGGCTCCATGTCAAGTTATTACTATCCACCACTTAATAACATAATTATCCATAAAATCATTTTTGTACATCACTTTACAATCAAAATTGTGCATTCTTATTTTGACATTTACACTATGATAGCCGTGTAAAAGAATTGTATCCAGTAAAATATAATCAGTTTGGAGAACTCTAACCGAAAATCAAGGGAAAACAAGATAATCCTATGAAAAATAGATCAAAGCGTCATTACGGAATAATCCAGACTGACTGATTATTGCTGAAACAAGGGGTTCAGAGCTTATGATATGTTTAGATCAAGATGCTTTAAATCAAACTATTGAAACGATGGAAAAGGAAGCTGTTTTAAAAACGGATCATTTTAACAAAATTCAGTTCTTGTTTACCTAATCATTTGTGCTGCTTTCATGCTCATATCACCGTAATCTTTCGCTGGCAGCAATAGCATCATTCACATTTCTTGTTGTGAATAGGTAAGTTTTCCGCGGCAAAATGTCATTACTACTTCAAGGCGGTCATTTAAAACAACTAAGTCAGCATCTTTTCCTTTTGCAATGCTTCCTTTGCGATCATAAACGTTTATTTGTTTAGCTGGGTTAACGGCTGCCATTTGAATAATGTCTTGAAGCGTACATCCGGTGTAAGCCATCATGTTTTTGGCTGCATCGTTCAGCTTCAAAATACTTCCTGCCAGCGTCCCATCCCGCAAAACTGCCCGATCTTCATTCACTCGGACTTCTTGGCCTCCAAGTTCATAGATTCCTTTACCGAGACATTTCGCTCTCATTGCATCCGTGATTAAAATAAGCCCGTCATTTCCTTTGTTTTGATAAGCAAATTTCACCATTTCCGGACACACATGAATGCCATCTGCGATAATTTCGCACAACACCTCATCATGCATGAGCACTGCTAGAGCAGCTCCCGGCTTGCGATGGTGCAATCCGCTCATTCCATTAAATAAATGGGTTGCATGGGTAATGCCAGCTTGTATGCTTTTAGCAGCTTCAGCATAAGAAGCATCTGAATGCCCGATGGAGGCGACAACTCCTGTTTGTTTTAAATAATCGGTTAATTCTATTCCACCTATTCTTTCAGGCGCCAATGTCACAAGCTTTATCGATCCGCCGGACATATGCTGCCATTTTTTAAATAAATGCAAGTTCGGTTCGAGAATATTTTCTGAGTGCTGCGCCCCTGCTCTTTTAGGGGAAATAAACGGACCTTCCAAGTGGACTCCTAACACTTCTGCATATCCGGGTTCATTCGCTGTTTCCATGTACTTTCTTACATTGATCAGAGCTTCTTCAATCCGCTGTTCAGAGCTTGTCATCGTTGTTGCTAAAAAACTCGTCGTTCCTTCCCGGGGGAGTGCCGCTGCCATTTTGCGAATTGCCTCATCGGTTGCATCCATCGTATCGGCGCCTGCTGCTCCATGAATATGCAAATCGATAAAACCAGGAATGACTGCATATTTGTTTTTGCTTTCAATTTTTTCAACCCGTTCGTCTGTAACAGCCAGCTTTTCTTGAGGACCAACTTCGAGAATTTTCCCATTTTCTATTAATACATATCCATTTTTGAAAACTCGTTCTTCAGCATATACCGTCATATTCGATAATAAAATCTTGCTCATAAAGATCTCCTTTTTCTAGTAACAATCTCTATTTAAATTGTATGTATGTGGAACAAAATGTTAAATGACTTTTATGGGATTTTTAAGCACATATATTGGGTCTATCCGGAAAATTGAAAAAATATGAAACTACTGCTTCCAGATAAAGAAAATTTCAATAATTCTTTTTAGCAGCTTTTCCTTTAAACCGCAGTCGTTTCATTATTTTGAAGCAAACATATCGTTCATCTGCATGCCGGAATACACATTATATCACAATCGCTTATTCGTAATGTAAGCTTCCGTTCTGAAAGAAACGTTTTTTCGCTAGTGTGCATAAAGCAGACCGGTCCAATCAGTAAGGATATGTCGTTAAGCGTCGTCTGCGAAGCTCCGAACAATCGAGAGGCTAGCGGCTGGATCTGGATAAAGAGGCTGAATAATTTTTTTGATTTTCGCAAAACTTTTTATTTATTATTTGCGAATATATAGGTAGTGATAGAAGTTTTGAGCTTTGGGATTGGAAGTGAAGCTTCACGATGGATCAAGAGAAGAAATGGATAAAAGCAATACAGAAGCGGGCAAGTGAAAAAGCGGCAAATAAGCTGATCTCTTATTATTACAAAGAGATTTATGCGTTCGTATTTAAACAAACGTTTGATCAAGAATTAGCGAAAGATTTGACGCAGGAGATTTTCATCAGCATGCTGCGCGGCATTCACCATTATGAGGGGAAAGCGGCGTTCCGGACATGGCTGTATAAAATCGCAAAGGCGAGAATCATCGATTACTATCGCTCGAAAGAATATAAACAGCAGAAGAAAACGGTCAATTTGTTAACAGATCAGCGGGAAAGTGATGATGTGCTTTTTACAATCGAACAAAAGGACGAGGTAAAACAGGTTTTAAACCTGCTTGAACGATTTGATCATGAGAATCGACGAATTGTGCAAATGAAAATTTTTGCAGGCCAAACATTTGCCGAGATTGCCGCAAAGCTCCAGATAAAAGAATCAACCGTAAAAACGAAATATTATTCTACATTGCGAAAAATCAATGAGCAGTTAAAGGAGGATGTCCATGGCCATTGATAACGAAAAAATTCCTTTTCCTAGCGATAAGGAGATCAAACAAGAAATTCAGAAGATTATTGCAAAAGGCATGAACAAAAAGCCTTCCTTTTGGCAATATATGTTCACTATGTATCGCGAAGTCGGTTTCCGCAACGTCTTTCGTGATCTGACGGAAATCGCTTTTACGATTGTTTTAACTATCGCTGTTTTCGCTATGTTTGTTCTTTCAACCGCAGAATATTTTTCATGGACAGCCTTGGATGTATATACATTCATCTTTTGTTTTTCACCTGTTGTTTATTTTGTCATCGTTTTTTTCTTTTTTATTTGCCAAAAGCAAAAGCCGGCGTTTGAGGTGGAAATGACTTGTAAATACAATGTGTATCAATTAGCAGCATTCCGTATGTTCATGTTCAGCATTTTCGCTATGCTCGCCAATGGAGTCATCATTTTCTGGCTGGCAACAGAGTTTTCCATTCATTTTCCTTTTGCCTTTTTATTATCTGTTGCATCTTTATTTCTTTTTGCTGCTGCTTTTTTGTATGTATTGCTTTATGTACCGACAAAAAGTGGGAAAATTGCTTTATTTATCAGCTGGATTGCCGCAAACTTGTTTCTTTCTTACATGAACAGCTATGTTTATCAAGCCTTTTTGTTAAACGTTCCGTATTTTATTTACATCATCATCGGGATGGCTGCGATGTATATATATGTTCATCAGCTTAAGCTGTTTTTCGTCAAAACCAATATAAAAGGAGTTTTGTAAAGATGCTAATTGTCGACCATGTTTCCAAATATTACGGCAATTTTATTGCTCTTGAAAATGTTCATTTACAGTTTGACAACGGAATTTACGGACTATTAGCTCCAAATGGCGCTGGGAAGACAACATTGATGAAAATGCTTGTCACACTCATCTTTCCGACAAAAGGAGAAATTCGTTACAACGGAGAAAATATCATCCATCTCGGCAGCAAATACCGCGAGCTTCTCGGTTATTTGCCGCAGCAGTTCGGATATTACAAGCATTACACCCCTGCAAAATATTTGCTTTACCTTTCAGCATTAAAAGGGATTTCAAAGCATGAAGCAAAAGAAAAAATACCGGAGCTTTTAAAGCTCGTTGGACTTGAAGATGTCATGCATAAAAAAATGAGGAAGTTTTCCGGCGGGATGATTCAGCGGGTCGGCATCGCCCAGGCATTGCTGAACGATCCAAAGATTTTGATTCTTGATGAGCCCACTGCAGGTCTTGATCCGACCGAACGCGCCCGTTTCCGCAAGCTTTTAACCCAATTAGCAAACGATCGGATCATTATTTTATCAACGCATATTGTGTCTGATGTCGAATCGATTGCCAATGAAATCATTATGATTAAAGATAAAACGATTTTATATAAAAAGCCGATACGTGAATTATGCCAATTATTGTCCGGCCGCATTTATGAGACCGCAGCTGATTTTCAGGATGCAGAAATCTTTCGGAAGCGATTTGCAACAATTTCGGAAAAGCAAGAAAATGGCCAGATGATCTTTCGGTTTGTTAGCGACGAACAGCCAAATGAAAATTGGAAAAGTGTTGAGCCGACATTAGAGGACGTATTTCTTCATGTATATGGAGAAGGAGCGCTGGCATAATGATCAAATACGAATTAATAAAAGTTGTCAAGTCGCCGATTTTTATCATTTTACTATTATTTTTTGTGGCGTTGAATGGTTTGATTATTTTCGACCATAAAAATGAACGGGAAAATTTACCTGTTTTACAAAACATAGTTGAGCAATACGGGACGAAAATCGATGATGAAGCATTGGCAGGTATGAAAAAAGAAATCGATCATGAAATGGTATGGGTGAATGAGCTGAATCCAAAAAGCGGGAAGCAGTATCAGTTTCCATATGAGTTTATAAAAGGCCATGAAGCGTTTCTGTACCAACATCTTACGGATCGTGAATTAAACAGGCTATTCAATCTCAACTTGTTCACTCAATATTATGAAACCGCTAAAAGCGTCGATGATATTTACAGCGAGCTGGATGCGACAGAGTTTGCCCGGCAACAAATCAAGAAATACGGATTAAGCGGGGAGGCAGAAGAAACGGTGCTGAACCAAGCCAATCTTTTAGAAAAGCGGCTGCAGCAGCTAGTGAAAAACGGTGAACATCGCCATTTCTTTTATTTAGGATCAGTCTATGAAATGCACTCCTTGCTATTTAAAAAGCTTGGCCGGGCGATCGCTTTTGAAGGAATGATCCTCGTCGTTTTAATCACAGCATTGCTAACTAATTATGAATTTGAACACCGTACATTCTTTGTTGCATTTACGAGCAAACGCGGGAGAAATTTGCTATGGGACAAGCTTGCTGCAAGTGTAATCGCTAATGTGTGTGCTGTTATGTTGTTAATCGCAGCGACATTGATCATTTACTTTTCTGTCTATGATTATTCTAATCTTCTGTTTGTGCCGATTAGCAGCTATTTTAATAGCGAAACGCCTTTTCCTTACATATCGTGGTGGAATCTATCATTCTTGCAGTATGTTTGTTTATTTGTCGGCTGTTTACTATTAAGCCAGCTGCTGTACATGCTGCTCACCTTCAGCTTATCTATATGGCTGAAAAACAGCTATCTTGTTTTCTTTACATTTGCTCTGTTCGCTGGTGTTAGTTTATGGCTTCCAAGCGTTGTTTCACTGAATAGTAAATTTATCTTGATCATGCATGTGAATCCTTTTTATTTAATTATGAATCCGCATGTATGGTTTATGGGAAACAACATTTTTACGATGTTTCCATATTTTGAAGCTGTAACGATAGCAGCGTGGGCGGTCATATTTATTCTATTAGGATTCTTCAGCATGTACAAATTTAAACGGCAACCATTAAATTAGGGGGAAGAATATTGAGAGTTTTTTTATACGAACTAAGAAAATTGTTCAATTGGAAGGTGCTGCTGCTTATTTTGTTCATCAGTTTTCTGTTTTACAAGCTGTTTTTAAGCTTTTATTTTGAAAATTTCCCTAATGGACGGCCTGCAAAAGATGAGTTTATGATTACGAAAGAAATGATCAATAAATATGGGCATGAAATGGACGAAAAAGAGTTTCAACATTTTAAAAACTGGTATAAGCAAAAAAAAGACGAGGCCAATGCCTATTTAAAATCACAACAAGATGCGGAAAAACTAGGCATTACAACATATGAACAGTTTCGACAATTGGATTTAACAAATAAACAGTATGCAGATTTTCATGAAAAAGTCGTGTTTGTTGATCAAGCAGATGTTTTTTGGGAGCTGCAAGCATTCGAAAATATCATTGAACAATATGAATCGAAAGGGAGGGATATTGAATCTTATACCGATGAAGATCAGCAAGAACGTGTAAAACAAATCATGGCAAACAATGATGTCAATTCTGTTTTTCCATATCTTGTCTATGAAAATTACAATGAGCTCACCCGCTTTTGGACGGTTTTGATTATTATAAGTGTTGTCATGGTAACATGCCGCGTTCATATTACAGACAGACTAAACAATGCGATCAGTCTGCAATACACGACGAAAACCGGTCGGAATTTGTTTTCTGCAAAACTTCTTGCTGCTTTAGCAGCCACAGCATTGATCACAACTGTGCAGATCGTCATTTTTTGGTTTTTCTATCTTGGGAATGGTACGCAAGCTTTTTTTCCGCTTTCCATCAATTCGTTCTATAATTTTTACTATTTTTGGTTTGACTTTACATTTGAAGGCTATATCATCACAACGGTGATTGCTACTTATATTGTTGCCATTGTTGCGGCGCTCTTTTCAGTATTTTTCTCACGGATCGCACAAAACTACATCACATTGATCGGCTCGCTTGTCCCGATCGTTGTGCTGCTAAGCTATTGTACTTTAAAATACCTTGTTGGCGAACTGTTTGCGATTCTTCATCCGCTTATGCTTACAATCGGCACCTTTCTTGTATTGATCGCGATCAGTACGATATTCATCATTTACAGAATGAAGCAGGAAAAGCTTGTTGATCTTATATAAGCCAAGCAATAGCGGACAAAGCACGATCTTGCTGATAGCGGGCTGGAGATCGATGAAGCAGGAATTCACGGGGTTGCTTCCTTCTTCTGATTTTCCTTCCTCCAGCCTCGATAAAATAACAGACAGTCTGATACGATTTACATTCATTTTTTAGAGCTTCGGCAAGCAATCAGAAACATCATGCCGCTATACCTTCTGATTTTTATCTGCCTATTTTTTGACTGATTTCTATAAATCCCTACCATTTTGAAATTTGATTGATCGAGAGAGGCTCGAAACTCTAAGACAATCAATCTCATTGAAACAATTTTAGTATCGGCTATTCAGTTTATGGGATTCGAAAACTTTAAGACGATGAATCTTAGACTTTGCCAGTATTTTTTTCTACCTACGCTATATGGTTTAAGGTGTCAGGAGGCTGGCAAGGTCTTTTTTATTGAAGTGCATTACTTTTGGACACCTGTATCAAGCGGAACGATGAAGGTTTCCGTCATTTCTGTTTTTTTCTAAATCTAAATGTTTTTCCTCTTTTATATTCATTGTTCATCATTGGTCATCATGTGGTTTACTTTTCATTTTCATATGATAAAATTTCTTCAAAAACTGACTAAACTAATATGTATTATATGATATCCGACCGGATGACCGGAGGACACAATCCTCAAAGTATGGGAATGTGTCCTTTTTTATATATTTCCATACTTTGATGAAATCAAGAAAGGAGGCTATGAGATTGGTATAAGACTTCCTGTATAAAAGCTAATTCGGAAATAAAAAAGATTGATAGGTGGGAGGAGGCATCCCGATGTATAAGGAGATAAATAAATATTTCTTAACTCTACTTGTTATTATATCACTTTTGATCACACAAGCTTGTTCCAATCCAAAAGTTTCCGGATCCAACACGAATGAAAGCACTGCTGCTGCACAAAAGGAAAACGATCAAGAGACAGTCACTATTACCATTGGATATCAAAGTCCTACAGCGCAAACATGGGGAGCACTCATTATTAAGAACCAAAAATTATATGATAAGTATTTGAAACAATTACATCCTGATAAGAATTTCAAGATTGAATGGTTTGACGCTCCAGCAGGATCTGTATTGAATAACAATATGGTGGGTGGAAAGATTCAAATTTCATTTTTAGGTGACATGCCGTCCTTGTTAAACGGTGTTATGGGGATTACACAGAAAAATTACCGCTCTGTTTTTATTGCTTTTGATGGAAAAGGTAAGAATGGACGTAATCAAGCTATTTTAGTACCAAAAGGCAGTGCTATTAAGGATGTTAAGGATCTTGAAGGAAAAACAGTATCTACCCCGATTGGAAGCAGTGCACATCGCATGCTTCTCGATGCTCTGGAGCAAAATAATATGGTCGATAAAGTTAAAATTATCGATCAGTCCGTAACACTTGGAATGCAAAGTATTGAACAAAATAAAATCGCTGCCCATTCCTCATGGGAGCCATATCCCAGCCTGATTACGAAAAAAGATATTGGGAATGTACTGCTGTCAGGAGAAGAAACGAATCGAGATTATTTAGCAGGAGTTGTCGCAAATAGAGATTGGGCAGAAAAAAATAAAAGCTATGTGGTTGCTTTTCTGGCAGCATTAAGCGATGCCCATCAATTGGTATTAGATGATCCGGAGAAAGCAGCTAAAATCTTTGCAGAAGAAAGTAAATTTCCTCTAGATATTACTTTAAAAATGGCGAAAAATATTCGTTTTGATTCAGCCATTTATCAAAAAGATTTAGATACATTAAGCAGCAGTGTGGATTTTTTGATTCGTATTGATAAGTTAAAAGAAAAGTTAAACTTGGATGAATTTGTAGATGATACTTATTTAAGAGAAGCTGTTGAATTGTTAGGTAAAAATTATTTGGATAATAAAGAATTGAAAGGTGATTGGAGTAAGGAGAAGGTGTATTGATGTCTTATACAGTTCAAATGGAAAATAAAAAGAGTGAAACAGGTCAACGTGATTTGGTAAAAGTCAATGTAAGACGGACCAGTATTAAAGTGATTTCCATACTCATCTTTTTGTTCATATGGTATTTGGTTGTTCATTTTAATATTCAATGGCCTTTACAGTTTGGGAATTTGCCCAAACCAACGGAAATCATCATAACCTGGCTTCAGAAATTTGGGGAGATAGATTATTATATTAATATTTCCGTAAGTCTTTTTCGCGTATTGGCAGGTATTCTTCTCGGTTTATTCACCAGCGTACCTATTGGAATGTGGATTGGACTTTCACACAATAAAATAAGCGAAGGGATATTTACGATCCTTGAATTGTTCCGGCCCATTCCTTTAATTGCTTATTTGCCTGTAGCAATGCTTCTTTTTCATACTATCGAAAGCAGTATTATTTTCATTACGTTAATCGGTGCATTTTTCCCAATTTTAATAAATACTATGGATGCAACAAGACAAGTTTCGCCAACCCTTATTCAAGCTGCCCGCTGTTTAGGAAGCGGTAGGACCCATTTGATAAGCAGAGTTTATTTACCCGCGGTATTATCCCAGTTATTCACTGGTTTGTCAGTAGGAGTCAGTGCATCCTGGATGGGGGTTATTACGGCAGAAATGATGTCAGGGAAAACGGGAATTGGCTACGCCACCTGGCAGGCTTATCAATTGATGGATTATCATAATTCGATTATTGGCATGTTCACCATAGGAATACTTGGTTATGTATCAGTTGCCTTTGTGCGATTGATTGAAAAACAGATCATTAAATGGCAATAAAATATAAAATTTTTCCATGAAGGGAACGAGACCTATGTCTGTTGAAATCCATAATGTAACCAAATCCTTTAAAGTAGGGACAGAAGAAGTGATAGCTTTAGATCGTATTTCATTGTCCATTAAAGAAAAAGAATTCCTTTGTTTACTGGGGCCATCGGGATGCGGGAAAAGCACTTTATTAAAGTTAATAGCAGGAATCGATCAGCCGGATGATGGAGAGATTTTATTTGATGGTCAAAGGGTGAGGGAGCCGTCCAAAGAAAGGGGAGTAGTCTTTCAGGATTATGCTCTCTTTCCATGGCTGACTGTTCGAAAAAACATTCTCTTTGGATTGGAATTAGCGAAAGTAGATCCTCATAAAAAGAAGTCTATTCTAGATGAATATTTGCAGTTATTTGAATTGCATGAAGCGGCTGATTTATATCCTAATCAATTATCAGGCGGGATGAAACAGCGTGTAGCAATTGCCAGAGCCTTATGTTTAAAACCTGAATTGTTACTTCTGGACGAACCTTTTGCCGCGTTAGACCCGTTTCTTAGACAAAAACTGCAGGATGAACTTTTACGGATCTGGAATGTAGAAAAAATTACGTTTATATTGGTAACTCATGATATTGAAGAAGCAATTTATTTAGCGGATCGAATAGTTGTACTTACTCCCAAACCAGGGAAAATTAACGAAGTTATTCCCGTCCATTTGCCACGGCCGCGTTCACGAACGGATTCTCATTTTATCGAAATCCGCAATAGAATTATCCGTTTATTAAATCCTCAGAGCACTAATGATTCTGAGGTGACGAATAAAATAACTATGTCTGCAGGAATACCATAATTAACACAATGACTTGCCCGCTTTAAAAATAGAATTTTATTCAGTAAGTTTACAATATAATGAATCTGTAAAAGACAGTCTATTCTTTTAGTCTGCAAATGAGATTTAGAAAAAATGGGGCGGTTGTTTATGATATGTTTTTATAGTCAACAATATATCGTTCACTTGACTAATAAATTATAGTTTGAAGATAGGAATAATATGTGTTATAAAATTAGTAAAAATATTTTAAAATTTTATAAAAATGACTGATTGGACAACCAAAAGCTCTTAACTTTTTTTGTTAAGGGCTTTTTTGTATTTTGAGCTTCATAATTAGGTGGAAGGGAGAATGGAGTATGTCAGCTGATCGTATGAATTTAATCACCATGCAAGAAGCTATGGACTTTCTAGGAGTAAGTCGTTCTACCATTGATCGTTGGAGAAAGCATAAACAATTACCATTTATTAAAATTGGAAAAGAAGTGTTCTTTGATAAGGAAATCCTAATCAAATGGCTGTATAACCATACACAGATTAACACTCCTGCATCCTTGCCGCAAAATCCGCAGTCTCATTCCATCCCGATTACTGTAGGTTACCAAAGCGGTACCGCTCATATGTGGAGTGCGGTTTTAATAAAAGAATTAAATCTGTTTGAGGAAGAGCTGAAAAAAATGTTTCCGCATCATTCATTTTCAATCAAATGGAGAAACGCTTCCAAAGGGATTGAATTAGTGGAAGACATGATAAAAGGGACCGTTCAGATTGCCTCTTTGGGAGACTATCCCATCATGCTGAGTTTTGAATTTAGCCGGTTATTGCCTACATTTCAATCAGTCCTGTTAGCGTTTGATGGAAAAACAACAAATGGAAAAGGAATTTCTCTTGTGGCACAGAAAGAAACCTTTATTGAAGATGTATCAGATTTGGTCAATGTTTCTATATCAACCGTCAGTTTTTCGAGTGCTGAACATCGTTTAAAACGATTGTTATGCTCCATCGGAGACTCTCATCCTCAAATTATTAATCAAGATATGGAGATGAGTATGAAAGAGATTGTTCAACAAAGGATTGGAGCAAGTGTTATGTGGGAGCCTTACCCTAGTTTAATTAATTATTATCAAGCAGGAAATGTATTTTTTGAAACTGGTATGGGCGATGATTATTTGACAGGAATTGTTTCTGAGCAGAACTGGTGCAAACAGAATGAAGAAATCGTTGTCGCTTACTTAAAGGCTCATTTATGTGCCCATAAGATTCTTAGAGAGGATCCTTCCTCAGCGGCAAAAGTATTATCCCGCTCAACTGGCGTTCCAACAGAAGTAGTCTCACAGATTATTACGAGGGTCCGTTGGGATGCGGCTATTTATGCCCGTGATTTAGGAACGATTGGTAAATTTCATACGACAGAATATAACGATCGTTTTCAGAATTTTAATGGGATCACTGCAAATGATGATTATTTACAGATGGCTATCAGCGAGTTAAAACTTCCGATGCTTCCTTCTATTTATATGCGAGATGAATGGTCTGAAGAAGATTTATATTAGAATCATGATGATAAGAATGGGAACCCAATTTTTTATTTAGAAGGTTCCCATTCTTACTGGAAAAATCATGATCGGAACGATCTTGAAATTTATCGGATCAAATATGGAATTTTGACGGTCACAGCGTCCACCGGACAATCCGTTTGACATGGTGTACAGTACCAGCATTCATCGTACTTCATATAAGCTTTTTTCTCATCATCTAAAGCCAAAATTCCCATTGGACATACTTGAACACATATTTCACATCCGATACATTTATCGCGATCGATAATGACACTTGCTTCAACATTTTGTTGGATTAGTTTAGGAGACAGATTGCTCATGGCCTGTTTCCTCCTTTTTAAATAGATCATAGTAAGACTGTGTAAAACCGGAATCATCCAATATTTGAGGAGGGAGATCCCGAGTGTATAATTTCATTTTTCCATCGGCGCCTTTTTTCACAACCACTCTTTTTAGCCAGTTTTGATCATCTCTTTCCGGATAATCTAAATAATAGTGGTAGAATCCCCATCTGCTTTCTTTCCGGAAAAGGGATGACCTGGCCATCATTTCGGCGCAATCTACAATACTATGGACTTCCAAAGCTCTGCCGAGTTCATGCGGATCCCTAGCGCCTAATAAATTTAAATCCACTTTTCGAAAATGTTCTATTTTCTTCAGAGCAATATCCATTTTTGTGGTGGTTTTTGGCGGCATTAGATATTGTGTAACGATATTTCGAATTTTATATTCTACTTGATGATGAGGAACGCCGTCCGGATTTTGAAGAGGCTTATAAATCCGCTCTCTTTCTGCTTCAATTTGGCTGATGTCTGGTTCAATTTCAGATTGGGAAGAGGCAAAACGAGCTGCATTGATACCTGCTATTTTTCCGAAAGTCAAAGCTCCCAGTAAATATTGATGTGGTACGCACGCCATATCACCTGCGGCATAAAGTCCTTTCATGGACGTCTCGGCTTCATGATTCACCAAAACGCCTGCCGCACTGTGCCCGCTGCAAAGACCAATTTCTGAAAAATGCAGCTCCACCATATCCGTTCGATAGTCATTTCCTCTGCCTTTATGAAAAGTCCCCCGACTAGGCCGTTCATTATAGTGAAGAATTGCTTCAATTTTTTGAATAACTTTTTCATCAAGATGATCCATTTTTAAATAAAGTGGAGATTCCCCTTGATTGGCGAGTTTCCACATATTCATAATTAGTTCGCCGCTCCAATAATCGCAGCCAGTTACTCGCTTTCCTTCTGCATTAGCAGTATAGCCTCCATATGGTCCGGCTACATAGGCACATGCAGGTCCATTATAGTCTTTCATGGTAGGATTAATTTGATAACATTCAATTCCTGTGAGTTCTGCACCTGCATGGTATGCCATTGCGAATCCTTCGCCAGAATTGGTCGGATTTTCATATGTTCCATAGAGATAGCCGCTATCGGTTAAACTCATGCGTCCGGCAGCTCCTGCTGTCAAGATTACGGCTTTTGCATGAACAATAATGAAATCACCATTGATTACATCTAGTCCCATGGCACCGACGACGGTATTGTCATGTGTTAGCAATCTAGTAACCATCACACGATTAACCACTTTACACTTAGCCTTTCTCACCTGTCTAGCCAATATTTGTTTTAAGTTGCTGGCTTTAGGCATCGGTAAAACATATCGACCTTTTCGATGCACCCGATGAACAACAAATTGACCATTTTCATCTTTTTCAAAATCCACTCCCCAGGAATCGAGTTCCTTTACTACTTCGTAACATTCCTTTGCTTGGCGGTATACAGCGATTTGATCAACGATTCCATCATTGGCTTCTGTTATTTCCAACGTATACTCCTCAGGTGTTGCGTATCCGGGAATTACTGCATTATTTAGACCATCCATCCCCATGGAGATAGCACCGCTTCTCCTAATATCCGCCTTATCTAAAATCAGCACTTCTAATTCAGGATTTGTTTCTTTCGCTTTAATCGCAGCCATCGTTCCTGCTGTACCTCCGCCAACAATCAAAACATCAGTTACATACTTTTTTGTTTCCATGAGATCACATCTTCCTTTTATATCATTTTAGTTTTACGATTGTGTCTTTTTGTAACCATGACACTGATATAGATAAAAAAAGAGACACAATCTCATATAGAAAAATTGTGCCTCTGGTGGTCCAGTCGACAAATATAAAATTTATAAATTTAGTCGGATTTGGTTTGTAAACACAATCTAACATGAAGAATTTTTGATTACAATGCTTTGATGATTAATGACTTCCAATGATGAACTATGAAGAAATAAGAGGGGGTGCTTCACTCCAATCCGCTGCGTTGATTACTTTTCGTTGTCATCCTCTTTTTCATCGAGGGAATGAAACCCGAATGCTAGGGTGAGAGATATGAAATTTGGTTTAGCAAGAAGGAGACTTGTACCCGTATTGAAAATTAAGTAAGGCTATCAACCATATGTCTAGTGAAAGAATCAAAATAAGGAGGATGCTACCCGTTATGATACGGATACAGATGATGAAAAAAGAAGATGGCTCACGTTTGGGAAAAGTCGTGAAATCGTTTGCCTGCAAACTTCATCTAAATAGATACATCACAAAACTCAGGACATTTGGTGGAAGATTTGGTTGAGATGCTGTGCCATTGACCGCCAGAACGGTCAATGGATATGCAGTGAGGCTTTAACAGCATTACTTGAGCGTTTACAGTAAAACTGAAAAAAATGCCTTTCTCTGCTGTTTTGAATTGTAGCGGCTGGAAGCGTTCAAAAATCTAGTAAAAAACTTCATTATTTAAATTCCTATTAATAAGTTTGAAATTTTAGGTTGACATTTCTTATAGGTAGTTTTATATTATTTGCAGAACATATGTTCTTTTTGGTAAGAATATTAATACTTGTCCTAGCTGTTACGATTTTTAATCTTTCCCCCTCTTATGTTTTCCTCTTATTTTTATTCTCCCTCGAAAGGACGATCTCCATTATGAAAGAATACCTCGATTTGAAGATGGATTTCATGTTTAAGCAGCTGTTCGGCAACCCGAACCGCAAGTCGCTTACCATTGCTTTTTTGAATGCGATTTTACATCGGAGCGAAGCAGATCGCATTGTCGATGTTCAGTTTGAAAGCACGGAGCTGACGAAAGAGACAGAAGATGGAAAAATGAACCGGCTTGATGTACTGGTGCTGACGGATCGAAGCGAGCGTATCAATGTGGAAATTCAAATCGTAAATCAGCACGATTTACCGGAACGAATTTTGTATTACTGGGCGAGGGTTTTCTCCCGGTCATTAGCAAAAGGACAGCCGTACAGCATGCTTCCCCCTACCTTTATGATTACCATCATTAATTATCGGCTTTTTCCTCATGAAACGGAGCGATTTCATACGGTTTTCCATATACGAGAAGATGAAGAACATTTTCTTTGGAGTCCGCACCTTGAATTTCACGTCATTGATTTACAGCAGTTTATGGTAAAATGGAAGAAATATAACAGAGAAATAAAACGATTGCCAGAGTATCCGTGGCTGATGATGCTGTCAGCAGTAGACGCCAAAAAGGGGAAAATCGATGAGTTTATGCTCAGTGAACTGGAGGTGTTTGCGATGAATGAGCAGGAAATTCGTGAAGCGCTGGAAGAATGGGAAAGCTTAAGCGTCAACCCGGTAAACCGTTATGAATACGAAATGCGTTTGAAATGGCTGCGGGACCAATTGTCAAACCTTCAAGGCGAACGGCGGGCAGGATGGGAGGAAGGGCTGAATCAGGGCCGGGAAGAAGGAGTTCGACAGGTAGCCATAGAAATGCTTCGTTCAGGGCTAGAACAGGAAGTTATTATGTCAGTTACGAAATTAACTGAAGAAGAGCTAGATGAGCTGAAGAAGAAACTATTGGATGAATGACTTTTTTGACCATGAGTAGAATAGTTCATTTTATGTGAAAAGAGGTATGAACTAAAATTTTTTTCATGTCTCCAGTGGATGGCGAAAAGTGAAAAATCGAAACTGGAGGTGTTGGCGATGAATGAGCAGGAAATTCGTGAAGCGCTGGAAGAATGGGAAAGCTTAAGCGTCAACCCGGTAAACCGTTATGAATACGAAATGCGTTTGAAATGGCTGCGGGACCAATTGTCAAACCTTCAAGGCGAACGGCGGGCAGGATGGGAGGAAGGGCTGAATCAGGGCCGGGAAGAAGGAGTTCGACAGGTAGCCATAGAAATGCTTCGTTCAGGGCTAGAACAGGAAGTTATTATGTCAGTTACGAAATTAACTGAAGAAGAGCTAGATGAACTGAAAAAGAAACTATCCTCCAACTCCTTTTAAGCGGGAAGGAACGAGACTCTCATTACATGACTAACTATTGCCAGCTGTTCAGGTCAATTTTGTAAAAAGGAAGTTACCTGAATTTTGTGGACGAGATAGAGGAGTTATACTTGTTATTCCAGTAAAATGGGAGTGCTGCAAAGCATGTGCCAACATTGAAGGCGCCTGCCAGCGCGCACGAACTTGAAAACTTTCCTCCCTTGACGGGGATTCACGGAATCAGACGTATGCAATCGATGAGCTGACAGGCGAAATGATTTATTGGCTCTGGTGCCAGTAAATGGTTGATAACAATTTATTCATTATTCGTGTGATGCTCCCATTTAGCTTTCTACCCGATCCACTGTTTCGCAATGGGAATTCTTTTAATGACGAAATAATCCAAAACCCACACTATCAATAGTGACGCGCCTACTAATGGGAAGAAAAGACCTAGAACAATGACAATGACGGCTACTCCCTTTAACATTTTAAAGTTTTCTGGCAAAGCCGGAGCACCCAATTTGCCTTTCGGTTTTCGCTTCCACCACATTATAACGCTACTTACAACAATCATTATAATGCCAATAGTTAATGCAAGCATGAACAGCTGGCTAATGAATCCAAATTCTCCTTGATGAAATGCAATGCCTAGTGAAATTAATTTTCCCAATGCACCATAGTCACTCCATGCAAATTTAGCTAAAACTTTTCCGCTGTATTGATCTATATGCAGCGTTTGTTGTGCCCAAGGCAGTGGGCGGTTAGGATAGACGTCAGCAGGATCTAAAAAGATCGTATATACACCGGTTTCTCCATCAGGAAATGCAATTCTATATCCCGGTTGGACGTTGTTTTTTTCTGCAATTTGCATAACTTTATCAACAGAAATTGTTTTCACCCCATTGGGACTTGATTCGGGCACAGGTAAGTTTTCAGCTGCCCAAGGAACATCTGCTATTTCTTTTGTTGGCATTGTTGATTTAGGAAATGCATATTTTTCCCATGGTTGATCTCCTTCCGGGTTTCCGGAAATGGGATCAACGATACGATGTGCCATGCTTCCCCAAACACCGGACCACATGAGTCCAGAAAATAATTGTACGACGATAAAAAGAGAAAGCCAGATTGCTGTAACGGCATGCATATCGCGCCAAAACGTGCGGTTTCTTTTACTCAGGTTTATTCGCGGAATCAATGTCCCAAAAAGAGATTTTCTATTTCGCGGCCACCATAAGTAAACACCAGTAATAATTAGGATAATGAACCAGCAAGCGGAGAGCTCTACTAACCAGTTTCCAATGGTGCCGCCCCATAATTCACCGTTATGCAAATCTTTCACCCATGCCATGAAGCGTGCATTCTCATTTAACTTTCCAATAATGTCGCCGTTGTATGGATTAACAAACACAGATATACTTTCCCCGTTCACCATTATTTCAACCTCAGATGACCTGTCCGGCGCAAAGGAAGGTGTAAAACCTGTAATTTTTGCATGTGGATAATTCTTTTTCACTTCATAAATCTGTTCTGTAGATGAAATTTTATGCTGTCCTTGTTGGACGTAATAAAGATCATGGTACATGTAATTTTCAATTTGCGGTTTAAACAGGTAAATTCCTCCGGTAATAGACAAAAAAATAATCAGCGGTGCGAAAAAAATCCCTGCGTAAAAATGCCATCTCCATACTGTTTTATATAAAGAAGCTTTCGTTTGTTTATCAGTGAATGCTTTTGAATCCTTTGCTACTGCATCTATTCTTTCAAATTCCATTGTTTTCACCCTTTTTTTAAGCAATGATAAAAACTTTTATAGATCATGTCGATATAACCTCAACAATTGCAATGCGGTTTTTTCCTTATGAATTGTATTTTTCATATGGTCAATAATAGAGCCTTCCTTTATAAACAGAATTTGATCGCCTGCTTCTGCGGCAACATCCATCATATGAGTGGAAAAAATGATGATTGTGCCTTTCATCTTTTGTTCTTTTATCAAATTGACAAACTGATCAATCCAAAATGGGTCTAAACCATTTGTTGGCTCATCTAACAAGAGCAGTTTTGGATTTCCTAACAATGCTTGTCCTAATAATAGTCTTTGCCTCATTCCTTTTGATACATTTTTCACTAGTTCTCTTTTAAATTCTTCCAAACCTATTTTTTTTAAAATGTCTTGTACAGATGATTGATCTTTTTTCCGCAGTTTGGCATAAAATGATAAAAATTCTTGAAGCGTCATGAATTGCTGAGCATGAAAATCATCGGGCATGTAGCCGATCTGCTCGATATAGTTTTTTCTGTTTTTAATTAGACTGATATTGTTTAAAACAATGTCCCCGGAGGACGGTTTTGAAATACCCGCCAAAATGCGAAGAAGCGTGCTTTTTCCGGCTCCGTTTCCGCCGCATAATACGATGCATTCCCCTTTTTTTGCTTCCAGTGACATGGAAGAAAGCACAACTTTTGTTTTATATTTTTTTGAAACGTCGGAGACTTGTAATGTTGTCATTGTCTTTTCTTCCTTTCAAGCTTCCAGACGGAAAATGCAAGCATGATGCTTGAAAAGATGAACATATAACCGACGAACAGCACCCATAACGCTTTTGTTTGCATAAAAGAGATGAGCTCGTCGTATGATTGTCCAAAAACAGCTCCGCCGTCAAGCTGAACAACGAATACTATACGGAGCAATTCCGCCGGATTACAGAATAAAGATGCTTTTATAAGCGGAGCTATCATCGGATAAGGGACAAAGCTCAAAACGGAAATGACTGCAGTCGGCCATATCATGATAAGAAAAAACCACACGCCGACCGAAAGTATGAGAGCTTGCCATCTCGTTTCTGAAAACGAGCCAATGGTCAAGCCGATGACGAGAAAAAACCATATTAGCGAGATAGAAAAAATATATAAAATGAGCACCCATTTCAAAGATAATGAACTTCCCAATAAAGTGCCGACCAAAAGGCTCAAACTGAAGCTTAAGCTGAAGATGGCAGATTGTGCGGTCAATTGCCCGCAAAGCTTCCCAACCCAATAGGCAATAGTCGGCAACGGATACGTGCATAAAAGACTCCACTGGCCATTTTCCATTTCATTCGCGATGGAAAACGATCCAGCCACCAGCATAAACAGTGGTACGATGTACAGCACAATGTTGGCGATTGTGCCTGTCATGTTTGTATAGCCTGTGAGAGCAGGGTTATTCCGCTCTAACAAAAATAGTAATGATAAAACGAAAATCCATAGAAACACAAACGTGTAAGAAGAACGCTGCCTGATTGTCAAACGCCATTCGGCTTTCCATATGTTCCGCATAATTCCTCCCGCTGTAAAAAAAGGGCACTTATAAATTTGCCCTTCATTCATGTGAATGATCATTGCCCTCATCCATGTGGCTGTGGTCGCCATTCATATCCGTATGACCAGCCTGCATATTCTTTTCCATCATTTCTTTATTCATTTTCCATTTATGATCTTGCAATTGATCGAAGTTTAATATTTTTCCGCTATTTTTTGAAATGAAGGCTTCAGCATCTTTTTTATCTTGGAAAGAAATGACGTTGTAGGCCATTGGCGTCCGTATCGATTGATCATACACGTAGGTTGCTTTATCAGATTCAACCCATTCTTTCGAATGATAATCTCTAACGAATTCCGCTTCGATGTTTTCATTTTTATTTTCGCTTTTCCATTTATACATACATCCGATATCATCAAAAACGAATGTTTTGCCATTTTTTAAAATAAGCTGTGTTGCAAACTGATTATCCATTACAGCCATGTTACATTGAGCGCATTTATCGTTTTTTTCATCAATGGCTCTTGGCGACACTTCCTTTTTTCCGCACGCAGCAGTGATAATCAGTAGAGCGCATAACATGAAAATGAAATACATTTTACGCATCCTCTTTTTTCCTCCCTATCCTCCATAAAGTAATGCTTCCTAAAAACAAGAGAAGACTGAAAACAATGATCACTCCAGAAGATGACTTTGATTCATCTTGTATTTGAGCTGTCATAAGCGGCGAGTCATCCGTCATCGCTTCATTGTCTGGACTTTTCCATAATTTTTGCAATACAACCATGCCTGGTGAATGGAAAAACAGCTGGTATTCTGGAATATCCTGCGTCAAACTTAAAAAGAACGGATTCGTTTTATAAGGTATGTCACTATAACCGGATCCATCGGCATCAAGCTTTAGAGAGGCGTCCCAATAATTCCTTTTCACTTCATTGTCCGAGCTGCTCAAAGCTTGAGCTTCATTTACATTGCTAATAAACGTATTGTTTGAAACGATGTTTCCGTTCGCCTCTTTGAATTGAATGCCAATAAAATTCCCACGCATTTCATTGGATAAAATAAGGTTATTGGAGGCGCTTTCGGCAAAAATACCAACTCGATTATAAGAAATATTATTGCGGACCACCTTTGTCTCTGTCGCATCAAATAAAAGAATCCCCTGAGCATGAACATTGCGGTTGTTAAAAATGAATTCATTTTTTTCGATTTTTCCACCCTTTGTTTCCATGACCATCGCTCCTGCCACGTTATTTTTGGAAATGTTTTTTTGAATTGTTATGTGGTCAGAATACATAATGTGTATGCCGTAATTTGATTGCTGGATGAGGTTTTGGACGGCCGTTGTATAATCGCTTTGCTCCATATAAATCCCATCTCTCACTTTTTCGATTCTGACTTTTTCAATGACATTTTGTTCTGACTTCCATAAATCAATCCCGTTATGTTGTTTTTCACCTTTTATCGAGCTTTGTGTGATGACGGTGTGATAGGCGTGTTCAAGCTTTAACCCGATCCCCTTTGTACGAATATGAACGTGTTCAATTCGGTGATGATTTCCTGATACTTGTATAGCGGCAGCGTTTTTCTCTTGGCTGCATTGAATGACCGTTACGTTTTTTACTGAAACGCGTTGACCTTTGATGGAGATGACGGGTTCTTTACGGCAGGATTGAATGGTTACTTGTCCATTTCCTTGTAACGTAACAGGTTTTGAGAGCACAATTGATTCATGATAAACGCCTCTCGGTATTCTCACGATTGAGTGCTCTGGAGCTTGATCAATCAGATATTGCAATGTGCTTTCGGCATGGATGCTGGATGGATGTGTCCAAAAAAGCATCAAAAAAACGATTAAATACCATAATTTTTTCATGACGGAATCCTTTTTTCAGTGTCATTGTTCTAATTGAAGGTTAGCGTATAATTGTGTGAAAACTATGAAGCCTATTTGGATATTTTTTTACATTTGTTTCCTTTCTTACATTCATTTACTGGCCTTTGCTTTTAAAATTGGCAATTTGTCAAATCCAATCGCAGGAGGTCTAAACATGATGGACAGTCATGTGAAGCATTTGCTTGCCTTTCTATCGCTCGGAGCTTACTAGGACAAATTTATGAAAAACTTCAAACAAATTTCATAATTTCTGGTTATAATTAATAAATTAGAAAATTCATTTAATAAGTTGAGAGAAGGTGTCAAGTGGCTGATGTCTTTAAAGGTGTTAATCGTTGATGATGAAGAAAAGATGCGAAAGCTGATTAGAACGTATTTGACAAGAGAAGGATATATATGTTTGGAAGCAAAAGACGGGTTTGAAGCACTTGAAAGATTAAAAAAGGAAAACCCGGATATGCTGATCGTTGATGTCATGATGCCTTACATTGATGGTTTTACTTTAGTCGAGGAAATGCGGCAATATCTTCAAATTGATTCTCCAGTCATTTTTTTAACGGCAAAAGGGAATGAGGAAGATAAGGTGAAAGGTTTAAAGATTGGGGGAGATGACTATATAGTAAAACCTTTTCATCCTTCAGAGCTTTTGGCGCGTATGGAAGTGATTTTTCGCAGAACACATCGAATTGCAAGCGATGTAAAAATAGCAGCTATTGGACCGTTGCAATTTGATCTTCAAGGCCGGATTGCCACTGTTGAAGGCCGCAGGCTTGCGCTCACACAAAAAGAATTTGATCTATTATTCCTTTTAGCCAAAAATAAAGGAAAAGTATTTACACGTGGTCAATTGCTTGACCAAATATGGGATTCCGATTATGCAGGAAGTGAACGAACCGTTGATACTCATATTAAAACGATTCGTCTAAAATTAAAGGAGCACAGCCATCTAATTCAAACCGTTTGGGGAATCGGTTACAAGTTTGAGGTGCCGTCTTGAAAAAAATAAAACATTTTTCAGTTAGTCAAAAAGTATTGCTGCTCTTTTTCATCAGCATTATTTTTTCCATCTTGTTTTCTTTTCTGTTCATTCACTTCCTATATAAAGAGCTTTACATTCGCAGTGTGAAAGAGCGGCTTATTTTTGAAGGAAAGCAGACAGCTGCTCACTTTCATTACGGCTCGCTTAGTGAAGATATTAAAGAAAAAATTGAATGGTATAATCTCATTTCACCTTATGAAGTAATAGCTGTTGATCAATTAGATGAGCTTCATCAACATTTTCCGTATCAAATTGATTACAAACATCTGATCAGTCAAGAAGATGAGAAAAAGCTCTCATCCGGGCAATACGTAGTTAAAGAGGGCTATGTTCATGAATTGGATCGAAAGATTGTCGGAGCAATATTCCCGCTAACCCACGAACAGAACTTAATAGGTTTTATATATATTTATATTCCTTTAGCCGAAATACCAGAGGTTTTTAGTAAAGGGATTCCGATTTTAATCTTGTTCGGTTTAATCTTTTTCGTATTGATCTATTTTGTTATCACGTACTCAATTCATTCGATCTTTCGTTCGCTGCGAACTATTCAAACGATTGCAAAAGAGATCAGCCGCGGAAATTTTTCTAAAAGAGTTCCTATCCAAACGTCAGATGATATAGGAGAATTGGCGAGCGCCTTCAACAAAATGACGGAATCTCTTGAAAAACAAGACGAGCGCAAGAAAGAATTTTTATCCAACGTGGCTCATGAATTAAGAACCCCTCTCACATATATTGGAGGATACACGCAAATCTTGCTGGATGAAGCTTATTCATCAAAAGAAGAGGCGAAAAATCATCTTCTGCTCATCAATAAAGAAACAACGCGAATGCAGAAGCTCATAAACGACTTATTACAATTAAATGAGCTGGAAAACAAAGATATGACTCTTGAAGCAGAGCCGATCGCCTTTTCCCAATTGATTCTTGATTCATTAGAACTGTTTGCGCCTGCGCTGAAGAAAAGGAATATATCCATCAAAACAGATTTAGATGATGAAATCATCATTATGGGAGATATGAACCGGCTGCATCAAGTTTTTTGTAATGTGATTGACAATGCCATTAAGTATTCCTTCGAAAACGGGATGATCAACATTGCATTGTATCAGAAAGAGAAGCGGGCTGTTGTTATCGTTCGGGATAATGGAATAGGCATACCGAAAAAAGAATTGGATCGTATAGGGGAACGTTTTTACCGGACAGATAAATCGCGTTCAAGAGAAACAGGGGGAACAGGCCTCGGGCTTTCCATCGTCAAACAAATTGTTGCTTTACATAACGGGACGATGAAAATTGAAAGTGAAGAAGGGCAAGGAACATCGGTTATTTTGTCATTTCCGATAGTAGAGTAGATGTTTAAAAAGGCTATACGAAATGTGGCCTTCAGGCAGTACGATAAAAGTTTCCTCTGGTCTGCAAATGCTTTTGATCAATCTTTTTTGAGGTTTCGCATTTTTTAACCTACTGACGAATATTTCAAGAAATTTTTTAGCTAAACGTCGTTCCTGTTTAAGATTCCTAAACAACCATCATTGAAACTCATCAGTATATTTATCCTTTTATTTCCGTGAAAAATCCCTCTGTGAGACAGGTTAGGTGTTTTTTGCAAAATAAAAGTGCAGAGAATTGCAAAATCCTTATGCAGTGATATGCAATGGGGCTTTACATGGAGGAGGAGCCATGATAACCTTTTTTGGTTTTGCCAAAACTGTTGAAGCTGGCGCTTGACTAAAGAATCATGGCTACAGAGGATTTACGCCAAGCCCTTGATGGATAGATCACATATACATTTATTCAAAATTTTGATAAAGATATACTGCAACACTCTGTATTTTTTTCTTGCAGAAAACGAAGGTTAAACTTTTTCCTAACTGTCTGCATAAGAGGGATCATAATAAAAGCCGGGTTTAATTTGTAAGATTGCTTATATGTTGTTGTTCAACATTTATTTTTATGTTCTTCATGGAAAATCTTTTGCCTTCAACATCCTCGCTCTCAGATAATTTGGAAGTGTTGACTGCTACATAATATGTTCCCGTTTTATCTATAGCTATATGAAATTTCTCCTCAAATTTTTGATTAGGCTTGATTTCGTCTTTATATAAAACTCTGTTTGAGGTTTAATCTTTTGAATAAATTACTTCACCTCGCTTATCCTTTATAATGAATGATTCTATTATTGGTTTACTATGAAATAAAGTTGTTTCAGCTCCGTTATTTTTAAAAGCTGTAATGATATCAAATTCTTGTTTGTTTTTAACCACTTTGGGGACTTTTAATTTCAGCTCAAAATTTCCGTAACTTGCAGTTTTCTCATCTTTCTTTAATTCATTTACATTATTGCAGCCAACCAAAAAAACATAATGAATAATAAAATAATGTTACGCAATCTTTTCACTCCTGAATCTATATTCATTTAAAACTAGTCTAATTCCTAATTGGGCATTAGTAGGTATATAAATGATGACCTCACTTAATATTCCTATAAGTCTATTTTGCCGCTCACAAGTAATTAAGCTTGTCTTATTCCCTTACGTATGATGCCAGAATAAACTTTTTTGTAATATTATGTAAATAAAAATCAGCAATTTAGAGTAATTCAAAAGCATTAAATCTTGCAAATTCAGTCCACACATTTGATAGTGTAAAAATGAAAACATGAAGACTGCTTCCCGTTAGTGAATACAAGGAGGAATACAATCGTGGTTCAACACCCATTGCCTTTGAAATGATAAGTTTTGCATCGTTTTTTGACTAAAAATTAGGGATTTATAGTCTAATCCTTCATTTGATAAGAAAGATTATTTTTTCGTTAATAAATGATAGATTTCCTGTAGTCTAAAATTCATGCAATAAAAATAAAACAATACGATTCATTCATATATTTATCAGCTGCTGAAAGCGTGCGGTTTACACCATTTTGCTTTCATGAACGAATATCGCTTCGTTACTTCGTGCGCTTGCGTTCATTACGGTATTTCCTCTGGAACGTTGAACGTCTTTTTCTCGTTACTCCGTACTTTTATATGTCTTTTGGCTTATAGCCACCCTTGAAAGCAGGTAAGACTTTCTTTCATTTCTACAGCTCCAATCTGTTTCCACCGTTTTGTCCGCTCATGCACCACTTTTCAATTTTAAGTGAAAAACTGTGTATTAAATAAAAGGTTAAAACATTTTACACTAAAAGCATCTAATGAGCAGAGACTAGATCAAAAGGAGGAGATCGTAATGAGTGACTCATGGCTTGAATTAGAAGGAAAGGTGGCGATTGTAACAGGCGGCGTTTCCGGGATCGGATTACATATCACAAACGAACTGATCCGAAATGGGGCAAAAGTTGTTGTAGCCGATTTAAATGGAGAAGAAGGACCGCAAGATAATGGTTCTTATTTTCTAAAATGTGACGTTACAAAAAAAGAAAGCGTTGACAAAATGGTGGCCGAAACCGTGAAATTATTCGGCTCAGTCGATATTTTAGTAAATAATGCCGGAGTCAACCTGCCAAGACTGTTAGTCGATGTCAAAGGTGAAAAACCTGAATACGAGTTGAATGAGAAAGATTTTGACTTTATGGTAGCTGTCAATCAAAAAGGTCCTTACCTTTGTGCACAGGCGTCTGCCAGGGAAATGATTAAACAAAATAAAGGAGTTATTATCAATATTGCTTCCGAAGCCGGACAGGAAGGATCATCTGGACAAAGCTGCTATGCCGCGACAAAGGGAGCATTAATAGCTTTCACTCGTTCGTGGGCAAAAGAACTCGGCAAATACAATATCCGAGTTGTTGCGGTGGCGCCTGGCATCAACGAACCGACAGGCTTGACGTCAGATGCTTATAATGAAGCGCTTGCCTATACTCGAGGCGTCACAGTTGATCAATTGTCAACGGATTACAGCAATTCCATTCCTCTTGGGCGTCCGGGTAAACTAAAGGAAATAGCCGATTTAGTTTCTTACTTGGCTTCAGACCGTGCAAGTTATATTACTGGTACGACAGTTAATATTTCTGGAGGCAAATCCCGCGGTTAAGATCACAGCAGCCTAAAAAAAGGTCCTATAACGAAATATCACAAAATTCCAATCACTACCTTTGACTGATAGACGAAACTATGTCACTTTATTTTTACGTAAAAGGTGGTGAATATTGTTGGATTTTACAATTGATGGCCGTGTTGTTCAAATGCTAGAAACGTTTCAAAAAAAATCCTATTGTTCTTTGGATTATCTTGCCAACTCATTGGGAGTCAGCACGAGAACAATCCGCAATTATATTAAGCTACTTAACAGTGAACTGAATGGGATTGCAGCCATCAAAAACGAAAAGGGAAAAGGCTACCATTTGTTTATTGAAGATGGCCATATGTTTGATGATTTCATTGAAACCGTTTCTAAGAAGAAAAACATGCTGGATTCATCACAAAGGCGTATCGCTTTTATCATTGATCGATTAATCAACAGCAAAGGAAGGAATACGCTGGATGAGCTCGCTTTTGACATGAATCTGGGGAGAACAACTCTTGTAAATGAAATAAAAAAAGCTGCCGTAGCGTTGGAATCTTACAATTTAGCCATTCATGGAAAACCGAACAGCGGGATGAGCCTAAAAGGAAATGAACTGGATATCCGTTTTTTTATATTAGATAACGTCTATGACTATTTATACGGGGATTACCCGCTGGATGAAGATATTAAAGAAGAAATAATGAAGATTGCCAATCACTACAATTTAGAGTCTACCACCCAAAAAAAGTTAATGCAATTTATTATTGTCATGTTGGATCGTTTTATAAAAAATCATCCTCTTACGGAATTGGATGAAAAATATAACAAACTATTAAATACACAGGACTATTCGATTGCTTCAGAAATCGTTTCCGTAATCGAACGGCATTTGCCGGTTGAAATTTCACAACCTGAAATACTGTTTATAACATTGCCGATCGCGGGAAGAAGAACGCCGACAAACATTCGAACAATTGCAGACATTACAATTTCCGACGATATTAAACGTCTCTTGGACTTAATAATCGAACAAGTAGGGTTTGATAAAAGCATTATTTTCGAAAATGAAACATTTTTCAAAGATATTCTGTATCATTTAACCTTTATGCTGAACCGCTTGATGTTTGATGTGCGTTTGAAAAATCCGCAGCTGGCTGATGTGAAGGAGAAGTATCCTGTCGCCTTTAAATTGGCCGAAATTGCCGGGCAAGTAATTGAGAAAGAGTATGGACTGAAGGTTCCTGAAGATGAGCTTGGCTACCTATCCTTGTATTTCGGAGTATTCATTGCCCAACATGATGAAATAACGAGAGCTTTAAAAAAAGTTGCAGTCATTTGCGGAACCGGGCGGGGATCTGCCAAATTAGTCTCTATTCAACTGCAGCGCATATTAAATCCAAATACTCAAATTGATATTTACTCTGAAATTGAAGTTTCAAAAGAGCTTTTGAATCAATACGATATGGTCTTTTCAACAGTAAAGCTTCATTTTGCAATTGATCCACCTGTCATCATAATTAACGAAATCTTTGACGAAGCGAGTGTTTCTAGGCAAATAGAAAAGATGACCTATCGGAAAAAATTTAAAATGAAAGATTTTGGCAATCACCGTTCAATTTTAAAACTTTTACTCAACAAAGATAAATTCTTCGTCTTAGATACAAATAAAGGCTACCACGAAAATGTGAATGATATGATCGACGTTTTAGTCAAGAAAGGCTATTTGGACGAAGGGTTTAAAGAGAGGTTGAGAGAAAGGGAAGAGAAAGGATCAATGGTTTTTGACCGGTATATATCCTTGCCGCATACAGTTAACTACAAGTCCAATCAGATTGAAATGGCGATCGGTGTTTTTCCTGAAAAAGCAGTGGTTGACGGGAAGGAAATCAAGCTTGTCTTTCTGTTGGGAATACCGGAAAAAGCCGATAATGATGCAAGCCTCCTGATTAAAATTTACGATGAAATCATCAAAATCGCCTCTGATCAGAAACAGGTAGAGGAATTGGCCGATGCAGCCAGCTACGAAGATTTTACAAAATGCCTCGAACAAGCAAGCAGTTCATCATCAATCTTAGGGATGTGATAGGATGCAATTGATCATCATTATGCTTTTTATAGCAGGAGCATTTATCGTGCAATTGGCATTAGGTTATTTTCAAATTAAACATTTTGCCAAAGCGTATATAGAGCTGCGAAAGATTGGAAAAGTGGCAATCGGAAAGCGCCCCGGCAGAATTCGGGCGGGGACCATTGTATTATTTGCCGTTTCCGACAGCGGGAAGATTCTGAAAGCAATGAAAATACAAGGGGTTACAGTTTTAGCGAAAGTTCGGGAATTGAAAGGCTTTACGGGCAAAAATATAAAAACGCTTGGAGAAGCCGATATGGCTCATTGCAACAAGCTATTGAAATCAGCTATTTTGGATGCGGTCAGCAATTATAAGATTATTATGAGCGGCGGGGAAATTCCCGAAAAGCCGAGTGTCTTTAAACGAATCATGATGCAGGCAGAAAACATTGTTTCGGTAAAAAAATCATGAAGAGGTGAGGAACGTGGATATTATTGTTACGATTGCTGAAGGTTTTATGAATTTGTTTAAAACTGGCGCAGAAACATTTATTTCGTGGATGCAAAGCATTGTTCCGCTTGTGTTGCTATTGATGGTTTGTATGAATACATTCATTCAGCTTATTGGAGAAAAGCGGGTCAATAAACTTGCGATGGCATCTTCTAAAAACCCGTTGTTAAGATATTTAGTCTTGCCGCTTGTCGGTTCATTTATGCTAGGGAATCCAATGGCGTTGTCATTAGGACGTTTTTTGCCGGAAAGATATAAACCGAGCTATTTCGCTTCAGGTGCATATTTTTGCCATACCAGCAACGGTTTATTTCCACATATAAACCCAGGGGAATTATTTATTTGGCTCGGTATTGCGGCTGGAATTGAGAAACTAGGTTTGAGCACTGCAGAATTGGCTGTCCGTTATTTCCTTGTCGGTCTCGTGATGAACTTCTTCGCAGGCTGGATTACAGATTTTACAACAAGAATAGTAGAAAAACAGCAAAATATTAAATTGAAAACAGAAGTAACGTTACATCATCGTTAGAAAAGGAGGAGGAATGGGAAATGGCTAAATATCGGTCGATAAAAATTGTGAAGGGCAGCGGCGGTTTTGGCGGACCGCTCATCATTACACCGACGGAAAAAAGAAATAAAATTGTTTATATTACCGGAGGAGCAAAGCCTGAAATTGTAGACAAAATTGCTGAACTGACAGGTGCCGAGCCGGTCAACGGTTTTAAAACATCAGTACCGGATGAAGAGATTGCGCTTGCAATTATTGATTGCGGCGGTACATTACGCTGCGGCATCTATCCGCAAAAACGCATTCCAACTGTCAATATTATGCCAACAGGAAAAAGCGGACCGTTGGCCCAATATATTACGGAAGATATTTACGTTTCAGATGTGGGGTTGGATCAAATTCAGCCCGTTGAAGAGAGTGCTAGAGAGGCGGCTCCGGCTGAAGAAAAAATTCCGGAAGAAAAACCTGAAAGAGAGTTTAAATATAGCAGTGATAAAAAGATTTCTGAAACAATGGCAGCAAGCTCCAATAAAAACTTATTAACGAAAATTGGACTTGGCGCAGGAAAAGTCATTAGCACGTTCTATCAAGCAGGACGTGAAGCAGTGCAAACAATGATTAACACGATTATTCCGTTCATGGCTTTTGTATCATTGCTGATTGGAATTATTCAAGGTTCAGGAATCGGAAACGTATTTGCCAAGATCATGTCGCCGCTGGCTGGCGATATATGGGGATTGCTCTTAATCGGGTTTATCTGTTCATTGCCATTTTTATCACCTTTGCTTGGACCTGGAGCAGTAATCGCTCAGATTATCGGGACGCTGATTGGAGTGGAAATTGGCAAAGGGAATATCCCGCCAAACTTGGCGCTGCCAGCATTGTTTGCCATCAATACGCAAAACGCCTGTGACTTTATACCTGTAGGTTTAGGACTTGCAGAAGCAGAACCTGAAACAGTAGAGGTCGGTGTACCGTCCGTCCTTTATTCAAGATTCTTAATCGGGGTTCCAAGGGTGTTTGTCGCTTGGCTGGCAAGCTTCGGACTTTATGATTCGTAAATTTGTAATTATAACATCATGAGTTTTGCAAAAATCTGACATATGGGAGGGAAGGCACAACCGTAACAGGTTTGTGCCGACTTTATGACAATCATTTATAAGAATAAAATAAAAGGAATCGGAACAATGGCCGATCATTTTTTGAAAGAGAAAATGATTATTTTATTTGGCAATGAAGCTCCGCAGGATCTGAAAGATTTTTGTTATGTCATTGATGTCGTAAAGGCGGAAGGAGTCATTCAAGCTGGACAGAAGCTTTATATTAATAATGAAAAATTTGAAATCACGTCTGTCGGCGATGCTGTGCAAAGAAACTTAACAACATTGGGGCATATTACTTTGCGCTTTGACGGATCGACAACACCGGAACTGCCGGGCACTTTGTACTTGGAAAATAAAGATATCCCTGAAATTGGATTGAATACCGAAATAAAGATTGCAAGTGAATAAAAATTTTGATATTTTCCATTCATCATTGGCTATTCATCCGACTTTTTTCAATAGGAGGGAAAAATGAGGCTGAATAGATTCAGTGAATGAATCATATACATAAAAGATTTTTTGCAGCTTCAATGGATAAACTGTGAAAGATTTAAGTGAAACAAGTAAATAAGACAGCAAACCGGGCACCCATTTTTTGCCCGGTTTTTTTGGCTTTTTAATTCTTTCTCTTAACAGCAGTTTGCTTGCCGGCAATAATTTATGATCACTACGCCTTGACAACATTGAAAATAAGAAAAAGTCACGCCAGTTGTCCGGAATCATTTTCTATATGGAAGATTTGAGGCGCAATTAAATTGGCAGAATTAGTAAGAAAAATTCCGAATCTTCTTTGGTTAGATGGGATTTGTTCACTGTCCATTCATGCCAACTCAAAGATTATGATGATCTGTAGGCGGGAGCTTAAGATGAAAGGAAAGATTGGACAAAAAGTCCAGCTGGCACTAGTGGTTGAATACTTATAAGTATGGAACGGTTGAAGGAGAACTTTTGCTTGATTGCTTTATCACTTTAACACAAGAAATGGATGGAGGAATTAGTGAGTGTATCTAATTACAACTTAATTGCGGGCGCCGGAAAATACTCAATACTTGTGAAGGCTCGAGTTATTTACAAAGAGGAAGCATATATTTTCAAAAATTAATGGATTCCGCCGAGAGCTCCCAAATTTTTATAGTAAAGAAGGACTTGAAAAAATGAAATTAATGATGAATCTTTTTATTTCGTCTACTATGTATGTCTAGTCGCATTCATCCTGACCATCTCGTACATTTCCACAGATGCTAATATCTTTAAGCTAATCTTGTTTTTACTAACACTAGGGGTGTTTATTCTTTTATGTTCCTTTCTTTTAACAAAAAGTTTCGAGCGGTCTTATATAAACGTAGGATGTATGTGCCTCGGAATCGTTGCATTTTTGACATTAGGGCATGTAGCTTATGCCAGAACAGACAGCATCGCATTCCTGATGGCTATTTTTATTGCTTCAAGCGTTTTAAACTTTAAAATAAAAAAACATCCCTGAAGATGTTAGTTCGATCTCATAAAAGAAGTCAAATTGTTTTATAATATGGGGCTAGCATTGGAGAAAACACCTCTCTATCATGCGGTTACTAAACTGGACTATATGTTTGCTGCCTTTTGTATAGCTGTTTTTATCGCAGGAAATATTTATATTTTTGCCGGAGTTGTAGGCATCATATTGATTTTATCGATTAAATGTGCAGCATTTCAAAAAAGAATTTTTAAAAAGCTGGATCATTTCTGTAAAAGAAACGTATTTATCCATTGTCGCTTATTATTTCTTTTATTTAATTTCGATTGTTTGGGCTTTTTTTATTCCCAACCTTTCCATCCTTTTAGTTGGAGCCGCTAGTTTATTGGCGATCAAAATATATACTCGCAGAGTTGCTGACAAAGTTTATGAAGAACAAAACGGATCGAATAAATGATGTAAACAGCAAAATGAAAAAAACATTGGAGGCTGGCTTAACATATAATCCCTCATCGGTTTATGGCAGGCTTTAAAAATATGTAGACTATAACTGGGAGTAAACTTTGTATTTTTGTGAAAATTTTCTAACTAATATGAAATCATACTTGACACATCGGTTTTATTTAATATAATGAGTACTAAACTGAATATGCTTACCGGACAACCGATAGCCCTTGATTGGAATAAATTTATTTTTATTCCGCCAAGGGCTTTTTGTGTTTTTAGGAGTTAACTTTTGAAATGAAAATGATTGGAAAGCTCATATTAAACCAATTGATTTTCGTATATGAGAGATTAAAATAGGGAGGCTTTTACGATGACTGTTCATTTTTACTGGTTTGCACCAACTAATGGAGATGGTGAATTTTTAGGATTGAAAGTGCCCGATCGAAAACCGACTCTAGACTATATTATTCAAGTAGCACAGACAGCAGAAAAAGCCGGCTTTGAAGGAATCCTAATTCCAACAGGCATACCTTATCTAGATTCATGGTTAGTTGGCTCAGCTATTATTCATAATACAGAAAAAATCAAGCCGTTGATCGCTTTCCGCCCAGGTTTTGTAGCACCTACAGTTGCTGCTAAAATGTCAGCAACTCTCGATCAATTTTCTGAAGGAAGAATACTTGTCAATGTAGTGACTGGTGGTTCAGCAAAAGAATTAGGTCAAGACGGTGATTTTTTAGAGCATGATGATCGATACCGACGCACGGATGAATTTCTTGAAGTTATTAAAAAAGCATGGGCTGGTGAGGAATTCGACTATCAAGGCGAGTACTTTATGATCAAACAAGGGAAATTAATTCCGCCTATTCACCAAGGCCCAAACATTCCAATTTATTTTGGCGGCTCATCTGATATCGCCAAAGAGATTGCTGCAAAGTCAGCCGATGTCTACCTTCAATGGGGTGAACCTGTAGAACAAATTAAACAGCAGATTGAAGATGTAAAGCAGAGAGCGAAAAAATATGGCAGAGAGTTAGAGTACGGTGTTAGAATTCACATCGTTGTTCGGCATGACGAGAAAGAAGCATGGGAAGCAGCAAATCATATCATCAGCAAGATTGATCAAGGCGTTCAAAACAATATGAATCATTATTATGAAACGACAGACTCCGTTGCTCAAAAAAGAATGAATGAATTGACAATGCAGGGAGATCGCTTTGACAAATACGGATGGTCTGGAATTGGAAGAATAAGAAAAGGTGCAGGAACAGCTCTCGTTGGCACTCCTGAACAAATTAGAGAAGGTTTGCAAGAATATATAAATGCAGGTGTAACACATTTTATTCTCTCTGGATTCCCTCATTTTGAAGAGGCATCCAGATTCGGTGAAACAGTTTTGCCTTTATTTAAAGAAAAGGTCTTAATTTGAAAAAAGTTATATTGAATTTGCAGCTGAAGGGATGAAACAGTATGAAATTTTCGATTTGGGGCGCCAACTTGTCTGGAGGATTCCTTCGTTCTAAAATCGAGCAAAGTACAGATGGAAGCATAGAAAATAATCGGCAGCTTGTTCAAGTTGCTGATCAATTGCGTGTAGATTCCATTCTTTTTCCTGTTCGTTATGTTGGGAATATTGGTGGAAATCATTCGGCAAACAGCGGCCAGCTGGATCCTTTATCAGTCGTTGCAGCTTTAGCAGCCGAAACAAGCAGCATTCATTTTATTGCTGCAGTATTACCCGCATTTATCCACCCAGCGACATTAGCCAAAATAGGAGCCACGATTGACATTATTTCCAACGGGAGATTTCATATAAACTTAGTTAGTGGATGGTTTAAAGAAGAACAAGAAATGTTCGGATTAGAATGGATCAAGCATGAAGAGCGGTATCGGAGGTCAACGGAATATTTGGAGGTTCTAAAAGGGTTGTGGACTTCCGATAATTTTTCCTATGAAGGAAAGTATTATCACATTAAAAATGCTACATTAACTCCCAAACCGATCCAAAAACCTTATCCCGCTATTTATCAAGGAGGAAATTCTAAGGAATCACAAGAAATGGCAGGCCGTTTATCAGATTATTATTTTATGAACGGTGCTCCTATAGAAGAACTTGAGGAACAAATAAAATCAGTCAGTGAAATTGCGGCGAAATATGGCCGCCAAGTAAAATTTGCTGTTAACGCATTTGTTATCGCTAGGGAAACAACAAGCGAAGCACTGAAAGAATATCAAATGATCATCGATCACGCAGATGACGCAGCTATTACTTTGTTAAAAAAACGAAGAGAAACAAAAGGTATGTGGAAAAACGCTACAACGATTAGTGATTTTATAGCCAATAACGAAGGCTTTCGAACAGGTCTCATTGGGAGCTACGAAGAAGTTGCACGGAAAATCATTGACCTCGAATCAATCGGAATCGACAAAATTCTATTAACCTTCCGCAATCCGTTGCAGGAACTACCGGAATTTTATGAAAATGTCATCCCTCAATTAAACTATAAGGCTGTTGAACTACAATAATATGAATGATGTAACGAATCTTAGATAAATTGTATTTGGAAACTGGCACTGTCGCTCCAAAACGAACAATATGCTTACACCGATGCATAATAAAAACAAGCATACAAGCGGTTGAGCTATATATCTAATGACATAAAAAAATTGCTCGTATACGTTGATAATATAAAAACAATTGAACGTTTTAGGATCATTTAAAATGATGACCTGCCGATGCTTTTTTTGATACAAGTGCTTTATAAAAACTGATGCTTTCATGGCATATAAAGAAGCTAGTTTGGCAGGTATTCAAACATCTTTCCTTGGGTAAGTCTTCTTTTTTAAAAATAAGGGAGAAGATGAAGCAAGGATTTTTTTATTTTGATTGAGGGAACATTCATTTTTCTAGTTGAAGTGAGTGAAAATGGGCTGGACAAAATAAGAGGGCATTTCGCCAAGGCAGCCATTCTAAAAAATCAATGCTTCAAATTGAAAAAATAGGCGGGTATTCACCTTCATTTTTTCGTTTTAGGCAAAAAGTTTCCAAATTTGTAACTGAGAGCAATTTTTTTTGCGTGATAATATTTTTATATTATAATAATTATAACTTAATAATAGATAAAGAGGTGTTTCCCATGTCTATTTATCAATTTGAAGTAGAAAAAGCAAACGGCGAAAAAGTTTCTTTAGCAGAATTTAAAGGTCAAGTGCTCTTAGTGGTGAACACCGCTAGTAAATGCCGATTTACATACCAGTTTGAAGAATTGCAAAAGCTATATAAAAAATATCATGATCAAGGTTTTGAAATACTAGGATTTCCATGCAACCAGTTTGATCAACAGGAGCCGGGAACAAGCGATGAAGCAGCTTCTTTTTGCCAATTAAATTATGGCGTCACATTCCCGATGTTTGCAAAAATCGACGTGAACGGAAAAAACGCTCATCCATTATTCGAATATTTGAAAAATGAGGCGCCGTTCCGCGGATTTGATGAATCGAATACGGCAGAAAAACTATTAAAAATCAAACTAGCGAATGAATACCCTGAATGGCTGGTTGGCAACGATATTAAATGGAATTTTACAAAATATTTAATTGATGAAAACGGCCAAGTCGTGAATAGATATGAACCATGGGACGAACCGATTGATTTTGAGCAAGATATTCAGAAATTATTGAAAAACTAATTCCGGTTGAATCGTTTTTTCATTCGACCGGATTTATTTTATGTATAAGAATGCTAGCAAGAAGCTGCTAGTTCTTTTGCCTGTTTCGGACCTAGATCAACATGTAAAAAAGAATTTATGAATTTTAATGTTCAAGCAGATTTCCCTTTTCCATTGAAAATAAGGAAGAGGGTTATTTATTTTTCAGTAAAGAGCTTTGGTATTTAATATGAAGCGCGTCAATTTACAGTACCTTATCGGCCGGTTGGCGATGGGGATTTTTGATGTAAAATTAGCGTGAAATCAGCGGCCGTACTACCGGATCTATATTTGTTATTGCCTTACATGTTACAAATGGAAAATAAATTGGCAGCCCCTCTTTTACAAACCTTTTTAAAAAAACATATAATATGTTTATACAGTTCTAAATTTTCCAAAGGGTATGGCAAAAATGGGGATTTGGTTACAGTAAGCGTTTGCGCTGCAAGGACTGAAACAAATCACATAACTGATTTTTTTCGCTTTGTATCAAAATTTAAAGTCGGGGGTTTTAAGCGGTTTATTTGGTTCGTCAAAACAAAGGGGGAGTAAAAATATGGAGCTTCGCAAGCAAAATTATGAAATCATCCCGATTATCGTCGATGTTCCGTCTAATTTAAGAACGATAAACTTTTTTTTAGTGAAAGCAAAAGAATCCCTTGCTTTAATAGATGCCGGTTTGGATCATGAGGCTTGTTGGAATGCATTGTTGGAAACGCTGCAAAAAAACGGGTTGGCTTTGCATGACTTAACTGAAATCATTTTAACTCACAACCATATAGATCATGTAGGATTAGTGAATCGAATTATTGCTGATCACCCCATTCAAGTTTATGCCCACAAAAATGCGATCCCGCGCTTAAAGAGAGACCGCCAATTTCTTGAGATGAGGGTGGAGTTTTTTTCTAAATTATATGAGGAAATGGGATGTCATGAAGCAGGGAGAAAGCAGGTCGATTATTTAAAAGAATCGATTGTGAAAAACAGAAAACTTGCTATCCAAGCGGAGATCATTCCAATCGAGAGCAGCCATTTGGATTTTCAAATTATCGAGGTGCCCGGACATGCTCCGGATCAAATTGCGCTGTATGATCCAAAGCATCGTTGGATGATTTCAGGTGATTTGCTGATTCAGCATATATCCAGCAACGCACTTGTCGAACCCGATTCTTTTGGACGGCGGATGCCGACTTTACTCCAGCATAAACATTCTTTAGAGAAAGTTTCGGATTTGCCTCTCGATCTCGTATTTCCGGGACACGGCGTATTCATTCAAGACCCGAAAGATTTAATAAATAAAAGATTAAAAGGGATTGAGAAAAAAGCAGAAAAAATTATGAATCTCATTTTAAACGGGGTAACAACCGCGAGCGGTCTAGCCCAAGCCTATTATGGAAATAAGTATTCGGAGCAGTTTTCGCTTGTGATGTCTGAAATTATAGGACATCTAGATTATTTAGAATTCAACGGAAAAATTAGAAAGGAGATGGAAAAAGGAGTTTGGCATTATTCCATTAATAAAGAATAATAGAAGGTTTTTGATTGGCTGTTGACGATGAAAATTTTTTCTTGTATTTCGCAAGCTGCAAAAGTAACAAAGTTTCATTGTTTGCAAGCATGATACTAATTATTGAGGTATGAGGAATGATGGGAAGAAAAAGGAGAAAAGATGCACCTTTAATTAGAAATATTGCAGAGCACAAGGAGTGGCAGAAAAAAGATCGTACTCGGACATCTCTTACTCTTTTGCAGAATCAGGAAAAAATCCGCCAAAACACGAAGTTTTATTATGATCCAGAAAAAGATAAAAAAGATATAGAGCATTATTACAAAAATGTCATCGGAAAAGAAATCAAGGGGCTGAACCTATTTTACCATTATCATAATCTAGTGAAAAAAACACATAAAAATCAGCTGCCGTATTTTATATGCAAAGATCATTATTTGTATACGTGGGTCGATTTGCAGCCGGATGGAACAGTGAAAAGCATCTATTCTGGCGAAAAAAGCGATCCTAGCCGAATCATACAAGAAGATTTCGAAATAATTCAAAAAAGATATGAGCAATTTCAGGCTCTTTTAGAAATAGTGAGCAAAAAGGACGTTTCTTTATTGAAAAAGATGAAAAGCATTGACTTGCGTTTAAAATATAATACAGAACATATTGTTCCGCAGTCTTGGTTTCATGCACGGGAACCGATGAAAAGCGATTTGCATCATTTATTTGTTTGTCATCCGGAGTGCAATGTCAAACGATCCAATTATCCTTTTCATGATTTTTCTTTTTATCAGCCGGAATCGCCAAAAGAAAAAATCCGCAATCGCTGCGGAGTTGTTAAAGACGGCCGATTCGAACCGGAACATGGCAAAGGTACTGTTGCGAGAGCAATGATGTATTTTTTATTGCGATACCCGAATGAAATAAAAAAAAGCAGCCTTAAACAAATTAATCTTTCTTTACTGATTCACTGGCATGAATCGTTTCCCGTTTCCATCTATGAAAAGCATCGGAACCAATCGATTTATTATATACAGGGAAACCGCAATCCTTTTATAGACTTTCAAGAGTTAGCGTATAAAATAAAGTTTCCGTTTCATATTGGATCATGTGGCGTCAAGGAATCGTGAAATCATAGACTATAGGAGCATACTTAGAGCACCTCGTTTTGCAAAATAATCACAAGAAGAGCCGTTCTTTCGAAATACCGATTGTAAAGCTCCTGATTTTTCCTGCTTAACTCTGAGCTAAAATTTCAAGATGCTCTTTCCATACAAGATGACGGTCAATGGCAGCTTGCGGTCAGAAGCATTTCGGATTTTGTTTGTCTCTGTTTATTTGCAACCTGCTGATCCGTAATGGTTGCTGGTCGGCGATTTATAATGAAGAACAGACGAATGTTCGTTCGTTTGAAAAATTGGCTATATTTCTGTCATTCAGAACTCCCTAGTTTCGAGAAAAACAAGGGAGTTTTTGTTGCATATGCTTATAATGATTGACTTTTTCCCTTAGGCAACGCTTCACTATCTGCTTGCTCTTGTTTGTTCGTAACTAAAGTACGATCATTGATATTATATTTGAAATACGTTACTTTTGATTTTGTCACATCATAAGTGTGAACATCAGAATTCGGACCGAAAGAACAAAGACACATGGTTAATTCCCCCTTGTAAATGCATGAACGGCTTCGCGCTGAATTTCTGATAATCTTCTGCTGAGCTCATCTGATTCACTGCTTCGAAGATTTTGTTCTAATTGCTTTAACAAGTTCATTATTTGATCAACAGATTGTTGATCATGACCACTTCCATTCTTCGGATTACTAATGTTATTGGCATTGTTCATATCTCGGAGCACTTTATAAGGCTCGCGGTTTAACAGAAGACTAGTCACATCAGGTCGTGAATAATGTCCGATGGCATCGTGCCAATGTGCCATATCAGCAATTAATTTCATATCAACTTCAGCGTACAAAATACCTTCCTTTCCTTTTAAAGGACCGGATAATATCGAACCACCGGGTGCGATAATCGCCGTCCAGCCCCCTCCAGGCTTTATCCACTCTTTTTGATAATCAGTCTGTGTTAACTTTTCCACATTGTCCTTGTCGACTGTACTTTGACAATTGATAACAAAACATCCGCCTACTTGAGCATGATAACGCGCAGATAGTTCCGTAGACATATCAAATAATGTATCCCAACCCGTTATACTTGAAAATCCTACCCATACGGCACAATGCAGCTGGGAGCGTTGTGCGATAAGGGAATGACGTACCAAATCCATAGTATGCTCCCAGCAGACCAACCCGCTCATTCGTCCCAGCTCTGTGTCATAAACATTTAGATAACTTCCATCTCCCATGCCCCAATGAACACGCTCAACATGAGTCGGCACCAATTTCCTGTGTTTGCCAAAAATTTTCCCTTTATTATCAATAAATAAAATTGTGTTATAGCATGTTTTTCCGTCGCGCTCTGAAATACCAATAACGACATGTATATTATGTTTTCGTGCAGCTTCACATAAAGCATCAGTTGTTTTACTAGGTACTTCTACGGAATTGAGAAACCATTCCTTAAATAGTTCATGATACCACATTGGTGTTCCTAACCAGATGTGATACGGATAGCCAGGAATATAAGACTCAGGCAATACAACTAATTGAGCCCCTTGTTTCGCGGATTCTTCAATTAACGAAATAGCTTTTTCCAAGCATTTTTCCCTGTCATATAAAATCGAAGAGGCTTGTACGGCAGCAACCGTGAATTTCTCATTTAAAAAATCGCTCATCAGCTAATCCCACCCTATAGAATTTTTAATTATAAAAATAATTAGAATATACAGTAAATTTTATTTGAGTTCAATAAAAAAATGACGTTTTTTATACGAATGAATAATAAGAATTTGTATTATGATTCCATGCATCTTTCCTTAATTTGTGATAAAATATGGATTTTTTATAATTATATTTTAAAATTTAGATAAAATTTTAAATATTTTTCATTATGTTTCTTTTATGAAATTATAAATAACATTATGTAATTGTGTTAGTATATTAGCTGATTCCTAACAAGACGGTTAAGAAGAGCTCGTACATCCAAGGACATTCGATTTTAAAGTAAGTGTCAAACGAATCCCGTCTTATCTTTTCCGGATGGACAGGTTTTTCGTCGCTATTGATTACAAGCGACTGGGCAAGGTCTTTGACCTTGTACTTCTTTATATTCTAAATCCTTGTTGGGAAGTCTATAGATAAATTAAATAAGTAATTGGATTTAAATCCATTTACTTGATGCAGCATCCATTTCGGACTGCCTTAATGCCTGAAAATGAGATTTATCAGAAGGAGGATGTCATTCGTTCAGAAGGTGTCCTTAATATTTGATAATAACGAGAACAGATCAGTTCATCCCAAAATTGTAAAGCGAAAATTCAAAAAAAGGAATGAAAGCGTAATCAATTTTAGGAAAAGTGGCCTAAAATTGTGCTTAGAAAGGAGGTACAAATGCTACTAGACATTCGAAGCAATTGTCTTTTGAAAGAAGTAATCAAAAATCCAAACATTAGTAGCAATGAACTTGCTCAAAAATTCAACTTGAGCAAGAGACAGATCAATTATAGTTTTTCCAAGATCAATGATTGGCTTTATGAACAAAATTTCCCTCAGATTGAAAGGACAAATCACGGCTATTTTGTTGTAGATCCGAGTTTACTAAAAGTATTGAGTGAAAAGGAAAATACTCAATCAGTCGATTTTTATGATTTATCGAAACTGCAGCGCGTCCATTTCATTATATTGATGATTTTAACGAGAATGGATGCCTTATCGTTGGCTCATTTCACATCTGAACTAAAAGTGAGCAAGAATACCGTTATTGACGATTTGAAAAAAGTAAAGGATATTGTCGAACAACACGGCCTTGAATACAAGTATTCAAGAAAATATGGATACGTCATTGAGGGAGACGAATTTCAATGCCGGAAACTGTTAATCTCTATCACGAACAGCATCTGGACAGCAGATCAAGGAAAAGAAAAGATCATTCAGATTTCGCAATTATCTGTAGATGAGTTAGAGGAATTTAAAAATCGCCTCGAAAAAGTGGAGGCATCGTTAAATCTGAAATTTACAGACGAAAAACTTGAGTTAATGCCTTATATTTTAATTTTTATTTTAAGAAGAATACGGAAAGGCCATCATATCGGTTCTTTTAACCTTAATTATAATGAGATTTCCGGCACAAAAGAATACTTGGCAACGGAAGAACTTTTGCATGATTTTCCAAATGTTTCAGAGGAAGAACGGCTCTTTATTACTCTGAATTTGCTGACAACGAATGTTTATTGGTCTAAAGAGGAGATTGATAAAGAAATTCCTGAATTAAAAAGCGCGCTAAGTCAAGTGATCGACAACTTTGAAAAAAATACGTTCATTTTTTTGAAGGATAAAGAGCAGCTTCTTCAAAAGCTCGTCCTTCATATGAAGCCCGCCTATTTTCGAATTAAATACAATTTAACTGATACAAATGATGTTCTTGATGATATCAATAAAAATTTCAAGGAATTGCATCATCTTGTTAAAAAATCGGTTAAACCGCTGGAAGATTTAATCGGTTCAGCTATTCCGGAAAGTGAGATTGCTTATTTAACAATTTTAATCGGCGGGTGGCTTTCCAGGCAGGGCGACAATATTAGCCAAAGAATGAAAGCCATAGTTGTCTGCCCAAAAGGAATATCAGTTTCCAGATTGATGTATGGGACGCTAAGAGAACTGTTTCCTGAATTTATTTTTCTTGATTCATTGTCTGTGCGCGAATTCCAACAATATGAAATGGATTATGACATTGTCTTTTCTCCAGTTTATTTGAAAACAAATAAAAAGTTCTTCCTTGTAGATCATTTTATTGGTGCTGAAGAAAAAAGACGATTGCGAAAAGAAGTGATGTCTGACTTATATGGGTTTGTACCTGAAGTAATAAATGTTGAAGAATTAATGGGAATTATTGAAAAGCATGCTGTCATTAAAAATAAAAAAGAGCTTTACAATGCGATTCAAAGCTATATTCACCAAGGCTCTAACAACAAGTTAGAAAATCATTCTATTAAAAATCCGAATTTATGCGATTTAATTACTCCTTCAACGATGATATTCCGCCATTCGGTTCGTAGTTGGGAAGAAGCGATTAAACTGGCGGCCCAGCCTTTGCTGAAGGATAAAAGCATTAAAGAACAATATGTTGAAGCAATGATCAAACATTGCCAATCAGATCCTTATTTTGTCATCAGTGAACATGTAGCTATTCCACATGCTTCACCTGATGAAGGAGTAAATCGTTTATCGATGAGCTTATTGAAATTGCGAAAAGGAGTAGCCTTTGAAAACTATCAGTCCATTAAGTTAATCATTGTGATTGCAGCTTTAGATAAAGATCAACATTTAAAAGCATTCATGCAATTAATGAATTTAGTGAGAAATGAACAGGATTTGAATAAAGTATTGAACGCACAAAGCATGAAAGACTTACATGAAGTTCTGAAATTATATGCACAAGAATAAAAGCTCTTTTATTAATGGAGTAGGTGATATACCAGTGATTGATTTGCATTTTGATGAATCTTTGATTTTTTGCGACTTAAAAGCGAAGGATCAGGAAGAAGTTTTGAAAGTAATGGGAAACCATCTTTACGAAAAAAACTTTGTAAAAGAGAGTTTTATAGATGCAATTATTGAGAGGGAAAAAACCTTTCCGACCGGTCTCCCAACTTCCAGTAATATATCTGTCGCCATTCCCCATACGGATTCCGTTCATGTCAATAAAAAGGCGATCAGCTTGGCGATACTAAAAGACGCTGTTGAGTTTGGAATCATGGGGGAGCAGGAGGCAAAAACTCCGGTAAAAATTGTGTTTTTATTAGCGATCGACAAGCAAAATTCTCATTTGAAAATTTTGCAAAAACTGATAAGCATCTTTCAAAACGAGGATGTCATCAAGTTTTTAACAACAGAAAAAAATAAAACATTAATCAAAACAAAAATTATAGAATGTTTAGATTTAAAGGAGATGAATTGAAATGAAGAAAAAACAAGTATTAGTCGCATGTGGTGCTGGAATTGCTACTTCAACTATTGTTAATGATGCGGTGCAACAGCTTTGCAAAGAACATAACATTGAATGTGAAATTATTCAAATAAAAATTACAGAAGTTGGTTCTTATGTGGACACGGCTGACTTATTAATTAGTACAACAATTGTACAGCAGGAGTACCCGTTCCCGGTTATTAATGCACGCGCTTTCTTAACAGGCATTGGACTGGATGAAGTGAAAAAAGAAATTTTGGAAGCGCTGAAAAATTAAACAAACGTTTGATTATTTTGGTAGGGGTTTAAGGAGGGGAAAAATATGCAAGGTTTTGTTGATGCGATACGAGCATTTTTAGATTTAGGTGCAACAGTTATTTTGCCCGTGGCGATTTTTATACTAGGGTTAATTTTCGGACAAAAACCCGGAAAAGCCTTTCGGGCCGGTTTGACGATTGGTGTTGCATTCGTAGGGATTTTCTTAGTAGTTGATCTTTTAGTCAATAATCTAGGGCCGGCAGCTCAAGGAATGGTTGATCGATTTGGAATCGAACTGAATGTTATTGATGTAGGTTGGCCGGCTGCTGCATCGATTTCTTGGGCCTCCCCAATTGCAGCCTTTATCATTCCTCTCGGATTGTTAGTAAATGTTTTGATGCTTGTGACAAAAACGACAAAAACAATGAATGTAGATATTTGGAATTTTTGGCATTACACTTTTACCGGTGCAATTGTATATACGTTATCAGGCAGTATTATTCAAGGCTTAATTGCCGCGGTATTATTCCAAATTGCTTGCTTGAAAATTGCAGATTGGACAGCTCCGATGCTTGATAAATATTTCGGGCTTCCGGGAATTTCTGTTGCAACGGGAAGCACGGTTTCATACGCAGTTCTTGGTATCCCATTGATCCAATTGATTCAAAAAATACCAGGTCTTAAAAATTTAAATGCTGATCCGGAAACGATTCAAAAAAGATTTGGGATCTTTGGTGAACCGATCTTTATGGGGCTAATTTTAGGTGTCGCATTAGGATTATTGGCTGGATATTCTGTCGGAGATACGATCGAAATCGGGATGTCTATGGCAGCAGTTATGGTGTTAATGCCGAGAATGGTGAAAATTTTAATGGAAGGTTTAATGCCGATTTCTGAATCAGCTAGAGAACTGCTTCAAAAGAAATTCGGCGCACAAAATATTTATATCGGGCTAGATGCTGCCGTTGCAATTGGTCACCCGTCCGTAATTTCAACAGCTCTTATTTTAGTACCGATCACAGTAGCAATCGCCATTATTTTACCTGGAAATAACGTTCTTCCGTTTGGGGACTTAGCTACCATTCCTTTCATTGTTGCATTTATTGTCGGTGCTGCAAGAGGAAACATTGTTCATTCGGTAATCGTTGGTACGTTGTTAATCGCCCTGTCACTGTACATGGCGACAGATTTGGCGGCGCTCCATACTGAGATGGCTGTAGAATCTAAATTTAACATGCCTGAAGGAGCGAGCAAAATCTCTAGTATCGACCAAGGTGGAAATCTGATCAATTACGTCATCTATAGAATTTTTGCGCTATTCAATTAATAGTCTCCAATATTGCAGCTTGCTGGAGGGATAAAGAAATGAAAGCTTTAGTAAAAAAAGAACTAGGATTTGGGAACTTGGAAATAGTAGATGTGGAAGAACCGAAAGTCGGACCGGATCAAGTCAAAATTTTAGTGAAATACAGCGGAATATGCGGTACGGACATTCATACGTATGAAGGACATTACAAAGTGAAAGCCCCCGTTACGTTAGGCCATGAATTTTCCGGTGTAGTAGCAGAAGTCGGGGAGAATGTAACTGAATTTCAGGTAGGAGATCGGGTAACCTCTGAAACTACTTATTATATATGCGGAACATGTAAATACTGTCAGTCCGGTGATTACAATTTATGCAGCAACAGAAAAGGGCTGGGCACGCAGCAAGATGGAAGCTTTGCAACCTATTTGATTGCACGTAAAGAAAGTGTTCATAAGCTTCCTGAAAATGTAGATTTTCTATCTGCAGCGATGACGGAGCCGCTTGCATGTGCACATCATGCAGTTAAGAAAGCTACGATTCATCAAGGTGATGTCGTTTTAGTACTCGGCCCCGGTCCGATTGGTTTATTAGTCGCTCAAGTCGTAAAAGATTTAGGAGCTAAAGTTATCATAACCGGATTAAGCAATGACAAGCTGCGGCTGGAAAAGGCAAAAGAGCTTGGACTGGATTATGCCGTAAACATTCAAGAAGAAGACGTCAAACAATTAGTCAATGAATTGACGGATGGCTACGGTGTAGACGCAGTATTTGAATGTACCGGTGCTGTACCTGCTTTGAACATGGGGCTCGATTTATTGAAAAAGAAAGGCCAATTTGTACAGGTTGGCATTTATGCAAAATCTGAAATCCCTATTGATATGGAAAAAATTATTCAAAAAGAAATTGTATTTACCGGATCTCGCAGTCAAAAACCAAGCGATTGGGAGCCGTCTTTAGCCTTGATGAATGAAAATAGAGTAAATACTAAAACACTTGTAACACATCAATTCAACATTTCTGAATGGGATAAAGCATACGAAGCAATTAAAAGCGGCGATGCAATTAAAGTTATTTTAACTCCTGTTCATGAATAATCAGTTGTTCCCCACCGCATAGCAGGTGGGGATATGTCTCATGTAAGTCTTGGCAAAGGGGAAGAAGTAAAGTATTGACAAACATGTCAATAAGAAGGTGAAAAAATGATTGAGAGCATCATAGATTTTATTCTTGGACCGTATGGGAGAATGGTCAGCAATTTTTATATTGAACATCAATTTATCATAAATTCAATCGTGTTGGCAGTTGCATTTTACAAGCTTTTCAAAAATAAATCTAAAGGTGTTCGTTCGGAGCAAGATATGAAGGTTCATAACGAAAATTAAACCATGCGGGAAAGGGAATAGGAAATGAAAGCACTAAAACTTTACGGAAAACGAGATCTGCGGTTCGAGGATGCTAGTGAACCAAGGATAGAAAATGAGAACGACGTGATCATTAAAGTAAAAGCAACAGGCATATGCGGTTCAGACATTTCAAGATATGCAAAACTGGGACCTTACGTACAAGGGATGATTTGGGGACATGAATTTTCCGGTGAAGTGGTAGAAGTTGGTCCTTCTGTCTCTCATGTAAAAGCAGGAGACAGGGTTGTCGGCTGTCCTGCTTTATATTGCGGTAAATGTGAAAGCTGCAAAAAAGGGATTTTGTCCCAATGTGAAAGCTTGCATGTTATTGGAGCCTTACAGCCGGGATCCTTTGCCGAATATGTGAAATTGCCTAGTGAAAATGTGCTTTTAATACCGGACGAGATAAGCTATGACTCCGCTGCTTTGATTGAGCCGTCATCCGTTGTCGTACACGGGCTTTACCGGACATCGTTGCAGCCGGGTGACAGCGTTGCTGTCATGGGATGCGGAACTATCGGGCTTCTCGCAGTCCAATGGGCAAAAATTTTTGGAGCAAGTGAAATCTTTGCGATTGATATCGATGATCAGAAATTAAATATTGCCAAAGAAATGGGAGCGGATTTTACGATTAATCCTCTTGAAAAATCGGCATATGATCAAATCATGGAGCTGACGAATGGAAAAGGAGTAGACATTGCTGTAGAATCAGCGGGATCCCCTGTAACTTCCGCCCAAGTTTTTTCATTAGCGAAAAAGAGAGGGCAGGTTGTATTTATGGGAATTCCATACGGAGACGTCCTAGTCGAAAGATTTTACTTTGAAAAAATCGTCCGAAACGAATTAACCGTATTAGGATCTTGGAATGCCATATCGTCTCCGTTTCCGGGAAAAGAATGGAAAACGACCATCGATTGTATGAGAACCGGAAAAATAAACGCTGAGGCGCTGATCACACATCGCATCACGTTAGAGGAAGGACCGAAAATGTTTGAAAAAATTTTAGAAAAAAAAGAGTTCATCGGCAAAGTATTGTTTTATCCGGAAATTAGGCTTTAATTTTCAGCCGCTGTTTGAGCTATGCGGAAAGCTTATTCTTGCCATTTGAACTATTGTTACCTGCTTGGAGCTTCATTTGCAAAATATACAAATGAATAAAAACAGCTGAACAAAGTCTAGCCTTCCTTATTTGGGAGGCATTCAGACTGTCGGCGAATGCTTTCATCCAGCGTCACTGGCCTCGTCCGCTCATGAACTTTTTTGGTTCGATTCGCATCTTCTCTAAAGATCAGTTCCTTGTCTGCCAAGCGTTTTTAAGACAGACTAAGGTGGAAAAAATCGAAATGAATAGACGCTTAGATGGTAGGGCTGTCCAAAAAGTCAGGGTTAACTGACTTTTTGGAGCCATTCATTTGGTACAGTCAAAATATTCCGTTGGAGAGGTGCCCAAGTTAACTGACTTTTTGGAGCCCCTTCATTTTAGGGATTTATCGGACAAACCATTTTTTCCTATCTTGTTTAATCCTTCAGAAGTCTTATGAAGGATTTTTCTTATGTTCTCTTTCTGAATTACGTTCTTCAAAAGTTTTATGATGGACATTCAGCACATACAATTGCTTCTTGTTGGACTTCATTGCCTCTATGAAGGACATTTACAAATTTTATTCGATTATTTTTGTCCTTTACAGTAGTATTTCTCCCCAATCCTTCATTTTAGGAACCCATCGGACTGTCATTTTTATATAGAGAATTTTGTTTGAATTTGCTCTGTACACCCCTTGATAACCATCCCTGTCATTATGCAGTATGTCAATCTTTCGTTTGTTTTGTCACCATAAAAATAATGGCTCATCTTTCAATACATAAGTGCTGCGTTTTGCCTTGCCAATCCATTCAAGAGGTGTTTGTGGATTTTTGGACAGCTGGATTTCATGCTTTAACTCTTACCTTTGATTGAAAATTGCCATATCAACCTTGATTTTTATTCTGAATATTTATATTAGCGACGCTGTATAAATGAGATGTTCTTTGGATAGATAATTCAAACGTTGATCATGGATTGTTTAACATTCGATCACAATTGGTAACAGGAATTGAAAAGGGGACATTGAAGAAAAATAACATGGCAATTCAAAAAACTTCCTAGATTTTTTTAAAACAGGAGGCATTGGTTGTGAAAGTTTTTCGTTTTCCAGAAAATCCACTGATTGCTCCGGACGATGTAAAACCTTTTCACCGTGGACATGAAGTAATAGGAGTTTTTAATGCTGGTGTTGCCCAGTTGAACGGCGAAGTGCTTTTATTGCTGCGCGTTGCTGAACGTCCTGTCTGTACTGATCCAAATGTCGTGAAAATTTCTTATATCGATTTTTCTTCAGGAAAAGGAAAGCTGAAAGAGATGGAATTGCAAAAAAATGACAAAAGATATGATTTTTCTGACCCAAGAATGATTTTTTACAGTGATTCCATGCATAGAGCTGCCTATGTCACATCTTTATCTTATTTTCGACTTGCCCGCAGCAAAGACGGACGGAATTTCACCATTGATGATAAACCTTTCATGTATCCGGAAACTGAACGTGAAGCATGGGGAATTGAAGACCCAAGAATTACTAAGATTGGTGCATCTTTTTACATTCAGTACAGCGCAGTGTCGCCTGAAGGCATTGGAGTGGGGCTTGCCTCAACAACTGATTTTAAAACATGCAGGCGGCTAGGGTTAATTTTTCATCCTGAAAACAAAGATGTGGCCATTTTTCCTGAAAAAATTAATGGCAAGTACTATGCGCTGCATCGACCTGTACCGAAAGGAATCGGCAGACCGGAAATATGGATTGCTGAATCGGACAATCTTTTATATTGGGGAAATCATCGGCATTTGCTTAGTCTTAGCGAAAAAGGATGGGACAGCTGCCGCATTGGCGGGGGAGCAGTTCCATTTAAAACCGATAGAGGCTGGTTGGCTATTTATCATGGCGCTGATCAAAACGACTGCTATTCTTTAGGTGCTCTGCTTCTAGACTTGAATGATCCTGGGAAAATGTTAGCTAAGACGGAGGAACCCATTTTAAAGCCTGAAGCGGATTATGAAATGAACGGATTCTTCGGTCAAGTTGTATTTACATGCGGAGCTTTGACGGAAAATGGTACAGTTCGGATTTATTATGGTGCATCGGATCAATCGGTTGCAGGTGCGGAAATTTCTCTTGAAGAAATAATGGAAAAACTTTGCAAACGTTTTATTTGAAATAGGGCAGGGCATATAAATAATTTGCTGATCTTTGTAAATGATATAATTGACGAAATACTTTTGTTATGTAAAATAATTAAAAGAATTCTTTTGAAAAGGTAAATAATATTGATGAATCCATTTGTAAAATATTTTTCCCCCGTTACACATCATTGTCAAGCATCATTGGAATTGAATATGATAAAACATCAGAAAGTCTTTGCTAGAAACAGAAATGCAAAAGTGTGGAGGGAGCTTTTGTGCGGTTGGAGAAAACGGGCATTAAGTCAAGCGCTAAGCTGCTAAAAGAATTTGAAAATGCTCCTCAGCCGATCAATCCACAAAAGTTAATTTTCAAAGGTGTAGGAAATAGGGACGTATATAATATCTCGGCGCCGTTTTTAGATGATGGGGAACTTGTCATAGCAGGTAGAGTAGAGCCTCGAAACAGCGAGCATTCAGAAGTATATTTCTTTGTAAATCGGGATGGAAAGTGGATTCCGAAAGAAGGAGCGCCGAAATTTCAGCTGCAGGATCCGTTCGTGACGAGAATTGGAGGAGATTTAGTTTTTGGTGGAGTTGAAATTTTTCCGCATCCCACTTTTAAAAGCTCACTTTGGTGGAGAACGCTTTTTTATAAAGGGAAAAATATTGCAGATTTAGAAAAATTCGCTAAAGGTCCTGAAGGCATGAAGGATATCAGAGTGATTGAATTAAAAGACGGATCAATTGGAGTGTTGACAAGGCCTCAAGGCGAGAAAGGCGGTCTCGGCAAAATTGGGTTTATCCGAATACCGACTCTTGATGATCTTAATCCCGAAAATCTCGAAAAAGCCACGCTTTTAGAGGGCCAATTTACGGATGAAGAATGGGGAGGAGCAAACGAACTGCATTTGCTTTCTAACGGTCTGATTGGTGTGCTCGGACATATAGCAAGCAAAGATGAACAAGGGAACCGCCATTATTATCCGATGGTGTTTGTATTAGATCCTGATACAATGAAATTTTCTGATATGGAACTCATTGCAACGAGATCCCATTTTTTGAAAGGCGCTGCCAAGCGGCCTGACCTTGTCAATGTAGTTTTCAGCGGCGGTTTAATCAGAAAAGGGGATGGAACAGCTGATCTATATGTAGGCACCAGCGATGCAGAAGCGCAAAAAATTACCATTGCTGATCCGTTTGTGAAGTATGAAAAATAAGGAAGATTGCAAAATAAAAGGTTCATCATCAAAAGGCGGGGGTGACAAATTTTCTTCCCGTTTCTAGGCGGATACGAAAGAAAAGATGTTCGTTGTTTCGGTATCCATCCCCCCTTTTTGATGAGTTTTATTTTATTTTTTCCCAAAGCAAATGGGACAAAGAATGCATGGAAGTGCTGCTTGGGTTGGAAAAACAGCAGGCACTTCATCAGAAGGCATAGAAACCATAAAAAAGATGGTAATGGCAGAATAGATTTGATAAATTAGTTTGTCTAGTCAACAATTACGATACCAGAGTTTTCGCTTTTTTATACCTATTAATGGAAAAATTATTCATTTTTATATTAACAACCCCAAGTATGGTGAGAAATAAAGCCCAGATTATCCACATGGAATGGAATAATCTGGGCTTTGTAATTTTCTTAAGCCTTTATTTGTACTTTATCATTCAGCTCTCTATTCGCTCCATCTTTTACAGACCAAATAGCTATGAAGCTGATCAATGCAGCGAAAATAATATAAATGGCAACAGGAATGTAGGAATTGTTAAATTCCACTAATAAAGCGGTTGCAATTAACGGTGCGGTCCCTCCGGCAACTGCAGCCCCAAGCTGATAGCCTAGAGATATTCCCGTATATCGAACTTTGGCCGAAAAAATTTCTGAAATCATTGTGCCGAGAACTGCATTCACAGATCCCCAAATAACGCCTAGGCCGATCACCGTTGCTAAAATTAATAAAAACACCGAATTTTGTTGAAGCATCCAAAAATATGGGAACGCATATAAAATAGTGAGTATAATTCCGCTAATATAAATCGTTTTTCGTCCGATTCGATCTGATAAGCTTCCGACGAGCGGAATGACGATTGTAGCTACGATAGAGCCTATCAGTACAGCATTTAATGCATCTGTATTATCAAAATTCAAAGTTGAAGTGGCATACGATACAATAAACGTACCAAATATATAAAACGGTGCAGTTTCCACGACTTTTGCACCCATCGCAATTAAAACCTCTTTCCAATGGTAGCGAAGAGTGTCTACCAATGGAATTTTAGCAACCTCTCCTTCTTGTTGAGCTTTTTTAAAGGCAGGCGTCTCATCAATTCCTTTTCTAATCCACAGCCCGAAAATTACAAGCAATGCACTTAACAGAAATGGAACACGCCAGCCCCATGACATAAATTGATCATGCGGCAAAAGTGACATAATTGAAAGGGCAAGGGTGCCTAAAATCAATCCTAAAGAAATTCCCATTTGAGGTACACTTCCAAAAAAACCTCTATTATTTTTTGAAGCATATTCAACAGCTAGTAAAACAGAGCCTCCCCATTCTCCGCCAAGAGCTAAACCTTGTATGAAACGCAACAGAGTCAAAAAGATAGGAGCCCAAATTCCGATCACTTGATACGTAGGCATTACCCCCATGCCAAATGTGGCAATTCCCATTAAGCTAAGGGTTAAAACCAATGTTTTCTTTCTTCCTAACCTGTCGCCAATATGGCTGAAAATAATTCCGCCAACAGGTCTGAGGAAAAACGCTAAAGCAAAAGAAGTATAGGCAATTAATAATCCGACTGTAGGGTCTTCATTAACAAAAAACAATTGGTTAAAAACTAATGATGCAACTGTTCCATAAAGAAAGTAGTCAAACCATTCAATCGCACTTCCTACTAAACTGGCAATCAATATTTTCCATTTACCCTTGACCATGGCTTTCTCCCCTTCTTCAAATTTTTCGTTATAAAATCGAATTGTTTAAACGCTTTCATTTTCACGAAGCTTTCAGTTCATTTAGAGCTTTGTCCGCCTCCTTTCATTTTATTAAATTTTCTGACAACAGATAAACAGGTCATCTGATGACCGGAAAATAGAAATATCTTTTTTTATATTAACATAAATGACATTTTTGTAAAAAGTATCTTTTTAAAAAAATTCCATTTCACGAATTATTTAACTAAATACGTAAAAAAAAGCAGATCATCCAACGTCCGATCTGCAAATAAAAACTAGCATCCATGACTGCTGAATGCTTTAAGAAAACGATTTGATTATTTCAGCACAATCATCAGCAGCGAATGAAATATAACAGAAAAAGCAGCTCATTGCAAAAAGAGTGCGAGCCTCCTCAACCTGGAGCTAAAGGCTGAACTTAGAACGGTTTGAATGAATCAGCATTTATCCCGGTTTCAGCAAGCAGCAGTTTAAGGACTCACATTTTATGTTTTCAAAGAAAAAAAGCGCCTCCGTGGAGAGCGTTTTTTTTCTTTGAAAAGATTTTTTGGAAAGGAGTGTTTCTGATGTTCAGAGGTTTGAAATTAGCAATTCACTTTCGCATCACTTCTTGATTTATTAAATTGGGCGGACATAATCCTTTCAGCCCCTTTATTAAATTTTCCGCCGCCAGTTTTGCCATTGCATACCGCGTTTCATAAGTTGCTGAGCCGATATGCGGTAATGTGACGACATTATTCATTTTTAACAGAGGGTGATCTTTCGGGACAGGTTCTTGTTCAAATACATCAAGCCCGGCACCTAAAATGAGTTTGTTTTGGAGCGCGTAAATAAGGTCTTTTTCGTTGACGGTCTGGCCCCTTGAACCGTTGATGAAAATGGCGCTTCGTTTCATCAATTGAAATTGTTTTAGCCCGATTAAATGCTTTGTTTCTGATGTTAACGGCGTCATGAGGCAGACAAAGTCTGATTGTTTTAGTAAGTCCTCAAGCTCGCAATAGATGGCATGAAATTGTTCCTCTGCCTTTTGATTGCGGGATCGGTTATGATATAAAATGTTCATGCCAAAACCGAAATGTGCTCTTTTGGCAATGGCGGTGCCGATTTTCCCCATGCCGATAATCCCAAGTGTTTTATGGTGAACGTCAACACCAAATAAATTTTCTCCAATCGGGGCTTCCCATTTGCCTTCTTTTACGTAACGATCTAACTCCGCCATTCTTCTAGCTGTAATAAGGAGCAGCCCAAAAATTGCATCAGCCGTTGTTTCATTTAAAACATCAGGTGTATTGGTTGCCATAATGTTTCGTTTCGTTAATTCCTGAATGTCTAAATTGTCATATCCAACGGAAACATTGCTGACAATTCGCAATTTTGGAGCTTGCTTTAAAAAATGCTGATCGATTCGCATTCCTGCGCCAATCATCCCTTCAGCGTCATGTAAGTCATGCAGAAATATAGAATAGTCTTCACTGTCGGGGTAATATTTGATCTCACATACTTGTTTCAAGCTGTTTAAAATATCTTCAGGCAATTTTTTATATACTATCACCTTTGGTTTCATGTATTTATCCTCCAAACATATATTTTACATCAAGGCGGAATCTATTATGGAAGAAATTGTGCTGCACGTATTCTAAAGGTGTCTTTCATGTGAGAAAAATGGAAGTAAGCGATTGATTGATCTAAAGTTTGAGCATGGAGATTTTCCCAATTGTTATCTAGGAAAACAAAGAAGGTTATCAAGGCTGCTTGTCCACAAAACCTCTGTTGATTTTGCAATTTACCTCTTAACGGCGCGTTAATAATACAGGCTGCGAGCTTTCCCGCTTTTGGATCAGTTTCATAACATCTAATACAAGTTTGTCGGAGCACAGTTATAAATGGGCGCAGCGATTCAAACGTTTTGGACGAGTTTGTCTGTTTGCTGAAAGGATGATTTTCTCACTAGGCGATATGTCCTAGTGCCCCTGTCAGCTGAAAACAACTTAAAACCTAAAAGCGCTTTTCTCCGTAATCAGGACTTCTGGACATTTAGCACTATTTCATGCTTTTTTTTCAATACGTTTTCGGCAATTTCATGCCCTTCAATTTTTCCTCTGTGTGCTGATTGAGAAGCAGCAATTTGTCATTCATAGATTGAAAGATACTATTTTTCAAAAATCGGTTCATTCTACTAAATTATGTTAGTTCATTCGGAGGATGCATTTATGATCCACCCATATTATAATCAATCTGGATATTGATGGGATAGGAGGAATATTCATAATGAAAAAGAACTTCATAATAGGTGCAATAGCTGTTGTCTTAATACTTTTTGCTTTTGCTAGTTTTGGAGCAGCTCCGAAAAAAGCAGCAGGTCTTTCTCTTTTTCAATACAAAAGCGGCTATTTTACCAATTATGTCGAAACGCCAAGCTATCAAGAAAAGTGGACGAGCAGCACAAAAAATGTCTCCATCTCATACGGACGCATTGAAGCTTCAAGTGCAGCAAAAGGAACATTTAAGCTGTATATACAAATTAAACAAAATAATAAAGGAAGCTGGAAAACGATCAAAACGATCAATGCCAACAAAAACGGCACAACCCGTTTCGATTCACCGAAATTTTCACCAAAAGATCGGTACAGATTCAAGCTCGTTAACGAAGGAACCAAAAAGAAAGTTACATATAAATTGACATGGGCAACAACAGGATTTAAGAAGTGATGAGGAAATATATTTCTTCATCACTTTTTAGTTGATGAAAACTATCCGCCGCCCAATATGTTACGAACACAACCGTAGAATATTGAGAAAAGAAGCCAGCCTTTTAATCTAGTTAAGTCGAGGTCTTCTCTCGATTTCAATTTTAAGTCCTTGTGCCACTATAATAGACATAAATTCCAAACAAAGATTCTCTTCGGTGTGCATTTATTTATTTGGCTGCGGTCTGCCAAGCTGATCATCAATCGGATATTCAGTTTTTAGTATCTTAATAAAATTCGCTGCACTTTTAGACAGGTACCGATTTTTTTCGAAAATTATCGATGCTTCAGCTGTAATGGATGAATCCTCAATTTCCAGCATTTGAATGTTTGGAATTTGAAAATTGGAAACGGCAGATTTTGGGACAATCGTTGCACCTACACCTTCTGCAACTAATGATAAAAGAATCGTTACATCAGGACACTCGCATAAAATTTTTGGTTCAAATCCATGCCGTGCGCATTCATTCACAACCATTTCATACTGGCCTTTCCCGCTGATTCGGTGTAAAAGAAGCAAAGGCATTTCTTTTATATCTTTCATTTGAATAGAATGATGTTTATAATTCCAATGCTGCGGAATGACGGCCACATATGGATCGCTTGGCAGTTTTATTGTTTGATATTCATCGGTATCAATGGGCAATCGTATAATCCCTACCTCTATTTCTCTGCTTTTTAAAAATTCACTGATTAAGAATGTATCTCCTTCTCTTAAATGGAATTTGACATTGGGGAATTTCTCAAGAAGCTTCCGCATTGTTTTGGGTAAATAGGAAAAGCATGATTTCACACATCCTATTGATAATGTGCCTTTCGTTCCATCGTTTATTTCTTGGACTTCCAAAATCATATCATTCAATTGATGAAGGAGCTGTTTCGTTTTTTTGTAGAAAATTTTCCCGGATTCCGTTAATTCAAGTTTTTTTCCGTTCCGTTCTAATAAAATGACTCCAAGCGTTTCCTCCAATTGCTTCAACTGATGACTTAAAGGCGGCTGCGCCATATGCAGCTTTTTCGCCGCGCGTGTAATTTGTCCTTCCTCGACAATCGCTGCAAAATATTTCAGCTGTTTAATGTCAATCAATCTGATCACCTCATGTGAAGGTGTATATTTTTTTTATATACAAAACCAATTTTTTTCATATTTTTCATATATGATATCATATGTTATATTATTTTTGAAGATTCAAAAAAGTAAATCGAATTGTGGATGAAAAAATCTATTTAAGGGGGAATGAAGATGCCTGCAAAAACTGGCAAAGAGTATATTGAGCGTTTGAAGAAAGCGAAAAGCAGCGTTTACATTCATGGGGAGAAAGTAGATGACGTAACGGAGCATCCTGCATTGAAAAATGTGATTCAATCAATGGCAAAACTTTACGATCTTCAATATGAAAAAGCTGATAAGATGCTGTATACTTCACCAACAACAGGAGAAAAAGTCGGTATAACATTTATGCAGCCTACTACAAAAGAAGAACTGATTGCAAGACGCAAAGCAATACAGGAATGGGCTCGAACTTCCGCCGGAATGATGGGGCGGTCTCCGGATTATTTAAATGCTGAAGTGATGGCAATGGGAATAGCGAATGATCTGTTCGCAGAAGATGATCCAATGTATGCGGAGAACGCAAGAAAATATTATGAATATGCGAGAGAAAACGATATTTCTTTAACACATACCCTTATACATCCGCAGATTAATCGCTCTAAAGCTCAGCATGAGCAAAAGGATGCAAATGTTTCCTTGCATTTAGTCGAGAAAAATAAAGATGGAATTATTGTTGATGGGATTCGTTTGTTGGCTACGCAAGGCGGCATAACGGATGAAATATTAGTTTTTCCTTCAACAGTTAAAAAATCAAGTGAAGGGGATGACCCGTATTCATTAGCTTTTGCAATTCCAAATAATACTCCAGGCGTAAAATTTATTTGCCGCGAAGCCTTTGACTATGGAAAAAGTCATTGGGATCATCCGCTCGGGTCGCGATTTGAAGAAGGAGATGCTATTGTTTCATTTGAAAACGTTTTCGTTCCTTGGGAACGGGTATTTGTCTGCGGCAATTCTTCCATTTGCAACCGAACCTTCCGTGAGACGAATGCCGTTGTCCACATGTCGCATCAAGTAGTTGCCAAAAATGTAGTGAAAACTGAATTTATACTTGGAGTTGTCCTTTTAATTATGGAGGCTATTGGAATTGAACAGTTTCAGCATGTAAAAGATAAAGGAACAGAAATTATGCTGACTCTTGAGACAATGCGCAGTCATTTATATCGTGCAGAGCATAATGCAAAGCTTGATAAATGGGGAACAATGACGCCGGATTTTGCTGCGCTTGATGCTGCTCGAAATTGGTACCCAAGAATTTACCCTCGTTTAGTGGAAATCTTAAGGATTCTTGGCGCTTCTGGATTAATGGCCATTCCGACAGAAGCTGATTTTAATAATGAAGAAATCGGCGATATTGTCAGAAGAGCGATGCAAGGAGCAAATATTGATGGATATGAGCGCGTTCAGTTGTTCCGTTTAGCTTGGGATATTACAATGAGTGCATTTGGAAGCCGTCAAACTCATTATGAATATTATTTCTTTGGAGATCCGGTCCGCATGGGTATGGTTTATTTTGACGGGTACGAAAAAGATTATTTCAAAGACTTGGTTCGTGAATTTTTAGGAACTACAAAAGTAACAACTGTTTAACAAATAATAAATGAAGGTGCCACACGTTAATTGTGAAAGTGATCATGACAGCATAGCGAGTTGAACTTGACTTAATATACAATATCATATATGATTCTAGCAAACTATATTTTTCTGAAAATTTTCTATTCTCGGGGGAATTTAATAGGGAGGGACTTTCAAGATGGTAGATTTTAATATTATTCGTTGTGCAAGGGCGGTACTGTTGGTGACAAATTTGGAGGCTTCACGCGATTTTTATGAAAACGCTTTAGGGTTCGTTGTGACAGAGGCTGATGAAAACCATTTATATCTCAGAGGGTATGAGGAACATAATCATCACAGCCTGGTGTTGAAAAAAGCAGAGCAGCCTGGTGTGGAAGCGATCAGTTACAAGGTTTATTCCGATGAGGATTTAAACAAATTATATGACTATTTTCAACAAAAAAATATGAATCCAAAATGGATAGAAAATCAGCATGCAGTTGAAAGGGCTTTCCGTGTGCAGGATATTTCAGGTCTTCCAGTTGAGTTTTTTGCCAGAATGGACACGGTCGAAAGGCTGCTGCAAAGATATGACTTATATAAAGGAGCAAGAATACAGCGAATTGACCACTTTAATTGCATGGTGCCGGATGTACAAAAAGCATATGACTTTTACGTAAAAGAGCTGGGGTTTGCGTGCTCTGAGTATACCGAAACAGAGAATAATGAATTATGGGCTGCATGGCTGCATCGAAAACCTAATGTGCATGATTTGGCGTTTATGAATGGAAACGGCCCTCGTCTTCACCATATCGGCTTTTGGCTGTCGGATCAACTTAGTCTCATTCATGCCTGTGATGTGTTAGCGGCTATGGGATATGCGAAAAATATAGAAAGAGGCCCTGGACGCCATGGACTTTCAAACGCATTTTTCCTCTATTTGCGTGATCCAGATGGACATCGAATTGAATTATACAATGGAGATTACTTGACAAGCGATCCGGATTTTCTGCCGATTCGCTGGGATATAAATGATCCAAGACGCCAAACATTTTGGGGGCATGAAGCACCGGACTGCTGGTTTAATGAAGCATCACAAGTATTTGATATTCATAGCGGAGAGTTAGTTGAACTAAAAGAGCCAAGTGTGCAAAAGCTAAAACCTGATTTTGTCATTTAATTTTAAGTAAGAAAAGAGAGGTAACGATGAAAAGAAAATTGTTTATTAATGGAAGTTGGGTAGGAGCAGAACATTATGCTCCTCTTTCCTCTCCATATGATAAAAAAGTAATTGCAGAAATTCCAATTGCTTCAGAAGCTGACGTTGAAAAAGCGATCGAAGCCGCACATAACGCCTTTCTGAAAATGGCGAAAATGCCAAAGCATGAACGCGGACATATTTTGGAAAAACTGGTGATGCTTTTAGATAAGAGGAAAGAGGAAGCGGCAGAAATTATTGCAAAAGAGGCGGCGAAGCCAATCAAAACAGCATTAGAGGAAGTGCAAAGAACCATTCAAACATACAAATTTTCGGCTGAAGAGGCAAAAAGAATTCATGGTGAGGCACTATCATTAGATGCGGCGCCCGGCGGGGAAAATCGGACTGCTTATACGGTTCGTGAACCGATCGGTGTAATAGGAGCTATCACTCCGTTTAATTTTCCAATGAATCTAGTTGCGCATAAAGTAGGACCGGCCATTGCCTCCGGAAATACGATTGTCTTAAAGCCGGCCTCCCAAACACCGTTATCTGCTTTCTTTATAGCTGAATTATTGCAGGAAGCAGGACTGCCTGATGGTGCATTAAATGTTGTAACAGGAAGCGGCAGCATCGTTGGCAAAAAAATCGTAGAAGATGAGCGGGTTAAAATGATTACGTTTACAGGAAGCCCGCAAGTCGGAAAAGAGATCAGAAATAAAGCAGGCTTGAAACGCGTCACGCTTGAGTTAGGTTCCAACTCGGCTTTGATCGTAGATGAAGGAATTGATGTTAAAAGCATCATTCCAAGATGTGTTAAAGGGGCTTTTTCTAACCAAGGGCAAGTATGCATCTCGCTGCAAAGAATTTACGTACATGAACATGTATATGATGAGTTTGTCAATGCATTTGTGAAAGAAACGGAAAAGCTGACAACAGGAGATCCGCTGGATTTTCAAACAGATGTTTCAGCGCTGATTTCCGAACATGATGTAATCCGTGTCATCAGCTGGATCGAAGAAGCTAAAAAAACAGGTGCAATAGTTGCAACAGGGGGAAATGCGAAGGGAAATATTGTCGAACCGACGGTTTTACTCAACACAAAACCTGATATGAAAGTTTCCTGTCAAGAAATTTTCGGCCCTGTAGTGTTAATCGAAAAGGTTTCATCGATTGAACAGGCTGTTGAGTATGTAAATGATTCTCGGTATGGACTGCAGGCAGGGATTTATACAAAAAATATCCACCATGCTCTATATGCGGCTGAAGAGCTAAAAGTAGGCGGTGTAATGATTAATGATATCCCAACGTTCCGAGTCGATCATATGCCATACGGCGGAGTGAAAGAGAGCGGAATGGGGAGAGAAGGAATTAAATATGCGATTGAAGAAATGACGGAGCTAAAATTAGTCGTGATAAATCGGCAAGTATAAAAAAGCGTAAAAAGAGGTGTGTAACATGGATGATCGCACGTTTCGAAATGCAATGGGGAAGTTTGCGACAGGAGTCACTGTTATTACGACTGCCCTAAATGGGGAAGTACGCGGAATGACGGCAAATGCATTTATGTCTGTCTCTTTAGATCCTAAACTAATTCTCATTTCAATTGGAGAAAAAGCAAAAATGAATGAAATCATTAAGCAGACAGGAAAATTTACAGTAAATATTTTGTCTGAAGAACAACAAGATTTATCGATGCTTTTTGCCGGCCAATTAAAAGAGAAACAAAATGTTACTTTTGATTGGGTCGGTGATCAACCAGTGCTGCCCAATTCGTTAGCAAATATTTTATGTGACGTATACAATACACATGTTGCCGGCGACCACACTTTATACATTGGAAAGGTGACTGACATTTATATGAAGGATGGTGACCCATTGTTATTTTTTGAAGGAAAATATAGAAATTTGGCTAGTCATGCCAACGCGGGGTGAATGGATGGAAGTCGTTTATATTAACAATTCCAAAGTATTAGCGGAATGCAAGCCCGAGCCGTGTGTCATGGCAGTCGGCTTCTTTGATGGAGTGCATTTAGGACATAAGAAAATCATTGAAAAAGCGAAAGAAATCGCGCAAGTAAAAAAACTAACATTTGCCGTGATGACATTTTTTCCACATCCAAGTCAAGTCATTGAAACGGATAGAAAAGTTATCTCCTATCTGTCGCCGCTTCCTTCCAAAATGGAAATCTTTTCACAATTAGGGGTAGAGAAACTGTATATTGTAAAATTCGATAAAAATTTTTCTGAATTATCCGATCAAGACTTTGTGAATCAATACTTAAAAGGCTTGATGTGCAAACATGTCGTTGCCGGCTTCGACTTTACGTATGGTTTTAAAGGAAAAGGGAATATGGAGAAGCTGAAAAACGTTGGAACGGGATTTTTTGATGTGACGACTATACCGAAAATCCAATATAAACAAGAAAAAATAAGCTCCTCCATGATTCGGAAGCTGCTAGAGTCAGGCCTTGTAAATGAAATACCTCATTATCTTGGGGATTATTATCGTGTTTCATGTTTAGTCAAATCGATGGAACGAGGCGATGCTGACAACAATTTTATTTTTAAAGCGCAAATCGATCATGATTATTTCCTGCCTAAACCGGGAATTTATAAAATCCAAATAAATCTCAATGAGACATTTTACAACGGTTTATGCCATATAACGAACAAAACATTAAAACCTTACTTATTTGAGGGTGTTATTGACGGATTGGATAGAATAGCAGAAAAAAATAATGTCCAATTGAGGTTCATAGAACAATTGCTTGATCGACCAGTTGCTGCTGCTTATGATCTTTTTAGCCGAACAGTCATATAATAATTTATAGTTGAAATCATATATGATTATATATATAATAAAAATAAATTAATGAGATTTGAAATATTCAGATAATAATCATTTTGTTCAGGAGGTTGCTTATATATGTCTTATAACGAAATAAAGCAAAGATTAAGAGGATCGATTGCTCCTGTTGTTACTCCATTTGATGCGGAAGGCAATATTCATTTTGAAACGATGAAAAATTTAATCAACTGGCAAATTGAAAGCGGCAGCCATGGGATCTCAGTGACAGGAACTTCTGGCGAACCCAGTTCATTAACAACGGAGGAACGCAAGCAGGTAATGGAGCTGGCGAAAAAAACAGTGAATGGCCGAGTCCCGTTTGTTCCGGCAACAGGATCGACTAATCATGATGAAACACTTGAACTAACGAAATTTGCACAAGAAATTGGCGCAGATGCTGCGATGGTCATTGTTCCGTATTATAATAGGCCGTCCCAGCATGCGTTGTATAAGCATTTTAAAGCAGTAGCTGATTCTGTAGATATTCCGATCATTATCTACAACATCCCAGGGAGAACAGCTGTAAATTTAGAGGTCAAAACAATGGCTCGTTTAGTGGAGGATTGCCCGAACATTATCGGTGCAAAAGAATCCAATAAAGATTTTGAGCATGTGAATCGGGTGCTGCTTCATTGCGGAAGAGATTTTTTACTATTTTCAGGAATCGAGCTTTTATGCTATCCAATGCTAGCAATCGGGGGGGCAGGTTCCATTAGTGCAACGGCTAATGTGGAACCGGCAAAAGTTGCGGAATTGCATGACGCTTGGTTTGAAGGCGATATAAAGAGAGCTCAGGACCTCCATTTCGAGTTAATGGAATTAAACGATATTTTATTTGCCGAGACAAATCCGGGACCTGTAAAGGCGGCGCTTGGAATGATGGGAAAAATCACGCCGAAATTAAGATTGCCTCTTGATTTGCCTGCGGAGGAGCTTCAAGATAGAATTCGGCAAACGCTGCAAAAATATGGTCTTTTAGAGAAAGTAAAAAATTAAGGCAAGCTAAAAAGGGCTGATGTATTGCGCCTGCTAAGGAGTGAATTGGATGGGCAATGCAGTAGTGAAAATTTTTGGAATGCCAAATATAACGGAAGCCGAAGTGGATCCAGAAAACAATTCAATTTTTTTAAATGGAACTCAATATCACGTCAATCAGCTTTCTTGGGAGCCTCCGGTTTCAGGTACGATTTACGGTGTCCTTTTGAATTATCAGGGCGCCTTTCATCGATATCGTGAGCAAATGACACATTCACCATATAACGAACCACCGAAAGCGCCAATTTTATATATAAAACCGATTAACACATTAAGTGGCTACAGGAGCCCCATACCATTGCCTAAGGATGCAGACGAATTAGAAGTAGGGGCAGCACTCGGCGTGGTCATTGGGCGTACTGCCACTAAAGTAAAGGAAGAAGAAGCCTTTCAATATGTTGCTGGATATACAGTTGTGAATGATGTAGCAATTCCGCACGAAAACATTTATCGTCCGGCGATTAGGGAGCGGGCAAGAGATGGATTTAATCCGGTTGGTCCGTGGATCATCAAAAAGGAATCGATAGTTGATCCTGATTCATTGGACATTCGCGTTTTTGTCAATGGAAAGCTTGCACAAAAAAATAACACGAAAAATTTCATCCGGCCAGTTGCTCGGCTGCTGGCTGATATAACAGAATTTATGACGCTTTATCCAGGAGATGTGCTACTGACAGGTGTTCCTGAGCAAGCGCCTTTAGTAAAGGCAGGAGACCATGTTCGTATTGAAATTGAAGGTGTAGGCAGTCTAGAAAATACAATTGTTCATGAAGCGGATTATGTGAAGGGGGCTGTGCGATGAAACGAGCTAGAGTTGCTATGAACGGCACTATTTATGAAGCAATTGAAGATAACGGCTTCCTTCAACTGAATGATCATCGTAAAGTGACAGAAAAGGACGTAGTCTGGCTTCCGCCTGTAAGCCCGCGGACTGTTTTTGCATTAGGTTTGAATTATGCAGATCATGCTAAAGAGCTGTCATTTCATGCACCAACTGAACCGCTTGTGTTTCTAAAGGGACCGAATACGATTGTTGGGCATCGATCTGAAACGAAACGTCCTCCTGATGTAGATTTTATGCACTATGAATGTGAACTGGCAGTGGTAATCGGAAAAATGGCGCGTAATGTCAAGGCTAGTGAAGCGTATGAATACGTCTTAGGATATACGGTTGCAAATGACTACGCTGTCAGGGATTATTTAGAGAACTATTACCGGCCGAATTTGCGCGTGAAAAATCGCGATGCATTTACCCCGATAGGCCCTTGGCTTGTCGATAAAGAAGATATACCAGATCCGATGAACTTGGTCCTTCGGACTTACGTTAATGGAGCGTTAGTGCAGGAAGGAAATACAAAAGATATGATTTTTACAATCCCTATGTTAATCGAGTATTTAACTAGCTTTATGACCTTAAATTACGGGGACATAATTCTCACAGGAACACCTAAAGGAGCGGTCAATGTTAATGTTGGCGATGAAGTGATTACAGAAATAGAAGGGATTGGACGTTTAATTAATCGAATTATATGAAGCTGTCATTCAGAATCTTTTCTCCGTCACCAACACTTTAAAGGAGAGCTGACGTTATGCCGCATTTTATTTTAGAATATACCGACAATATCAAAAAAGAGGCAAAAATTCCAGAGCTGCTGAAAAAAGTTAATGATGTGCTGATTTCCAAAAGCGATATATTTCCAATTGGAGGCGTGAGATCTAGAGCCATTGAATTGAAAGATTATTGTGTGGCTGACGGCTCTGAGGATGATGCCTTTGTCCACGGTACGCTAAAGATTGGCGCTGGGCGTACTGAAGAGGATAAAAAAGCAGTTTGTGATGAGATCTTTGCAGTGATGAAAGATCATTTTTCGATCCTTTTCAAAAGGAGATATCTTGCATTGTCTTTAGAACTATATGAATTTAGTGAATTTGGAACGTACAAATATAATAACATTCATCAGCGCTACAAAAATTAATTGCATACTTGGAGGAATCGAAATGACCACATATAAAGTTGGGAAAGTTCTTCATTATATCAATGGCAAGTTTGTAGAGGGAGTTGCAGGGAAAAGCTTTGAGAATATTAATCCCTTTAATAATGAAGTAATCAATGAGGTAGCGGAAGGATTTGCAGAAGATATTGACTTAGCAGTAAAAGCTGCCAAAAAAGCTTTTGCTGACGGCCCTTGGGGAACAATGTCGGTAGATGAAAGAATGAAGTATATTTTACGAATTGCTGCATTAATTGAAGAAAATGCGGGAGAAATTGCTTATTTGGAATCTCTAGATACAGGATTGCCAATCAGTCAAACGAAAAAGCAAGCATCCCGTGCAGCTGAAAACTTTCGATTTTATGCACAAATGGTTAAAAGCCGCATGGTAGGAGAAGCGTATAAAGTAGACGGAGATTTTATTAATTATACTATTTACAAGCCAATTGGGGTGGCAGGTTTAATTACGCCATGGAACACTCCGTTCATGCTGGAAACATGGAAAGTGGCTCCGGCGTTGGCAACAGGTAATACGGTTGTCTTAAAACCTGCTGAATGGTCGCCGCTGACTGCTAACAAGCTGGCTGAAATTATTCATGAAGCGGGACTGCCAGAGGGAGTTTTTAATATCGTTCACGGCTTTGGGGAAACAGCTGGCGCGTCCCTCGTGAGACATTCTGATGTCCGGCTTATTTCCTTTACGGGCGAGACGACAACAGGTGCCGAAATAATAAAAAATAGCGCAGATACGTTGAAAAAAACCTCTATGGAGCTAGGAGGAAAATCTCCTGCAATTATCTTTGCCGATGCTGATTTGGAAAAAGCCTTGGATGCTGTCGTTTGGGGAGTATTTTCTCTTAACGGGGAGCGCTGTACAGCCAATTCGCGGTTGTTTTTGGAAAAATCGATTTATGATTCCTTTGTTGAACGGCTGAAAGAGCGTGTGCAAAATATCTCGGTAGGGGATCCATTGGATTCTTCGACAGAACTAGGGCCGCTAATTCACAAAAAACATTGGGAAACCGTTTTAAATTACATTGAAATAGCCAAAAAAGAAGGGGCAGAAGTGTTTTCAGGAAACGTTCCGCAATCATTGAAAAATGGCAACTTTGTTCCACCGACACTTCTTCTGAATTGCCATAACGGTATGAAAGTTGCTCAAGAGGAAATATTCGGACCTGTCATGGCAGTTATACCATTTGAGACTGAAGAAGAAGTCATAAAAATGGCTAATGATGTAAAATATGGGCTGGCTGCTTATGTATGGACGAACAATTTGAAGCGCGGACACCGAATTGTCCAATCGATTGAAAGCGGAATGGCTTGGGTAAACTCGCAAAACGTCAGGGATTTAAGAATCCCGTTTGGCGGAACGAAATATAGCGGTATTGGCCGAGAGGGCGGACATTATAGTTTTGATTTTTATACAGAGGTTCAAGTAATTCATGTGGCGATTGGAGATCATCACATTCCTCAGTTTGGTAAATCAAAAAAAGCCGAAACGATTTCGGCTCAGCAATAATAGAAAGCTAACTCGTTTTGCTTGTTAGTATATATTCTTTAATATATGATATAAGTATGGAACAGAAGGTAAAAAATAAAACACAAATTGCATATGATTATATTCTTTCACGAATTGAAAATGGTGCTTACGGGCCTGGATATCGAATAGTAATCGATCAAATTGCAAAAGAGCTGAATTTAAGCAGCATCCCTGTCAGAGAAGCGATCCGCCAATTGGAAGCAGAAGGCTTAATTCAATATAAGCCGTATAGCGGAGCAGTTGTAAGCAATATCAACGAAAAAGAGTATTTGCAAACCATTTCGGTTTTGGCGGTGCTAGAAGGCTACGCGACTGTTTTAAGTTCTAATATTATAAAGGAGGAGACGATCAAAAAATTAGAAGAATTAAACGAAAAGATGAAACAGTCGCTGCAAGATTTTGAATTAGAGCAATTCAGTGAATTAAATTATCAGTTCCACACCTTAATATATGAAAACTGCGGCAATAACTTTTTAGAGGAACAGATTAAGCAAATTTGGCAGAGGATGAAGCGGATACGGACTTATGGCTTCACACTCGTTCCGAAGCGCTCTAAAGAGTCCATTAAAGAGCACGAAGAAATTATTCGATTGCTTCGAGAAAAGGCTCCGCCCAACCAAATTGAGGAATTTGTCCGCCAACACAAATTAAATACAGCAGAAGCATTCAGAAATCGGCAAAAATTTTCATAATAAAACAATTTCGAACAAATTCAACTGATCGTACTCAGTTGGATTTGTTCAAGGAAATTTTTTCGGCTAATATCATATATTATTTTATATATATTAATAGATAACAAGATCAAATTCTAAACCCTTGTTGTGAAGAAAATCAATAGATGAAGCTTCTTTCTCTACAAGTGGATTTTGAATGAGTAGAAAATGCTAGGAGGAAGAAAAGATAGAATTTTTTAAATATTTGAAACCATATTTTAAATCATATATAATATTATTGATGATTTATTGGTCGAAGGAAAGGGGTGGTCCTCTGATTTCACTAATATGAAAGCGTTGTCACTAAGAAAGATAAAGCTTTTAAGGAATTTTGCCAAAAATAAAGGAGGGGGTTACGTTGAAAAAATTTGTTTCGTTGATCATTTTGATGTTATTTCTCTCTATGCTGGCAGCATGCGGAAATTCTGAAAGCGCCGGTGGAAAAAATAATGATTCCGGTGGTTCCGATGTCATTAAAATTGGTGCTATTTATTCAGCTTCGGGCGGCGGTGCTCCTCTAGGAAAATCACAGATGGAAACGGTAAAAATGCTGGTGGAGCAAGTAAATGAAAACGATGGAATAGATGGAAAGAAAATAGAGCTGATTGCCTATGATGATAAGTCCGATCAAAATGAAGCCGTGCTGTCTATGAAAAAATTAATTGAGCAGGATAAAGTATTGGCTGTTGTTGGGGGTACGCTAAGCGGAAATGCTTTAGCAATGGTGCCGCTTGCGGAAAAGTCAAAAACTCCATTCATTGCATCAGCTACAAGTAAACAAATTGTAAAACCTGATGATAATTCTTCACGGGACTGGATCTTCAAAACGACACAAAGTGATGATGTAGTAATTCCTAAAATTTTAGCCTATTTGAAAGAAAAAAATTTAACGAAAATTGCCTGGCTGAATGTTGCCAACCAATACGGCACAAGTGCTCATGAAGAATTTAATCGCCTGAAAGGTGAATACGGCATTGAAGCTGTTATTGAAGAGGAATTTGAAGCAACTGTTGATGATGCGAAAGCGATGCTGACTCGCGTAAAGAAATCAAATCCACAGGCAATTATCGTTTGGGGAACTGCTCAGGAGTCTTCAGTTATTACGAAAAATCTCCATCAATTAGGAATGAAACTTCCCATTATTGAAAGTCAGGGAATTGGTACTAAGGAGTTTATTGAGTTAACCGGAGAAGCAGCGGAAGGAGTTATTTTTCCTGCAGGGCGTTTAATTGTCGCTGAACAATTGCCGGATAATGATCCGCAAAAAGAAACACTTATTAAGTATAAAGAGGATTTTAAAGCAAAATTCAACTACGACGCAAATACGTTTGGAGGCCATACTTGGGACGCATTCTATTTATTAGTGAATGCAATTGAAAAAGCAGGAACTGACAAAGAAAAAATTAGAGAACAGCTCGAAAATACGAAAAATTTTGTTGGAATTTCCGGAATATTCAATTTTTCGAAAGATAATCATACTGGCCTTGATGAAAGCAGCTTAGTTATGGTTCAAATCAAAGACGGCAAATTTGTCATTGCAGAATAATGCTGTAAAGGGATCTTCAACGATTAAAAGTACGGGGAAGATCCCTAAAGACCAAAAATAGAAGGGAAGTGTGGGAATGGAACTGACCAGCCAATTTATCCAGTTAATTTTTTCTGGACTGACCATTGGAAGCATCTATGCACTGATTGCTATCGGATTTGTCATTATTTACAACATAACCGGCCTTTTAAATTTAGCACAAGGCGATTTTGCCATGCTGGGTGCACTTACTTGTATTTCGTTTGTCAATATGGGCTTTCCATTAATTATTGCAATAGCAGTAAGTGTTGTCATAGTCACGATTATCGGTGGTTTGTTCGAAAGGTTGGCAATTTATCCTGCAAGAAATTCATCAACCGCAACACTTCTTATTATTACGATAGGTGCAGCTTTTGTATTTCGGGGAATTAGCATTTTAATTTGGGGAACTCAGCCTTTGGCGCTGCGTCCTTTCTCTGGAAATCAGAATATCAATTTTTTGGATGCTACCATTCAGCCGCAAAGCTTATGGGCTATCGGCATTTCCTTATTAAGTTTAGCTGTCCTTTACTACTTTTTTAATAAAACCTACTTAGGAAAAGCGGTAACAGCTTGTGTTGTCAATCGTTTTGCAGCAAGGCTAATGGGAATCAGCCCCCAAAAAATGTCGTTTTGGGCAGTATCCATTAGTGCTGGTCTTGGAGCGCTCGCAGGAATAGTGATTGCCCCCATTTCGGGTGCTTCGTATGATATGGGAATCATGATTGGCTTAAAAGCATTTATTGCTGCAGTAATTGGAGGGTTGTCAAATGCACCTGCTGCTATTGCCGGAGCATTTTTAATCGGAATATTAGAATCTTTTACGGAAGGATATTTATCTTCAGGATATAAAGATGCCATTAGCTTCACTCTTCTTTTAATCGTATTATTCTTCATGCCAAATGGATTGTTCTCGAAAGTATCAGGAAAACGTGTTTAGAGGAGAGGAAAAAATGGATAACAATTTAACGAAAATATACAACAGGAGTTTGAAAGGTCCTCTTATCTTTTTTGTCGTTATTATGCTTCTTCCTTTTATTTTTCAATCAAATAATTATATTTTAAGTACTTTCATTATGATCGGTTTTTACTCATTGGTCACGACTGGACTGACGCTATTAATCGGATATGCAGGGCAAATTTCCCTCGGGCATGCAGCTTTTTACGGTATTGGTGCCTATACCTCTGCATATTTTACGGCTACATTGCAGATGCCTTCCTGGATAGGAATTTTAGTTGGGGCGATTATTGCATCACTCGTTTCTTTAATCATCGGTATTCCAGTGTTTAAACTAAAAGGGCATTATTTAGCCTTAGCCACTCTTGGATTTGGAGTGATCATATTTACATTTTTTAAAGAGTGGAAAACAATAACTGGAGGATTAAACGGGTTTTTTGGCATACCTCCTTTAAGCTTATTCGGCATTTCATTTTCAACAGATTTTCAATTTTACTTCTTAATTTGGATCTTTGTCTTTTTAGGAATTTTCTTTGCGCGCAATATTGTTCAATCAAGAGTCGGAAGAGCTTTAATGTCTATCCATGGCAGCGAAATTGCTTCGGAAGCAATTGGTATAAATATTAATAAATATAAATTGCAAATTTTTGTATTAAGCGCCGTTTATGCTTCAATTGCTGGAAGCTTATACGCACACTATGTCACCTTTATAAATCCTCAATTGTTTGAAATGATGACATCTATCTACTTTTTAATAATGGTTGTCATCGGTGGGATAGGGAATATTTGGGGCGGATTGATCGGAGCAGCGATATATGTATTTTTAGGAGAATTGTTGAAAGATATTGTACCGAAAATTATTCCCAATGCTAGCGGGGAATTCGAAATTGTATTTTTCGGCGTGCTGCTTGTAGTTATTTTAATATACATGCCAAATGGAATTTCAAAAGCGATCTTTCATTTTATCAAAAGAATCACTTCAAGCTTTAAAAATAAACCAGTTTCAGCATTTTCAAAGAAGTCAACGGGAAGTGATATTCATGACTGAGGAAACATTATTAAAAGTCGAAAATCTTTCAAAATCATTCGGCGGTGTAAATGCCGTTGAAAATGTTTCGTTTGAAGTGAAAAAAGGGGAAATTGTTGCTGTAATAGGTCCAAATGGCGCCGGCAAAACAACCCTTTTTAATTTAGTGACAGGTGTCATCCCTGCAACAAGCGGAAAAATAACCTTTAAAGGCGTTTCCATCATCGGGAAAAGACCTTATCAAATTGCAAGTCTAGGGATGACAAGAACATTTCAAAACTTGCAAGTATTTAATAATATGACCGTCATCGAAAATGTGATGACAGGAAGTCATATAAGATTAAAAACTGGAATTTTAAGCTCAGGCCTGCGATTGCCGAACGTTTATAAAGAAGAAAAAGAGGTAATGCAAAAAGCATTGCAATGCCTTGAACAGGTCGGTATTGCTGATTTAGCTTTTGAACGAGCTGAAACATTGCCTTATGGAAATCAAAGATTATTAGAGATTGCCAGGGCAGTAGCTGCAGAGCCTTCATTTATTTTACTGGATGAACCGATGGCCGGGCTGAATCCGCAGGAATCCCGCAATCTAGTGAATGTACTGAAAAATATGAGAAAACAAGGGATGACATTTTTATTTGTTGAACATGATATGGAAACGGTGATGTCGATTGCAGATAAAATTGTAGTTCTTGACTATGGGAAAAAAATTGCAGAAGGAACGCCTGAAGAAATTGCCAGCAATCCTAAAGTTATTGCAGCCTATTTGGGAGAGGAGGAAGCAATCTAATGTTAGTAGTAGACAACCTTCATACGTACCACGGATATTTGCACGTTTTGAAAGGGATTCACTTTGAAATAAAACAAGGCGAAATCTTTGCGATGGTAGGGTCAAATGGCGCCGGGAAAAGCACCCTTCTTGGAACAATAGCAGGCATTTATAAACCGAGATCAGGAACCATTGTATTTGAAAATGAAGAAATTTCTTATGGTAAAGTAGAAAAGATCGTTGAAAAAGGCATTTGTCTTGTCCCGGAAAGAAGACAAATTTTTGATGATCTTTCTGTTAAGGATAATTTGCTGTTAGGATCTTATCACCGATATAAAAATGACAAAAAAAGTGTTATGGAGGATTTCGAGCAAGTTCTAGACTTTTTCCCTAAATTAAAAACAATGTTGGATCGACCGGGCGGATTGTTGAGCGGCGGCGAGCAGCAAATGGTTGCCATAGGCCGCGGGCTGATGGCGAAGCCAAAACTAATGATGCTGGATGAACCGTCTTTAGGATTGGCTCCGCTTATTGTCAAAGACATTATGAATATTTTAAAGCAAATGAAAAAAACATTTGGAACGACCATTTTGTTAATTGAACAAAACGTCAAAGCAGCTTTGCAAATTGCAGATCACGCTTGTGTATTGGATCGCGGAGAAATTGTCATTCAAGGAAAAGCGAGCGATTTGCTGGAAGATGAAAAAATAAAAGATACGTATTTAGGTATAAGCAAAAAAGAAAGACTAAAGCTTTAGTATAAACAACAGGTCTGTACTAACCTAACTTGCCCAAAAGCCGGGAGTTTGGCGGCATAGTATTCCGAATATTCCAATAACCAAAGGAGGAAGGGAACGGATATGAGAACGATAGATTGGAAGGAAGTTGAGAAAAATATAGAAAACGGCCGATTTCCTCAATGGTTAGTTACAGATCCGGAAATATACGAACTAGAAAAAGAAAGAATTTTCGGCAGAACATGGCAGTTTCTGGCGCACGAATCGGAATTAAAAGAACCAGGAAGCTTTGTTACGAGGATGATGGTCGATGACCCGATTATTTTAGTGAAAAATAAAAATGGAGAAATCAACGCATTTTTGAACTCTTGTTCTCATAGGGGTGTTCGTTTATGTACAGAAGATTATGGAAATAAAAAAGCATTTTCATGCCCTTATCATGGCTGGACTTATAATTTAAACGGTGAACTGATCGGGGTTGTTGCAGGGAATAAAGTATTTGGGGAATCGATGGATAAAAGCGAGTGGGGACTGCGCCCAGTTCCTCGTGTTGAAAGCTATCAAGGAATGATTTTTGGAAATCTTGATCCTGACGCTATGTCTTTAGAAGATTATTTAGGCGAAATGAAATGGTATTTTGATATAATGCTTGGCCGGAGCGACGGAGGGATGGAAGTGAGGGGAGTCCCTCAACGATGGGTGGCAAAAGCAAATTGGAAAATGACAAGTGAAAATTTCGCGGCAGATCCTTACCATGTTCAAACGACTCATAGATCCGCCGTGGAATTGAAGCTTACACCGAGCGATCCTTTGTATGCATCATATGGACATCAAGTTGTTTTGTCAAACGGACATGGAATTAATGTAATTACATCTGCTACTGGAAGATCGAATAACATATACCAAGGTATGCCTGAATCGATGTGGTCGATGTTTGAGAAAAATTTAAATAAAGAACAATTGGACATTTTTTCTAGAGTTCAAAATTTTGTTGGCGGAGTTTTTCCAAATCTATCATTCTTAAGCTCTTGCAGCGGAACAGAAGGAACAAAGTATAATCATCTTCAATTTAGAGTATGGCGGCCGTTAGGGCCCGATCAAGTTGAAATTTGGGTTTGGTATATGATTGATAAGGCGCTGCCGGAAGATTATAAGGAAAAATCGTACAAAGGTTTTATTGCAACGTTTGGTGCGGCAGGTACTCTTGAGCAGGATGATACGGAAAATTGGGCTCGCATTGTTGAGGCCAGCCAAGGGTTAATGGCAAGAGATCGAAATCTCAGCTACAACAATATGCTCAACTACTTAATGGGATTAGATCACTTAGATCCGGATGAGAATTTTCCGGGACCGGGAAAAGCGTACCCAACTTGCTATACAGATCATATTGCAAGAAGTATGCATAAATACTGGCTGGAGCTGATTACGAAAGAGCCAGAGGTGAAATCTCATGAATAGTGATATTCAATATGAAATTTCTCAATTTTTATATTATGAGGCCTATTTGCTTGACCACCGAAAATATCGGGAATGGCTTGAATTGCTTGATGATGATATTCAATACACGATGCCCCTGCGGGTAACTGTTGATAACAAAATGGGAAGCAATTTGAATACTGAAATGACTTATTTTGCAGATTCGAAAAAGGACATAGAGATAAAGGTCGAAAGACTTTATACGAAATCAGCCTGGGTTGAAAACCCGCCTACAAGGCAGAGGCATTTTATAAGCAATGTGGTCGTTGAGCCTGGCTTTAGCTCTAATGATTATAAGGTTAGAAGTTATTTTCTATTTAAGCGCAGCCGAAGTTCAGAAGCAAAAACCGAGGAATTGTTCGGAGAAAGAGAAGATATTATTCGAAAAGTGAATGGAAAATGGAAAATAGCAAAACGAACTGTGTATCCAGATCAGTCCGTATTATCAGTCATGAATGTTAGTATGTTTTTATAAAAAACGTGTATGTGCCAATATATTTTTTTTGCCCATTTCCCGAATTATCAACATATTTAGGCTGTTTGCTGCTTGATTTCTGTGCAGAAGAAAATGATTGGAAAGGATTTATGAAGCTTCTATATTTTCTGTAAAGGCGGAAATAGCTTAAAGGAAATGATAGATTTGCTGATATTCCAATCGTTTAGTTTATGATTCGAAATGTTTAACGGCTTTTTTTGCTTTGATTACAATTGGGCATAAATTTGCCAGCTTGCCATGTTTAGATGCATAAAACGCGAGAGAGTTATATTAGCTCCCTCGCGTCGGGCATTCATTCATGATGTACTAGACTTAAAAAATGAATGATCGTGTGTTCGTCTTCATGAAAGCTCATTTTATCATTTGCCTTCCAGCTGTTGTTTTATAACTTCCAGCGTCCAATATTTCGGCGGTTTTTCTGCTTCTAATTTTGTCAAGCATTCCCGGTGGATTTCGGCAACTCGTTCTGGTGTGATGACGTCAGCAGGATCCACTTCTATAATTTTTACTGTACTTTTATCTTCGTAAAGATGCTCTCCCTTAAGTCTCCCCGTTTCATCATACGGCCATAAAAATACTTGACGGCTTGAGTAATGATAAATTTTGTCCGGATCATCTACTTCAAATCCTAAATCAAGCAATCCTTGGCCTTTAATTAATTGGTGGAAAGTCAGTTCATCTGCAATTCCCCAATCAGCCACAGCCAGCAAGTCATCAGAATGCCAAAGTACTGATTTTGATGCAATATGATAGAAGTTGAGGACTCCTTCCTTTCCTTCAATAACAGCAGGCTCGCTTCCCCAAGTAACACGATAAACGGGGTGATCGACCATCATATCGGAAGAAACAATTTCATTGAACATGCCGGCGCCTTCCAGATGAACGTGTCGGCGGAAGTTTTCAAGAATCGCAATATGCAGTGGATTGGTTGTTTTAGTCAGCAATTCTTCAACGGGTTTCATGCAATTATAAATTTGTTCTTCAAATTTATTCATATTATTCTCCCCCTCTTTTTTTGTTAACGCTTACATTTTTAACAGAATCAATTCTGTTCATTACTGATATCTTATATAAAATTTCCTGAAAATTTATTAAATATTATGATAATTTTGATAAAAAATGCTAATAGTTTGTGGTGAGGGGGACGGAAATGGGGGAAGTTTTAGACTCCAACGAAATGATGAAATTTTTGCCTGAATCTGGGCAATCTTAAATATTTTGCGAAATCATTTAATTTCAGCTTTAGGTCTCGACAGAGCTAAAGGTTTTTTATTACGGTATGGCTGGGATTGCGGCAATAATTTTTCAAATCATTTAAGAAGGAAAGATGCTTATCATACGCTGACATTGAAAGAACTGTTTATCGCTGGTTCGCATATGCACGGCATAACGGCTGATTTAGGCATTTCAGTTAAAGAGCTGCATATCGACCCTGTAACAAAAGATTATTATTCAGAAGGCTATTGGAAGCATTCACAAGAAGCTGAACACCATATTGCCACCTTTGGATTATCTTCTGATCCAGTATGTTTTACACTAATAGGATTTGCAGGCGGATATGTGAGCAATCATTTGGGTAGAAAAGTAATTTTTAAAGAAGTTGAGTGTGAAGGAAAGGGTGATCCGCATTGTCATTGGATTGCCAAACCGGTTTTAGGATTGGGGAGAAGAAATCGAAAAAGAGCTGCCTTATTATGAAGAGGAAAATTTAGGACAAGAGCTAGACAAAGCTTTTATAAGGATAGAAAGGCAGAAAGAAATGTTTAAGAAAGCTCTTATGATTATTGAAAAGTTGACAAATTCGCTATTAAATGGGTGTGGACTAAAGGGGATATTGAACACTTTAGCGGTTGAGATGAATTGTGCTCTTCTGCTGGAAAACTCTCACCGTCAGTTGATTGAAGCGAGCGATTCGCTTCGAAAAATTTATTTAAACAGCGCTGATTATGTGAGGGAGAAAGTGGAAACAGTAGATATAAAAGAAAAATGTAATACGAATCGGATAAAAGTTTCTTCAGCAAAAGGCTATACATTTGAAAAATTAATATCTCCTGTTTTTGTAAGAAACAATATTTTTGGTTATGTTTCACTAATTCGTGAATCAGAAGGCTTTTCGGAATTGGACTATATCGTCATTGAAAAGGCGGCATCCATTTGTGCTATGCAAATAATAAATGAAACTTCTGCGTTTGAAAACGAACAACGAATTAAAAAGAGAATTGCTGAACGCCGTTTTTAGGGGGGGAATTTTCAGAAGAGGAGCTTACTTACCGATTAAAATTAATGGGATACAATCTTAATCAACCGCAATATGTGTTTTTGTTTCATCTGGACAGCAGCCAAGAGTTTAATCGAAAAGAGCTTGAAGATTCGCTTAATCATTATAAAACTGCAGCAGCTGAAAGCTTACATAAATTGATCAAGCAGCAAGGTTTAGCATGCATAATGACAACAAAAGTCAATCAGCTGATTGCTGTTATCCGTCAATTTTCATCTGAAGTTTCATGCGGGCAATGGCTAATTGATCAGATTTTCTCCGAGATTAAACCTTTTGAAATGAAATTGGGGATCAGCAGTTTATGTCAGCAAGCATCAGATTTGAAAAAAGGATTAAAAGAAGCAGAAAAAACAATTAAGATTATGAAGTTTTCTAAAAGCAATGCGAAAGTCAAAGCATTTAAGGAGCTTTTAGCGGTTGCGAAGTTAATATGCTCTGAAAATTTACCGGAAATGGAAGCCCTTTCACATACAATGCTTCAAAAAATAAAAAACTACGATGACAAGCATGCTCAGATTTATTAGAAACGCTTTATTGGTATGTTGAAAATAACGGACATCTATATAAAACAGCCGAAAGAATGCATGTTTCATTAGGGTATGTTCGTTACCGACTGAAGAGGATGCAAGAAATTGGCGGGTTTGATTTATCGTCGAGCCAAGGCTTCTTTGATGTTCATGCTGCGGTCAATATTTATCTTTTCTTAGGGCTCATTGAAGTCAAAATGAAATAAAGCGCAAGTTTTATAACCATGACAATTTGTCCAATAAACTCTACTCCCTCTTGCACGCTCAGGCTGCTTCAGAGGATTTTCATCAGAAAATACAATCCATTCAGGAAATTTGCAAAAATGATTATCCGATTTTTTAAGTGAACGCTATTTTAAAAATTTTACAATGGGTTTATGGTGCTAGGAACGTTTTTTTCTACACGGTGGAGAAAATAAACCCCAATACTTTTTAAATGGGGGAATTTACCCCCTTCTTCCGCAAATTTCTTCAATAAATTACAAATCTTTACATTATTCGTAAGAGTATGGTACTATTAATACTACTAAAACTCGTAAAAAATGGGGTTACTGAAAAATGAATAAAATGAATATTCTATCTATTAAAATAGAAAATGAACGAGCATATATGATTTCATTGGCTGAGAAATATGGATATACATCTGAGGTTGTGTTAAAAATCAGCCAGGAACTTGATAAGCTGATTCATCAATACCAAATCGAGCTCTTAAAAAAAACGAAGTGAACTTGGCAGTATTGATAAAATGATCTCCCGTCTTGAATCAAAATGGTATCTACCTTTCAGCTTTCAAATTGGGCAATCGTAAGAATGGCAGCTCTTTTGATTTTCCGACACATATTTTAGATTCCCGGAGTATACCGCTGTTCTTGTTCTATGAGCCCCAAGATAGAATATGAAAACATCATCTTTTCGTTTGTCAATTGGCTCTGCTTTTTTATTTGTAAAGGTTAAATCACAGCGCAGGAAGAAGGTTTAGAAGATGGATAAACAGGCCGTCAGGGAAAAAATATGGACTCAGCTTGAAAAAGAGAAGCTTGGACGCTTTCCGTTTCCGCTGAAAAATAGAATTCCAAATTTCAAAGGAGCTGAACAAGCTGCAAAAATTGTTGCTTCGATGCCTGAATATAAATCGGCAAACGTCGTAAAGGTGAACCCTGATGCTCCGCAGCTTCCAATTCGGACGAAAGTGCTAATTGATGGAAAGACTCTTCTTATGCCAACTCCAAGATTAAAATCCGGTTTTATCATGGTGAAGCCTGAATGGGTGCCAAAAGGAGAAGAGAGAAAAGCCGCCAGCTTGAAACATATGAATACGTTCGGAAGGGAGATCTCTCTCGATCAGCTGCCAACTATTGATTTCATCGTGGTTGGATCGGTTGCAGTCCATAGGGACGGGCGCAGAATTGGAAAAGGCGAAGGATATGCTGATCGCGAATATGCCATTATTCGGGAGCTTGGGCAGCCTTCTGTTCCTGTCGTCACGACTGTTCATAGCATTCAGCTGGTAGAAGACGATTTTCCTATTGATCCGTATGATTTGACGGTTGATTGGATTGCTACAGAAAAAGAATTGATCAAAACGAACACTCCTTATTCAAAGCCGGAAGGAATCATTTGGGAACAAGTAAGTGAAGAAGAGAAAGAACAAATGCCTGTTTTAAAAGAAATTTGGGCAATGCTATACAAGCGTTCTTAACGATCATTCCCTTGCATTTACTTTATTTAGCATGACGTCATCCCATTCATTTAGAAGCAGGAAAACTAGGAATACTCCGCATAAAGTTTGTGAAAATTCTCAATTTTCTACCCCTTATTCTTTTCTCAGAAGAAAACGTAACAATGTACAATAAATTTTAAACAGTTTGAAAACGAATCGTTTTTTTCTGCTATTAGGCAATTGTATAATAGAGTTAGAAGTGCAGATATGATGATTGGGAGGCCTATAAATGCAAGGGGAGACGATGCATCCAAAATTAGAAAAAATTGTCGAAAATGTTGAAAAAGTTATTGTAGGAAAGAGTGAACTGGTCATTTTAAGTTTGTCGGCATTGCTTGCTGGAGGGCATGTGCTTCTCGAAGATGTACCCGGAGTTGGAAAAACGATGATGGTGAAGGCATTGGCAAAGTCTGTTGGGGCTGATTTTAAAAGAATTCAGTTTACACCTGATTTACTGCCTTCAGACGTTACTGGAGTATCGATATATAATCCGAAAACGATTGAATTTGAATACCGACCAGGACCGATTATGGCTAATATTATTTTGGCCGATGAAATAAATCGAAGCTCACCAAAGACCCAATCCGCCTTGCTTGAAGGCATGGAGGAAGGGAGTGTCACCATTGATGGCGTGACAATGCCGCTTGAAAAACCTTTTTTCGTTATGGCGACACAAAATCCGGTTGAGTATGAAGGAACTTATCCGTTGCCGGAGGCTCAATTGGATCGATTTTTGCTAAAACTGAAAATGGGCTATCCTTCCGTTACAGAAGAAGTAGAAGTGTTGACAAGAGCCGAAAAAGGACAGCCGCTTGATGAACTAACGTCAGTCATCACCAAAGACGAACTAACGGCACTTCAGGAAGAAATCAAACAAGTATATGTAGATGATACGATTAAACATTATATTGTAGACATCGTAAATAAGACGCGGAACCATGATTCCGTCTATTTAGGAGTCAGTCCCCGTGGTTCTGTTGCACTTATGAAGGCATCTCAGGCGTATGCGTTTATTCATGCCCGAGATTATGTGATCCCCGATGATGTTCAATATTTATCCGTGCATGTCCTGCCCCATCGCATTATTTTGACATCTGAAGCGCGTTATGAAGGGAGAACAGCTGAACAAATCATTGAAGATATTCTTGCCGAAATCCCTGTGCCTGTAGTGAGGTCGCTGTGAAATCAATGAAAGGCTTGCTAAAAGGCACACGGCTGGCGTGGAACCTTGCTTTTTTAATATTGCTCGTGGCGGCTTCCTTTGCATATGCCATGTTTCAAGGAGGGTTTGTCAGCTGGTTTTTATTGTATTCATTGCTGCCGTTTGTTGTTTATTCTGTTGCGTTGGCTCTCTATCCGCTGAAGAAGCTGCGAGTTCGGCGCAAATTAAATAAAACGGAATTTCAAGCAGGCGAACCGCTTGTTTGTACTATCGAAATTGAACAGCCGTTTCCCTTCCCTTTTTTCTTTGGAATCGTTGAGGATGTCCTTCCTGAAAAGCTGAAAAATTCGGGATCAGCGAAGATTGTATTGTTTCCTTGGTGGAAAAAACGTTTTTCATTCCAATATTCGTTATCTAATCTTCCGAGGGGATCCCATCATTTTGAAACAGTGCGATTTAAAACAGGAGATTTGTTTGGAATCATTGAAAGAGAAGGCATTTATTCGGCAAAAAATCACATTGTGGTCTATCCGCCATTTTTTGAGTTTCAGTACCGTCCCCAACAACTTTCACTTGAAAAGGATGCAGGTTTTGCAAGAACACGATATATAAAAGATGTTTCGATTGTTGCTGGGGTAAGGGAATATGAACCGGGAGATAAATTATCGTGGATAGACTGGAAGGCGACAGCGAGACGCCATTCGATCATGACAAAGGAATTTGAGCAGCTGAATAGCCAACAAATTGTTTGTTTCATCGATCGAACAAAGTCATCGTCATTTGAAGAGCTTATCTCATTTACAGCTTCGTTCTCTAAAGCAGTGCTCAAAAACGGTTCCAAGCTCGGGGTAGTTTCGGTTGGGAAAACGAAGAAAGTTTTTCCTATATCAAATCATGAGCATCATTGGAAGCATATCCTGTATCATTTGGCAGTGGCGGATTGCGACGGTGAGGACGAGTTTATCAACCAGCTTTTAGAGGAATTGAACAAATGGGGACAGCATTCATCTATCATGATTATGACAAGTCATTTACACCCTTCCTTGATTGACAAGCTTCTAGCGTTTCCGAAGCCGCGTCATGTCACCATTTGGCATGTGACAAAAGCGGTTGAAAAGCCGAGAAGAGATCAAGAACTAATAGATAAATTGCGGCGGCATTCGATAACTGTCCGCACTGTTGACGCCGGCATGTTCCGAGATGCAGCGCAAAGGGTGGGAAGCCGATAATGAAACAGCAAATCGTTAACTTTTGTTTATATTTGCTATCGTTTATTTTGCTGTGGGAATGGCTGCGGCCGCTTGAATATTCGACTGATTCTATCTATACCGTTATTTTCGTTATATTTATCGGAATTTCTCTCTTTTTTACATTTATGCAGCTAAAATGGTATATCTCGTATCCGGTTAAATTATGTTATATTTTCTTTTTTATTCATCAGCTGTTTTACAACGGCTCTGTTTTTGAAATAGGATGGATATTAGAATTTATTCATGATCTTCGCTATAACTTAAACTTGATCACCGAAAGGTATTTCGGCGGAATGACTCCTCCATTCCGGACGTTTCTTTTCTTTGTATTATTGTGGCTGCTTGTCTATTTATTAAACTATTGGATTATTCAGAGAAAAAGAATTTTATTATTTTTAATTTTAACTATTACGTATGTGGCAGTATTAGATACGTTTTCGCCATATGATGCAACTTATGCGATTATACGGTTAGCGGTGGTTGGATTTTTCCTTTTAGGTCTTCTGTATTTTGAAAGGATGATTTTTTCGGAGAAAATTCCGTTTAGGTCTATTTTGTATTGGAAATGGATTGTGCCGCTTTTGGCAATGATTGTTGTTTCCGCTGCGATCGGGTGGCTCGCTCCGAAAGCGGCCCCCCAATGGCCAGACCCTTTACCGTATTTTTCGAAGTATAAACAGGACGGAGAAGGGGAGCATTTGTCAAATTCGGTTGTCAAAAAAATCGGTTATGGTACCAATGATGAGCAATTGGGCGGTCCGTTCATTCCAAACGATGCACCTGCTTTTCGGGCGTATGTAGAAAGACAGCATTATTGGCGAGTTGAAACAAAAGATGTTTATACAGGAAAAGGCTGGATTACAAGCGACAGACAATTTTCCATTGCAAATGGATTTATCGGTCCGTATTTAAACTTGACGAGTAGTCAGGTTCAAACGGAACAGCTTGTTTCGACTGTAGAAATTGAGCGCGAATATCCATATCAGCATATTATTTATCCGCTTGGATTGCAGGAAATTTCCAGTGATGCTGATCAATACCGCATCGATCATGTTACGGAGAATATATTCCCAATGTTTAATGAATCGGGGGAACGGCTTTCCAGCTATTCTTTGAAATATTCTTATCCCTTGTTTGAAATTGAAAAATTGCAGGCTGTTCACTCGAATGAAGGTGCTCCAAAAGAATTGGTTGAACGATATACGCAGCTTCCTGCAAGCCTTCCGGAACGCGTGAAAAATCTCGCTGTGGAGATTACAAAAGATAAAAACAACTTTTATGATAAAGCCAAGGCGGTTGAACAGTATTTTTTGAAAGAACCGTTTGTATATGAAACGAATGATGTGGCTGTCCCGGAATTGGATGAAGATTATGTCGATCAGTTTTTATTTGAAACGAAGAAAGGATATTGCGACAATTTTTCAACATCTATGGTTGTTCTTCTTCGGTCTGTCGGAATTCCGGCGCGCTGGGTAAAGGGATATACCCCTGGGCAGTTTGTGGAAACGACAAGCGAAGGATTGGAAGTGTATGAAGTAACTAGCAACAATGCCCATTCGTGGGTAGAGGTTTATTTTTCTGGAATTGGCTGGGTCCCTTTTGAACCGACGATCGGTTTTTCCAATCCGCAGGAATTTGCACATCAATCAAATGAAAATCAACAAGATTCATCTGCTGCCGAACAAGAACAAAGTCAGCCGCTTGAGGAAGAAAGTCAAGAACAAATCGATACGGATGATGCTAAGCAGCCAAAGAAATTCCCTTTTTCGCTATCACCAGCTGTTATTGTCTCCATCGGTTTCATCTTGTTTATAGCGGCATGTGTGTTAATACTTTTCAAAACGAGAAATAAATGGATGACCAGTTGGATGACTAGCTTCTATAAATGGAATCATGATGAGAAAGATTTTTTGAAAGCATACAGGCTTTTGCTTAAATCTCTGGAAAGATGTGGCTACAAACGGGAAAACGGGCAAACGTTAAGAGAATATGCAAAACAGATTGATCAAATGTTTGGAACAAATAGTATGTCGCAATTAACTTACATTTATGAGCGGGCACTGTATCGGGGCGATGATCCAAGCAAGGAATGGGAGCAATCGAAAGAATTATGGGAAGATTTAATCAAAAAAACAACTTCTTGACCGGGTCTTGATCACTTGGTATGATAAGAAAAAATTCATAGCGGGAAGCTCCTTCGTATATCCTCGATAATATGGTTCGAGAGTCTCTACCGGGTTACCGTAAATAACCCGACTATGAAGGCAGAAGTTAGTAGATGTACTAGAATTCTGCCTTTTTTTCGGTAGAATTCTATTTTTTTGAAGTCAGATGTGAAACAATATATTGATCCATCAAAATAATGAGGTGAACACGTTGGAGAACATCCAAGACATGATCTTAGTGTTAGATTTCGGCAGCCAATACAATCAATTAATTACGCGCAGAATTCGCGAATTTGGTGTTTACAGCGAGCTTCATCCGCATACGCTGTCGATAGAAGATATCAAAAAAATGAATCCGAAAGGAATTATTTTGTCAGGGGGTCCAAACAGCGTATATGACGAAAAGTCTTTTCGCTGCGACGAGCGGATTTTTGAACTCGGGGTTCCAGTGCTCGGAATTTGCTATGGCATGCAATTAATGACCTATTTGCTCGGGGGAAAAGTGGAAAAGGCGAAGCACCGGGAATATGGGAAAGCAGCTTTACAAGTAAAGGAAAAATCGCCGTTGTTTGAAGGCCTGCCTGATGATCAAATCGTTTGGATGAGTCACGGGGATCTTGTGGCCGATATTCCAAACGGCTTTAAAGTAGACGCCACTAGCCCATCATGTCCATTTGCCGCAATCAGCAATGATGAGCGGAACATGTACGGGGTTCAATTTCATCCCGAAGTGCGCCATACAGAATTTGGAAACGACCTATTGAAAAATTTCGTTTTCCGCATTTGCGGGTGCACAAATTCGTGGACGATGGAAAACTTTATTGAAATGCAAATAGAGAACATCCGCAAAACTGTCGGAAATAAGAAAGTGCTGTGCGCGCTAAGCGGCGGGGTGGACTCATCTGTTGTAGCCGTTTTAATCCATAAAGCGATCGGCAATCAATTAACGTGCATTTTTGTTGACCACGGACTCCTTCGCAAAGGGGAAGCGGAAAGCGTCATGAAGACGTTTAGCGAAGGGTTTAACATGAATGTCATTAAAGTAGATGCAAAAGACCGCTTTTTAGAAAAATTGAAGGGTGTTACTGACCCGGAAAAGAAAAGAAAAATCATCGGCAACGAGTTTATCTATGTTTTTGATGATGAAGCGGCAAAATTGGAGGGCATTGAGTTTCTTGCTCAAGGAACACTTTATACAGACATTATCGAAAGCGGTACGCAGACGGCGCAAACGATCAAATCGCATCACAATGTCGGCGGACTTCCGGAGGATATGAAATTTCAACTGATTGAACCATTGAATACACTCTTTAAAGACGAAGTTCGCGCACTTGGAACAGAGCTTGGTATTCCAGATGAAATCGTTTGGCGGCAGCCGTTCCCGGGACCAGGATTAGCCATTCGGGTTTTAGGAGAAGTAACGGAAGAAAAGCTAGAGATTGTTCGGGAATCCGATGCTATTTTACGAGAAGAAATTAAAAAAGCCGGATTAGAGCGGGACATTTGGCAATATTTCACCGTTTTGCCTAACATCCGCAGCGTAGGTGTGATGGGCGATGCCCGCACGTACGATCATACAATTGGAATCCGTGCTGTCACTTCAATTGACGGCATGACTTCAGATTGGGCTCGTATTCCGTGGGAAGTGCTGGAAGTGATCTCTACGCGGATTGTCAATGAAGTGCCGCACGTGAACCGAGTTGTCTACGATATTACAAGCAAGCCGCCGGCAACAATTGAATGGGAATAAATCTGACCAACTTGTATAAATCGGAATTATCATTTTTATATAATAAATATAAACATTCTCGTATAATTTCGGGAATATGGCCCGAAAGTTTCTACCAAGCTACCGTAAATAGCTTGACTACGAGGTGTTGACGGTTCGATGGCTGAAGGAGGAGAGGATCCTTTTCCTTTCTCACATTGGGCTTTCAGCAACCTCATGGTCAAGCGCATCCTTGGAATGGAGCGCTTATTTTTTTGCTTAAAGTTTTTTATACAGCCAATTGTAGGAGGACTTTATAATGAAAAAATATTTTCAATTTGATGAACTTGGCACTAATTACCGCAGGGAAATTATTGGCGGAATTACAACTTTTCTTTCAATGGCCTATATTTTGTTTGTCAATCCAGCAACGCTTTCATTAAGCTCTGTTGCTGATTTTCCCAATGAATTGAGAATGGATCAAGGAGCTGTCTTCACTGCGACCGCGTTGGCTGCAGCCATCGGGACACTCATCATGGGTATTGTGGCACGGTATCCGGTAGCTCTTGCTCCCGGTATGGGATTGAACGCGTTCTTTGCTTTTACTGTCGTTTTGACGTACGGTATCCCTTGGCAAACAGCCCTTTCAGGTGTTCTTGTTTCAGGTCTCTTTCTTGTCTTGCTGACGCTTAGCGGATTGCGGGAAAAAATTATTGATTCCATTCCGCCGGAGCTGAAGCATGCAGTCGGTGCGGGAATCGGATTGTTTATCACATTTATCGGTTTTCAAAATGCAGGCATAATTGTTAATGATGACGCTGTTCTTGTCGGCTTGGGAGACTTGCGGAATGGAAATACTCTTCTATCTATTTTTGGATTAACTATTACGATTATTTTAATGGTTCGGCAAGTGAAAGGCGGCGTGTTTTACGGCATGGTGATTACGGCCGTTGTCGGAATGATTTTTGGCCTTGTTCCAAAACCGGATAAAATTATTGGGGAAATTCCGAGCTTGGCTCCGACGTTTGGAGTAGCTTTAGGACATTTAGGAGATATTTTTTCTTTACAAATGCTTGTCGTAATCTTAACGTTTATGTTTGTTGACTTTTTTGATACGGCAGGAACGCTGGTTGCGGTTGCCAATCAAGCAGGGTTATTGAAAAACAATAAACTTCCGCGAATCGGCAGAGCTTTAGTATCTGATTCAATGGGAACAGTTGTCGGAGCGATTTTAGGAACATCTTCAACCACTTCTTATGTAGAATCATCAGCAGGGGTTGCGGCAGGCGCGCGGACAGGTTTTGCTTCCATTATAACGGCAGGATGTTTCCTATTAGCTTTATTTTTCTCGCCGCTATTGAGCGTTATTACATCTTCTGTTACGGCTCCAGCGCTCATTATTGTCGGAGTTTTAATGGTATCATCTTTAGGGCAAATAAAATGGGATCAGTTTGAAATTGCTGTTCCGGCGTTTTTAATCTTGATTACAATGCCATTAACGTACAGCATCGCAACCGGTATTGCTATCGGCTTTATTTTCTACCCGATCACGATGCTTCTGAAAGGAAGAGGAAAAGAGATTCATCCGATTTTGTATGGTTTATCTATTGTATTTCTGCTTTATTTCATCTTTCTTGTTAATTAATAAGAAGTCGAAGGATCAGACTGAAATGCTGTCTGATCCTTTTCTTTTGTTTCAAAAGGCAGCAAAACGGCACAGATCATGATCAAGGTTCATCAAAATCCGAACATTCGGTGTTTAAAGAAAAATAATGTTCGATTTTATCGTTGACATAATGATTTTTCATTGTTAAGATGGAGTCGAAAACAGCATATGAAAACTAAAACCTCATATAATCTTGGGAATATGGCCCAAAAGTTTCTACCCAACAACCGTAAATTGTTGGACTATGAGGGAAAGTAATCGACAAGATTTTTCAACTGAGCATACATATTGCTTATGCCCGGTTTGTGTTACTTTCCCTTATTGATAGGGAAAATGCAGAAGCGGGCTTTTTTTATGCCTTTCAATTATTGTCAAGATTTTTAACGAAGGTGGCAACCTATAATTAAAAATAAAGAGGGGAGCATCGCCATGAATCCTGTCGTTGGAGTGATAATGGGAAGCACTTCAGATTGGGAAACGATGAAGCATGCCTGTGAAATATTAGATGAGCTGAATATTCCTTATGAAAAAAAGGTTGTTTCTGCCCATCGCACACCTGATTGGATGTTTCAATATGCAAGCACTGCAAGGGATCGCGGAATTCAAGTGATCATTGCAGGCGCAGGCGGAGCAGCACACTTGCCGGGAATGGTTGCAGCGAAAACAACTCTCCCTGTCATCGGAGTTCCGGTTAAAACAAACGCGTTAAACGGACTGGATTCGCTGCTCTCGATCGTGCAAATGCCCGGCGGCGTGCCTGTTGCAACAGTGGCGATAGGAAAAGCGGGCGCGGTGAACGCTGGTCTGTTAGCGGCGCAAATTTTGTCAATCAATGATGCTGATGTTCAGCAAAAGCTTGAACAACGGCGAGAATATATAAGAAAAAACGTCATGGAAAGCAGTGATCAGCTTGTATAAAAAACTTTTGCCTCAAAGTACAATTGGAATCATTGGAGGCGGTCAACTAGGCAAATTTATGGCTATCGCTGCCAAAAATATGGGATATCGTGTGGCGGTGCTTGATCCAACACCGAATTCTCCATGCGGCCAAGTGAGCGACATGGAAATCACAGCCCGTTACGATGATTTGGATGCAATCAAAGAGCTTGCGAAGGTGAGCGATTGTATAACGTATGAATTTGAAAATATTGATTACGAGGCGTTAACTTGGCTTGAGCAAAACGCCTACTTGCCTCAAGGAAGCAGACTGCTCGCCATTACACAAGATCGCCAGACGGAAAAGGAAGCTGTGGCGAACGCTGGTGTAAAAGTTGCGCCGTATGAAGTCGTTGAATCAGAAGATGATTTTTATCAAGCCGTATCCAACATAGGCATCCCGACTGTTTTAAAGACATGCCGCGGAGGATATGATGGGAAAGGCCAATTTGTACTAAAGCAAGAAGAAGATATAGAAGAAGCAAAAGCTTTGTTGAAGAACGGACGCTGTGTATTGGAAAAATGGATCGCGTTCGATAAAGAAATTTCGGTTATTGTCACTAGAAGCGTGACAGGTGAAGTCAGCACATTGCCTGTTGCCGAAAACATTCATGTTAACAATATTTTGCACGAAAGCATTGTACCTGCAAGAATTTCTGATTCGTTGAAGGAACAGGCAGAGGAAACAGCAAAAACATTGGCGGCGAAGCTTGGGCTGATTGGAACGCTGGCAGTTGAAATGTTTGTGGCAAACGATGAAATTTATATAAATGAGCTCGCCCCCCGGCCTCATAATTCAGGTCATTATTCATTAAATTTATGTGAAACATCGCAGTTTGAACAGCATATTCGCGCGATTTGCGGATTGCCTCTCGGAAACACGAAGCTCATTCATCAAGGAATTATGGTGAATATACTGGGCCAGCATCTAGAGCCTGTGTTGAAAAACGAAGAGCTGCTGAAAAAAGGGAAATTATTTTTATATGGAAAAGCGGAGGCAAAAATCAACAGAAAAATGGGACATATTACGTTCTTCAGTGATGAAATTGAGGAACTATTGACATATATCGAATCCACTCAAATTTGGAATGTTTGACAAGCTATTCATAAACAAGACGGAGAGATCAATAGGAGGTTGCAGGAATGATTGAACGATACACACGTCCTGAAATGGGCGCGATTTGGACGGAAGAAAACCGCTTTAAAGCTTGGCTTGAAGTGGAGATTTTAGCATGTGAAGCGTGGGCGGAGCTTGGTGTGATCCCGAAGGAAGATGTAAAAAAACTGCGTGAACGTGCTTCATTTGATGTGAACCGAATTAAGCAAATTGAAGAGGAAACAAGGCACGACGTAGTGGCGTTTACCCGTGCTGTATCAGAAACGCTTGGCGACGAACGAAAATGGGTGCATTACGGATTGACCTCCACTGATGTCGTGGATACCGCTTTATCTTATTTGCTAAAGCAAGCGAACGAAATTTTACAAAAAGACTTGGAAAATTTCATCGCTATTTTAAGAGATAAAGCGTTGGAGCATAAATACACCGTCATGATGGGGCGTACGCACGGGGTGCATGCAGAACCGACAACGTTTGGTTTGAAATTGGCGCTATGGTATGAAGAAATGAAGCGAAATCTAGAGCGGTTTAAACGCGCAAGAGAAGAGATTGAAGTCGGCAAAATTTCCGGAGCAGTCGGCACTTATGCCAACATTGATCCGTTCGTGGAGCAGTATGTGTGTGAAAAACTCGGTTTAAAGCCGGCGCCGATTTCGACGCAAACATTGCAGCGTGATCGACATGCCGAATACATGGCTACGCTTGCTTTAATTGCTACATCGATTGAAAAGTTTGCAGTTGAGATTCGCGGCTTGCAAAAGAGCGAAACTCGCGAGGTGGAGGAGTTTTTTGCCAAAGGACAGAAAGGTTCATCTGCAATGCCGCATAAGCGCAATCCGATCGGATCGGAAAACATGACAGGAATGGCAAGGGTCATTCGCGGAATGATGCTGACGGCTTACGAAAATGTTCCATTGTGGCATGAGCGCGACATATCTCATTCTTCGGCAGAGCGCATCATTTTGCCAGATGCTACGATCGCGTTGAACTACATGTTAAATCGATTTGGCAATATTGTGAAAAACTTGACGGTCTTCCCGGAAAATATGAAGCGCAATATGGAGAAAACGCTGGGATTGATCTACTCACAGCGGGTTTTGCTTGCGCTAATCAATAAAGGTATGACACGTGAAGAAGCATACGATTTAGTTCAGCCGAAAGCGATGGAAGCGTGGGAGCGCCAAGTTCCGTTTAGAGAGCTGATTGAAGCGGAAAAACAAATTACAACAAAGCTTTCGAAAGAAGAAATCGATGACTGCTTCGATTACAATTACCATTTGAAAAATGTGGATTACATTTTTAAACGCTGCGGGTTAGAACAGTAGATGTCCAAATGGGGCTCGGCAAATCGCAAAAACTGCCCTGCCCCTTGACATAAAATGGAAGGCCAATATTCCGCATTAGGAGGCATGATCATGACCGTTCAAAAGGGCTCATTGCTGTACGAAGGAAAAGCGAAAAAAATTTATGAAACAGACGATCCCAACATTTTTCTTGTTTATTATAAAGATTCCGCTACCGCGTTTAATGGGGAGAAAAAAGCTGAGATTGTAGGCAAAGGACAGCTAAACAATGAAATTTCAAGTTTGCTGTTTGAAAAGTTAAATGAACACGGCATTCCGACCCACTTTGTTCAAAAAATTTCGTCAAATGAACAGCTTGTCAAACGGGTGACAATCATTCCGATTGAAGTAGTTGTACGAAATATTGTGGCAGGAAGCTTATCCAAAAGATTGGGCATTGCCGAAGGAACTGAGATTAAAAAGCCGATCATTGAGTTCTACTATAAAAATGATGACCTGGGAGACCCTTTAATTAACAGTTTCCATATTGAACTACTAGGGCTTGCGGATAAAGAGCAGCTGGATGAAATAAAAACATTAGCTTTCAAAGTAAATGATATTTTATTGAAGCATTTTCATGAAAGAAACGTGAGACTAGTAGATTTTAAGCTTGAATTTGGCTTGCTAAACGACGGAACGCTTGTTGTTGCAGATGAAATTTCCCCTGATACGTGCCGACTTTGGGACAAACATACAAATGAAAAGCTTGATAAAGATGTATTCCGCCGGGATATCGGCAATTTGACGGATGCTTATAAAGAGATTTTAAAACGTTTAGGAGGTACAGTTCCATGTACAGAGTAAAAGTATATGTTACATTGCGTGAAAGTGTGCTTGATCCTCAAGGAAATGCGGTGAAAAATGCTTTACATTCAATGAATTTCAACGAAGTGGAAGATGTTCGGATTGGGAAGTACATGGAGCTAGCAATCGGAAAAACGGATCGAAATGTCGAAGAGATTGTAGACGAAATGTGTAAAAAGCTTTTAGCAAATCCTGTGATTGAAGACTACCGTTATGAAATAGAGGAGGTAGCCGTCAAGTGAAATTTGCCGTGATCGTTTTTCCGGGTTCCAATTGTGACGTTGACATGTACCATGCCATTAAAGACGAACTGGGAGAGGAAGTCGAATACGTTTGGCATGACGCTCAAGATTTAAGTGGCTTCGATGGCATTCTCCTTCCTGGCGGCTTCTCATACGGCGATTATTTGCGCAGCGGAGCCATTGCCCGTTTTGCCAATGTTATGAAGGAAGTTGTGAAAGCTGCAGATGAAGGGAAGCCTGTACTTGGCGTTTGCAATGGGTTTCAGATTTTGCTTGAGGCTGGTCTTCTTCCGGGTGCCATGAGACGGAACGAGAAGCTGAAATTTATTTGCCGCCCTGTGAAATTAAAGGTGGAAAACAACGAAACGATGTTTTCGAACAAATATGATAAGGGCGAGATTATCACCATTCCGATCGCACATGGGGAAGGAAATTATTATTGTGATGAAAAAACTCTTGAAGAGTTAATCGCAAACAAGCAAATTGTTTTTACGTATCAAGATAATCCGAACGGAAGCTTAAATAACATTGCAGGCATCGTAAATAAACGCGGCAATGTCCTTGGAATGATGCCGCATCCGGAACGGGCAGTCAGCGAACTTTTAGGAAATACAGACGGGTTGAAATTGTTTCAATCGATTGTAAGAAGTTGGAGGGAAGCTCATGTCACAAATTCTTGAACCAAGTCCAGAAATGATAAAAAACGACAAAATTTATAAGCAAATGGGAGTTAGTGATGAGGAGTTTGCCCTCATTGAAAAAATATTAGGACGATTGCCGAATTACACGGAAATTGGAATTTTTTCTGTTATGTGGTCAGAGCATTGCAGCTACAAAAATTCAAAACCAGTATTAAAAAAGTTTCCAACAAAAGGAGAACGTGTGCTGCAAGGACCTGGTGAAGGAGCAGGGATTGTTGATATCGGCGACAATCAAGCCGTCGTCTTTAAAATAGAAAGCCATAACCACCCTTCTGCAATCGAACCGTATCAAGGTGCAGCAACAGGAGTCGGAGGCATTATTCGCGATGTTTTCTCGATGGGAGCCAGACCAATCGCTCTCCTTAACTCTCTTCGCTTTGGGGAACTTACAAGCCCGCGTGTCAAATATTTGTTTGAAGAAGTTGTCGCTGGCATTGCCGGATACGGTAACTGTATCGGAATTCCAACCGTTGGAGGAGAAGTGCAGTTTGACGCTTCCTATGAAGGAAATCCGCTGGTCAATGCGATGTGTGTCGGACTCATAAACCATGAAGATATCAAAAAAGGGCAAGCAACTGGTGTCGGCAATACAGTGATGTACGTCGGAGCCAAAACCGGAAGAGACGGCATTCACGGTGCTACATTTGCTTCCGAAGAATTGTCGGAAGCTTCCGAAGAAAAGCGTCCGGCTGTTCAAGTTGGAGATCCTTTCATGGAAAAACTGCTTTTGGAAGCTTGCCTTGAAGTAATCAAATCTGATGCACTTGTCGGCATTCAAGATATGGGAGCAGCGGGGCTTACAAGCTCATCGGCAGAAATGGCGAGCAAGGCGGGCTCAGGAATTGAAATGAACTTGGATCTTGTTCCTCAGCGGGAAGCAGGAATGACTCCTTATGAGATGATGTTATCCGAATCGCAAGAAAGAATGCTTCTCGTAATTAAAAAAGGGCGGGAGCAGGAAATCATTGATCTGTTTAAAAAATATGATCTGGAGGCTGCACCGATTGGGAAAGTTACAGATGACAAGATGCTGCGCCTTATTCATAAAGGAGAAATCGTTGCGGAAATTCCTGTTGATGCGCTTGCGGAAGATGCGCCTGTTTACTATAAACCGTCTAAAGAACCTGAATATTATCGCCAGTTTCAAAGCATGCCGCCCTATGTTCCAAAAGTTGACGATTACAAAGAAACGCTTCTTGCATTGCTGAAACAGCCAACGATAGCCAGCAAGGAGTGGGTATATGACCAATACGATTATATGGTGCGGACGAACACTGTTGTAGCGCCCGGTTCTGATGCGGCTGTCCTAAGAATCAGAGGGACGAAAAAAGCTTTGGCGATGACAACCGATTGCAACTCACGCTATTTATATTTAGATCCAGAAGTCGGCGGAAAAATTGCAGTTAGTGAAGCAGCAAGAAACATCGTATGTTCAGGAGCGGTGCCGCTCGCTATTACAGACTGTTTAAACTTCGGCAGCCCGGAGAAACCGGAGATTTTTTGGCAGCTTGAAAAAGCGGTGGACGGCATGAGCGAAGCGTGCTTAGCTTTAAATACACCTGTCATTGGCGGAAATGTTTCCTTGTACAATGAAACGAACGGAACAGCTATTTATCCAACTCCGGTTGTCGGGATGGTCGGACTTATTGAAGATACAGATCATATTACAACGCAATCATTTAAAGAGGCGGGCAGCATCGTTTATTTGCTTGGTGAGACAAAACTGGAATTTTCCGGAAGTGAATTGCAAAAAATGCTTGAAGGCAAGATCTTTGGCAAAGCGCCGGAAATTGACCTGGAAGAAGAGAAGCAACGTTTAGATCAGCTGTTAGCTGCCATTCGCGAAGGGCTTGTCCAGTCGGCTCATGACGTTGCCGAAGGAGGCCTGGCCGTTGCGCTAAGTGAATGCTTAATCGGAACGGGTCTTGGAGCGGAAATTACGATCAACGGTGATGCATTGGCAGGGCTGTTCAGCGAATCCCAGTCCCGCATCGTCGTTTCCGTAAAACCGGAAAACAAAGAGGCGTTTGAAAAGATTGTTCAAGCTGAAGCTATCGGAACGGTCACAAACAGCGGAATTCTTAAAATTGTCAACGGCAATGGAGAAACATTGATTCAAGCATCAGTGGAAGAGTTAGAACAAGCTTGGAAAGGAGCTATCCCATGCTTGCTGAAATAAAGGGGCTAAATGAAGAATGCGGTGTATTCGGCATATGGGGTCATAAGGACGCTGCTCAAATCACTTATTACGGTCTGCACAGCCTTCAGCATCGCGGACAAGAGGGGGCAGGGATTGTCGTAACAGACGGCGAAAAACTGACAGGGTTTAAAGGGGAAGGACTTGTCACAGAAGTGTTTGCCAATGGGGTAGACAATTTAAAAGGAACAGGAGCTATTGGCCATGTTCGCTATGCGACGGCTGGAGGAGGCGGCTATGAAAACGTCCAGCCGTTCCTTTTTCGATCGGAGCAAGGCGGTCTCGCATTAGCTCACAACGGAAATTTAGTGAATGCTTCCGGATTGAAGCATCAGCTTGAAAATCAAGGAAGCATCTTTCAAACAACGTCAGATACAGAAGTTCTTGCTCATTTAATTAAAAGAAGCGGCTATTTAGAGCTAAAAGATAAAGTGAAAAACGCGCTTACGATGATTAAAGGGGCATACGCCTTTTTAATCATGACGGAAACAGAGCTGATGATTGCCCTTGATCCGAACGGACTCCGTCCTTTATCTATCGGACGTCTCGGTGATGCATATGTTGTCGCTTCGGAAACCTGCGCTTTTGATGCTGTTGGAGCTCAGCTCGAAAGGGACGTTGAGCCTGGCGAGCTTATCATCATCAATGGTGAAGGACTGAAAAGCGAACGTTTTTCCAAAACGATTAACCGTGCGATTTGTACGATGGAATACGTTTATTTTTCACGCCCTGACAGCAATGTGGAAGGAATAAATGTTCATACTGCAAGAAAAAATCTCGGCAAACGGCTTGCGATAGAAGCGCCTGTAGAGGCGGACGTAGTGACTGGAGTTCCGGATTCCAGCATATCTGCGGCGATCGGCTATGCCGAGGCATCCGGTATACCGTACGAGCTCGGTTTAATTAAAAACCGATATGTCGGCCGTACGTTTATTCAGCCGTCCCAATCATTGCGGGAGCAAGGAGTGAAAATGAAGCTTTCCCCTGTCCGTGGGGTAGTGGAAGGCAAACGGGTTGTCATGGTGGATGACTCAATCGTAAGAGGAACGACATCGAAGCGTATTGTCAAGATGCTGCGGGAAGCAGGGGCAACGGAAGTGCATGTCCGCATCAGTTCACCGCCGATTGCCAACCCTTGCTATTACGGTATTGACACCTCCACTCATGAGGAGCTGATCGCTTCTTCTCATACTGTAGAAGAAATTCGCAGCATCATTGGCGCCGATAGTCTTGCTTTCTTAAGCACAGAAGGGATGCTGGATGCGATCGGAAGGAAATATGAAGGTGAATTTCGCGGGCAATGTATGGCATGTTTTACAGGAAAATATCCGACAGACATTTATGAAGATACGATTCTTCCTCATGAGAAAGGCTAATATGACAGACCGAAGGAGGATAATTCATGTCCAAAGCGTATAGAGAAGCAGGTGTGGACATTCATGCGGGCTATGAAGCAGTTCGCCGCATGAAAAAGCATGTGGAAAAAACGAAGCGTCCCGGTGTTTTAGGAGGGATCGGCAGTTTTGGCGGAATGTTTGATCTGGCAAGCTTAGGATATAAAGAGCCGGTGCTTGTTTCTGGAACAGACGGAGTGGGAACGAAGCTGAAGCTTGCCTTTATGGCGGATAAACACGATACGATTGGAATAGACGCTGTGGCTATGTGTGTAAACGACATTTTGGCACAAGGTGCGGAGCCGCTTTTTTTCCTGGACTATTTGGGGCTCGGGAAAGCAGACCCTGAAAAAATTGAAAAAATTGTTAAAGGTGTTGCCGATGGCTGCCTGCAGGCGGGTTGTGCGCTCATCGGTGGAGAAACAGCGGAAATGCCCGGCGTATATGATGAAGATGAATACGACATTGCCGGCTTTGCTGTCGGTGTTGTCGAGAAAGAAAACATTGTCACAGGCGAACGGATCAAGCCTGGGCACTTTCTCATCGGCCTTTCATCAAACGGCATCCATTCAAACGGTTATTCACTCGTTCGCAAAGTGCTTTTGGAAGAAAATAAGCTTGATTTACATGAAATATATGAACCTCTAACCGAAACGCTCGGAGAAGAATTGCTAAAGCCGACAAAAATTTATGTTTCTTCCGTCCTGCCGCTTGTGAAAGCATATAAAGTTGACGGCATGGCCCATATTACCGGAGGAGGGTTTATTGAAAACATCCCGAGAATGCTTCCGGAAGGGCTTGGAGCAGAAATCGATTTCGGTTCATGGTCGATTCATCCAATTTTTTCCTTTATTCAACAGCAAGGAAATATCGATTTGTCTGAAATGTTTGAAGTGTTCAATATGGGAATCGGCTTTGTTCTGGCGGTCGAAGAAGATGTTGTTCAGCAGTGCCTCAATGAGCTTGAAAAGCTGGGAGAAAAGGCTTTTCTCATCGGCCGGGTAAAAGAAGGAAGCGGAATTCGGCTGAAAGGAGGGCCTTTTTCATGAAGCGGATCGCGGTGTTTGCATCCGGGAGCGGCTCTAATTTCCAAGCGATTGTAGACCATGTAAAGAGCGGGAAGCTAAAAGCAAATGTGATGCTTTTAGTCTGTGATAAACCCGGTGCTAAAGTAGTGGAGCGGGCAGAAAAGGAGCAGATTCCTGCTTTTGTTTTTGATCCGAAGCAATATGAGTCGAAGGAACAGTTTGAAGAAGATATTTTACAGCAATTGAGGCACTATCAAGTGGACTTTATCGTGCTGGCCGGCTACATGCGTTTAATCGGCCACACTCTTCTTGACGCTTTTGCGGGGAGAATTGTGAATATACATCCTTCCTTGCTTCCTGCATTTCCGGGAAAACATGCAATTGAACAAGCGCTCCGTGCCGGCGTAAAAATTACGGGTGTCACCATCCATTATGTTGATGAAGGAATGGATACAGGTCCGATCATCGCTCAGCGTGCGGTTGAAATCAGCGAAGATGATGATGCTAATACACTTGCAGAGAAAATCCATAAAATCGAGCATTCATTTTATCCTGAAACAATAGGAAAAATTTTAGAAAAATTAGAGGTGAAAGCATGACAATCAGACGGGCAATTGTCAGTGTATCTAATAAAGCAAACATCATTCCGTTTGTGCAAGAGCTTGTCAATCTTGGGATCGAAGTAATCTCCACTGGCGGAACGAAAAAGCTTCTTGAGGAAAATGGAATAGATGTCATTGGAATTCAGGAAGTAACCGGTTTTCCGGAAATTATGGACGGAAGAGTTAAAACGCTGCATCCTGTTATTCACGGGGGGCTGCTAGCGGTTCGCAGCAATGATATCCATATGAAGCAGATGGAGGAAAACGGTATTCAACCGATTGACTTAGTCGTTGTGAATTTATATCCGTTTAAAGAGACAATTGCCAAAGATGGCGTGACTTTTGAGGAAGCGATCGAGAACATTGACATCGGCGGGCCGACGATGCTTCGGGCTGCTGCAAAAAATCACCAAGATGTAGTGGTTGTCGTTGATCCTGAAGATTATCCCGTCATTTTAACCGAACTGAAAGAGAACGGAGAAGTAAGCATAGAAACAAAACGGAAGCTGGCTGCCAAAGTATTCCGGCATACTGCTGCATACGATGCACTGATTGCGGAATATTTAACAGAGCAGGCAGGAGAAGAAGAGCCTGAATCGATTACTGTGACATTTGAAAGGAAGCAATCCCTTCGTTATGGGGAAAATCCTCACCAACAGGCAACGTTCTATAAAAAGCCGATCACGCCTCCATCATCTATTGCCGAAGCCATCCAGCTCCATGGAAAGGAATTGTCGTATAACAACATTAAAGATGCGGATGCGGCACTTAGCATTGTCAAAGAATTTGATGGACCGGCAGCGGTCGCTGTTAAGCATATGAATCCGTGCGGCGTCGGCGCAGGTGAAACCATTTTTGAAGCTTATAATCGGGCATATGAGGCGGACCCGACTTCAATTTTCGGCGGCATTGTTGCACTGAATCGTGAAGTTGATCAGAAAACGGCTGAAAAAATGAGCGAAATTTTTTTGGAAATTATCATTGCCCCTTCGTTTAGCCAAGAAGCTCTTGAAATATTAACGAAAAAGAAAAATATTCGATTGTTAACGATCGACTTTTCGAAAAAATTCCAACCGGAGAAGCAGCTGACATCTGTTTACGGCGGCCTTCTTGTTCAAGATCAAGATATTTATACGCTCGATGACGCGAACATTTCAATCCCAACAAAAAGACAGCCGACTGAACAAGAATGGAAGGACTTAAAGCTTGGCTGGAAAGTCGTGAAGCACGTCAAGTCAAATGCGATTGTTTTGGCAAAAGATGAAATGACCGTTGGTGTTGGTGCAGGCCAAATGAACCGGGTTGGTGCTGCAAAAATTGCGATTGCACAGGCTGGCGAGAAAGCGAAAGGCAGTGCACTTGCATCAGATGCGTTCTTCCCAATGCCTGACACCGTTGAAGAAGCAGCGAAAGCAGGGGTTACAGCAATCATACAACCAGGCGGATCCATTCGCGATGAAGATTCGATAAAAAAAGCGGATGAATACGGAATTGCAATGGTCTTTACTGGAGTCCGTCATTTCAAACATTAAGAAAGGGGATGACTGATGATGAAAGTACTTGTTATTGGAAAAGGGGGCCGTGAGCATGCGATCGCTTGGAAGGCGGCCAAAAGCCCTCTCGTTGAAAAAGTGTATGTCGCGCCTGGCAATGATGGTATGAAAGACGTTGCAATAAGAGTTCCGATTTCAGAAGAACAAACAGACGAATTGATCCAATTTGCCAAAACAAACAACATTGATTTAACCATTGTCGGTCCTGAAATTCCTTTAATGAACGGTATTGTCAACGAATTTGAAGACGCTGGATTAACTGTATTCGGACCGAGGAAAGAAGCGGCAATTATTGAAGGAAGCAAATCATTTGCAAAAAATTTAATGAAAAAATATAACATTCCGACTGCCAATTATGAAACGTTCTCTGATTTTGCCAAAGCGAAGCAATATGTAGAAGAAAAAGGCGCCCCGATTGTGATTAAAGCGGATGGGCTTGCGGCGGGAAAAGGTGTCGTTGTTGCGATGACAAATGAAGAAGCAATTGACACGCTGTCTGACTATTTAAAGGAAAATAAGCTGGGAGAAGCAGGAAAATCCGTTGTAATTGAAGAATTTTTGACAGGTGAAGAGTTTTCCCTTATGGCTTTCGTAAACGGAGAAAACATTTACCCGATGGTCATTGCGCAGGATCATAAGCGGGCCTTTGACGGAGACAAAGGACCGAATACCGGTGGAATGGGGGCTTATTCTCCTGTCCCGCAAATTTCTGATGATGTTGTTCATGAGTCTGTAGAGAAAATTTTAAAGCCGGTAGCGAAAGCTTTGAAAAATGAAGGAGCGGCATTTACCGGTATTCTTTATGCCGGCCTCATGCTGACAAAAGACGGCCCGAAGGTGATTGAATTCAATGCGCGTTTTGGAGATCCAGAAACACAGGTAGTTCTTCCTCGGCTAAAATCAGACCTTATCGATGTGATGTTGAAAGTGTTAAAAGGAGAACCGGTTGAACTTGAATGGACAGATCAAGCGGTGTTGGGAGTCGTTGTGGCGGCGGAAGGCTATCCGGGCAGCTATAAGAAAGGAACACCGATCGGTTTGTTAAAGGTTGGTGCGGATGCCCTTTTATTCCATGCCGGAACAAAAGAGGAAGGCGGCCAATTTGTAACAGACGGGGGTCGTGTATACCTTGTGGCGTCATTTGGAGACAATTTGAAAAATGCGCAAGAAAAAGTGTACACGCAATTAAAAGAGCTTGAGACGGAAGGTTTGTTTTATCGTAAAGACATCGGCTATCGCGCACTATAACGAATTTGGATTTCAATATTCCGAACCGATGAATACTAATAAATAAAAGACATATCTACCACATATTTTATAAACCTTTCCAATGGGACAGGAGGTTGTTCCTGTCCTTTTCATTTTATAAAGGAATGTAATCGGCATTTTTGACATAGCTTCTTCTTAAACAACTTCCTATTTTGACCGCTCATTATTAAAAATAAACCAGCGTTTCTTCGATTAGGAAACGATCAATCAAGAAAGCCTCTGCACCGTTATCCCAAGTTCAAAATTTTGTAAGAAACTTTAGTGCTTTAATATTTTTCATATGTTAATATATAAAGTAACAGAGTCACTATTTTGAGTAATTACTTTTAATTGAGGAGGACTGAGCAGATCATGCGATCTGGTGCTTTTTGGAAAGCCCATGAAATTCGTGAACATATAGATGTCGTTTCAAATAGATTAGCACCTACCTTATGGCTGAAAAATGCAGTATTTTTACATCCATATTTAAACCAGTGGGTGAAGTCAAATATTTGGATTTATAAAGACCGCATTATTTATGTCGGCAATGAGGAGCCGGAAAGAACAGCAAATACGGAAATATTTGATTGCAAAGGACTTTATTTAGTTCCTGGCTATATTGAACCGCACGCCCATCCGTTTCAATTATATAATCCTCATTCGCTTGCACAACATGTATCGCAAACGGGAACTACAACACTAATATGCGATAACTTATTTTTACTATTACAATTCCCAAAAAAGAAAGCGTTTTCTTTCATTGAGGATATGCAATCTTCTCCAGTTCAGTTTTTTTGGTGGGCCCGCTATGACTTGCAAACGGAGTGCAGAGAAGAAGATCAACTCGTTCCGCCAGATGTCGTGAAACAATGGATCGAGCATCCAGCCGTCATCCAGGGAGGAGAATTAACAGGCTGGCCAAAGCTTCTTTTAGGGGATGACTTGTTTTTGCACTGGATTCATGAGACTAAAAAGGTCGGAAAGCGTGTAGAAGGCCATTTTCCAGGGGCTTCTCGAAAAACATTGACAAAAATGAAATTATTTGGTGTCGATTCCGATCACGAATCTATTAGCGGAGAAGAAGTATACAATCGATTGTTATGCGGATACAGCGTGCCGCTCCGCTATTCTTCAATACGGCCGGATTTGCCGAAATTGTTGGAAGAGCTGCTTGCATTTGGAGTTAATCGTTTTGACGAAATGTTTTTTACAACGGATGGTTCAACGCCTGCTTTTTATGAAAATGGAATGATTAATCAGACCATTCAAATAGCGCTGGAGGCCGGAATTCCAGAGTTTGAGGCTTATAAAATGGCAACGTACAATGTTGCTAGATATTATATGCTTGATTCAAAATTGGGAGTAATCGGACCTGGCAGGTTAGCCTCCATCAATTTCCTGGAAGCGAAAAATAACCCGAACCCAGTGGCTGTTTTGGCGAAAGGGAAATGGATTCAAAAAGAAGGTCAGGTGTTTGATCATTTTCCTCAAGCAGACTGGAACAAATACGAAGTTGCGCCGCTTGAAATTGATTGGGATTTGACAATGGATGATCTTCAATTTTCTATGCCGATGGGATTAAAAATGAGGAACACGGTTATCATTGAGCCGTATTCCATCACCATTGACAACTTTGTTGATGAACTTCCGCTAGATCATGATGAAAGCTTCCTCGCTGTCATCGATAAAAAAGGGAAATGGCGGATCAACACAATGTTAAAAGGCTTCGCAAAGGGGATAAAAGGCTTTGCAAGCACTTATTCAACGACTGGAGACGTCGTATTGATTGGAAAAGATAAACAAGATATGATGCACGCATTTTCCAGATTGAAAGAAATCGGCGGTGGAATAGTATTAACGGAAAATGGCCAAGTGATTTATGAAATGCCTCTTAACATTAACGGCGCTGCGTCATCGAAAGATTTTAAAGAGGTCATTAAGGAAGAAAATGGTTTGGTCCAGATTATGAGAGAAAAGGGCTATAAATTTTTAGACCCGATTCACAGCCTGCTCTTTTTATCTTCCACACATTTACCATATATTCGGATTACACAGGAAGGAATTTATGATGTTATGAAAAAAACAATACTCTTTCCGACAATAATACGTTAAAATATAAAAGGGATAAATTAGTTAAGGTTGTGAATGAATGAAAAGGACATTGATTTTATTTACGATGCTTTTCTTTGTCTTTATAACAGCTTGCACGAATGAAAAAGAAAAAGAGAAAACAAATGACGAACCGTCATCATCTGAAAATCAGCCAATTGAAAAAGAAGCAGCCGTAAGCCCTTTGACAGGAAATGCTGCGACCGAAAGCATTGACAGCCGCCCAATTGCTGTCACGATTAACAACCATCCGAAAGCGAGGCCTCAATCAGGATTAAATAAAGCGGATATTGTTTACGAGGCTTTAGCTGAAGGCACGATCACGCGCTTTTTAGCCATTTATCAAAGCGAGAAGCCAAAAATTATCGGTCCAGTCAGAAGTGCGCGGGAATATTTTGTCGATTTGAGTAAAGGGTATGAAGCAATTTATATCAGTCACGGCTGGAGTCCCACTGCTAAAGAAATGCTGGAGTCAGAGCACCTAGACTATTTAAACGGTCTGTTTTATGATGGTACGCTGTTTTGGCGGGATTCAACCCGGAAAGCTCCTCATAACTCGTATATTTCTTTTGAAAATGTCGTAAAAGGAGCAAAAGAAAACGGGTATTCAATGACAAAGGAAGTTGCCCCGCTGCCTTTTCTTTCAGATGAAGAAATAAGCAGCATTTCTGGAGAAGAAATGTTAGAAGCTGTTGTTTCCTATGGTTCTAAACCGGAATGGCGCATTAAATATGTATTCGATCAGCAGCTAGGCCGCTATAAGCGGTATTCCGGGGACGAACTGACAGTCGATCGCGAAACGGAAGAACCTGTTCTTTTAGACAACATTTTTATTGTCCAAACGGATCATCGTTTTCTTGATGATTACGGTCGCAGAACGATTGATTTAAACTCTGGGGGCGAGGGAATTCTTTTGCAAAAAGGTATGATGAAAAGGGTCGATTGGAAAAATGTGAACGGACGCATCCTTCCTTATGAAAATGAAGAACAAGTAAAATTAGTTCCCGGCCATACTTGGATCAATATCGTGCCAGATTTGGATAAAGCTTTTCAAAATTCAGCTGAGAAAGGAGAATGATGCATGCAAATTGACAAGCTGCGGGGGAGAGAGTTAGACCAATTGTTCCGGGCTATCCTTTCTTTAAGAGATTTGGAAGAATGCTACCGTTTTTTTGATGACCTTTGCACTGTCAATGAAATCCAATCGCTTGCCCAACGGTTTGAAGTTGCAAGAATGCTTCAGGAAGGCTATACGTATCATAAAATTGAAACAGAAACAGGTGCATCGACAGCGACAATCTCCCGGGTAAAGCGGTGCTTGAATTACGGAAATGATGCTTATGCAATGGCGCTTGAAAGAATTAAAGATGACAACGCTTCGTCATAAATTTGGGCTGCTGGGTGAAATCAGCAGCTCTTTTTTAGTTTAGAACTTTTAAAACTCTGAAAGGCTTCTTCAACATAGCTTAAAAAAACCCCCTCTCATATTAAAAAAACTCTTTCTAAACATCTACAGACTTTCATTGATTCACCATTTTTTTGTCCTATTATAATTTGATATAATAATGAAATGGTATATGAAATGGAGGATTATGTATGTATGATGTGAACGAGTGGAGACATGTGTTTAAGCTCGATCCGGATAAAGCCATTTCCGATGAACTGCTTGAAAAAATTTGTGAATCAAAAACGGACGCTGTTATCATTGGAGGAAGCGACAATGTAACGGAAGATAATGTTCTTTCTTTGCTTTCGCGGGTGCGGCGTTTTCTCGTTCCATGCGTGCTGGAAGTATCGAATTTAGAATCGATTGTTCCAGGATTTGATTTGTATTTTATTCCGACGGTTTTAAACAGCCGAAATACTACATGGATTACGGAGCTGCATCACCAAGCAATGAAAGAGTTTGGTGACATTATGAACTGGAATGATATTTTAATGGAAGGTTATTGCATTTTAAATGGAGAGTGCAAAGCGGCAAAATTGACCGAAGCAAAGACGGAGCTTAATTTGGATGATATTAAAGCGTATGCGAGAATGGCGGAGAACATGTTTCATCTTCCGCTCTTTTATTTAGAATATAGCGGAACGTACGGCAATGTTGAAGCAGTAAAAGCAGCGAAATCGGTTTTAACGAATACTAGGCTTATTTATGGGGGCGGCATTCAAAATGCTGCGCAAGCAAAAGAAATGGCCGAGCACGCTGATATCATCGTTGTCGGGAATGCCATTTATGAAAATTTACAAGCAGCGCTTGAAACTGTCCGCGCTGTTAAAGGGTAAAGAAAGTGAAAATGAGGTGAGTGTTGAATGCATTTTTTGACTGAGCAGCTCCTCTCAGGTTTGAATGAACAGCAGCAAAAAGCGACGAAACATACGGAAGGTCCTCTTTTAATAATGGCGGGTGCAGGCAGCGGCAAGACGAGGGTTCTCACCCACCGGATCGCTTATTTAATGGCAGAAAAAGGGGTAGCACCTTGGAATATTCTTGCTATTACCTTCACAAATAAAGCAGCGAGGGAAATGAAAGACCGGATTGAACAACTGCTTGGCCCTGGCGCTGAGGAAATATGGATTTCCACTTTTCACTCGATGTGCGTGCGAATCCTTCGCCGAGATATTGACCGGATCGGCGTCAATCGCAATTTTACGATATTGGATACATCAGACCAATTGTCTGTCATCAAAGGGATTTTAAAAGAACGAAACATTGATCCTAAAAAATATGATCCTCGAGCCATTCTCGGCACTATCAGCAGCGCGAAAAACGATCTCATTTCCCCGGAGGAATTTGCTCGTCAAGCAGGAGATGTGTGGGAGCAAATTGTCAGCGATATCTATATCGACTACCAAAAAAAATTGTTGAAAAACCAAGCTCTTGATTTTGATGACCTCATTATGTCAACGATACTGCTTTTTCAACGTGTTCCAGAAGTACTTGAATATTATCAGCGGAAATTTCAATACATTCATGTTGATGAATATCAAGATACAAACCGCGCACAATACACGCTTGTAAAGATGCTGGCATCCCGTTTTCAAAATATTTGTGTTGTCGGCGATTCGGATCAATCGATTTATCGCTGGCGAGGGGCGGACATCGGAAACATTTTATCGTTTGAAAAAGATTATCCGAACGCTAAAGTGATTTTGCTTGAACAAAATTATCGTTCTACCAAGCGTATTTTGCATGCGGCCAATGAAGTCATTAAAAATAATATGAACAGAAAGCCGAAAAATTTATGGACGGAAAACCCTGAAGGGAAAAAAATTGTTTACTACCGGGCCGATCACGAAATTGGGGAGGCCCAGTTTGTCGCCAAGCAAATTCAAGAGCTCGTCCAATCAGGCAAAAGAAAACTTTCCGATATTGCTGTATTGTATCGTACAAATGCACAGTCCCGTGTCATAGAGGAAGTGCTGTTAAAATCGAATATTGATTATAAAATTGTCGGCGGCATTAAGTTCTATGACCGGAAAGAAATCAAGGATATTCTTGCATACATGCGTCTAGTGGCAAACCAGAATGATGATATTAGTTTGGTGCGAATCATCAATGTTCCGAAACGGGGCATCGGTGCATCAACCGTTGAAAAAATAATGAATTATGCAGCCCAGCAAGGCATCTCGATGTTTGCTGCTTTAGAAGAAATGGAACATATCGGAGTCAGCACTCGTGCTATGAAAGTGTTGACGGAATTCCGTGAATTGATCCAGCAGCTGTCACAAATGCAAGACTATGTGTCCGTCACTGAGCTTGTGGAAGAGATTCTTGACAGAACCGGCTACAGGGAGATGCTTAAGCAGGAAAAAACATTGGAAGCCCAAGGTCGTTTAGAGAACATTGATGAATTTTTATCTGTAACTCAAAACTTTGAAAAACAAAATGAGGACAAAAGCCTTGTCGCCTTTTTAACGGATTTGGCCTTGATTGCGGACATTGACCGCATTGATGAAGAGCAATCGGAGCAGAAAGATTCCGTGTTATTGATGACGATCCATTCGGCAAAAGGTTTGGAGTTTCCGGTTGTATTTATGATCGGGATGGAAGAAGGTGTATTTCCTCACAGCCGAGCCTTGATGGAAGAGGCGGAAATGGAGGAAGAGCGCCGGCTGGCATACGTCGGGATAACGCGGGCAGAGGAAGAATTGTATGTAACAAATGCGAAAATGAGGACCCTTTTCGGAAGAACAAACATGAACCCGGAATCTCGTTTTATTGAAGAGATGCCGAAAGAGGTTTTAGAAGACTTAAATGAAAAGAAATCTCCAAAGCCGAAACTAAATAGAACAATCGGAGCCAAATCAACGGGAGGAGATGTAAAGGCTTGGTCAGTAGGTGATAAAGCCGTGCACGGAAAATGGGGTGTCGGTGTTGTCGTCCGAGTGAAAGGCGATGGGGAGGATCAAGAACTTGACGTGGCATTTCCAAGTCCTGTCGGCATTAAACGGTTGCTTGCTAAATTTGCACCAATTGAAAAAGTACAGTAACTATTTGAAGGAAGGAATTGACACATATGGATAAACGTACGGCAGAAAACCGTGTAAAAGAATTGCACAAGCTTTTGAATCAATATAATTATGAATATCACGTTCTTGACAATCCGTCTGTTCCTGACGCAGAGTATGACCGGCTCATGAGAGAACTTATTGAACTTGAGGAAAAATATCCTGAGCTGAAAACCCCTGATTCTCCCTCCCAGCGTGTGGGGGGCGCTGTTTTAGATGCTTTCCGAAAAGTGGAGCACCGCGTGCCGATGCTGAGTTTGGCAAACGCTTTTAATGAGCAGGACTTGCGTGACTTTGACAGGCGAGTCCGTCAAGCAGTTGGGGATGTCGAATATGTTGTGGAGCTGAAAATTGACGGACTGGCGGTTTCCCTTCGATATGAAAACGGCCTGTTTGTACAAGGATCAACACGAGGAGACGGCACGACCGGGGAAGATATCACGGAAAATTTAAAAACGATCCGCTCGATCCCTTTGAGACTAAAGAAAAATTTATCGATGGAAGTGCGCGGAGAAGCATTTATGCCGAAAGCATCATTTGAAAAATTAAATGAGGAGCGGATTGCAAAAGGGGAAGTCCCATTTGCCAATCCAAGAAACGCTGCTGCTGGTTCCTTGCGCCAGCTAGACCCAAAAATTGCCGCGAAACGAAATTTAGATATTTTCGTCTATAACATAGCAGAGCTTGGCGATACCGGAGTGTCTTCTCATAGTGAAGCATTGGACTTGCTTGATGAACTCGGCTTTAAAACAAATCGTGAACGCAGAAAATGCAAAAACATCGACGAAGTGATCGAGCTGCTTGATCAATTGTTGGAAAAGCGCTCTCAGCTTCCGTATGATATTGACGGAGTTGTAATTAAGGTTGATAGTTTGCGTCAGCAGGAAGCGCTCGGGGCAACTGCCAAAAGCCCGAGATGGGCGATTGCCTATAAGTTTCCGGCAGAAGAGGTGGTGACGAAGCTGCTGGATATTGAACTCGCTGTCGGACGCACCGGTGTCATTACCCCAACAGCGATCTTAGAGCCTGTAAAGGTTGCCGGGACAACCGTCAAACGAGCTTCCCTTCATAATGAAGATTTGATTCGGGAAAAAGATATTAAACTTGGGGACTTCGTCGTCGTGAAAAAAGCCGGGGACATCATTCCTGAAATTGTAAATGTTCTTGTTGACAGAAGAACAGGCAATGAACAGGATTTTCGGATGCCTTCGCACTGTCCCGAATGCAATAGCGAGCTGGTCCGGTTAGAAGGAGAAGTTGCGCTTAGATGCATTAATCCAAAATGTCCGGCGCAAATTCGCGAAGGTCTCATCCATTTTGTTTCCCGAAATGCGATGAATATTGAAGGACTAGGGGAGCGCGTCATCACCCAATTGTTTAAAGAAGGCTTGATTCAAGATGTAGCGGATTTATACAAATTAACAAAACCCCAATTGCTTCAGCTCGAACGGATGGGTGAAAAATCAACGGATAATTTGTTGCACGCGATTGAACGGTCGAAGGAAAATTCGCTGGAGCGCCTTTTATTCGGTTTAGGCATTCGCTATGTTGGGGAAAAAGCCGCCAAGATTTTAGCAGAGCATTTTGAAACAATGGAGCGGCTGCAAAGCGCGACAAGAGAACAATTAATCAACATACCGGAAATCGGAGAAAAAATGGCTGATTCCATCGCTACTTTTTTTGAACAGCCTGAAGTAAAAGAATTGATTGAAGAATTAAAGTCGTTCGGCGTCAATATGACGTATAAAGGTCCGAAACGGACAATTTCAGATGAAGGGGATTCGTATTTTGCCGGTAAGACAATCGTCTTAACAGGGAAGCTTGCTGAAATGTCCCGCAATGAAGCAAAAGAACAAATTGAAGCAAGAGGCGGAAAAGTTACTGGCAGTGTGAGCAAAAAAACAGATCTTGTAATCGCTGGTGAAGATGCCGGCAGCAAGCTTGCAAAAGCTCGCGAATTAAACATAGAGGTTTGGGATGAGTCTCGTTTACTTGAAGAACTAAGGAAATAGGAGAGGGAAGGTACCTTGAAAAAACTTTTGATCATAGCGGCAGCGTGCATGGCTGTGCTCAGTGCATGCTCGCAGGACATTGGAGAACCGGAGCAAATTGTACAAGAGACGGAAGAATCAACGGAAGAAAAAGCAATTATTCCGAAATACAGAATTTCGGAAGATTATTATAAGATGCTCGTGCCTTTTAAAACGAGTGAAGCGCGAGGGCTTGTGGCAAGCAATCTCAATACAAGATTTGATGTTGATGAATTTGAAACTGGTCTTATGCGGATGGCCAGCGACAAGTTTCCAACGGATAAATATGTGTTTCAAGAAGGACAATATTTAGACAAAAAAACTGTCCAAAACTGGCTTAGCCGCAAGCTGGAAGGAAAAGATTTGGAAGAAGCGAAAAGAAAGGATAAATCTTTCAAAAATGAAGGTTTAAATCCGCCAGAAAGCTCCGAAAAAAGCCCCATTTATGTAACGCATATACTTGAACATAATTACCTTGTAAAAAAAGATGAAAAAACACTTGAGCTTGGCGGAGTGTCGATCGGTTTGGCCTTGAATTCTGTTTATTATTACCGCACGGAAGACGGCATCCAAAAAGAAAATAAAATAGACAAGGCCACCATTGAAAAGAAAGGGAAGGAAATCGCACAAGTGGTTGTGAAGAGGCTTCGAGATATAGAAGGATTAGAAAAAGTGCCGATTGTTGTTTCCCTTTACGAACAAGCGCCTAAATCTTCGATTGTTCCAGGACATTTTTTTGCAAGAACAATCGTTGATGACGGAAGCGAAAATATCGGAAAGTGGGAAAATATTAACGAAGAGTATTACTTTTTCCCATCTGAAGAGGGAACAAAGAAGAAACCGGATGATGCCAACACATTTAAACGTTTAAAAGGAGATATTGAAGACTTTTTCCCTAACTATACAGGCATCATTGGGAAGGCTTTTTATCAAGACGGTGAAATGAAGCAAATGAAAATAGAAATACCGGTTCAGTTTTACGGAAAAACAGAGGTCATAGCCTTTACGCAATTTTTAACTGGGAAAGTTGTGGAATATTACAAAGACTATATTTCTCTGGAAGTGACCATCAACTCTTCAAGAGGTCCGGAAGCGCTCATCGTTAGAGAGCCAGGGCAGGAAAAACCGACAGTTCATGTTTTTCAATAAGAAAACAGGTGATTTCAAAAAGGGGGGATTTTGAAATCACCTTTATATTGATCGTTTTTTTTTGGGCGGGCATTTGGTTAAACGGTGTTTACCACTTTACAAAAGCAGTACCAACAATGATCAACAAAATGAACAATACTACTATAAGGGCAAATCCGCCGTGTCCGAATCCACCACCGTACCCGAATCCGCCGTCATATCCTCCGTAACCGTAGCCTTGACAAGAACCGAATCCAAAACTCATGTTTTTCACCTCCGAATAATGTACCGTACAATACTTTTATATTCACGAATGAATAAAACGTTTGGACGAATGTACCTATATTTGAATTTTTGGCTGAAGTCCTTCGACGTTTTGAAAATTACATGTGAAAAGAAAATCATCTGTAAAGGGGCTTTTTTCAGCCTGCCTTCGTGCAATATTGTTTCAACATTTCGGGGGTGTTGCTTTATCTGGCTAAAATTTGATATTATCAGAGTATTGCAGTGTGTTCGAAAAAGTGGAGGTGAATTGGGATGTCACGCATTTCGAAAGAACAAGTAAAACATGTTGCTCATCTTGCCCGCTTGGCAATTACGGAAGAGGAAGCAGAGATGTTTACCAATCAGCTTGACGCGATTATAACGTTTGCTGAGCAGTTAAATGAATTGGATACGGAGAACGTTCAACCAACTTCCCACGTTTTGGATATGAAAAATGTCATGCGCGAAGATCAACCTGAGCCGGGTCTTCCACGGGAAGTTGCGTTGAAAAATGCTCCTGACCAAAAAGACGGACAATTCCGCGTACCAGCCATTCTTGAGTAAGGAGGACGAAGCGAACATGGCTCTGTTTGATCATAAAATATCTGAATTAAAACAAATGCTGCACCGAAAAGAAATTTCCGTCTCCGATCTTGTCGATGAGTCTTACAAGCGCATTCAAGAAGTCGACGGAAAGGTAGAAGCTTTCTTAACCCTCGATGAAGAACGAGCCCGAGAAAAAGCAAAACAACTGGATAATGAAATAGGAAAAAAAGATACATACGGTTTATTGTTTGGGATGCCGATAGGGATTAAAGATAACATTGTGACAAAGGATTTACGCACAACCTGTGCAAGCAAAATTCTTGAAAACTTTGACCCAATTTATGATGCAACGGTTATGCGCAAGCTGGAAGAAGCTGAAGCGATTACGATCGGCAAATTAAACATGGATGAGTTTGCGATGGGATCATCCACTGAAACGTCCGCATTTAAAAAGACGAAAAACCCATGGAATTTAGAAGCGGTTCCAGGCGGTTCCAGCGGCGGCAGCGCAGCGGCTGTCAGCGCAGGAGAAGTTCCGTTTGCACTAGGCTCTGATACAGGCGGCTCGATTCGCCAGCCGGCAGCATTCTGCGGGGTTGTTGGCTTGAAGCCTACATATGGACGAGTCTCCCGTTTCGGATTAGTCGCATTCGCGTCTTCATTAGATCAAATCGGACCGATTACAAGAACTGTTGAAGACAACGCTTACCTTCTTCAAGTCATTTCAGGTCTTGATCCAATGGATTCCACAAGTGCCAATGTGGAAGTTCCTGATTATATATCCGCTTTAACTGGAGATATTAAAGGGCTGAAAATTGCGGTTCCGAAAGAGTATTTAGGTGAAGGGGTAAGCCGTGAGTCGCGCGAGTCCGTACTGGCTGCTTTAAAAGTACTCGAAGGATTGGGCGCAGAATGGGAAGAAGTATCTTTGCCGCATTCCAAATACGGTATCGCTACATATTATTTGCTTGCCTCATCCGAAGCATCTGCGAATCTCGCCCGTTTTGACGGAGTCCGCTACGGCTATCGCTCCGACAACGCTGAAACCTTGATCGATATGTATAAACAAACACGCGCGGAAGGCTTTGGAAATGAGGTAAAACGCCGCATTATGCTCGGTACATTTGCATTAAGCTCTGGATATTATGATGCTTATTACAAAAAAGCGCAGCAAGTGCGCACGCTTATTAAAAAAGATTTTGAAGACGTTTTTGAAAAATATGACGTCATCATCGGACCGACAACCCCGACTCCAGCATTTAAAATCGGCGAAAAAATTGACGATCCACTCACGATGTATGCGAACGATATTTTAACAATCAATGTGAACCTTGCCGGAGTTCCTGCTATTTCCGTACCTTGCGGATTTGCCAACGGCCTGCCGCTGGGATTGCAAATCATCGGCAAGCATTTTGACGAGAGCACTGTTTATCGCGTTGCCCATGCATACGAACAAGCAACAGACTTCCATAAACAAAAACCGGAACTGTAAGGGGTGAGAACTAATGAACTTTGAAACGGTCATCGGACTTGAAGTACATGTGGAATTGAAAACGAAATCGAAAATCTTTTCAAGTGCACCAAACGCTTTCGGTGCTGAACCAAATACAAACACAACGGTCATTGACCTCGGATACCCGGGAGTTTTGCCCGTTTTAAACAAAGAAGCCGTTGAATTCGCAATGAAAGCTGCGATGGCATTGAACTGCGAAGTGGCTACTTATACAAAGTTTGACCGGAAAAACTATTTTTATCCGGACAACCCGAAAGCATATCAAATTTCCCAATATGATCAGCCGATCGGTCAAAACGGCTGGATTGAAATTGAAGTGAACGGAAAGAAAAAGAAAATCGGCATTACGCGCCTTCATTTAGAAGAGGATGCTGGCAAATTGACCCATACTGGCGACGGCTATTCTCTTGTAGACTTTAACCGTCAAGGAACACCGCTGATTGAAATTGTATCAGAGCCGGACATCCGCTCACCTGAAGAAGCCTATGCATATTTGGAAAAATTAAAATCGATTATTCAATATACTGGCGTATCCGACTGTAAAATGGAAGAAGGATCTCTTCGCTGCGACGCAAACATTTCGCTCCGCCCGATCGGACAAAAAGAATTTGGCACAAAAACAGAATTGAAAAACTTAAACTCATTTAACTTTGTGCGCAAAGGGCTCGAATATGAAGAAAAACGTCAGGCGGAAGTGCTTTTATCCGGCGGCGTCATTCAACAAGAAACACGCCGTTTTGATGAGGCTACAGGGAAAACGATTTTAATGCGCGTTAAAGAAGGATCAGACGATTATCGTTATTTTCCTGAACCTGATTTAGTCACTCTTTACATTGATGATGAGTGGAAAGAAAGAGTCCGGTCATCGATTCCGGAGCTGCCGGATGCGCGCCAAAAACGATATGTTGAAGAGCTTGGACTCCCAGCGTATGATGCTAAAGTGCTGACCATGACGAAAGAAATGTCTGATTTCTTTGAAGCAACAGTTAAAGCCGGAGCTGATGCGAAACAAGCTTCTAACTGGCTGATGGGAGAAGTATCAGCATATTTAAATGCAGAGCAAAAAGAGTTGTCTGAAGTGGCGCTCACCCCGGAAAGTCTTGCAGGAATGATCAAGCTGATCGAAAATGGAACCATCTCCTCCAAAATCGCGAAAAAAGTGTTCAAAGAGCTGATTGAAAAAGGCGGAGACCCTGAAAAAATCGTGAAAGAAAAAGGGCTTGTTCAAATTTCTGATGAAGGTGCCATCTTAAAGCTTGTAATCGAAACATTGGATGAAAATGAGCAATCGGTTATCGACTTTAAAAACGGAAAAGATAAAGCGATTGGCTTTCTAGTCGGTCAAATTATGAAAAAAACGAAGGGACAAGCCAACCCGCAATTAGTAAACAAATTGTTATTACAAGAAATAAAGAAACGATAATTTTAATAGACGCTCAGCTTAGCAGCTGGGTGTTTTATTTGTATTAAAATGGGAATAAAACCCATCCGTGAATTTTTGAAGCTGGAATTTGAAAAAAGTGTTTAAATGGCGAACAGTTTTATCAAAATAAAAATAGAATAAACGTTTATTGACAAAGTAGTATAAATGAGCACAAATGATAGAAAAAACTTGTTTGTTTTGTCAAAAAGGAATAATCTATTAATGATTCTATTTTTACAATAGAAATGGATAGTATAGGATGATGTGAATGAAACGCGCAAGAATCATTTATAACCCCACATCTGGTCGAGAGGCTTTCAAAAAACAGCTCCCTGAAGTTCTTGCTAAATTTGAAGAGGCCGGCTATGAAACATCGTGCCATGCTACTACCGGTGAAGGAGATGCGACAAATGCAGCGAAACAGGCTGCTGAACGCGGGTTTGACCTCATAATCGCTGCGGGTGGAGACGGTACGGTGAACGAAGTTGTGAACGGGCTCGCAGTCATGGAAAATCGTCCGACGCTCGGAATCATCCCCGTCGGAACTACAAACGATTTTGCCCGTGCAATCGGCATTCCCCGCGACAATATTTTGCACGCAGTCGATACGCTGCTGAACGGCGTAAAAAGGAAAATAGACATTGGAAAAGTGAATGACCAATATTTTATTAATATTGCCGGCGGCGGAAAATTAACAGAGCTTACTTATGACGTTCCAAGCAAATTAAAGACCGTTTTAGGGCAGCTTGCTTATTATTTAAAGGGGATTGAAATGCTCCCTTCCATCCATCCGACAGAAGTGGAAATTGAATATGATGGCAAGCTGTTTCAAGGAGAGATCATGCTTTTTTTAATCAGCTTGACAAATTCGGTCGGAGGGTTTGAAAAGCTGGCTCCAGACTCAATTTTAAATGATGGCATGTTTGATTTACTGATTTTGAAAAAAGTCAGCCTCGCGGAGTTTATTCGCCTTGCCAGCCTGGCGTTAAAAGGCGAGCATATTCACAGTGAAAATGTAATTTATACAAAAGCCAATCGGATAAAAGTAAAGACAGAAGACAAAATGCAGTTAAACTTGGACGGCGAATACGGAGGACTCCTGCCTGCTGAATTTGAAAACTTGTATCAATATATTGAGATCATCATGTCAAAAGAAAAAGCGGAAAAAAACGCGCCAATTGAAAAGAGCAGCGAATAGGCTGCTCTTTACCGTTTTTGAATAGATGAAATGCGGCTCCCTGCGCTAATTTCAACGATTTATATGACTTGTCTGCAACATTTTGCTTAAAAAAAACCACTGCAAAAGCTTTGCAGGCAGCTTGTTAAACAAAATGTAATGAAAGAAAGGTGCAGCTGTTTTTACAGCCTTGCTTTCAAGCTGGAAAAACGAAATTTTTATTTTCCAAAATGGTAATGATCGTTTTCAATTTTATTGACAAGTTTTAACAACTCAATGACGTTCAATTCATATAATTGTTGTCCATCTTCCCCTTTGTAAACACCGTTGGCAATAAGCTGTTCGATGAGTGACTCTTTAAAACTTTGATCCATGTAAATTCACTCCTTCAGCTAATATAGACGCTTTTTCATGAACCAATGTTACGTGCCGCCCTTTTATATTTTCATTACAATAGTATTTCCTATTATGACAATAATAAAATCACTTGGGTCATTTTTACGGTTGTGATACAATTTTTTCAGTTCATTCTGATCAAAAAGGAAGAAAACAACATGGAAGCACCAGTGAAGAAAAATGATTATTACGATGTATTGTTTGAAGATTTAACACATGACGGGGCAGGAGTAGCCAAAATCAACGGCTTTCCTTTATTTGTCCCGAATGCTTTGCCTGGAGAAAAGGGAACAGTCAAAGTTGTCAAAGTAAAAAAAGGCTATGGATACGGACGTCTCATGAAATTATCGAAAACAAGCCCCGATCGGGCAGATGCGCTTTGTCCCATATACAAACAATGCGGAGGCTGCCAGCTTCAGCATGTAAGCTATGACGGCCAACTGCGCCATAAGCAAAAAATAGTAAAAGAAACGCTTGCCCGCATCGGAAAAGTGGATGTAGAAAAAGTCACGGTTCATCCAACGATCGGAATGAGCGATCCTTGGAATTATCGAAATAAAGCACAGGTTCCAATCGGGGAGCGGGAAGGCGCCCTGATTGCAGGCTTTTATCAACAAAGAACGCACGAAATTATCGATATGGAGAGATGTCTCATTCAGCAGACGGAAAATGACCGAATTGTCCGAGAAGTTAAAGCGATATTGAACCGCTATCACATCCAAGCTTACAACGAACAAACCCATCAAGGATGGCTGCGCCATATCGTTGTCCGCTACGGGTATCAAACAAAGCAAGCGATGCTTGTTTTCGTTACCCGAACAGCTGATTTTCCACATAAAAAGAAAATTTTAGCTGAAATTACCGCTAAATTTCCAAACATTCGATCGATTGTCCAAAACATAAACCCGAAACGGACAAACGTCATATTTGGCGAAGAAACAAAGCTGCTTTCGGGTTTGGAATATATATATGATTATATCGGATCAATTAAGTTTGCCATTTCCGCACGCTCTTTTTACCAAGTGAACCCTGAACAGACGAAGGTGCTTTACGAAAAAGCGTTAGAATACGCCGAACTTACCGGAGAAGAAACGGTCATCGACGCCTATTGCGGGATCGGAACGATTTCACTCTTCCTTGCGCAAAAAGCTAAAAAAGTGTACGGCGTGGAAATTGTGCCCGATGCCATTGAAGATGCCAAACGAAATGCAAAACTAAACGGCATCGAGAACGTTGAATTTGCCGTCGGTCAAGCAGAGGAGATCATGCCCAAATGGCATGCACAAGGAATTCGCGCAGACGTCATCGTCGTGGATCCTCCTCGAAAAGGCTGCGATCATTCACTGCTTCAAACAATTATAGCAATGAAACCAAAAAAAGTCGTCTACGTCTCCTGCAACCCGGCGACATTAGCGCGCGACATTGCCATCCTAGAACAAGGCGGCTACGAAACAAAAGAAGTCCAGCCAGTCGACATGTTTCCGCATACGGCGCATGTGGAGTGCGTTTCACGGCTAGTGTTAAAAAATGATTGAGCGTGTTTAAACTTTTACACACTCAATCGGCGCAAACTTGTAGTAAATTTTAACATTTTGGTTTTATCTACTTCTATCCGTTCAATAAACCGTAAAACCACCATTTCAGTAGTAAGGGTTTTGAAGGATAGAAATTCATCTACTTGCTTTCTGATGGTTGATAAGTCAGTGGTGACTGACTGTCAACCATTACTTGTTTTATCGTTGACTTTTCCATCTCTAGATGTTGTAACTTATCTTGTACCATAGAAACAAAGTCGTGGTAATCTTCCTGTGAAATATCTCCACCGATGAACTTTTTCAGGGCATTTCTTTTCAAGTCCATTTGTTTTTGTATTTGCTTTTCAATGGTTTGTAGTCGGACTGCGTTCTTTTTCTGTAACTCATGGACTTTATTTTTTATTTGATTTTCCATATCAAGGTGTTCGAAACTTTTGTAAATACTTTTTAGGTCTGTTAGGATAGTTTCAATTAGTTGCTGTTCCTTAATGGCATGATGGCTACAAGCTATATTTCCGTGTTTGGCATACTTACCGCAAATATATCCGTTGCGGTTATGTCTGTACCACATGCTTGCCCCACAATCAGCACAGTAAAGAATATTTGTAAAATGGTGTTTGGTTGCTTTTGTTCTGCCTTTACCTCTTCGCGCTTTGTTATCAAGTATCTTTTGGGCTTGTTCAAATTTCTAAAGGTATTCATTCCACAATATGACAAACGTCCCAATAGGATTTACCCTATTGGGACGTTTATTTATTCAGTTGGTAATATTCAAAATGATTTGCTTATCTGATTCTTTTTGTACCAGAACCTTACGCTGAATGATGTTGTTGATGCTGAAACTTTGTTTTTATTGTTTTCCTGCTCAGCCATTCATACATAATTGGTATAACTAGTAAACTGATAAATGTAGAACTAATCATCCCGCCAATAATTGAAATAGGCAGAAATACAGCTACGGTTGTCGCAGTGGAAGATACAATCGCTGGAATCATTTTCACTACTCCATTCGCCAAAAGCCTTACAGTTACTTTGTAGTTATTTTTTCTATTTTTTGGTAGATGTTATCGATCACAACGATCGAATCATCTACCACTCTGACCATCGCCACAATTAAACCCGAAATGGTTAAAATATTTAAACTAACATCCATTGCTTACAAAATGGCTGTGGCGGCCAGAAGACAAATCGGTAAGGATAGTGCGATTATCAACGTTGAGCGGAAATTTCTAAAAAACAATAATACGCAGATAACAGAGAAAACGATGCCCAATAACCCTTCTTTGACCAAACCCTTAAATGTAGAATTAATTTCTTTTCCCTAGTCCAATAAAATGGAAAGATGCGTTTGTTCTGATTTGATTTCTGGGATTGTTTTGATCCGTTTGTTTATCCGTTCTATTACATCCGTAATGTTGGAAGAAGGGGTTTTAAATACATCCAGCAGGACACTTGGCTGTCCTCCCGTTCGAGAGATGGTTTGTAAATCGATAATACTTCTCTCAATGTTTGCGACCTCTTGTAATGGTACAGTCTTTCTGCCTTGAATAGGAATCTTTACATGTTTAAGGTCTTCGCTATTTACGGTCCAATTCGTAACACGGATCGGCATTCATAATTGTCCATTTGAACCTCTATTTTGTTAAATTGTTCCCTGCAGTCAACAAATACCCGGCATGCCCGGCACCCGTGGTTAATATCTTTAGCAACTTTTTCCTGAATGGATGTTCGCAGCAGATTTTCATCGATTTTTTCTGATTGGCTCGTCAAACTTAATCGCATCACGGGAAAAGAGTTAGTACTGACCCGTGTAACCAAAGGTGTTTTCACACCGTCCGGCAATTTGATTTATTCAACGGCCGTCTTTACTTCATTTTCCGCCTTTTCCATATTGGTATGGCCTGGAAAATAGAGGCTCGCCATTAAACCGCCATCAAACGAGTTTGTTTCCATATAGTCAAGCTTATCAACAGATCGGACAGCTTCCTCGACTTTTTCGGTAATCATCTGTTTGACCTGATCAGCTTGATAGTTGTCCGCCTGTATCGTTACCATAAGTGCAGTATTGTTTATTGGCGGGAGGTAATCACGCTGCATCTGAAAAGCTGACAACGCCCCCCATGCCATAATCAGGACAACGCATGTCAGAATCAAAATCGACCGTTTCATTGCTCCTTCAATTAATCGTGTCATCAAAATTGAACCTGCCTTTTAAAATATTTGGAATGGGTAAAATAAGTTTCTATGATTGCTTTTCAAATAAAAGACCAAAGTGGTATGGAGGAAGTTCAACTTGTTTTTCTTAAATTAACCTAATATCACTTACCCGTTTAATAATCATTTCTGGTTTTGGATGAATATTCTAATGAAATTGCGAAGTTCAGCTTGCAAATAAAAAAGGGGACTGACCCACAAGTAGAAATCTGCTTGAAGGGATAGTCCCTCTTTTTTTAAATGAAATAAGAGTTCGCACCTTGTCTTAAGAGAGCTGCTGAAGATACATTACATTAAATTATTTTTATTCTCATTCTTCACCTTTGGATAGTACCCTTTAATGATCTTCCAGTTTTCTTTATTAAGTCTTTCAAGGTCAGCAGAGTCCGTTATGGAGAAATCCATATCTTCCGGGTAAAGGGAACCTTCTGGTGTTCCATGTATTCTAACATGATTAAACCAATGAACATAATCATCTAATTCCAGTTTCAATTGGTCTAAATTTTCGAAATATCTACCCTTAACAAATTCTGTTTTGAGGCGGGACGGCTATTGCGCATACTCTCCAACGATGACCGCAAGCTGTCGCAGCTATTTGCAGATGTCCCGCGGTATCACGCCACTCCGGAGAAACGCATGCCTTGCCCGGAGGAGCAGAAGGCGGAGGCCATCGCCGTGGTCAAACAGCGGTTTGCGAGCAGTCACGAGGTCGTGGACGTGGACGGTGCCCGCATTCAGTTCAAAGACGGCTGGGGGCTGGTACGTCCGTGGAACACGCAGCTAATCCTTGTTCTGCGCGCTGAAGCCGTGTCACCGGAGGCATTAGCCGACATCAAACAGAAGTTGGCTGACGCACTCGGCGAGCCACCGCTTAACTTGACTATCCCATGGTGAGGCGGGGCACAATTGGATTACGATTCGTATCGGCGCTGATCCGAACAACTCATGCTATTCGGATCAGCGCCGTTTTTCTTTCTTGACAGTTATAATTTAGAAGAGAAAACAAAAATGTTGTCATCATCAGTTGCCATACTTTTGAATGCTTGCATTACGTTGTTCATAAGATGGCTAAATGGATTTACTGTAAATTATATTACTACAAGGATGAAAACAACAAGTGTCGTGGTTGAAAGTAAGAAAGACTTTGAAACCATTAAGTTTTATTCAAATATTTGCCACAACTTTGGAAGTGTAAGCGTTACAATCAAAAAATTAAATAAAAGTTCACAAATGTTTGTACTATCATCGTTTACAATATATACGTGAAAATATTCACAAATAAATATACAAAAATAATATTTATTCCGCTAGATTGGTCGCCAAAGAAAGGATGAATCTATCTTGGAGATATTATCGATGAGTGGAATTGTTATTCGATTTTTATTAGGCGGAGGCGCGGTCGTCGCTTCTACCATTATCTCAAGAAAATTAGGATCAAAAGTCGGAGGAATTTTTGCGGCCTTTCCTGCTGTATTTTTCGCGGCATTATTGACACTTCGCTTAGATGTAAAAGGCGGTGAGCTAGTGGAAAAGTCGATTGTTCTATCCCAAGGGGCAGTTGTCGGGATGTTCATGAATATTATGTGTGCAATAGCGGTCGTTTATCTTTGCACTAAGCAAGGTTGGAAACGCGGGCTTGCACAATCGCTAGCTGGATGGTTTCTTGTTTCCATTGCTTATGCTTTTATTTCAAGATATTTCTAAGTTAAGGTGATTTTTATGGACGGACGTGATTTATTTTTCCGTTTTTTATTTGGTGGCTCTGCAGTTGTACTAAGTTATGAAGCGGCAAAACTGTTGCCATGGAAAGTTATCGGGGGGATTTTCGCGGCATTCCCAGCCGTTATGGTCGTTGCCGTGATGATGGTTGGCACGAAGAACGGATCTAAAGAAGCAGCAAAAACAGCGCAAGGATCAGTTTATGGAATGGTCGGTTGTTTTATTTGTGTATTAGCTGTGCTATTTTCCCTGCAATTTACACACAATTGGTGGGGAAGTTTTATTTTTGGTTTAATTACATGGTTTGCAAGTTCGTTATTCCTTGTATACATGCGAGATCATAAAAAGGAAAGCAGAGTATCAAGCATCAAGTCGCAACATTGATAAAGAGGCGCAGAGCAAAAAGCCAATGGAACCATGAGTAGCGAATATAGAAACCTGGCACGATACTGAAGTGACCCAGTAAAATGGGACAAGGAAAAAATACCTCCTGAATCGAATGTAACTTACTTCGATTTGTGGAGGTGTTTGTCTTATGGGGACAAGAGTTCATTATCCAGAGGAGATCAAGTGGAAAGCTATCGAGATGAAACGAGCAAGGTATACCAACCGAGAAATTATGGAGACGTTAGGGATTAAAAATAAGACGCAGATCAAGACATGGATGAGATGGTATAAACATGGTGAAACTCATCGGTTTTCTCAGCCTGTAGGGAAGCAATATGTATGGGGGAAAGGGGCACAGGAATTAAATGAAATGGAGCAGCTCAAAATGCAAAACCGTCAGCTAGAAGCACAATTGGAAATCCTAAAAAAGTACAAGGAACTCGAGAGAAGATGGTGCCAGAAGTAGTGGTCCAAGTTGTAAGAGAGTTAAAAGACAGATATCCTGTTACCCTTATCTGTTCTTGTTTAGGAATTCCAAGATCGACATATTATCGATGGGAAAAGAAATGGGAAGAGTTCATGATGGAATCAGAGTTAGAACGGTTGATTCAAGAAATTTGTGTAAAGAATCATTATCGTTATGGTCATCGCAAGGTAAGAGAAGTCCTACGGCTTAAATATGGAATCAAGTTGAATCGCAAAACCGTACAAAAAATCATGCAAAAACGGAATCTTCAATGCCGTGTGAAGAAAAAACGTCAAAATTGGATCAATGGAGAAAGTAAAATCATCGTACCGAATCGTTTAAACCGTGATTTTACGGCTTCTCAACCAAATGAAAAGTGGGTAACGGATATCACTTATTTGCCGTTTGGTACTTCGATGCTTTACTTGTCAACCATTATGGATTTATACAATCATGAGATTATTGCCTATCAAATCAGCGACCGACAGAATGTTCAGCTAGTGTTAAAGACACTAGAAATGGCCGTAAACGAGCGACAACCAAAACAAGTGTTATTCCATAGCGATCAAGGGGCGGTCTATACGTCTTATGCTTTTCAACATTTAGCCAAAGAAAAAGGCATTACCACGAGCATGTCCCGCAAAGGAAACTGCCATGATCATGCCGTAATAGAATCGTTTCATTCTTCATTAAAGGCTGAAACATTCTATTCACAAGAAAAACAAAATCTCACTAACTCTATTGTAAAACAAATGGTTCAGAATGACATCTATTATTATAATCAAATTCGAATTCAGGCCAAATTAAACTACCTGTCTCCTATTGAGTTCAGGAAACAGGCAGCATAAGTGTTTTTTCTGTGTCTCAAATAGGTGGGTCAGTCCATGCCCCGTGACGGTGTTTTACCAACACCTTATTGAGCAGGGGGAAATCGAAAAACAACTTGTATCTTAGTTTACTATATATCGATTGTGCAAAAAATACAACCTCGTGGGGAAAGAAATTTTACCGATTCCTGAACGAAAACGGTTTGCGTACGATCGAGTCAATGAGTTATGGCAAGGGGATTTGTCCCATGGTCCAATGATACGAGAGAACGGAAAAGCGCAAAAAACATTTTTGATTGCCTACATCGATGACTGCTCGTGGGTCGTACCGTACGCCCAGTTTTTCTCTTCCGAAAAATTTGACGGGTTGCGGATCGTGACCAAAGAAGCGCTGCTTCGGTACGGGAAGCCGAAACGAATTTATTCGGACAACGGCAAAATTTATCGATCGGAGACACTACAATATGCTTGCGCAGAATTAGGGATCACGCTCATTCATACGAAGCCATATGATCCACAGAGCAAAGGGGAAAATCGAGTGATTTTTTAGACGGTGCAAACTCGGTTTTCCCCGTTGTTGGAGATGAAACCGGCTACGTCGCTTCAAGAGCTGAAAGTGGTTCTAAAATAGTGTGCTAATTTACAGTAATAGGGGAATCTAAAATAGACTTTTTATCCAATTAGGATCTGAGACATGTAGTAAGTTTTTAACTTTTGTTGCTACTAAATCGTAATCTTCTTGATTCTTTGCAGCCTCATAGTTAAACCATCGAGCATCTGGGTCATTTGGATTTTCACTAAGCCTATATCGGTCATTTACATCATGTGCCGTTACTTTATTTGGGGGGATTTTTTCTCCCCAACTCATTGTAACTCCATCTGCTGGACAAACAGCTAATTCTACTACAAAAGATCCACCATGACGATTAAATTGAAAAGTAATGAGGTCAATATTATCTTCATTTTGTCTTCTAAAGTGGGGAAATGACCCTTTAAAACCATGTTCTCGTAAATATGGAACAACAATATTTTTTAATGAATTTGTCATAGTTTGACGGGCTTTTGTAGACATGTTAATGATGTCCCTCCATTTTTAACATATAGTCATTCATTATGAAAATGTCTTTTAAAAATAAAGGGATTCCTTAGCATTTGAGAAAAATTGTTGTTAGGAATCCCTTTATTTTTAATCATAAATTTTATAGGAAATTCCTTTAGATTTCAAATAATCTTTTACAGACTTACTTGCACCGACTTTACCTGTCTTATCACTTCTAAAGAAATGCCATTTAGCCCCTTTAACATCCTTTACAGATTTATCTTTTATTAATAAGTAGTCTTTATCAATCTGTTTTTTTATTGTTTTAGTTAATGTAACATAACCTACCTTGGATTCATGTGCAATACCGGAAGTATCGAGTACGTCTATGTATCTACCCCCTAAAGATGTTCTTTTATAAACTTGAATATCTTTTACTTTTACCAAGGTTTCTAAATACTTTTCTCCAGCCTCGCCACTACTAAATGATTTCTTAGCACTTTTTGCAGCGGATTTAGTTACTTGTTTCCCTGTTTGTTTAGAGAAAAATTTAATTACCCCACCAATTATTCTTACAATTACAGCTACTACTGAAGCCTGGGCATCATCTTCAGAAATAGTTATTTCTTCACCAGTCTGTTTATCTACTAAAAGAACTTTAAATTCTTCCTCTGTATTTTTAAGTATTCTTACATCATAATATGTTTCTTCTATTCCGTTTCCATAATCCAATTTAGAACTAACTGTAATATTATTACCGTTTAAAGATGAATCAAGTATTAATTCTGCATCATATTCATCGGTATCAATATTTAATTGAAGTTCAATTCCATCACTATTTAGATCTTGGATCGTAGGATTTATATTACTAGCATTACTTCCTAATGTGTCTTCTAATACACTAGTGTAACCATTAATCAAGTCTGATTTTATTTCTTCTACGATTTCTCTCTCATTTAAAAGACTATCTACTAATTCTTTGTTATCAAGCAATGTATTTACAGTATTTTCATTAGAAGAAATTGTATCTATTAACTTATCGTCTTCTAAGATATTTTGTACAACACTATCGTTTGTTAAAACTTCGGTAACTAGATATGGTTCTTCTGCAATAGTATTTACTATACTCTCATTATCAAATATTTCGTTTACTAAAATAGGATCTTCGGCAATTGTACTAGAAACTTCTTCAGCTTTTAAAACTTCTTTGCCAATTGCAATGTCCTCGGTAATAACGCTTAAGCTTGACTCGTCTTCAGTGAGGATATTATTGATGCTTTCATCATTTTGTAATACTTCGTTTACTAAATTAGAATCGTTCACAATTGTATTTACAACGTTTTCGTTTTCAAGGATCTTATTTATTAAGCTAGGTTCCTCTACAATTGTATCAATAATAGTTTCATTTGATAAGACTTCTTCAACTAGATTAGAATCTTCACTTATTACATTTAGAACATCGCTATTATCCA